>Ga0265338_10000128_pt1 | contig 138764 bp, 124 predicted proteins | sample 42126metaG_FD_193579 | JGI IMG/M metagenome (GOLD analysis project Ga0265338, IMG submission 193579) | Rhizosphere microbial communities from Carex aquatilis grown in University of Washington, Seatle, WA, United States - 4-21-26 metaG | ecosystem: Host-associated > Plants > Roots >...
TTAAGAGAACGATGCTCTTTTAAAAATTTCTTCGCTTCGCAACAAAGATTCCACACATTCATTGCATCTTAGGTGCTTTAGGTCTGTGTGTTATTTTTGTTACATTTTGTATACATTTTTGTGGTGAAACACGGCAATGACAGTGAAAAAAGATTGCTTCGCTTCGCTCGCAATGACACAAATTTCTGGGGACTATATGGGGACTAAATTGATGTATTTTGATGTGTTTTGATGTACTTCGATAAATACAAAAAAAATCGCTAACTAATTCTAAGTTAATATAGTTACATCAAAATGTGAAAGTTACGATTTGTCGTCGGAACGGCTTACAAATCAGCTGCTCTACCAACTGAGCTAAGCCAGCGCTATACTAAAATATTCGCGAGCAACTGCGAGTGTCGGTCAATCCGACCAAAGTGGGATGTAATATAGCAAAATTGCATATCCCTGTAAAGGCTAAACGGCCTGTTATATCAACGGCCCATTTTTAAGATTTTCAAAATATTTCATACTGGCTGTTGGCCTGGATGATGCGGCCTGTCAGTTCAAGGACATTTTCAACGCTGATGGGTGCCGGGGTATTGACCAATACGAAACTCTTCGGGCCAAGGGGCCTCCATCGTTCCTTGTTGATCCCCGGCAGATCGCGCATGAATAAAGAAATGACACTGATCCCCACCCCCGCGGCCACATGGACCGGCCCTGAATCATTGGAAATTAACAAACGGGCCCGGCGTAAAAGGCTCACCGTCTGGGCCAATGATGTTTTTCCCGTCAGATCCAAAACCCCGGAAGATTTTCGGGATTTTTGCAGGATCTCATTAGCTAAAAAAGACGTTCCTGATGAGCCGATGATAACGATCTTCAACGCGTGGGCCTCGGTCAGGCGGTCGGTCAATAAGGCAAAATTGGTTATAGGCCAGCATTTGGCCGGATCAGAGGAACCGGGATGGATCACGATGAATTCGTTGGGCCTTAAATTATTTTCCTGCATCCATTGCTGGGACCAAGCTTCCGCTTCTTTTTGGGTCGGCACAAAGACATCCCTTTCATTGTCCTCGATACCAAGGGGCTTTAAGACCTCCATGCAATAGTCCGCTTCATGCCTTTCCCCTAAAGGCCTGATGTCTTTTAAGGGAAGCGATAACAGAAAACCCCATTTTTCATTTTTATACCCCAGACGCCAGGGGATCCTCGCGGCATAACAGGCTAAATTGTACCGCCGCTTCGTGTGAAAAATAATGGCCAGGTCAAATCGTTTTAAACGCAGTTCCATCACCAATCTCAGGAAACCCGCCAGGCCCCGATGTTTCCCCTGACGGTCCTCCACCAAAACCTCATCCACATAGGGATTTCCATTAACCAGGTCTTGTGTCGCCGCGGAGACAAGCACTGAAATGCGGGACCCCGGATAAGATTGGCGCAAGGCCTTGATCGCTGGAGTTGTCAATACCACATCCCCGATACGGTCCGTACGCACAAGCAAAATATTTTGAAAAGATATGGGCACTTTCATGGGCGTAATTTTCCCGCGGCTTCCATCACATCCCTCACTTCAATAAAGGACATACAGCAATGCTCAAGCTTGGATTGAGGATCAAGGCACCGTGGGCACTTTTCATTGCGCCTGACTATCTCTGATCTGAGGCCCCAGGGGGCGTACTTTTCTAAGGAGGTCGGCCCCCAGAGGGCAAGCACCGGCACATTCAAATAAGAGGCCAAATGCATCACTCCGCTGTCATGCGTGATGACCCACGCGCATTGCTTAAGCACATAAGCCAATTGCCTTAGATTTATCTTCCCGGCCAAAGAAAGGGAAGCTGATCTCATGCGCCCCTGAATTTCATCAACAATTTTTGCATCTTTGGCGTCCCCCACAAAGATCACCTTATACGAAACAGAAAGAAGCTCAGCCAGGTCAGCGAAACCCTCAGGATGCCAGCGCTTGGCGGAATCCGCGGCACCGGGAGCTATCACGACGATACCTTGTCCCCGAGAAAAAGAAACAACCGTTCCTTCAAAGAACTGTTCATCGCCTTTGGTCATCATCACCGCGTAGGGCCCCGGGGAAGCGGCAACAAAATCGTATACCTGCCGAAGGCGATTTAAATGCGCCTGCTTCTTATGCCCCTTAAATGATTTTTCTGTCCATAACGGCGTCGCATACCGGGGCGCCAAGAAAAGCGCCAACGCGGTGCGCCTGAAATCCACCACGCAGTCATAATGCGCCTGAAATAAATCCAGGAACCATTCCATTTTCTTTCGCAAGGCCGCCTGTTTGTCAAATACCCTGATATTAAAATCAGGATTGTCCGCAAAAAGTGAAACCGCCTTGGGCCCTGTCACGATATCGATCCTGGCTTTGGGAAAATCATGGCGTAAAATATCTATGGCCGGGCAAGTCAGGACAACGTCCCCGATATTCGTCTGGCTTACGACCAGGATACGCTTAGGATCTGAGTTTTTTGAAAGCTTTGAGAACATCATCCACCGTTACAGACTGCATACAAAGGTTATTGGTACAGGCCAAATGATAACATGGGGCCTTATTACATCCGATCTCATTAAAAAGGACCTGAAAGCGGCCGCTGCCTCTTGGCCCCGTGATCTCAGGACGGGTTGGCCCATAGATCCCGATCACATCCGCCCCCACGCTATGGGCCAAATGCAAAGGGCCGGAATCCGCTGAAATGACAGCATTGGCCCTCTTATAGAGAGCCAGTGATTCTCCGATGCTTGTCTCTCCAGCCAATTCGACTGCCCCATGACCGATCTCTTGGGCCATTAGCCGGCAGTTGTCCCGGTCTTTATCAGAACCTGAAAACACGGTCTTCAACCCAAATTCACTTTTAAGCTGTGTGGCTAAAAGTGTAAATGACTCCCCGCTCCATTTTTTAAGGTCCCAATTCCCACCGGTATTTAACACCACGAAATTTTCCGAGGCTCCGATCCCCGCCTTGCTTAATTTTCCGTCCAGGGCCTGCATATCATCAACCTTCAAACGCAATTCGCACCTGCGTTCCTGGACCTTGATGCCGTAACCTTCCAGGACCTTTAAATAATAATCACAACGGTGCAAATCCTCCGCGTTCATGGCCACGGGATGCGTTAATAAACATTTGAATTTACCGTAACCGATGCGCAAAGGTATGCCGGCCAGATAGACCATCAAAGACCGCGTCACGGAGCGGTGCAGTAAGAAAGCGGCATCAAACCTTTCTTTCTTTAAATACCGCACCAGTTTCCATTTCCGCCACGGCGCGCGGTGCTTGCCCTTCTCATCATAAATGATGATCTTATCGACGTACGGACAAAACTCAAGGACTTCCTTGACCCTGGGCACGCATAAACAGGTAATACGCGCCTGCGGGTAGGTTTTCTTGAGGGTCTTGAAAACAGGGATCGAAAATACCGCATCCCCTAACCAGTTGATATTAACGACGAGGATATTGTTCATATATCTCAAGTGTTTTCTGAAGCATCTGGCCGGCGGAAAAATGCTGTTCAACATTTAGACGCGCCTGCCGGACGATCGGCTTGGACCGCGCTGGATCTTTAAGGACCTGCACTATGCGGCTGGCCAGGGTTTGAGGATCGTTGACCGGCACCAGATAGCCGCTTTTGCCGTCTTCGATCAGATCGATCAGCCCGCCGACCTTTGAGGCGATGACAGGTATGCCGCTTGCCTGTGCTTCTATGACGGAAAGCCCCAATCCTTCCATCAAAGAAGGCATGACAAACACATCCAGGGCACAAAGAATTTCATGAGGATGGTTAATGGCATTGGTAAAACGGACCTGAGCTGTCAGGGACATGCGGTGAACCAATTCTTTTAACGCGGTTTCTTCCGGCCCCTGGCCTGCGATCAATAGATTTGCCGCCGGTATTTCTTTAATGACCAGGGGCATCGCCTTGACAAGGACATCGATGCCCTTGACATCCGATAAGCGGGCGATAATGCCGATCAAGGGCCTCTCAGCCATATTCCATTTTTGCCGCGCTGACTGACGCATTTGTTCATCAGCCATCGCGAATCGCTTGAGGTCTATGCCGTTGGTGATGAAATGTATTTTTAGGGGATCGACATTAAAGTCTTCTTTTAAATGAACGGCCACAGGCTTGCTGATGGCAATGACTGCCGAACCCCAGAAAGGGAATGCTTTTCTAAACCAACGGGTCTTAAAAAAGCCATGGCAAGTCGTAACCATCCTGATGCCGGTCACACGGCTCAGGCAAGCTCCAAGCACCTGGGTAACCCTTGTCTGCGCGTGTATGATGTCAATGCCTTCCTGAGCGATCAAGCGCTTAAGGGGCCCGAAACTTTGCCACAACTTGATGGAAGCCTCTGATTTTGTCCGAATATTGACAGTGACATGCCTGATCCCCACTGCTTCCAGACGCTCAAGCGCGTTGCCTCCGCTGGATGCTACCCATACCTGATGGCCTGATTTGACCAAAGATTCGCCCAGCGTTAAAACATAACTGGTAATTCCGCCGGTATTAAAATGTGTGGTCAAGATGAGTATTTTCATTTGATGAATTGGATGACCTTTCGAGCCACCTCTTCCGGCGATATTTCAACCATGCACGCGTGGGTCTTGATCTTGCAGGACCCCGAATAACAAGGCGAGCATTTCATGGGCTTTTGCAAGGCCACGCTCTTGTCAGCGGGCGGCATATGGCGCCTGGCGTCCGTAGGCCCGAAAAAAGCGATGATAGGCACCCCCATGCTGGCCGCCACATGCAAAGGCGCGGAATCAGGCGAAAGATACACCCGGCAACGCTTGATCAAGGCGGCCAGCTGCATGATATTTGTTTTCCCGATAAAACTGGCGGGCTTGGCTTTCGCTTTGGCGATCAATTTCCGGCCAAGCGGCTTATCTTTATCCTCGCCCGTCAAGATCACCCGGATATTCTTATGCCCCAGGATATCGCATAATTTCGCCATATGGTCCAGGGGCCAGTTTTTAGTGGGCCAGTATTGTGAGGCTGAGATATTCAAGCCGACAAAGACCTGCGGCTCGCTCAGCCATTCGCCTTCCAATAATTCCTGCGCGAAAGCCTCATCTTTAAGAGATGGGTTTAATTCCAGTTTAGATTCCGGGCCATAGTCGATCCCCATCATTTTCAATATTCGGAATTGATGTTCCACCGGCGGGATATTACGGATATTGTTCTTGATCCTCCGGGATAATAAAAAGCTGAATTTGCCGTTATCATAACCGTAAGATTCTTTGGGGGCCGCTAAGAACGACAGGATATGGCTCACACGGTTATTTTGAAGGTCCACCACCTTATCAAAATGGCAGCGGCGCAATTCTTTGCTCTTGTTCCAGAGGGACCTAAGGTCTTTGGCCCTGGGGTCAATGACCATTGTCTCATTGATATACGCGGAGCTCTCAACGATGGGGCTTGCCTGCGGGCTGGTCAAACAAAAGATCTGCGCGTTGGGGAATTTATGGCGGATGGCTTTGAAAGCCGCTGTCGATAAAACCACATCCCCCACCGCCGTCATTTTGATGATCAGGATCTTGGTTAAACGCATCAGTTCGTTGTAAACGCTGATGGTGGACTCTGCCATGCGCTCAAGGGTATAACAATCTTCGATTTTCCTTTTGGCCCTGCTGACAAGTTCTGCCGCGAATGCCGGGTCATTCAAGATCCTAAGCACCGCGTCTGACATCGCCTCGATCTCCTTGGGCATGACTAAAAGCCCTGTTTTCCCGTCATCGATGATCTCGCTCACCCCTCCAACCCTCGTGGCCACGACAGGGACACCGGCCGCCTGGGCCTCAATGATGACCCGTCCGAAAGCTTCCTGTGTTGTTGTCGCTAAGACCAGGCAATCAGCCTTGCTTAAAAGTTGAGGGATATCACGGCGGTTGCCCAAAAATTCCACCTGATTTGAGATCCCCAGCCGCTTGGCAAGCAGTATCAGATCATCCTTGTAAGCCTTCTTTTTAGCTGGCGCGTCCCCGACGATCTGGACTTTGACCATAGGCAATTGGTGGATGACACGCGCCATGGCTTTTAAGAAATAAGGGTGTCCTTTAAGGGGAGTGATGCGCCCGACCATGATGACGTTAAAGGCTTTGTCCGTTTTCTTTTCCCTCGGTAAATTGAATTTCTCAAGTTCAACACTGCGGGCGATCACCCGGATATTCTCCGCGGGCACGGTAAAATCCTGGACCATATGCCTTCCGATGATCTCGCTGATGGCGATCGTCATCTTCCCCCAACCCATGACCTTGCTGAATAAATGGGTGGAATAATACCCGTGACAGGTTGTCAAAAAATGCGCTTCCGTCTTGCGGCAGGCAAAAAAAGCGATCCAGGCCGGGACCCGGGAACGGGCATGGACGATATCGATCTTCTCTTCACGGATGATGCGTACCAGCCTGGCCACACATTGATACGCCGTAAGCAAATTCTTTTTGTGCACCGGCAAGGCGTAATGTTTGGAACCCTCGGCTTGAAGCTGTTCCACCATGGTCCCTCCGTTGGAGACAACAACGGACTTGTGGCCCTTAACCACCAGGTATTTGGCCAGGTCCAGGGTACCGGTCTCGACCCCGCCGACATTTAGCTCTGGAAGTATTTGTAAGATGTTCACACAATGGCCTCTAAACCGCTTTGGATGATGCTTTGGTCATCCAGGGTCTTTAATGTGATCTTGCGGTTTAACAGTTGAGCGATTTTAGCCTTCATATCCGTAACGGAGGTAACCATGAGATACCCCTGGTCATTTAATTTTAACGCGAATTCCTCATATTTATCGCGCGGCTTGTTCGCATATTGGCCGCGCGGGGAAAAAACTATGGTCCTTTTGCCCGAGCTTAAAGCTTCGGAAACCATGGAAATGCTTTCACCGGAAACAATGACCAGGTCAGACATGCCCAAGATGCCGCCCACCGCTTCCGGCACATTGCGCTGGTTGGCGATGATGCATAAAGGACAGCGCTCAAAATTCTTCAATCCCTTGATAATGATCTGCTCGATCGCCTCAGGGGTGCGCCGGGACGTGGTCAATAATATGTCCGCGTTGTAATGCAGCGCCGCTTCCTTGATCTGGGCGATCAACTCATGGATCTGGGCATCGTCTAATTGGACACCCTTCGCGTTACCGCCGATCAATACCCCGAACTTTTTTCGCACATTGCCTTTTAAATGCGAATAATAATTAGTCAACCCTTCCATTTGTTCTTTCAAATAAGCCTCATTGATCAAATTCGGGGACACCTTGGGCATAATGGTAAATGTCCTTCTCGAGATCCTTGGCTTATCGTGCTGCGGGAAAACCACCGCGTTAAAACACTCCTGCGACAAAAGGCCCGGTTTTAAAATTGAAATGGATTTGGCCAGATGGTTTTGGCTCAATATGTAATTAATACCCGCCGCTTGAGAGCCGCAGGAGACGACATAATCCGCCTTAAATCTCATCAATTCCTTATAAGATTCTGGCGTCAGGAAATGTTTCAGGCAGTCCTCCCTTTTAAGAAGATCAAAATACTGCGCTAAATAAACATAAAAAGAAAAAAGGGAAACAGCCCAGGGGGCGCGCCACTTCAATAAAACGGTATTTTCCTCGACAGACTTTTCTTTTCTTCGCAACACCTCACCTAATTCGCGGGCAATGGCCTGGGACTGGCGCAAATGGCCGGTACGGCCGTCGTCAATGATCACGATCCTCGTTTGTGGGGAATATTTGAAGACCTTATAAAACCACATGTATTCCTGGGGATGGATCTTGAGCAAACCTTCAAAATGACTGGCCGCTTTTGAAACATTCACATAAAGGTCATTTTCAAGGTCCCCGGTCACCTGCAGGTCAATGGCCGGAGAGATCCTTAACATATGCTTTCCATCATGGGAACGTTCGATCCACACCGGGCATACGGCACATCCGTATTTTAATGCCAGACGGAAAGCGCCTGTTGACATGGACGATGCCTTGCCGAAAAATGGCACCGCCAAACCCGTTTTCCCGCCCTGGTCTAAAACCAGGGAAACGACGTCATTGTTATGCATGGCTTTGATGATTTCTTTGGTAGCTACCCCGGCCGTGATGACATGGGCCCCGGCGATCGTGCGGTATTCATTAAGCATCTTGTCTAACTGGGGCAATTTGGACTGATCATTGGCCACCACGTGATAAGGCCTTTTGGTTATTCCCCCCACGACGCTGGCCAATTCCCAGCTTCCTGAGTGGATGGCAAGCAGGATCACCCCTCGCCCCAGGGCGGTGGCATGGTCTATGTTTTCCTTGTCCCGCAGGTCCACAAATTTTTCAAACCCCAGGCGCTTGATCTTGGGCAGGCATAAAAGCTCAACCGCGCTCTGGATGAAATTAACAAACACGTCCCTTGTCAGGACACGCAACTGCGAGGGAGAATGCGTTGAGGCAAAGACAGTCTTTAAATTGGAGTAAACCACGCGCCGCTTTTTGGAAAGCAGGTGATAGCCAAACCAGCCTAACATACGGCCTATCCAAAGGCTTAGCCTCATGGGCAGAAGCATAAAGAATAAAGCCGCGGTCTTAATGACGGCAAACAGAAATGATTTTTTGATAGAACTCATCTGAACCTTTGGTGATCTCTAATTGAACCGGCAGATACAGCAACCGGAAACCCGCTAAAAGGCCCTTAAAGGCCCTTAATTTAACAGCGTCTTTATGCGTCGTCACAAGAACACTGATATTTTTATCCCTGCCGTACTCAACCATTAGTTGGATATCTTTCGTACTATAAACATGATGGTCCATGAAACTAAAAAACCTGGAGACTTTGGCTCCGGAAATCCTCAGGCTTGACTCAAAGGAAAGCGGATCGCCGATAGCACTAAATCCAAGCACCTGCTTGCCGTTTAAATAATCCCCGGCTATCTTTTCCAGCCCAAAAACATCAATGGGAGCGGAATTTATATAACGGCTTTCCACCGTCAAGGCCTTAGGATTGATCTCTTTGAGCCTTGATGTTAAACCAGGGATATCGCAAGCATGAACGGCCTTGGTCACGACAAAAATATCCGCGCGCCTCAATGCTGATACAGGTTCACGCAATGTCCCTGCGGGCAAAAGATAACCGTTGCCAAATGGATTGCCCGCGTCAATAGTCACGATATCCAGATCACGGCAAAGCGGCCAATGCTGGAACGCGTCATCGGCAATGAATACATCCTGCGGGCCTTGCAGAGCCTGTTTGATATTACGGACACGGTCGCTTCCGGCTAACACCGGTATTTCAGGTATTTGCTCACGCAGCATTTCAACTTCATCGCTTTCTTGTGATGCCCCGGGCATATATCCCCTGATCAGGATAGCGGCGTTGACCCCCTTTTCCCGCAGATACCGGGAAACCAGGATAGCCAACGGGGTCTTGCCCGATCCCCCGACGGTGATATTGCCGATACTGATCACGGGCGTTGACGCCTTGTACCCGCCGCTTAGACGATAATAAAGGTGATGGCAAAAGACCCCTGCCCCGTAGATCAAAGAAAACGGCCATAAAAGAAAGGTCAACAGAAAGGCTGATACGCCTTTCTTCTGGCCTTTCATGACGCACAGGAGGTATTGTTTCATGGTAATAGCCCGGCTAAATGTTCCAAAATCCGTTGCCCTGCCCCCTGGTTTTCACTGACCACGGCGCGGGCGGCAATTCCCAATATTTCCCTTTTTGACGCGTCAGCGCACAAATCCCTGACGGCGATCTCAAAAGAACGGGCGTCCTCGACCTGAACGACGGCATTTTTCTCCCTGAAACAGGCGACTATATCCCTGAAATTCCAAACCATGGGGCCGATGACAATGGCCTTTCCGTAATAAGCCGGTTCAATGATATTGTGGCCTCCCCCGACACATAAACTTTTTCCGACAAATACAAGGGATGCTTTGGAATACAAAAACCTGAGCTGGCCGATGGTATCGATAACGATCACATCCTTGATGCCCCGGCTTTTGATGAGTTCATTGATCTGGGGTGATCTTTCCACATGCCGGGGAACAATGACCAGGCGCCACTTCGGGTTGTCTTTTTTAACCTTGTCATATACATCCAGCACCATTTCTTCCTCACCGGGATGGGTTGATCCGGCGACCCACCAAAGCTCATTCTTGCCGCCTGTCATTTTAACAGGGGGCGATTCAGGGATCTGGGAGAACTCATCAAATTTCAGATTCCCCATCATGAACACTCTGGCAGGCTCGGCCCCTAATGCCAATATCCTGTCAGCGTCCCTTTGGCTTTGCATGCACCAAAGAGATACCTGGTTTAAAACCCCTTTAAGCCACCATCGGACGGCTTTGTAACGCCCAAAAGACCCGTCGGAGATCCTTCCGTTGATCACCACCAGCGGGACCCGATCAAGGTATAATTTTCTGTAAAGATTCGGCCAAATTTCGGTTTCAGCGGCAATGTACATTTTAGGGTCGATCAATGACACAAACCTTCCGGCGACAAAACTGAGATCAATGGGAGAAGCAATGACCAGGGCCTTGCCGGTCAAACGCTGGCGGGCCAGCTCAAAGCCGGTTTTGGTCGTCACCGAAATGATCATCTGGTAATCAGGATAACTTTTCTTCAACTGGTCAATGAACCCGTCTATGACCATCACTTCCCCCACGCTCACCGCGTGTAACCAGATGTTCTTTTTCGCTTTTATTTGCGCGCGTAACAGGGAAGGGAAAAGGCCGAAACGCATCCCGTAACCCGCGTACCCGCGCCTGGTTAAAAACAAATAGGGAAGATAAACCAGGGCATACAGCAGAAAAATCAGGTCATAAATGACAAACATTTTTATATTATAACCTGTGCTTATTTAAATAACAAGGGGGCAAAGCCCTTTAGTTTGATCTATATTATGCGCGGGGATGGGATTGGTCGTAAACCTTCTTGATCTTTTCAGTCGTCAGGTGGGTATAGATCTGGGTGGTGGATAAATTGACATGCCCCAAAAGTTCCTGGACAGAGCGCAGATCAGCGCCATGATTGAGCAGGTGTGTCGCGAATGAATGGCGGAACATATGCGGTGTCACATGCTGGGTCATGGCCTGTTCGAGGATATATTTGTTGATGATGTTCCTGACACTGCGGTCGGACAAACGTGTGCCGTTCTTATTGGCAAAAACAAATGGGTGATCAGCCTTGCCGGCATCCATGTAATCTTTCAAGGCATTCAACGCCTGATCGCCAATGGGCACCATGCGTTCCTTCTTTCCCTTGCCCATCACCTTGATGATATTGCCGATAAAATCCACATCCTCCACGTTCAAGCCGACTAATTCGCTGACCCGGATGCCTGTCGAATAAAGGATCTCAAAAATAGCCCTGTCCCTGGGAGAATTGGCCTTGCCGCTTTTGGGCGACTCGATCAATTGGACGGTTTCTTCCTCGCTCATAAAGTGCGGCAGCGGCTTGTCTAATTTAGGAGTGACCAATAATTGGGCGGGATTGGATTTAATGGCTTTTTCACGCTGCAAGAACTTAAAGAATGAACGCAGGCTTGAAAGCTTGCGGCTCACGCTGCGCGGCTTTAAATTGCGGCCTTTAAGTTGCGCCAAAAAACGGCGCAGGTCCGGATATTCAACGTTTTCGACGGGAGTCGTCCCTAAGAACTTGAAAAACTCATCCAGGTCAACGCGGTAATTCAACAGGGTATGGCCGGAATAATTCTTTTCAATCTCAAGATAGGTAAAGAATTTGTCCAGGTATTTTGTCATGCGCTGGCAGCAGGCAGTTTATTGGCGATAAACTTGCAGTCCGGATAGCGGCTGCAGCCGTAAAAAGCAGTCCCCCGGTGAGAACGGCGTTCAACCAGCTCCCCTGTACAGCCTTCTGAAGGGCATTTAACGCCCGTGGTGAATGCTTCCGCGTGTTTGCATTCGGGGAATCCTGTACAGCTGATGAACCGGCCGCGGCGGCCCCATTTGACCACCATGGGCCTTTGGCATTCGGGGCAAAGCTTGTCAATGGTCACTTCGGTTTTTTGGATATTGGCCATGGCAAAATCCAGCTCTTCTTTAAACGGCTTCCAGAAATCCCCCAGGACCTTGACATAATCATTCGTGCCTTCTTCGATCGAGTCTAATTCTTCTTCCATCGCGGCCGTAAATCCTATATCCATGATCTTCTTGAAATACTCCATGAGCAGATTGCAGATCTTGATCCCCAATTCCGTTGCCGTAAAATAGCCGCGGTCACGCAGGACATAATTGCGATAGACAAGGGTTTGGATGATGGAAGCATAGGTGGAAGGCCGTCCGATCCCCTGTTCTTCCAGGGCCTTGACCAAACTGGCCTCTGAATACCGTGCCGGCGGTTTAGTAAAATGCTGGCTTGGTTTGACCTCAAGGAGATTTAACGCATCACCTTCGGCATATAAAGACGGGTCAAGCTTTACGTCCTGGTCTTCATTGTCCATATACACCGCCAAATAACCTGGGAACGCCAAAATGGAACCGGACGCGCCGAATTGAAAACGCCCGGCCAAGATCTCAATTTTAGTCTGCTCAAAAATGGCCGGCATCATCTGGCAGCTGATAAACCTCTTCCATATCAGCTCATATAAACGGAATTGCTCGTCCGACAAATATTGTTTGATGCTTTCGGGTGTACGGTAAACATCGCTGGGACGTATGGCCTCATGCGCTTCCTGGGCGCTTTTTTTGGATTTGAACCGGTTAGGCTGTTCGGGTAAATATTCTTTCCCATGTTCCTTCTTGATCAATCCCCGCACTTTTTCTATGGCTTCTGCCGCGATATTGACGGAATCCGTGCGCATGTAGGTGATCAGGCCTTCAGGCTCTTCATCACCGATCTCAATACCTTCATAAAGCTGTTGGGCGATCATCATGGTTTTGGAGGTGTTAAACCCTAATTTGCTGAAAGCTTCCTGCTGCAGGGTGCTGGTGATAAACGGCGCCGGTGCGTTGCGTTTGACCTGCCGGGTATTGATGGCGGAGATCTTGAAGGACGATCTTTTGATCTCTTCAACAACTCCGTTGGTGGCCGGCTGGGCCTTAAGGTCCGCTTTCTCTCCATCTATCTTTTCCAAATTTGCGGTCAAGACGCTTTTTACCCCTTTTTTCTGCGAGCTACTGCGAGTGTCGGTCAATCCGACCAGGTCAACAGCGATTTGCCAGTATTCCTGTGGGACAAAAACCCTTATCGCTTCTTCACGCTCCACCACCAGGCGCAAGGCGACCGACTGCACCCTCCCCGCGCTTAAGCGGGACCCAACCTTTTTCCATAACAAGGGGCTGATCTGATACCCGACGATGCGGTCCAATACCCGGCGGGCATTTTGAGCGTCCACCAATTTGCTGTTGAATTCCCGCGGATGGGCAAAGGCTTTTTTCACCGCGTCCTTGGTGATCTCATGGAAAACCACCCTGCTGATCTTCTTGCCGACGCCGATATGCTGGACCAAATTCCAGCCGATAGCCTCACCTTCACGGTCCGGGTCAGTGGCGATATATATTTCCTCCACATCCTTGGCTTCTTTTTTCAATTTGGCCATGGTCTTTTGCTTATCCCTGACCACGATGAATTTGGCCTCAAAGTCATGGTCGACATCCACCCCGATCGTGGATTTTGGCAGGTCGATCAGATGCCCCATGGACGCGGTGACCTTATATTTGGTACCCAGGATCTTGTTGATCGTCTTGACCTTGGCGGGTGACTCAACGATGACTAAAATTTTAGGCATTCTCATTCCTTACATAATATTGACCCGGCAATTGTCTGATCAAATGCTTTAATTCCAGGCTTAAAGTAATGTTCATCAAACTGCTGACAGAAAAACCTGACTGCCTGAGCAGATCATCCATATGCACCGGCTGACAGGTAATGTGAGGATAAACCCTTGATTGCTCCTCGCTTAATAATTGCGTTATCACTTTTTCCCGGGAGCTTGGGATAAAATCCGTCTTGATCTGTGATAAAACATCGTCCGGAATTAACGCCACCCGTGCCCCGTCCTGGATGAGCTGATTGCTGCCCAGGGCTGTTTCACTGTCGATATTAGAAGGCACGGCATAGACATCCTTATTTTGGGCCAGGGCAAAATCCGCGGTGATCAAGGCCCCGCTTTTCCTGCCTGCTTCAATAACGACTGTCGCCAGGCTCAACGCGCTGATGATGCGGTTACGCCAGGGAAAATTCTGTTTTAAAGGCGGCATGCCGCAGGCAAATTCAGAAAGTACCGCGCCCTGCTCTGAGATCGCCCCCATCAAAAGATTGTTCTCCTTTGGATAGATATAATTAAAACCACAGCCTATGACAGCAATGGTTTTGCCTCCGGCTTCCAGGCTGCCTTGATGGGCCGCTGTATCAATACCTCGGGCTAAACCGGAAACTACCGTTACACCGGCCCGTACAAAGGCCTGGGCAAACGATCTGGCTATCTTGTTCCCATAATAACTGGCCGCCCTTGAGCCTACCAAAGCCACCGATATCTGATCGATGGAAGCTGTATCCCCTTTGACATATAAAACCACGGGGGAATCATCACCATCGCGCAAAGAACAGGGGAATTGGCCATCAACCGCCGTTAAAGCAACGATCCCCTTTTGTCGCATCAAATTATATTCGTCTTGCAGGAATTTGTCTTTAGAAAAGTGGAATATATTCTCCACCGTCTTTACGGCAAGCAAATTACTATCCACTAATTCGTCAAATGATGCCCGCAGCACATGGATGGCACTGCCAAAATAGGCCCTAAGCTTACGGATACGGATGGCGCCCAGATCAGGTACGGCGTTCAAGACAAGCAAAGCTTCCTGTTCGGTCATGATAACCCCCGATTGAATTCGTACAGCAGGCTCTTGGCGAAATTCTTATATTCTTTTTAAAATTTCGACGATCGGACCTTCAATGGACGGGTTGTTAGCGTCAATGGAATAGTCAGCCTGACTGTACAGGGGGAGTCTTTGTTGGTATAACTCTTTGATACGCCCGAGAGGGTCGGGGTCGTTCAACAGGGGCCGGTGTTTTTCATTCTTGATACGCTGATAAATGACTTCCGGCGTTGCCTGCAAGTAAAATACAATACCATTGGCCTTTAAAAGTTGCAAGTTTTCTTTGCGCAATACAGCACCTCCGCCGCAATCAATGACGATCCCCCGGCGAAGCGAGGCTTCCGTGATTATCTCAGTTTCCAGCCTGCGGAAATAGTCTTCACCTTTTTTGGGGAATATCTCATGGATAGGCATCCCTTCCTTAGCCTCGACAAGATCATCCGTTATCACAACTTCGAGCTTCAGGCGCCTGCCTAATTCCCGGGCTATCATGGATTTGCCAGCACCCATAAATCCGATCAAAACGATATTTTTTTTCATCAGGTCGTCATTGAAACTGAAAATACCAAACGATGTTTGTCCAGCTTGTAGGTAATGGCAACCAGCTGCTGATACCCCTCCCTTTCATAAATGACCTGGATTTGCTTAAGGAGCGAATCAGTGTCCTGGGTGGTCAGGTATTTATCGTGGAAAGGTTTGAATAATTTGGCGAACTGTTCCTTATCCTGAAGCACAAAGCCTTCGATGGTGATACTGCGCACCAGGACGCCCTGTCTCTGAGACCCGGTATTCGCGGCCGCGGCATTACTTATTGACAACGGCACCATCGCAAGAAACAATGAAATCATCACCCCATAACGCATATTTTCCCCCTCATTGGGTGGTCTTTTTGACCGTCAATTCCTGGGCCATTTCTCCGCCCAAGGTACAAAACAGGTCGGCCTTGATAACATCCCCGGCCTGGGCAGTCAACGGCACATCCGTATCGAACTCATTATAATCATTTTGCCTGAAATAATCTATGGAAGATACCTGGGTATCATTGACATAGATCACCACGAGCCTGACATAACTTTTGTTCAGGTCGAATGTCGGGTGTATGGCCAGGATATGCAAATTCCCCTTGGCCAGATCGTACGTCAAATTGATGCTGGTAGGCGGCGTGGCAAATCCTGCGGCAGCAGGCCAAAGAAAAAAACAGGATAAGATGGCCGGGATGATCCTCATAGATGGTAAATGCCACCCGTCATTATAAAATCGATGATCCTCTCCCCCCAAAACAGGCTCACGAGCGCCCCCAGGATCAAAAATGGGCCGTAGGCGATCGTGCTGTCCTTGGTGCGTATTTTTTCGACAATGCCGAAACCCGCCCCGAAAAATGGAGCCAGGAAAAAAGTTAAAATGGCCAGCTTCCATCCCAGAAAAGCCCCGACCATGCCCATTAATTTCACATCTCCTCCGCCCATGGTCTCTTTTTTGAACACAAAATCCCCGATCATGCCCATCAGATAGATGGTACCGCCTCCGGCTAAAAGGCCCAGGAGTGAATATCCCACCCCCAAAAATGGCGAATGGGTCCCATGCAGCTGCGGGACAAATAAGCTGAAAACAACCCCGGCGATCATGCCTCCGATGGAAACCTCATCAGGGATGATACGATGCTCAAAATCGACAAAGGTCGCGACAATAAATCCGCTGACCATGGCCAGATATGGCCATAAGACAGGCTGTAAACCGTAATACATGTAAAACAGCACGAAAGTGACCGCTGTCAACAGCTCGACGAACCAGTAGCGGAACGATATCTTTTCTTTGCAGGCCCGGCAGCGGCCGCCTAAAACGAGCCAGCTGATCAACGGGATATTATCGTACCAATGGATAGGCGTCCGGCAGGCCACGCAATGGCTCCCTGGGAAAACAATGGATTTTTCCAATGGGAGGCGCACAATGCATACATTAAGGAAACTCCCGGTCATGGCCCCGATCATAAAAATAAAGATTTCCAGCAGTGTGTTAAGTTCCATGGATTTCCTTTGCTAAAGATTTTCTCATTAATTTTTTAACACGCTCGTCTAATTCAACATCTGACCAATGCCAAAAAGCCAGCACGCCCTGATAAAAAAGCATCCCCAGTCCATTGGCCGTCTTTGCATCCTTCAAACGCGCCTGGGCCAATAATTTTGTTTCCGCCGGGCTGTAAACAACATCGTAAACAAGCATGTCTTTGTGCAGGGACTCCGGATTGATCAACAGGGGATCAGACGCGTTCATCCCGACATTGGTCGTATTGATCAGGATGTCCGCCAGTTCAATGTTGAGATCTTCAGGCTCATCGGCAACGCTGACGATCCCTGTATTTATTTTCTTGCCGATCTCTTCCACTAATGCGTCGGCCTTGCTTCGCGTACGGTTAAAAAGGCTGATGCGCTCCGGGCTTTGAGGAAGCAGGCATAAGACGCTGATGATGGCGCGCGTAGTCCCCCCCGCGCCCAGTACAGCGATCCGCTTGCCGGCGCAATCAACACCGAGCTCTGTCAAATGGCTTAAAAAACCCGGGCCATCCGTGTTAAAGCCCCTGATCTTGCGCTGATGGTCGATCACAAGCGTATTGACGGCACCGATCTTTTCCGCCAAAGGATCGATGCTGTCAAGATAAGGCAGCACATCCGTTTTATACGGCACGGTGACATTAAGGCCGAATATGGGATTATCCTCTTCCTTTAGATCTTCCATGAAGAGTTTCAGCTCTTCCTGGTCGGCCAAAGGGAACAATTTATACACCGCGTTGACATCTAAAGCTTTGAAAGCGGTATTCTGCATCACCGGAGAAAGGCTGTGCGCCAGGGGGTTGCCGATGATCCCGTATATGGCCGGCGGTTCATAGGTCATTTCTTTAAGCTTTGCTGCGCTGTGAATTTATTGACCGCGTTGATATAGGCTTTTGCCGATGCTTCAATGATATCCGTGCTGGCGCCGCGGCCTATGACCGTTTCTCCCTCGATGGCCACCTTGATCGTCACTTCACCCAGGGCATCCTTACCCTGGGTCACGGCTTTGATACTATAGTCCAGTAAATTGGTCTTCAATTTGGTCACCAGTTCAATGGCCTTATAGCAGGCATCCACCGGCCCGTCCCCCGTTGATTCCCTGGTTTGCTTTTTGCCTTTATGCCCGATGGTCACCACCACCTGCGGGGCAATATTTGTCCCGCTGGTTGATATCAGATCAACCAGGGTAAACGCCATTTGGGCCTGATGCCCCTGGTCCTCGACAATGGCGATCAGATCCTCATCATAGATCTCTTTCTTTTTATCCGCCAGGTCTTTAAAACGGACAAAGGACTTGTCTAAATCTATCTCGGATAATTCGATCCCCAAGCCTTTCAACCGGTCACGAAAAGCATGCCGGCCTGAATGTTTGCCCAATACCAAACCTTCATGGGACGGCACCCCTACATCTTCGGGATTCATGATCTCATAGGTGCGCCGTTCTTTTAAGATACCATCCTGATGGATGCCGGATTCATGGCGGAACGCGTTGGCGCCGATGATGGCTTTGTTGGGCGGGACAATAAATCCCGTGGCTTTGGAGACCATACGGGAAATACGGTAAAATTCTTTGGTGTTGATATTGGTCGATAAACCGTAAAAATCAAAGCGCGTTTTAATGGCCATGACGATCTCTTCCATGGACGCGTTGCCTGCCCTCTCACCGATGCCGTTGATGGTGCATTCGACCTGGCGGGCCCCGTTCTGGACCCCACACAAAGAATTGGCGACCGCCAACCCCAGGTCATCATGGCAATGGGTGGAAACAACAGCCTTTCCTATATTAGGCACGTTATGGCAGATACCCGCGATCACCGCGCCATATTCCTGCGGGGTGCTGTAACCCACTGTATCGGGGATATTGACCGTGCTGGCCCCCGCCTTGATCACCGCCTCCAATATGCGGTACAGGAATTCCTTATCGGTCCGGGAAGCATCTTCCGGTGAAAATTCAATATTGTCCATGTGTTTGCGGGCGTATTTGACGGCATCGACCGCCATGGCCACGATCTCATCCTGGCTTTTCTTTAATTTATGCTGCAGATGGATCTTGGAGGTGGCCAGGAAAATATGGATGCGTTTCTGCCGCGCAGGCTTGACCGATTCAATGACAGCGTCAATGTCCTTGATGACCGAACGCGCCAAACCGCAGACATATGAATTCTTGATATGTGCCGCGACATTCCTGACCGAGTCAAAGTCCCCTTTGGAAGACACCGGGAAACCCGCCTCAATGATATCAACGCCCAAACGCTCCAGGGAAAAAGCGATCTCCAGCTTTTCCTTGGGGCTCATCGTGGCCCCCGGCGCCTGTTCCCCGTCTCGTAAAGTTGTATCGAATATCAATACTTTATCGTTTTTCATAGCTATATCTCCTTATAATATGTGACTTTGAGTGAAAAGTTATTACCCTGAACACATTAAGGAATTTTTTGCCAAATGTCTGCGAGGTTTTATGGCAAGAATATTCCAAATAAAGAGAATCTTTAGAATATTGTTGCCTTAAACCGAAGCAGACGGCAAAAATATTCCGTGTGAAGGGTAATGACTTTTTACTCAAAGAACAAATATTAAGGGCGGCTGTTGAAAGCCGCCCTTAGATTATATACGCTGATGCCTTAGGTGTAATCAACAGTTTTACTTTTTCATCCAGCTCATCATGGCCCGAAGTCGAGCCCCCACTTTCTCCACCGGATGATTTTCTCCTGCCTTGCGCATCTTAAGGAAATTCTTGCGGCCGTTCTTGTTCTCCGCCATCCATTCCCTGGCGAATTTGCCTTTTTGGATCTCTTTGAGGATCTTCTGCATCTCGCGCCGTGTACGCGCGTTGACAATGCGTGTCCCGCGGGTCAGATCGCCGTATTCAGCGGTGTCAGAAACACGCTTGCGCATGCCGGTGATGCCGTCCTCATACATCAGGTCCACGATCAATTTCAATTCATGCAAACATTCAAAGTAAGCGATCTCAGGCTGATACCCGGCTTTAGTTAACGTCTCAAACCCCGCCTTGACCAGCTCACTGGCCCCGCCGCACAAAACGGACTGCTCTCCGAAGAGATCCGTCTCGGTTTCTTCCTTGAAGGTGGTCTGGATGATGCCGGCCCTGGAACCGCCGATGCCTTTGGCATAAGCCAGGGCGATCTTCAATGCTTTGCCGGTTGCGTTTTGGAAAACGGCGACCAGGCACGGAACCCCTCGGCCTTCTTCATACTGACGGCGCACCAAGGCACCCGGCCCCTTGGGGGCGATCATGAACACATCGACATTTTTAGGCGGAACAATGAACTTAAAATGGATGTTAAACCCATGGGAGAAAGCCAAAGCCTTGCCCTTGGTCAAATACGGCTTGATGGAATTCTTGTATATATCCGCCTGCAGATGGTCCTGGGTCAAAATGATGATCACATCCGCTTTTTGCGTGGCTTCTTCAACGGTCACGGGCTTAAAGCCATCCTTGACGGCGATGTCATAATTGGGCCCGCCGGGACGCTGGGCGATGATGACTTTTAACCCGCTATCCCGCAGATTCAGCGCCTGGCCTCGGCCCTGGATGCCGTAACCGACCACCGCGATGGTCTTGTCCTTGATATCCTTGATATTGCAATCTTTCTCGTAGAAAATTTTAGCCATTAATCATCCCCTTCACCGTCTAAATGAGCCTGTGTATGACGCAAACCAATGGTTGCCTGCACCGGCTTGATTATCTTGACCACGAATTCCTTGGTATCATTCACATTCAGCTGTTTGAATAAAAATTCAAAATTCTTTTCGATCTCCGCCGCGATGCCTTCTTTGATAGTCAACGGCATATTCATGATATCCTTTTTGAACTTGCCAAGCGCGCGTTTGCGGGCCTTGTAAATGTACTGTTCGTCAGTATCCGTGGCCTTGCGCTCGCTTAGGCAGTTGACCTTGGTCCATTCGACCATTTTGCCGTAAAGGTCCTTGGGGAACAATTTGCTGTCCAATGTCTTGTTCTGGAAATTGGTCGCCAGGTGGATCTCAACGGTATTGACTTCAGGGAACTTGTTGAACTGATCGTCCGTCAATGTCGAGGCGCCATGCTGGACCGCTCCTCCCATGCCGAATTTTGACTGAGCGGCGGCGGAAAGGTCTTTCAGAGTCTTGAAATCCACATTGGCTTTGGCAATAGTCCCGTCAGGCAATACGGTCCCTCCGTGGGAGGTCCCAGTCTGGACAGAGATCTTGCTTAAGCCATGAAAACCTTTTGGTAACGATTTATTATAGCCTTCGGTAAAGGCAACCAGTTCCTCAACAGTGCTGTTCTTATGCCCGACTTCACCGATCTCACCGCCGATAGAGACTTCGATACCCTTAGGCTGGATCTTACGGATAAAAGCCGACATATCCGCGCAGATCTCAAAATTATCGCGCTGCTGTTCCGTCAGGGTCGGACGGTCCAATTTAACCGTCGTCGATGAATCAACGTCGATATTATAGAAGCCGGCGGCGATGCAATCCGCCACCATGTCTTTGAGGGCGGAAACCTCTTTATGCTTGTCTTTGAAATATTCGGAAGCCTTGATCTGGCAATGGTCCCCCTGGATAAACACCGGGCCGCTGTAACCTTCCTTGATGGCAGCCCCTAAGATAACACCGACGTATTCAATGGGCGTTTGGCCCGTATAGCCCATTTCACTTTTAGCGATCTCAAAAATAAAAGCTCCGGCGTTCAAACGCTTGGCCGTACGAAAAATAGCGCGGGCCAAATAATAGGTCAAGGAACGCAGGTTCATGGCCGGCACGGTAAAATGCTTTCCCTGGCCTTTGCCTCGCGCCATATACACATCATGGATGGACGCTAAAAATATACCTTTGGCCAAAGCCTGGGCCTGGATCTCCTGGGCCAACGACTCTTTTTCCTTGATATCATCCGTCAAAACCAATTTCTGCACTGTTGCGTCGATGTCAAAAGCTGTGTTGACTGCCATTCTTCGCTCCTTCTTACTGATTAAGTTAAGATCTTTAATAATTGATATCGCCGGTCCATGTCCTCATGGATACGTCGGGTGGCATCTTTAAGGTCTACAACATTGATTTTATCCTGCAAAACGCCGACTGCTTTTCCATAAATTCCGTTGAGCAAAAGATCAACCGCGGCCGCTCCCAGGCGTGTGGCCAGGATCCTGTCCTGGCCGCTGGGTGTCCCGCCGCGCTGCACGTGGCCCAATACCACATAGCGGGTTTCCAGGCCGACCGACTTGGTGATGTTTTCCGCGACCGTCTGGGCTTTTGCCGCTCCCTCAGCCACAATGATGATCCAGCTGACCTTGCCCTTGGCGTAACCTTGTCTGGCTTCATCGTGCATGGCCTCATAATCAAATGGGCGTTCCGGTATTATAACATCTTCCGCGCCGGCTGCAAGGGCGACTTCCATGGCGATATATCCGGACTTGTTGCCCATCACTTCCACGACAAAAATGCGCTCCATGCTCTGGGCCGTGTCACGGATCTTATCGATCGATTCAAGCGCCGTGTTGATGGCTGTCGAACAGCCGATGGTCTGGTCCGTGCCGTTTAGGTCATTATCGATGGTGCCGGGCAAACCGATCGATGGGATCCCGTGCAATTCATACAACCGGCTCGCCCCTTTGTAGGAACCATCGCCTCCGACGATAACCAGGGCCTCGATCCCATTGCGGCGCAAGATCTCCGCGGCCTTGGCCTTGCCTTCGTCGGTGGAAAAATCCCTTGACCGGGCGGTTTTCAGGATGGTCCCGCCCCTGTTGATGATGTTCGAGACCGACCGGTGGTTCATGGGGATGATATCATCCTCCAAAAGACCCTGATACCCGCGCATGATGCCCGCGACTTCCAGCCCGAAATGCATGGAATAACGGACCACCGAACGGACGGCCGCGTTCATGCCCGGGCCGTCTCCGCCTGATGTCAAAATGCCTATTTTCTTGATCTTATTAGGCACGGGATCAGTACCTGTAATGATCCGGCTTAAAAGGACCCTGGGGATTAATTCCTAAATACTTCGCCTGTTGGGCCGACAAAACATCCAATTTGGCACCAACCTTGCCTAAATGCAGGCTGGCTACTTTTTCATCGAGGCGTTTAGGCAGCGTATAAACCTTGTTTTCATACTTATGTCCGTTTTGCCAAAGCTCGATCTGCGCCAGGACCTGATTGGTAAATGAGTTGCTCATGACAAATGACGGATGCCCCATGGCGCATCCTAAATTAACCAGCCTTCCTTCCGCAAGGATGATGATATTCTTTCCGTCAGGATAAACATATTGGTCCACTTGCGGCTTGATCTGGATCTTCTTGATATCTTTGCGTTTGTTCAGATACGCGATATCTATCTCCAGGTCAAAATGCCCGATATTGCAGACAATGGCGCCGCTTTTCATGGCATCCAGATGCTTGCCTGTGATGACATCCATACATCCCGTGGCGGTGACAAAAATATCGCCGATCTTGGCGGCTTCGTTCATGGGCATCACCTGATAACCTTCCATCGCCGCCTGTAAGGCGCAGATGGGGTCGATCTCGGTCACGATGATGCGGCCTCCCAACCCTTTGAATGACTGCACACAGCCCTTGCCGACATCGCCGTATCCGGCGACAACGCAAACCTTGCCGGCGATCATGCGGTCGGTCGCGCGCTTGATACCGTCGATCAATGACTCGCGGCAGCCGTATAAATTATCGAATTTGGACTTGGTCACCGAATCATTGACATTGATGGCCGGCACTTTCAAGGTGCCTTTATTCATCATCTCATAGAGGCGGTGAACGCCGGTCGTAGTCTCTTCCGAGAGGCCCCGTATGCCCTTTAAATACTGGGGGTATTTATCATGGATCATGATGGTCAGATCCCCGCCATCATCTAAAAGCATGTTGGGCCCCTGGCCGTCCGGCCAGTGAATGGTCTGCTCAACGCACCAGTCATACTCCTCAAGGCTTTCGCCTTTCCAGGCAAAAACAGGGATACCAGCGGCGGCAATGGCCGCGGCCGCGTGGTCCTGGGTTGAAAAAATATTGCAGGATGACCAGCGGACCTGTGCCCCTAATGTGATCAATGTCTCGATAAGGACAGCTGTTTCAATGGTCATATGGATACAGCCGGCGATACGGGCACCCTTTAGCGGCTGTTTGCCTTCGTATTCTTTACGCAGGGACATCAGGCCCGGCATCTCGGTCTGGGCGATCCCGATCTCTTTGCGCCCCCACGGGGCCAAAGACATATCTTTGACCTTATGATCAGAATTAGTCATGTCCTAAGCGTCCTTCTTTAAGGCCGCGGCCTTGTCTGTTTTTTCCCATGAAAATCCTGGGCGTCCAAAGTGGCCGTAAGAAGCCGTCTTTAAATAGATAGGGCGTCGCAGATCCAGGGTGCTGATGATCCCGCGCGGGGAGAGGTCAAAATGTTTGCGCACCAGGCCGACCAGATGCTGTTCGGAGATCCTGCCCGTCCCGTACGTCTCAACCATCACCGACACCGGTTGGGGAAATCCTATGGCGTAGCCCACCTGAAGCATGCATTTTTGGGCAAGGCCCGCGGCAACGATATTCTTGCAGATATAACGCGCCATGTAAGCCGCCGAACGGTCCACCTTGGTGGGGTCTTTCCCTGAAAAAGCGCCGCCGCCGTGAGGGACGACACCCCCATAGGTGTCCACGATGATCTTGCGGCCGGTGACCCCGGTATCGGACTGTGGTCCGCCGACGACAAACTTACCGGTCTCATTGACGTAAAATTTGGTGTTCTTGTCGATCATCTTCCCGACGACCGGATGGGCCACGGTCTTGATGATCTCGTCCTTGGCCTTCTGCGTGATGCGCCTGCCTGACTTATCCAGTATTTCCTCGGTGTGCTGGCAGGCAAGAACGACAGCGTCGATCCTTATAGGCTTGTCATCCTCGTATTCGATGGTCACCTGGGACTTGCAATCCGGCCCTAAATATTTCAATATGCCCTTTTTACGCACCTCTTCAACCCGTTGGACCAAATGATGGGCCAGCATGATCGCCAAAGGCATCAGCTCAGGCGTCTCATCGCAGGCATAGCCGAACATAATGCCCTGGTCCCCGGCGCCTCCGGTATCAACGCCCTGGGAGATATCCGGCGACTGTTTATTGATGGCATTCAGGATGGAACATGTATTGGCGTCAAACCCGTACTTGGGATGATTATAGCCGATATCCAGCAACACGCGGCGGACTAATTTATGGACATCCACATAGGTCGTGGTGGTGATCTCACCGCCGACAATGACAAGTCCCGCGGAACAAAAGGTCTCGCAGGCGACACGGCCCTTGGGATCATCCTGAAAAACCGTATCCAAGACCGCGTCTGAGATCTGATCGCACACCTTGTCCGGATGGCCATTGCCTACGGATTCAGAGGTAAAAAGATAACGTCCTTTCACTAAAACCACCTTTCGTTATGCTTATTTTTTTAAAAAATGGGCTCTGGCTTCTTCTAGGGATTCAATACTCCCGATATCATACCATTTCCCCGAAAATTGAAAACCATAAACATTTTTCTTTTCCGACAGCCACTTGATATAGCTCCCCGCCGCATCCACCGCCTGGGATTCGTTTAAATACTCTTTCAAATAGGCCAATGTCCGCTGGGGGAAGTAATACAGGCACATGGTGATCAGGCTGGATACCGGATGTTCGGGTTTTTCCTGGAAACTGACGACTTTTTGATCGGCATCGAGGGCCAAGACCCCGAATTTAGTGGAAGCCTGTATATCCCTGATATCATAAACCCCAATGCTCATGGCGGGCTCTTTGGAAGCGGCAAAATCCATAAAACGGTTCAAATTCCCGTCAAACAGATTATCCCCTCCGATGACAAGCCAATCATCCAATGAAGCTTCCCTTTGCCATACAAAGCGGATATCCCCCACCGACCCCAGGCGTTCCTCAGGCGTGTTAGTCCCGTCATTAACGACCCGGATCGGGCATATTTTCCCACGGTGGGTTTCTGCCCATTGCTCGAAATGAGGCGTGAATTTATTGTTGCTGACCACGACAATTTCCGTCAGGGATTTGATCTCCCCGAGCCTGTCGATCACGTAATCGATCAAAGGCCTTTGGCCCACCGGTATCAATGGTTTAGGTGTATCCTTGATGACAGAAGCCAATCGCGTGCCGTAACCCGCCGCTAAAATGAGCGCTTTCAAATCCCCAGTTCCTTTCTTCTTAACCTGGCAAAAACCTGTGCAGTTGATCGCTGACATATTCTTCAACTTCCTGCCCGGTGGCCAGCTGCATGGCCTCGTACGCGATGCGCTGGGCATCCTGAAGTTTCACGCAACGGATCATCCGTTTGACCGTCAATATGCCCGCGGCTGACATGCTTAGATCATCGATGCCCATGCCCAATAATAAAAAAGCGAACATGGGATCAGAGGCCATTTCCCCGCAAACGGCCACATGGATCCCTTCATTATGCCCGGCATCGATCGTTTTTTGGATCATTTTCAAGACGCCCGGGTGCGCGGGTTCATATAAATGCGCGGTCTTCTCGTTAACGCGGTCAACAGCCAGGGTGTATTGGATCAAGTCATTGGTACCGATGGAAAAGAAATTGGTTTCACGCGCCAGGGCCTCTGCGGTCATTACCGCCGCCGGAACTTCGATCATCGTGCCGACCTTGATCTGTTCATCAAAAGGTATTTTTTCATCTCTCAGGGAGATCTTCACCAGCTCTAAAATGGCATTGGCCTGGCGCAATTCTCCCAGGCCGGAGATCATGGGGTACATCATTTGTATACGGCCATGGACAGAAGCCCGCAAAATGGCCCTTAACTGGGTTTTAAAAATATCCGGTCTCTCCAGGCAAAAACGGATGGCGCGGCATCCTAAAAAAGGGGACATGTCCTTGGGGATCTGCACGCTGGAAATGAATTTATCCCCCCCTAAGTCAAGGGTCCTTATCGTGACCCCAAAGGGCGCCACATCACGGGCAACCTGGCTGTAGGACTGGTACTGCTCTTCTTCGGACGGCAGGTCCAGGCGGTTCATATATAAGAATTCCGTGCGGTAAAGGCCTATCCCCTCGGCCCCGTATTTGCGTACGGCAGGGATCTCCGATGATAATTCCAGATTGGCAAGCATGGGGATCCTCTTGCCGTCAAGCGTCTGTGCCGGCAAATCCCTGATGTCATCGAGCTTTTCTAACGACGCCGTGATCTTATTCTGTTCCTTGATATACAGTTCTTTGGTTTCCACCGATGGGTTGATGATGACCAGGCCCTTTTGTCCATCGATGACCACATTATCCTGGTTATTGATCCTAAGCGTCGCGTCTTTCAGTCCAACCACCGCGGGTACGCCCAGGGATTTGGCGATAATGGCGGTATGTGATGTCCTGCCTCCGATATCGGTCAGAAAACCCTTGATCTTCTTATTATAAAGGCTCACCGCGTCCGAAGGGGACAGATCGTGCGCGACGATGATCAGGTCATCCTGGAGGCTGTCAAGGTCGTGCAGTTTGCTTTCATCCATCAAATGCTTCAAGACGCGCTTGCTGATATCGCTGACGTCCGAGGCGCGTTCACGCAAATACTCATCGGGCATTTGAGCAAAAGCCTCGACAAATTTCTTGATGACCGAACAAAAGACATATTCCGCGGAAGACTTGCTCTTGCGGATGCCGGAAGTGACCTGATTGATCAGGGTCGTGTCCTGCAAGACCAGCAAATGCGCGTCAAAGATCTGGGCGTGCGCCTGCCCCAGGTCCTGGGTGATCTTGATCTTCAGGTGATGGATCTCACGCCGGGCATTATTGATGGCTTCCTCAAAACGGGCGATCTCAGAATCAATTTCAGACGAGGAAATGGAACGCTTGGGCACGATGAATTCGCCCTTATCAAGGATGAATGACTGCCCGTAGGAGATACCTGGCGCCGCGGGGATACCTTTTAAAACGATCTCGCTCATGAAAGCAGCTCTTCCTCTTGTTTATTGAAAAATTTCTCAAATTCGGCCATGGCCTCCTGGGCCTTGTCGCCCTCGACAGTGACATTTAACACAGTGCCCGTGACCGCGCCCAGCATCAGGATCCCCATGATGGATTTGCCATTGACCACCTCATCACCCTTGGCCAGGGTTACCGTCACATCATACTTCTCCACCAGCCCGACAAACAGGGCCGCCGGGCGGGCATGCAGGCCCTTGGAATTGACAACGGTAAGTTCTTTCTCTATTTTTTCCACACTGTTTATCTTTTGATGATCCTCTGGGTCTCTATCAGTTTGATCAACGCCTGGGTCAGCTTCTTTGAATCATGGCGGACGTAATTAGCCACGCTTAAAAGGTCTGTGGCGATGACCTTGATCCCCATGGCTTTGATGCGGTCAGCATCCGCGGCCACGGGATATGAATTTTCCTTATAATACCTGTTTAACGCCTCCTCATTGCTGACAACGGCATCATTGATAATGCAGGCATCCACGAGTTTGGGGCCGGTGTGCTCCAATAGGACGCGCACATGGTCGGAAGCGGTAAAAGCATCGGTTTCCCCCAGCTGGGTCATCACATTGCAAACATATATTTTATACGCTGAAGCGGCGGTAATGGCCTCTTTCATGCCGTTGATGATCAAATTAGGCAGAATGCTCGTATACAGGCTTCCCGGCCCCATCACGATGATATCCGCCTGCGCGATGGCGGTCAGGGCGTCATCGGTCGGTGTTGCGTCTTCGGGGATCAGGGACAGGCGCTTGATCGGAGTATTGGAGTGAGGGATCTTAGCCTCACCCTGCGTTGTTGTCCCGTCCATGTACTCCGCGACCAGATGCACATTATGGACAGTGGAAGGGATGACCTTCCCGCGGATCGCCAATACCTTGCTCGACTCTTCGACCGCCTTCTTAAAATCTCCCTTGGAGATCTGCACCATGGCGGTTAAGAATAAATTCCCGAAATTATGCCCCTTAAGGCCGTCCCCTTCGGCAAAACGGTACTGAAAAAGTTCGCCCAACAATGCCGGGGCATCGGCCAGGGCCACCAGGCAGTTACGGATATCGCCCGGGGCCACGATATTGAATTCCTCGCGCAAACGCCCGGAAGATCCCCCGCTGTCAGCAACCGTGACAATGGCCGTCAAATTTGCCGTGTATTCCTTTAACCCGAGCAATAAATGCGATAAGCCCTGCCCTCCACCTATGGCCACCACCTTGGGGCCTCTTTCCAGGAATCGGCGCTGGTAAAGGATATCGACGATGTCCCTCTCGCGCTGGGGCAAAAAAAGGGTGATCAGGGAAATGATCATTTTCCCCATGCCCAGGACAATGAACAATATGCCGCACAGGATGATGACGATGCCAAGGCCGCTGACGAAAGGATAGGGGTAAACCGCGAAAACAGCGCCTATCCCGACGATCAATACGCCAAACAGCGATGCAAACACCCAACGTTTGACTTTAATGCCAGGATAAAGCCATTTGAAAAAGTTTTGGGACAATATTCCCTCTTTCTTAGGTCTTAAACCCAAGCGGATGGACTATACTACCCAATACGGGAATCTTCTTGTGAAAGAAGGTCCATGACGTCTTTGGCTGTTTTGGTATTTTTGAGGCTGTCGCGGAAAAATTTATCCTTCAAAAGCCTGGAAACACGCGCCAGGGCTTTTAAATGCGGACCAGCGGAATCAGAAGGAGCGATCAAGAGAAAAAAGATATGGGCTGGTTCACCGTCCAAAGAATCAAAATTGACGCCTTTTTTACTGATGGCCAGCGCTGAGACCAGTCCGCTGACCGTATCTGATTTGGTGTGCGGGATGGCTATCCCCTGACCGATGGCGGTTGAGCCTAAAGCCTCGCGGGCCATCAGTCCTTCGGTGATCTTGTTTTTATGCTTCTTTTCGACGATCCCCGCATCCACCAGCATCGTCACCATTTCAGCGATGACATCCACCTTGGTTTCGGCTTTTAATTCAGTGTTGACCGCTTCCCTGCGCAAGAAATCGCTGATTTTCATGAAATCCCTCCGAAAAGAATATCTATAAAATTTGGAGCGGCGAATGGGGCTCGAACCCATGACATCCACCTTGGCAAGGTGGCATTCTACCAACTGAATTACCGCCGCGCTTGTCTTCTAACACTATTACCCAGCTTAAATGGGCGGGAGAGGACTTGAACCTCCACGGGTTTCCCCACATGCTCCTAAGGCATGCGCGTCTGCCATTCCGCCACCCGCCCTCTCAACAAAAAGACCCAGGCGGTCCTGATCAAAAAATGGTGACCGACCCGCGACTCGAACGCGGTACCCCTACATTAAAAGTGTAGTGCTCTACCAGGGTGAGCTAGTCGGTCTCAAACTTCTCGTAACTCTTTGCTTTTTCTTTCCAGCAGAGCATCTATCTCTTTGATGAAACGGTCCGTCATCTTCTGCACTTCTTCTTCGCCCTTGAACTTATCATCCTCGCTGACGTGACCTTCACTTAGCATTTTCTTAAACTTTTCATTGCCATCCCGGCGGATGGAGCGCAGGGTGACGCGACCGCGCTCGGCCATATCTTTGCAAACCTTGATGAACTCTTCCCGGCGTTCGGCAGACAGCGGCGGAAAGACCAAGCGGATCGTTTTGCCGTCATTGCTGGGGGTAATGCCTAATTTCGAATTTAAAATAGCCTCTTCTATATCCTTGATAGCCGTGGCATCCCAGGGCTGAACCAGTATCTGACGGGGGTCCGGCGATGAAACAGCGGCCAATTGCTTGATGGGGGTGGATGTTTCATAGTAATTGATATGCATATCCTCGATCAGCGCGGGCTGGGCACGGCCGGTTCGGACCTCGGAAAATTCACGCAATACGGTTTCCATGGTCTTTTTCATCTTGCCTTCAGTCTCTCTCAAAATATCCTTGGCTGACATAAGTAAACCCCCTTGATCTAACGAACGATCGTTCCGATCTCTTCCCCGTAAATGGCTTTCTTGATGTTTCCTTTTTGCAATAAATTGAACACGATGATCGGCAGGCTGTTATCCATGCACATGCTGATGGCGGTTGCATCCATGACCTTCAGGTTTTTCTTCAGGACATCGATGAATTTCAGGCTCTTGAATTTTTTAGCGTCTTTATGCTTTTTCGGGTCCGCCGAATAAACACCGTCAACCTTGGTCGCTTTCATGATCACATCGCACCCGATCTCAGTGGCGCGCAAAGCCGCGGCGGTATCGGTGGTAAAATAGGGATTGCCAGTGCCCGCCACAAAAATGATCACGCGGCGTTTCTCAAGATGGCGGATGGCACGGCGCAAGATATAGGGTTCAGCGATGGCGTGCATTTGGATGGCCGTCATGACCCTTGTCTGCACGCCGACCTGCTCAAGGGCATTTTGCAAGGCCAGGCCGTTCATGACGGTCGCCAGCATTCCCATATAATCAGCCACCGACCGGTCAATGCCGAAACGCTTGCTTTCCAGCTGCCCGCGGAAAATATTCCCGCCGCCGACAACAAGAGCCATTTCAACACCCGCCTCATGGATCTCTTTGATCTCCCTGGCTAATGACGCGCACATCTCGGCGTCAATGCCGTGCTGCAGGCGGCCCAACAAAGCCTCGCCGCTTAACTTAAGCAATACCCTCTTATAAATTGGCGCCTTGTTCAAAATCACTCTCCCACTTTGTAACGGATGAAGCGGCCGACCAGGATATTCTCGCCGATCTTGGCTACCAGCTCGTTTAACAGGTCCTGGATGCTCTTCGACGGATCCTTGACATAGGCCTGGGATAAAAGGCAATTGGCCTTGATATAAGCTTCCTTATCCGCTTCCTTGGCGATGATATCAGCGGGAACGTCTTCCTTTTTGATATATTTGGGATTTGAAGCCGCTATGTGCAGGGCCAAATCACGGGTAAATTTACAAAAATCCTCGCTGCGGGCGACGAAATCAGTTTCGCAATTGACCTCAACCACGACACCCATTTTATTGCCGTTGTGGATATACGCCTCGACGCGGCCTTCCTTGGCCAAACGGTCGCTTTTCTTGGCCGCCATTTCAAGCCCGCGTTTGCGCAAAAGTTCCTTGGCTTTATTCAGATCGCCCTTGGCTTCTTCCAGGGCCTTCTTACAATCGATAACGCCGCAGGAAGTCTCTTCCCTGAGGCGCTTGATATCATCTGCAGTCGTTGCCATCATGTAAATCTCTCCTTAAATTAAACTGTGACTTCCTGTACTTGCGCTTCCTGCTGGACTTTCTTTCCCGCCATGAACTCACGGCGGCCATCGATGACACTGTCAACCATCAGGCCGGCGATAAATTTGATGGATTTGACCGCGTCATCGTTGCCAGGGATAGGATATTGGATCAAGTCAGGGTCGGAATTAGTATCGATAAGGCCGAAGACCGGGATGCCTAAACGGTTGGCCTCAGCTACGGCAATCTCTTCCTTTTTAGTGTCCACGATAAAAATGCCTTGCGGGGGCACGCCCATGTCGCGGATACCGCCCAAGTCACGGATCAAGCGGTCTTTTTCTTTCATTAATAACGAAGCTTCCTTCTTGGTCAGGCGGCCGACGGTCCCGTTAGTTTCCATTTTTTCAATATCAACCAGTTTGCGGACAGACTTCTTGACCGTTTCCAGGTTGGTCAGCAATCCGCCCATCCAGCGGTTCTTGACATAGAACATTTCACAGCGCAGGGCTTCCTCTTCAATGACCTGCTGGGCCTGTTTCTTGGTGCCCACGAAAAGGATCTTCCCGCCCTTGGCCGCGATCTCGCGGATGGCGTCCCTGGCGGCATTGAGCCGGTCCACTGTTTTTTCAAGGTCAATAATATAAATGCCGCCGCGTTCCCCGAATATAAATCTTTTCATCTTGGGGTTCCAGCGACGGCTTTGATGACCGAAATGCACACCTGCTTCGAGTAACTTCTTGATCAATTCTGTTGCCATACATTAACTTCCTCTCTTCTTTGCCCCACCGGCGGATCGGAACTGCAACCAGGTCAAGATGGGACTTTTAGTTTTAACCGTCCTTTGATTTGGACCTCATGCCCTCAAAGGCGGCCACTTGGTTTAAATGGAACAATTACTATAACAAAGACTTGTGTTTTTGCAATAAGTTTTCATTTTAAGCGCCGGGAGTCCGAAACTGGGTTTCATAGAGCCTGCGGTACAGGGGGCAGGAAAAGAGAAGGTCATCATGGCGGCCCACACCCACCATTTTCCCGTGTTCCAGCACCACGATCTTATCAGCTTTCATGATGGTAGACAAGCGGTGCGCGATGGCAATGACCGTACGGCCCTGCATCAGCTTGTCAAGGGCTTCCTGCACGTATTTTTCCGATTCGGAGTCCAATTGGGAGGTCGCTTCATCCAGGATCAGGATCGGCGGATTCTTTAATATCGCCCGGGCGATCGTCAGGCGCTGCTTTTCACCCCCTGAAAGGCGGAATCCCCTGTCCCCGATGACGGTCTCATATTTCATAGGCATTTTCTCGATGAATTTATCCGCGAAGGCCATTTGGGCGACCTGCCTGATCTGGTCCAGGCTGACATCAAAGGTGCCATAAGCAATGTTGTTTTTGACGGAATCATTAAAAAGGATCGCTTCCTGGGTCACAATGCCCACCTGGCCGCGCAGGGATTTAAAAGTCGCTTCCTTGACATCTATTCCATCAAACAGGATCCGCCCCTGGGTCACATCATAAAATCGCGGGATCAAATTAACAAGGGTGGATTTGCCGGAGCCCGTGGGCCCGACCATGGCGACCAATTCCCCTTTTTTGATGGTCAAATTTATATCCTGCAGCACATTCCCGGAAGCCTCTTCATATTGAAAGGCAACTCCTTGAATTTCAATTTTTTCTTTAAAAGTTTCCAATTCCACAGCATCCTTTTTCTCCGCCACTGTTGGCTTGGTATCCAATATCTCGTAAATACGCACATTGGCGACCAACGCGGACTGGATGATCGTCAGCACATTGGCGATACGTTTGATCGGGCGGATGACCTGTGAAATGGATACCATGGAAAACAAAAACACCCCAAAGGACATCTCTCCCTTCAACACTTCCTGGCCCAAGAACCAGTATATCGCCATCGCGCAAATGGCCCCCATCATCTCAGTGATGGGGCCCATCAGGTTCATATTAAGGAAAGTTTTCATCCTCAATTTGTAATAATCGGAATTTTGCTGCCAGAACCGTTTGATCTCGTACTTTTCCGTACCGAAAGCCTTTAGGATACGGACACCCGAGATTGTTTCCATTAAAAGTGAATTGATATCCGCCATTTTTTCCTGGGTATTCCGCGCGATCTTGCGTAATTTCTTATTGATCAACATCATGGGCCAGCCGATGGCAGGGAACAAAAACAGCACAAATAATGTACCCTTGGTATTAAAGGTAAAAGAAATGGCCATGAAAATGATGATCAAAAACGGCTGCTTAAATATATCCGTGACCGCGTATGAAATCGCGTTCTCAATGGTGCCGACATCATTGGTAATACGGGAAACCAGCTCGCCGGTACGTTTACGGCTGAAAAAGTCCAATGACAGGGTATGGATGCGTTCAAAAAGACGGGAACGGACATCACGCATGACGCCCTGCGCTATATCATTCATCAAATAATCTGACATGAACTGGACCACCTGTTTGACGGCAAACATGGTCAAAAAGACCCAGGGAGTCAATCTGAACAAAGTATGGGAATCGATCGAATTAAGTTTATTGACTAAATGAGCGATAAATTCAGGGACCCTGTTAGGGACAATGATCGGTTTATTTTCGAAAATACGGTCAACTACCGGCAAGATGAACGATAACTGCACGCCTTCAAACATGGAGGAGAGAATAATGAAAACAATGGCTATGCTAAATTCACCTTCATAGCCTTTAAGGAACTTTAATAATCTTAAATAGTTTTTCATGGGAATTCGTAATTTAGCATGGTGTTTGACATTTGTCGAGGGCTTTGTTATTGTACTTTTTATGAAGAAAATCAATATTGCTTTGATCGGCTGCGGGTTTTTAGGCCAGCGTCATTTAAAGATTTTAAATGCCCTTAAGAACAAGGCCAATATCGTTGCCATATGCGACCATCATCTGGAACATGTCAAGCCTCTGGGGCGCCAATACCACGTACCCGTTGTCCAGGATTACCGTGAGATCCCTTTGGTCGACGCGGTGAGCATATGCACGCCAACGGTCACGCATGCCGAGATAGCCTCCTATTTTTTGAATAAGGGCGTCCATACCTTTGTTGAAAAGCCGATCACCTATAGTTTGGAAGAAGCCGACCATCTCATCAAGTTAGCCCAGCAAAAAAATCTCAAGCTACAGGTCGGGCATGTGGAACGCTTTAACAGCGCCTTTACCACCATCGAACCCATCGCCCAAAACCCGTTATTTATTGAATGTCATCGCCTTAATTTATTTCCCAACCGTTCCCTGGATATAGGCGTTGTCATGGATTTGATGATCCACGATATTGACATCATTTTAGGGTTGGTGAATTCCCCCATCAAAGACATTCAAGCGGTAGGCATCAATGTCCTGACCGACAAGGAAGATATCGCCAATGCCCGCCTGGCCTTTGCCAACGGCTGCGTATGCAATGTCACGGCAAGCCGAATATCCCCTGAAGTGACCCGCAAGATCAGGATATTCACTAAAAATGCTTATATCTCCCTGGACTACGCCAAGCAGGAAGCCAGCATCTACAGCAAGGATGATCGCGGCATCCATAAACGCAATATCCCCATTGAAAAAGAAGAACCGCTTAAAAAAGAACTCGAGCATTTTCTCGACTGTGTGCGCGAAGACAAGAGGCCTAAAGTTTCAGGCATTGAAGGCCGTGAAGCCCTGAAGGTGGCGTTGGCAATCACTCAAAAAATATGGGAACACCGTCAAAGCATATCATAATCGTCGCTGGTGAAGCCTCGGGCGATATGCGGGCCGCTGGGTTAGCCCGTGCCTTAAAAGAGCTTGACCCCTCCCTGAAACTAACCGGCATCGGCGGAGGCTATATGCGCGAGGCCGGTGTGGAATGTTTTACGGATATCACCGAGCTTGCGGTCATAGGCATCGCTGAAGTCGTCAAGAATTTTGGCCGCATTAAAAAAGTGTTCGATCAAACCCTCCGGCAGATCGATATCACCCGTCCTGACCTTGTCATTCTTGTCGATTATCCCGGATTTAACCTGCGCCTTGCGCGCGAGATCAAAAAGCGCGGGATCAAGATCATTTATTACATCTCTCCCCAGGTTTGGGCCTGGAGGGAAAAAAGGGTCCTTACGATCAAAAAGTTGGTGGACCGCATGATCGTCCTGTTCCCTTTTGAAAAAGATATTTACAGCAAATACGGGATGAAGGCCGATTACGTGGGGCATCCTTTGGCCGATGAGGTCATCGTCAGCAAAAATCAGGCCGAAGTATTAAAATCCCTCGGGCTTTCCGACAGCAAAACCACCATCGGGCTCATGCCAGGCTCACGCGCCAAGGAGATCGAACGCCATCTGCCCTGTATGCTGCAAGCCGCTCAAATACTTTTTAAACAAAACAAAGAACGCCAGTTCATCCTGCTCAAAGCGTCCTCCACCCCTTTAAAGCTCATTGAAGACGGGCTTGCCCCCTACAAGCATCTGCCGCTTAAAATTTATGACGGCCCCACCTACAACGGCAAAAGGCCCAATTGCTTCGACTTCGATGGTATCAATGCTTCGGATGCTCTCATCGTTTCCTCAGGCACAGCCACTCTTGAGTGCGCCCTGCTTAAAAAACCAATGGTGATCATTTACAAAACCTCATGGCTGACCTATACGATCGCGAAATCCGTCATCAAGATCCCCTTTATCGGTTTAGTGAATATCATGGCGGGCAAGAAAATAGCGGACGAATTGATCCAGAATGACGCCAATCCCGTTAATATCGCCAACAGCCTGGAATCCGCGTTACATGACCACCAAATGATCGAAGAACTTTCCGAGGTTAAGACTTCTCTGGGTAAGCCGGGTGCCAGCATGCGCGCGGCACGATTGGTCCTGGAGGAATTATAAAGTTTTCTCAAAACGGGCGATCAGATCCTGCGTAATGGATAGGTCCCCTCGCATCTGGGCGCTATCACGGTAAGCACCGGCAAAACACACCAGATCACTGTATTCCAATAAATTCTTTAGCTGGGTCAATTGGGCATTATCCAGTTTGGCTGTTTTGAGCCGGTTTAAAATGACTTCCTCGCTCAGGGCGGCTGATGATTGATTCAATTTATTGGCCAAATAATCCCGCAGGACCTTTGATATCAGCGCGTAGAAATCCTTGGTTTTCCCTGCCGTGATATACCCTTCCGCCGGGATCAGCGCCTGCCTGGCCTCCCTGACAGCTTTGAACCGCCGGGCAAAGGCGGGGTCCTGCGAAAGCCGGCCCTGAAAACGGCGCCAGAAGATATTAGAGATCCAGGCCGTGAAGATAACAGCCAAACTGATCCAAAACCAGATGGATTGATAAAGTTTACCCACGGCCTTAAGGATCTTGCCCAACATTTTCCCGAAAGAGAATTGATGGGAAGGCGGCGTCGCAACCGCATTGCCGATATTGGTAAACCCGACCGCTTTAAAATCCTGGTCGGGGCTCGGAGCCGTTACCTGGATGGAAAAAGGCCCCTGAGTGATCGTTTTGTAGTTTTTAACGGAAGTATCAAAATAGGAAAAATGCAAAGCCGGGACTTCCTTGATGCCGGTCTCAGTGGGAATAATGACTTCTTCGGCGGTTTTCACGTTCCCAGTACTTTTGATCTGGGGATCATAGGACTTGAATCCGGCGGCTTTGAATTCGGGCATTTGCAAGCTCTTGAAATTTCCGTTTCCTGTGATATTCATCTTCAAGGTCAAAGGATCCCCGGCTTTGACTTGCAAAGGTGACACGCTTGCCTGGAAATCAAAGGATTGGCCGATCGCGCCCGAAAAGTCATCCGGTCGCCCCTCGCTTGGAAGCGGAGAAACATGCAAATGGATCGGCTGGGATGTGGCCGTCATGGGACGGGTGGCATAAGAATCAAAAAAATTATTGAAGATCTCAGCCCCGAATGGATTATTATCCTGGCCGAACGGATTGCTTTGGCCGGTTTTATACACCACATTGCCCTGGATCTCAACAGGGCCCAGCCCTAAGTCCCCCAAATGACTGGGATAAATATTGGTCTTGAACACCACCGTATCATACCGGATCCCGTTATAAACCTCGGAATTTTGTTCCGGTTTATCAAACTCATCAACGGTAAGCCCGGTCTTGTCAAACTGCGGGTATTGAATATCCCGTATTGGAATACCATTGACTAAAAGTTTTACTGTTAAAGGCACCCGCTCATTGAAGTACACATCCGTCTTGTCCACAGATACCATAATTAAGATCTTGTCCTTAAGGCTGTCGGCCGTCGGGGCCTGATTTGGGCTGGCAGCGGCATTTGACGCCTGGGCCGTATTTTCCACGACTTCGATATCAATGGGCTTGGTCGTATAGGTCTGGCCCGCAATGGTGGCACTGATAGGCGGAATTTGAAAACGCCCGACCTTGCTGGGAAACAGATTATAGATAAAAGACCTCTCGCTATGATAATCACCGTTAACAATGGACACGTTGGTGGATGGCCCCAAATATTTGGCGGTAAAACCGTCAAGGATGGGCAAACTGACAGGGTCCAGGTCCTGGTTAACGCCGGTGAAGGTCAGGGTCAATTGCAGGACTTCGTCCAAGGAGATCCGTGGAGTATTGACCGTCGCCTCAAAGGTGATGGCATCGGCCTTTAATACGCCGCTTGGGGCCAATAGCATCACCATACATAAAAGTAACTTAGTCATTTTACCAATCTTTCAATACTGGTCTATCGTCAATTTTCCGGGGCATGTAATTCAACAGCTTTTTAGGTTCCTCATTTTCCCGGTAATCTTCCAAAAGGTCTTCAGCCTGTTTGCGGTCAAGTTCTTTTTGGTTCTGCTGGGACTGATCCTGCTTATTTTGTTGTTGCTGGCTCCCCTGCTGTTTTTGCTGATTCTGATGGTTCTGCTGGCTTTTCTGCTGATTCTGCTGATTCTGCTGATTCTGCTGGTTCTGTTTAACCTGTTGGTTCTGTTGGTTCTGTTGCTGTTGCTGGTTTTGCTGCTGTTTTTGCTGTTGTTGCTTTTTCCGCTTTAACCGTTCGATTTCCTTTTTAACAAAATCCTCATTATATTTCGCATCGGGGTCGTTGGGAGAATCGTTTAAGCTTTTGACATATTGTCCCAATGCGCCCTGCATGGATTTAACAGCCTGGTCAACATCTGTATTTTCTTTTTGTTTGCCGGATTTGTAAAGCACATTACCTAAATTATACTCTGCCTTTGATTTTATTTTAGCATTTTTATCATTGGCCGCTTCTTCCAAAAAGCTTATCGCCTTGGCATAGTCCCCCTTCTTATAATAAGCGGTGCCAAGGTCATATTTGACAACCGGCGATCGATCATCCTGGTCCAGGGCCTTTTGATACAGGTTCAATGAATCATCGAACTTGCCCTGCTTGTACAGGCCATTGGCCTTGTTGACTTCACCGGCCACGGAAGCGAATACTTTAAAAGGAATAAAGAATAAGACCACAAACAAGAAGCCCAAGAATATATTTTTTGATAAGGTGTCGTTCCCCCCAGTCACGCAGGGGCTGTTGACGAGAGTAGCCCCGGAGTGACGAGTTTGGGGGGTTGGGGGGTATCCGTACCGTGAAAAAAATATATTCTTGGGATTCTTGTTGTTGCTAAGCATTTCTTTTCCTGTTTAAAAATATTGCCTCGGCGAACAATAAGACAAACGCCAGCGTCAGCGGCCACTGGAATCGCTCATCATAAAGCCTGGCCAATTTTTCTTCCGCGTCATGTTTCTTCAATACCGATAACTGCTGGTCATACAAATAATCCAGGCCAAACTGGGTACCCCCGCTTCGGACATAAGCTCCCCCGGTGATGTAAGCGATCTGCTGAAGCAGATTCTCGTTTAACCGTGATTTGACAGCATTGCCGGCGGAATCCTTCAGGAATTCAGTTTGTCCGTCGGCATTGGTCACCTGGATCAAATCCCCTTCCCTGGTACCGACACCCACCGTATAAAACTTAACCCCTTTTTCCCTGGCACGGCGGGCCGCCTGCAGGGCATCACCCTCCTGGTCTTCCCCGTCCGTTACCAGGATCACCGCTTTATCCGAATCTGTCATCCCTTTATAGGCATTGACACTTTGATCGATGGCCTGGTCTATATCGGTGCCCCCGCGCGGGATCGAATTCACGCTTAAGTCTTCAAGGCTTAGCAGAAAACCGTTATAGTCATAAGTTAACGGGCACATCACCACCGCGTCCCCCGCGAAGGCGATAAGCCCGATGTGATCCGCGCCATTTAATTTCATGACCAGATCTTTGATCGCAAGCTTGGTCCGCTCAAGGCGGGAAGGTTTGACATCCTGGGTTAACATGCTTTTGGAAACATCGATCACCACCATGATATCAAGGCCATGGCGTTTGACCATATGCTCTGAATAACCCCATTGGGGGCGGCTTAACGCGGCAACGATCAGTACAAAAGCCGCCATCACGCATAGGGCCTTCTGCCTGTAATGCCGCCTGCTGAATCCCTGGGCTATATCCTTTAACAGGCCTTCCTGGATAAAACGCGTCGTGACTTGGCAGCGGCGCACATAACACCAATGCAGGCCTGCCGCGATCACCGGCAGTAGCCACAGCAAATGCCAGGCTTGAGGGTTGGCGAAATTCATGGGATCTTTAGAAATACGGTATTGGTTAAAATAATTTCAAGGGCCAATAATACAAGGGCCCCATCCACGAAATACCGGAACAAGGGTTCATATTGTTTAAAACCCTTTTCCTCTATCTTTGTCTTTTCAAGCTTATCGATCTCAGCGTAAATATCGCGTAATGACGCGGTGTCCGCGGCGCGGAAATATTGCGCGCCGGTCATATCCGCTATTTTCCTGAGCGTGTCCTCATCCAGGTCAAATTGAGCCTGCTCATAATGTTTGTTGCCAAATTCATCCATCACCGGGAACGGCACGATCCCCGTTGTGCCGGCGCCTATGGTATAAACCTTGATACCCAGCGCCTGGGCGGTTTTAGCCGCTGTCAAGGGGTCGATTTTCCCGGAATTGTTCACCCCATCGGTCAAAAGCACAATGATCTTTGTCTTGGCCTTGCTGTTTTTTAAGCGCAATAAAGAAGTGGCTATCCCGGAACCGATGGCTGTCGCGTCTTCAATGACACCGATACGGACCTGCTTTAAATTCTCCAATAACCACTCATGATCGCTCGTCAAGGGGCAGACCGTATAGGCCTGGGAACCAAAAACGATCAGTCCCAGCCGGTCATTGGCACGTTGTTTGACAAAGCTTTCAACCGTGCTCTTGATGATATCCAAACGGCTTATCCTGTGCCCGTCAATGACATAATCCTCGGCGGACATGCTTCCCGAAACATCCAGTGCCAAAACAATGTCTATCCCTTCACTGGCTAATTTGGACTCCGCCAAAAGTTTCCGCGGGCCGGCCAGGGCGATCAATAATAAGACCAGTACCATTCCCCTTAAGACCCAGGGCAGAAAATTCCATCTGACCTTCCAGGTCCCTGTCAATTGACGCATCAGGGACAAGGAGGAAAATTTGAATGAAGTCCCCTCGCGCCGCTTGTATTCATAAAAAAAATAGGCTACAAGCAACGGGATAAGGATCAAAACCAACGGTGTTTTAAATTCTTGTATCATCCACCAGCCTTTTTGCCAGATCGAAATTGTTTTGCGCCTCTTTGATCGTCGGCGCGTATTTCGCGAATTTAACCATGTCACAGGAATCCAAAAAATCCTTCAATGCCGCTTTTTGATTCTCATTTAAATGTCCGTATATCCCTAAAGAATTCAAAAATTCCTCCGTGGTCATATGGGGCGCGTGGATACTAAAACGGTTTTCCATATAATGGCGCGCGATATCCGCCACCTTCGTGAAAAACTCCTTAAAAAGTCCTTTATCCGGTAAATTTTCCTGGCGCAAAGCTTCCAGCTGTTGATAAGCGATCTCCCAGGCAGGTAATTGAGGGATTAAAGGTTTTACTTTTTCCTGGGGAGGTTTTTTATATCGAAGAATTAAATAAATAACAGCAGCGATAGCGGCCAACAAAAGCAAAGACCAAAGGATCATCCATAGATCAGGAAGATAAACAGGCGGTTTTACATCTTTAATATCATTCATTTTGAATTACCTTGCCAGACGGTGGCGCCTTTGCGCGAAAAAACTCACCAATGCCTTGGTGTATGGCACGTCTGTTGAAATATCAATATGGTCAATGCCAATCGTGTCAAACAAACGGTCCCTGTTCTTGATCTGGTTAAGGGCCTTGTGATTAAATTCACGGCGCAGGCGCTCATTGGATGTATCAATGATGACCTTGCCCCCTGTTTCCGCGTCCATCAGCTCAACAAGGGAACAATCCGGCAATTCGATCTCCCTGGGGTCGGTCAGGGTGATCGCGATCAGGTCATGGTGCTGATTGGCGATACGCAGGGATTTTTGCATGGGCGCGTAATCACCTTTTGAATCTAAAAAATCAGAAATAACAAAGACTGTTGATTTCCGGCGGAGTATCTTTGTCAGGAATCCCAAAACCTTGGGCAGGTCTGTGGCTTTGCCGCGTGGCTTGAAGTATAAGATCTCGCGGATGACCCTGAGCACATGGCTTTTGCCTTTTTTAGGCGGGATATATAGCTCAGGTTCATCGGTGAACATCAAAAGGCCGACCTTGTCATTATTGCGGATGGCCGCGAAGGCCAATACCGCGGCGATCTCCGCGGCTAATTTATTCTTCATCTGATTGGTCGAGGCGAAATGCACGGATGCGGAAGCGTCCACCAGGACCATGACGGTCAGCTCGCGTTCTTCCACGTATTTCTTGATATGGGCAAAGCCGGTGCGGGCGGTGACGTTCCAGTCAATGGAGCGGATATCATCGCCGGGCTGGTATTCGCGCACTTCATCGAATTCCATGCCCCGGCCTTTAAACACGCTGTGATACGCGCCCGCGAACACGTCCGTCACCAGGCGGTTGGTCGTGATATCAATGCGCAGTATCTTCTCAAGGATATCTTTAGGGATCATTGTATTAACCTATTTATCGTAAACCGTAGCGGACGGTAAAAATATACCGTGACGAATCACATAATATCTGTTCATCTTTAAGGCACTTCAACTTCATCTAATATGCGTTTTACCAAGTCTTCCGGCGTCTTGCCCTCCGCCTCCGCCTCATAGCTCGGAATAACGCGATGGCGCAGGACATCCATGCCGATGCTCTTGACATCCTGGGGAGTCACAAAACCGCGTCCTTGAATAAAGGCATGAGCTTTGGAAGCCAGCGCCAAATTGATAGAGGCGCGCGGGCTTGCCCCGTAAAGGATCAACCCTTTAAGATCGTTGAGCTTGTATTGCTCGGGATTACGTGTCGCTTCCACGATCTGGACAATGTAATCCTCTATCTTTTCATCCATATAAATTTCATCCACTACCGAGCGCAGGCGGATAATGTCCTGCGGCGAGGCAACCGCCTGCACGGCAAATGTCTGGGCGGTCTTGGCCATGCGTTTGAGGATCTTTAACTCTTCGTCCTTGGTAGGATAAGTTATCCTGACTTTAAGCATGAAACGGTCCACCTGAGCTTCAGGCAAAGGATAGGTCCCCTCCTGCTCGATCGGGTTTTGAGTGGCCAAAACCAGAAAAGGATCATCCAATTTAAGGGTTTCTTCTCCGATCGTGACCTGGCGCTCCTGCATGGCTTCAAGCAGGGCGCTTTGGACCTTGGCCGGGGCGCGGTTGATCTCATCCGCCAGGATGATATTGGCAAAAATAGGGCCTTTCTTGACATTAAAGGTCCCGGTGCGCTGGTCATAGATAAGGGTACCTGTCAGGTCCGCTGGCAGCATGTCAGGGGTAAATTGCAGGCGCTGGAATTTCGCCTGTATCGTCTGGGCCAGGGTCTTGACCGCGGTGGTCTTGGCCAAACCAGGCACCCCTTCGACCAATACATGGCCATTGGCTAAAATGCCCACCAACAGCCGGTCTATTAACACGCTTTGGCCCACTATTACCTTGGATGTTTCAAAACGAATCGCGTCAATGATACCTGATTCTTTTTTGACTTTATCATTAATGACACCAACTCCTGTACTGGTCATTGGAGGCCTCCTTATAATGTTCGTTTTAAATGTTCGAATAGGTTATTACGGCAGTGATCAATATTATAAAAAATCAGAAAAAAAATTTCAAGGGGGTTTTTGATGTTTTTAACCAGTGCTTTTCATGCCTGAAGCGATCCCGTTGACAGTCAAGAGCAGGATCTCATCAATTTTAGCGCGCTTGACCTCACTGGGAGCGGCATGATGGCTTAACTGGTTCTTTTCCTGCAGGAATCTGACCTGAATGTAGTTTAATGGATCAACGTAAGGATTACGAAGCTTGATCGACTCCTGCAAGACCTTATGGTAATCCAACAGTTCCTTTTGTTCAGAGATCAACAGCACGCTTTCAACCGCTGACAGCTGTTCGCGTTCGATGGCTTCATGGATCCTGGTGCGCAACTCCTCATCAGACACAATGCCGGAATATAATTCCGCTATATAAAGGTCAGCCTTGGCCAGGGAAGCCTGCAGGTTATGGATGATCGACGTGAAAAACGGCCATTGTTTGTACATCTGCCTCAATACTTCAAGGCCTTCGGGATTTTCATCCATGAATTTCTTAAAGGCATGGCCTACCCCGTACCAGGCGGAGATGATATACCGCGATTGCACCCAGCTGAAAACCCAGGGAATAGCGCGTAATTGGTCAAAACTTTGGGCGGCACTGCGCGCGGCCGGCCTTGAACCGATTTTTGTTGTCTTGAGGATGTTAATGGGTGTCGCTTGATTATAAAAATCAAGGAATCCAGGGGTCTCAAAAACCAATTGACGGTAAAAAATGAATGAGTCCTGGGATAATTGCGCCATCATTTTTTCCCAAACCGCGTGTTTGGGATTTTTCTTGATCTCCCGGTTAGTCACCAGATTCGTCCAAGCCACGGCAGTGATCAATTGCTCCATATTGCGTTTAGCCACCATGGGAGTGGCGTATTTCTGGGAAACCACCTCGCCTTGTTCGGTTATTTTGATCCGCCCGCCTGAAGCTGAATACGGCTGGCCCAGGATGGCCCTGTGAGATTCCCCGCCGCCGCGGTCAATGGTACCGCCTTTGCCGTGGAATAATTTGATCTTGACCCCGTGCTTTTCCGCCGTTTTATATAAATTTTGCTGGGCCAGATATAAATGCCAGTTGGCCGCCAGGTATCCGCCGTCTTTGCTGCTGTCTGAGTAACCCAGCATGATCTCCTGGACATCCCCCCGGGCTTTAAGATAAGAACGGTATAATGGTACGGCAAAAAGCTCTTCCATGACCTCATGGCAATTCTGCAGCGAATGGATGGTTTCAAACAAAGGGACAATGCCGATAGACGCCTTTTTGACCCGTTTGTGCGCCACATGGACCAAGCCTTCTTTTTTTGCCAGATATAATAAGGCCAGCATATCCACCGGCGTTTCGGTCATGCTGAGGATATAGGCATCCACAATGTCCGCGTCAAAAAATTCCTTCAGTTGGCGGAATGTCTTGAATTGCGCCAACACATCCTTGGCGTCGGAAGAGCTGACAGCGCCTTTACGCGTATTGGGAGCGGCGATCTTGTTCAACAAGACCTCGGCATTCAGCCCCTGAGGCCCTAAAAGTTCCCCGATCGTCAAATGGATCTTCTTGGCATGGTCCCTGAAATCCAGGCGCGCCAAAAAGAAACGGAACGCCTTGGCCTGGACGATCAGGCGGCGCAGATCACCGTCGGAAGCGGAATACCCCTGGTTTTTCTTCAAGCTGTCCTGGACGGTCAAAAGATCGGTGATGAATTCATCAGCATTCTTGTATTTGCCCTTCTTGTCAGCCAGGACATTTTCCAGCTTATGATGGATGAAGGAGAATTTCTTGCGGTAGATCTCAGTTGTTTCATACCGCTCCAGTTCCAGGGATAGATGGGGCAGCGCTCTTTTATCATGGTCCAGGGAATCAAGGAGTTTCTTGCTGACCTCGATATATTCCGTTGACTGGCTGAACTTGCGGATAAATTGCTCAACAGACAATAAATAGAACTTAACGATCAGTTTCCGCTGTTTTTTGGCCGTTGTCATGGTGATGGCCGGCGTGACATTGGGGTTGCCGTCGCGGTCCGCCCCCACCCATGAACCGAAATGGATAAATGGGTCGATGTCATCCTGGGGATCGACCCCGAGCCTCGCGAATTCCCGGTGGATCTTTTCATGGATATTGGCGATCAGGCTTATGATCGTGCGTTCAAAATAATACAGGGTCTGGTCAACCTCATCGAGCACTTCCACCTTGCGGTTACGTACCTCGGAAGTCTGCCAGAGGATCTCCAGGGTCTCCTTGATGCGTTTGGTCAAAGAATCCTCTTCCGCCAGGGTCAGGTCCGTGCGGTTCAATTGGATCAACTGGCCTGATATGAAGAACAAATGGTCCAATACTGTCCGGCGTTTGGATTCGGTGGGGTGCGCGGTCAACACCGGGCCGATATCGCAGTGGGCCAGGAAATCCAGGATCTCTTTGGGAGTATAGTCTTCATCCATCAGGTCCTTGAAAAGCTTCTTGAGCGACATCTCCTGAAAAACTTCCGGGGAGCGTTCATAATCCCGCAAACGTCGCACCCGCTGGACTTCCTCGGCGATATTCACCAGCTGAAAATAAATGGTGAACGCGCGCGCGATATTGTAAGCCTCATCCAGGGACAGGGAATTGATGAGCTTCTTCTGGGACTCGATCATCAGGGGATTGTGCTTGGCACGGATCTCCTGGGCCAGGGTGCGGATCTCCTCGATCTTAAGCAAAAGGTCTTCACCTTCCTGCTCACGGATGATCTCAGCTAATAATTTGCTTAAAAACCGGATATCGTGGCGCAGTTGATTTTGTGAAGGGGCAAGGGGAATAAGTTCTTCTTTAAACATATCACTTTTTTTCTGGGGACAAACCGCGCAAAGACCGGTGGCCGCGGCGGGCTATGGCCGTGACTGAGGCTTCGACCTTTTTCTTCAGATTTTCTTTATGGTTCTTCAGTTTTTGGACGGTCCCTTTATCAAAAGTCGCGATGATCTGGGCGGCCAGGATGCCGGCATTCCTGGCCCCGTTGACAGCCACCGTCGCGACCGGGATACCGTCGGGCATCTGAACGATGGATAACAGCGAATCCAGCCCGTCTAAGGAATTTGAGGATTTGACAGGCACGCCAATGACAGGCAGTGTCGTGATCGATGCCACCATGCCCGGCAAATGGGCGGCCCCTCCCGCTCCGGCGATGATGACCTTTAATCCCCGTTGCTGGGCCTTTGAGGCATAATCATACATGCGCTTCGGGGTCCGGTGCGCGGAAACAATAGTGACCTCATAGGCAATGGAAAGCTCATCTAAAAAATCAGCGGCAGGGCCCATGATATTGAGGTCTGACTGGCTGCCCATGATAATTCCGACCAAAGGTTTTTTCTTCATTTTATGCCCTTATTTTGATCAATTCTTTGACCCGGTGCGCGCGGTCCAATGCCTGATGGATATCCGCGTCAACGACCGTGGCATGACCCATTTTACGGTACGGCTTGGTTATTTTCTTGCCGTATAAATGCAAATACACCCCGCCCAACCCCAGCGCCTCTTCAATGCCCTGATAGATCGCCTCTCCTTCGCAATTCTCATCCCCCAGAAGATTGACCATGACCGAAGGCAAGGTCATATCCGTGGGGCCTAATGGCAGATTCATGACAGCGCGCAAATGCTGTTCAAACTGCGAGGTCAAAGCGCCTTCGATCGTATGATGCCCGCTGTTATGCACGCGGGGCGCTATTTCATTGACCAAAAGCTGTCCATCCTTGGTCAGGAACATTTCCACCGCCAGCACTCCTACCAAGTTTAGCTCACGAAGCAGACTTAATGCAATAGCTGTCGCTTTTTTTTCAATCTCCGCGGGGATCTCGGCCGGACAGCGTAAATACTCCACCAGGTTCCGGGAAGGGTGAAAAACCATTTCCACAGCCCTGTACACCGCCACCTGACCGTCAGCATTACGCGCGACGACAATGGCTATCTCCTTGTCAAAATCAATGAATTTCTCAAGGACGCAGGGCTCATCAAAGGCATCAGGTATATCCTTCTCGCTTTTGATCTTGAAGATGCCCTTGCCGTCATAGCCGGCCTTGCATGTCTTTTGGACGGCGGGAAAAAGATGCGCGCACGCTTTTAGGGCCACGCGGTTGGGAACGACCTGAAAATCCGCCGTCGGTATGCCGTGAGAGCTGTAAAATTCTTTTTGGCGCCCCTTATCCTGGACCAATTCAATGATGGCGGGATCAGGATAAATGGTCAGCCCTTCCGCTTTTAATTTTTTAAGGGCTTCGACATGGATATGCTCATATTCAAAGGTCAGCACATCCACTTTCTTGGCGAAAGCATAGACATCGTCAAAATTCATGGCATCACCCTGGGTGAATTCATAACAAAGATAGCGGCATGGGCAATGGGCATCATCGTCCATGACATAACTTTGCAGGTCAAAAGCCGGGGCCGCCTGCAGCATCATCCTGCCTAACTGCCCGCCTTTGAGTAGTCCCAGTTTTAACTGACGTTTGAACATTTTAGTTTAAGTAGATATCAATGCTGCTTAATTTGCCTTCGCGGACGTCCAGAGCGTAAGACCCTTCCAAAACCGATCCGGTGACTTCGATGTGTTTTCGTCCCGGATAGGTCAATACGATCTTCTGGGCCTTGACGCCCTGGGGCCCAAAAGTATCCTTAAGCTGCGGATTATGATAAGTAACCATTGTTTTAACGAATAACTTGAAACTATACGTACGCGCCTTGAATGGCCCCTGGGCTGTTTGCGTAAATAGCCACGACGGCAATAACGGTTTGAACGTCAGGGTCAATAGGCCCTCTTTATCCAGCGCAAAGGGTTTGGTCCCCATATTCATCAATAGCCATATGTGCAGGAATTCGGCGGTACTGCCTGACAATCGGGCCACAAAACCCCGGCCGTGCAAATTCCTGTCTTCATGGGCCGATGAAACGATAAAAGATGAATTCTGCAGGATGCTGCGGCCGTACATAGACGGGTCTAAAAAAGGGACCATGGACCGGCGGATCTCAGTATAAAATTCTTTGGCCAAACCGCCGCGCAGGAGTTCCAGCAGATATTTATACTCCATGTGAAGCCAGACAGAGCCATTCTCAAGCCACCCTGCCGGGAAGATACGGGTCCGCCCGATCTCATCGGTTTCCCCTGAGATATCCGCGTTGACCCTGTACATCCCTAGTTTTCGATCGAATAATTCGCTCGATCTGACCGCCCTGTAAAGGTCACCGGCTTCCTGCGGGCCTGTCTGTGTCCTCATGGCGTGGACGAAACCTTCCAAAAATAACGGCAGATCATGACGTTTGAATTCCTTCGCGCGCACATGGTGCTGGCCGTGATGCGATTTGTCCAAGGCATCATACGCGGTCACCTCATGATAAAAATAGGTGGCAAAAAGCCCGTTGCCGTACCTGGCTTTAAGGAGCCCCCTGTCGCATTTCGCGATAATGCCGTCCAGGAATTTATCGATATCCCCCACGGATACGGATTTCTCCGCCCCCTTGATGCCGTATCGGATTTGGTGGCGGAAATGCTCTTTTAAGTCATTGGACTTCTGCCAGTATTTCAACGGATCATTCTCCGTTGAAAGCACATGCAAAAGCCCCTGGATGAAATCCGCCAATTCCTCAAATACCAAAACAGCGGCCTGATCCTCCCCTTTGATCTGTGCCAATGAATCTTTGATGAAAACAGCGAAACGCTTGACTTCAAAGGTTTCCGAGATCGAAGAACCCAGTAAACCCGGCAAGCCGTTCAAGGCATCGTACCAATTAGGCTTGTTCGCCTCCATCTCGATCCCGATACCGCTTGGGTCGAGGGTCGCGACCTTATTGGCCAAAAGGCAGATCAATTTGACCAGCAAATTCGTTGTATACACTTCCCCGGCGCCATCCTTGTTCCGTAATTTGTAGCCTTTCGCCTTGGCCTGGACTTCCTTGTCCCCTTCAGCCAATGAATGGTATTGCCGCACACCTGAAGGGGTTAAAATATACCGGGAATCCCGGGGCAGGACATACGCATCATTCAAAAAGAAACTAAACACCCGTTTATCCCAAAAAAGTTCCGTGATCTTTTCAGGATAAAGGCTTAAATAACTTTTGATAAGGTCCAGATTATACGTCCAATGATCGCTCCAGAAGCCTTCTCCCGGTTCCGCGGATTCATACTTGTCCGACGATGCCAGGACCGTTGTCAGGAAATCATCCGCTTTGCCTTTAATGGGGATTTCGCGCGTGACGGCCTTTAACAGTTCCCCGGGCGTAAAACCATTTTTAAGGATACCTTTAAGCTTTTCCGCTTTCTCACCAACCCCGAATTCAGCGAAGAGTTGCTTGATGGCCGCGTCATCCTTAATGACAAAATGAGCTCCCTTGACGACCAAGGGGTTATATCCGTCAGCCTGGATCAAATTCAGGAAATTAACAAGGCTGCTGTCCTTAACATCCCTGTTAAACCAGATATCATTACGCCGGTTCTGGTTCACGTCCCTGTAATTGCCGTTGCCCTGGGACAGATAGGTAGGGCTTAACATAAAGAAATTATAATCACGCTCAAGGTCACCGTGCTTGCGGCTGTAAACATTGAATGAAACTTCCCCCTCGGCATTGGGCAGTGAAATGGGCAGTCCGCCGCGCAGGATATTATCCAGAAAGTTCTGGCCGCAGTATTGATCAAATTCACTCGAGGCGCTGTGGGTAAAACAGTAATCCTTGATCTCATTGATGGTCTGGCGGTTAAGATCGGCCTTTTTAGCGATAAAGCCCTTACCCGTGGCTTTTTTGACAACCGACTTTAATTCGGCCAGGTCATGGGCAAATCCCGCGATAGCGGTGATCTTGTGGTCCTTGCCGGGCCCAAGGGTAAAACGGCTCACGCTCAATGCCGACGGTGTACGGTTGGCGGTCTGCTGACGGGAAGGCGCTATAAAATGATCTTGCTGTAAAAAATTCTCGGGGACTAAAAAATCGCTGGCATGCCCAAAAACGCAGGCCGGCTCGACGATCATATCCAGCAGTTTTCGTGAAGCCTGATCAAAGGCAAAATAAAAATTACCCTCGTTTATGGGCGTCACCTGCGGGGTATCCGCCACCTCCACCTTTAACTGATAAAAAGGGGCTTTGTTGTTGATGTTATGCACCGTCATCCATGCCTCGACCGTGCGGCTCATATTCTTGGAAAGCCAGTCTTTGAGGCCATAAGGATTAATGACAGGCAGGCCATCCACACACTGGATATCCAGTTTTTTACGGCCCGTGTTGCGGATGGTCACACGGCGCACCATGCCCGCGAAAGGCTCTTGAGGCATGGTAAAATAATTGACTGAGACCTCGATGCCCAGTGACAAATTTGACTCTTCAATGGTCAGGTCGTGGCTCGTGATCAGCATTCGCTGGCGGACCTTATAGGCAGAGGCAAGGGCGTTGGCAAAGGGCTCATAAAATTTTGATCCCCTGCTATCGGTGATCTTCAAAAAGGTCCTGAAACCTTCGAGCGAGGTCAAACGGTACGCTTTGTTCGCCGGCTGGAATTCAAGGATGGCCTTATCTTTCGATTCAATGCCGAATGAGCTTACCGCCTGCCCTCGGTTGACAAAGAAGGCCCACATCGGTATCCCGTACAAGCCCGAAACGCCCGGGAAGAAATCCGCGAATAATTTGGCATGCTGGTAATCTTCGATGACAAAGGCACCGTTGTTGTCTAAATAATACGGCTTAATCATACACTACTTTCTTGTGCGGGATGCCGCCATGCTTGGAATGGCGGAATAAATTATAATAGCCGGATAATTTGAACCATAAGATCAATCCGGAATATTGGTCGTCCGTGCTGCTCATGTGGACCCGTTTTAGCGCATAGAGATCAATATTGAATTTACCCTTGCCGCGATTGGTGGTCACGGCAGCCTTATAGCCGGCATCACGGAGGATCTGTTTATCCTCCTCGGTAAAGCCACCCGAGGGATAGGCAAAATAATCAATGCTGTGCTCTAAATGCCCCTCGATCATTTTTTTACTGCCCGCGATCTCATCCTGCGCCTGAAGGGTGTTTGCCAACGGTAAATACACATGGTGCCGGGTATGGGCGCCGGCCATGATGCCGTATTTTTCCATTTCCTTGACCTGGTCCCATGTCAGGAAATCAGGATCGCCGATCTTGTCCGAGATCAAAAAGATCATCGCCGGAAAACCGTATTTCTTTAAGATCGGGTAGGCGTTTTGATAATTATCCTCATAACCGTCATCAAATTGGATGACAACGGTATTGTGATTGAACTGGTGGCCTTTTTTGATGCCTTCCACCAGATCGTCAAAGCTGATAACCTCAAAACCATGCCGTTTCATGAAAGCCATTTGATACTCAAACGACTGGGTGGTTACGGTGTTCAGACGCCATTTACCTGATGGGACACCGACATGATGATAGGTCAGGATGGGGACAACATACCTGTCCCGCAGCCAAAAAGTATAACCAATGCCTCCAATGAGGACAACAATAACGACAGACCAGCATATATACTTGAATATCCGCATACGACCTTATGATTTAGATAACCGTTCCTTCACAAGAACGCCTACGGTTTGATTATCCGCCTGGCCCGCGACGCGTCCCAAAACTTCCTTCATGACCCGGCCCATATCCTTGATGGAAGCGGCACCGCTTGAAGCGATCACTTCGTCAACGATGGACTTTAACTTGTCCGCTGACATTTCAGCTGGAAGATAACCCTTTAAAACAAGCAGTTCCTTCTCCTCTTTTTCAGCCAGGTCCGCGCGGCCGCCTGCCGTAAACTGGCTGATCGAATCCTGGCGCTGTTTGGCCTGTTTCTTGATCACACTGATGACATCTTCATCAGGCACCGCTTCAAGCCTCTTGTCGACCTTCACATTCTTGATCTGCGCGCGTAAAAAACTCAATACGCCGGAAGTAAAAGAATCCCTGGCTTTCATCGCCTGAACATAATCCTGGCTGATCTTGTCTTCTAATGACATACTTACCCCCCTTAAATTAAAGAATTAATATATTAACGGCTTTATAATGATATTTCAACATTAAAAAAGGGGACACTTTAAAGTGTCCCCTATTAAATAAGTAGTGACAGGCACGACTTTCTTTAATAGAAAGTCGTGCCTGTCACTACTTATTGAACAATCTTGACATCAATGGCAAAGGACTTCTTATTGCCATCAGGTTTTTGCGCCTGGCCGTTACGCACCACAAAACCGCTGTTACCGTTCAAAACTGCCAAACGGTCTTTTTCCTTTTGGGCCGCGATTTTGGCATAATAAGCTTCCTGATTTAAATACCGCATATGGCTTTTGACCAATTTGATCTTGTTCTGGAATAAAATGATCAGGGACTGGCCTTCCTCAGGTTTTGAGAACTCGGCATTAAAAGCGCGCAGCTGGTCCTTTAGATCCGCCAATTGTACGCTGACCTGGGAATCTTTATCCTTAAGGGCTTTGATCTTGTCCTGTAATTCACCGATATTCTGGACATTTTCCGTGCTGCGCAGATCATCCAAACCCTGCAATTCCTGCTTTAACTTGGTATTCTCATCCTGGGCCTGGGCAAGCATCCCCTGCGTTTGGGTCAGCATGCCTTTGGTCGTTGCCAATTCCGCGGTTACCTGGTCTAATTGGCGGTTGACCTCTTCAAGCTTGCGGGTGGTTTCATCCAGCTCGATCTTGGTTTCTTTATATTTTCCGACATAGGTCCTGTAATTGGTGGTCGCGTGTTCGCTGGCAACCATGGCCAGGTCGGTTGATCTGGAAAGGATCTTGGTGTTTTGGTTCTGCAAATTAAGCACATAACCCGTCAACGCGATCATGATCAAAGAAAGGATGATCCCTGAAATTCTTTTTAAATGCCTGTTTTGACGTTGGGTATCGGTCGTGCCCGGTTCGGTCCTTGATTCCTGCTGGTTCAACAAAGTCTCTGCCACTTCATTACCTCCTAAAATTAATATGCTAAATTGCTTAATACCTTAACATCCACCGCGTCGCTTAACTGATGGACCTTCTTTTCAAGCCAATGCTGAAAATCATGGTCCAGATCATCCGGCAGGAATTGGATCCCGCACTGCAAGCGCTCCTCGGGAGTATGGATGCGCCTGGACCACATAATTTTACCATTTTTAGGGGAAAACGGCAAACTTTCAGTCCCTGAACCGATGGATAAAACACAATCATCGGGCAGCATGAATACCCGGTCCGTCTGTAAAAGAAGGCCGGAAGTGGAAATATTCACAACCATCCCTTCGCCTGAAATGTCCTGACCAGACACCTTCCAGGCGACATCGATAAATTCTCTCAAACGAAAATGGCGGCGATTTTCCAGCATGCTTGATTTTTATTTTAAACCCATATGCCCTTGAGAGCAAGAAAAATCAAAGGAGGGGGCTTATTTTACCTGAAGTGGACAAAAACCCTTCCGAAATTCTTGTCATCTTTTTCGATGCGGTGATATAGCGCCTTGATATGCTTTTGTTCTAAAAACCTTATGACATGCTTCTTAAGTTGGCCGCTTCCCTTCCCGGGGATAATTTCCACCAATGATATGCCCTTATCAACCGCCTCATGGATGACACGATCGAGTTCGGTATCAATGGAAGACCCTTTATTAAAGATATCATGCAGATCCAGTTTAATTTTAGCCATGATCAAAGTCCTTTGATGATTTGAGCCATGTCCCGGGCATTATCTTCCGGATGGAACAGATGTTCTGTTTTTCCCTGAGCATCTATCAGATACACATAGTCGGTGTGGTCAAACAAATACCCCAACGCCGATGAATTGGTTACAACCTTCTCATAGGTGGCTTTATAAGCATCCACTACCGTGTCAATCTCCTGTTTAGTCCCTGTCAGGCCCAGGGCGTTGATATTAAAATATTGCAGATATTCCTTAAGCTTTTGAGGCGTATCCCTCTTAGGGTCGATGGTCACGAATACGGTCAATACTTTTTGACGTAATGGCCCCAGCAGCGCGTACACCCGGGCTATCTTTGAAAGCGTTGTTGGGCAAATATCGGGACACGTGGTGTAACCAAAAAATAACAGAACAACCTGTCCCCTGCGGTCTTTCAAATGAAAGATCCTGCCATCCTGGTCATGAAGGGTAAAATCCCGTTGGGGATTAAGCACCCCATAATCGTTTTTGGGCTTCTCACACCCTGCCAGCGTAACACAAACCCCCAAAAAGATAATTAAAAAAGGCCTAATAACTGTGTTCATTTAACTTGACCTTGCCCCTGAATATCCAGTAAATACTGATCGTATATGCTAACACAATGGGCATGCCGATCAAGGCAATGATCAACATCGTCCCCAAGGTCCTGGGAGATGACGATGCATTATAGATCGTCAGGCTGAATTGGGGATTTGGATTGGAAAGGGCCATATTGGGAAAGATCCCCAGGCCGAACAGGAACATGAACAAAATGATGGCTCCGCTGGACGAAATGAACGCGAAAAAATCCCAGCCTTTGGTGATACAGCGAGGCACATTGGCAATCGCCAGGAGCTTGATCACCGGTATTAAAAATAGCAACGGGTATAACTTTAAACGGTCAACCATGTGCGGCGCGTAAAGCATAGTGGCCATGGTGAGCGTCACATAACAGATCACAAAGAAAATGATGCAATTCTTGACCCAGCTGCGGACCTTATGATGGAACTCTCCCTCGGTCTTCATCACCACATAGATCGATCCATGCATCATGCATACAGAAACAACCGTGATGCCGCACAATAAGGCATAAGGATGCAGCAAGCCCCAAAATGTCCCGTGGAATTCCTTGTCGGCGCCCAAGGGTATCCCCCAGATCAGATTTCCCACGACCACCCCTAATAAAAACGCGCATAAGATGCTGGCAACAGAAAACGCCACATCCCAACTCTGTCGCCACCACAAAAAAGGCTGTTTGGAACGGAATTCAATGGCCACTGCCCGGAAGATCAGTGAAAAGATCAATAGAAAAACCGCCAGGTAAAAACCTGAAGCCAGGGTCGCGTACACATCAGGGAATGCGGCAAACAAAGCCCCTCCTCCTGTGACAAGCCATACCTCGTTGCCGTCCCATACGGGCCCGATGGAATTGATCATCAGCCTGCGCTCATTGTCACCTTTGGCAAATAAATGCAATGCCCCTACCCCCAGGTCAAATCCATCGAGGATAGCGTATCCTGTCAGCAGGACTCCCACTAAAATGAACCAAATTAAATTAAGATCCATATCTCACCTGTTTTTTATGTTCCGGTTATTCCGCGCGATGGCCCGCGGCGCCATGATCGATCTCCTCCGGCCCGAGCTTGATCTTGGAATCGAATAAATAAATATACAATACAAATAATAATAGATAGATCAGGGTAAACATGATGAGGGATGTTAAGACCACACCAGCGGTGATGGCCTTGGAAAGGCCTTGGCTGGTGCGTAATAACCCATAAACGATCCATGGCTGACGGCCGATCTCAGCGGTCATCCAGCCTAACTGATTGGCGATCTGGGGCAATAAAACCGACGGGACTAAGATCTTCAGAAGCCAGGGTGTTTCAAATAATCTTCCTTGCCCCAGATAAATAACGCAAACAATGGTCAATATCAGGAGAAATACCCCGATAAAGATCATGAAATGATATGTTTGAAAAACAATATTGACCGGTGGCATATCCTCTTTCTCAAATGATTTGATGCCGGCCACCGGCACACTGGCATCACCATGCATCAGGTAACTGACAAGCCCGGGGATCTTAATGCCGTATTTGACCTCCTGGCCTTTCTCATCCACATATCCGAACAAATACATGTCCGCCGGTTCGTTAGCCGCGAAATGCCCTTCCATCGCCGCTAATTTTGTCGGTTGATGAAGGGCCACTGTTTCAGCGCTTATACGCCCCGTGAACATTTGACCCACAGCCGCGATCAAGGCCAGGCCCAAGGCCACACGCATGGAAGCTTTCGCGAATTCCACATGACGTTTTTTTAAAAGATAATACGCGCTGACGCTTAACACAAAAAAAGCGCCCGTGAGCCAAGCGGCAACGAGCACATGGGCCAATCGTTCCATGGATGATGGATTAAAGACCATGGCCCAAAAATCCGTGATCTCCGCGCGGGCGTGCAATCCGTCCCCCACGATATGAAAACCCGCGGGTGTCTGCATCCAGGAACCTGCCACAATGATCCAGACCGCTGAAAAATGAGCCCCCAGGCAAACTAAAAGAGCGGAGATCCAATGCATCCGGGCAGAGACCTTATCCCAGCCGAATAAAAGAATGGCTAAAAACCCTGATTCCAAAAAGAAGGCAAATACACCTTCAGCGGCCAGGGCGGAACCAAACACGTCACCCACATAACGGGAATAGGTGGCCCAATTGGTCCCGAATTCAAATTCCATGACAATACCTGTAGCCACACCGATGGCGAAATTAAGCCCGAACATCTTGACCCAGAATTTGGTCATCTTGTGATACAGGGGCTTCTTGGTGATCATATAGATGGTTTCCATGATCACGATGATCAGCCCCAGGCCGATGGACATCGGCGGGTAAATAAAATGGAACATGGCGGTGATTGCGAATTGTACCCTGGAAAGCATCAATAAACCCATACCAACTCCTTATTTGGAATTATCCACAGTATATCAAATGCCGGCTAAAAGTTATTCTAAATATAAAATATAGTTCAAAAAATACGTAATATTACGTACCCGATCAACGCGCCTGGGCTTGAACAAGCACTTCGGCAGCACCCTGAAAGTGAAGCATGATCGAAACCATATCTCCTTTGTTGACCGGTTTTTTGAGATTGATCAACATAATATGGTAACCCCCCGGCTTCAAATCCACCTTGCCCTTGGGCGGAATAGGGATATCAGAGGCCATGGCCATATTCATCATCCCGTCCATCTCGCTCATCTGGTGAATTTCGACCGCGCCGGCAATATCACTTGATGCCGACACCAGCACAGCTTTATCGGCAGCATTATTTGTAATGACCATATACGCCGCCGTGGTTGTTTGTGAAGGCGGCATGGCCTGCACCCACGCGTCACTGATAACGATATCTTTGTTCAAACTATCCGCATCGGCACTGATGGCCCAAAACAGGGCGATAAAAGCCATAACTGAAAATAATAAATCCTTGATCTTCATAAAGTTCTCCTATTTTTCCTTTTGCAAAGACTGTATATAATTGATGATCTCATCAATTTCTTCTGGAGGGATATCTTCAAAGGCAGGCATGATACTACTGTCCTCTTTTATCCCAAATTGTATCGAACGCCTGATGCTGTCCCTGTCATGGCCATGAAGAAAGGCTTGGGGGTTGTGGAAATTGGTCGGCGGAGGGTCGAATTTTTGGGAATTTATCCCATGGCCGTCCCCGTTTCGGCCATGGCACAAAGCACAGCCATAAGAAAGATAAAGCTCCCTGCCTTTCATTTCTGGACCAGTCGTGTCTGCGAACGAATTTCCACAACCCCAAAGCATGATGAATAACAAGAGCATGTATTTACTCATTGACTCCTTTTAAAACATGTAACTGACAGTGACCTTGTAAAGCTCTGACGCGACCAGCTGGTCCCCGTTTACATTAACATAAACCGGGAATCCCACATCAAAAAATACCATGACTCTCTTATAATCAAGTTCGATCCCGGGGGTAAGCAATATACGCTCATATCCGCTGTCGGTGGGATCAGCGGCCCAGCCTCTGTCTCGGGAACGATATGAATTTTCAACTTCTGCTATTGGCGTAACCCTAAGACCACCCAATGACCAGCCCTTGTAATAGACCCCAATAGCGGCATCATCCTCAGTCCCGGGCAAATAACCGCCGTGGGTCAAGAACGGCTGATCCAGATTGTCTTGGATAAAATAACTGAAACTGTTATCTATGGTTATATTCCCGCGATGATAAACACCGATCAACGCATCGGTTGAGCCTGAACCGATCTGGGTATCCCGGTCAAAATTCGGGTAGGTATAATCACCCGTCGGTAGTTTTAAACCGAATTCAAGCCCTGTGGACATGTCCGGTGAAAACCCGGTATATATACCTTGAACACGGATATCACCAACCGCATCATGGATAAATGATTGGATATCCGGTGAACCCGGATCGCCATTATCGGTTTTAAAATAACGATGTTCATAAGGAATTTCTACGGAAACACCCCAATCACGATTGAACATATACTGCATTCCCGTAGTGATGAAACTGGTACGGATCTGCTTGTCCGGATTGTCATCAGCGGAGGCTTTAGTATCCTTGCTCCAATTATGCGTCTGGTCCATGAAATCATATTCTTCAAAAACCGTCCCTCCCTGGCCCATCGGAAACATGGAGCTGGTCCCGACATTGAAGATGCCGCAGCCGCAGGCGCAGGCCCAAACCCGGCTTGACATGATATTAAAAGAACTGAATATAAGAAATAACACTATTAAGAATGCTTTGCGCATGCAACACTCCTTAAATGGTTGTGATTTTATAAATGCGCTTAGATCTTTGGAATAGTGTCCAACGGGACAAGATGGGGATTTTTGTAGCAGAAGTGTTGATCTGCAAAAACAGATGGGAATTTTAAATTTAAAGTAATGGCCGGTCTTGCAGATACAAAATAATTATTCCCGCTTGATGGATTTTCCTTATTAGAGGCAGGAACTGATTTAAATGCCAGCCCGGCTTCCATGGCTTTATCGGTGATTTTAGGGATAAAGGCATGGCACATGCACATGGCCCGCTGGCCGTCGCAGGCAAGCTTTTGCATGGATGGTTTGATAAAATAACCCAAGGGCAGGATCCAGAGGATAAAACTGAGAACTAAAAATAACGCCGCCATTCTTTTCATTTAAAACATCCCGAGGAATTTCTTTTTTTCCGGCTCCCAGCCTTCAGCTTTAAAGCGGTAGATCCCGGTAAACTCACCGTCTTCAAATTTAGGGCCGACTTCAAGGGTGCCGAAAATGGTGATCGGCTCATCGAATTGTTCATCCTTTATATCAAATCCCTTGGGATTGACGGTATCCCCCACCATCCACTGATCATACCCCAGCATAGCGCAGAACAGGCAGGACACCAGTTCGTCAGCGAACAGGAATTCTTTGGTATTTTGCCCGATACTATTGGCTAAGGGGATCACAAACCCCCTGATAGCCACCTTCTTGCCATTTAACGCCAGTATCTGTGCCGGTATCTTCATGGGCGTTTTGGCCGCCTTGGTAATGTTGCCATCTGGATGTTCGACATCCACCGGCGGCTGGTAATTAAAATACAGGTCATCAAAGGAGACCACCTGATAATCAATATTATTCCTGACGAATTTTAAGGGTGCCGCGCCTAATTTCGGCTGGCCAGGGTTGGCCTGGGGCCACGCCGGATGCGCCGCCCAAAGGATGCAAACGCACAAAAACGTCCAGCGCAGGAATTTGGGCCTTTTATTTTTATTGGACAGTAAGGTCATTGTTTTGCCTTAACAAGGGATCTTTCAGCGAATTTAAAAATCCATGCGGCAGCAAAGATCAACGCCGCGAACATGACGATCGAGGCGCCGGAAGCTGAACCAACATAATACGAGAAATAGATCCCGCCGATCGCGGATATTACCGCGAAGATACAGGAAAGGGTGATCATTCGGCCCAAACGGTCCGTCAAAAGCCTTGCCGCCGCCACCGGGATGACCAAAAGGGCGTTGGTCAAGACCGTCCCCACCGCCTGGATACCGACAACGACAGTGAAGGATAAGAACAGCAAAATGCCGTAATGCATGGCCTTGACCGGCATGCCGATCGTTTTGGCATAATTGGGATCTACGGTAAATAATTTCAACTCTTTATAAAATAAAAATAAAGCCATAAGACAGACGGCCGAGATCAGCATGATCAAATGAAGGTCCCCGTCCGTGATCCCCAAAATGTTCCCAAAAAGCATGGAAAACAGGTCCCTGAATGATTTGGTGGTGCTGATAAGCAAAATACCAAAGGCAAACATGATATTGGGGATCATGCCAACCAGGGTATCCTCATAAACATTCTCGTCGCGGGCCAAAAATCCAATGCCCAGCGCTGTCAATACGGTTGCGATCAACGCTCCGGCAAAAAGGCTTCCCTGCATCAAGTACGCGATAACCAGGCCCGGTAAGGCGCTATGCGTCAAGGCATGGCCGACAACAGCCATCCGCCTTAACACCACAAAGGTCCCCAGGGCCGCGCAAAGCACACCGATGATCACCGCCGCGATAAGGGCGCGCTGGATAAATACATATTGTAATGGATCGGTTAAATAATGGATCATTGGCAATCACATCCGTCGTGGGATGTATCTTCCTTTGGGTCAGCGCCGTTGAGCTTTTGGCCGTCTTTTAAATAAATAGCCTGATCATAGCGCCCTTCTTCCTGGTCATAATAATGGGTCGCCACGATCACCGTCTTGCCCTGGGCTTTGATCTTCTGTAAAACTTCCCCTACCGTGTGACGGGTGCTTGCGTCAACAGCGTTAAGCGGCTCATCCAGCAAAAGCAGGTCCGCGTTTTGGGACAAGGCGCGCGCGATCAGGACACGTTGCTGCTGGCCGCCGGAAAGTTTGCTGATCTGACGGTCTGCCAGATCAGAGACGTTCATCTCTTTAAGGGCATGGCGGGCGATCTCAATGTCTCTTTTTTGAGGCCTGTTAAACCAGCCTAAATAAACATATCTTCCCATCACCACCAGGTCCAAAACGCTGATCGGGAAAAACCAGTCGATCTCACTGCGTTGGGGCAAATAAACCACCCGGTGGTGGCAGGCTCCAAGAGGATGGCCAAAAACACGGATACTTCCCGCGCGCACGGGCAATAGGCCGCAAATGGCTTTAAACAGGGTGGATTTACCTGCCCCGTTGGGCCCGACCAAGGCCAGGGCTGATCCTGCCGCAACGCTGATATCGAAATCCTTGAGGGCAAATTTCCCCTCCGAAGAATAGGATACGCCGAGTCCCTTTATTTCCAGGGCAGGGGCCTTGTGGTCCGGAGAGCTATGTTGATGCTGACAATAGGAGAATTTCATAATATTTGATTTAGCATAATAGCATATTTCTTATCCCCGCGAAAGCAGGAATCCTGTTCTATGCGGAGATCACTTTAGATATATCTAAAACACGCCAGCAAAGAACGCAATCTCTGTTAATTTATTTTTCTAATTGAAACCTAATTGGGACAGTTACCGCAGATTCTACAGCGATACTCCCGATCCTTCCCGGCTGGAATTTCCAATGCCTGACAGCATTGATAGCCGCCTGATCCAGCAATTGAAATCCTGAACTTTTCAAAATATCGACCTTGATAGGAATCCCTTCCCTGTCCACATCCACCGCTAACATCACAAGCCCTTCCTGGCGCATCTGCCTGGCAAATTCAGGGTATTCCGGGGGCGAATTTTGAAAGTAGTCAGGATTTGCCTTTACCTTTACACCTGATACAGGAGGGCTTTCAATATTAGCTTTGTTTTTTTCTTGTAAAGTGTCACTAAAAATATCTGATTGTCTAAAGCTAACTTCCACCATTTGAGCAGATGGTTGAACGCTATATTGGGCATGAGGTATAAAGGTCATTCCAGTATAAGCAAATATAATGCCATGGATCAATAATGAAGCGATCAAGTAAACCATGGTCAAAAATCCATCGATAACCCGCCGTAATATCCCCTTCTCGGACCGTATTGCGGGGCAAAGACACCTACTCCGGTGCCAGACCTTAACTCATAAGTTTCGTCAAAAAGATTAATGACATCGAAACGGACCTTGAATTCGGGGAAATGGGAAAAATGAAAAGCATGTTCTAAACCAAGATTGACAGGATTATAAAATCCGGTGTGCTGTTCATTGGCAAAGCCTGCCCGTAAACCACTTCCATAAAGGAAGTCCGCGCTCAACCTGGTTTTATTGAATTCATACGCGATACCTCCAGCCCCTGTAATAAACTGATCATGGTCCATATGGATCCAATGGGCATCAATATAGTCAATTTCATCCTCGGGAAAATTAAACTGCTGGGTTGCAACTCCTTTTCCCATGGATGCGCTCAATGCTGTATTACTGTATACAGAAAGTCCTCCCTTTTTATATTCAGCTGTAAATTCAATGCCGTCGACCGTGCCGTATTTGTAATTAAACGGCACAAAAATAGGTGCCGCCCCGAACTGTCCTTCGTCCAGCTGGTCATGGGCAGTTTTATAATAACCATCGATCCCGGCATGAAATTCAGATGAAAAATCATGCGTCAAACCTAAATCGAAATAATCAGCACGTTCCGCTTTTGCGGGTGAATTTTGCGTGACCGGCAACGCAGCGGTTGTATTATTATAAATATCAGGATTGCCGCTTTGCTCTAATTCAAGCGGTGGAGGTGTAAAATAACGGGCATAACCGCCATGCACCTTGGTGGCTTGATCGATCACATAAACTGCATTGATTCGCGGGCTGAATTGATACTCATTAAGGTATTGATAGGATTGATCAAAACGTCCACCGAAATTAATGGTCAAAGGATCAAAGGCCTTCCACTCATCCTGCAAATAAAGGCCATACTGTTCCCCCTGTTTCTGGTTATTATCTACAATTGAAATTTCAGGCCCGCTGACGCCGCTGCCAAAATCCGGGAATGCCAGGGAATTATTTTCGTTAATAGCATCACTGATGGTAAACGTGGACCCGGCACGCAGGGTATTGGTATCGTTTAATTCATAACTACTATCCAATTCTAGGCCGTTGGTCAATATACTGTCATTTACCCTGCTGGCTACCCCGTTATATTCAAGGTCACTGGCATCATCCGGCAAGTACTGGACTTCGCTAAACCGGGTAAAGCCGGATACCTGGTAATTAAGTTTATCCTCGGCCTTTTGATAGGTAACAATGCCATAAAAATTCTGCTCGATCTGGCGGTCATTCACCTCGCTTGAATTTTCATACGGCAATGGTAACGGGTTTCCTGCACTATCAACGAATGGTAATCCTCCGTGACTGTTGGGAATCTGAAAATCACTATGGGAAGCGCTAAGCATAACGCTGATGCGGCTGGTATCATCAATGACCTTGGACACATAGGTAAACATTTTACCTTCCTGGGTTTGGTCATGAATGGCTGATGAACTGTTGGTTGGATTTTCAATACCCAGATCATCTTCCAAATAACTGGTAGTTACAAAATAATTGACCCCTCCTTTGACGGAACCTCCGTAACTGAGAGCCGGATTGATCTCACCATGGCTGCCGCCATACATAGAAATAGTTCCGCCATTGGTAAATGCCCCGCTTTGGGTATGGATATCGACAATGCCGGCTGTATGAAAGCCATACTGCGCGGGCAAGGAACCATCTATAAGGGAAACATTATCAATGAATCGGGTGTCAAGTTCCTGCCCAAAACCTGTAATGCCTTCCGGCAATACAACATCATTAATACGGTATTGTAAATTGGCATGTTCACCGCGTATATGCAATTGCCCGAATGAATCCTGGGCAGCTCCTGGTGTTCTTAAGATAACCTGGTTAAATGACGCGTTGTCCCCCTCACTTTGATCATCGATCTGATCTGCCCCAATATTATAATTAGTCGCCCCAAGGCTGGGTTCAATGCTCTCGCGGGCCAGGTCCAATTTACCGATCACATCAACCTCATTAAGGGCGGTTACTGATGCCGCACTCTCCGCGTAACCATTAATCGTGAAAATACATAAAACCCCAACCCAAAACCATACCCGCATACCTTCTCCTTTATTTATAAACAGAAATTATTTCTGTTTATATGTTAAAAAAATAAATGTTGTTCATCCATACTGAGATCAATTCAAATATTTTTTAAAAACCCCCACATTGTATCTGATCATCTTCAGATAAGTCTCCCCTTCGCTTCCGAGCGGACCTAATGCATCGGTATATAACTCCGGACCGACTTCAACCCCTGCTTCCTGGGAAAGCGTCTGGGCTAATTTGGGATTGGCCATATTCTCTGAAAAGATGGCATGAACGCCATTGGCTTTAATGATGTTTAACAAGTCCGCTGTCTGCTGGGCTGAAGGATCCGCCGCTTCCGTGGTGGCGGATGGTATGACAGCCCCGATGATTTGAAATCCATAACGCCTGGCAAAATACCCCAACGCATCATGATTGGTGACTAATTTACGTTTATCAAATGGGATCAAAGCAACCTGTTGGATCACCCAGGCATCAAGTTCTTTAAGTTTTTGGATATAAGCTTGGGCATTGGCATCATAGGCAGCCTTATGAGCAGGATCAAGATGATCCAGCGCGTCTTGGACGTTTTGGGCATAAAGGATGACATTCGTGACATCCTGCCAGGCGTGGGGATCGGTTTCCTTGGGATTATTTTCAAATACCCTGGGTCTCACCCCTCGAGAGACAACCACGCGATTGGCTTTTGAGCCGCTGGCGGAATATAACTTGTCTAACCAATGCTCTAAATATAAACCATTCTCAAAAATGATGTTCGTTTTGGAAATATTCACCGAGTCTGCAGGTATCGGTTCATATTCGTGCGCATCACCATCCGGACCGACCAGGGTAACAAGATTGACCGAATCCCCCGCCACATTCTTGACCACATCACCGATAATACTGGTCGTGGCGATTACATTGACCTTATCCGCATGAGCAGGCAAGATGCTCAAGCACAAACTTATCAAACACAATAATAATACTTTCATCAGACCCTCCCCTTGTTTAAACACAAATAGAAAACATTTCCATTTAAATCCAAAAAAAATTTATACCCGCGCGTTAAAATAAAATATTGCTATGTTTACTCTTATAAAAATCATATTCTTTCTGGATCTCCGCGGCTTTTGCCGCATTACCGGTATTTTTATAGCAATCCAATAACATCCCAAGCAAGGTTTGCATGCTGTTTAGGCTTCGGAAACCAAGGGTTCCATGACGGTATTTCAGGATATCCGCTTCCAATATAGCTGGCGCTCTTGCCCCCCCGGACCTGATACGCTCAAAATACTCAATGGCCCGGGAAAAATCACCTGTTGCATCATACGCTTTCCCCAGTTCAAATGAAGCCGCACCCTTATCATCAGGATTGAGCGATAGGACTTGCTCGAAAACGGGTATGGCCTTCTTGGGCTTGGACTCATCCATATAAACATAACCCAAAGAAGTCCAAGCTTTAATATTATCCTTATCAATGGCAATGATCCTGTGACACAGGCGGATCGCGTCATTGTAAGAAGAATTGGCGGAATAGGACGTTACCCGCACCAGCATTTGTCCCACGATAAATGGACGTAAAAGTATCAACAATCCCCCCACGATCAACACCGACAAAATCCAACGGCGGCTTAGGGACAATGTATCCGATCCGTGGTCATGGCCGTGCTCATGATCATGGTCACAAGCGCAATCGTGGGTAGATTCTGAATTCTTCATTCGTCCTTATGAAAGAGTCACTAAGAATATCCCGGAAACAATAAGGATATTCCCGACACAAAAACTGATCATCCCTTCCAAGTGCTGGGTTTTGGGAAGCAAACCTTTTAATAGGCTCGATGAAAATCCGATCGCGAGGATCGGAAGGCTTTGGCCTAAGGCAAAACTGAAAAACACAACCGCTGAATATAATAAGGAGCCTTTAATGGCGATCAGGCTGGCAATAAGCAGCAGCACAGCGCCGCAGCATGGGCAGGCAGGCATCTCCAAAAAAGCGAAAAGCATCCCGAAGATGAATGCCGAAGGCAGGGTTTTAACCCCCTTGACAGCTTTCTCGCAATGCTTGTTGATCCCCCCTGTTTTAAAAGAGATCAAGCCTGCAAAAAATAACCCCCCCAAGATCATGAGAATACCCAGGACCAGATAAAGACATTGACTGATGGCAACAAGCCTTGAGGCAATATGCGCGATCGCCCCCAACAGCATCCCGATCATGGTGTAGGAAATAATAAGGCCGCAGGAAAACGCGATAGACAGGAAAAACCCTCTGTGCTTGGATCCGGCGTTGGACGAGACAAGCCCCAGCAATACCGGCAGGCGGGCAATGGTACATGAACTTAATGAAGCCACAGCCCCGGCAAAAGCAACCGCTAACAATACTTCAACGATCGATCCTCTTAAAAGGATATTTTGGATAAAAGTAACCATATTATTGACAAGCGCGGCAAATGCCGTTTATTTGCATGGTGTGGCTTAAAACCTTATAACCTTTGACATTCTTGATGTCCGGGAAATGACAGACAGGAAAATCATCCACCTTGCCGCATTCAACACAAACAATGTGATGATGGTGATGCCCGCTATGATCGTGGCATAAGGCATAATAACGCTTGCGCTCATCCCGGTCAATCCTTATCAGGATCCCCTGTTTGACAAACAGTTCCAGATTGCGGTATATGCCCGGCAAACCGGACTGCTTGAAGGTTTTCTTTAAGTGTTCCCAAATGACCTCCGGCGCCAGGCATTTGTCTTTTTTGTCAAAAAGGTCCAATATCGCCCGGCGCTTGGGGGTGATCTTGAAATGACCTTGTTTTAACTTTTTAAGATATTCAGCGTTCATGGCGTAAACAGAAAATATTTCTGTTTATAATACTCCCCTGACGGGCGAATGTCAAGAAGATCCTGCCCGTTAAATCTGGACCCCTATGCGCATTCCGAATTCCTGGGTATTGTTCTTCGGTTCATTGAGGCCGAACCCGGGGGCGCCGGGGTCAGTCTTGCTGTCGGATTTGGCGATATTCCAGTAACGGTAAAACGCTTCCGCGTAAGCCGTGCAATATTTCAAATAGATATTGAACCTTAAGGAAGCCCTCAGGCCATTCCCGCTCTTTTCATCAAGGACAAGGGTGCTGTATCCGGGAAGGACGCCTAATTTATCCACCTCCCAGCCATTGAACATTCGGTCATATTCCAATTTGCTCTCCCAGCTATAATTAGGGTCTGCCTGAAATACAATATCCGTCCCAAAAGGAAGGTAATCATAATGCGAATACCTCTTGTATCCCAGCAGGGTAAAATCATCAACGACAGTATCCAGGCCTTCGGAATTATCTTTCAAATATCTATAGCCAAAACCGAAATAAGGGGTCATTCTCACATAAGAAGACGGATAAAGGTCCTTTCCCACGATCCCCCTTAGGTCAAAAGTATAATCTTTGATACCGGAAGGCCCTACATCGGGCGCTTGCTTGAACTTTCCATTCGCCCATTGGGCCTCAAGCCCAAACATATTGATCAGTGTCTTGGGGTTATTGGTTATCCTGTGCTCGTATTCAAGATCATAGCCTGATAAAGATCCTTTTTGGGAATAATTCCCAGGCTCATCGAATTTGGCCCAATAGACCTCAGAACTAAGCCCGATCATATTCTTCTTGGGGATGGCCATTTGCCCGTGACGGAAAGTTTCAACCCTGTCCAATTCCTGGTCGACCACTTGCATACGGGCATTATCAGGGGGTGCCCCGTTCATCATCGGAAGATCCGCGTAACAAACGGAACTATCAAAGGAATACAGCATTCCAAGCAGGATTGTGAATAAGAATATTCTCATTATATACGATCATTTTGTCGTCTTTCCACGGGCCAAACAAGCAAAATCTGATCTTTTTATAATTGATCTAAAACGAATGATATCAGGATAGGCGGCGGGAAAGATCAGTAATGAATACTTGCAGAATTAGAGAAGTTGCTTTGCCCCCCGCTTGGATTATTGGCCGCAACCTCGTAACTATAAACCGTCCCTTTGACCACATTCTTATCAACATATGAAGTTGATGCGCTAATGGTTGCCAGCAAGGAATACGGCCCAACCCCCGCCGAACGATAGATCTTGTTTTGCGCAATGTTGGGAGAAGTCGACTGCCTCCAGCTTAAAGTTACCCCAGCATGGATTATTTGGCTTCCCAACCTGGCCGCCAGGATCGATGCTTTCATAGCGGTCGGCGCGGCCACCGGATTAAGGACAGTCAGGCTCGCCGCGTTGCTGGTCACGCTTCCCAAACCATTGGTGATCACGCATTCAAATTGGGTCCCGGTATTTGATACGAGGGTCGCGGGGGTGGTGTATGAAGCACTCGTGGCCCCGCTGCCGCCGCTGACATTCACATAGGCCCCGCCATTGACACTCTCCATCCATTGATAGGCCGGCGCCGGCGCCCCGTCGGCTGTTACCGTAAATGTCGCGGGGGCCGGTTGGGTCACTGTCTGATTGCCGGGCTGGACAGTAATCACTGGAATGGAATCCACTGTCAATGTCACCACGTTGCTTGTCACACTGCCCGCGGCATTGGTGACGGCACATTCGTATTGGGTAGCGTTATTGACGCCTGTGGTCGCGGGGGTGGTATACGAAGCGCTCGTGGCCCCGCTGCCGCCGCTGACATTCACATAGGCCCCGCCATTGACACTCTCCATCCATTGATAGGTCGGTGCCGGCGTCCCGCCGGCTGTCAGCGTAAAGGTTGCCGTTGCAGGCGCTGTCACTGTCTGGCTGCTTGGTTGAACTGAAATGCTTGGAAGGGAATTCACTGTCAGGGTGGCCGCGCTGCTGGTCACACTGCCTAAATTATTGGTGACTACACATTTGTATTGAGTTCCGCTGTCCGCTACAGTTGTGGCGGGGGTGGTGTATGAAGCGCTGGTGGCCCCGCTGCCGCCGCTGACATTCACATAGGCCCCGCCATTGACACTCTCCATCCATTGATAGGTCGGTGCCGGCACTCCCGTCGCTACGATCGTAAAGATCGCTGCTGCCGGCTGGGTCACTGTCTGATTGCCGGGTTGGGTCGTGATACCCGGGGCAGATGACCCTTGCGGAGTTGCGCTGGCTTGGGCGGAATTGGGACCCTGGATACCGCCATGATTGACCCCGTTGACCACATAATAATATGTCTGACCATTGGTCAATGATGTGTCCGTATAATTAGCCGTAGTCACTGTGCCGTTGGTGGATACGAGCGTATACGGCCCGCCGTTGACGGTCGATCGATCAACATTATACGAGGCGGCCCCGGGACTGGCTGTCCAATTAAGGACGATCTGCGCATTGCCCGCAGTCGCGTTCAACCCGGTTGGCGCCGCAGGGCCCAGGAATTCACTGTAAAAATTAGCCCCGTTAAAAGAACCCAATCCCGCGGAATCATCATACCCGGTCTTGGCGGGATAATAATCATTGCCTGAGAAATTTGGATAATTGTTATTGATGCCTGCCGTGATATCGTGAAAAACATTTGAGTAGTCACTGCTTTGCGCGAACTGATAAATAGCCGGGTTGATCCAGCCGGCAGCCGTTTCTCCCAAAGCAGCCCTGCCTTCATTCACGCGGGTCATAAACCCCGCCCAGATAGGCGATGCCGCGCTCGACCCCCAAACAGCAAACCATCCCGTGCCTGCCGATGGATCGGTTATATAGATCCCATAAGATGTTGCGGGGTCCGCGGTGAATGTAACATCAGGGACATTGCGCATGGACGTTGAACCATAGGAATGGCCGGTAATATTATAATAACTGGTAGCGGCTGCAGCCTGAAAGGACGGTATCATCACATAACTGCTGACACCGCCGCCGCCAAAAAGAGAGGCCTCTTCCCCTTTGTAGGATTCACTGCTGGTCCCCGCGTTATTGACCGATAAAATACTGATGCCCACGCTCGTGACATAGGGGTCAGAAGCAGGGTCACCGACGGATAATATGCCGCTGCCCGCTGCCCCGCCGATGGTGCAATTGGGAGGATTCGTCCCATTGTCGCAGTTATCATACGCTCCGGAATCTCCCGCTGAAGCAAACACAGTCACTCCCAATGCCGCCAATTCTGCGAAGACCGAATGGTCATAGAAGGCATAGGTGGCGGCCTCATAAGCGCCCCATGAAACACTGACGATCTTAGGGCGATTGGGGTCATTGACGATCATGTCCCACTGATCGACCCAGCTCGTTCCCGTATTGGGCGCTTCATAGACGCGGATACCGCTGAGCCCCGGAGCAGCGGCGAGCCCCACATCGATATCCAGGACAACTTCACCGGTGTTGACCCCAGCCGCCCCATTATAACCGTCCGTGTAGACATTGGTCAGGGCAACATTAGGAAGGCCGTAATTATTTTCAAAGGTGGTGATATCGCTTTGTTTATAGCCGTCAAGTTCATAAAGCCCCAATGTCTGTCCGCTGCCATTGGACGCCAGGGCCTTTAAATTGTACGCATCAGCGATATCGGCAGGGCCCATGCTCCCATAAATACCTAAGAAAGCAAACGGCGTTGCCGAGACTTCATTGGAGTATCCGCTCTCCCCGCCCGCGTTGACCGCGGTGATCTTATAATAATAGGTGTTCAAGTTGGCCAAGCCAGCGGCGTCTGAATAATTGGTGGTCGTCACCGATGACGCGATAAGCGTAAATGTCCCCGCGATGGTGGTTGACCGGTAAATATTATAAGAACTCGCCGTTGCGCTGGCATTCCAATACAGGATCACATCCCCGTCAGATGCCGTGGCCGTCAAACCCGTGGGTGCCGGAGGCGGGGATATTTGGGGTTTTATGCCATTTTTAAGGATGATGGCCCCAGACGCCGCAACAGCCGCGGGAGCCTGGATAATGTTGACCCCCAGCTGTCTGCCCCTATGATATTGGGCATGGAACCGGGCCACATTGTCCATCCCGGCGATCAGGTAAATTTTCCCCGCCACCTGTGGCGTGATCGTGGGGTTTGAATCAGGGGCATAAAACGTCGTTCCATCGGCCCTTTTATAATAATTAATGTTCACCTTAAAGGCGGACTCAACCGCCGATACCGGCCCTGTCGCGTTGATGATGAACCCATTCTTCGATTGGCTCACCACCGAGAGCCCCAGGGATTTAAGGTATTTTTGGACCAGGGGGGCATCTGTCGACGAAGCCCCGTACTGCAAAGCAAACTGGGCAGGTGTTAAAAAGTGATGATATTGGGGGCTTTTGGGATCGTAAAGCTCCTGGATGAAACCATCCAATCCGGCCTGGTTCTTGGAAGCAAGCAGGACACGAAGGCCGATGGTTTGATTTGAACTGACAGGGGAGATCTTTACGGCTTTGCCTGACGCCACTTCCGCGGGCACGTGATACAATAACGTCTGGCTCCCATTCGTATTATACACGGCATAATTCGCTGGATTTACCCCTTCCGCGTCAGCCGATGAGATCAAGGCGAAAACAAAAAGCGTTGAAAATAGGATGGCCTTCATGATATCTCCTAACCACGGACAGGGACCTTCCAAATATCCTTGGCGTATTCACGTATCGTGCGGTCTGAGGAAAAAAAGCCGCTTTGGGCGACATTGATGATCGATTTTTGGGCCCATTCATCCTTGTTAAGATACATCCTTGAGACCTTTTCCTGGGTCTTGCAATAGGATTCAAAATCAGCGCAGACCATGAAAGGATCATGGTAGACCAAAGACTCAACGATAGGTAAAAAGAGCTTGACGTCCTGGGGGCTGAAAGATCCGCTTTGAATGAAGGCGATGATCTCTTTAAGCATGGGGTTATCGTCAATATATTGACGGGGGTCATAACCTTTCTGCCTGAGCTCCCCCACCTCATGGGCCTTGAGCCCAAATATAAAGATATTGTCTTCCCCCGTCATTTGGGCCATTTCAATATTGGCACCGTCCAGGGTACCAATGGTCAAAGCGCCGTTCATCATGAATTTCATGTTGCCCGTGCCGGAAGCTTCAGTGCCCGCGGTGGATATCTGTTCCGACAGGTCACTGGCAGGGAAGATCTTCTCCGCCAAAGACACCCGGTAATTTTCAAGGAAGATTAGACGGATCCTGTCATTCACGCTTTTATCGCGGTTAATGATATCAGCGACGCTATTGATGAATTTGATCGTCAACTTGGCCATCGAATAAGACGGGGCCGCCTTGCCGCCGATCATGAAGGTGCGCGGATAAATGAACGCCCTGGGGTTTTGCTTGAGCATGATGTATTGTGAAATGATATAAAACGCGAACAGGATCTGGCGCTTGTATTCATGGATACGCTTGATCTGCACGTCAAAGATCGATTCGGGGTCAAGGTCAATGTTCATGTTAGCACTGATATAACGCACCAGGGATTTTTTGTTTTGAGCTTTGATATCCATCCAGCGTGATACGAAATCCTTGTCTTTTCTCAATGTGTTGAGCTTTTCCAATTGTTTGAGGTCCATCACCCAGCCGTCCCCCAGCGTTTCCATTAAAAGGGCTGATAAGCGCGTATTGGACTTTAATAACCATCTGCGCTGGGTGATCCCGTTGGTTTTATTGTTGAACTTTTCAGGATAAAGCTCATAAAAATCCTTGAACAAACTGTCCTTAAGCAGGTCAGAATGCAGTTTAGAGACCCCATTGACGGAAAAACTGCCCACGATAGCCAGATAAGCCATACGGATCTTCTTGGGATGGTCTTCCTCAATGATCGACATGCGCCTCATGCGGTCGAGGTCCCCGGGATACTTACTGGTAATGATCTTTAAGAAAAAATCATTGATCTCGAAAATGATCTGCATATGACGGGGCAAAAGCTTCTCAAACAGGTCAATGCCCCAGCATTCCAGCGCCTCCGGCATCAGGGTATGGTTCGTGTAAGCGAAAATTCTGGTGGTTATACCCCAGGCTTGCTGCCATTCGAAATGATAGTCATCGATCAAAAGACGCATGAGTTCAACGATCGCGAGGGTTGGATGCGTGTCATTCAGCTGGATGGCCACCAGATCGGGAAGCTTGTTAAGGTCGGAATTTTCTGACTTGAAGCGCCTGATAATATCCGACATGGAAGCGGCGGTAAAGAAATATTCCTGCTTTAAGCGCAGCTCTTTGCCCTGGCTGATATTATCGGAAGGATATAAAACCTTGGAGATGTTCTCAGAGAGTATTTTCTTATAAACGGCCTGCTCATAATCGCCGGATTTGAAATAATCGAAGTCGAATTCTTCCGTCCCCCTTGCCGACCAAAGGCGCAGGGTATTGACCACCTCGTTCTTGAATCCCGCGACGGGAAAATCGTAAGGCACAGCCAGCACATCCTGCGTATTGATCCACTGAGACCTTGGCTTGCCGTTGTCATCGTGGTACGCGTAGGTCTTGCCGTAAAAACGGACATTGACCGTGTTTTCCGGACGCGCGAATTCCCAGGGATTCCCTGAACGTAGCCATTCATCCGGCAGCTCTACCTGGTAACCATCCTTGATCTTTTGATTGAATATCCCGTAGTCATAGCGGATGCCGTAACCATGCGCGGGTATCCCAAGGCTTGCCATTGAATCCAGGAAACAGGCGGCGAGCCGCCCCAGTCCCCCGTTTCCCAAACCAGCGTCTACTTCTTCTTCCCTGACGACTTCCAGGTCCAGGCCCAACTCATCCAGGGCATCGGTGACGTGTTTCTCAATGCCTAAATTGTACATGTTGGTACCCATCAGCCGCCCGATCAGGAATTCCATGGACAGATAATAGACACGACGGACATTCTTTTTGTGGTAGCCCTGCTGGGTTTTGATCCACCTTTCAACGATACGGTCCCTGATCGACATGGACAGGGCCATGAAATTATCGTGCATGGTGGCTGTATATTGATCTTTGGAAAGCGTATACTGCCGGTTCATCTGAAACGACAGTTTTATAGCCTCCTTGGTCATTTCTTTATTCGAAATGACCCATTCAGCTTCTTTTTTTGGATTAGAAGGCATGGGCTCGCTTATAAGTGACTACTTTGTCGCGGCCGCGGGTGCTGGCGCGCTGGCAGGAGCTTCCGCGGGAACAGGAAGAGATAATTTCTTGCTTAACGCGTCAAGATCATTCCTGGTTTCCGCTAAAGTATTCTTAAGATCTTCATTTTCCTTTTCTTTAGCTATCAATAACCTGTAAAGAACCCTGATCTTATTGTTCTTTTGTTTGACGATGTTTGTAATGGTAACGGCGTATGATCTGAATTCAACAGCCCTCTTGGCGTTTAGATCGGTGATCAGGATAGCGAAAACCGCAAAAAAGAAAGTCACCACCAGATAAAACACCACATTGATCCTTTTGTTTTCCACATTCTCCTCCTTGCCGCTTGAATTAAAACGGCGTTATTTATAAATTATACCTTTGATTATAGAGCAAGGAGACGTTACTTACAAGGGTTCTGCGGATTATTTCATGCGGGGCACTGGCTCAAGCCAAATCCTGTTATTTTGTTACGGCTGGGGAATATACGATCAATTCCCCTTTAAACCTTAATAAGGCATCGCCACCATAGTAATGGAAGGCTTCTGTCCTGGCATTGATGATGGCGTCAGCCCCTCTTTTTCTGGCAATTTCCTTTGCCTGATTGGTCAACGTTTCAGGGCTCACTCCGTTGCTGACAAAGCCCTCGATGGAAACATTGCCGATCACATAGTAGGGATTCCTGGCGTCAAGCGCCTGGGAAGAAGGATAAACATTAACAGTATAGATCTCATCCTTGGCAGGGAAACGCTCAGTTGTGTAACTGACGTACCTGCTTGAAGTTGCGCAACCCGCCACAACCAGCATCAACAATCCCAGCAAAAGCACATTCTTCTTCATATGTTTTTCCTTAATTATTTTCCATACATCGTTTGTAGTTGGGAAACCTTAGGGAAATCAGGATAAAATTCACCCTGAGGCCCTATAAAACCATTGCCTGATTTTTTAAGGACAACGGAGGTGTACCCTCCCTTGTTATTCGGGATATTGATGGTGATCGAATCCGCGTTGTCAGGGCTTGATACCGCGGGGGCTGAGCCTGCCGGTTCCGCCTGCACAACCGGCGCTGCCTGCACAACCGGTGCCGAAACACCAGCGGGAGCCGCGACGGCCTGATAACCGTATTGGGTATAAAGGTAATACACACCATTATTTACATAATAAGTCACACCATTAACGACTACCGGCTGATAACTTGAAGAAGATACTACCGAATACGCTGGATAGGTTGGGTAATAATAAGGATCCGCGTAATAAGGATTATAATAAGGTGAACCATAATAATAAGCACCCGGCCATACCCCTAAATGAACACTCACATATCCGCGGTCATGCCAATAGGCAAAAGAAGACGTTGGGTTGACAAACATGATGCTTAATAATAAAAAGAAGAATGATGCAACCTTAAATGTGATTTTCATAAAACCCCTCCTGTTTGTCCTTCAATCCTACCTCAAGTTTAAGCCTTTAAAATCAAAAGGTCAAATTCTTTAACTTCTACGCCTATTAGACAATCATATCCCCCAAAAAGTTCCCTTTTATTCTAATTTTTTCAAGATCAGCCTTTGCCCTGTCTGGTCAAAGGTAAAATGAAATTTGCTTAAAAATGTCATCCCCAACAAGCCATCCCTGATACCGTTACTGTCTTGAAGCAATACAGTTGCGGCAACATCCTCTGCCTGGGCATCTCCTAATTTAACGCTGTTTAATGTGATCGCCGCCGCCTTGTACTTGCCACTAAGCACTTCCACATAACCGGTAGCGGATTGACTGAGGTCAAGGCCTAATTTATTGACAAACGAGGAAGTCAGCATCACCACCGGAGAACCGGTATCCACTACCAAAGACGCGTGGATATCGCCATTGATCAGCACATCCGCGAGCAAATGCCCCTGGCCATCGGGCACTAACGGAATGATGATCCCTTCCAGGTCCTTGCGTTTCTGGTCAGCCAGAATCCCAAGATCATCGCTTAACTGCTCTTTGGCGGCAAGGATCTTGGAAGAAATGCCCGAAGCGTTCGCCTCAGCCAGGGCCTGTCGATCCGTCTTGATGATATCGCTTTCATCCGCGCTGGCATTAAAACTGATGAGCGCCCCGGCGATCAAAGCCCCTGCAAATATGACGGCTTTTAGGTTAACCATGTTATTTCTTAAGGTTCGGCGGGGCATTATGGACACTGAAGGAATACGGGGTAATGATATGGAATCTGGAGCACAGCTCATTAATACCCTGGATCAAAGCTTCGTTGTTTTCATTGAATTTCAATTCACTGATCAGATAATACACCTTATGAAACGCCCAATCCCGGGCTATTTGTTTATCCCCCTTTTGGGCATCCTTCAGGGAGGCGGTCACGATAAATTCTTTTTTCTCCAGTGCGATCTCCCCGCGGATCTGCACGGCGAAATCGCCTTCATCCGTATACTTGCCGTAAATGACAAATTGTGAACCCTTGAAAAAATCGGGCATTGTTTGGGGGAAGATCTCCTTATCATTAAGCCCGCTGACATAATAACGCACGTTAAGAAGCAGAGGGTCCTTGATCTCATCATAGAATTTTGAAAAGTCCCTGGCCATAAAATATTCCCTGTTAACGACCGTTGACCATCCGCGGTTCTTAAAGGCAATGAAATCGAGCATGTAGGGATCGACATCCGCCCCTCCGCCAAACGTAAAGATACTGACCTTATTGTCATTGATCCGTGAGATTTCATTGATCACATGCATATCATCGACGATCCCAACCGTAGGGATCCCGTCGCTGATAAACACCCTGTAGGAGGGCACGAACGGATTTTGCAAATTGATGCTCGTGCGCAGCGCGTTATAGATATCGGTCGTTGACCATGATTTCTGGGATTTGAGAAAATCCACGGCATTCTTGATATTTTCAGCGCTGGTGCTTACAGAGGCTGGCGCGAAAGAAACATCCTTATCTTTGAAGACAAGGATATTAAAGCGGTCATCGGGATTCAGGTGCTTTAGGCTGTAAATGATGCCACTCTCCACCTGGGATAAACGTTTCATCCCGATACTGCCCGAAGCATCGACCAGGTAAATGATCTCCTTGGGGATCACGGGAAAATTGATCGTCGCGTCCCTGACCTTGACGGAAAGCTTGAAATATTTCTCGCCTGTGGCCTGGTCCTGGTATTTAAAAAGCTGATAGGTCAGCGCGGTCCCCATGTCCATGGATTTGGATTCATGCGGCATGCCGGTGGCATACCTTTTCATCACCTGGAACGCGTTTTCCGCGTTGGCGCTTTGATTGGGCGCGGCCAAAGACACATTGGAAGGTATGGCGCTTTTATCCAGGAAATATTTGGAGATGTCTTCACCGGAATTAAGCACCGGGGATCCTGAGGCAAACTCCTCTTTAGGCACTTCCCCTAATTCCACCAGATTTTCCCGAAGCGACCGCCTGACCTTTTTAGTCATGACCACATCATTTAATTCGGATCTTTTAAACACCTGGTTTTCTTTAACGGATGAGTGGATCAGCGCTTCCCTATGCTTCTGGATGGAAGATTCGATATTATTCTTGATCAATTCCTCGGATTCAACCGAAGATTTGTTGGCCGCTGTTTCTGTGAAGGGATTATCCGGCCTGACCGCCTTGCGGGAGAGATCAGCGTCGAATTTCAGCTGTTCCTGCCCCAAGCGCTCCTCTTTGTCGATCTTGACATGGAACACAGATTCAGCCTTTTCCGGGAAAGGGGTAGCGGGCAGGATCTTGACAAAATAACTCCATACCAAAAATCCGATGTGGATCAAAACAGATACTAAAAGGGCGATCAGGATCCTTTTTTTGATTTTAGCGTTCACTTTAAGAGTCCGGCCCTTTCCCTGGCTGACACCGCAGCGTGGCTGTTTTTATATTTATCCAGGATCTCCGCGTACAATTTCAAGGCATCGTCCTTGCGCTTCAATTGCTCCAATATTTTAGCGGCCCTCAAGAGGCTCTCGGAACAATAGTGTTCATCATCATAGATGGTTGAGATCAACAGGTAATATTTAAGCGCCTCATCAAAATTGCCCTGGGAAGCATTGATGTTGGCCATCTCAAACCTGGCATGCGCCGTGATGGTATAATCATCAGGATTTTCATCCAGTGATTTTTGGAATTCCGCGCTGGCATCAACGGGCTTATGGGCTATCTCCAGGCATAGCCCATAGCCGATATGCGCGCTTCCGGTATACTGGTTCTTTTTAGGCGAAGCCAGGACCATCATGTAATCCTTATCGGCCTCATCGCATGAGTTGAGGCCCCGCAGGGCTTCAGCCTCAAAATATTTAATTTCCGTCAGGTCGTCCGCGGGAAAATTCTTTTCAGCCTGATGCGCTACCCGCAAGGCATCTGTATATTTCTGCTCCTTGATAAATTCATTGATGACCCAAATATAGGTCTTGATCTGAAGGTCATTCTGCCCTGCCTGGCTTATCAGGCGGTCAAAAAAAGCCATGGCCTGGTCTTCTTTTTTCTCGTTAAGGTAGATGATCGCGATATTCTTAAGCGCGCCGAAATAAAATTTCCCGTCTTCTTTTTGCTGGTCAACCTTTGAATAGTCATCAATGGCCTGGTCCGTATTGCCTAAGATCTGCTGGTCATAACCTAAAAGAAAATACGCGGAATTTGGTTCCTGGACCGCGCTTGCGCCGGTCAAATACCCCTGCAATAATTTAATCGCGTCCGGGACACGGTTATTGGAGCCATACATATCGGCCAAAATGATCAGCACCTGGCTGTAGCGCTCCCCGTTGGGATATTTTTTCAAATAAGCCTCGGCAAGGCTGATGACTAAAGCGGTGTCCTGGGCTTTGACGGCGATCATCACCGCGTCGAACAACGCTTCGTTCTTTAGGTCGGACTCCTGCTGGGCATCATAATATTTCATGAACAGAGATTCGGATTCCTTGTACCTGCCCATTTTCTGGCGGGCATTGGCTTCTCCCAGCAGCGCCGCGTTGGAAAAACGTGATTTCGGGAAATTTGAATAGACGTTCTCAAAAAAATTAAAGGCATGGTCATAATCCCCCAGCCCGAAATAAACCTGCGCTTTTAAAAAAAGGGTCTCATCCGCATTGTCGCTGTTTTGGGTCGAATAGGCATCCAGCAGGGCCATGGCATCCTTGTACTTGCCCTCTCTTATCAGGATATCGGCTTTCTTGATAAAAATCTTCGCGCTTTCCTGGGATTTTAACGATGGGAAGGAAACCATCTGGTCCAAAAGCACATTGGCCTGATCATATTTTTTGAGCTCAATGGTGGCCATGACCGCCGCGTAATGGACGGCAAAATACGTTTCATCATTTTTTATACGGGGAGTGTCTTTCTGGTATTCAGCCAATAACTGGTCGTACTGCCCCAGATCAAAATACGCCAAAAGCATATTGGCCATGGCATCCCGGATATAATCCGATTGGGGATATTGATCGATCAGCTGTTGGAAACCTTTGATGGCGTCGGTATATTTCTCTGAAAGGAACTGGATCTCGGCCAGCCTGTAGGTGATCTCCCCCTTAAGCGAGTCATCCTGCGCCGCCTGCAATGATCTTGTATAGTCATCCAGGGCTTGATCGTACTTTTCTGTCAAGGCATGGACCTTCCCCATCCCCTCGAACGCATAAGCTGTATAATTGTTTGCCCCCTCGATTTGGGCAGCCTTCTGAAAATGATCCAGGGCATCAGCCGTGTCTGATTTTCCCAAATAGGCCTGTCCTAAATAATAATCAAATGACTGGAGCATCTGTCCTTTGAGCTGTTTTTGAACATCGGCACCTGACAGCTCATTGATAGCCTCATCGTATTTTTGCTGCTGGATATCTATCTGCCCCAGGCGCAAAATGCTCATCGGTAATTGTTCTGAATTGGGGAAAAGCTGCTTGAACTGGTTAAAAATATCAATGGCTTTGTTAAAATCCTGGGATAAAAAATAGCCCTCGCCTAAAGACAGGTAGGCCTCCTGCAGGGATGAGCTATGGGGATAGTCGGAGATAAATTTCTGGTATTGCACAATGGCCATGTCATACATGCCTCGGGACAGCAGCCCTTGGGCGAAGTCCAGCTGGTCGCTTTCCTTCATTGATTGCTGCGCCCAAACAGCACCTGAATGCGCGACAGCGCATGCAAGGATACAAATGGCTAAAAAGGATCTCTTCGTCATCTGCCTGACTCATCCGCTATCGTTGAAAAAGAAATATCCGAAAGGTTCGAACGTCCGCACGCGTCAAGAGCCTGGATCACGTATTTATGATAGGACATCTCATCCGCGCGGATGATCACCTGCTGATTAGGGAATAATTTCGCCACTTCCCTCAGCATGATCGCAAGGGATGTGCTGGTATATTCTTTCTGATTGACGATAAAACGGCCCTCTTTGGTGATATTGATGACTATCTTGCCGGCGCTTTGCGCGGCCTGGATGGCTGTTTTGGATTTAGGAAGCGTCATGTTGACCTGGACTTCCATTTGATTGAATACAGCGATGATCATAAAAAACATCAAAGCCCAAAACGCGATATCGACCAGAGGGGCCAATTGGATCACCGGGCGCTGCTTTTGGTATTCAGAAACGTCAAATTTCATAAATAGACCTCAGGTTTTATCGGTTTTGAATGGCCTTGATAATATCCGTGCTGTAGATCTCGATCATATTCGTGATCTGCTGGACCTGGCCGCGGAAATAGGAATAGGCGATCAGAGCCGGAATAGCGACGATAAGACCGGACGCCGTGCACACCATGGCCTTGGAAATACCGGCGGCTAAAAGGGTTGTTTTGACACTGGCCGATTGAAGCGGGACCGCGTGGAAGGCCTGGATCATACCCAAGACCGTCCCCAGCAAACCCAACAGAGGTGCCACGGCTACAATATCCGAAAGATAATTGATATTCTGCCAAAGATTGGTCAATTCAGCCCTGGCTGTGCTTTCCATGGCTTCGCGGGCAGTATCATCCAGGGGATTCCTGCGCTCTAAGCCTGAGAGAACGATTTTACTGATGATCGTGCTGGATTCTTTGCGGCAAAGAGTTTGCGCCGCCCCAAAATCCCTGCTTTCCAGCTTGTTCATAACGGATTCAAAGAGCTTATGCGGCGCCATCTTACTGACCTTGAGCATCATAAAATCATAAATGATAATGGCAAGGGCCAAAATAGAGAGAAAGCCAATGACAACCATGACCCCTCCCCCGGCCTTTAATGTTTGCCATAAGGTCATTTCCGCGGGCATTTGGTCTGAATTTGCCGAGACCGTGATGGGGACCTGGGCATACGCGCTGTGAGAAGCGAAAATGAACAGCAAAATAGCAATCACTCCCAGTACGATCCCAAGCCTGTTTTTTGAATTTGTCATCTGTTAACTCCGTTCTTTAATTAAGATTAGAAATTCGCGCTTTTTCATATAAAATGTTTTCATGCTTATAATTCGATTATTCATGGGGTGCCTATTCTTGTCAATATCTTCCTTAAAATCTCTTGCCCAGGATGAAACCGCCGCTCAACTGCTGCAAACCGTCAAATCATCGCTGGTGGAGGTGCGGACCCTCGATACAAAAACATTCAATGAAAGCGACGGGCATACAAAGGTCGCGGCTTACCATACCGAGGGTTCCGGCGTCATCATCGGGTCTGACGGCATCATTGTCACCAATACGCATATTGTAAACAGCGCCCCGCATATTTTTGTCGGTTTATCGGACGGCACCATATTGGAAGCTAAGATTGTTTATTCCTCTGACGCCGATTTCAGTTTTTTGAAAGTTGACCCTCCCTACCCGCTTGCCAGCATTTCCTGGGCCGACTCCTCTCAGGCGGCGATCGGGACTTCTGTCATTGCCCTGAGCAATGCTGACGGTGACGGTCAGCATATCCTGGGCGGAGTGATCACCAATACGATCAACGGTATCACATCAAACAAGGTGGAACTTTTTGAGTTAAATTTTAATCTTTATCATGGGGACAGCGGCGGCCCTCTTTTAGACAATCAAGGCGAACTATTGGGTCTGATCATGGCCAAAAGGATAGATAAAGACGATAAAAGCTACGCCATCGCGTCCAATAAGATCCAGCAAGAATATCTTCAATACAAACAAAACCCTTAAAAAGGCCCTGACTATCTGCCGTACATGGCCTGTAACTGGTCCGTTGAAGGCACTTGAGCGTAATACTCGCCTTGAGGCCCCACATAACCGTTCCCGGATCTTTTAAGCACGACTGCCGTATATCCGCCGCTGCTATTGGGGACATTGACCGTGACCGAATCCCCGGAATAAGTTTCAGTCGGAGCCTGGGCGACAACCGGCGCCGGTTGGGCCACGACCACAGGCGCCGGCTGTTCATAGACAGGTTTTTGGATCGTTGATCCGACGGCAGCGCCGGTTACGGCGCCGACAGCTCCCCCTATTAACATGCCGGCACCGGTATTATGGCTTTGATGGCCAATGATCCCTCCGGCCAACATGCCAAGGGCACCTCCCGTGGCAGCGCCTTCCCCTTCATTGTTATAAGGATTACAGCCGGAAAGGGCGGCTATAAAGACGATCATCGTTAAAGGTAAATAATATTTTTTCATTTTAATTCTCCTTTTAATTGATTATAACATCAAACCATTTCAACGTTCCAGGTTTTATTGACCCAAAGGCCTATCACCTCAAGGGCAGGCCAATGATCCTTCAGGCGTTTAACGGCATTGCTGATCTCCTGCCGGTGGGTCATTTCATCTACCGGATTTCCGCGGCAGTCATAATGCCCGACCACAAATAACCTGGTGGATCTATTGATATCCACTGAAATAGCGATGCTGCGAAGCACCTCACTGACATCCTGCTGGTTTGACAGGACATTATCCATGCCGGCTTCAGTGATCACATCCACATAATCCACTTGATACTTTTCTTTGATCCAATGTAAAACAGGCAATTGCACGCGCCCATCCATGCAATTCAGGCAAGTCGCTCGTCTGTCCAAACTGTCCTTTCCATTCAAAAGACCATCTGCTATCAGATGGTCTTTGAATTAAAAAATTAATACCCTTGTTCCTATTGGCCGCTTGCAGGGGCAGCGGCAGCGTTATCTGTGGTCGTATCGGAATTCGCCTGTTGCGCGTCTGCCGGCGCTGTTGTTGTATCAGTATTCCCCTGGTCCGCAGGCGCGGCTGTTGTATCGGCATTCCCCTGCTGCATGTCTGCCGGCGGTGTTGTCGCGTCCGTATTGCCCTGGTCGGCCCCAGCCGCGGTCGTATCAGTATTCGCCTGTTGCGCGTCTGCCGGCGGTGTTGTCGCGTCCGTATTGCCCTGGTCCGCAGGTGCGGCTGCTGTATCGGTATTCCCCTGGTCGGCCCCAGCCGCGGTCGTATCGGTATTCGCCTGTTGCGCGTCTGCCGGCGGTGTTGTCGCGTCCGTATTGCCCTGGTCGGCCCCAGCCGCGGTCGTATCAGTATTCGCCTGTTGCATGTCTGCCGGCGGTGTTGACGTATCAGCGTTCCCTTGGTCCGCCGGTGCGGCTGTTGTATCGGTATTCCCCTGGTCGGCCCCAGCCGCGGTCGTATCGGTATTCGCCTGTTGGGCGTCTGCCGGGGGTGTTGTCGCGTCCGCAGGCTGCGTTGTCGCATCCGTAGGTGGCGTCGTCACATCAGAATTGGCTTGCTGTGTATCCGCCGCCGGAGCTGTCGTTGTATCTGTATTGGCCGCATCCTGAGCAAAGATTGAATTGGAAATCAGGAAAAAGATGCCTGCTAAACCCAAACTAAGCACTGTTTTTTTCATGTTCGCTCCTCATTATTCATATGTTCCATTCAACGACTCTCATAGTAATATTTTTGATGGATACGGTCAATGCTATTTTATTGTTTAACCAACTCAACCATCAGATCAACCTTCTCCCCGATGGCTTTTTCATGGTTCTTTAATATCCGGTTAAAATTGATCCCGAAATCATTACGGTCAAAACTCCCCTTGGCCGTAAAAACACCTTCATTTAAGCCCACGGTAAGGGCGATGGGTTTGGCGATCCCCTTGATCGTTAATACCCCCGTCATTTGATCACCTTCTATTTTAGAGCTTTCGAATGTAGCCTGCGGGAATTTAGCCGTGTCAAAAAATAACGGCGAACGCAGTCCCTCATTATGCCAGGAATTATGGGTATTGACACTGTCTACGTCAATGACAGCCTTGGCTGAAATGACCTTATCCCCGTCTGTCTCAACGGAGGCGGAGTATTTCTCAAAATATCCGACCGTGTATCCGATCCCGTTATCAATTTTAAACAGGACCGTGGAATTCCTGGGATCGGCATCAAAAGCCCAGGATGAGGATACGGATGAAAGCCCCATGGCCAAGACCGCTAAAAGCATCATTTTATTGAACATTTTCTAAAACCTCACTTGAGTGTTAGAGCAGTCTCGGCGACATATTCCTTGCCGGATTTGTCTTTGGCGCGCACAAGCACAACCCATTCATCACTGCCGCGCAGCTTATTATCAGGGATGTGGGCGACTAAATCATCACTGGCCTGTTGATTGTAGATCCCTATAACCGGCTTAAAGCCCTGCGCGTGTTTGCCCTTGCCGAGCTCCACGGTAAAGTAATCCACGGCGCCCCTGACCGTCGCGTAAACATCCAGGTGATCCAGCTTCTTGGACTTATACATGGTTTTTAATCTTGTGATCTTGATATTGAAATTATCCCGAAGATCGGCCCTTAAAGCGCTGGATGCCTGCAAAAGCCCTGCGCCGGTCAGGCCGTTCCAGCGGTATTTGTCCAAAGGCCTTGCCGTAGAAACCAGGGTGTCTTCCAGCTCTTCCGCGGTAAGATCGGGATTTTTGACGAGCAATAACGATGCCGTCGCCGCCACCATAGGGGCGGAAAAAGACGTGCCTGATTCCTTGGTATAAAGCCGTTCCCTTTGCCCTGCCGGCCCATCCCAGCGGGCGTCCTTCGAATGAAGCGAGAAGATCTGTTCGCCAGGCGCCATCAGTGAATTATTAGCCCCCCGATTCGATACCGTGGCCAGGCTGCCATCGTAATTAAGGGCACCGACCGCGACCGCAGATCCCGATGATGACGGTCCGAAGATGCCGATATCATCCTGGCTGTTGCCGCTGGCGATGACCACCAGCACATGGTGGGACCTGGCATAATTGATGGCCAGGTACTCAAGCTTGGAAACTCCCGGCGCGCCCAAACTGATATTGATGACACGGGCCCCGTGATCGACCGCGTAATGGACGGCCCTGTAGATATTGAGGCTGTTGGCGTTTCCGTTCTTATCCGCCACTTTCAGGGGCATGATGACAGCGCCCGCGTTGATCCCAGCCATCCCGGTATGATTACTGGTTTTGGCCGCGATTATGCCGGCAACCATGGTGCCGTGGCCGCGGAAATCCCTGACGTCCGTATTTTCATCGATAAAATTCCATCCGTGAGTCCCGTCCGAAGGGTTCTGCCAGATAAATTCCGGCCCGTCAGGATGGGTTAGATCCACGCCTGAATCAATGACCGCCACGACGACATTGGGCCCCTTGGTATCGACCAGGTTCCACGCCGAATCAGGGTCTGACTTGTCAGTAAATCCGATCTGGGGCAGGCTGTATTGGTCAATGACATTGACCCCGTCTGAACTGGAACTGTCCCCGATCGCGATCGGCCCCGTCGGAGCGACAGCGCTTATCAATCCTGAGAAAAACCCTCCCCCGCCGCTTTTCTTCTTGGGTTTCAAATTTGGATATAAGGCGTCATCGGGATCCTTGGCATTTTCCAAAATAGATCTCGAATAGATCATTTCAATATCATACGGAGGGTCGCAGTCCTCATAAAAATCGTCGCATTCCTCTTCATGGTAATAATAATACTCCGCATCATCGCAATCTTCTTCCTGCTCATAATATTCATCCGCGTACATGCGGTCAGAAAGGATCTTTCCGGTTTGAAAATCATCCCCCAAACTGCGGCCAAACGGAGAAATAATGACCCCCTGCGGCTGAAAATCGGAAGCGGGAATGGAACGGTCATAAGGATTGGAGCGTCCGAAAATATCGGGATAATCCGCCTTGATCAGATATTTGGAGATAGCGTAGGGGTCAACTTCCAATTTGGGCTTCGTGACATCCCCCACAAAATCCCCATTAGCGCTAAAGAAGGCAAGTCCCTGGCCTTGGGGAGTTTTCCCAAATTCGATGAGGGGGCCATTGATCCCAAAAGATTCCCCGAACTTATAGCCGGGGGCCCAATCCCAATTGTTATTATTGTAGGTCGAAAGGCCGTAACTCCAGTTTTGGCCCTGCTTCGTTATCCCAAGTCGGCCGATGAGGATATTCTTCCCCAGCCAGGATTGTTCTTGAGAAGAAAAATCTGCGTATTTGGGCATTTCCTGGGGATAAATGCTCCATGACCTCAGGGTGTTAAAGCCAGAGAAATTATACTTCCCGAAATCACCCGGATTATTTTTCAAAGTATCCAGCCGGCTGATCATTTGCCGGGTATCCTCTCCAGCGTGCGCAAAATATTCTTTGATGGCGCTGTCCAAATTGGCGGGCTGGCGGCGGGAAGGGTCGTTTAAGAAACTTAAATTACCGTTCAAGCTGTTTTGAGCGTTTACGATATCCTGTTTGAGGAATAGATTTTCCGGAGGCGATGAGGTCAAGCCATAAATGATCCCCAAATTCCGCTGGCTGTAAGGGAGCTTGGATAGTTCATCGCTGGAGATACTGTTTGAGACTATGCTGTCGGTCCTGTCAAAAACCGGGCCCCTGGCCCAAAGCGTCTGAGAACCCATTAATACAAAAAAACCGAAGAGTAAGGCAAAATTCATGAGTTCTCCTTTGTTTTCAGTTCGGGACAATTCTACTATTAACTCATGAATTCGACAAGATTATTATTAAAGAATTTTAATAAGCGGATCTCCAATGGCCGGGATGCCAGCCGCCATAAGGCCCATAATGCCCCGGTACCCAAACAGCTCCTGGGTATGGAGCGACACCAACGATCTCTGGATGAGCTGAAGCCTGGACATAGGTGGTGCAGCCGCTTAATGCGGGGATCAGACAAATGACCGCCATCATGCAATAAAAATTCCTCATATTCCCTCCCTGAATTATTCTTCGTCTTCTATAATTACCGCGTTTGCGCTGATATACTTCGGATACGGGCCGTTATCCTGTTTGGCCTGGGCAATGGCCAGCAAAAACAACCCCCCTAAAACAACCATTAACGCTAAAATAGCCTTTGAAATTCTCATAAGCATCCCTCCTGCTATTTTAAACACTTATATCCCCGAAAAGTTCCGGTCAAAATGTATTGTCCTCCCTGGCCGCTTTGGCGGCATACTTTACAGAGGCCTTTAAATATGCTAATATTTCAGATATGGAAGGTCAAAACGCGGAAAATAAGAGAAAAAGTTCCAGGGGCTCTGCCAGCATCAAGGTCACTTACCGCCGTCCCGAGACCATTCTGGTCAGCACTTCGCGCATTAAAGATATATCTGAAACAGGCCTGTGCATTCCCATTGACCTGAATTTGCCCCTTAATTCCATAGTGGAATTGACCATTCCCTTCGAAGATTTCAACACTTCAATCAAGACCTCAGCGCGCGTCGTAAGGGTCACCCCCCGAAGCGGCAACAGCGGCCCCAGGTTTGAGGTAGGATTGGAGTTTGCGGAACTGCCCATTCACCAGCGCAATATGATCCGCCGTACGATCGAACTTTCCAAATAGCTAAAGACTGCCCTTTTCCCATTCAGCGATCCCGCCTTTGATGGATTCAAAAAGCGGATGCAGTTTGATCCTTTTAATTGGGCTGTTGACCTTATATCTCTGAAAATCCCTTTGCTTTAATTTTTGACATAAATGCTTCATTTCAAAAACGACCTGTCCTTGGGGGACCTTGATTAACCGTATCCTTGAGGGGCTTGCGCCAATTTTACATTCATCAAACAGGTATCCCCTTGCCTTGGCCTCTTCAAATACTTTTTTAAGATAAACAGCGATGGCGGCCTGGGGATCGGGATGCTCCTTGAAACGCTGCAATTGGGGATGGTTTTTATACCCTCTCGTCTTACCCGCCAATACTTTCTGGGTAAGCAGGGCTTCCCGCCACAAAGCAACGAGCCCTTTAGGGTCCAAATAGGAAGGATGCAGTGACCATAATCTCATTATTGGATGAATTTTAAGAGATTGGGAATAGGCACAACGCCAACGATAACTCCGTAGAGCCCCTGGGCTTTGGAAAGCATGTCTTCAAGCGCCTGGTCGCTGATTAGTTCTGCCGTCAAACGGCCCTGACGCTCGACCTTGATATCATCGAATTTAATACCACCCGGGGCGATCAGGGCCGCGTCAACACCCGTCTTTGGCAATTGCTCCTCAAGCCCAGTAACGGTACCTATCAACAACTGCCTCGTACGCGCTTGTTGTTCCACCAATGATTGCTTCTGATCTTCCCAAATATTCTTGATTGATTCATTGAGCAATGCGGATGCCCTTGTTTCATCAAACAGCTTTTCCGCATAGGCCTGGACATTCCCTCCCGTGTAATATTGCAGCAGCGCATCATAGCCAAATTCATCTTCCAATTTCAGCTCTTCTTCTAAAAGCGATTTTAACCCCTTGCCCTTGGCGTAGAATGTCCCTGGCCGTCCCATGATATTGAATCCAAAAGGTTCCACCTCATTGCGTCCGTCATACAATATCCCTTTGATCGTATCTTGTTCGGTCCCCAGCATCCTGACGATCCTTTGCACTGTACTGCTGTCCATCAGGGCATTTTTCTCTCGCCTGGCAAGTCCGGTCTCATATTCCCTTAAATAAGCCGCTGAGGTGATTAAATAACTTTGAATGCGGTTTAAGCGCGGGGAAAGCGCCGCGTTCTTATAAAAATCAATATGGTCCGCGTCTTTGTTCCACAAGGCCATCAACGGCTTATAAACCGTATCGATCCAGGATTCAGGGGTATCCTTTTGCGGCACCAGCGTTTGACCCACGCCAGGATGCTCCCAATCGACGGGAATGCCCTGGTCAACGATAACGCCTTCCCTGTACGTCGGCCCTCCCTGATAACCCGCGTTGGCCGTGATATCCTCTTCTGAGAATTCGGCGGCTCCCGTATGATTATCAGAATCCTGGATCTGCACATCGTCCGCCGCCAGGAAGATCTTTTTCTGTTCCGCCGTAAATGACTGGACGAACTGAAAACTCCCCGGATACTGTGCGGCCCTTTCACTGTTTTTCTCGAGCTTGATCTCCCTTTCCAGTTTTCTCAATCCTGCCGCAAGCGCTTCGCTCTCGGTGGTGCCCTGGTGATTGCCCATCAAAAGGACGTTATAGCCAAGCTTCACCAGCATCCAGATATTATCATTCGTAAAAGCCCTCAGCCTTCCGGCTTTCTCGTCGACCAAGCGCCGGTCATACCCTATCAGGGGCTTGTCCAGGTCGACTTGCACAAGATCCCCGTTGGCCGTTTGGATCCTGGCCTCATTGAGCCTTTTCTTGCTTTCTATTTTGGCCAGGGCATCTTCCTGGGCGGTGGGCCTTTCAAAATCAGCGGTGGCGGGGATCTTCCCTGCCTGCTTAAGGTCATCGAACGCTTCACGGAATTTTGACGCCATTTCTTTAGGCACTGCCCCATTGGTAACAGCGACCAGATTGGAATTGGGGTCCAGGCCAGATACATCATCCCGATGCCTGTTGCTCACGGCCCCCGCCCAATTGGCCAGCCTCACGCCCCCGCTCGTATGATCGATATGGTCCCCTTGCCTGAAAGCGTTGATATAGCGGTCCTTGATCCCCATCATATGCTTTAAGAAAACATTGATCCCCCAGCCGACATCATAATTGGAGCCGCGGTTCCTGTAGGTGTGCGTTGTAAAAGCGAAGAAAATATCCTTGATCACGTCATCTGAACCATATCTGCTCATCGTCACCGCCTGCAGGGGCGCGTACTGCCCGTCATTGCTGTGCACCACCGCCGGCTTCCAGTTATTCCCCTGCTCTTTCTTTCTCTTTGTCTCCAAACGTTGGAGCAATTGGGCGCTGGCAACGTTGATGTACGCCATGGACTCTTCCTTCCCCACGGGATTTTCGCGGCCCTTATAATTATAAAGCATCTTGGTAAAATATGAAGACACCCCGTCGGCCTGGATATCCCGAAACAGATAGGTCGGGATATCGTTCTCATCGATCCCCAGTGAAACGACCGTCCAAACCTGCCGGATAGAACCATCACGGACATGCTGCATGATGGCAAAGACTTTTTCCTTCTGCTCATCGGTCAATCCAGGCAGGATCATCTCGGAAGGCTCCTTGGCTTCACCTAATTTGATCAATTGGATCACCCCGGTATGATCGATATAACCATTGGCCAGCAAATCCCCCCAAATGGCGTCTTGTTCAGATGCATCTTCTGAAAATGCCTGTTTCACGACGATCGCCCTTCCGTGGATATCCCCCATCTCCACGACAAAGCGATCCACATCCTCTGTCAGCTCTTTCATGCCCATATTCTTGTCTTTATAATCCAGCGGATGCTGCAAAATACTCCAAATTTTACCGGACCTGTCCCCGGCGATCTTCAGGACACCCTTTTCCGTGATGATATTCTGGGACCGTTTGAGCGTACGGAAGACTTTCAGGAAATTCTCACCAAACACTTCCGTCATCCGGTTGATATGTGCCTCGAAATCCTTCGATATATCAAGTTCTGATTCGCTGATCGGGACAGCCCAGCCGTTATCTATCAATTTTCGGGCGACATCATTCCAGTTAAGTTCCACCCCTTTTTTCTCGATCTGGAATTTGGTGATTGTCCCTTCGGTATTGGGTTTGACATCCGTCAGAGAAACTTCATTCACAAGTCCATTTTCCATCAATTGATGCAAAAGGCCGTCCCCGACAGCGGGTTCAGCGGGTACGACCTCGCGGAACCTTGACTTCTCAACCGTCCCGTTGATGCTGTATTGATACCGCGCTTCAACATATTTTACATCCGCCCCCAGGTCATGCATGCCCTTCCCGTGGAATTTCATCACGGGCCCGAGCCCCCCGGCCCAATGATGGATCTCGGCCGCCAAAAGATAAATGGTACGGCCGACAAGATGGGGGGTTCTTTCTTTCAGCCAATTTTCCCTGTCTAAAACACTGTTCATCAATAGGATCTTGTCCACCAGCTCCGGGCGTTCTTTAAGGTCGGCATATTCATTTTTCAAGGCATTGACCATATCCTGCTCTTCATCCTTTGACAATAACGAGATCGCCTTTAACACCGGCCATGCCCCCTGGACAGGATAAAACCGCTGGTTTGCCACTTGGTCTGAATAACGGTCAATTAAGGCAAAAAGGCGCTGACGTTTAAAAGTGCCATCCGGTTTGATCAGGCCCTTTAACTCCGCTAAAATATCCTTGGGAGTGTTAAGGTCATACCACTTGGCAGGAGACACCATGGCCTGATCCATGGGCGCCACATTCACACTGACATCTACAACGCCCTTTAATGAGCCCAAAGCCCCTGCCATACCGGCCGCGGAAGCGGCCTCGCGGGTTACATGCTGCCCTACGAACCCTCCTGAAAAATATTTTCTGGGGACAGGCTGCTGGCTCGATTGGTCCGTTTCTTCTTTAATATAGTTAAATACACCCTTCTTATACGCGGCAAGATACTGCCGGTAGATCAAATCCTTATTTTTGGGATCGCTTAGGTCAATACCCGCGACCTTGTTAAGCCCCGAATAAACTTTGTTTAATACTGATTGTTTAAACACATCCTGATACCATTGCGCCAGGATAAGAGAGTAAAATACCTGTCTGACCGGCGCAAAATTCCTGTCTTCATTGACTTCTTTTTCCAGGGCGGGAACAACGATTTCACGCAAGACCTGCTTGGAAATATCCTTGACCGGGAAATTACCCGTTGGTTGAGTTACCTTCTTGGCCAACATTCTTTGGGCCAGATAATCATCCTCAAGCATCACCTTTAAATGGGCATTGACAATATAGACCGTATTGCCGCGTTCAAAAACCGAAGCCTTCTGGGGCAGGATCCAAACTTTGTTGAATAAACTCACCGGGACCTGGGTAACGCCGTATTTCCGGTAAGCCTCAATATAGACCTTGTTCCAAAACGATTTGCCAAGGCCGTTTTCCGGATAGATAAGTGAAGCGCTCAGCTGTTTGAGCATGTAATCTTCCGCCAACAGATCGCGGCCAAGTTCCGTTTTGCTTAAAGCGTACGGGATGATATGGTTCTTTTCTACCGGAGATAAATTGACCCAAAGGTCCTTCTCAGGCACCGCTAAAGAAGCGAGGAAATAATTGACCAGGCGCTGGGATGTTTTCTGAAAATCCTCGGCGTTTAACTTTTCGTCACCGGGATCAACGATAAAGTCAAACTTGAAGGGGTTTTCTGGATGGATCTTCAAACCTTTGATCAATACAGGCTGAAATGCCGGGCTTAAATTGACCCTGGTCCCTGGTTTCGGTAAGCGGAATGATAATCCTGATAGCTCAGAAGTAACGGACTGTGAAAAAGCGGATGGTAAGGTGAGTGAAGTCCCGAGAAAGCTAAATGCTACCCAAATACATAAAATACGCCGCGTCAGCATTATTAGTCTCCAACAACAATTTTTAATTGAAAATACTCCCCTGATAAAGAGTAACATTTATATATCTAAATAACAAATTTTATGTCTTATATATCGGTGGCCTGAGCCGTCTGTGATGACAACGATGGGTAGGATTTTAGCATGAAGACAACGAGAGTCAAGGGACTATTGACCTCCTGTCTTTGATGGGTAAAATAAAATAAAAAGTTGACCCTTGTCCAAAAATGGAATCTACGCCAACTTTACCGTTATGCTGCTCGATGATCTTCTTGCACAAGACCAGGCCCAAACCAGTCCCACCCGTCTGACGTTCTGTACCGGTTGAAATTTGTGAAAAGCTCTTGAACAATTTATCCAGATCTTCCGGCTTAATACCTATGCCCTGATCTTTAACAGATACTTTAATGGCATTTTGGCCTTGCATTTCACTGCTGAGAGTGATCATCCCCCTGCTTGTAAATTTCATGGCATTACTGATCAAATTGGTCAATACCTGGATCATTTTATCTTTATCAAAACTGATCTTAGGCAGATCTGCCTGCAAATCGAGCCGCATGCCTATTCCTTTGTTCTTTAAGACCATTTTAAATCCATCCCCCACCTCCTTGATCACTTCATTGATAAACTGATCCATCATCCTGAATTCCTCGAACTTTGATTCTAATTTCTGATAATCCATGACATCATTGATCAACCGCCCCAATCGGTCCACATTACGCTTGGCTGTATCCAGAAAATCTTTCTGATCGGCATTGATCGGCCCGGCTGTTTCATCATAAACAATGCCCACACTTTCTTTGATAACCGTCAGCGGCGTGCGTAATTCATGGGAAACCATCGATGTAAAATCCGACTTTGTCTGTACAGCCTCTATTTTTTGAAGCTCCAGCTCTTTATGGATGATGAATTGTCCCAGTTCTGCTCCAATTATGTCAAATACATCAAGGAGGCGTTCATAAGGATTCTCAATGTGATGACTATAGAATTCGATGACTCCCCTTATTTGTTTATCGGCCTTGATAGGAAAAGCGAGGGCCGTATGCAAACCGGCTTTTCGGGCATGCTCGATCCGGGGGAAATTGGCGTCCTTGGTGACATCCAGGATCCAAAGTGTCTTGTTATGAAGCCATGCACGGCCGGGAAGACCGATCCCGGAAGCGAAGGTCATTCCCTGGCTGATGGCTTGAAATTCAGTGAAATTGGATCCAGGGCGCGCCCAGCCGGCTCCTTTACGTAAAACATTTTCCTTAGGGTCAATTTCCCATATATTCCCCAAGACCCATCCTAATTTCATGCAGATACCCTCGATGATCTTGGGAATCGCGGAATCAAAGTTCTCGGCTTCTGAGATGATTTGCGCCATTTTAAACTGGATCTCTTGAATAAGCGCATTGTGTTTTTCTTCGGTAATATCCCGTGTAATTTTTGCGAATCCTCTCAGATTGCCTAATTTGTCTTTTAAGGCGGTTATCAGGACACGCGCCCAATACTCCGTACCATCTTTTCTTATCCGCATTCCTTCTTCTTCATAGATCCCTTTTATCTTAGCGATCTCTAATTCCTGTTCCGGCCTGCCTGAGGCAATATCTTCTTTAGTAAAGAATCTTGAAAAATGTTGGCCGATAATTTCATGTGCTTTATACCCTTTAAACCGTTCGGCCCCTATATTCCAAGTCATCACAATCCCATTCACATCCAGTAAGAATATCCCATAATCTTTGACCTCCTCAACGATCATCCGGAACCGTTCTTCAGCTTCCAAAGCCTTAAGCTTTGCTTCTTTGACATCTTCCATAATATTTAAAACAGCAATCCTTGACTCTTCCATTTCTTTGTTACGGATATCCAAGGATAGCCCTATCTTTTCCTGCTCTCTGACCGCCTCCAGGGCTTTTTCTTTTGCTTCATTAGCATCTTGCGCTGTCTTTAACGCCTCTTTTCTTGCGTTTTCCAACATGATATTTCCCTGCTTGATTTGAGCCATGTTCATGACGACCTGGATAATCGAAAAACTGGTGACAATAGAAAATAATAAAGTTAATAATATGCCAAAAACACTCAATTCTTTGAGCTTCATAAAAGCTTCTTGCTGGGCTGAATTTCTTTTTTTGAGGATGACAGTTTCCTCTTCCAGCATTTGGATAATGACTTTTTGGAAATTATCCATCAAATCCTTCTCTACATCTGTCTGAACGATCGCCTGGGCGGCCGCATACCCTTGCAAACGTCTTTCATCATTGGTTTTCTTGAATTCTGCCGTTAAGTCTTTTACCAATACTTTGAGGAAATCAAGTTTTTGTTGTTGGATGGTATTGCTTGCGGTCAATTTCTGGACGTAATTAAAGTCTTTCCCAACCTGGCTTAATGTCAGGTCATAGGAACCTAAGTCACTTTTTCCCCCCGTTTTGAGAAAACTGCCTTGTTCGGCATCCAAAACCTTCATATCGGAACGGATGCTCCTGATCGCGGTTGTTGCCTCTATGGCATCGCTGACCTCTTGAGTGAATTGAAGGGACCTTAGATTGTTCCTATAGAACAACCCGCTCAAAATAATGACAATGATGATCGGTATGGCAAAGATCAGTATGGCCTTATAATTGATGGGTATTGCCACTGATCACTCCTTGAGGAAACTTAGGTCATAAGGCTCTTTTAAATGAAACTCTCTTGAGATCCGGTTGATCTCCTTTTTTAATTCGATCATCTGCAACTCCCGCCCCGTGGTGACTTTATTAAATTGTTCCAGTTCAAAAAGCCTCGCATTCAATTCCTTGGTCCGTTCCTGCACCCGTATTTCCAGTTCGATCTTTGTTTCTGTCAGCTGCAAGTCCCTCAATTGGATCCTTTTCATCATCTTGTTGAACTCATCAAAGAGCTCACCGATCTCGTCATTGCTATGCTTCTTGACTTCAATGGAATAATTCTCGGTCTCTGTAACGTTCTTGGCTATTTTGCTTAACTGAAGGATCGGGTCAGATATTGTTCGCTCTACTTTTGACGCGATAAAAAACACGATGATAAAGACCATCAGTGCAATGATAACAATGGCCATAAAGTATTGCTTAAGCCGTGAATGGATCTCACCCAGGTCGGATTCTATATATACCGACCCTAACTTCTTATTTTTAAAATTAATATCATGGGATACGACGAGAAGATTTTTAAGAAAGAGATCCCCCTGGGCCTGCAATACCGGGTGGAAGGACCCGATTTTGTCCCTAAAATAACCGGCCATCGGCATCCCATTGACCAAAATAAAAGCGGAGATAATGTGTGTTTTGGCTTTGAGGGAGGATAGAATTTCCCGGCCTGTTTCTTTATCATTGAAAGAGATCGCGGCTGTTGAGTTATTGCCGATGATCTCAGCCAGTATCTGCAATTCATTGACCCTTTCCGATTTGAAGGTGGCAATGTCATAAAATAAGAATGCGGCGCTGGCCAGCAAAAGGGCCAGGATGCTCACCATCATGATGATGAGGGTTAATTTTTGTTTGATCGATATTTTTATCCACGAAGGCATTATTGAGATCCTTCGGCCCTAACAGCAGGCCTCAGGAGGACGGCAGTTCCATCATTTAAAATGACCTTGTCTGGTTTTATATCCACAACAGTATATAGACCTGTTTTATCGCCTTTTTTGACAACTTTATGGTTGATGACCGCCAAAGCCTGGTCTTTATCCCATAAGATCGCGCTTAGCCCTGAACTTAACGAGGGCGATGATGCCCTGTGTTTGATCGATCGATAAACGAACGGGTCTCTGGATAAGGTGAGATCCGTATTGGCTTTCAATAATTTCTGATAGGACATTCTGCCATTTGATCTCTCGACTGGGGCCAGAATGCTTTCTTCCTGGTTTGACCGCACATTTTTTTTAATGAGATCGTTTTTGGCATTATTGATCAAAAAAATCAGGAAAATGACCAAAATCCCTGTTATGACAAACTGAATTTTTGTTTTTTTGTCCATTTTCTAATCCAAAAAATACAGGTTAAATCCCCATGTGATCATCAATTTTTCTTCAGGTGCTAACGCGTTACGGACTATGCTGAAAGAATCTAAACTGACAAATCCGGGAAGGTCCTTTTCCATGCTTTCCCTGTACTTTATCAGGTCTTCATAAGAACCCTTCATCACCAGGTTAAGGCTGATCATTTCGCATCTCTTTCCTTCCACCATGACTTCCTTACCGTTTTCATCGAGAAAAGGTTTCTTGGGAGTAGACCTCAAAGAGACGATCTTAATTTTAAATTCTCCAGCCAATCTAAATAGGCCGTTGAATGCCTCTCCCGCATCCTTGGGGAATTTATTTTCTAATACCTGGCGCCTGATTTCCAATGAGCGGATACCCTGCGATAAAGTTTTGGTTTTACTGATCTGGAGCTCAATATCCTGGATTTGCGCTTCAGTGCCCGCCAACTCCGCTTTCATTTTGTCAACGGATGACTTTTCCGGTAAAAACATAAAAAGCCAAACAATAAAGAACACCAGCGCGATGATCCCCGCGATCACCATTATTCTTTTCTGCGATTGGGTTATTTCTATATTCTGCATTTTTCTCTACCCTGCCAGTTCGCCTTGTATCTCAAAAACCTGCGTTCCTTCAACACTTTCGGAATTTACAAGAGAAATGTCCGCGAAAAGTGATAAATCCTTGATTTTCTTGATGAATCTGACCAAGGCTTCAACGGAATTGCCATTGCCAACGATTTCTCCCTTTATCAGGACCATATGTTTTGACATATCCACCGTTAATTCATCCAAAATAATATCGTCTGGGATGATGCCGCTTAACTCCTTTAAAAATACATGATCAGGGATTTTACCTTGCTGTAATCTATCGATCAGACCTTCCTGGGCCTCAATGCTTTGTTTTAAGAATTTTACCTTATCTATGGCCTGCAGATGCTGTCGGGCGGTCTCAAGTCTCTTTTGGTAATCAAGTTTCTGAAGATTGAGCATAAGAAGCGTGGATAAAAATAGAGTGGCAATGGCAATCGTAAAGATCCTTAAAAATGACTTCTGGACCAATTCTATTTTTTTTGTCCTTAATTCAAATGGAAGCAAATTGATAGCATCGGGTCCTGCCAGCATGGCCCCTACCGCGGAGTCGATCTGATTTTTCTCTATCCCTGATCCTTCTTTATCATTCGTTTTTATTTGGACACTGTCAGGCAAAGGCAATGGGGATACGTTCATCTTAAGCTCATGGGCTAAATAAACATCCAGATGCTTTATGCCTGCCCCTTCCCCCGTTATATAAATGAAAGCAGGTGAAGCTTCTTTAAAATTTGAGGAAAAATAATTAAAAGTGAGCTTTAATTCTTTCGTCAAGACTTCTAAAAAAGGACGGATCAAAGAGACGATATGGGCAGCCTGGATATTGTCTCTTAAGAAACCTGACTCTTCTTCAGGAATCCCAAATTCCTTCAGTAAATTCTCGGCGTCTGTGATAGAAAGCTCCATTTTACCTTGATCCGAATATAAAATTCCGGTCATAGACCGGCTGGTTTTATCAAACGAAAATCCGATATTCCTTAAAAAACGCAATTGACCGTCTTTATAAATACAAAGGGATGATTCATCCATCCCTACATCCAACACGGCGGCTATGGTTGGAGTGCCGTGAAGTTGGGGAAGCAAATATGCGTAGTTTAAGAAGGGGTTTGATATTCTAAACGGTACAAGATTGCAGGCACGGGTAATAGATAAACCTCTGTCCACCAATCCCTTTTTGGCGGCAACACCGGTTATTTCCCGTTTTTTTCCTCCCCCAGGCTCTGAAAATTCTTTAACAACCTTCCAATCGATGATACTGGCGTTTTTATCAAAAGGCATTTCTTCATTAAGCTGCCATTTGACAGCTTCCATGGTTTCCGCATCCGAGAGAAGCGGCAGGGTTATCGTTTTGACGGCCAAAGAATTCAGTTCGGACAAAGTTATACAGGCGTCTTTTTCCGCAATAGACTTCTTTTTTAGGAATTCGGAAATAAAATCAACGATTTCTGATTTATTCTCTTCCTTAAAAGGGATTTTCTTGATGGCGTGATCCAAGAGAATGAACATATCCCCCTTGGATTCAAAATAAATGATCTTTATAAAGGCCCTGCCGAGATCAATGGAAAGAAACCGTTTTGACTTAATTGACATTAGTATATTTCCCTCCAATTACTGATCTCCCATTGACTGGGCAAAAAGGAAGGTAAAGTTATATGTGATAAATTTTGATCAAGATGTACAGATGCCTGGGTGCTCAGGCTCACCACATTTCCTATGAATGAACCGTAAAAGTCAGAATTACCGATAAGGCTTAAATTTCCACCCGGAGCATAGACAACTCCGTAAAATGGCCCGCTTAAGCTGATATTCGTCGCGCTGGCGGATGAATCATATAATTGAAGATCAGACGGCAGGCTTGTGTTATTGTTCAGTCCGCCGGCATTACTGGCGTTAACAGCACCGGCGGCATAAATGATGACTGGGCCTGTGCTTGACGCGCTGACAGAAACAGTTCCATTGTTAGTTAAATTAATGGACGTACTGCCTGTCAGATAAATATTGGCCGGTCCTACGATAGTTATTGTTTTTGTTCCGGAAAATTCAGTATACTGATAATTCCCCGCGGTGATCGTTGTTGTGTTGTTGATATTCCCCCCATTGGTCAGGCCGGTCAGTGAACTCGGGACAATGACTGCCGGCAATGTCACATTATTGGTATGTGTGATGGTCCCTGAAACTAAGCCTGTATTACTAAATGTTCCGGATGGGCCTGTTGACGCATTCCCGCCAATGTAGGAGCTAATGCTCACGCTAATATTCGCGTTTGTACCGACATTCCCGTTATTGCTGATATTCCCGCCGACATTGTACGTTCCCTTGCTTGAATCATAGCTATCGGTTGAACTTGTATTAGACATGGTCACACTATTAGCGGTTCCGCTTTCGCCGGCAAATGCCGCATACGTACCGATCAAATTGTAGTCCGAAGCTGTTAAATTAATGACCCTTGCGGCCTTATTAAGTGCTGTCTGGTTGGGCACATATCCGGTGGCTGTAATGCTTGGCGTACTGCTGGTCGGAGCGGCTACGGATATATTGCATAATCCATAACCGGTCAGGGATAATTGTATGGTTTTAGGATCTGTGCCTGCCCAGCCTGGCCAGGTTCCCCCGCCTTTACTTAACTGTAAAAGCGCTGTTTGAACCCCTGATTCCGCCGCCCAAAAAGCCTGCTGTGATTGCAAATAATTAACAGCACTCATCGAGTTATCCCCTAAAAGTGAAGCAAGGCTCGCCCCCATGACCCCGATGATCAGCATGATCAATATTGCCGCGATAATGCCGAGCCCCTTTCGATTAGTCAAAATGTTTTTCATTGCAGGTTCCGGGGTGATACTCCAGATTCAAGACTTAATGACGTCCCTGATAAAAATGCCAGATCTATGACGATCCTGGTTATATTGGTCACCGAAGGGCTTACCAATGGCACTGCGATGACGGTCCCTGCGGCGTTGTAATAGGTAAAAGACAATGCGGAAACATAATCCGCCAGCTGACTCGCTGTTGCTCCGACCGTGCGCATCAAATGACCGCCGGAAACATTATACGTAACCGTATTGCCGTTAATTTCGACAAATGAAAACGAGGAACTGCTGGCTGTGATCACGCTGGTAGTATTGCTGACCTGGCGTATCTCCCGGATCATACGGTCCATCGCGACCATGGCGCTGGCAGAAAGTTCATTACGGACCTGGGCCAATTGCCAACCGCTTCCAATGGCCAGCATGAGCGGCGCCGTCACGGCAAAAATAATGCTCACCAGGACTATCACCATCACAAGTTCAATAAGGCTGAACGCTGAATTTTTTCTCAATAATTAGTCCTCAAAAATATAAAAAAAAGAGATCCGATAGCGGGATGAAAGACAGTAACCTCCACCTCTTTATCATTAGCATCGATACTGGTAACTGCCGTGATATGGCTATAAGCGCTGAAACTGCCAGTGAAATTTTTTGATGATTGGGCGGCCGTTGCCGCGAAACTAAGCAGCATGATGCGTTCCATTTCTTCTTCAGCCAATGCGGTTGCCGTTGCGATGACCTGCGGCTTATGGATATTAATGACCACCTGCCGCATGACGACAACCAGGCCTAATGAAGAGACCCCTATGACCACAATGACCATGACCAATTCAAGGAGGGAAAATCCTTTATTCCCCATGTCCTATAGGACCTTTCCTGTGTTCGCCTGGACAGTCACCGTTGTGCCTCCGCTGAAAGTTACGCTGCCCTGGGCTGAAAGAAGCGTTATGGCCCCGCACGAAGAATTACAGCTGTAGGGCGTTCCTGAGTCATCGAAAATAAGCCCATTATTGACACCGTTAAAATTTGTCTGGCTTAAGACCACCCCGGAATAATTGCCTGTTCCTATATTGACCGTATAGCTGGTATTAAGTAAAGGATTCGTCATTAACGCCCATACGCCCGGAGAGCTTTGATTGTAAAGGTTGTATATACCCGTGGCTGGATTAAAAATAGCACAGGTGCTTAGCTGTGTCCTAAGCGCGTAACTCTGGGCGTATCTGATGTCTGCCTTGACAATCCTGGCGGCAGCCGCTTCGCGGACCTGGGAAAGATAAGAAACAGGTTTCATTACCAATACTCCGATGATAGCCACAATAACCAAGACCATGGTCAATTCTATGAATGTAAATCCATTTCTCACAGGTCCCATGGGGAATATCCCTGATTATTGGAACGTTCCGGTGGCTGCTGTATAAACATAGGCCCCTCCGGCCGGTCCTGTATATCCGAGAGCTGTTTTGGTCCATGACGAGTCATTAATGGCTTGAGTAAGAACGCTCCCAAAACACGCATTGAGCGAAGTACACGCGCCATTCGCCGCTGCATCTAATGTCGCGGGCCACGCGCAAGTACCGCCGGCACAGGCATTTGCATAAAAAGTAGCGACGCCTGATCTCACTCCACCCAAGACACCCTTTTCCGCCGCACTCTGGGCCTGGGTCTGCAGATTGAAATACTTGGGTATGGCAACAGCGGCTAAAATACCCAGGATAACGATGACCATCACAAGTTCAATGAGCGTAAAACCTTCTTTTCTTTTTTGCATTTTAAGCCTCCCTTAAAACATCCTTAGATTATTGGAACGTTCCGGTCGCTACCGTATACGTATAGACCGTACTTGCCGGCCCCGTGTAGGTGGTAGCCGTTGTCTTGGTCCACGATGAATCATTGATAGGTTGCGCAAGGATGTTTCCGAAACATGGATTGGCCACCGTACACGCTGTCGCTATGGTTGCTGAATCCAATGTCGCGGGCCACGCGCAAGTACCAGTGGCACAGGCATTGCCGTAAGAAATAGCGATACCCGACCTTACTCCTCCCACAACCCCTTTTTCCGCCGATGACTGAGCCTGGGTCTGCAAATTGAAATACTTGGGTATGGCTACAGCGGCTAATATACCCAAAATAACAATGACCATGACCAATTCAATGAGCGTAAAACCTTCTTTTCTTTTAAGCATTTGCTACCTCCTGTTTTTAGTATTCAATTAAAATTTAATTATTTCTTAAATAAGCTCATCATATTCCACATGGGTAAAAATATACCCAAAGCCATTAAAAGAACACCGCATCCCAAGAACAAAAGCAGCATCGGTTCGATCAAAGAAGTGATATTTTCAACCATAAAATTGACTTCCCCGTCATAATAATCAGATACATGCAGCAATAACTCCTCTAACTTCCCTGTATCTTCTCCGACTGAAACCATTTGAATGACGATCGGGGGGAACAAGCCCGTTGCCTTCATGCCTCCACTCATCCTTTTGCCTTCCTGAACCTCTATTTTGATCTTCTCTATAGCTTCTGCTATGACGACGTTGCCTACACCATCTACGGCAAAATCCAGGATTTTCAAAATGGGCACACCCGTGTGGATCAAAGAGCCGGTGATCTTGGCAAATCTTCCCATGATGATCTTCACCATCAAGGGCCCGAAGACAGGTATTTTTAATTTAACGCTGTCCCACTGGTATCTGCCTTTTTTACTATTGATGTATTTGTTGATCCCAAAACCAAGGCCTCCCAAAATAATGACCATCACCCACCAGTAACGGGTAAGCGCTGTATTGATCCCGATAAGGATCAAGGTGGGTAAAGGCAGCTCGGTGCCGGCAGAACTGTAAATACTGGCGAAACGCGGGACTACCAGGACATTCAATATCAAAAATGCCCCCATCATGGCACAAACCACGATCAGCGGATATCTCGTCGCTATTTTGATACGTGAATTGACCTTCTCTTCATATTCCCCAAGATCCGCCAATTTCTCAAACACTTCCACCAGGGTGCCGCTTTCTTCGCCCGCTTTTAACATGTTGGTATATAAGGGACCGAAAGTCTTCGGGTAATCTTCCAAAGCGCTTGATAAGCTTTTACCGTTTTTTATATTATTAATGACCCCCACAGCCACTTCTTTAAATTTTTGATTTGCCGACTGCTCAGACATTGAATTAAGGCTTAAGATCAGGCTGACACCGGCCTTATGTAAAACCGCGAACTGACGGGTGATCAAATTTAATTCTGAAGGTTTGATTTTATTGAACTTTTCAAAGAAAAAGGCGCCGAGGGCGTTTTTACTCCTGCTTTCCTTGATAAAAATTATCGTTAAACCGATGCTTTTTAATTTTTCAGCGACAATATTCACTGATTCAGCAACCATGTTCTCGCTAAATGGCTGCCCCTCTTTGTTGATCGCCTTGTATTGATATTTGATCATGGCGCCGTTATTCCATTTTCGTAACTCTTAATATCTCTTCGACAGTGGTGATGCCCATCATCACTTTTTCCAACCCGCCATCTTTTAATGACCTCATCCCGGCTTTTTGGGCAAGGCCCCTGATCTGGTCCGCCGTGGCTTTTACGCTGATCATTTTTTTCATTTCTTCATTGATCATCAGAAGCTCAAATATCCCGATACGCCCTTTATAGCCGGTATTTTTACAATAGGGGCATCCTTTGCCTTTATAAAATTCCCCTGAGGCTCCTGCGCCCAGATCAAGCAGAAGCCCGGCATCAGGCATGTATCCTTCTTTACATTTCTCACAAATGACCCTGACTAACCGCTGGGCCAATATGCCGACGATCGAACTGGCAACTAAAAATGGTTCAACCCCCATATCAATAATACGCGCCAAAGCAGATGAAGCATCGTTGGTATGTAGGGTTGATAAAACCAGGTGGCCGGTTAATGAAGCCTGGATGGCGACCTCAGCCGTTTCCCTGTCACGGATCTCTCCGATCATGATGATGTCCGGATCTTGTCGTAAAATGGCCCTTAGGCCATTGGAGAACATGAGCCCCGCCTTTGGATTGATCTGTGTTTGCCGGATCAAAGGCAGTTCATATTCAACCGGATCTTCGATGGTAAGGATATTTTTCTCAATAGAGTTAACCGTCATCAAGGCAGAATAGAGAGTCGTTGTTTTTCCGCTTCCGGTCGGCCCTGTAACTAATATGATCCCATTGGGACAATGGATAAGTTTCTCAAAAAGCTCTTGTTCTTTTTGGGAAAGGCCCAGATTCTCCAATCCCAGCACTACCATTGACTTATCCAATAATCTCATCACTATGTTCTCGCCGTAAATTGTCGGATAGGTCGAGACCCTGACATCCAGATTTTTATTCTCAATGTTCAAACTGATCTTTCCATCCTGGGGTCTTCTGCTTTCCGCGATATCAACGCCCGATATTAGTTTGATCCTTGAAGCAATGCCCCTGTGCAATCCCTTCGGGAAGCTGTAAACTTCTTCCATAATGCCATCTACCCTGTTCCTTACCCGTGTCCCTCCAGACCCGGGTTCTATATGGATATCGGAAGCCCTGTCCTTAATAGCACGCATAAACATCGTATTGACCAATTTAATGATCGGGGCTTCTTCGGCAACTTCAGCCAGGTCTTTATCTGTTTCGGATAATTTTTCTATATCTATGGAGCTGATGATCTCAACGATCGAACCGGCGGTTGTCACATAATAAGCATCCAAGATCCTTTGGATCCCTTTCTCGGTGGTCAGGACCGTATCAATATTGTCGATCTTGCTGACGTGGCGCACATGGTCCAAAGCCACTATGTCGTCAGGATTGATCATCGCCACCGTAAGGCTCTCCCCTACTTTAAAAAGAGGCACGACTTTATATTTCTTGACTATGTTTTCTGGGATTAATTTTATTAACCCGGCATCAATGACATAATCTTTCAGGTCCATATACGGCACACCCAAGGAGGCGGCGCGGACATTAATGATGTCCTCTTCGGTCACAAACCCTAATTTTTCCAAAGACTGATCAATGGAAAGCCCCGTGCGCTTGACCTCTTCTTTGGCACGATCTATCTGGATCTGCGTGATAAAGCCCTGATTCTTTAATAATTCTACGATTTCCATTTGACCCCGTTCGGTCCATGCTTTATTGACCCATTAATTCCTTGATCTTATCCAGTAAGATCTTCGCCTCATAAGGTTTGGTAAAGTAGGCATCTGCCCCGACCTCCAACCCGAGTTTTTTATCGCTTTCCTGGGTGCGGGCAGTGACCAGGACGATAGGTATGCCCTTGTATCTCTCATCAAATTTAAGCATACGGCACACCTTATAGCCGTCTAATTTAGGAAGCATCAGATCAAGCACAATAAGATCCGGCTTTTCCCTGCAAGCTTTTTCGTATCCCTCCAGGCCATCCTTAGCCGAAATAACTTCAAAACCTAATGATCTTAATCGATATTCCAGGACCTTCACCAATGCTTCTTCGTCCTCAACGATCAATATTTTCTTTTTATCCATTACAACCTCAGATCTATTCAAGATATTCACTTCGCTAAAAGCGCCTCTGACCTGCTGATCTCATCAGCCGAATATTTATCCTCATTAACTACACTGGCAGTGATAAAAATGAGCAGGTCCAGTTTATTCGTGGAAACGGTGTCTCTTTTGAACATTTTGCCGATAAAAGGGATATCCATGAGTATGGGAACCCCCGATGTGCTTTTGGTCTTTTCATCCACCAGTAAACCGCCGATCACGATCGTTTCTCCATCCTTGATGACAACCCGCGTTTCTGCTTCCCTGGTCAGGATAATGGGATATTGATTCGACCCTACCGTAGCGGTATAGGAAGTCACGGCAGGATGGATGACCATGCTGATATCTCCGTCGCTGCCAACCTGGGGAATAACTTTAAGCTGTACGCCGATATCCTGATAATAATCCAAAGTTACGGTCGTAACACCCACCGAACCCGCTCCGGTAATATTGCTCTGGAGAATGGGGTATTTTGTCCCGACCAAGATGGTTGCTTCCTGATTATTCAAGGCCAGTATCTGCGGAGAACTTAAATTGTTCGTCTTGGAGTTTTGCTCCAGGGCATGGCCTATGATCTCAAATTGCGTACCTGTCAATTTCTTGAACACTAACTGTGAACCTTCATTGAAAGGAAAGGTTGACGAAACAGCGGTTCCGGTAGTCCCCCCTAAAGCGGCAAAACCATTGGGCTCTACTGCTGAGCCAATCGAATTCCCCCCCAGAGAGCTCGTCACATTGCCATTTTGACTTATGGGGTTGGACGTGACAGCGCCTCCCGATTCCGCTCCGGCGGCACCGGTCCCCCAATCAATACCCATATCATTTAAAGCATCTTTGCTGACTTCAATGATCTTGGTTGAAATCAATACTTGCGCGGGCCTGACATCGATCTTTCTGATGATCTCCCGGATTTTATCAATGACCACTGGAATATCCGTAATTATCAAAACATTCGAACGCGTTGATGTCTCTGTGTCATTCATCCTTTTCTGTTTTCCAAAGGACTCTCCCTTGCCGCCTGCAAATTCCCAACCTGCCTCATTCTTGCCTTGTAAAACAGAGACCTTGCCCTGCGAAGAAAGCAGTTGCAGAAGGGCTGCTTCCGTCAGCTGGGCATCCAGATATTTCAAATTAAAAACTTCTGTTATCAATGCGGAATTTTGTTTTTTGAGGGAATCGATCTTCCCGATGGGAGCCACCGTGATGATATTACCGCTCTTTTGGCAGGCAAGATCGCTGATATCTAAAATCGCATCCAGGGCCCTTTCCCAGGTCACATCAATGAGCTTTAAAGTCACCGTTCCTTTGACTTCAGGGGTTGCGATGATATTCATCCCGCTTTTTGAGGCAATGATCTTTAACGCGTCATGGATATCTGAATCATTAAGATCAAGGGTGAATTTATCTGAGGATACTTCCTGGGCAGAAGAAAGATTTAACAAACAAATTGTTAAAAAAAAGAAAATAATTAATATGCGGCTTTTTTTTGTTTTTATTTTATTCATTAAGATCCTTAAAAACATGCCATGGTTAGTATCTATGATTTAATATTATGCAAAACGATTTAAAATGAATCAATTGTACCCGGGTATCATAGGCAGGATGGACAGTACGCTTAATCATGCGAAAAAAACAAAAGGCCGTTGTATCTAATTAAATTCCAATTAGTTACAACAGCCTGAATGGATATATCTCGCTTGTTAAACTTTTAAATCTATATTCTAATTATTAAGTCTTTACAAGGTAGTGATTACCGGCCTTATAGATCGATCCGACCAAGGCTTTGAAATTACCCTGGTTTCTGGTAACCGCGTCAATACTGCCTGTCATTTTTACAAAAACCGTCACATCATCAAGCTTGATCATGGCCGTGATCATACTGGCGGCTGTCAGGGGTTGGCCCTTTTGAAGGGTTGTAAAATCAAATATCCTGGCATCCTGGCCTAAATTAGTTTTGACAACACCGGCCTCCTTGATGAAATTCACTTCCTGCTCCGTATTCAGGGGTATATTGACCTGGTCAGCCCAACGGTAGATATTCGCATCCACGGTACCTGACATGCCACCCAGCAGCACGATATAGGCGTCAACATCATCCGGATGGTCAACGGGATTAAATGAGACCAGCCTCAAGCCTGTGCCATGTTTTTCCTGCCAGCCCGCCGGGACCACCCAGGCCAGGGAATTGTCTATCGGAGTTGGATGATGGACGACCGCCGTGTTATTAAACATCCTCCCGCTGATAGGGACTTCCCGCCCGATCATCACCTGGAGCTGTGTTGCTGATTTAGGCTCGGGATTTGAGGCTGTATCCTGGGATTTATCCTCACACCCGCCTGCCCAAAAAGGGACAAGGACCACTAAAACCAAAAAAAACTTAGACCGCATAATACCCTCCTGTTTGATCGAACGGTACGGATCCATTAAAAGGTCCATCGAAACCCTGCCGAGAAAAATTCCTCGTCAGAGTTCAGCCATAGGCCATTGCTCGTTTGCCTTATTTCTTCCACCCCGACCTCGAGGTCAAAGCAAAAAGTCCTGGTGAAGTTATACTGCAGATCAATGACCGGACGGACCGCCCAACGAAAATCCTTTGTAGTTTGCGACATCCTCAGGTCGGTATGGAATTTAGGGATGATATAGAAATTCCTGACGACTGGATACCGGAAATCAAAATTCAGCGAATAGTCATTATTATCGCTGCTATTTTCCGCCGCGTATCCAAACCCCAACATGGCTGAATCTTCCTCTTTAAATATGCTGCTTTTGACCAACTGGGTGTCATAGGAAAAATCCGGCCTTGTTTGTTTGCTCCCCTGAACACCTCCGGAAGTGATGGTACCCTCCTGCTGTGATACATTAAAGTCAAAATTCCATTGCAGATTCCGGGTTATATCCTGCGCGATCCCCGCCGTAAAGGATTTGTTGTTGGTGGTCCTGTCCAACGCCATTTGCTTGATCTCCTTGCTTGTGTAGGTGTTTGAAAGATCGTTTAAATTCGACACTCCAAGGCCCTGGATAGCATTATTTGTCAGAAGGACCGGGGATTTGCGGTAATCTGCTGAAAAACTTAAAGTGGTTTTAGTCGGCAGGATCCAATGCCCGTTCAAATAGGCGATATCAAGCTTGTTATAAAAAATATCCCAGTCCACCATCGAAAAAAACGCCTTATTCTGGTCGGCATACTGCCCCTGGGTGCCAATGGCCCTTCTGTCCGTATACCCTTCATTGGTCTGATCGATGAAATAAGAGTTAAAATTCCATTTATTGAAAAAATTCCCCCAATCCGCGTTGACACCGTAGATCTTTTTCTCAGGTTTTATCTCCGTCACTGTGTCGCTATCGACCGGGAACCCGAACAGCCCGTTGATCTTTACGACGGGATTGATCTGTTTGGAAACATATACCCCGTCAAAACGGCCCAGTACCCCGCCGTTTTGAAGCGTCTGCCTGCCGACACGCCCGTATAAACCCGTGCTCATGGAACGGTAATCCAAAGACAGGGAATCGACCCGGCGCACATCACTGACGCCCGCGATCCTGTTGTTCATGTATTCGCCCGACATGCGCAGATTGGATTCAACATCATCTTTTTTCATGTGAGCGTTAAAATCCAGGTCAGTGGTAATGTCATGGCGGACCAATTGGGAGGGGCTTCCTTTGGTATTTAAATTATCCCAGTTATAAAATTCAGAAATATTCCCATAATGATCGAAAGTCCAGCGAGGCTTGGGCCCGTTGACCGGTGCGGATAGAATGGGACTTGCCAGCGCCCGGCTCTCAAAATTCTCTTTGACCGGTTCTTTTAAAGATCCCATTGGCTGTTGGGCGGCAGTTATCGCCCCAGCCAGGCGCTGGCGCACGCGGTCCGCGCCTTCACCTTTAGGGTAATGATCCAGATATATTTGATATTCCGCGATGGCATGCGTCAGTTGGTTGTTACGTTCATAAGCGACACCCAAAAGCTCCTGTAAATGTTCTTTAACGGGTTCTTTGGCAAGCTCAAGCGCTTTGATGCAAAATTGGACAGCTTTATCATTTTCGCCTTTAAGCAACGCGTCCTTCATCTCCTGGATAAAATCAGGCCCATTGGTATTGGCAGTGCCGGGAAGGATATTGTCTTCGATGGGGATTTCACTCTCCTGAGTCTTGACATCGATGATCAAAGACCTCAAATCCCCATTACTATGCGCCTGTACATCCACCGGGTCCTTAAAGGTCATTATTATTTTGGGGCGCTCTGCGTCATTGCTTTCAAAGGAAATATCCTGCATAGGCATTCCCGTGCTCTGGTCCCAGGACAACGGCGCATTTTCCTGGATGGAATTGATATCCTGCGGGGTCAAATATTGGAAATTGTCCGTTTTAAGCTGAAGGTAAAAGGTTTTTGATTTTCCCTGAGGGGTCATCTGGCGGTATTCGATCGAATAGTTGAAATATACGGTGATCTCATAGCCTTCCGCTGTTGCTTTCACCTTGATCTCATCGACGGGACGGGCAAACGCCTGGGCTGAAACAAACGTCAAAAAAATAAATATGATTGATTTACGCATTCAAATAACCTGTCGATCAGTTCGCGTCCCAATTTGAAGTCGTATGGCATGCCCCGCAATCCTGGGATGTGACAGGGTGGCCGCTGGCAGGTTTACCCGTTACCAGGATCCCGTCCTGGGTCGTCCCGTTATGGCAGCTGGTGCAGGTCCCGATGACATCATTATGGTTGACCCCGCTATTACTGACTGTCCAATTAGTGGAGTTATGGCAATCCCCGCAATTATTATTCGTATTTAAATGCGCGGGGCCTTTGCCCTGGATCAACATGCCGTCCTGGGTAACTCCTGTATGGCAGCTGGCGCAGGTCCCCAGCACTTGCGAATGATCCACCTGATTGACGGCCATGGTTGTAAAAGGCACTACGGTTGAAACGTGGCAGTTCCCGCACGAGGTTGTTGAATTGATATGATTAGGGCCTTTGCCTTCAACCAACATCCCATCCTGGACCGATCCCGTATGGCAGCTGGCGCAGGTCCCGATCACATCCGTATGGCTGACTTGCGTATTGTTCAAATTCCAATTGACGGTGGTGTGGCAATTCCCGCAATTACTTGAGGTGTTCATGTGTGCCGGGCCTTTACCATCAACCAGCATCCCATCCTGGGTGGTTCCCGTATGACAACTGGCACAGGTCCCGTTAACATCCGTATGGCTGACTTGGGCGCTTGTCAAACTCCAATTCACTGTCGTGTGGCAATCACCGCAATTGGTGGAGGTATTGATATGCGCGGGGCCTTTACCATCCACCAGGATCCCGTCCTGGGTTGTCCCCGTATGGCAGCTGGTGCAGGTCCCGATCACATCGGTATGGCTGAATTGCGCGCTTGTCAGGTTCCAACTGCTAGTTGAATGGCAATTACCGCAATTACTTGACGTATTCAAATGAGCGGGCCCCTTGCCCGTTGCGGTTGAACCGTTATGGCAGCTCACACAGGTTCCCGTGACCCCCGTATGGTTAAAACCCGTGACCGTCCAGTTATTCGTCGTGTGGCACAGATCACAGCTGGCGGAGGTCGTCACATGAGTTGGGCCTTTACCTTCAACCAGTATCCCGTCCTGTGTTGTTCCCGTATGGCAATTGGCACAGGCCCCGATCACATCCGTATGGTTGACCTGGGAGTTAGCCAGGTTCCAGTTATTTGTTGAATGGCAATCGCCGCAGTTGTTCGATGTGTTCATATGTAACGGGCCCTTACCGGTTGCCGTTGATCCATTGTGGCAGGTAAAACATGCCCCTGTCACATTGCTGTGGTCAAAGGTTGTTGCCGTCCAGCTGTTCGTATTGTGGCAAGCATCGCAATTTTGGGATGTTGCCACATGGGTAGGTCCTTTGCCTTCAACCAGGATCCCGTCCTGGGTTATTCCCGTATGGCAGCTGGCGCAGGCCCCGATCACATCCGTATGGCTGACTTCCGCGTTGCTCAAATTCCAACTTACCGTCGTGTGACAATTGCCGCAGGTATTGGAAGTATTCATATGCATGGACCCTTTACCATCCACGAACATCCCATCCTGGGTGCTTCCTGTATGACAATTCGAACAGGCCCCGTTGACATCCGTATGGCTGACTTGCGCGTTATTCATATACCAGCTGCTGATCGTATGGCAATTGGCGCAATCATTCGAGGTGTTCATATGCAGCGCCCCCTTGCCTGTTGCCGTTATCCCGTTATGGCAGCTGACACACGCGCCAAAAACATTATTATGGTCAAATACCTGGGCTTTCCAGGTAACAGTCGTGTGGCATTCCTGGCAATGATTAGAACTCGGGATGTGATCGCGGGTCTTGCCCTTGGCCATAACACCGTCATGACAGCTGAAGCATTCTCCTATGACATCGGTATGGTCGACAGTTATCGCGGGTTTGAAACTTGTGGTGCTGTGGCAGGCAGCGCAGTTATTATTCGATTTAATATGATCAGCCGGCTCAAAAAGAGCTTTGGTAAAACCACCTTGGATGTGGCAGGCAGCGCAGTCCGTAGGCGTATTCTTGAATATGACGTGCGCGTGGCATTGCTCACACCTCAAGCTTTCATGGGCGCCGGTTAATGGGAAACCTGTCTTGGAATGATCAAACACCGTCTGGGCATGAGGCTCAATGACAAATAATATCATCATCAGGCCGGACAATAAAATGGTTTTGGCGACTTTGCTCTTTCTATCCATCACATGCCTTTTTTAATAGTATATTTCTTAAATGAATCCACCCAATGGCACTGCCCGCAATTGGTGCCAAACTGCCCGCGATGGATATCATCATCCTGATGGCAGTCATAACATTTCGCGGAAACCACGATTTTATTCACCACGGGGATCTTATGGCAAGATTGGCACTTTAGCCCTTCGTGGGCACCTTCCAATTTATATTTTGTCTGGGTGTTGTGGTCAAATCTCCAGAATTTCCAGCCATTGGGGTTATGGCACATCCCGCAATTTGTTCCCAGGGTTTGGTGATGGTAATCATCTTTCCGGTGGCAATCAATGCATGCCATTGCAGTCCCTTTGAAGGCCGAAGATTGGTGGCATTCCGTGCAAGAGACAGCCGCGTGCTGGCCGATCAAAGGAAAGCGCGTCAGATCATGGTCAAATTTGACATTATCCCTCCATCCATTTTCATTGTGACAAGTTTGGCACCTGAGGCCTTCCTGGCCCTTATGGACATCCTCAGGCAGATGACAACTATAACAGGAGGTGTTGATCTTCATGTTCTTAGAACTGACTTTATGGCAATCATTGCATTCTAATTTAGCGTGCTGGCCCAACAGCTTAAACTGGGTATCCCTGTTATGATCGAAACTAACCGCCTTCCAGGCGGTATTATTATGGCAACTGCTGCAATTATTGCCGTTCTTGCCCTTATGCACATCATCGACCTGATGGCAATCAACGCATTTTGATCCTACCTTATTACTGAAAATATTCGATTCATGGCAGGCGTTACAGGCCAATTGGGCGTGACGGCCCTGTAAGATGAAATTCGTTTCTCTATTATGGTCAAAGGAGACCTTCTTCCAGCTTTCAGTATTATGGCATTTATCACACCGTTCATTGGGAGGACTGTCGTGGATATCATTGACGATATGGCAGGCGGCACAAACTTCGGGGGTGTTTTTATATGTATCATTGGTATGGCAATCACTGCAGCGTACCGATCGATGTTTGCCTGTTAAGGGAAAATTAGTTTTATTGTGGTTAAAATATGTTTCTTTCCACGAATTGACATTATGGCAATCCGCGCACTGCTGCCCGAGCTTGCCATTATGCCGGTCATCCTTGGCATGGCAGCCGAAACAATTTTGAGGGGCAGCGCGATAAGTCTTATCGGGAAAATGGCATAAATTACAGTTCATGCTGATGCGCTCATGGGCCCCTTGAAGGACAAATCCGGTAAACTCATGCCTGAATGTCTCTTTATCCAGACGCACCATATCGAATGACCGGCCTTTGTGATCTTGGTGGCATGAACTGCAGTCTTTTAAAGCTATTGATTCAAAGCGGCCGTGATAGCCGTCTTTTTCTTTGATATCCTGCGCGATATCTTTATGGCAATTTAAACACAAACTCCTTTGGCTGCTATTCTTTTCATTAGCATGGCATTGGGCGCATTGATTTTCATAAGACGCGTGTGATTGGGCCAGCGGCCCCGGCATCACCAGATTTTCCATGGAACCCTTAATGGGGAATTTCGCTAACCCTATAAGAATGATAAGGATGGCCCCGCTAATAAGAAGGATAAATAATTTCATTATTGTTTAACAGACATTGGCACACGAATAACCGACAATTAATCCATTTTCTAAATAATATTTTTATACATTATTTATAAAAGACAATACATATTTAAGGTATTTTATTTAAATTAATACCGATTGACCGCAAGGACATGCAGAACGATCGCAAAAGCGAGGATAAAAACAAGGGGAAGATGCAGCATATGCCAATAGGAAAAAAGCCTTTCAAAGAAATTAAATTCTGACACTTTAACGGTATGATTGATAAAATTTCTCGCAATTCTCCTGGATTCCTTATTGATGGAATTTCTATGAGTTAGGCCCACTTGCGCCAATAATCCTATCGCCTGGAACCTTACTTCAAAAAGCCTGAAAAAACTGTCCAAAAATCCTTCCGAACGCCCAAGGGTGGCATTGACAAAGCCGGCTAATTTTTCTTTGACCGGCAGGGGTATTTCAAATTGGTTCTGGACCTGCTCATTTTGTTCCAATAATCTCTGTTTAAGTTCATTAAGATTGGCTTTTTCTCCATATAAACCGTGATGGATCTTCCCATATATATACCTGCCGATAATACCGCTGCCGGAGACGATCAGCATACAGATAAGGGCCACATTGCTATTCATGGCTCCAAAATGGAAATTGGAATGGAACAGGATAAAAACCGGCCCAAGGATCCCCAGGATCATATGGATCCTAAACCATGTTTTGACGTTCCCGATAGCCTCGACACCCCGCACCCTTTTCCGAAACGGATAGATCAATAAAATGATCATCATGGCTGTGCCGGTGATCCCAAACACAAGCCCCATCCCGTGGCCAGGAGTGATCAGTTCATCGTCCCTTAAGCGCCAGCCTATGAATAGCACCACCAGCACGATGAAGGTGAATATAACAGGGAATGAATGAAGGATTTTTTTGAACATGGTCTTTATTTAAAATATTTTGTTTAACCAGCTTCGAGTGCTCTTATATTTTTTTATCAAATCTTTCATCCCCTGGCTAGCATTATCTAAGATATTAATAGCCAGATAGGGATTGGCCCCATGTTCAAGCAGGATCTTGGCGATGGGCCTATCATCCCTTTTCACAGCTAAAGCCAGGGCTGTTTCCCCGTATTTGTTGGTAAGTTCCAAATTTGCCTTGAAGGCTATAAGCATCAATACAACATCCTTTGCCCCTGAACCCACGGCCAACATCAACGGCGTGCTGCCTGAAATACTTTTTACATCCACTAAACACTGGTTATTAAGCAACAGCCCCGCGATATCCGCTTTTCTTGCGCGCGCCGCGAATGATAGGGCCGTATATCCATTTTTATCCCTGGTATTCACATACACCCCCTGGAGCAATAAAAATCTTACCGCATCATAATTACCTTTTTCTGAAGCGATCATCAACGCCGTCCTTCCCTCTGCGTCAACAGCGTTGATATCCACATGGCGTTTGAGAAAGATCTCAAGCAAATCCACATCCCCCTTGGAAGCCGATAAGAAAAACATTTCAGGGAATCTGTCAGGGGACAGTTCCAGCGCGGCTCCTGTATCAAGCAATAATTTAGCGGGAGCTCCATGGCCATTGCCTATGGCTGATGCCAAAGACCTTGCGATGATCCTTTTAGAATTTGCCGAGGCATCATAATATTTGATCAGATGCCCGACCACCTCCCCAAATCCATTTGCCGATGACAAAATCAGCGGTGATTTATCTTCCTCAGGCGATATTTCAGTTTTAGCGCCGGCATTTAATAAGATATCAACGACCGCAACATCCCCCTGCCTGGCGGCAATGCTCAAAGCCGTGTCACCTTCCTTGCTGACAGCATTGACATCCGCGCCTTGTGAGATCAAAAGGTTGACGATATCCGGCTGGGACCGCCAGGACGCCACCATTAAAGGGGTCCAGTTCTCAAATACTTGTTTATTTAATTTCAACACGGTGGATTTCAACACCTGTATGCTTTTATGGCCCAGGGATAAACTGACCTTCCCGGTAGATAAAAGAAGATCGGCGATATTCTTATACCCTTTCATAAATGCCATGGATAAAGCATCCTGGCGGGCGGCATTTGTCTTTTTGATGTCGGCGGACCTCTCCAGCAGCAATTTAACCATCGCGCGATCATCCTGTTTGACGGCGATCAACAAGGGGGTCTCTTTTTGATAATCGGTAACATTGATATCCGCCCCGCTATCAAGCAAAATGGTTGAAATATCGATATTCCCTTTTTCTACCGCAATCAATAAGGCATCATCCCCGTCGTTATCCATACTATCGATGGCCGCGCCTTTTTTAATTAGGTATTTTACCAGATCGGCGTGGCCATGCAGGGTCGCTTCCATCAAAGCGGTCCGGTTTAACTGATCATGATAGTTTATATTTACATTTTCATTCAAATAACGGTCAACGTTGGTCATATCATTGCGCCTGACTGCTTCCAAAAACAGATCTTCCTTTGTCAGGTTAAGATCATTGACAGATCCCAGGCCATGGGCCTTGATAATTCCTTCTTTATCAAGCGCAGGCCCATAATTTTGTAGTGCGGCAAGGTTATAAAATTTTAGCGCCTGCTGGTAATCCTGCGATGTCCCCCAGCCATTCTCGTACATGACCCCCAGATTGTATTGGGCCCTGGCCTTCCCTTGTGTCGCGGCCTTTTCAAACCAATGGAAAGCCTGTCCATAATCTTCAGCAACCCCTTTACCAGTTTCAAAGAACACCCCTAATTGGTACTGGGCATCCGCATCCCCTTCTTGGGCCAGGGACTGGTATAAGTGGACTGCCTTTGCGAAATCTTTCAAACGCACCGCGCGCCTGGCGGATTCAAGGATATCCTGATGAATGTCTGAACTTTGCGCCTGAAGACTTCCGGCCAAAGCCGCCCATATGCTTAATGAACAGATCAGGATTTTCCCTGGATGTTTAAGCCGTCCCATATTTTGTCTCTATTTTGACGCCTATTTCCTTTAAAAATGTCGTCGGCAATATGCCGCCGGCACAAACGATCACCGCGTCGTTCTTTAATGTGATGGTGCGTCCCATTTGTTCGATGACCACTTCCTGGTCCTTTATGTCAAGCACATTGGAATTCAACAGGACATTGATACTGGCCTTCTGTTGAAAAAGCTCAAGCTTTTCACGGTTTTTAGGTTTGACCCGGGCAAAAGCTTCCCCTCGGTAGGATAAGGCCACCTTGGCGCCTTGTTGGTCCGCGATCGCTAAGGCGGCTTCAAGGGCACTGTCCCCGCCTCCCACCACCAAAACATGCCGGGAACCATACTGTTCAGGGTCCAGCAGGCGGTAAACCACCTTGCCCTTCTCTTCTCCCGGCACCCCCAGTTTACGGGGCGTTCCTCGACGGCCAATGGCCAAAAGCACAGTTCTGGACCTATAGGAGCCCTTATCGGTAACGGTCATGAAACCATTGCCTTCAGGGGAGATCTTATCAACTCGCTCAGAATACCGTATCGTGATCCCCGATGTCTTCTCGGCATTCTGCCAGAATTTCAATAATTCCTCTTTGCTGACTTCCTTAAAATCGGCTTTGCCCAAGATGGGCAATACGACCGGTTGTGTCATGACCAATTTGCCCCTGGGATAATGCGCCACTGTCCCGCCCAAGGTTTCCTGCTCGAGTGTCACATAATTCAGGCCATTTTCTTTGGCACAAAGCGTTGCCGAGAACCCTGCCGGACCCGCGCCAATGATCAGCACATCATGGATATCCTCATCTTTGGTTTCTTTCTTAAGCTTTTCCGCGATCGCGCCAATGGCCTGCCGGCCTTGGTTAACGGCATTTCTGATAAGCCCCATCCCTCCTAATTCACCAGCGATATAGATCCCCGGCACATAAGATTCAAAATCAGGCTTTATGACAGGTATATCAACCCCGCGCTTTTCGCTGCCGAATACCAGGGTGATGGCATCTACCGGACATGCTGTTTTACATGCGCCATGGCCGATGCAATTGGAAGGGGTTATCATGACTGACTTGCCATTGACAATGCCCAGGACATTTTTTTCCGGGCACGCGTCCACGCATGCGGTGCACCCGATACAGATGGCTGGATCGATCACCGGATGCAAAGATGAGGGTTCCGCAAGGCCTGCTTCTTCCTGCTTTTCCCTTATCTTCAGGTTCTTTTGATCACGCTTTTGCCTGGAATAAAAATAAACGGCGAGGATTATTAAAAAAAGCAGAGCGTACAAAAACAAGGACTGAAACGTTGAAATCATGGGTATATTTAATCATAAAGAAATTTAGAAAACAATTATAAGTTGATTTAAATAACCCCTGATCAGAACTTGCACCCCAATTCAATATACGTCAGGCTGTGATCGCTGTAATCCACCGCATAATATTGGTCCGACAACCCCCAAATGGGCTGTGTATTACGGTTTTGGAAAATGTTCTTAACAGCCAATTTAACCCACCAATCGCGATTAATATCGTATTTGATCGCCACATTAAACACGACCGTCGGATGATCAAGCCATTCATAATCAGCAACGTATTCGGATCCAGTGGTACCAACCGGGTAATACTTGACCGCGCTGCGAAATTGCATATCCCCTTCCAGGGTTAATTTGTTTAAAAACCTGGAAGTAGCCCCAAGCTTGATCATCTGGTCCGGATATCGCGCCCACTTTGTACCTTCAATATTCGTGGGGACGATGCTCGCGTACGGCCCGTCAACCAGGGATGGATTATAGGCTAAAGGGCGTGAAAAGCTATAGCTCCCATCAATGGTCGTATTGGCAAGCACCTGCCATTTATCAACTAATTCACAGCCTATCGACCCGAATCCAGGACTGTTATATGTTGCGCCAAGGCCATTAACGTCAGGCTGTGCCCAGCCGATCGTATTATGCAGCATGTTAAAATACGTGTTCAAATCCACCCCCATTTTTAACGCCTTGACATCATGGTGCGCATCAATTTCAAAACTATCCATGGTTTCCGGCCCGGGGGCTGGAAAAGATTCCAGGGTGCCTGGATTGCTCAAATTATTCGGATTCGTATAGCGTGGGGACAGGTTGCGCAGGATATCCGACGCATTTGGAAAACGGAAACCCTGGTTATAGGAAGTCTTGAGCGTTGTTACCGGACTGACCTGATAAGCAAAGGAAATGCTCGGAGAGAAATGGGCAATGCTGGGGTTTTTGATCGAAGCTTCGATATTATTGTAATACGACTTATACGGGTCCGGATAAGACACCCCATCTTCACGGCCGCCCACCGTCATGGTCAGCTTATCCGTCACACTGATAATATCTTCAGTAAATAAACTATACTCCAGCCATGAGTAAAGGCTATGCGGCAAGGATTCACCGTTCGTCGAACCAAAATCATTCCAGAAAAACGCAAAGCCGTTCCCATAAAAATTCCGTTCGCCGACATCCACACCCACCGCGATCTGGTTCTTATCAATACTTTCTGTCCTATAAACAAGCTTATCGCCAAAATAACTTTCCGAAGCACCATTACCGTCATCAAGATTAGTGACGATATCCCCTTTCTGCACTTTATAATAGGTGCCGTTGGCCTGCAAACCGCTATGCTGCCAGCCATTTTCCAGCCATATCTGATCATTGTCCTGCAGGACCATTGACGCATCATCCGTCAGGCTGGACTGGGGGGTCAATTCCCATTTATACTCCGGATTTACGGCAAGCAGGCCGTGATAGGTCCCCTGGCCAAGCCAGTATATTTCATCAGGTGTTGTAAAGTTACGTTCAAAAATGGTATTGAGCTTGAAATTATCATACCGGAAATACCCCGCCAGTTTAAACGCCGGGTAAAAAATGTCCCCCGTCCTGAAATAAGGATAACTGCCGGCAGGGATCGTCGCGTTCACGCTGGGGTCTCCGGTATAGAAGGCGTTCAAATGCGTGTCTGTGATCCCGCTGCTTTTGGCCTCAGCCGCGTACACATAAATATCTTTTCCCGCTCCCCAGCTTTTGCCATAACCCATCTCGGTTTGACTAAGATTCTCCCCAAATCCATATTTGGTATCCAGGGTCCACCCCGGATAATCGGTGCCATTCTTAGGGATAACGTTGATAAACCCGTTGATGGCGCCGGAACCGTGCACAATGGCCCCAGGCCCCATAGTCACCTCAACCCGGTCGATGTCCCCCAAGAACGGCACTACAGCCTCCTCTGACGCGCCAAAATGCCAGCGGGGGTCAATGTCCATGCCGTCTATCATGTATATGGTTTTAGAAGAACTGTCTGTCGTGATGCCGCGGCTGCCGATCAAAGCGCCCAAGAACCCGTGGTCCGTGGTGTACATTCCCGGCACAAAATCCTGCAGGATATCTGACATTGTCGCGACAGAACTATCCTCTATTTGAGAAGATTTGACAATATAGGTTGTCCCTGGAGCTTCCTTGGTATTCATGTTAAAAAAAGACGACGAGGTAACGACTGTATTCAATAAATCCTCAATGGGCAAATTCACCATTTTAGTCACATCCGAAGTATTGTCAGCAAACGCCTTGATACTAAATGTGGATAAAATAAGGGCCCACAGGACCATTCGTAAAATCATTTAGATTTTCCCACTGTCTTGATTAGAATCCTCGAAACAAAGATATGTTCAGTATCCACAATCTAATATTATGCAAAACGATTAAAAATGAATCAATTATACCCGGGTATCATTCAAAAAAAAGCCGTTGTATCTAATTAAATCTCAATTAGTCACAACGACCTTTAAAAAACTCCCCAGCGGGGATTTTTTAGACTTTCTTACGAATTGCTGTTAAGCGGCTCACCTGTATTTGGCTGAAGGAATAACCTGTTGTCATCGTATTTCTTGAAGTCAAACATGCCCAAGAGCGACCCCGCTATCTCATCGGTGGAGCCGTTACCGATCCGTCCAAGGTCCCAGTTATCCTCAATAAAACGGGTAATTGATGACTGGTCGGTGGTGCGGTGATCGACGTAGTTCTCTTTCGCGAAGGGAGAAATGACAAGTAAAGGAAGCCTGGGGCCATAGCCGCAGCGGCCATTCTGGATGTCTCCGGCGGCATCTACAGCCTTAAGCCCTCCGCAGTTGCCGGGCCCAAGCAGCTGGTCATCTGAAACATTCGATTGATGGACGATCGGCCCCATGACGTGGTCATACCATCCATCCGAATCATCCCAGGTGATGAACACGGCTGTTTCTTTCCATTCGTCAGTCTTTTGAAGTTCATTGATAGTATTGACCAAAAAGCGTTGCTCATCGATCGGATCGGAATAGCCCGGATGGCCGTCTTCAATAGCACGGGCCTTGATAAAGCTCACTTCAGGCATATTATGCGCTTTGACCGCTGCCCAAAAATCGTTGATGTCATATTCGTGATTAGCAGCGTCCCCATTATGCCCGATCATCGCCACTGATGTTGGAGGCGTATGGTTAAGGTTCGAGGTTGACTTCCAGTATTGAAAAAATGCGTGGTGAGGAACATAATCAGCGGTGCTCTCTCCTGTGATCCCGGTCGAGACCGTTTTACAGTTGGCAAATCCGCCCATAAAGGAACCCCAGGTGATCCCTTTCGCGTTCAACAAGTCGCCTATATTTTGTCCCGACATGGTGATCTGCGTTCTCTTCGGATTGGAACACACATCATTGTAGGGATCAGCATCTCCAACAACAGCGCCGGAATTCGCACCGTTCGCGATATACCCTGTGCCAGCCAGGCCATTGGATATTGTTCCCATGAATGTATTGCCAGCGACTAAGTTAAGCAACCCCGGGGTTGAAGGGCCGAAGGTCGTTCCAAAAAAATTATCGCTAAGGGCAAAATGCTGCGCGTAGTTCCAAAGGGCGGTGACTGTGTTGCCATCATAGTAGCCCATGACGCTGTTCGCTCCCAGGACCAGGTCATTACAGCCCGTTTGTTCAACGAACTTGTCCATCAGGCCGCTATGAAAGGCCGCCTGTTCCGCGCTGTAGTTGTGGTCCTGGTCACAGGTGTTTGGAATGCTGCGATCAATACGAAAAGGATTTACTTTATTGTTATTAAGGGTAAGCAGGCCGGCACTCTCAAGATTGTTGACCCTGGGCGTGCCTTCCCTTGCGCCCTTAAAATAGATCGAGCCGTCCTTATTAGGTAAGGCATGGGGATAGGTGCCGTAATAGTGGTCAAAAGAGCGGTTCTCCTGAAAAATGACAACGACATGCTTAATAGGTGTGTCCGTCTTATGCTCTGTTTCATCCGCACAAGCATTCATCATAAATGCAGCCAGGACCAATTGGGCCAGGCAAAGCTGTGAGCTTTGGGCAAATAACATAGATTCTCCTTTCGCTTACAACATGTGGGGTTTGATTGGAGGCCGAAATACAGCCAAGGAGAGTTTAAGGAATGAATGTTAAGGAGAGATAAATGTCTTGTTAAATGCAGTTAAAAACTTTTGTTAGGCGGTCAGCCCCTTCATTTCAATTGATCAATTTCCTTTTTGATCAATTCTTCCTTTTGATCGTCGAAATTCTTGGCGGGATACGAGGCTGCCGTACTTGCCGGCGCAACAGCGGAAGTTCCAGCGGATGTTCCAGTGGCAGACACGGGTGAACCTGGCAAGCCGCCTGTAAGGTCCATTAATTTAGAAGTATATTTCTCCGCGAGCTTTGAGGCTAAATTCTGGACTGCGTCTGTATCAACATCCAATTGCACTACTTTGACAACATTCAGCTCCTTGTCATATTTTCTAAGGGTATTACCGTAGGCAACGATGATACCATCATCCGTTGAGACCATTGAGGGCTGCCCCATCATCTTATAAAGCAACCCTAACTCAAAAAGGATCTGCAAGGACTGATTTATTTTTTCTTTGGTGATCGCCGGCGGCATACCCATGGGCCTGCCCATGGCCCTTTGCCTGGCCAGCATCATTCTTTGAGCATTGATAGCCGCTTGATTATCCCCGGCAGTATCCTGGGCATAACATAATGAGCCGCCCACCAACCCTAAAACAAGCATTGCCGTCATGCCGATTCTTTTCATAAAAACCTCCAAGTTTCAGTTTTTAAACACAAGGATTCAATTTCAGTCAGGTTTGATCTCAAAAGGTAATAATGGCAGCTATTTTTTGCAATAGTTCTTCCACATCAAAAGGCTTGCTGATAACGCCCGTTATCAAACCGGACTTTATTTCCTTTTTGCATAACTCATCTAAATTAAACATGGCGGAAACAATAAACACTGAACATCGAGGATTTACATTCTTTGTTATTTTCAACAGATCTTTCCCATTCAAGCCTTTCATCTTATAATCGAAAAGGCAAACATCATACCTGTCTTTCTTAATAAGATCTACCGCTTCCCCGCTGTCCGTTGTCGCATCAACATCGTGCCCTTCATCACGCAAAAGCATGGCTAATGAATTACACACACCCGAATCATCGTCTACAATTAGGATTTTTTTATGCATTTTCTTTCTTGTGTATCGGAAGCGTTACTATTACCGTTGTCCCCTTTCCCTCAACGCTTTTGATGGTCAGCGATCCGCTATGGAGCATAAGCACCTGTTTGCATACCACAAGGCCAAGTCCCGTGCCTTTTGCCTTGGTGGTAAAGAACGGGTTTGTAACTTTCTTTAGATCCTTCTTTGCTATCCCTTCCCCATTGTCTTTTATCAAAATAGACACCGAGGAATCATTGACATCAGACTCGATCTCTATGATACCGGTATCCTTATCTACCGCTTCGAAGGCGTTATGCAGGATATTATGAAACACCTCTTTTATCCGGATGGGGTCCACCTCAATGGTCAGATCTTTCGTTCGGCCGATTTTCTCGTTAACAGCTATTTTCCCTATCGGAAAATTTTGGGCCTGCTCATCAATAGAGCTTATAAGGATTTCGTTGATCTTGGCGGATTCATAGCGGACTATTGTTGTCTTCGAGTACAATAAAATATCATTGATGATCTGATTGCTTTCTAAAACCCGCCCATTGATACCCGTCAGGATCCCTTCAACGGCGGGATCTTTAACTATTTTCTTGATACGGTGTATTGAAATGGCGATATCCGCCAGGGGATTACGCAGCTCATGAGCAACGGTCGCGGCCAAAGTCCCTACAGCGGACAGATGCTTTGACTTGACTAATTCCATCTGAAGACGAATTAATTCCTTGGATCTTTTGTTGATCATTTTATCCAAAGTTTTGTTATCCCTCTTCAAGATATCCTGCGCTTTTTTACTTTCGGTTATATCCTCTATGACCAGAAGGATCAAGGGAGTATCTTTGCCCTGCAGTTTGATCTGACGCCCATTGAGGGCCATGGTTTTGCGCCCTATCACCGGAAAATCAAAAAACAACTCAAAGTCATTAAAATAATTCTTCTTAGGCAATATCTCCCCAAGTAATTTCCGCAAGGCCGGATTGTCCCACTGCCGTCCTACAAGCTCATAGAGCAGCTTGTCCTTTATTTCAGACGCATGGACCTTGAACGTATCACAAAAGGATTTATTGGCTGAAAGGACGCGTACGTCACCATCCAGGACCACCAGAGGTTCTCTCATGGTCTCAATAATAGCCTGGTTATAACTAAGAGCACTCTGCAGCTCTGTCTGGCTGCGTTTAATGGCATCTATGTCGATCAACGAGATAAGCGCGCCGTCGATCTTGTTATCAATGGTCCTGTAAGGGCGGATACGGACCGAATACCAACGCCCTTCTTTATCCTTTACTTCTGATTCCTTCGGGGCCATATCCTCAATAACGCCCAGGATAATTTCTTCCAAATTGGCGATATCAATGTTCAGTTTAATATCCCCTATCGGACGGTTGACATCGGTCGGTATCAAATTCATCACCTTTCTTGCCATAGGGGTGAAACGCTTGATGTGCAGATCATTGCTCACAATGATGATCGGGATGTTGGTACTTGAAAAGAAATTGTTCAGATCGCTATTGAGATGCGTTAATTCCATATTCTTGTTCTGCATCTCATCGTTCATCGAAAGAAGCTCCTCATTGGTTGACTGGAGTTCCTCTTTGGATGTCTCAAGCTCCTCATTCATGCTCTGCAATTCTTCATTACTGGACTGGATCTCCTCGTTTGCCGCCCTTAGCTCTTCGTTAAAAGTATCCTTCTCCTCACTGATCGCGTTCAGGCGTTTTTCCGTCCGGGCAAATTCTTTTCTTAGCTTCGCGATATCCTTGATTTTATTCGCAGCCGATGTTTTAACGGACCCGGCCGCTTTGGGCCTATACCGCTTCGAGATCCCCTCATTCTTTGAATGGGCTAAAAGCGGCTTATGCAGGCCTGATTTTGGCGGGACATTCTTGGCCGCTTTACGGCGGTTTGCTTTTGAAGCCGTATATAGCGTCCCAACATTAGCTACCATTTTTCGAGAGGTAATATTTTTCGAATAAATCTTTTCTTTATTATCGACAGCGGAAAAAAGGTCCGGGACAGCCGTGACCGATTCCGCGGTGCCAAGAACAAGGAACCCTTTGGGCTTAATTGCGTAGTGCAACATTGACAATGCTTTATTTTGCAGGAAAGTATCGAGGTAAATGAGAAGGTTGCGGCAACTTACAATGTCCATATTGGACAATGGCGGGTCCGTTGTAATGTCATGTTTGGCGAATATACACAGGTCGCGTATATGCTTGACGATCTTATAGCCGGATTCCGTTTTGGTAAAAAAACGACGGAGACGGCCGGCCGGGATATTCGCGGAAATATCCAGGGCATATGAACCGGCGCGGGCCTTTTCGATGATCGCTTCACTTAAGTCTGTGCCGAAGATCTGGATATAGGGCCTGATCTTCCTGCTTTCCAAGAACTCATAGAGAGATATGGCAATGGAATATACTTCCTCACCTGAAGAGCATGCAGGCACCCAGACCCTTATCGGGTCTTTGGCCGAACAATGCTTGGCGACTAAAGGAAAAACTCTTTTTCTTAGCGCCTCAAACGTCTTGGGATCGCGGAAAAAAGCAGTAACAGATATAAGAAGGTTTTTGAGCAAGACATTAGCTTCAGATGGGTTCTTTTTTAGATAGTTGTAATATTCAATATGATTTTTAATAGCATGAAAGGACATCCTCAGGGCGATGCGGCGACCGATAGTGTTTTGCTTATAGTGAATAAAATCAACTCCCACAAGGTCCTGCAGTAAAACAAGGATCATTGTCAGCCCGTTTTGTGCGGCAGGACGATGACCAGACCTGTTTAAAGCCTTCCCATTCACAAGCGTGTCAATGTTTACCAGTTTTTGGGCGATCTCCTTTGGCCCCAAGATAAAATCCGCAAAACCGCCGGCTATGGCGCTTGAGGGCATCCCAAAATAGCGCGATGTCTTTTCATTTTGTACGAATGTCATCCCGCCCTTCGTTTTAATAGCTTTGGCACCCTGCGTCCCATCGGAACCTGTCCCTGAAAGTATAATACCGATCGCCTTTTTATGCTGATCTTCGGCCAGTGAAGTCATAAAGAAATCTACCGGTAAATATCTGCCATCCGTACGTTTTATACGAGAGGTGATCTTTAACCTCCCCTTGTGAATAGTCATGAGGGTATTGGGCGGGATTACGTAAACATGCGATGGTTCGACTTTTGTATTATTCGTAGCTTCACGGATATTTAAGGAAGCTTCCCTGGATAGGATCTCGGATAACGCGCTCTTATGCTGAGGTTCCAAATGCTGGATCAGCACAAACGCCATATTGATATTTTTGGGCAAAGGTTTTAAAAGGGCACTCAGCGCCTCTAACCCGCCGGCAGATGCGCCGACGCACGCGATGGGGAATGAATTACTTTTTACAAGATTCGTATTGCGGCTCTTAGACAAACATCCACCTCGTAAAGGTCTACAAATTTTTATATATTCTACCTTTACGCATGGATAAACACAATTAGAATAAAAATACCTTATCAAGACCCGTTAGAAAGCCTAATAAATCATGATCGGTATTTTCTCAACCCTTCCTAAATAACTGAACGGCTTGAAAATAGCACTGGAAGGCTTCGATCAATTTACCCTGACGCTCAAGGCTGCCGCCTAAACTTTTCCAAGCATTCCAGCGTTTGGGATCAAGCTTGATGGCTTTGCGGCAGCACCACTCGGCAGATTTGAATTTATGTTTAAACAGCCAACAAAAAGCGATATGATTCCATAAATAATAACGGACATATAAAGGCCATTTTCCGATCATTAAAGTATGGTAATAAAATTTTAAACTCGCATTAAAATCTTTCTGCAATTCACTAATCTGTCCTTGTCTCATAATTAAATATGCTTTATATTCAACGGAATCAAACTTATCGATGGCTGAAGTCACTTCATCCATGGCCTCCCTGTAACATTTTTCCTGAAAAAAGACCGCCAAATGAATATTGAGAATGAATAAATCTTCATTACTTCCACAGATCTCTTTAAATATCTCCTCAACTTCACTGACATTGTGGAATGTTAGTTCTTTAGCCATAAGTTTTAACCCCTCTAATTAGAGTGTAATATTTAAGAAAGGGTCAAAACAATAGAACCTGGGTATAATAGCGAAATTTTCTGTTGCGGAAGAGTTTTGCAACTGGCTTCAGTCTACTGATACTTTAACGATGTGAGCAGCCAGGCCAACAACACGGCCTACGTTTTCCCTTTTTAAGATTTGAACATCCCCATTCAATCCGCTTGTTTCTCGTTTCCAATTTCTTCGCTGAAATGATCCAGCATATCCACTCATTGCGCGCGAGCGGCGTAATATCTTCCCATGTATTTAAAGCTTCTGGATTATGGGTCAAAGCTTTTCTTAGATCTATTGGCAATTCATGAACAACTCCACCTGAGATTTTCATAAATTCAGTATAACAAATTAAAATATTACTAAATTAATGTTTTCTTTGGAAGTTGTTTGCAACGATTGACGAATAAAAAATAAACTCCAGGTCCAAAAGAAAAGATCATGACCGCGATGCCAAAAGCAATTCCTAAGAAAGTCATTGCCCCCGCACAGCAGTCTTGTCTTTGTCTTACATAAATATGGGCGGGAACAGCTATCAATAGCTCTAAAATGCTTCCTTTTAACAGTAATCTACAAGAATGTTGGACAAGGGAATCCGCATCTCTTTTCCTGTTTAAACTGGAAAAGATTAGGGCCCAAATCAGCCATATCGATAAAAAAATAATTAGAGGCAATAGTTTCTTGGAGTCAAAAATATCAAGCGACTTTTCACTGATAACCTCGGCGATTGAGAAAACAACGCCTAAAACTAAAATAGTCGTCATAAATGAAGATGCTAACACTAACGGTATAATGGATCTTTTCGTAATGGGCCTTTGGGCCGCCCTTTCGACAGGGACCGTTAAAAATGCGGCCTGCGCGATCAACGCAATTCCTAAAAAGATCCACCATTCTTTACTTTGTAAGGCATTGCAATAATTTTCCCATACATTTCCCCATGAAACAGTATTTAAAAGGATTAAATTCAAAGGGATCAATAAAACAGAAAGTATCAGGCTGTATAATAAAATAACCAATAAGCCCCATCGTTTCATATTATTTCCTTTAAGAAGGAATAGGCCTAACAAGTCTTACGTGCGGCATAAGCAAAATGCATAAAATATTTCTTCCAGGAAGCACTTGTTGAGAGATATTCATTATCCCCTCTAAAATAATCATTCAAGGCTTCTTTAACCCGGAAAAGTTCCTTAAGGCGGCATAATTCCGAAATACCAGCTGTTGTAATTCCTATCAGATCAAGCGCTCGTTCAAGCGCTTTTTGACTATATTCATCGTTTTTTCTTTCTTTCCAATTTAAGGCCCGTTCTACTTCGCTGCCAATATTGGCCATCTGTTCACAAAAGGATAATTGTGAAAATCTTCCTTTAGCTGAATTTTTATGAATGGCCGTCACTATTTGATCCTTTTAGCTACGATTTCGATGATCCGTACACAAATTTGCTTATTCTCGACATTCCGGCTTTTGTTGCCGACCGAAGGCCTGATATTGATCAAGGAGTCAAATTCAATAAACTGGCTTTTGGGCAATTCCGGATATAAATTTATTCCCCATAAATTAACCTGTTTAGAGCCTTGCTCAAGCAATAACGACTCAAGATCAGCGTGAAGCTCTGCGTCTATCGCTAAAATTTCATTTTCAACATCAACAACTGCTTTGACCATATCACCAAACAGGTTTTGGGCGATCTTTTGAAGTTCTTCAAGCGTTATTGAGCCCTGGATTATTTGCATGGGAATTAGTATATCAGAAATCCCCTATCGGAACAAGGCGGTACCAGTAGGCCATTTTTCGCTTGCGCACCTTGGCGCCCTTCTCTTTAAAATCAGCAAGTTGTTTGACATAATACCAGAATTCCTCTTCCGTCAGGTCTGATTTTATCTGATTGAGGTATCCAATAGTCAAATACACAGTACCACGGGCTAAAGGTGTCATGCAGTTCAAGATCCATGCCTGTGTAATAGTATTTAAAACCGTTCTTGCGGATATAATCCAGAGTGGCTTCAATGGTCTCGGGCGGCAATCCTTTTGAATGTAACCGGGCGACAAATTTGGCGCATATATCGCAGTTCTTTGAGCATGCCCCATAAAAAGGGCTGTGGGTGTCCTCCATCTCGAGAGGCATTTTAGAGTAATAGTCTTTAAAGCCTTCCTGGCGAACGTAGTCCCTTATGCCTTTAATGGCCTCAGGAGATAGCCGTGTGTTCATGATCCTGAAGGCGAATTTGAAGCAGCGGGGGCAGTATTTGAAGTGGGTATTGGCGACCGGTTTGTTGCAGAATGCGCATTTTTTAGCGTGTGTGGGGCGCATGCAAGAGTTCTTGCGGTTACAGAAATGTTCCCATCATAATCCCTAAGATTATTGAGGTCAAACTTAATTTATCTCCCCCTCTCGGTCATTCAGCCGCTATGAGGGCTCGAGGTCTCCTTTCGTTCGGCCGATTTTAAGGAAGTATGTCTGGTTTCGGCCTCACTCCAGTCGGTCATCGCCCTAGCTCCCCCGCCAATAATAAGAAAGCCCATCAAAAATCTGATGGGCTTTCTCACTCTATATGGCTCCCCCGCGAGGGCTCGAACCTCGGACAAGCGCGTTAACAGCGCGCTGCTCTACCGACTGAGCTACAGGGGAATATTTCACGTTCGTTAACTAATTTCCCGGCTAAATCTTCCGGGCAAAACTAAATTGATTGGGTTATTATACTTAAATTACTTTAGAAGTCAACCAATCTGCGAGAGTTCATGGACATCGCGAGCGTTGAAATGTCCACATACTCGACCGCTGACCCGACGGGGATCCCAAGCCCTATCCGGCTGACCCTTATCCCTAAACTTTTTAACTCCCGTGCCAGGTATAAGGCCGTCATCTCTCCCTCCGCGTCCGGGTCTGTGGCAATAACAACTTCCGCGATTCCCTCATCTTTGATCCGGCTGATGAGTTTGGCGATATTCAGATCATCGGGCCCGCGGCCTTCCGCCGGGGAAATATTGCCCAATAGCACATAATAGATCCCCCGGTAGGAACCGGTGCGCTCAATGGCCAACAAATCCTTCGGGCTCTCAACAACACAGATGATCTTATGGTCACGATTGCCATCTGAGCATACCAGGCATAATTCCTGCTCGCTTAAATGATTGCACTGCTTGCAAAAACGCAAGCCCTCTTTTAATTGCTGTATGCTGTCCGCCAGCGCCTTGACTTCCTTCGCGTCCTGCGCCAGCATCCAGTACACAATACGCTCAGCGCTCCTGCGGCCAATGCCCGGCAGCTTGGAGAGCCGTTCGATCAAATTTTCAATGAGTTTAGGATACATGAATATTATTTCTGCGCGTTAGGCCATTCCTTGACAACCTTGCCGCCGAACATCTCCAACGCTGTCCTGACCACCGGCTCATCCTGCTTAACGGCCGCATGCGCCTTTTCAACAGTCTTAAAATTGACATTCACAGGAGCGTTTAATTTTTCTGAAAACAATTCATCAATGAACTTCAGGTTTTCTTTGGTGTTTAAACAATCCTTGGCAAAGGTGTTTTCTTTGGAAAACCCGATCACAAGCCTTCCCGCCTTGAATTCGCAAGGGGTCCCTTCCTGCAGATAGGTAGCCAGGGCCATTTTCCGGCGTGAAACTTCATGCGTCAGCTCATTCCAGTGGGCCTCGATCTCTTGCAAAGAGTCAGCCTTGATGGTAGTGATTGGCGCGTGTGCCGCCGCTGCCTGAGGGGGGATCTTGGCAGCGGACACAGTTGCCGCTGTTACAGGCTTATTGCTGACCGCGGCCGTTGGAATTGACGCCTGTATTATTCCTGTTGATCCTCCATAGGTCAGTTTGGCAAAAGCCACTTCCAGAGGCATACGCAAGGTTTCCATTACCTTGGCCGTCTCCTGAGCTTCAATAAAAAGCTCAATGGCTTTAAGGATACCCGCGATGGTGATCTTTTCCGCCTGCCCTGCCAGCCGCTGTTTGACGCCCGCGGGATAATCGATCAAGCCGTTTAAACTTACTCCCCCAACCTTCACGATCATCAAATGCCTGAAATGCTCGGTTAAATCCTTGCCCAATTGCTTGATATCCTTGCCCCTCTCGATGACCTGGTTGAAAATATCCAGGGCCTTGACACAGTTGCGCGCGATCAAGGCATCCGTCAGGTCAAACAGGAACTCGATCTCAACCATCCCAAGCATCGAAAACACATCCGCGGCATCAATGCCCTTGTCGCTCAAGGCACTTAACTGGTCTAAAATACTCAAGGCGTCGCGCATGCTTCCCTGCGAAGCCTTGGCAATGGCAAACAGGGCCTCTTCATTAGCCTTCAAATTTTCCTTAACACAAATCCCTTTAAGATTATCCATGATGATCTCAACCTGAATGCGCTTGAAATCAAAACGCTGGCAGCGGGAAAGAATGGTGGCAGGCACCTTATGCACTTCTGTCGTGGCAAAAATGAACTTCACGTGCTCGGGAGGCTCTTCCAGGGTTTTCAATAAGGCGTTAAAAGCATCCGAGGTAAGCATATGGACTTCATCAACAATATAGATCTTGTAACGCCCATAACTGGGGGCGAATTTGACATTCTCGCGCAGGGTGCGGATCTCATCAATACCGCGGTTGGAAGCGCCGTCGATCTCAATGACATCAAAGCTGTTGCCGTTGGCGATCTCAAGGCAGGCGGGGCACTCCCCGCACGGCTTTAAGGTCGGGCCGTTCTGGCAATTCAGGGATTTGGCCAGGATCCTGGCACAGGAAGTCTTGCCGATACCGCGCGGACCGCAAAACAAAAAGGCATGGGCGATGCGGCCGGATTCGATCGACTTTCTTAAAAGCTCGGTGATATGCGCCTGCCCGACAAGCTCATCAAACGTTTGCGGGCGATATTTGCGGGCTAATACCAGATAAGACATATTATTCAATGACCTTTTTTAATGCGGTTCCCAGATCAACATAACGGAACTGGTAACCGCTGCCCCCAAGCCGGCTTGGCAGCACATGGGCGCCTTCCAACAATAAACTCTGCCCCATTTCCCCAAATAATAACCGGATCATGAAACCCGGAACAGGCAATACCGCCGGTCGACGCATCAGCTGGCTTAATGTTTTAGTGAACCGGGCATTGGTGACTGGTTGCGGCGATACCAGATTCACAGCACCCGCCAACTGACCATTTTTAATGATATGCTCAACACAATAGGCTATCTCATCTATCGCGATCCAGCTTATCATCTGCTGTCCATTGCCTAAAACGCCGCCCAAGCCCAGCTGAAACGGTATCCACATCTTTTTCAAGGCACCGCCGGCCTTGCTTAAGACAACCCCTAATCTCATGCGCACAACCCGGACGCCCGAATGCAGAAGGATATCTGTTTCCTCTTCCCACTGGCGGCAGACATCCGCTAAAAAACCTTCTCCCGGAGGGCTGTTTTCATCCAGCACTTGCTGCGGGGGATGATTGCCGTAATAACCGGTCGCTGACGCGCAAATCAAAAGCTTGGGCTTGGAAGATAATCTCAAGATACTTTCGCACAAAAGCCTCGTTGATCCCACCCTGCTGTTTAAGATCTTTTTCTTATATTCATGGGTCCAATATTCACCGACATTGGCGCCTGCCAGATGAATAATAACATCAAAACCCTCTAACTGTGCAATTTCTAAATAATTTAATTCAGGATCCCATACGATCACGGAATCCTTCTCTTGTTGAAATGTATTGCGGCGGGTGATCGCCACCAACTGATGCCCCTGCTGGGACAAATAAGCCGTCAGGCGTTTTCCGATCATCCCGGTGGCGCCGGTTATGGCAATACGCAATCAAAGCTCCTTATTTAATTTTTAGATATTATAACGTTGAGTCCCGCCAAAGTCCAGACGCTTGAAACCGGGGACATTCTGAGGATAACCGGAGTTAGGCTGTCTATCCCTTCTTGCCTGATACGCGCGAGCATGGCGGGGTCTATGTTCATTTCAACACCGCGGCCGTCCTTGCTGATCTTCCAGCGCATGCCATAGGAAGTATTGAGGTCAATACCGCCGGGTGCCGTCATCGCGAGATCACCTTTTTGCAATCGCTGGCTTAATCCCCACAAGCCGCCGTAATGCTGATTGATTTCATTGACGACCTTGGTTAACTGTCCATCATACTGCCATAACCTGGAAGGGGCGGCTACCTTTTCATATCTTTTTCTGTAATTCCATGCTGTTCTTTTAAGGCCCGCGATCAAAACCGCGTTAGGTGAAACTGTATTGTATTCCTCTTTTTTGGCCATCATAAAAAGGGCCTGTGAAAATATAGGGATCAAGCCCCTGTACTTTGCTACGAACCTGGATTGTAATTCAGGATTATCTTCCAGGTCTCCCCGTTTAATGCCGGCGTTATCGCTAAAATCCACTGATTTTAAAAGAAGCGCGTTAGGATCACTGGTGATCCTGCCGGTTACCCCCAGCTGAAATTCGATGATCTTCATCACCGCGTCAAATGCCGGCCTGTCCGCTTCAGGGGTCACCCCGGCCGGTTTGAATATATTTTTCGTTAACCAAGCTTTTGTGGCCGGTGTCAATTCCTTGTTTGTCACTGATTCAACAAGGGCCTGCACATCGGGGCCGAAATTTTCTCCTAACAATTTGGGGCTTAAGGAATACTCATCAACATCCTCGATAAAATCGTGCAGTAAGGACGCGATGATAAACTTCGGGTCAGTGATCCCGTAAGTATTGATAAGCCCCAAAGCCGCCCTTAACGCGTGGCTGGGATAAAACGAAGCATCGGGCCGCAAATTTTGTCCCTGCTTGTCAAAAAGCAGTTCAATGGCCCTTTCAATCCTGACCTTCTCGGCCTTAAAGGATTCATGAGCGTCAAGCGCCTTCTCCAATTCATCCAGCACCTGGCTAGTCACGTCTATTGATTGCCGGGCTTTGAGCATATTTGTTTCATTTTGCGGCACTTTGAGGGTCCAATGGATATGGTTTTGGTCCAGATTCTCTTTTAACTTGCTGATTTGCGCGTCCGTTGAAAATTCCGGGACAATTGTCCGCGGCTCTTCATTTTGGACTGCCGCTGGATTATTGGAAGCATAATAGGCCAAAAGCCTGTTCAATAATTCAGGATATTCTTCCGTAAGCGCGCCGATAAGTTCCTTGAAAATAATATTATTCTTAAGGTCTAGATTGCCCAGCATGATAAAGAAAATATTCCTGTTCCCGATAAATCCCCAATTCCCGCCTACCCCATCGGGATAAATAAGCCTGGAATTGCCGGGCAGACCATTAGGGTAATGATGGAATAACCTGATATTCTGCTCTTCGAAGGATCGCTGCATCGCGGAACCAAGTTCCGCGGGAAGCTCAATGGAACCTTGATGCTCATCCAGCCATCTGGAAATGATATCCAATTCTTTCACGGTACTATTGGACATGGCCCGGCTTAAGCGATTCACCTGCCTTTTCCTCGACTGTTTCATCAGGGCATTGACAAAACTTGCCGCGGTTTGCGGATCAAGATCATACAGGTCAGCGATCATGGATTTTAAGAATCCCGGCTGGAATTCCACCGTGCGAAGCGAATTGGTATTTTCATAGCCCCTGGATAACAGTAGTCTGATATCCCCCTCGGTGAATTTTTCCAAACCCCGGCGAAATTCAAAGGCACGCTTACGAGTTGTTATACTCAAATAAAGGTCTATAAAATTTTGAAACTCGCTGTTGATATAGACCCGCGGCAACGCGTCGTAATCGATGAAATATTCTTCCTTCCCCAGCCCTGAGATGAGCTGCCTGTAACGGGGATTCAGCCATTTTCCCTCAATTTGATCCAAACGTGCCATGGCCGCCTGGCCGATCTGTGCGTCTGTCAGGCTCTCATCCAGATCCGCCATCAAAAGCCTGGCGAAATAAGAATTTTCTCTCAGCACGTTTAAGATAATATGGGTAAAGACATTTCTCCTGACGACGATCATCTTTTTGACGGTTTGCCGGCCAATTGCCTCGTTCCACCACAAACCGATTTCATATTGTTTGACTTGACCCGGCAAACCGGTAGTTATGACTGTAACATTCTGATCGGCCAGGTATTTCTCAAAGCTTTCTACAGCGGGTAGGCTTATCTGTGTGATCTTGCCCTGCAACTGTCCCTGCAGGATCCCCTGCGGTATCTCACGGCCGGCTAAACGCGACACGCGCTCCCAAGAGACAATATCATCAGATTCCATCATGATACCCTTTTGATCATCCTGTAAACCTATCATCGCCTTATCTGGCACAACGGCTATTCTTTCCCGGCCAGCCAGCCTGTAGCCGGCATACCAGTAAACCGGCGTCGGGGATTCCAAAGCCCCCTGCAGGTCATTCATGATAAAGCTGATGCCTGTGGGAGATTTATATTGGACTTGATAATTTTCCTTTTTCAAAAGGAACTGATAAATAGTTAAAAGATTGGCCAGCACCTCATCTAAAGCCTGCGGCTTTATAAAATCATCCCTGGTAAATTTAACGGCCAATTCAACTAACCTGTCGTAATTACCGGGAATATCGGCTAAAAGCCTTTTCTGGCCTGTTGTTAATTTCCTGTTCTTAAAAAATGCTTGTATATACAGATTTCGCATTTCCGGTGGTAAAATTCTGCCCAAATTATCTTTTCTGAAGAATTCATCCAGCTTTCTGCGAATAACACGGTCAAAATATTCTTTCCTGCCGTTTTCATATAATTGTTCGATCCTGTCTTTTTCAAAGCGTAATCGTGCCGCTATTAGATTATCATCGGGGTGACGCAGGATAAAGCTGATCTCATCACGCGCGAATCTTTCCCCGTTGATCGAGGCTAACAACAATAGCCCGCTGATCGAATACGGCGTATTCAATATTAATTTTTCATTTGTGTCTACCACGGCAAGCTCGCTTGGCCAAGCGTTCTTGCCATACCTGCCCCTTTTGACAACTTCGATCTTCACATCATGGCCACTGTTCAATGCCTTTAATACATCAGGCAGCAATTTTATGACCGCCTGGGGGATCTCATGCCCATCAAAAAAAACAGCCCCGCTTTCAATCACACGCTGACGGGTTATATTATAGACTTGCTGTAACGGATCTGTTAAAACACCCCTAGTATTATCAACCAAAAATCTCCTTTGCGCCGTATCCTTGGTAAGAGCGTTCTTTTCCAGGAGGTCAACGACCTTTTGTTTTGTCTCCCCACCCTGGCCCAATATTTCAATGATATTGCGGAGATTGATCTCATGGGGGACGGCTGTCATCGCCTTATCCTGGAGGATCAAAAACGCCTGTTTGCCCTGAAAGAGCACATACCCTTTTTTGTCGGGCTTCTGGTTGATCTCATCGATCGCTTCACCGACAGCCAATTCCTTGTTTTTGTAAAACACAGTTCCGATAAACTTGATCGATGTATCTTTAACAGATTCCAGCAACAAAACCTTATAGTCAATTTCTTCGGCTATTTCATTAGGAGAAAGCCCCTGGATCAGTTTATCCAAAATAACCCTGCCTAAGGCCTTCTTGATCATTTCAGGGGTTTGTCCCTTAATAAGGGAATTGTATAATACCTGCGATTGCCTCTCCTTTTTCCCTTGTGAGAGGTCCCTGATAGAGACGACATCCGCGCTATGGCCGGAAATTTGGAATATTTTCCCTGTGCTATTTTCAAAGACCATAAAATACGAAGACCCTAACTCAAACGGTTCCTGCAGAAAAAGGCTCCCATCCCTGTTGCTCAGGCTCATGGTTTGCCCGGCAAATCTGAGCTTTATTTGTTCGCCGTTGGACACATCAAATTCCCTGTGGCCGCTGTAATTGACCTTGAAATCCCTTTTGATGACATTCCCTTTGGAGACTTCGACTTCCTTGCCTTCCTGCAGAGGCCTGATCAATAAATTTTTATTTTCATATTCAAAAGATACCGACATAAACCCTATCGGCCCTCGGGAGTCCAGGATAAATTTACCATTCTTCATCCTGAAATTAAAAGAGCCGTTGACCAAAAATTTACTATGGACATTGATAGGCCCTGGAAGCTCGCCGATTTGGATAAAATACTTCTCCGGAGCTTGCCGTTTAATGACGATCTCCCCCTGGGCCGCCCCATTATCCTCAATGGTGACAAGCCCCCATTTGCGCCGTAATACCCTTGTTATGGGAAAAACCACATGGGCTTCAAGAAAAGATATCACCCCTGAATAAGCGCCCTGAAGCACGTAAATATTCTGAGGCACTTTGCCAGCCATGGCGGCATCAGTGACAGTTGTCAGATCGACCAGCCTTCCTTCTGCCGGCAGGGATTTGGCCAATGCCGCCGCGTCATTAGTAATTTCAGGGTTGGCGGCCATCGCTTCATCAATACCCCCGGAGAAATATTTACGTGGAATCTGCTCGCCGGCAGCATTAATATCTTCCTTGACGTAATTAAACACACCTTTTTTATACGCTTTTAAATATTGTTCATAGATCTCTTGTGGGGACAGATTCTTTCCGCTGAGGCGCTCGATCCCTTTGACTTTTGATTGGTCCGCGTACACTTGATTAAGCAGGGCTTCCTTAAGGTTTCTCTTATACCAGCTCGATAATATGATGGAATTGAATATCTGGCGCAGATTCGCGAAGTTCTTGCCCGTGTTGACTTCTTTCTCAAGCTCCGGAAGAATGACCTGCTTGACCACCTGGGAGGCGAGGGTATGCGTCCTGACCGGCGAATGATGTGTGAGGGCCAGGTAATCTTCTTCCAGCATCACCTTTAAATGCTGATCGACCACAAACGCTGTCTGATTATGCTCAAAGACTTCCGCCCTGTCCGCCATG
>Ga0265338_10000129_pt1 | contig 138608 bp, 111 predicted proteins | sample 42126metaG_FD_193579 | JGI IMG/M metagenome (GOLD analysis project Ga0265338, IMG submission 193579) | Rhizosphere microbial communities from Carex aquatilis grown in University of Washington, Seatle, WA, United States - 4-21-26 metaG | ecosystem: Host-associated > Plants > Roots >...
ACGTGGCCTTCCAGATGTTGACCGCCTTGGATCTCGGCAAAGCCGAGTGGACGGCCATCGCGAAGAAAGCTCCGTGGCAGATGACGCGGATGAACTTGAACACGTTTGCCCGTCATGGTGTGTTCGATAACGAGGTCATGGTGAAATTGATCGCCAACCGCTTGGCAAGTGCCGATGCAGTGAAACGCGCTCGCGTGTTTCCGTATCAGTTGTTGATGGCGTTCAAGGCGGCCGGTGGGGACGTGCCGAATTTGATTCGGGACGCGCTCCAGGACGCGATGGAAGTCGCGACGGAAAACATTCCGCGCATCGCGGGCAAAGTGTATGTCTGCCCGGATGTGTCTGGCTCGATGGGCTCGGCGGTGACGGGTCAGCGCACCGGCGCGACCACGTCGGTCCGGTGTGTGGATGTCGCGGCCTTGGTGGCTGCGTCCATCTTGCGCCAGAATCCGCAGGCCGAAGTGGTGCCGTTCGAGAATGACGTCGTGAATGTCTCGTTGAACAGCCGGGATACCGTGATGACCAACGCGCAGAAGCTCGCTGCCGTGGGTGGTGGTGGCACGAATTGCAGTGCGCCACTCGCGTGGTTGAACAAAAAGCAGGCCAAGGGCGACTTGGTGGTGTTCGTCTCCGACAACCAGTCGTGGGTGGATGCCAAGGGTGGCCGCGGCACCGAGACAATGCGCCAGTGGTCGGTGTTCAAACGGTTCAATCCGCAGGCGCGGTTGGTGTGCATCGATATCCAGCCTTACGCGACGGTGCAGGCGTCGGAACGCGAGGACATCTTGAACATTGGCGGTTTTTCCGACCAGGTGTTTCAGGTAATTGCCGCCTTCGCCGAAGGTCGGTTGGGTGCCGATCACTGGGTCGGCACGATCGAATCGCTCACGTTGTGAGCCAAGGAATTGCCCGGTCACGTCAATCCGGACGTGGCCGGGCCGGCGTGGAAACAATTTTTGCGGGCCGAATGCCGCCTGGGACTACATCAAACTGTAAAGTCTCGGCAACAACTTGTCGGCCTGCTTGGAAAGCGGAATTGATCTTTGAGAAAATTTGAGGCGGCGGGAATGCCCGCAGGACTACATGGTAGAGCGTCCGGCGAAAGCCGGGAGGGCCGGGTTCGTTTCCCGGTCCTGCGCAAGCGGGATAGCTCAGAAACTTGTCTTGCTCCCGATTGTCGCGCTGCTTCTTTGAATTTTATGGCGAATGCAGGTGAGATTACATTGGCAACCAGCGGATTCGAATTCCGCCCGACCAGCCGCAAGGCCGGTTGAGAATTCTCATCAACCCTTGTCGCCATTTTGCAGTCAGAATTTGTGACGAATGCCGATGGAACTACATCCCTCATAAGGACGAGGTCGTGGGTTCGAGTCCCGCCGACTCCAACAAATGGGGTCGTAGATCAGGGGTAGATCGCGTTATACGTTTCATCAAATTTTGTCGTCACAGTATTTCGCGACGAATGCCGGAGCAAACTACATGGACTCATCGGTTGCTGGTTCGAATCCAGCCTCTGGAAACAGAGTAGCTCAATGGTTAGAGCAATGAGCTTGTTTCTCCACCTTTTGTCGTCGCATTTTTAGTCGGTCAACACAGTTAAATGATTTCGGTGCGAATGCCGTTGGAACTACATCTGTCGCGAGTTCGAATCTCGCCGGCTCCATCAGACGGGGCCGTAGCTCAGTTGGTAGAGCGATTGTTTCGGCAAAAACTTGTCGCGCCGTTTATTTGGTAAAAGAATAAATAAAAATATGAATACAGAAACAGCAGTGCCATTGATCCAGCCCACGGGCGAAGCCACTGGCTTCATTCCCGCGCCGGGCAATCATGGCAAGCCGATCACCGTCATTGGCACCGCGGCGATTCGCGATGCGTTCGATGCCAAGTGCATCGAGCAGGCGCTGAACTCACGCGGTGCCCCGGGTGTCACTGACCTTGTGCTCAATCCTGACGCACACGCCGGCTACGGCGCGCCCGTCGGCTGCGTGCTCGTTTCGCCGACGCATGTTTATCCCGGCCCGGTCGGCGTGGATATCAAATGCTCCATGAGCTTGCTCCAACTCGACCTTCCCGTGGATGCCGTGGCGGATAAAACTATTCGCCGTGCGCTCATCAACGCCATTGTCGAACGCACCCCGACTGGTGCCGGCAAGGGCCAGCGCAACGTGAAGAAAGGTCGCAACGTGAACGCCGAACTCGGTCGCCGCGTCGCGATTGAAGGCGCGTCTGCGAGCGTTTGCCAAGACCTTGGCATCCCACCGGAGTGGGCGGCGCATTGCGAAGACGCGTTCCACGTCGGCCACAGCAATCAGCGCGACGATCTCGCCGCGCGGCTCGACTTGCTCATCAGCACCGGCAAATTTCCGAAATTTGAGGACAAAATCCGCCAGTTGGGATCTTACGGAGGTGGCAATCATTTTGGTGAATGCGAAGCCGTGCAAATTGCGGACAACGACCGCGCACGCCGCGCAGCCGAGGTGTTCGGCTTACGCGATGGCTGCGTTGCGTTTCTCTCGCACTGCGGTTCGCGCGGCTTTGGCTACGCGCTGGCTCAAGGTCAGTTTCAAGCGTTGCAGAACAAGTTTGCGACGTGGAACATTCCGTTGCCGGGCAACGATCGCGAATTGGTTTATGCCCCGCTCGGCACGCAGGAGGCAGATGATTATATTGACGACATGTCGCTCGGCGCGAACTTCGCGACCGTGAACCACATGCTCATCAACCAGCTTGTGCTTGAAGCGTTTCAGGAAATCATTCCCGGCACGCGTGGCAAGCTCGTGTATTTCATCAGCCACAACATCGCGCGCCGCGAGATCGTAAATAATCAGGAAGCTTGGGTGCATCGCAAAGGTGCGACCCGCGCCTTTCCGGCGAATCACTTCGCGCTTAAAGACACGCCGTTTTACGAGACTGGTCATCCGATTTTGTTGCCTGGCAATCCGACGGCGGGTTCCTGCGTCATGGTTGCTGATCCGGGCGCGGATAAAAGCTGCTACAGCGTGAATCACGGCGCGGGCCGTGCAAAGGGTCGCAAGGCCGCGATTCGTGAGTTGGATCAGAAGACCGTGGACGACGAATTCGTCGCACACGATATTTTGACGAATTGCCGCACATATCCGAAGGACGAAGCGCCGGCCGCTTACAAGGATTTCAACGAGATGTTGAATTCCGTGCGGCTCGCCGGCCTCGCCAGCGAAGTCGCGCGCCTGCGTGCTCGCTTCGTCATTAAGGATTCGGACGACAGCTTGAAAGGCGCGGCGTGATGGTTGTCGTTGAAGGGTTGCGTGCCAGTGCATTCATTGGCACGCTCCCGCCTGTAACCGATGTCACATCAAACGGATAACATCTTCGCTGGGACCCAGGTCGTTTCGCTCGTGGAGGTGCGCGGGCCGAATCATTCCCTGGTGCATCCTCGCGGCGCAGTGGGTGTCGTCACCCGCACGCCAGCGGTTGAAGGAGAAAATTATATCGTCCGCTTTCCCGACGGCTTTGAGAAGACACTGGAACCTTCACAAATGGAAGTGTTGAAGCACTTCAAGGATCGCCTGGGTGAGGGCCGGCCAACATCCGACTTCGACCTCGAATCCGTCATTATTTACCGATGCGTCGTGGGCTCGCGCGCGTATGGCTTGGACACCGAAGAATCCGACACGGACCGTCGCGGCATTTACCTCGCGCCCGCCGAGCTGCAATGGTCGCTCTTCGGCGCACCAGAACAATTTGAGGACAACGCCACTCAGAGCTGCTACTGGGAGTTGCAGAAATTCATCATCATGGCGCTCCGAGCCAATCCCAATATTTTGGAATGCTTGTATTCGCCGATGGTCGAAAAAGTCACACCGATCGGTCAGGAGCTTTTGGCACTGCGCGATGCTTTCCTGAGCCAGATGATTTTCCAGACCTTTAACGGCTATGCCATGAGCCAGTTCAAGAAAATGGAGCAGGATCTTCGCAATCATGGTGAAGTGCGCGTCAAACACACCATGCACCTGCTGCGTCTGTTGCTCACGGGCGCTGCCACTTTGCGCGAAGGTCGTGTGCCAGTGCGGGTCGAGGCTCATCGCGAACGATTGCTGGCCGTCAAGCGCGGCGACCAGTCATGGGCGGAAGTGGATGCTTGGCGCAAGGAGCTGCACCGTGATTTCGAGAAGGCGTTAACTGAGACCAAACTTCCTGAAAGGCCTGACTACGAGGCGGCGAACCGATTTCTCATCAAAGCCAGAAAAGAAAAATTGAGACTGAGCTAAATAACTTATGTCGCTCCAAAACCTGAGAAATGCACTCGTGAAAATGCCGGCTACTGGCGAGAGAGGCTTTGAAGGATTAGTGGCGACCTTGCTATCCGAGGTAACGGGAGACCAATTCTATATCGCCAGATCCGGAGAGCAACCTGGAGATGCTCTTTCAGCTGGCGGCAAAGTTGCGATTCAAGCCAAGCGTTATGACAAGACACCACTGGATGAAACTGAATTTGAAGGTGATTTTTATAAGGCCTTGCGCCTTTGCCCCAGGCTTGATTGTTATGTGCTGGCAGCAACGCGAACGACTGCACAGCTCGGCTCCCTGGCAATGGAGTTGGAAAACATTACTGGTGTAGATGTATTGCTGCTTGAATACAATTCCGGGAATTCAGAAATCGCGGCGCTTTGCGTTACGTATTGGGACAATATCAAACAATTCCCAATACTTGCCGAGCTGGGTTTAGATTTCTCACTTTGGGCATCCAGTGAAGCGAAACGTCAAGAAGTAATCGCTGTTGTCAACCGGCTCAAAGACACACTCACCAAATCTGCACCTTTGGCTGGAGTGGTGAAGCGCAAATTAAAAGAATATTTAGATAGGCGTTTCGGCATTAATTTATCTTTGCGACCAACTCGGTTTCGAATCGAGTTGCCCGCAGCGGTTGTGCGCCGCGAACCCCAAAAGCAATTAGGAGATTGGTGGGAACAGAAGAAATCGAATGTCGCTGTAATAATTGGCGAGGAAGGGATGGGTAAGTCTTGGGCTGCCTCGGCGTTTTGCCATAGCTTGATTCAGAATTGTGCAGCGTTGGTGGTCTGGCTTGACAGCGCTGACTGGACCGGGCTTCCGAATTTAGAAAGCGTATTGGCTGCAGGCTTTATGCAAGCCGGTTTCACCGACGAAGCTCTCCGTCGGCGTTTGGTAAAAAAGGCAGCGCAACGCTGGTCGGAAAACTTGCTCATTATCCTAGATGGCGTGAATGAGCGGGCAGCACGGGATACCGCTCAACGATTACTGGCTCAAATTCATGCTGCCGACATAGCTCCATGCCGTCTCCTTCTCACGACTCGGCCAATTGTCTGGAAGTCTGATGAGCGTTCGCTCTGGAGCGTCACGACGCCGATTCAAGTCAATCGATTTACCGAGGAAGAACTCAAGGCTGCTTTAGAGTTGTTGCCGACTCCAATCCAGCGTGATGAATTGCCATCGGGTCTCGTCGAAGTTGCAAAGATCCCGCGCTATTTTCGCAGAGCAATTGAATTACGTGATCGGTTTAAATCACTAACCAATGTAACGAAGGAAATGGTGCTGTGGGCTGACCTCTTACAGAAGGTGCATGCCGGTGACTCACAAATAACAGAGCAAATCGGCTGGGCATCGCCGGCCGATGTGAAGCGTGCACTTCTCAGACTCGCAGCGGCTGCCAAGTCAGTTCATACAAGTTACCAGACGCCAAATGACGGATATTTATTGTTGCAATCATGTTTCGGAGACAAATATGAGCGAATTCGGTTGGACTTAGCTGAACAAAGAGTGGTCTTAGAACCAACCAGCGAGAATCCTGCGCCCAGTCCTGAGCATTTAGTCTTAGGATTTGCACTTCACCTTGGTTCGATTGCAATAAAACATTCCGATGGACTAGTAACGGATTTGGCTGACCGATTACGAAAGGAGCTTGAGCCTGTTCTTTCTCAAGACCATTTGACGGAGGCTCTTTTTGTTGCGCTGCAATTATCAGCGCTTCCAGAGGGACATTCGCTTTCTTCCCGAGCGAGAAGCGCGCTGCTTTTGGCCTGGGCTTCGAGCCAGAATTCTTTGGTCGACGCCCCGCGATTAATGTTTTGGGCAAGCCAAGATTTGATTGCGTATTTAGACTTTGTTGAAGAAGTGTTTCTTGAACCGGTGTCAGATGGTTGGTCTCATACAATCATTACTCCACTCATTGGAAAGTGGAGGGAGCAGCCTTCGGAAAGTTCTTCCCTAGCAGCCCGTTAATAAACTCAAAAAATTCTGTGACCTGACGACAGCGCAAAGAGTCTGAAATCGCATGGCACTTGGAAAACGCAAACCCAAACAGGACGAGTTGTTCATTCCCACCGCTAAATTGGCCACCGGTCCCGGCCATCCATTCTACGCCAAACTTAATTCGGTTTTGGACGACGCCGGTTTTGATGAGTTCGTCGAAGCGCTCTGCGCCCCATACTACAAGGAGGGTGGTCGCCCTGGTATTCCGCCGGGCGTTTACTTCCGTATGTTGTTGATCGGTTACTTCGAGGGCTTGGATAGTCAGCGTGGCATCGCCTGGCGTTGCGCCGACAGTCTGGCGCTGCGCACCTTTTTGGGCTTTGCGATCACTGAGGACACGCCGGTGCATGTGACGATGACGATGATCCGCAAACGGCTGCCTGAATTGGCATATGACAAAGTATTTGTTTTTGTCCTGAGTATGCTCGAAGAGAAAGGCCTGTTGCGCGGCCAGGCCGTGGCGATTGATGCAACTACCCTGGAGGCTAATGCGGCGATGAAGAGCATCGTGCGCAAGGACAGCGGGGAAGATTGGAAACAATACTTGCAGGGCTTGGCCAAAGCCGAAGGGATTGAGAACCCGACCGAGGTCGACCTGCGGCGGCTGGATCGCGGACGCACGGACAAGAAAGTTTCCAATGAACAATGGGAAAGTCCCAGTGATCCGGACAGCCGAATCGCCAAAATGAAGGACGGGCGAACGCATCTGGCCTACAAGGCCGAGCACGCGGTGGACGTGGTGTGCGAAGCAATCGTGGCGACGACGGTTACCTTTGCGGACAAATCCGATCCGCAGAGCGCGCCGGCCACGCTGCGTCTGGCGGAGGCCAACCTGGTGCTGGCCGGCAGCGAAACGGAAATTACCGAAGTGGTGATGGACAAAGGCTATCACGACAACGGCTGGCTGGCGGCATTGGCGGAACGCGGCGTGCGAACCTATATTCCAGAGCGTCGGCAAAAGACCCGGCGTTGGACCAACAAACCCGCAGCATACGAAGCGGCCTTCCGGGCCAACCGCCGGCGTGTGCGCGGGAACAAGGGGCGGCAGTTGAATCGCTGGCGTAGTGAGCGGTGCGAACGAACCTTTGCGCATGTCTGCGAGACGGGCGGCGGACGGCGGAGTTGGTTGCGCGGCCAGACCAATGTCAGCAAGACGCACACGCTCAAATGTGCGGCCTATAACTTGGGTCTGCTGCTGCGGAAAGTTTGGGGCCTGAGCAAGCCGCGGAGCGCGAAGCCGGGGGCGGCAGGCTTGTTTTTGATGCTTTTGGGGGTCTGGATCAACACAGCCGTGATAGTTGCCGGGACCACGAATTGGCAATTCCGTTGGTTGTGGCATCCATGGCTCCTGCTGCTGGTAACTGCTATGGGGGTTGGCTGTATTCATTCCATTCGCAGTTATTGGAAAAACCGGCATTGATTAACGGGCTGCTAGACACGCGATTGTGTCGTTGGCTGGTTCTGGTTTGGAAGTCTCACGACTTGCCAACAACGGCTGAAATGAATGTGGAAAATCATGCGCTACCGATTGCTCGGAGCATGAGTCAATTAACATTAAGCCTCGTGGCGCTGGCGGTTCTTGCCGAAAGACCTGCTGAATCATTCTTTATTGATTTGGCATTGGCATGGGCAACTGCAGATCAGTCTAAGCAGCGACATTTTTTCAAAAATCCGCCGGATAGCCAAATAGAAGAGGCTCATGAGTTCCAATGCAAAGATTTGGACTACAATCTGGGTGCGATACTTCGGTGGCGTTATACTGAAACGGTCAAACCAAAAATCGAGTCGCTTCGTGCCTCGCATGGTGCCGATAAATTAATGCTAAAGGGCCTCGACTACATGGTGAAGTCTTTCGACCAATTCGGCTGGACTCGTGGTTCAATTCCTGAAGAGCAGCTGCGTAACAGGATTCCGTTCTTTCCGTCTGACCGCAACAATTCTCACAGTCGAGTCATGACATGTCCTGAACTTGCGATGCGCGATGATCTACCTGATTTATGTTTAAACGACCAAGAGGTAATCGCGCAGAAGATGGAGCGCGTCTTTTCACTGCCTAGTTTGCGGTGCGGGTATTCAAAGACTCATGAAGACTCAGAGATGGAATATCATTTGTCTTGGTTCGCAAAATACAAGCCGACAAATTTAATTGAACTAGGAACTCGATTCCGGCTTGCGTGCTTAAACCTAGCCGAAATTGCCCCAGCTCTGCACTTTGCAAATCAGCTGCCATTTTCAGCATCTGTTGTCAGCCCAAGTGACTTGTTGACTAAGGCAAAGGCCTGCGCTTTGAGGGATTATTCAGGCCCGTCGAATCGCTTTAGCTGGTCGCTGCTTCAACTTCACGTGTTAGCGTTCACTTGCTTGCCGGAAATAGAGTTAAAGGATTGGCTGGTATTTGCTTCCAAAGTGAAATCTCTCCGGCGAGAGCTTCACTTTTACCCAATTCCTATAATTTGCCCTTTATTATTGTCACGTGATCTGGCCACCTTTGCGCGGGTGCAGGTCAAACTTTGTAGTGCAGAATTTGTGGATGAATCGAAAGTCACTGAGTCGGAATTTGCATTTTGGGCCTATATCGGTGGTTTGGGAGGGGAGCCAGACCTCGAGTTTAACAAATGGGTTAGCGATCAATTCAAACTGTCACGACCCAAAGGTGACAATTGCTACTATTGGCTACTTTTATGGTTTCGTAGCGCGCCCCAAACAGTGCTCGAAGAGTCTGTTCTCGATGGCTCGATCGTAGAATATTTGGCAGAAAATGGTTTGTGGCCGATGGTCTCGGCTCAACGCGAAATTACAGATTGGAGCAAGCTTGGCAAAGATTTTGCCGAGCTTGCAAAATGGCTACCCCTTGACGATCTGGGAAATGTTCTCGCCAACGCACACCGTGCGGCAGATCTTGATACATGGGGACAATTGATCTTTAGCAAAGCTCTTCATTTGGTCGGCGATCCATCGTTCGAGAGGAAATTTTGGGGAACAACTGTATTTAAGGTGGGGCTTTCAGGAGAAATAAGCGGTTGCACCTGTGAGCGAGAGGACGACTCGGAGTCGACTTGTTCAGAAAGTTTGCGGCCAATCCCGAATTCCACGCTCTCGAGCTTCCTCAAGCCAAATGCACATGAAGAGCTTGAACGGCGAGGCAATGAAGGCATTCGTATTTGGAGAGAAGATATGGACCAATTAGCAACGGTCGAGCGCGGAGCTTTCAACCGATTTGAAGGCAGAAAAGCTCTTGTTGCCTGGCGCGATCAACAGCCAGAATTATTTTGCAAATACGCATCGGAATTACTTATCCGGGTTGTATCGCAACCGGATAAAGCATTCCACATTGGTGGATTTATAGTATGCGTAATTGATGTTTTAGTGCCTCTTGATCCAGATCTAGCATTGCAAATCGATTTATCACTGAGAAGCAGTGCGATGCGTGTCAGCGTTATCAACTACTATGGCGTGTCGACGTTCAAGGCTGCATACTGGCGTGCCACTGCCGGGAGAAACGCTCGGTGTCAGGAAATTTGTTTGAAATTTATATGTGAGAGCTCCACCGATGAGGAATTGATGTATCATGCAATCACGGCACAAGCGGAAGGAGCAAGCGAGGCGCTACTGTCCATTTGTGATTCTCTTCTGAAAAAGCAATTTGCGAAGGAGCGAAGTCTGGCGGTTTCGTTGCTCGCATGGTTTCCATCTGAAAGTGTTCTAGCCAAACTCGAAAATATTTCGACAAATGATCCAAGCGGCTGGGTTCGCAAGCATTCAAAGTGGGCAGTTGAATGCGCTAAACATGAGGCCTCAATTCGTCGCTATTACGAACAAATATTGAAAGAAAAGGACAGGAATCAATTGCAAGCACGACTCCAAGTAATGCTCCCTGCTATCACACCAACGGCACGCTGGTGGCATTGTGATATGGAATCGAAGCATACTTTTGTTGGCAATGCGCATTGTGAAATTCAGGCTGCCTTAGCTTTCTTTTGGGACAATGCTAAAAGCGAGTGCAGGAGAACGCCGGAGGTTTTCGGGCGAAAGCTAAACGAATATCTGAGAGGTGAGCGAATCCATGATCTTCGCAATCCAAAGCCAAGACTTAATATACCCTAAAAAATGGACAAACGTCTTCATCGTATTGTCGCAGCGCAACCTTATCCGCTGTTGTTCGCCACCATCAGCGGCGCGCATCTTTATGGTTTTCCTTCACCGGACTCGGACTTTGACCTGCGCGGCGCACATGTATTGCCGATTGAAAAGGTCATCGGCTTGGAAGTGAGCGATGAAACGGTTCAGGATTCGCGCATCATCGAAGGAATGGAGATGGACATCGTGAGCCATGACGTGAAAAAGTTTTTTGGCCTGTTGCTCAAGAAAAACGGCTACGTTCTGGAACAACTTTTCTCCCCACTCATTGTCCACACCACGCCGGAGCACGAGGAGTTGAAAGCCATCGCGCGCAATGATGCCAACCGCACCGGTGTCATCACGAAGCATCACTCGCATCACTATTTTGGTTTTGCTGAAACGCAGTGGAAATTGTTCCTCAAGGAATCTCCGCGTCGAGTGAAGCCGCTGCTTTATGTCTATCGCGTGCTGCTCACCGGCATTCACCTAATGCGCACCGGAGAAATCGAGGCCAACCTCGTCACTCTGAACGAGGAGTTCCGATTACCCTACATCGTTGATCTCGTGGCGCGAAAGTTGTCCGGCCCTGAGAAATCTAAACTTGAGGATGCCGACATCGCCTTCCATGAATCGGAATATCAGCGGCTACGTGCTGAATTGCAGGCGGCGCATGATGCCAGCACGCTGCCCGAGTTGCCCAGCGACGCGACGCGCGCAGCCCTGAATGATTTGCTGGTGCGCGTGCGCATGCAGTCGTCCGGGAGCGGAACGCGATGAACTTGCCCGACGAATTGACGTATCTGCTGCGCAAGGTCCCTGCACTTTCCCGAGCCTACCTCGTGGGCGGCTGCGTTCGCGATGCGTTGCTGGGCATCGCCCACAAGGATTTTGACCTTGAAGTTTACGGGGTGGATTATGAAACGCTCGAGCGGGCGTTAAGCGCGCATGGCCGGGTGGATCTGGTCGGAAAATCATTTGGTGTAATCAAGTTCACCGGTCGCAGTGGCGGCCAATGGGATTTCAGCCTGCCGCGCCGCGATTCTAAGATGTCCGCCGGCCACAAGGGGTTCGAGATAGAGTTCGATTCAGGAATTGAACCCAGAGAAGCGGCTAGTCGCCGAGATTTTACCATCAACGCACTGATGTTCGATCCACGCACGGGCGAATACCTCGACTTCTTCGGCGGGCGTGAAGATTTGGAAAAGCGGGTGCTGCGCCACACGAGTCTGGCCTTCGTAGAAGACCCATTGCGCGTGCTGCGGGGAATGCAGTTTGCCGCACGCTTTGAGCTGAGTCCGGCACCGGAGACGGTGGGGCTGTGCCAGTCCATCACGCACACTTTTCCGGAACTGGCGGTCGAGCGCGTGGGCATGGAGTGGTTCAAATGGGCGGTAGCAGTTGAGCGACCGTCAGCGGGATTGAGTTTTCTGAAAGACAACGGCTGGCTGCGGCACTTCCCTGAAATCGCGGCTCTGGACGGAACGCCGCAGGATCCGGAGTGGCATCCGGAAGGCGATGTGTTCACGCACACCTGTCACTGTTGTGACGCATTGGCGGAATTGCCCGAGTGGCGTGAGGCGGACGAAACCACCCGTCGTGTTCTCATGTTCGCCGTGCTGGCGCATGACTTTGCGAAACCACAGACCACGCACCAAGCCGAGCGTGAGGGGCGAATGCGCATCGTCTCGCCAGGCCACGAGGAACAAGGCGGACCGCTGGCAGAAGCTTTTTTGACGCGGATCAATGCCACTAACGAAATCAAGGAACGGGTGGTGCCTTTGGTGATGCATCACCTGGCGCATATGCAAACCTCCAGCGACCGTGCCGTTCGGCGCCTCGCCAACGCATTGAAGCCCGCCACCATCGCTGAAATTTGTCTGGTGATGACGGCCGATCAATTTGGTCGTCCACCCAAACCGCGCGTGGTTCACGAGGGAGTCATCGCGCTGCGGGCGAGGGCGGAAGAATTGAAACTCCGCGAGTCGGCGCCCAAACCGTTGTTGCAGGGCCGCCATTTAATTGAGCGCGGCATGTCGCCGGGCAAACAGTTCGGAACATTGCTCAATGAAGCCTTTGAAGCCCAATTGGAGGGACAATTCGCGGATCTCGATGGCGCGCAAAAGTGGCTGGCAGAAAAAATTTAAACCGTTATGAGTTACATCATCGTCGACGTCGAATCCGATGGGCCAATCCCGGCGGAGTTCTCCATGGTTTGCTTTGGTGCCGTCTTGTTTGACGACCGTTTGGAAACATCCTTTTATGGCAAGACACGCCCCATTTCGGATCGATTTGTTCCCGAAGCGCTGGCGGTCAGCGGATTCTCGCACGAGCAGCACCTGGGTTTTGATGATTCAAAATCGGTGATGGAATCCTTCGCGCTGTGGCTGGAGCAACACGCCAAGGGCCGGGCCGTGTTCGTGTCGGACAACGTCGCGTTCGACTGGCAGTTCATTAACTATTACTTCCATCGCTTTCTGGGACGAAATCCGTTTGGATTTTCAGGACGCCGGATCGGCGATCTTTATGCCGGCTTGCTCAAAGATGCGTCCACGGCGACTGAATGGAAAAAATATCGCGTTACGAAGCACACGCACAATCCTGTGGATGACGACCGCGGCAATGCTGAGGCCGGCGGCACCAGCGGGATCAGCGCATCGCTTTGCTTCCAACGTGAGCGGGCCAGTATTCTGACGGTTTGTCACGCGCGCGAAGCCGGTGGGGCAACGGATGCGGATATTCTGGACCAGCTCTTGGGAGACCGTGACACCAGCGGCTATCTTGGTTGGATTGATGATGTTGTTGCGCAACGGTCGTTAATGTTTTGGTCGGTGAATCGTTGCCGGGCTATAACTTGGAACCCCCATCAACGGGGATGATCGCGCCGGTTATCCAACGAGCGTTCTCTGAACAGAGAAAAACAATCAAGTCCGCCACGTCGGAGGGCTGACCGATTCGCTTCAGCGCCTGCATGCCGAGCGTGAGGTTGCGTCCTGATTCCGACTTGGTGAAATTGGACATATCCGTTTCGATCACTCCGGGAGCAACAGCATTGACGCGAATCCGACGCGACCCGAGCGAAGCTGCCCAATGTTTGACCAGGGTTTCAATCGCTCCCTTGGTCGCGGCGTAGGCCGACAACGAGGGCGCGTCCGCCTGTCCTGGATTTCCGGGCACAAACCGCGCGGCCAGTGAGGAAACCAGCACGAGGCTGGCACCCTCGGCCAGAATCGGCAAAGTCTGTTGAACCAGAAAAAATGGACTGCGAACATTGGTCGCGAACAGCCTGTCGAAATCTTCAAGTTTGTAATCTTCCAAAGGAGCGGCTTTGGAGATACCGGCATTGGAAACAAGGATGTCCAAATGTGTGTCCACCAGTTTTTGAACTCTTCGCGCGAGTGTGGTGGCGCCGTCGGTCGCTCCCAGATCAGAGTGAACGGCATCTCCCTGGCCGCCGGCGGAACGAATTTGTTCAACGACCATATCCGCCTCCGCCTTCGAATTGCCGTAATGCACAATGACGCGTGCCCCGGCTTCAGCCAATGCAAGCGCGGTGGCACGTCCGATGCCCTTGGACGCACCGGTAACCAGGGCAGTTTTGTTTGAGAGAATTGCCAAAACGGAATACAGGTTACTTGGTTTCCTATTAGGATTTGATGAATTCGAGCAGATCAGCGTTAACCCTATCCTTGAGTGTCGCACACATGCCGTGTGGCGCGCCTTGATAAATCTTGAGTTTTGCATTCTTTATCAGTTTTGCCGCGACTTGAGCTGAATTTCCAATCGGCACAATTTGGTCATCGTCGCCATGGAGAATCAAGGTTGGCACATCAATCATTTTGAGGTCTTCTGTCTGATCTGTTTCTGAAAATGCCTTGATGCAAAAATAGGATGCAGGGAATCCAGCCATCATTCCTTGCAACCAAAACGCGTTTCTAACTCCTTCTGAAACTTTCGCGTCCGGCCGATTGTAGCCATAAAACGGTATCGTAAGGTCCTTGAAGAATTGTGACCGGTCAGCCAAGACCCCGGTGCGGATTCCGTCGAACACATCCATCGGCAACCCGCCCGGATTGGCCGCCGTTTTCAACATCAGTGGAGGCACCGCGCCAATCAACACCGCCTTTGCCACCCGTTTTGTTCCGTGGCGGGCGATGTAACGCGCGACTTCACCACCACCCGTGGAATGGCCGACATGAATGGCATTTTGCAAATCGAGGGCCTTGACGAGTTCAGCGAGGTCATCGGCATAGGTGTCCATGTCATTGCCGTTCCAAGGTTGGCTGGAACGACCGTGTCCGCGACGGTCATGCGCGATGCAGCGGTAGCCGTGTGAAACCAGGAAAAACATCTGGTCTTCGAATGCGTCCGAACTCAAAGGCCAGCCGTGGCTGAATATAATCGGTTGTCCCTTACCCCAGTCCTTGTAGTAGATTTCTGTTCCGTCTTTTGTGGTTATTGTCTGCATATGCTTTAGTGTTAGTTTGTGGTTAGCTCTTTCAATCCTTTTGCTTTGGTGTCTAACCCTATGGAGACTTGGGTTTAGCAAGCATAATGCGAGCAACTTCAACAGGCTCGTCAATCTGTGGCCAATGTCCCGCTTCGAGAACGTGGAGCGTTGCGTTTTTAGCCTGAGATTTAATGTATTCAGCGACAGTTAAATGGAGATACGGGTCAGATTTTCCCCAAATGAGCAAAATGGGAACCTCGGAGCGTCTGAATTCAGTAAGGCGAGCTGTGTTTGCTGCGACCTCATCCGTCAATTGGTAGGTCATTTGCGCAAAAGCGGGGCCTGCGCTCGGCTTTTGCCTGAAGTTATTGTCAATGATCGGTCCGAGGAACTCCGTGTATCGCTTCTTCTGCACCTCCGATAAACCCGCCTGCATCTGGTCACGCTGAAATCCGAGAAGCCAGGCGAACTGCTGCGGGCTTGCCAAGAAATGTCTATGAAGTGCTTTCAGCCCCTTGTTTGAGAAAAGCTCGATGAATTCAGGAACCCGTAGTCCAGGGGCATCGCCATAGAACGCGTTCAATAAAATGACGGCAGCAGTGCAATCTGGGTGCTTCAAGGCGAAGTTCACAGCAGTCGGGCCGCCCGCGTCGTGGCCTACGGGAATGATCTCATCAAGTTTCAAGGCATCCACGACCGCTTCCAGATCACCGAGTTGTTGCTCAAAGCTGTAGTGCGCCCCGTCTGGCTTGTCGGATGCGCCGAAGCCCATAAAATCTATCGCAATTGTTCTACGACCGGCCGACACCAAGTGCGGAATAAGGTAGTCGTAGATGTGCGAGTTGTCTGGGAATCCATGCAGCACCACAAATGCGGGTCCGTGACCGGGAAAGTCGCGGACGTTTAGATGCCCGCGATCACGCATCACTCGATGTTCAGCGAAGGCTGGAAATGGTGTGTTTTGGGAATTTGACATAATATAGCTCCTCTGGATGTAGGGATGTTGCGGTGTGAGTTAGGTTTGGTTTACGGTGCGAATAAAATTCACAAGGTGATCGCTGACCTCGTCTCTGGCTTCGTGTTGCACCCAGTGGCCCACATTTTCAATTTCAACACTTCCCAGGAGACCTGGAAGGCCGGCGTGGAGTTTTTCAAAGGGTGGATACAGCGCTCCCAGGCCATCCGCCTTTCCCGAAATGTAAAAGGTTGGTTGGATGATTTTCGCGCCTTTCCATGCGCCGGAAAGATTGAAATACGGTTCGGCGGCGCGATAGTAATTCAGTCCGCCATGAAAGCCGGTGCGCTGGAATTCAGCGACGTTATGGGCGACATAATCTGGTTCCACCCATGCGGGCAATGGCCAGGGAGCCGGCCGATGCAAGCTTCGGGCCGGGTCCATGGGGTTCCACCGTGTGTCGGCTGGGGCAGAACCCGATGCCCAATATAAAATGCCTGGAATAGTAACTGCGGCGTCAGCCCAAATACGCTCGGCGTCCGGACGGATCTGTTCGAACATGTAGAACGTATTTTCCCGACCCGATTTTCGCATACGCTCGAAGACGCTTATTTCCTCACGGGGAACGTAAGGCACACTCAAGCAGAAAACAGCTATAAAGCGGTCGGGACGCATCAGCGCCGCGTTCCAAGCATGAGTTGCGCCCCAGTCATGCCCCACCAAGATGGCTCTGGGGATATTCAGCGCATCAAGCAGACCAATCAGATCGCTGGCCGTATGGAGCGGCGTATACAAGCTTGCCTCTCTCGGAGCAGAGCTGCGTCCGTAACCTCGCATATCCGGAGCAATAGCTCGAAATCCGGCTGATGCGACGTCTCTCATCTGCCGGCGCCATGTATAGGAAGTGTCGGGAAATCCGTGACAGAAAAGAACGGCAGGTCCTTCTCCTTGTTCAGTTACGTGCAGAGCGATGCCGTTTGAGGCGATGTCGTACTCTTTAAGAACATGGACGTCGGCGCCTTGGAGAGTTTCCGCTCCGGCCATTTGGCTTAGGTTGTATGGCTTCGTCGTCATGTAACCGAGTGAAGCCTGAAAGAACAGTTGATTTGCCATGCATCAGCGCTCAACGGCCGGTCGTGGCTGGGAACGACTGGTTGTCCTGTGCTCCAATTCTTGAACGAAATTTGCAGTTGGTCTTTTGCAGTTGGTCTTTTCATTGTTTTCGAGCTGTTATGTGGCTTGTTTTCCAACTGCGCTCTCTCAATAATTTTTCTTTTTTCGCTAAAACCACAGTTAGCTTAGTTGAATGTTGAACAAGTTGGTATTGTCCAAACGCTTTGATTTTCACAATTCCGAAGGACTGACGTGAAACAGTTCTTTTGAAGGGGTGCTTGATTGGTAAAAGCGCATATGGAAAATCAAACCAGAATCAGGAGAAATGTTAATTTTCTTATTTTTGAGAATAAGAGTCGAGTTTGGACGATTGACCGAGCAGAGAAATTCTGCGGGCGCAGGATTAGAGCCCGTTTGAAAACTACAAGCGCGTCTTTGTCGTCCTCGACTATCTGTGTTCCTGTTTCGGGCTGGATCTTAAAGCTTGATCAGTCCCTGGCGCGAGGCGGCGGCAATGGCTTCTGTTCGGCTTACTACGTTCAGTTTGCCGAAAATGCTGCGCAAGTGGCCTTTCACTGTAAACTCGCTGATGAAAAGACATGAGCCGATTTCTTTGTTGCTTTTCCCGCGAGCGAGCAAAACCAGAACTTCCTGCTCGCGGTCGGTCATGGTTTCGCCGCTGATACCCGTGACCAGCTTTTGCATAAGTTCCGACGGTATGCAAGTCATGCCGTTGTTCACTTTGCGGATGCAATTTAGTAAATCCTCACGTCGCGCATCCTTCAGCAGATAGCCCTTTGCTCCAGCTTTGACCGCTCGAAGAATATCAAGGTCCGCGTCATAAGTCGTCAACATGATCACCCGGGCAGAATGATCCCGCTGGCGTATTTCACTGAGCAAGCTGACGCCATCCATTTTGGGCATCCGCAAGTCTAACAATGTTATATCCGGGCGATGCTTCTGCCAAAGCTCAAGCCCTTCGATGCCATTGGCTGCCTCGGCGACGACAATCATGTCCTGCTGCATGGCAATAATCGCAGTCAATCCCGCCAGCACAGTGGTGTGGTCGTCCACGATCAATACTTTGATTTGATTCATGAGTGCCGGACTGGATTCAATCCCTTGTGGCAATGGAACCGTGGGCAATGCATTCTTAGCAGTTTTGGCCGGACGATTCATAAATTCTCTGGCTCGGTTGAAGTTGGCAGCGGAATGTTTACAGAAATTGTCGTGCCCTTGCCCATGGCGCTTTGAATTGAAAATTGGCCTCCCATGCTTTCAACTCGTTCTGCCATTCCTCGCAGGCCGAAGCCGGAACTTTTCGAATCTGGTTCAAAACCACGTCCATTGTCGCACATGGTCAAACGGAGTTCATGTTCGCCGAATGCAAGCAGGACATCAAATTTTCTGGAATGAGCGTGACGGAGGGCATTCGTCAAGGCCTCTTGTCCGATTCGAAGAATATTCGTCTCGAATTCAGGCGGGAATTCCAGCACCTCGCCTTGCACCGTGAACGTGGTCTGCACGGCCGTTCCGAGGGTCGATTTTGTGATCATTTCTTTCATGGCATCTGCCAGTTTTTGTTCCTCCAGAGCCAAGGGCCGAAGTGCTCGCACAGATCGTCGGGCTTCGCGTAAACCGTCGCGGGCAATTTCGCCCACGCCACGAAGATGTCCAGAGACTGCCTCGAGCCGGTTTCTGGACATCGCCTCTTCAGCCGCTTCTGTGTGCAGAATGACACCGGTGAATCCCTGTGCGAGCGTATCATGGATGTCGCGAGCCATGCGATTGCGTTCCTCTATAATAGCCGCCTTGCGGGTTTGGGCGGAGAGGCGGGCCAATTGAATCGCTAGCATTGCCTGATTGGCCAGCGATTGAGCTAGCTCGAGTTCCTCGGGCCGAAATACGCGCTTTTGTTTGAACCTAACGCCAATTACGCCTTCCACTTTGCTTGCGATAAGCATTGGAATCCAAAGATAGGCGACGATGCCCCGCGCCAACACATGGGCGCGCCATGGGAATTCCGGAAATTCCCAGATGTCCTCCATCATATTGGGCTTTCCGGTGCGGAAAACTTCTTCCCACGGGGCGAATGTCTGCACCGGCATAGAAGGAGTGATTGCGGCAATTGCTGGCTCGGAATTCGTCTTGAACCTGCCATCCTCCACTCCAAACTTAAAAGTCATCAGCCCACTAGCTGCGTCCATCAACCAGACGCTGTCGCTATCTGCTTCCAATTGTGTGATCACGGTTCGTAAGACATGCTCTACGATTTTGTCCGGGTTTGTTTCCGTCGCGATCGCGTCCAGAGCTTGAGTTAGAACTTCCGCCTGTTCGCGGGCCAATCTTTCCGACGCTCGTAATGCTTCCAGTGACCGTTGGCGTTCGATGGCAATCAGCGCGATGCGCGCTCCACCCTCAACCAGCGCCAAGTCCGACTCTGTGGGTGCGCGCGCTTCGGAGCAATAAAACGCAAAAACGCCGAGCAACTGGTTATCACTTGTCAAAATTGGCTCGGAACACCCCGCTCGAATCCCGTTGGCGATGGCCAGATCGCGATAACGATCAGTCCAGTTCTGATCCGTGGCGACGTCAGGGACAATGACACGCTTTTTTAATGAAGCGGCAGTGCCGCATAAACCTAATTCCACACCAATTAGAATTGGACTGATGGCCGAAATCCATTCGCGGGGAACCAGAGGGCCGGCGGTTGGCCAGAGCCGCTTTCCGTCGGGATCCGCCAGCAAAATGATCGTAACCGAGGGCGAGATCTGAACATCTATGGATTTGCATAACGAGGTTAAAACCTCTTGGAGACAGTCCCCGTCCGAAATCATTTCAAACGTCCGCTTTTCCGCAGCGCGCAACAGTTCCGCCCGCTTGCGATCATTAATATCAGTATTGGTGCCGAACCACTTGGTGACACGGCCATTTTCATCCCGGACCCGAACCGCTTGAACCAGAAACCAACGATATTCTCCGTCATGCCTCCGAAATCTGACTTCGCCTTCAATAACGGCCCCGGTTACGGATACTTCGTTCCATTTCGCGACATAGGCTTCAACGTCATCAGGGTGTATAAAATCACGATAACTCCAGCCTCGCGCCGTCTCTTGGGTCAGTCCTGAATAATCAAGCCATTGCTGATTGCAATAAATGTTATAACCATCTTCCCTTGAGCACCAGGCATGTGCAGGGATGGCATCAACAATCGTCCGGAGTTCGATTTCAGCCCGTTTGATCTCCTTGAGCGCTTTATCCAAATCGGCCGCCGCGCGCTCCTCCCGCGTGACATCACGCCCCGTCACAACGATGAGATCACGCCCGCAAAAATCGCTTCGTTTCAAACTCAGCGCCATCACCATCTCTTCGCCGCTTTTTGTGCGGCAAATGCGTTGCAAGGGCAGAGGCGTTCCACCTTTCAAATTTTCGATGGACTCCAAAATCTCGTCACGCGAAGCACTGGTTACAAAATCCCACGGACACATCGCAAGAAGTTCCTGCTTGGAATAGCCGAGAAGGGTGGAGGCCGCTGGATTCACATCTACGATTTGCCCATCGCACTCCACGACAAAAAAGGCATCCGCGACATGGGCAAAAAGGCCCTCCATTTGTGCTAGGCGTGTCTGCAACTTGACATTTTCGCGCCGGGACCGTTCAAGGTCGCGCCGAAGCGCCGCAATTGTCCCCGTGCCGTCGGTTTCTTGATCTACTAAGGCGGCGGCTGTGTCAGGACAGGAAATGACGCCATCTGGGTTCATTTTTATTCCCCAACAATATCAAGTCATGGTATCCGCAATCGTTTCAAAAGCAAACATCGGTTCGCAAATGGATTTGGCTCTGCGCAGCGCACATCAGCATTCCAGCGCATTCCATTTCCATGCCATGCTATTCTTTTAACGACTCATTGGCCACCCTCAAAAGAACAGGTTTCAAGTAGTTCGTTTGAACGATAAAAGTCGAACCGTTCGACCAATTGAGTAAAAAGCCCCCGACTGTCAGATTCGTGACGTGGAACGATGTCGTCAGTTCAATAGTCCACATCGCGAACTTCCACGCGATAAAAATCAAAGCAACCGCGCCTGGCCCGGAAAATGTGCCAAGAAAAAATATGGAGCAACAAAAAAACAAAATCGAATCGCCTGACAAGTCGGAAGGGGAAATTCTTCCGCCACCGCCTCGGAAAAACCGGCGCAAGTTGAAATTTCTCACCATTGGTGTGGCTGCCTTGACGGTTCTGGTCGTGGTGATTTTTTATTATTCCATTTTTGTCGCACCCTACGAATCCACCGACGACGCCTTCATTGACGGTTATGTCACCCTGGTGAGTCCGCGCGTGCCGGGACAAATTACGCAACTGCTCGTTAAGGACAATCAAGAGGTCAAGGCAGGCGATGTGCTGGTGGAAATTGATCCGCGTGATTACGAGGCGAAAGCGGCTCAAGCCCGCGCGGATTTGGCGGCGGCGAAAAGCCAGTTGATTCAATCTCAAGCGCAGGTGAAGGTCAGCGAAGCCAAAGTCACTCAAACGCAGGCGGCAGTGACGGCTGCCGACGCGGAAAGTCAACGGGCAATGGACGACCTGAAGCGTTACGAGAATGTGGAAAGTCGCGCGATTTCCAAAAGCGCGTTTGATCTGGCACAAGCCCAGGCGCGGTCGGCGGCGGCAAATTTGGAAGCCGCACGCAGCCAGACCAATGCCGCAGAATCAGACGTGGAATTATCCCAGGCGGGCGTGGAAACTGCGAAGGCCACAGTGCAACAGGCCGAGGCAAAACTTCAGCAGGCCGAGTTGAATCTTTCTTACACAAAAATCATTGCTCCAATGGACGCGCGAGTCACCGCGCGCACGGTGCAACCGGGAAATTATGTGCAGCCGGGTCAGGCATTGATGGCGCTGGTTCCAAAAGACGTATGGGTGACGGCGAACTTCAAGGAAACGCAAGTGACCTATATGAAGCCGGGACAACCGGTTGAATTGAGCGTAGACGCTTATCCGAACCGTAAGTTCAAAGGCAAAGTGGACAGCCTGCAATCCGGAACGGGCGCGCGGTTCAGCCTGTTGCCGCCGGAAAACGCGGTCGGTAATTACATCAAAGTTGTGCAGCGCGTGCCGGTGAAAATTATTTTTGATGAAGAATTGCCAACCAACTTGGACATCGCGCCGGGAATGTCGGTTGTGCCGAATGTGAAAGTCAAATGAGCGACGCGGCGTCCAATCCGGCAGTCGAATGGCGGCCACGCGCCAATCCCTGGCTGATTGCGCTGGCGGTGATGCTGGCGACGTTCATGGTTATTTTGGACACTTCGATTGCAGTCGTGGCGCTGCCTTATATCGCGGGAAATCTTGGCGCGACGCAGGATGAATCAACTTGGGTGCTGACAAGTTATCTGGTCGCCAACGCAATCATCCTGCCGGCCAGCACATGGTTCTCCAGTTTTTTCGGGCGCAAACGGTTTTTGATCGGCTGCACAATCATCTTCACAGTGGCTTCATTGTTATGCGGTCTGGCCACCAGCATGACGATGCTGGTGCTTTCGCGTGTCCTACAAGGGTTGGGCGGCGGAGCCATGCAGCCGTTGTCGCAGGCCATCCTGCTCGAAAGTTTTCCGCCGGCCAAGCGCGGCGCGGCCACAGCTCTGTTTGGCATCGCCATCGTGGTCGCGCCAATTCTCGGCCCCACATTGGGTGGCTGGCTGACGGACAATTGGTCGTGGCGCTGGGCTTTTTACATCAACCTTCCAGTTGGCTTGCTGGCGTTCTTTTTGATGTCGTGGCTGGTGGAAGACCCGCCTTACATTCGGAACAAGCTGGCTGGCCGCTTTGACGGCGGGGGATTTGCCCTGGTGGCGCTGTTTCTTGGAACATTACAAATCATCCTCGACAAAGGGCAGGATGCCGACTGGTTTTCGGCGATCTGGCTGCGCTGGTTTGCCGTTGTTTGCAGTTTGACTCTGATCGGGTTCATCGTGCGCGAACTGACGGCCAAAAATCCTCTGGTAGATTTGAGCGTTTTCAAAAACCGCAACTTCGCGGTGAGCTGCGTATTATTCGGATTGTTCGGCTTCGCGCTTTATGCACTGATTACGCTGCTACCCCTATTTGTTCAATCGCTGCTCGGATACACCGCCTTTGAAGCCGGGTTAAGCGTCAGCCCCCGCGGATTTGGGGCGTTTGCCGCGCTTTTTTTTGTCGGCGCGCTGGTCGGCAAGGTTGATTCGCGCCTGCTGGCCGGACTCGGATTTGCGGCGGTTGGGCTGGCCAGCTTTCTTTTATGCCGTTTGAGCCTACAGATGACGATAGGCAGCGTTGTCCTTCCAAACATAATTGCCGGCTTCGGCATCGGCTGCATCTTCGTGCCGTTGACCACGCTGGCGGTGGGCACGCTTCGCAACGAACAAATTGGAAATGCCTCAAGCCTCCAAAATCTGATCCGCAATACCGGCGGCAGCGTCGGCCTTTCAGTTGTTTCCACCCTGCTGCAAAGATATTCGCAAGTCCATCAATCCATGATGGCCGGACAAATGTCTCCCTTGAATCCCGAATACGAACAAAAATCAGCAGTGCTTCAAAAAGTATTCGAGCAACGTTTCAGCGCGCCGGACGCTCTGGCGCGGGTGCACGGTTTTCTTTATCACACGCTGCTCCAGCAATCCGACTATTGGGCGTTTGTGAATGTGTTTCTCGTGGTCGCCTGTTTTTGCGCGGTGAGTGTTTTATGTGTTTTAACTTATGAAAAGCCCCGGCAAATTCATGCTGTGGCCATGAGCGATTAGCGACAATATGAAACAACTTCTTCTCATTGACCACGAATATGGCGCGGGAGCCAGCACCATCGGTGAAAAAATTGCACAGAAGCTGGGTTGGAATATTTTCGACCAGGCACTGACTCAAGAAATCGCTCGGCTGGCCAGAATTCCGGTTGATACTTGCCTGCGGCGCTTGGAACGAAATGATCCGTTCCTCCAACGACTGGTCAATATCATCTGGCGCGGCAGTTTTGACCGGAACCTCCCGTCGCCCGACTTGGCGATTTTGGACAGCAAACGGCTGGCTTATTTACTCCAACGAGTGATCGAACAGACCGCTGAAAAGAAACCGTGCGTCATCATCGGTCGCGGTGCTCCATATTTTCTTCGCGACCGCACCGACACTTTTTGTGTGTTTCTATATGCTTCGCGTGAACTCAAGTTTCGACGCATGCTCAAGCACGTCGGCAACGAAGCGGAAGCCATCAATTTGGTGGACACTCTTGACGAGGATCGCCGGAAGTTTGTGAAACACCATTACGGTCACGAATGGCCGAACCGCCAATTCTTCCATGCCATGTTCAACACTGGCATCGGCGACGACAACACCGCCGAGGCAATCCTTCAACTGCTGAACGCCGTCAATAAAAACGAGGAGGCTAGTAAAACATGAGAACGACAATCTTTATGTCCGTATCGTGTCTGGCCCTCCTCGCTGGTTGTGCCGTGGGGCCGGATTACCATCCGCCGAAAGCAAGCGTGTCCGCACAACAATGGACATCGCCTCTCGTCGGCGGTGAAACGAACGGGCCGGTTGACCTTGCCACTTGGTGGAAAAATTTTGGCGACACGAATCTGGATTCGCTCGTGACGATGGCCGTCCAATCCAATCTCACGCTTCGCATTGCCGAAGCCCATGTGCGCGAAGCCCGCGCCGAACGTGACGTGACATCGGGAAGTTTCTGGCCTTCGGTGGGCGCTTCGGGTTCCTATTCGCGGAATCGCTATGGCCAAAATAATTTTCCGCCGCTGCCGCCCGGCACACCACTGGATTACAACCTTTATCACGCCGGTTTCGATGCCACATGGGAACTCGACGTTTTCGGCGGCACACGCCGAACCATTGAAGCCGCCAGTGCTGAAATGGGCGCTGCGTTATTCAGCCAGCGCGACGTTCTGGTCTCGTTGCTCGCGGAAGTCGCGCGGAATTACATCGCCGCGCGCGGTTACCAGCAACGTCTCGCCATTACGCTTCAAAATATCCAAGTCCAGCAGGAAATTTTAGACCTGACCAGCAACCGCTTTGAAAATGGATTAAGCAGCGACCTCGACGTTCAACAGGCAACAGCACTGCTGACTGCAACAGAAGCGGAAGTGCCTTCGCTGAAAACCGGTTTCGATCAATCCGTTCATCATCTGGCCGTGTTGCTTGGACAGCCGCCGGGCTCGTTGATGGACGAAATGTCGGTCGAGAAACCTATTCCACTTACACCGCCGGTCGTGCCGGTGGGATTGCCGTCGGATTTGCTCCAACGCCGTCCTGACGTGCAAAAGTCCGAGCGTAAACTGGCTGCCGCCACGGCGCGCATCGGTGTTGCCAAGGCGGATTTGTTTCCGAAATTTTCGCTGACGGGATTTGCCGGTTTGGAAAGTGTTTCAACGGCCAATTTTTTTAATTACGCCAGCCGCTATTGGTCCGCCGGCCCGACTGTGCAATGGGAAATTTTCCAGGCTGGCAGCATACGGGCCAATGTCCGCGTCCAGAATGCCCGACAAGAGCAGGCGCTGGACGCTTACCAGCAAACGGTGCTGGTTGCACTCGAAGACGCCGAAAATGCGCTCACCGCTTATGCCCGCCAACAAACGCGGCGCAAATCGCTGTCACAATCGGTTCATGCTGATGAACAGGCGTTGGAATTGTCCACCCAACTTTACAACAACGGTTTGGCGGATTTCCTTCAAGTGCTGGATTCCGAACGTTCGCTTTACGCGGCGCAGGATGCGTTGGTGCAAAGCGATCAATTTGTCTCGCTCAATCTTGTGCAGTTATACAAAGCGCTCGGCGGCGGCTGGCAGAATGAAACCAACGCAGCCTCAGTTATGGCCGCAAGCCATTAAGGTAACGCCTCCGGGAGTCGCACTGCGCCAACTGAATGGGGTGCAAGATACCGGCGGTCCAACGAACGCTTTGCTATTTTCGACCCGCAATCATTCTGAGAAGTTTTCTTTTTCTCACGATCGTCCACCTTCACGGAGTCCGCCGATTGCAGCTGCCATATTGAAGGTCGAGAACGGCATTTGAATCATCACGAAGACTGGCAAAGTTTAGTGACAATTGGTGCCAAAAAAATTGCAATTGTGTGCAGGTTGGTGCAGTTTGCGCGAAAATAGGCCTTACGTAAGCTGCACGTGGCTGAACACTTATGCATGGAGCTGCAAAGGCGTGGTGGGTTCGATTCCCTTCACCCGCTCCAATTTCGACTTCGACCGATTTAACTGATGATTTTATGGTGATGACACATTTCAAGCAGGGTCAATGGCCGGCGCCAATCAGGCCCTGAACCGCCTCCCTTCATGCACAAACTCATTGCTTTCCTCATGAACCTCGTCGAGTTTTTCATCAACCTCGTCAAACCCAAACCGAAGTCGGAAACCGGCCGGGGTCTGCTGGGCATGTATTTTGTCGAAAGCAACGCCAAGCGAAACAAGCGTAACCGCGAGCGGCAATGACGGCTGAACCGATGCAAAGCGGACAAAAGCCCGGACCCTTTGCTGGCTCAGCAGGTTCGAGGATGCAAGGCTATGCAACTCTCAACCACACCGTTTTTAAATAAGCCGGTTCGGCGCGGCTGATCGGAAAATCCGGCGGTTGCGGAACATAATGCTGTTGCAGAACCCTTCGCCGGGCCATGACCAAGGAAGCTTCCACATCGGCAAGAAAGGATTCCGCCGCCCAGTCGGTCGCATTGGTCGAGGCAAACAAGACCCCACCCGGCTTGATCAACGGCAGCGCCGCGGTCACCAGTTTTCCAAAATCCTTTTCCGCGCGGAACACGCCGTGCTCCTTCGATTGTGAAAATGTCGGCGGATCGAGCGCCACCACGTCGAACGTCCGGCCTTTTTTGGTCAGTCGCCGCAGCCAGTCAAACGCATCACCGTAGATAAAATCGTGTGCCGCCGGGTCGAGGCTGTTCAGCGTGAAATTGCGCCGGCCCCATTCGAGATACTTTTTCGAAAGGTCGAGGCTGGTTGTCCTGGCGCCGCCGCGCGCCGCGCAGACCGAAAAGCCGCAGGTGTAGGCAAAACAATTCAGGAGCCCAAGGCCCGAAGTCCAGGGTCCAAGGTTAAAATCCGCGGCAATGTGACCGGTCAGCAACCGGCGGCGGTTGTCGCGCTGGTCCAGAAACAAGCCAACGGAATAACCTTCGTTGAATCCCAGCTCGAACCGCACGCCGTTCTCACAAATTTCAAACCGTTCCGGGGCGACTTTGCCCCAGGCCAGCTGCGGGGATGCCTCGGCGGCGGTTGTGCGCCGCACCTGCCGCGAAAGAGTTTTGTGATACGCCCCATTCACGGAGAAAATCTTTGCCAGCCGCTGCAGTTCCTCGCGCTGGCCGGCACGCAGAGATTGTTCGGACTGCGACAGCAGGAATTTTCCAAGCCGCTCGACGTACCACCCCGGCCAGCCGTCACTGGCACCGTGGATCAGGCGGAAAGCATCCGTCTCCTGCGGATCGATCACTCCGACACGCAAGGCCAGGCGCGAATCGTCAACGAAATTCGAGGCCGCACGAAACGTCAACGGTTCGCCGGTGACCGGATGCGCGAACGAAATCTCTGCCGCGTGCAAAAAAACCCGTGCTGCCGGGGACCCGCCGTACAGAGTGTCGCCGAGAATTGGAAATCCGCTTTCCGCCGCGTGGATGCGAATCTGATGCGTCCGGCCCGTCAGGGGCTCGGACTCGACCATGATAAATTCCGGCTTCTGGCTTCTGGCTTCTGACTTCGGCGCCAGCCGAAATTTCGTTTCCGCGATTTCCGCGCCGGCATGTGGCGGGCGGCTCACATATTTGTCCCCGACCCGCACCAGCGCGGTTTTGACCATGAATTCTTTTGGCGGCACGGACCGATCGGTGAGCAGGAGATAGGTCTTGCGGACGCGGCGCTCCGCGAATTGCTCCGTGAGCGAACGGTTGGCCACCGGTGATTTGCCGAAGACCATTACGCCGCTGGTTTCCTTGTCCAGCCGGTGCAGGATGGCGAGCGTGGCCCAGCGGGGCTCGCGATGCCGCAGCCAGTCATAAATGCCCTCGCCGGCGTACGGACCGGGCGCGTGCGTGTTCCAGCCGGCGGGTTTGTGAACCACCAGCAGATGCTCGTCCTCAAAAATCACGCACGGAACCATGCTCCATGAAAACATTTTTGCCGCCAGGAATGAAGCAGGGAAATGCGGCTGGATTCTGCGGTTGCCTGTTGGTCCTTCAATTTGCAATGCTCCGCGCATGAAATTCGTCCGCTGGCTGTTGCTGCTTGGCCTGATGTCGCTGGTTATGTCCGGTTGCCGAACCACCGGGTTGGTGGCGTCCAAACCGCTCTATCGCGACCCGGTTTATGACGGCGCAGCGGACCCGATCCTGATCTGGAACCCGCAGGTCAAGCGCTGGTGGATGTTTTACACCAACCGCCGCGCCAACGTGCCGGGCTTGTCCGGCGTCACCTGGGTCCACGGCACGCCCATCGGCATCGCGGAATCGGCGGACGGCGGGGCGAACTGGAAATACGTGGGCACCGCTGACATCAGGCTGCCGACGGAATACGGCGGCACCAATGTCACCGAATGGGCGCCGGACGTGGCCCGCGCGCCGGACGGAACGTGGCAGATGTTTCTTACCGTCGTGCCCGGCATTTTCGAGGATTGGAATCATCCCCGCGACATCGTGCAACTCACCAGCACCAACCTGTTGCAATGGACGAACCCGCGCCGGTTGACGCTGGCCTCGGACCGGGTGATTGACCCGAGCATCTTGCGGATGCCGGATGGCACCTGGCGGCTGTGGTACAACAACGAACGCCGCGGCAAATCCATCGATTACGCCAACAGCCCCGACCTCACGACCTGGACAGACAAAGGTCTGGCGTTCAAAAGCCGGGGCGAGGGCCCGAAAGCTTTTCGCTGGCATGACAAATTTTGGGTGATCATTGATGAATGGAAGGGACTGGGCGTGTTTCGCTCCGACGACGCGGACAACTGGTCAAAGCAGCCGGAGAACCTGCTCGCCATACCCGGCAACGGCGCCGACGACCACGACATTGGCCGTCATTGCGACGTGGTGGTGAGCGGCAACCGTGCGTTCCTGTTTTATTTCACGCATCCGGACCGGCTCGAAACCAACGAAAAAAAGGACGACCACGAAAAACGCCGCAGTTCCATCCAGGTCGTCGAGTTGCAGGAGAAAAGTGGCTGGCTGACGTGTGATCGCGACCAACCGACACACATTCTCCTGCTGCCAAAGGAATAATTTTGCTGCCGGTATTCCTGACTAAAAAAACTCGCGGACAGGCTGTCCGCGCTCCTATTTTCTCCGCGTGCATCTGGCCCATCTGCGACTCCGGGACTTCCGCAATTACGCGCGGTTGGACGTGGATTTTTCGCCGGGCTTCCACTTGCTGCTCGGTGACAACGCCCAGGGCAAGACGAATATCCTCGAAACCACTTCCAATCGTTATTTGCCTATACCAGCCAGGTTGTGCTAATTTCAAAGGATGAGTGCCGCTGAATTGGTCGAGCAAATCGAAGCCCTGCCGGAGCAGGAGCGCGCGAAAGTCATCGAACAACTGCACGCGCACGCGCCAAAATGGATTCCCGAATCGTTCCGCGAAGGCATGGCGGATATCGCCGCCGGTCGCGTGGTTGATTTGGACGAGGCTCTTGCCAAGCCGTTTCCGAAAGAATGAAATTTCGGTTCAAGGCGTCGCGCGCATTCTGGAAAAGTTTCACCAAATTGCCGGAGCGGCAACAGGATTCGGCGAAAGCAGCCTTCAAAATTTTCAAAGCGAATCCTTTCAACCCGCGATTGCGCGCACACAAAATCAACAGCTTGTCGGCTTACTATGGCAAAACCATTTACGCGGCGGAGATTGAAGGCGATCTGCGCGCAGTTTTTTATGTCGAGGGCGACGCAATCTTAACCGTGGACATCGGCAATCACGCCATTTATCGCGTTTAACAATTCCCATCCGCGCTGAAAAGACTCGCGGACAGGCTGTCCGCGCTCCTATTTTCTCCGCGTGCATCTGGCTCATCTGCGACTCCGGGACTTCCGCAATTACGCGCGATTGGACGTGGATTTTTCGCCGGGCTTCCACTTGCTGCTCGGTGACAACGCCCAGGGCAAGACGAACATCCTCGAAGCGGCCTATCTCATGGCCACGCTGCGCTCGTTCCGCGGCGTCGGCGGGGCGCAGATGATCCGGCACGGCCAGAAGGGCTATTTCGTGGGCGGCAACGTGGTCGGCCAGGGCGAACACGAAATCAAAATGTACTGGTCGGCCCGCGAACGGAACCTGGCGCTCGACGGCCGGCCGGTGAAAAAGCTGACGGATTATCTCGGCGCGCTGCGCACGGTCATTTTCTGCACGGAGGATTTGCAACTGGTCAAGGGTGCCGCGCGCGCGCGCCGGCGGTTCCTCGACCTGTTGCTCGCCCAGACCCAGCCGGCCTACCTGCCCCTGCTCCAGCGTTACATGCGCGCCGTCCGCGCCCGCAACGCGCTGCTCAAGCACCGTTCCACCGACGAAGCCACACTGGACAGCTTTTCGCGCGAACTCGTTGAGCTAGGCAACCAGCTCATCCGGATGCGCGCCGAACTGGCGCCGAAGTTTTCCCCGCTCGCCCGCCTGGCGTATCGCCGCATTTCCAATGACGCCGAGGATCTGCGCATCGAATACCAGCCCAGCGTCAAAAAGGATTTCGCCGTCGAACTGGCCCAGTCACGCAACCGGGAACGGACGTACCGGTCAACGCTCGTCGGGCCGCACCGGGACGAACTGCAGCTGCTGCTCAACGAAAAGTCCGCCGCGCAATTCGGCAGCGAAGGCCAGAAGCGCACGCTGGCCATCGCATTGAAAATGGCGCAGGCGGAATATCTCACCGGCCTCCACGGCTCCGCACCGGTGCTGCTGATTGACGACGTTATGGGCGAGCTGGACGTGAAACGCCGCAGCGGCTTCCTGCCGCTGCTGGAACAGGCACGCAAGACCAGCGGCCAGGTCTTTATGACCGCCACCGAGGAAAACTGGCCGAGCGAAATGGGCCGCGACCTGCAACGCTGGGGCGTCATACGGGGCGCGCTGCTGCGTATCTGAAATTCAGTTCACAAACCGGTGCAAACGTCGCAGCAACAGCGGATGGGTCAGGTGTTTTTCCGCTTTTTTGGATTTCTTGTCGGCCTCCACCTCGCGCGCCTGCTGGACCAGTTGCGCGGTATTTACAAACGGCAGCATTTGGGGTCCCGCGAGCATGATCGTCAGCGCCTTGGCGGAACCTGCCCGGTCGCCAACAACGGCATTGGCCACGGCGTCACAACTGAATTCATCGAGACGGGACAACCATTTCATCATGCGGGACAATTGCGAGCGGAAATAGCCGGTGTGTCCCAAGGCATGATGCGCCACTTCATGACCCAGGATGAATGACAACGTGCGCGGATCATCCGAGCGCAGGCAGGCATAAACAATATCATCGATCAATACCACCACCCGCCGCCCGGCCAGTCGCATGGCGGCCGCATTAATGGTGTTTCCTTCGACCAGGTAGATCGCCGGCGCCTCGCCCAGGCCCATCCGGCGGGCGATAACCTGCGCGCAGTCATGAATCTCAGGAAATTGCGAGCCATTGATTTCAATTGAAGAGCCTTTCAATTGCGCCAGGGCTTTACGCCGCCGGAAATAGTCCACCAGGATGCCAAGGAGCACGATGATTCCCAGATAGAACACGACCACACAAATCAGAATAAAGAGTCCGAGCACCAGCCAGCCAAGGGCCACGGCTAATCCGGTCCGGGGCTCAACGAACGCCTTCGGATCAACCGGCGGGCCATCGGCACAGCACTTGGGGAAGATGACAGGTTCATTAATTTCAGGAATAGTTATGTTCATATTAATAGGCAGTTCTTCTGGTTGAGGTTTGGATGAGACAGGTTTTCTTTTAAGCCGAAGGCCCAAGGAATGCAATGCCAATTGTTGCCGGAGGTGGCGGCGGCCTTTCTGGCCTTTTCACCCGGCGGGTTCCCGATTAGGCTGATGTCATGCGAATTTTATCGGGCATCCAACCCAGCGGCACGCTGCACCTCGGCAATTATTTCGGGATGATGCGCCCCGCCATCGAGCTTCAGGAAAAAGGCGAGGCGCTTTATTTCATCGCGGATTATCATTCGATGACGACGCTGTTCGACCCCGCCGAGCGGCGCAAGAACACGCTCGACGTGGCGCTGGATTTTCTCGCCTGCGGCCTCGACCCGAAACGGACCGTTTTCTTCCGCCAGTCCGACGTGCCGGAGGTGACCGAACTGAGCTGGCTGCTATCCACGGTGACGCCGATGGGCATGCTCGAACGGGCTACGAGCTACAAAGACAAAATTGCCCGGGGCATCGCACCCATGCACGGCCTGTTTGCCTATCCGGTATTGATGGCGGCGGACATTTTGATTTACGACTCGAATGTGGTGCCGGTGGGGCGCGACCAGAAGCAGCACCTTGAGATGACGCGCGACATCGCCATCAAATTCAATGAAACCTACGGCCAGACCTTCGTGATTCCCGAGCCGCAAATCCGCGACGAGGTCGCCGTGGTGCCCGGCACGGACGGCCAGAAGATGAGCAAGAGCTACGGCAACACAATTGAAATTTTCGGCGAGGAAAAGGCTGTCCGCAAAAAAATAATGGGCATCGTCATGGACAGCCGCACCCCGGCGGAGCCCAAACCCGACGCGGAAAAGAACCTGGCCGTCCAGCTTTTGAAACTGGTTGCCCCGGCGAACACGGCAAAAGAAATTGAAGACAAACTGCGGGCGGGAGGGCTTGGTTACGGCGATTTGAAGAAGGCGTTATTTGAGAATTACTGGAACCACTTTGCCGCCGCGCGCAAGAAACGCATGGAACTGGCCGCGAACCTGGATTATGTGAACCAAGTCCTGGCCGACGGCGCCGCCAAGGCCCGCACACTGGCAAAAACTGTTTTGAAGCGCGCACGCAAGGCCAGCGGGTTGGAATGAAGCCGATAGCGGCAACCCGCCTCCGCCTGCGCATCACTGCGACGGCCGAAACCATCGTGCGCTCCGGTCATCCTTGGATTTTCGCTGACAGCATTCATGAGTTGAATCATGCCGGACAGACCGGCGAGCTGGCGGTGATTTACGACCGGAAGGACAAGTTTCTCGCCGTCGGCCTGTTCGATCCTGAATCACCAATCCGAGTGCGGATTTTGCACGCAGGCAAACCGCAGAACATTGATCAGTCTTGGTGGCAGGCACGGCTGGAGCAGGCCCTCGCCCGCCGGCGGGATTTATTCGATGTGCAGACCACCGGTTACCGTCTCATCCACGGCGAAAGCGACGGCTGGCCCGGTCTCGTGCTCGACCGCTACCACACCACGCTGGTCCTGAAACTTTACACGGCGGCCTGGCTGCCCCGGCTGGACGAAACGCTGGCGTTGATCAAGGAACAGGTGCCAGCCGAACGCATCGTCCTCCGTTTGAGCCGTAACATCCAGGCGACCGCCGACGCTCAATTCCAGCGCACAGACGGGCAGTTGCTGCAAGGCGAGCCCCCGACCGGACCGGTGATCTTTCTGGAAAACGGCGTGCGCTTCGAGGCCGATGTGGTGCGCGGACAGAAGACCGGCTTTTTTCTGGACCAACGGAAAAACCGGCGCGAGGTGGAAACACTCGCGCAAGGCCGGCGCATGCTGAATGCGTTCAGCTTCTCCGGCGGCTTCTCGGTCTATGCGGCGCGCGGCGGGGCCAGGGCGGTGACCGACCTCGACATCAGCGCGCATGCGCTCGCCGCGGCCAAGCGCAATTTTGCGCTGAATAAAAACCTTCCCGGCGTGGCCGCGTGTCAGCACGAGACTGCGCAGGGCGATGCCTTTGACTGGCTCGCGGCGAGCACCGCAAAGTTTGATCTGGTCGTTCTCGACCCGCCGTCATTGGCCAAGCGCGCCGGGGAAAAGGCCGGCGCCCTCCGCGCCTATGAAAAACTGGCGGCCCTCGGACTGGAACGGCTGGCCTGCGACGGCATCCTGGTGGCCGGCTCCTGTTCCGGACACGTCCCGGCGGAGGAATTTTTTGAAACGATCCGGCGCGCAACCGCAAAGTCGGGAAGAACCTTCACAGAATTGAAAACTTTGCGGCAGCCGCCGGACCATCCGGCCGGTTTCAAGGAAGCGGAATATCTGAAGGTGATTTACCTGAAACTCGTAACGTGACATAGTCACGGAAGCATGATGTTGTCATTCAATTGCCTCTATGAATCGCGCCTGATTGCGGTTTGCATTTGACATCAACCCGTTTAAAAGTGAGTTTCGCGACCCAAAAGCCAGCGCACTTCAAATGAGTCGAGACCAACCCATAACTTCCAACGCGATGTATCCCTCGGAATCAAAAATCCCGCCGACAGGATTTATGATCCGAATATCAGCATGGAATGCAAGTCATCCTGTTTTGGCGATTGTGCTCGTTGCTCTTCTGGCGGTGGCCATTAATTGTCATCCGATCATTTTCTGCGGCAAAAGCTATGTTGCTCCCATGCCTTCGGGCGAAAAACTGGTTTATAACTGGTGGCCGCCATTGCCAGGAATGGAGCGGTGGTCCACGCCCAGCGTCCTGGAGTGCGCCAGCCCTCTGGCGCTTTGCCGGCAGAAGAAAGCTCCACTAAATATAATCGCACAACTTATCTGCGTTTTTTGAAAATGCGGACCGAGATTTGTTTTTGACGCTGACGCGGCAGAAATCTAATATTCATCAAAGAAAAACTGGTGCGAGACGAAACCAACCCAAACCAAAGCTTTCAAACCTGTGCCTGACCTGGACCCCAAACCCCGAAAGCCAGGTTTCGTAGAACGGCTTTCAGCCTGGAGCGCACAACGTCCGGTTCGGGCAATCATCCTCGTCTCGTTGTTGGCGGTCGTCATCAACTGTTATCCGATCATCTTTTGTGGCCGGAGCTATGTGTCTCCCGCCTGCGCCAGCCCGATGGTTTATACCTCCTGGCCGCCGCTCCCCGAAATGAAGCAAACCCTGCCGGTGCAGAGGCATGGGAGCGACACTTGGGCAATGATGATCTGGGCGGTTCCGGCCGGGTTCATGGAATCCCGCGCCCTGCTGCAACACGGAGAACTTCCGTTGTGGAACCGATACGGCCAGGGCGGTGAAACCCTCATCGGCCAGGCGGTCTCAATGCTCGGCGATCCGTTGCAATTGATCGTCATCGTCGGATGTGGATCCGCATGGGCCTGGGATATCAAGTTCCTGGCGGCAAAATTTCTTTTCTGCGCCGGTTTTGGACTGCTCATTCTCCGGCTGTTGAAAAACCATTCGCTGTCGTTGATTTACGCCGTGCTCGCTGCCTATTGCGGCGCTTTTTTTTACATCAACGATCACCCCGTCTTTTTTGTTTTTTCCTATGCTCCGTGGATCCTGCTCTCCGCCCTGAGGTTGCTCGACTTGCAATCGAGCCGTCCGGTTCGCTGGGGACTGCTCTGGTTGTTGGTCAACTTCGCCTGTTTTAATGCCGGGCACGTGGAAGTGGCGGTGGTTTTGATCGGCGGATTGAATCTGGCGGCGGTCGCTTACGCCGTGTCTTCCGCTCGCAACCTTGCCGGTTCGGCAAAGGTGCTGGGACGCATGGTGGTGGGCACGCTGCTCTTTTTGGGACTGACCGCGCCGGTATGGTTGTCATTTTTGGTGGCACTGGAAGGTTCCTATTCCGCACATCAGGAAATCCAGGTGTTCCGTCTTGAGCGCATGAGTCTGCCGGGTGTGTTTGATGACCTTTTTTATCTCCTCCTCCGGGAAAAAGACACCAATACTGCACTCGCACCGGGAACCAGCCTGTTGGTGCTGGCCGGTTGCATCCTTTCCGCATTGCGCTGGCGGCAACTGAGGGGAGAAGCTTTCTTTTGGGTCAACAGCTGTGCCATCGGGCTGTGGGGGGGGTGTGTTTATGGCTGGGTTCCCACTTCGGTCCTGGCCGCGATTCCCTTGTTGAACCGGGTGGGCCATACTTACGTCGATTTGTCCTATTTGCTGATCATCCAGCTTACCATTCAGAGTGCCTATGGTTTCCATTGCCTGGCCAAGGAGGAAAATTTCCGGCGGGTGGCAGTGGATTTTCTTTGGATAGTTCTGGTCTTTGCCGGGATGTTTGTGGCGTATGGCTTCGGAATCACACACCAACCCATCCCGTGGAATTATTTTCTATGCGCCGGGGCGGGGGCGGTCGGCGCACCGCTGCTGTTCGCTTTCCTGAAAAGTCGCAACCGTCAGACCACCACGATGGGATGGGTGGGGGTCATCCTGTTGGGATTTGTCGCCCAGTTCCGCTTCGGACTGTATAACTTTGGCAGCGGGGATTTGCTGATGATTCCGGGTCCACGAATGGTTTTGGATGCTCCCAGCCAGGCCGTTGACAAGATCAAGGCGGGTCAGACCGGACCGTTTCGTATTGTCGGACTGGACGGGAATTTCTTCGGCGATTATTCGGCGGTGTATGGCTTGGAAGACATCCGTTCGATGGCGCCCTTGAGCAACGGCGAATTTAGCAGCCTCATCCGGAAATTCCCCGGCATAATGTCCGGCAAGGGCAAGGATTGGTGGATCCAAGTGGTAGATCCGGTCGCCACCCAACCCCTGTTGAACCTGCTTAACGTCAGGTATCTGCTGGCTTCTCCGGGCGTCAGTCTCCCGCAGGGGCCCGATTTTCGCCTCACGGATCGCAGCGACTTCTGGGTTTTTGAAAATCTGGAGGCGTGGCCGAGGGCCTTCTTCTCGGACAAGGTGGTTTCCATCTCCGCCAACGAGGAATTCATCAAACATCTTTTGGAAAATGGAAAACAGCCGTTCATTGCCCTGACCCGGGAAGACATTGAGCGCCGGCCGGGTCTAAAACAATTGGCGGCGGTGGATCAGGCAACGGTTTCACCGGCGACAAATTATGAGTTGCTTCCCAATTCAACCGCATTCGACGTTCACGCCACATCGGCCGGGATGGTCTGTCTAACGGAGGGCCAGGCAAAGGATTTTACGGCCAAGGCGAACAATGAAACCAAGGAAGTCCTGACCGTCAACCGGGCGTTCAAGGGTATTTATCTGGACCGGCCGGGCGATTACCACATCCAGTTCAGCTACCGTCCCCGGCATTGGAGGCTGGCTTGCACTTGTTTCTGGCTTTCCGCCGGCGTGGCCATTCTGGGGGCACTAGCCAGCCTCATCCGCGGCGGAGCGCCGGCGCCAGGCAGGGACACCCTCATTGATTAAACACCCCAAGACGCATGAATCCTGTATCCCACGAAAGACCAGTCGCCAAAACTTGCCACGTTTGCAGTGGGGCGAGATTTTATTACTTGTTTTCAGCATCCGGCTACCGGATGGTGCGCTGCGATGATTGCGGGCTGGTCTTTCTTAATCCACAGCCCAGCGATGAGGAACTGGCCCGGATTTACAGCGCAAACTATTTTTTGGGGAGCGACAGCGAAGCCGGGCGCAAAACCGTCAGCCAGATCAAGCAGGCCACGGCCCAGCTCTATCTTTCGGAAATCCGCCATTACCACGGTTCAGCCAAGGGACGACTGCTGGAAGTCGGTTGCGGCGAAGGTGATTTTCTGGTTTCGGCTGAGAGCGAAGGCTGGCAGGTCACCGGCGTAGAATATTCGTTTTCCGCCTGCGAACGTGCGCGACAACGCCTGAAAAACGGCGAAGTGCATTGTGGTGAATTGGAGTCGGCGAGGCTGGCAACCGATCAATTTGATCTTTGCATTATTTCCGACGTCATCGAACACGTTCGCTCACCCCGTGACTTCCTTCAAGAAATCCATCGGGTGCTCAAACCGGGCGGGACTTTGTTCATTGCCACGCCTTCGATTGATTCCTGGTCCGCCCGGGTCATGCAGCAAAAGTGGGTGGAGTTCAAAGCCGAACATCTGACCTATTTCGACCGCCAAACCCTTCAAACGGTGCTCTTCGAATCGGGGTTCCGCGAGATCATGGTTCGAGCCGGCTGGAAAATTCTTAGTTTTGACTACATCAAGATGCATTTCGATCGCTTTCCCATTCCGATGATCACATCATTTTTGAACTGCATCGCCCGCATTGTGCCCAAAAAACTGCAGCACCGGCATCATCGCATCGTTGCCAGCGGCATGATGGTTTTCTCACGCAAAGCGGAACGGCGGCTGCAGCCGGTGCTTTCTGTGATCGTTCCCGCATACAATGAAGCGCAGACGATCGGCGTGCTGATGGAATCGCTGCTTCGCAAAGACCTGCCCGGCCTGCAGATGGAAATCATCATCGTCGAGAGCAACTCGACGGATGGCACGCGCGAAGCCGTCCTGAAATACAGGGACCGTGCGCGCGTGAAGTTGATTCTGGAAGATGAACCCCGCGGAAAGGGGTATGCCGTGCGGACCGGATTGAAAGCCGCCACCGGCGATTTTGTGCTCATTCAAGATGCCGATCTCGAATACGACCTCGAAGATTACGAGGCCTTGCTGGAGCCACTCGTCGCCGGACGCGCGGCATTTGTGCTTGGCTCCCGGCACGGCGGACGCAATGTCTGGAAAATGCGCCAGTTTACCGGGCAACATGTCCTGAGCCTGTTCGTCAATGTTGGCCACTGGTTTTTCACCACCCTGATCAATGTCCTGTTTCTTCAGCGGCTGCGCGATCCATTTACGATGTTCAAGGTTTTTCGCCGGGACTGCCTTTATGCCCTGGAGTTTCAATGCAATCGTTTTGACTTCGATTTTGAATTGCTGATCAAGCTCATCCGCAAGGGTTATCGCCCGATGGAATTGCCGGTGAATTACCGCTCCCGTTCCTTCAAGGAAGGCAAAAAAGTGCGCATGTTCAGGGATCCACTGACGTGGCTGAAAGCCCTGGCCAGGTTGCGTTGCGTGAGAATTTATCCGCGGCGGGTGGACGGGGCAATGCCAGAAGCCACCCCCGTCGGAAATGGGCTGGCGTCCATACCAGTCCAGAATCACAAACCATGAGTTCCCCGTCCGCCCCAAGCACGGTTGATGGAAGTTACTACCAGCACACCGGGAAAATGGGTTTTGCCCGGCGCATTTCGACCGTCGCCCGGCGGCGGGTGCATGATCTTTTTCTGCGAACCATGCAACCCAAACCACGCGACCTCATCCTGGACATCGGAACGAGTGACGACACGGCATCGAGGCAAATATGCTCGAACAACTCTATCCTTGGCGCGAAAATCTGACGTGCGCCAGCCTGACTGATGGCCAAACAATCACGTCGGCCTACCCAGGTGTGCGGCATGTCCGGATAGCGCCGGGCCAGCTGCTGCCCTTTGGTGACAACGCTTTTGATATCGTTTACAGCAATGCGGTCCTGGAGCATATTGGGTCGCGAACACAGCAGGACCGGTTCATTGCCGAGATGTGCCGGGTTGCTTCCCGCCGTTTTCTGGCGGTGCCCAACCGGAGCTTCCCCGTTGAATTTCACACTTGCCTGCCGTTGATCCACTATCTGCCAAAAGAATGGTTTCGGAGGTTGCTTCGCAACACCCGTTATGATTACTGGTCGCATGAAGAGAATTTGAACTATGTTTCCGCATCGGACCTCCGGACCATGTGGCCCGGGAATCGACCATCAACTCTCACTTACACTGGAATCGGTCTCGGATCGTGGAAATCGAATCTTGTGATTTACCAATCTTAAACCCCGGCGCAGGCGCAACTTGGCCTGCGAATCCGCCAGCCAATGGCTCAGGTCGCGTTCACCGCAATCAAATGGTCAATGCTCCAACCGGTGAAGGTTTTTGTCGTTTCCGAATCCGCGCTTTGGTTGGCGTGTGCAAAGTTGGTGACGTTTGTTTGACCCTGACGTATCAGGGAATTAAAGTTTGCCGCGAAACAATTGATTCCCGATGAAGTTATCCGAACCCCAAGCCACCAAGACAGCCTTTGCTGGCCGGGTTCGGGCGTGGAGCACACAACATCCGGTTCCGGCGATCATATCGGTTGCTTGGTTGGCGATGATGGTCAACTGTTATCCAGTCATCTTCTGCGGTAAAAGTTTTGTTTCCCCCACGCGCGGAATGGCCATGGTCTATGACGGGTGGCCGCCGCTTCCCGGCATGGAGTCCGCACCTCAAATGTCAGAGCATGGAAGCGACACGGCGTCGGCATTGATATGGGCGGTTCCGGTCGGGTTTGTCGAATCGCGCAGTTTGCTGGAACACGGAACATTTCCGTTGTGGAACCGGTACGGTCATGCCGGCGAACCGTTGCTCGGACAGGCCGTTTCCATGCTGGGCGATCCCCTGCATTTGATTGTTATCTTCGGCCATGGATCGGCTGGGGCATGGGACATCAAATTTCTCGCCGCGAAATTTGTGTTTTGCGTCGGCTTCGGCCTGCTCATTCTCCGGCTGTTGGGCGACCTGCCATTGTCCCTGGTTTACACCGCACTGGCGGCGTATTGCGGCGCCTTCTATTATATCAACAACCATCCGGCATTTTTTGCGTTTTCGTATGCGCCATGGATTTTGCTCTCCGCCCTCGCATTGCTTGAAGTGCAATCGAGAGGGTGCCTCCGTTGGGGACTGGTCTGGTTATTGGCCACTTTCGCGTGCTTCAATGCCGGGCATGTCGAAATCGCGGTGGTTCTAATTGGCGGGTTGAACTTGGCCGCAGTTGCCTGCGCGTTTGCCCGCTGTCGCAAAATCAACGAAGCGGCAAAAGTGGTGGTCGTCATGGCGGTCGGGACGCTTCTTTTTTTGGGACTGACCGCGCCAATGTGGATTTCATTTCTGGGAACGCTTGAAAACTCCTATTCCGCGCACTCGGTAATCTCCGTGGGTCAACTTCGATCCGCGGCTCTGCCGGGAGTTTTTGACGATCTTTTTTATTCGCGACTTTTGAAGAACGATTCTGGTGTCGCCGTGGCTCCAGGAACCAGCCTGTTGGTGATGGCGGGTTGTATTCTTTCGGCATTGAGATGGCGCCAACTGAAAGACCAAACCTTCTTTTGGATCAACACCGGCGCCCTCGGGCTGTGGGGTGGTTGCGTCTTTGGGTGGGTTCCCGCCCGGCTCATTGCAATGATCCCGTTGTTGAACCATGTTGGCCATGTTTTCACCGACTTTTCTTATCTGTTGGTCATCCACCTTACCATCCAGAGCGCCTATGGCATGCAGTGCCTGGCGAAAGAGGAAAATTTCCGGCGCGCGGTGGTTGATTTGCTCTGGGTGGGACTGATCTCCGCAGGAATGATTCTGGCATATTGCTTCGGACTCACGCACCACCCTCTTCCTTGGGGCTATTTCTTGTTCGTCGGGGCGGGGGCGGCAGGCGCGTTGGTGCTGTTTGCATTCTTGCGGACCCGCTTTGACCACATCTCCGCGCTCGGATGGGCGGGCATCCTGGTTTTGGGATTTGTCGCCCATTTCCGCTTCGGACTATATACTTTTGGCAACACAGACTTGTTGATGCTTCCCGGACCCAGGGTGGTTCTGAATCACCCGAGTGAAGCCATTGAAGAAATCCAGGCGGACAAGTTCAATCCGTTTCGCGTTGTCGGTGTGCAACGAAATTTTTTTGGCAATTATTCAGCGGTTTATGGCCTCGAAGACATTCGCTCGTGTGCGCCTTTAAGCAACGCCGAATTTATCGATCTGATTCGAAAATTTCCCGGTATTAAGCTTCACGGCGATTGGATGCTTGACGTGACGGACCCATTTGCCGCCCAACCCTTGCTGAACCTGTTGAACGTCAAATATCTGCTGACGCCTCCGCACGTCAACGTGCAGGCAGGACTTGATTTCCGGCTGAAGGACCAGAGCGATTTTGGGATTGTGGAGAACTTGGAGGTATGGCCGAGAGCCTTCTTTTCGAACCAAGCGGTTTCGAGCCCGTCGACCGAGGCGTTCATCCGGCAACTTTTGGAAAATGGGAAACAGCCATTTATTGCGTTAACCCCGGAAGCGTTCGAAAAACAGCCCGCCATACGGCAGTTGGAAATGACGCAAAAAGTAATCGTGTCGGCTGCGACACATTACCAACTCCTTCCCAATTCAACCGCCTTCGATGTCCACGCCACCTCCGCCGGCATTGCCTGTCTCACCGAAGCCCAAGCCAGCGATTTTACCGCCACGGCCAACGGCGAAACCAAAGCCGTCCTGACAGTCAACCGCGCGTTCAAGGGTGTGTATCTCGACAAACCGGGAGATTACCATCTGGAGTTCATTTATTATCCGCGCCACTGGCAGCTGGCTTGCCTCCTGTTTTGGATGGCAATCGCAAGCATTGCCGCAGTGGCCTCCGGGAGTTTCATTCGCACCCGGGTTTCACAACCTAAGAATCCCGAGATGGAATTGGAACAGGACAAGTCACGGGAATTGCCGGTGAAACTCCCATTCACCTCTATACTCCAAAAGGCTGGAAGGTAAGAGATCTCAAAATTAAACAATTTTCAGCTTCGGCAGGTCCTGTGAATCAACCAGTCCCACCGGTTCGTGTTTCGCGTTCACCACGATCAAATCGTCAATGTTCCGTTCGTTGAACATCTTCAGCGCCTCGGCGGCCAAGGCGTCATCACGGATGCTGATGGGATGGTGCGTCATCACCTTTTTCAGCGGTTGCATCAGCAAATGCTGGTCACGGGCCATGTGCCGCCGGAAATCGCCGTCGGTGAAAACCCCCACGAGTTTGCCGCGCGCATTCACAATGCTCAGGCTGCCGGACTTGGCACGGGTCATCACAAACAATGCCTCCTTCACGGTAAGATTCTCACCGGCCATGGCATTGCGTTCCCCGGCACGCATGATGTCGCCGACCCGCAGGAGCAACGCGCGGCCGATCGCGCCGGACGGATGATACCTGGCGTAATCCTTCTGCTTGAACCCGCGAGCCTGCAACACGGCCATCGCCAGGGCATCGCCCATGACCAACATGGCCGTCGTGCTGGACGTCGGGGCCAGGTTGAACGGACAGGCTTCTTGCGGCACATGGACATTGAGCACCAGGTCGCTGTGGCGGCCGAGCGAGGACTTCGGATTGCCGCACAGGGAGATGATTTTGACGGAAAACCGCTTCAACGCCGGCAGCAGGTTGAGCAGTTCCTCTGACTCCCCGGAATAACTGAGCGCGAGAATCACGTCGCCGTCATTAACGACACCCACGTCACCATGCAGCGCGTCCACGCTGTTGAGCACCACACTGGTGGAACCCGTGCTGGTGAGGGTGGCGGCGATTTTCCGGCCGACGTTGCCGGATTTGCCGATACCCACGACGACGATTTTGCGGCGTTGCACCAGCATTTCAACGATGGTCTCAACGGCTCGGGAAAAGGATTGGTCGAGTTGCGCCCGGACAGCTTTGAGCGCGGCAAGTTCGATGGCGAACACTTCACGGGCTTTGGCAACATGACTCATCGTTCTGAGGGTGCCGGCAAAGGCAGTTCATTTCAACCTGTAAGCGAGATCCCGCCGGAGCTCGAAGCAAACCGGCAGCCCTACATGGCGCTGGCTTGAAACTGCTGGTTAATCCGGTCGAAGCGCCTGTTGTCGGCGCGGATCCGGGCGGCGAGGGTCCGGGCCGTGGCCTGCAGGAATGGGGTGGCGAGACCAGGAGCCTCCCGGGTGAGCCGGTCAAAGGCCACGTCGGAAACCCTAAGCACGATGCTGTCCGCATTGGCGATGACATCCGCCGAACGCGGGCCATGATCGAACAACGATATGTCGCCAAAGAAATCTCCGGGCCCGAAGGTGGCCAGGATCGTCTCCTTTTCACCGATCATCACCCGCGCGCGCAATTCCCCCTGCAGGATGAGGAACATCCCGTTGCCGGCATCGCCCTGTTTCACGACCGCCGACCATTGCGGCACCTTGTGCAATTCCATGAATTCCGCCAGGCGATCCAGCTGCGCGTCGTTCAACTGGGCCAGGATTTTGATGCGCCGGAGTGAACCGGGCGTGATACCGGCATTCGCAGTCACGGTGGAATTCGGGATGGTTTCCCGATTGAAAAACGGTTGCAGCTCGGGAATTTTTGCCGCCTGCCGCCAGCTTCCATCCTGCCGCGCGAAGACCCAGGTGTCGGCGACCACGCGTTCATCCTTGATCCAGTCGATCAACACCGGCAGTTCCACCGGCCCATAAGGGGCATCGTCAATCCCCCAAATGAAGAAATTATTGACGTTATCCTGTAACTCCATGAAACCGTTTATAGCACCGGCTGTTGACCTTTGGGAAGCAAAAAATGCTTTGAACCCGCAACCCGGCAAATTACGGGCAGGCACGAAACCGAGGCTATTTCGACTGGGCAAAGAGCATCAGCACCCGCGGTCCCCGGTCGGTCATCAGCTGAAATTGCGCCTCCTGCGGGCCATGAGGAACGGCCAGGCCGTCGCAAAACTTGTCACGAACCGGCTGGCCGTCCACCAGCAGCATGTAGTGGTGCATCCGGGCGCATTGCAGGTTGTGCAACGTGACCTGCCACCCATCCAACGCCCCGTCCCGCACCAACGGCACCTTCTGCCAGTTCGTAAACGTGCCGACCACTTCAACCGTGGCGGGTTCTTGGGTCTGGCCCTCGGGCAAACGCCATCGGAACACTTTGCTGTAAATCTGTCGGCGTTCCGCAGGCTTCTGCACCGGAGCCTTCAGGCCGGAAGCAGGTTTAGGAAGGACGGGGCCGGTCTTCTGCGCCGGTTTCTTTAAAAAAGCATTGCCAAAATTTTGAGACATACATCTGGTTCTCTGGTTTGAAGCTACACGACCTTCGGGTCCGGCTCAAGTTGCGGGGAGTCATTTCGATTGGAAACTATCCCGTGTTCGGGTAGGAGCCGAGGACTTTGACGAAGTTGCAGTGGTCGCCCAGCAGCTGGATCGCCTTGATGACCTTGCGATCCTCCACGTGGCCGTCACAATCGATGAAGAAGAAATACTCCCACGCCTTCCGTTTGCTCGGGCGCGACTCAATCTTGGTCATGTTGATCTTGTGACGGCGGAAGGCGGCGATGGCCTGGTATAATGCCCCGGCCTTGTCGGCCACGCTGACCAGCAGGCTCGTCCGGTCGTTGCCCGTGGGCGGACTGCATTGGCGTCCGAGCACAAGAAAGCGCGTGGCATTGGCGGCGTTGTCCTGGATGTCCTGTTCGAGCACGTCCAGGCCGTATTTTTCGGCGGCCAGGATGCCGGTGACCGCCGCCTTCCCTGTTCCTTTCGCGGCCAGTTCGGCGGAACGCGCATTGGACGATGTCTCAAAAATCTCAACCCTGGGAAGGTGCAACTGAACCCACTGCCGGCACTGCGCCAGCGCCTGTGGGTGCACGTGCAACCGCCTGATGTCCTTCAACCGGCCGTTGCCTGCCAAACAATACTGGATGGGCAAAACGATTTGCGAAACGATCTTCAAATCACTGTCCACAAACATGTCGAGCGTGTGGGTGACCACGCCTTCGGTGGTGTTTTCGACCGGCACGACCCCGTAATCCGCGCGATTCTTGCTCACCTCGGTGAATATGTCCGCGATGGTTTTTTGCGACACGTAGCGCAGGCTGGAACCGAAACGGCGGATGGCGGCCTGATGCGTGAACGTTGCCTCCGGCCCCAGATACGCAATGGACATCGTTTTTTCCAACGCGAGCGCGCTGGACATGATCTCCCGGTAAATCGCGCGCAACTGGTCGTCGGTGATCGGCCCGCTGTTCGATTTGCAGACGCGCTCAAACACCGCCCGTTCGCGGTGTGGCGCGTAAATCTCCTCGCCGGCCTTGAGCTTGATGTCGCCGATGGCGAGCACGTGCTTGGTACGCTCATTGAGCAGCCGCACAATGTTCGCATCCAGCTTGTCAATGGCCTTGCGATGTTCGGGAATATTCACAACTCCGGCAGAATGCAGAATCAAGACTGAAGAATCAAATCAGTTTCGCACGATAATCAGCCGAAACCGGCATTTTAAACGGCCGGTCATTTTAATGAACGGCTATGGGGTAACGCGGTCTGAACTGTCAGCCATTGATTTCCCTGCTTGTTCGGACCTTAGAGCGCGGGTAAACACAAGGCGGCCTGAAAAATAAAATGCCATCCAGTTTGAGAAACCGGCGCTGGCGGCGGTTGCAGAAGTTGATCTGCCCGGCGCTGGCGGCAGGGGCGTGGTTGACGATCGTTCCGGAGGCGGCATCGGAACCAGTGGTGATGGCGAGCAATCCGGGCGTGAAGTGGACGAATGCTCCTTGGGCTGATTCGAACTTTTTTCCGATCGGCGTGTGGCTCCAGAATCCAGCAAAGGCGGAATCCTATCACCAGGCCGGCATCAACCTTTACGTTGGTTTGTGGACCGGCCCGACTGAGGAACAACTGGGCGCGCTCAAAAAGGCCGGCATGTGGGTCGTCTGCGAACAAAACAAGACCGCCCTCCAGCATTTGACTGATACGAACATCATCGGCTGGATGCACAACGACGAACCGGACAACGGTCAATCGTTGGGAGCCAGATTTGGTTTCGGCTCGCCAATTTCACCGGGAATGATAATCCGGAATTACCAACGGATGAAGGCTTTGGATTCCTCGCGCCCCGTCCTCCTGGGTCTCGGCCAGGGCGTGGCTTGGGACGGCTGGTATGGCCGCGGCAACCGGAACCATCATCCGGAAGATTACCCCGAATATCTCAAAGGTTGCGATATTGCATCGTTCGACATTTACCCGGTGAATCATGAAAGCAAGGAAGTGAGCGGCCAGCTCTGGTTCGTCGCGAACGGCGTGGATCGGCTGATCCAATGGAGCCGGGCCGAAAAACCGGTCTGGAACTGCATTGAATGCACCGCCATCAACAATCCCAAACAAAAACCCACGCCGGATCAGGTTCGTGCTGAAGTCTGGATGTCACTCATTCACGGCTCGCACGGTTTGATTTACTTCGTGCACCAGTTCAAGCCGAAGTTTCAGGAGGCCGCCCTGCTGGAGGATCCGGAAATGCTCGCCGCCGTGACCCGGTTGAACCGGCAAATCGCCCGGCTGGCGCCCGAGCTGAACGGCCCCACGATCCGGGACGCCGTAACCGTGCAGCCGGAAAACCCGGAATCGCCGGTGGATGTGATGGTCAAGCGTTTTGATGACGCGACGTATCTGTTTGCCGTGAACATGCGCAATCACGCAACCGAAGCCACCTTTACGCTCGCCGGGTTTGAGGGAAGCCATCCCGTGGAGGTACTTGATGAAAACCGGACCCTGGCCGCCACCAACGGTTCGTTCAGCGATCGTTTCGATCCGTGGGCCGTCCATCTCTACCGATCCCCGGCGGCCGGCCAACGGTCTGCATTGTCAGGCCCGGCCAAAAAATGACCGGAATAAACTTTTGACGCCTTTCGTTTGATGCACTAGTTATGAGTTGAAAAGGAAAAACAATGGACAACATGAACACAAACAATTCTAAAAACGTCCTGAACTCGGACGTTGAAATCAAAGGTAACATCAAGTTTTCCGGCGAATTGACCTTCGACGGCAAATTGGACGGCGAAATCCAGACGGATGGCGCCTTGATTCTTGGCGACGGCGCGGTCATCAACGGCAACATTAATGCCCAGTCGGTCGTGGTCCGCGGCAAGGTCAATGGCAACATCAACGCCAAGGAAAAAATCGACATCAAGACCAAGGCGGAACTGTTCGGTGACATCCGTTCGGTCAAGCTGGTCATCGAAGAAGGCGTGACTTTCGTTGGCAAAACCGAGGTCAATCCCAACAAGGTTTCCCCCACCCCGCCGTTGCCGCGTCCGGGTGAAACGGCGAAACTTTCCGAACCTGCCAGACGCTGACCGCCGCCGGTTTGCTTCGGCCCAGCGAATTTTTAATGCCGGCACTGAAACAGGACCAGGTCCTGCTGACCTGTCCGCATTGCGGCCATCGGCAGGCGGAGCCGCGCTCGGCGTATTCCACCCGCTGTAAAAAATGCGGCCAGCATCTCCGCGTCCAGGAAATCCTGAATCCGGCGCAGAAAGCGCCAGGACACACGCCGAAACAACGGCTCGTCACCTGCTTCGAGTGCGGCACCGAACTGGAGGTGCCGGCCAGCGCCGAGTCCACCATGTGCAAACGTTGCAGCCGGTACGTGGATTTGCACGACTATCACATCACCACCGCCGTAGCCAAAAACTTCAAAACCAAGGGCCAGTTCATCGTTGAACCCAAAGGTTACGTCTTCAACACGGAATCCGTCGTTGGCGACGCCGTCATTCGTGGAAAATTTCACGGCAAACTGGCTGTTGAACGTTCGCTCACGATTTACTCGACCGCCGACCTCAAGGGAAGCCTGACGGCCGCGCATCTGCTCATCCCGGTGGAAAATAATTTCCGCTGGCTGGAACCGATTCAGGTGGATACGGCGGAAATCGCGGGGGAACTGGCCGCCAATCTGCGCGCCCAGGGCACGGTCACGCTCAAGGCCACCGCCCGCCTGTTCGGCAACGTGGATGCCGGAAACCTGGTGGTGGAAGCCGGCGCGGTGATCGTCGGAAAAATGCAAATCGGACCGCGGAGTAGCAATGAACAGTCCCGGCTTTTGTGAACGCCCACCCGAAAGCGAAACCAACGAGGAGTCTGCGCTTGCAAAACGAATGTAATCCGCTTGGATGAATCCATGTTTCCTTACATTGCCCTGACCAAAGACAAGACCTGGCAGCCCGGCCCTTACGAAGGCGTCGAGTTGATGGTGTTGCACAAGAACGAAGCCACCGGGGGTGTCGTGGTGCTGCGCAAATTCAAGGCCGGCCAGACCATCCCGGCCCACACCCATCCCAACGCCAACGAATGGGCTTACGTGCTCTCCGGCGAATGGGAGGAGTCCGATGTGACTTACACAACCGGCGCGTTGTTTTTCGCCCCCAAAGGCGTCCGGCACGGTCCCCACATCGCCAGAACGGAAGTCATCAGCCTAACCACTTTCGACGGTCCGCTGACCGTCGTTTAGTGACGCACTACAACTCTGCCATTTTTCGACACACGTCACATTCGCGTGTATCTTCATGCTATGCGTTATCTGGTCAAGGCCCGCCTGAAACCCGGACAGGAGAAAGTCCTGTTGCAGGCCATCGCCAACGGCGCGCTCGGCCAGGGCTCGATTGCCGGGGACGAATACATTTACGACCTGGAGCAGGCGCGCATGGGCTATGACGGCGTCGCCCACTGGGTGGAAACCTGCTTCTGCGCCACGCCACTGGCCGAGGAACGGCCTTACTGGGAGAAACATTTTGACCTGTTGAGCGTCAAGGACGCGCACAATCGCAAAAACTGCCGGCACGAAAACGCCATTGAACCTTGGGCGTGCGGCCATTGTGACTGCACTAAGCGGCTGGAAGGACGCCTCCAGCTACCGGGCAAACCATTTTTGAAAACGTTGGAACAATAGCATCCTCGGCGGTTAAGTTTTGCTTCCCACCGGCAGTCGGCAACTCTCGACCATTGCTTACGACACCTCATCGCTCGGGGCCTCCACCGGCGCCTGGCGTGTCCCGCCCCGGACGATTAGGACCACCGCCAGGACGATCAACCCGCCCGCCACGAACAATTCATGTGAGAACACTTCGCGGCCAACGGTACATCCCAACAGCAATGCAATGAGCGGGTTCACATACGCATAGGTCGCCACGCGCGCCGGGGTGGTGGCATGCAGCAGCCACACGTAACACGTATAGCCCACCAATGATCCCGCCACGGTCAGGTAAAGCCATGCTCCGACCGACAACCGCGTCACCTGGCCGGGAGAAAATTGCGACGCCTCGCCGCTAGAAACTGCCAGGCCAAGCAGCAGGCTGCCCCCCGCGATCATCTGCATTGCCACGCCGAGCAACGGTGACACCGGTTTGTGCGCGCCCCGGCCGAAGATCGAACCAAACGCCCAGCTCATGGAAGATGCCAACAACAACAACACACCCCAGCCACGGGCCGGGCCGGAATGGTTTCCCGGTCCATGTGCCAACAGCACCACGCCCACGAATCCCACCGCCAGTCCTACCGCCACCATTGGACGGGGGCGCACACCCTGGGGCCGCAGCCAGTCGAACAACACCATCCACAATGGCACCAGCGCCACCAGCAAAGCAGTCACGCTCGATGGAATCACCTGTTCGGCATACGTCACGCCACCGTTACCGACCGTCAAAAGCAAACCGCCGGTGATGGCAGCATCCCGCCACTCGACCCGCACCGGCGCGGCGGCGCCGCGCACCCGAGCAAACGCGTACAACAGCAAGCCTGCGGCCAGGTTCCGCGTTCCGGCCATCAGAAACGGTGGAATGGATTCCACCGCGTACCGGATGCCCAGATACGTCGAGCCCCAGATCACATAGACTGCGGCAAATGCCGCGATCACGCCCCACACCGGCGGGGCCATGGTTTTGTTTTTCATGATTGTTGATGGGTGCCGATGGCATTCAGGTAAACAAAAACCCACCGCCGGATCCGGCGATGGGTTTGCAAATTGATTTGGATTATCGTCTATGGTTCAACTCCCCATCGTCGGCGTCATTTTAGTGACGGACTTGTGCCACCACGCAGCGCGAATCGGCAGGACTGCGCGCCGGGTCAAGCAATTCAAGTTGGCGATGAAAGTATTCATCCGTTCAAAAATGCGGGCGTAATCTAACCCCCCGATGACGGCGGTCAATAGATTATTTGCTGGGCGGGTTCCCGACAAACTAGTTCACGCCGTAGCTTGTGCCGCCGCCACAGCAACTTTCCGCTGGCGCAGGCCCTTGAAAAACTCGAAGCCTTCGCGCACGCGCCGGACCATCACGTCCTTGTCCTCCAGCATCGTCTTGACGATGCGCAGGATCGGTTTCGGGCGGAAATAATAGGTGCGATAGAAACGGTCCACTTCCTCAAAAATCATTTCCTTGCTCAGGCCGGGATATTCGATCGTGCTGCTCTGGTAGCCTTCCCCGCCCAGCAAGTCCGTCTTTTCTTTCTTTGCGAACCAGCCGTTCTGCCGGGCTTGCTCGTACAGTTCCGTGCCGGGATACGGCGCGGCCAGACTCACCTGGATGCTGAAAACGTCGAGTTCCTTCGCAAAATCAATTGTCTGCTGGATGGTTTCCTTGGTTTCCACCGGCAACCCAAGAATGAACGTGCCGTGAATGATCACATCCGCCTCGTTGCAGGCCTTGGTAAAACGTCGCATTTCGTCCGTCGTCACACCCTTTTTGATGCGGGTGAGAATGTCATCGTTCCCGCTTTCATAGCCGACCAGGAAGAGGCGCAGGCCGTTGTCCTTGAAACTTTTGATGGTGTCGTAATCGAGGTTCGCCCGGCTGTTGCACGACCAGGTGAGGCCGAGCGGGGCAATTTTTCTGGCGATCTCCCGTGCGCGCGGCAGGTTCGCCGTGAACGTGTCGTCGTCGAAAAAGTATTCCTTCACCTCGGGGAAAAGTTTTTTGAGATGGGCCATCTCGTCGGCGACATTTTGCGCGGAACGGACGCGGTATTTGTGTCCGCCGATGGTCTGCGGCCAGAGGCAGAAGGTGCACTGCGCCGGACAACCGCGCCCCGTGTACAGGCTCATGTACGGATGATTGAGGTAGCCGTTGAAATACTTCTGCACGTCCACGTCGCGGCGATAAATCTCCCCCACCCAGGGGAGCGTGTCGAGGTTCTCGATCAGCTCGCGTTCGGGATTATGGCGGATTTTGCCGTCCTTGTCCCTGTAGGAAAGCCCGGCGATGGTCGAAAGCTCGCGGTCCTCGGCCACCTCCTTGCAGGTGTAATCGAATTCCTTGCGGCCCACCCAGTCGATCGCCGGCGAAGCCTTGAGCGTTTCGGCCGGCAACACCATGGTGTGCGCGCCGACAAAGCCAATCCTGGTGCCGGGTTTCTGCGTCTTGATGGCCTCGGCCACCCGGCAGTCGTTCTTCAACGACGGCGTGCTGGTATGGATGATGACATGGTCGAAATCCCGGGCAATGCGGAGGCATTCCTGCTTGCCGATGTTGTGCGGCGGACAGTCGAGCAGTTTGGAACCCGGCGTCAGCGCGGCCGGCAACGCCAACCAGGTCGGATACCAATAGCTGGTGACTTCCCGCACGGTCTGGTAGCGCGCCCCGGCGCCACCGTCAAAACCGTCGAAACTTGGAGGTGAGAGATAAAGTGTCTTGCCCATTTTAATTCCAAAAAATCCCGCAATTAACCAAGCAACCTATTCCGACTTTTTCGCATCCTTGATCTTCGCCAGCAAATCGTCGCGTTGGGACGTGTCGCTGGTGCCGCAGACCGAGCCGACGTGCGTCTCGTGATGATCATCTTCCTTGCGCGAGAACGCGCCCCGGGCACCGGCAGCGGGCGAGTTGATGGCTGCCTTCGCCTCGGCGAGATGGCCCTTGCCGATGGTCACGCCGTTGAAGGCCAGCCGGGCCAGTTCGGGCGAGGCCGGATACGGCTTTGGCTTGGCCCCGAAATTATATTTGATGTTCTTCCAGTTGTCACCGCTCTGGTAATTCGTCCCGAGCGCGCCGCTGGGATCGTAACCGCAGTGGACCATGCAATTTTCGCAGCGCGGATCGCGCGCGACGCCGTCCACGACGCCGTATTTTTCCCAATCCACCTTTGTCAGCATTTCCTGGTAGCCGTCATAATGGCCGTCGGTCATCAGGTAACACGGCGCTTTCCAGCCCTTGACGTTGTAGGTCGGAATCGCCCAAGGGGTGCAGGTCATCTCGCGTTTGCCGGCGAGAAATTCCTGATACGGTACCGTGCCGATAATCGTGAACGCCTTGCCCCAGTCGAGCATCTTCGAGAACTTCTGCCGGGTCATCTTGCGGGTGAGGAAAAAGTCCTCGGGCTGTTTGCCCAGCCGCGTGACCATATCCTTCTTCGCCGCGTCGTATTCGTAACCGGGCGAAATCGTGTGGGCGTCCACTTCGAGCGATGAGAGGAACTTTAACACGTCCTCGATTTCCTGGATGTCGGTCTCCTTGTAAACCGTCGTGTTGGTGGCGACCTGGTAACCGAGAATCTTCGCCATCTTGATGGCCTCGACGCATTCCTTGAAGACGCCTTCGCGTTCGACAATCAGGTCGTGGGTGAATTCCAGCCCGTCCACGTGCACGTTCCAGTACAGCCACTTCGTCGGCCGGATGACCACCTTGCTCCGCGCGGCGGCATCGGACTTGCGGATCGTCTCGGCGTCCTTGTCCGAAATCAATTTTGCTTCGAGCAGCTTCTTGATTTTCGGTTCGACCTCCGGCGAATAAATTGCGGCCAGGTAATCCTTCATCTTTTTCCGCATGAACATGGCATTCGTGCAGATGTAAATGACCCGGCCCTGCTCGCGCAGACCGGCGACGAGCTCCTCGATCTTCGGATAAATCAGCGGCTCGCCGCCGCAGATGGAAACCATCGGCGCGTCGCATTCCTGTGCAGCTTCCAGGCATTTTTCCAGCGGCACCATGTCCTTGAGCGACGTCGAATATTCACGGATGCGGCCGCAGCCGGTGCAGGTGAGATTGCACGTGTGCAGCGGTTCGAGCTGGAGCACCATCGCAAACTTGGGCGTCTTGCGCAGTTTGTGTTTGATGATGTGACTGGCAATTTTTTTTGTCAGCGCAAAGGGGAATCGCATAGATTTATCGGGCTAGAGCGAGTTGTTGGGACGAAACCACCGCCACCGGCGCATTGGTCGCCGGGGCATCAGTCTTCATCAGCCCCGGCAGGAGGAACGTGGCGGGCGAAACCGACCCGCCGGCATTGATGCCGGAACATCCCGTGCCGGCCGCCAGCATAAAAGCCAGCATTGCCAGACAAGGGAATTTCCAATTTAATCTCACTTGCCCAGTATAAATCAGCCCGAAGCGATGGCAACTTTTAATTCCAACGATGCCAATTGTTAATCCACTGAACCGGCATACCGCCCCGGGCCGGCTGATCGCCGCTGTTTTGCTCACCACCATCGTGGAAATTCTTTTTGCCGGCGAGTCGTTGCACCAGATTTTCGCTGATCGTGCCGGGGCGGAATTTCATCGTGCCCAAACGGCCTTTCAATCAAATCCCAACGATCCCACGGCCGCCTGGCAGTTTGCCCGCGCGTGCTTTGATTACGCCGATTTCGCCACCAACGACACGGGCCGCGCCATCGTGGCCAATCAGGGAATCGCTGCCTGCCGGCAATTGCTGGCGCGCGAAACCAATTCGGTTCCCGGACATTATTACCTGGCCATGAATCTTGGCCAGCTCGCCCGGGCGGAGGCGCCTTCCATCGCCGCCTACAAACTCATCCGGGATATTGAGCGCGAATTCAAAACCGCAGCGGAACTCGACATCGGTTTCAATCACGCTGGAGCGGTGCGAAGTCTTGGCCTGTTGTACCGCGATGCGCCCGGCTGGCCTGTGAGCATCGGCAGCCGGCGCAAGGCGCGTGAAGGGCTGGAACAGGCCGTCAAACTGGCTCCCGATTACCCCGAAAACCATCTGAGCTTGATCGAGTCACAACTCCAGTGGAACGACCGCAGCGGGGCGGAAACCGGGTTGAAAACGCTCGACGCACTCTGGCCGTCCGCACGCATCAACTTCACCGGCCAGGGTTGGGAGCCGAGCTGGGATGAATGGTCAACCCGGCGCGAGGCTGCGCGCAAAAAACTTGAAGGCCCGGCGGGTTCCGGAAAACCGTCAAAACCCAGCCATTGATTCTTTGAAATTTCTGTGGCTGTACTCGCACCGGTGATTTATTCTACAATTCGAAATTAGGTATCACGCTCAAAAAAACCAGGCATAAAGCTGAATGGCTAAACGACTCCTAGCGACGCTGCAAGATTCAACCTTGTTCCTGCGCGAATGGCTTGCCAATCCGCAACGAACAGGCGCGGTCGCCCCCAGTTCCCCAAAGCTCGCCGCGGCCATGGCGCGCTGGCTCCCGTCCGACCCGGAAAGTTACGTGCTCGAGCTCGGCCCCGGCACCGGCGCGGTCACCGCAGCGCTCATCAAGCGCGGCCTCCGCGAGGACCGGCTTATTGCCATCGAAAGAAATCCCAACATGGCGCGGCGGCTGCGCCAGCGTTTCCCCAGCGCCCACATCATCACTGGCGACGCGTGGCAGATGGACGTGCTGCTGCGGGAACACCACGAGCCGGTGGAAAGCGTCGGCGCGGTCATTTCCAGCCTGCCGCTCTTGAACTTCACGCCCGCCGAAGCCGAGACTTTGATTAACAAAATCCGCGCGATCCTGCACAGCGGCGGCAAATGGGTTCAATACAGTTATCACCTCGGCGGCGGACGCCACAAAAGCGCCACGCATTTCCGCCGGCTGGCCTCCAAAATCGTCTGGCTGAACCTCCCGCCCGCCCGCGTGAACGTTTACCAAAAGTGATCGCCCGGCTTTCCACGGCCGGGTGCCGGGGAATGTTTAATTTGTCTCCTGATATTTTCTAAGCTGCTCGACCAGGGCGCGTAACTGCTCGCCATCCTGGCCTTGGTTCGCCGGCATTTGCGCCGCGGTTTCCGCCACGATGAGCGCGTCTGCTCCCCGTTTCTGCTCTGTCAGCAAATTCGCATACCGGAAAACCGCCTCGGGCGAGTACGGACACAATGCCCAGGCCTGACGGAAGGCAAAATCCGCCGCTTCGTTCATGCGCTGCTTTTCCACCGCATCGGTTGCGTGCTGCGCGCGCCAGGCGTACAGCCCAGCCTGGGAACTCCGCAGTTTGGAAAACATACTGTGCGCGTAGGTGTTCTGGATAAAACGCGGGTCGCCGGTGAATCCGGCAAAATCCTTTTTTCCAAAAGTCTTTTGGGCAAACGCGGCCACCTCCCTTACCGATGTGTCGTCATTCAGCCAGCCTCCGATCATCGGGGCCGTTTGTTTCGCCCAGAAATCATGATCGCGCTGGATGGTTTCATCCGGCAAATCCGCCAGTGGCTGCCGGTTGAGCTTCATGATCAGGCCGTGCGGTTCAAGCTGCGGATACATCCAGTCGAACGGGAAGCTTTCCTCGATGTAAAATTCGCGGCCGGGATTTTTGTCAATGATGGTTTTGACCAGCAGCCCGTTGATTTCCATGACGGCGACTTGTCCGCGGACCTGCATTTTCCCATTGGCATCCGTCCGTATGTCTTCTCCCGGCCTAAGCTGATGGTTTTTGATCCGTTTCTGAGCATCTTCCACGTAGTCCTGAAAGCATTTCTGTGAATCCTCGGTGGTGGGAATGTAAATTCTGTCTCCATACATGGACCGGACGTAATCGAGGTAAGTCGCATCGGCCAGCGCATTTTGCGTCAGCGTGAAAAACGGATTACCGTTCACCTGGGATTTTTGCATGGCCGTGATCAAAAATCGGCCTGGATCCGTGCCGCCAAAATAAATGCTGCCGGCCGGAATGGATTGGATGATGTCATTGCCAAAAGCGGCGGAATATTTTCCATCGCCATCACCAAAAGCGGCCAGTGCGCCCCACGTCTCCAGCACCGCCTGCCATGCCGTGCCACGCAAACGCTCGTCCGTTTTGCCCGAGTGCTCGTATTGCCCGGCGTGCGTTCGGAATTCCACGAATGCGTTGCTGACCCCTAGCCAGTCGCCTTTTTCCGCCGCCGCGAAAAAGGGTTTGAATTCCGATGGCATTGGGTTTGTCGCCGCATTCGCCTGCGCCTCCTTCTCCGCAATGAACGATTTTAATTGCGCCGCCACTACCGGATTGGTGAGCGCCAGCGAGGCCGTCGGCTGCCTTCTGGCACAGCCGCTGATAAGCAGTCCGCCGCCCAGAATGACCGCCCCCAGTAATTTTATTGTCTTCTTCATAGGTTTATTTTGTAGCAGTTTCGCTAAATAGACACCGATCCGGCCGGTTTTGTATAAAAATTCCACCGCAAAACGTTCCGAACTGATGAAAAATATTAATTTAGAATTATTCTAAATCTTGACAGACATTGGGTTCATCCTTATTTTGCGGTTGCCATGAATGCGGTCGAGAAAAAACTGGATGACGGTTTGACTGAACGGCTGAACACGGGCGGGTTCCGGTTCACGCCGCAACGGCAGCATGTTTATGACGTGCTGCTGCAGAAGCGCGATCATCCGACGGCGGAAGAGGTGTTCATCCGGTCCAAGCATTCCATGCCGGAAATTTCCATGGCCACGGTTTACAACTGCCTCGACGCGCTGGTAAAGTGCGGTCTGGCCCGGCAGGTGACGCTGGACCGCGGCGCCACCCGGTTCTGCCCGAACATGCACGAGCATTGCCATTTTTATTGCGATTCCTGCGGCACGGTGTTCGACGTGGACATGACGGACAAGCCGGAATCCGGCGTGGTGCTGCCCAAGGGATTCAAGGCGGCCCATTATGAAATCGCCATTCACGGCGTCTGCGCCGGATGCGCGAAGCACAAATGATTTTGAAACGATGAGCACAGCAACCGAAACCATCGAGGGCCTGGTCAAACAGGAGTACAAATACGGTTTTTACACCGATGTGGAGACCGACTCCGCGCCGCCGGGCTTGAGCGAGGACACCATCCGGCTGATTTCGCGCCGGAAAAACGAGCCGGAATGGCTGACCGACTGGCGCCTCAAGGCTTACCGGCACTGGCTTACCATGGAGGAACCCGACTGGGCCAAGGTTCACCACGAAAAAATCAATTACCAGGAAATCGTCTATTATTCCGCCCCGGGAAAAAAGGGTGACGGCCCGAAAAGCCTCGAGGAGGTCGATCCCAAATTGCTGGAGACCTACGAAAAGCTCGGTATTCCGCTGCGCGAACGTGAGCGGCTTGCTGGCGTGGCCGTGGACGCGGTGTTTGACAGCGTATCCGTCGGCACCACGTTCAAAAAGCAGCTCGCCGAGAAGGGCGTCATCTTTTGCTCGTTCAGCGAGGCGGTGCAGGAACATCCCGAGCTGGTGCGGAAATACCTCGGCACGGTCGTGCCCTACACGGACAATTTTTTTGCCACGCTGAATTCCGCCGTCTTCACCGATGGCTCGTTTTGTTACATCCCCAAGGGCGTGCGCTGCCCGATGGAGCTTTCGACTTATTTCCGCATCAACGCGGCCAACACCGGCCAGTTCGAACGCACGCTCATCATCGCCGATGAAGGCGCGCACGTGAGTTACCTCGAGGGCTGCACCGCGCCGATGCGCGACGAAAACCAGCTCCACGCGGCGGTCGTCGAGCTCATCGCGCTCGACCAGGGCGAAATCAAATACTCGACCGTGCAAAATTGGTATCCCGGCGACGAAAACGGCAAGGGCGGCATCTACAACTTTGTGACCAAGCGCGGCCTGTGCAAGGGGAAGAACTCGAAGATTTCCTGGACGCAGGTGGAAACCGGCTCGGCCATCACCTGGAAATATCCCAGCTGCATTTTGCAGGGCGACAACTCGGTCGGCGAATTTTATTCCGTCGCCGTGACCAACAATTATCAGCAGGCCGACACCGGCACCAAGATGGTCCACATCGGCAAGAACACCCGCAGCACCATCGTGTCCAAGGGCATCTCCGCCGGGCACGGCCAGAACAGCTATCGCGGCCAGGTCAAGATCCTGAAGAGCGCCACGAACGCGCGCAATTTTTCGCAATGCGACTCTATGTTGATCGGCTCGAAGTGCGGCGCGCACACGTTCCCCTACATCGAGGTAAAAAACACGTCGGCGTCGGTCGAGCACGAGGCCTCGACCTCGAAGATCGGCGAGGACCAGATTTTTTACTGCAACCAGCGCGGGCTTTCGACGCAGGACGCCGTGAACATGATTGTGAACGGCTTCTGCAAGGAGGTCTTCAAGGAACTGCCGATGGAATTCGCCGTGGAAGCCCAGAAACTTCTGGGCGTGAGCCTGGAAGGCAGCGTCGGCTGATTGAAAGCCACAGACGGACACAGATTAACACAAATAAAAAGCTTTGTTTTCGATATCAGAATCCATGTTTCATCTGAGTTGGTCCGCTGCTAAAATGAATTTTAAAAATGAGCAAACAACCTATCCTGGAAATCAAGAATCTCAGCGCGGGCGTTGAGGGCAAACAAATCCTCAAGGGCGTCAGCCTGACCATCAATCCCGGCGAAGTCCACGCCGTCATGGGCCCGAACGGCAGTGGCAAGAGCACGCTGGCCGCGGTGCTGGCCGGCCGCGACGGTTATGACGTCACCGGCGGGGAAGTGCTTTATTATGGCAAGAACCTGCTCGACCTCGATCCCGAGGAGCGCGCGCGCGAAGGTTTGTTCCTCGCGTTCCAGTATCCGGTCGAGATCCCCGGCGTGAACAGCACTTATTTTCTAAAGGCCGCGCTCAACGAAGTCCGCAAACACCGGGGCGAAACGGAACTCGACGCGATTGAATTTCTCGCCCTGGTGAAGGAACGGATGAAGCTGCTGGAATTGAAGGACGACCTGCTCAAGCGCTCGGTGAACGAGGGATTTTCCGGCGGCGAAAAGAAGCGCGCCGAAATCTTCCAGATGGCCGTGCTCGAACCCAAGCTCGCCATCCTCGACGAAACCGATTCCGGCCTGGATATTGACGCGCTCAAGGTGGTCAGCAACGGCGTGAACAAACTCAAGCGCGCGGACAACGCCCAGCTCGTCATCACCCATTACCAGCGCCTGCTGAACTTCATCGTGCCCGATTTCGTCCACGTCCTGGTGGACGGTCATATCGTGAAAACCGGTGGCAAGGAACTCGCATTCGAGCTGGAAGAGAAGGGCTACGACTGGATTCTCAAGGACAAGGCGGTTGCGGCCTGATCCATCCGCCAGCGGCAGGAAACGAATGCAACCTAAAGATTGCGGCGGCAAATTCCTGTTTCTACAATCGGATAAATGAATCTGGACGAATCACAACGCCAAAAAGTCGCCGCTTGGATCGCGACCGGCGCCAAGCTTTCCGACATTCAAAGCCGGCTCGCATCTGAACTCGGCCTGAAATTGACCTACATGGAGGTGCGCTTCCTGGTGGACGACTTGAAATTGACGCCGAAAGATCCCGAGCCACCAAAAGTCGTCGAGCCCCCAGCGGCCCCCAAACCGGCAGCCGCAACGCCGGCCTTGCCCGACACTGCGGCGTCGCTGCCGCCAGCGGGCGGCAAGGTTTCCGTCAGCGTGGATCAAATTACCAAACCCGGCACATTGATCAGCGGCAAAGTAGTTTTCAGCGACAGCCAGCAGGCCGACTGGTATCTCGACCAGACGGGCCGGCTCGGGGTCGCGCCAAAGCAGGTTGGTTATAAGCCGGCCGCCGCGGACGTGCAGCAGTTTCAAGCGGCGCTGGAAAAGGAAATCACGCGGATGGGCCTGTAATTTGCACGCCTTCATCTTGCCGCGTGCTTCATCACTTGGCACATTGAGCGGACATGCGCGAAAAATTCCGGGTCTGGGCGGAAAGCCTCGAAACCTTCTTCCTCGAAGTCGTCCTCGAGGAACGCCATGATTTCAAGGCGAAACTGACGCGCGGGATCCTCTTCGGCGGATCGAAGGTTTACCAAGTCGGCATCCAGATCCACCGCTGGCTCATCAATGTCCGCATCTTTCGCGACAAGACGCTCGGGGTCCAGGTCATCGCCATCGGAAATTTGACACTGGGGGGAACCGGCAAAACCCCCGTCGTCGAGAAATTCGCCCGCGAACTTCGCGATGCCGGGCGCAACGTCGCCATCCTCTCGCGCGGCTACCGTTCCAAACCGCCGCCGTTCCACCAGTGGCTGTTTAACAAAATTTTCCTGCGCGAGGACCAGAACCCGCCGCGTGTGGTGTCGGACGGCAAGTCGCTGCTGCTGGATTCCGAGATGGCCGGCGATGAACCGTACATGCTTGCATCGAATTTGAAGGATGTCGTCGTGCTGGTGGACAAGGACCGGGTGAAAAGCGGCCGGTACGCGATTGAAAAGTTCGGCTGCGACACGCTGCTGCTGGACGACGGGTTTCAATATTGGCGGCTGCGCGGGCGCCGGCACGATGTGGTGTTGATTGACCGCCAGCAGCCGTTTGGCAACGAGCATCTGTTCCCGCGCGGCACGTTGCGCGAGCCGCCGTCGCACCTCGCCCGGGCCCAGACAATTTTCATCACCAAAAGCGACGGCCAGACCGCCGAACTCCGCGAGCGGATTGCCAGATTGAACGCGGACGCCGCCATCATCGAGTGTGTTCATCATCCGCTGTATTTCGAGGACGTGTTCAGCGGCGAGCGCAAGGGGCTGGATTTCCTCTCCGGCAAAAAGGTCGCGTCGTTGAGCGGCATTGCGCAGCCAGGTGGCTTCGAACAAAGCCTCGTCAACCTCGGCGCGGACCTGGTCTATTCCAAACGTTTCGCGGATCATCACCGTTTCACGCAGCAGGAAATTCTCAACACCATCAACCGCGGCAAAAAACGCCAAGCCACCATCATTATCACCACCCAGAAGGATGCTGTGCGCTTTCCAAAAATTGACCGGCGCGACCTGCCGATCTATTTCATGCGCGTCGAAATCCAGATCCTCAGCGGCGCCAATGACTTTCAGGATTGCGTCCGCAAAATCTGCTTCCGCTGAAAATGGACACGCTGATTTACTGGTTCGTGCGCGGACTCGTCGCCTTGGTTCAAATGCTGCCGCTCATCATGGTCGCGCGGCTCGGCCGCGCCGGCGGGGCGCTGGCTTACCGGCTGGACGCCCGGCACCGGCGCGTGGCCCTGAGCAACCTGACGATGTGCTTCAGCCAGGAAAAATCGCCGGGGGAAATCCACGCGCTGGCCCGGGAAAACTTCCGGCGCCTCGGGGAAAATTACGCCTGCGCCATCAAGACCGCCGCCATGAGTTTCGCGCAGTTGCGGCCGCATGTCGAATTTGCGGCAATCGAACGCCTGCACCCGCCGCGACCGGTGGTCGTGGCCATCGGCCATTTTGGGAATTTTGAGCTGTACGCCCGGTTTCACGAGTGTTCGCCGGGTTACCAGTGCGCCACCACCTACCGGGCGCTCAAACAACCGATGCTCAACCGGCTGATGCAGGATTTGCGCGAGCGTTCCGGCTGCCTGTTTTTCGAACGGCGCACCGACGGCCAGATGTTGCGCGCGGCCATGAGCCGGCAGGGCATCATCCTCGGGCTGCTTGCCGATCAAAGCACGAAAGGCCCTCGCCTCCCGTTCCTGGGCCACGATTGTTCAACCTCGACCGCCCCGGCCGTGTTTGCGTTGCGTTACCATTGTGAACTGTACACCGGCTTTTGCTTTCGCATTGCCCCGGCGAAATGGCGCATTGAACTGGGCGAACAGGTGGCCACACACGAAAACGGGCACCCACGTTCCATCGAAGCCATCTCGAGCGACGTGAACCGCGCGTTTGAATCCGCCGTCCGTCGCGACCCCGCCAACTGGTTTTGGGTCCATCGCCGCTGGAAGGACTGAGATGAACCCGCCCCAGCCAATCGCACCCCGCCGCATCCTGGTCCGCGGGACCAACTGGCTGGGCGACGCCGTGATGACCACGCCCGCGCTGCTCCGCCTGCGCGAAAAGTTTCCAGATGACCGCATCACGTTGTTCACACCGGAAAAACTTGTGGATTTGTGGAAAAATCATCCGGCAATTGATGATGTTATTTCGTTCAGGCGAGACGAAGGGGTGTTAACTATTGCCAACAGCCTTCGCGCGGAATCATTGAAACGATTCCTAGAATCACATCCGGATAGGACACAGGCGGGGAGTGCCGCTTACAAAGAAACGGCAATGATGGGGGGAACTCCCGCCCAAGCCATAGTCCATGTCGTTAAAGAGGTTTCCAAAAAAACAATCGATGCCGCAAAACATGCTTGCAAACAAACCATCGACCTCGCGCTCGTTTTACCAAACTCACAGCGCTCGGCACTCGAAGTCTGGCTGGCCCGCATCCCCCAACGCATCGGCTATGCGCGCCCCTGGCGGAACTGGTTCCTGACAACGCGGGTGGCATCGCGACCCGATGCGGTAAAGATGCGCAAACGGACACTAGCGGAAATTCGTCAACTCATCCAAAGTCCGGCTTCCGCACCCGGCAATCGGCAATCGGCAATCGGCAACGCCTCCGCCCACCAAATCCACGAGTATTTGCATCTGACCGCCGCGCTCGGCGCCAATCCTGAACCGCTGCCGCCGCAGCTATTTGTCACATCCGTGGAAATTGAAGCGGCGAAGAAGAAATTTGGTCTGGAAACGATCATGTCTCCAATTTTTGGACTGAATCCCGGCGCGGAATACGGCCCGGCGAAACGCTGGCCGGCGGAAAAATTCATCGCCGCCGCAAAGGAAATTCAGCACCGCACAAACTGCGTCTGGCTGATCTTCGGCGGCAACAGTGACGCTTCAATCGCCAACCGAATTGAATCCGCAATCCGCAATCCGCAATCCGCAGTTTTCAACCTGGCCGGCAAAACCTCGCTCCGCGAACTGATGGCGCTGTTGAAACTTTGCCGCGTCCTGCTCACCAACGACACCGGCCCGATGCATGTTGCCGCCGCATTGGGAACGCCAGTGGTCGTGCCGTTCGGCAGCACGTCGCAGGAATTGACCGGGCCGGGCCTGCCGGGCGACCCGCGCCACCGGCTGATGAAGTCCGACGCGCCCTGTTCGCCGTGTTTTCTCCGCGAATGCCCGATTGATTTCCGCTGCCTGAACGGCATCAGCAGCCATCGCGTGGTGGAAGCAGTCTTGCAGGCTGTTCATTGATCAAACTCCCCGCGCGAAAATTTTCTCTTGACACCCGCCATCGACTGTCATAGTGTCATGTGACAGTAATCGCCTATGCTCCTGCAAATTGATTTCAAGTCCGGCAAGCCGGTTTATCTCCAACTGGTGGACCAGATCCGCTACGCCGCCGCGTCGGGCGGGCTGCGCACGGGCGAGCCGCTGCCGTCCATCCGCCCGCTCGCCGAGGAATTGCGGGTGAACCGCAACACCGTCGCCAAGGCCTACGCCGAACTGGAAAACCAGGGCGTCATCGAGACGGTTCCCGGCAAAGGCTGTTTTCTCAAGGAGAGCCATTCGCCATTCACCAAGTCCGCGCGGCAGAAGATTTTAATCAAGGAAATTGACGAGGCCGTGGTGGCGGCGCACCACCTCCAAGTGGATCGCGAGGCGTTCCTGGCGATCGTCAAGGAACGGCTCGATTGCTTCGAGCGCAAGGTGAAGGAAAATGCCGATTAAAGGACACGCATGAACATTGACACGCCCATCATCGATATCCAGAACCTCTCGCGGCGTTACGGCAAGTTGGACGCCGTGAACAGCCTGACGCTGAAGGTGCGCGCGGGCAGATGCTACGGTTTCTTCGGCCGCAACGGTGCGGGCAAAACCACGACGATTAAGTGCCTGTTAAACCTGCTCCGCCCGGATTCCGGCGTCGCGCGCGTGTTTGGACTTGATCCGCGCACACAGGAAGTGGCTGTGAAATCGCGGCTGGCGTATGTGCCGGACCAGGTCGCGTTTTATCCCTGGATGACGGTGCGCGAGACCCTGGAATACTTCGCATCATTCCGCCAACACTGGAACGGCGGCATCGAAACCGATTTGCTCAAACGCTTCCAGCTCGACCCAAACCAGAAAGCCAGCCAGCTCTCCAAGGGCCAGCGCACGCAACTCGCGCTCATCAGCGCAATTTGTCCCGAGCCGGAACTGCTCGTGCTCGACGAGCCGACCAGCGGCCTCGACCCGATTGTCCGCCGCGAATTCATCGAGACGGTCATTGGCGCCTATCAATCAGGCGATCCCGGCCGCCGGACGGTGTTTGTCTCCACGCACCTGATTTCAGAATTCGAGGGCCTGATTGACGAGTTCACCATCATCGAGCAGGGCCGTGAACTGCTGACGATGGATGCCGATGCCGCGCGCGACCGTTTCCGGAAAATCCACGCGCGCTTCGCCCAGGCGCCGGTACAACTGGATTTGTCCGGCGCATTAAACGTGAAACAAAAAGGCCGCGAAGTGGAGGTGCTCGCCAACGGCAACAGCGAGCAACTGCTTGAAAAATTGAAATCGCGCTCACCGGAGGAACTGCGCTGCGAATCACTGTCGCTGGAGGAAATTTTCGTGGCGTCGGACATCTTGAAAAGAACTGTCGCATGAACGTGCTCGTCAAAAAGGAAATCCGCCTGCTGCTGCCGAGCTGGATTGTGGCGACGCTGCTGGCGCTGCCGCCAGCCTGTACGCGATCGGATGACGGAATTCCGGTGTTTGTGCTGTTCCTCGGGCTGACCATGATGGCGCTCACTTCGATCGGCCGCGAGACCAGCCTCAACACCTTTTCGTCGTTGCTCTCGCAGCCTACGGAACGAATTGCCCTCTGGCGGACCAAGCTTTCCGTCCTTGCCGGCGCGTTTCTGGTGGTGTTCGTCGTCTGGCGCCTGGCGATTATATTTTCCTTCAAGGATTATCATGGTGGCGTGGCCGATCCGGAGACCTCGGCGGCGGTGTTAATCGCGGGCAGCCTGGTTTTCGTCTCGACTTTCACGGGCGGCCTCTGGGCGTCGCTGTTGCTCCGACAGATCGCGGGCGCCTTCTGGCTCACGCTGCTCGTGCCTGCGGTGCTGGCCGGATTTACCGCCGCTGTTCTCGCCAAAGACCATTCCGATTACACTGTCATCACCGTTCTGTGCGTTGTGCTCGGAATTTACTCAGTCGGCGGGTTCCTGTTTGCCCGCTGGCTGTTTTTCCGCGCGCAGGACGTGGGATGGACAGGCGGAATCATTGCCTTGCCGGAATGGAAATTTTTTGCGGCCGGCTCCAACGCCACCGACTCGACGCGAAAACGCAAACCGGTTTTCGCGCTTGTGAAAAAGGAATTTCAACTGCAACAAGCCAGCTTGATGGGAGCGGCCGAGTTGCTGGTGCTGCATGTAGGGGTCATTGCCTGGCGAAGTCATCACCAGTTTGCCCGGGATTCCGCCGGGGAAATTCTCACCAGCATTTTCTGGATGCTGTGGCTGGTCCTGCCGGTGATGATGGGCGGCATGGCCGTGGCCGAGGAACGCCGGCTCGGGGTGATGGAGGGCCAGTTATGTCTGCCGGCATCGCGCCGGGTCCAATTCATCATCAAGGGGTTTCTGGCCGTACTGCTCGGCACCTTGCTTGGCGGTGTGATCCCGATGTTGTTGGAAACGGTCGCCCGGAACCAGATTTTCAGGTCGGTGAACCATCCCGAAGTTTTTGCCGCCGTTTCAATTCAATTATCCATCGTGGCTTTCGCCGCATGGCTGGCGCTGGCCAGTTTCTTTGCCTCAAGCCTCGCCCGGAATTTTTTGCAGGCCGTCGGCTACACCATGGCGACCTGCATCGGTTCCATCCTGCTGTCCTCGGCCCTGGCCAGTGGACGGATGATTTTCTTCGATTCCATCCCGGAGCACTCGCTCCTGCCCGTTTTCATCGCCGTTCCGACCGTCATCGTCACATTGCCCTGGCTGGCCTACCTGAATTTTAAAAATTTTCTCGATGGCTGGCCGTTGTGGCGGCGCAACCTGCTGGGCCTTGCCGGCGCAATGGTGGTCATTGCCGTGACAAGCACCGCGCTTTACAACCGCGTCTGGGAAATTTTTAAACCGGTGGAGCCACCGCATGGCGCTGCCAGATTGTCCCTGGCCAAGCCACCGACATTGCAGGACGAGGCTTCCAATAATCTGCTCGTACGGCTGGCAGATGGCTGCGTGTGGCTGGATTTTCTGAATTATCCCATCTACGACTCTGAAACCACCCAAATTAAAAGGCTGTTGCGTCTTGTGATTGACCCCCTGCCCAAAAGCAGTGGGGCACTGTGGCCCGCTCCCGGCTCAAACTGGGTGGCGGCAACGGCCAGGCACGTTGATTTCTACCAAGAGTCCGAAGAATCCGGCCGGAAAACGCAAAATCATGTCGTCGGTTATCTGGGCATGGTTGGCATCCAGGCGGATGGTACGCTCTGGATTTCGGATGCTTCAACCAATGGCATCTGGACCGGTGACAAAATGAGCCGGTTCGGCAACGAGACGAACTGGCAGCAGGTCGTCCGCTCGTACGCCGGGATTCTGCTCTTAAAAAACGATGGCACGCTCTGGCGCTGGGGAACCAACCGTTTTGCTTGGACCAACTGGCAGCAGAACTGGCCGAGCTTGCGCGCTTCCCAGCCGCAGCAAATTGGCACGGATTCCAACTGGAAGGAAATCTATGGTTACCGGCATGTCCTCGTCAAAAAAACCGACGGCAGTGTCTGGTCGGCCGATTTGAAGGACGAACACTGGAAAGACGCCTTCCTTCGGGAGACAAATCTGGACCAGATATCGTTCCGGACCTTGATGACCGCCGGAGATAACGGCGATATGGCTTATATCCGCCCGGACGGGACCTTGTGGATGAAATGGCAGTATCCGCAAAACCGCACGAACGCGGATTCGGGCTTCATACAGGCCGGGACCGAAACCAACTGGACCACCGTCACCCTGACCTGGAATAAAATGGTGGCGCTCAAATCCGACGGTTCGCTCTGGCAATGGGATTTTCACCGCTGGCAGAACGGCAACCAGGGAAACTTATTCCAATTGATCCAGAATCCACCCGCACGTGTGGGCATTCACAGCGATTGGGTCGCAATCACCCAAACCTGGGATGATGTCATTGCCCTGTCGGCCGACGGCAGCCTGTGGTTGTGGCCGGATCGCGAACAAATCGAGCAATATACTTTGTTAAGACTTCCCAAGCAGCCGAAATTTCTCGGTAACATTTTTGGCAAGGCCGAGTGAGGCTGTTGAACAACCAAATAACGAAGCAACAAAGAAAGCGGTCCCAAAGATATCCCTTCAATTGTGGGATCCTTTCGCTTCCTCGCGGACAAAATCTTTGTTTCTTTGCTTCTTTGTGGTAAATCTTTGGCTGTGGAAACGGTGACCAAACTCACGAATGAGCTCGTCGCGTCGTATGCGCGCGCAGGCGGCATCAATCATCTGGATGGCAAAAACCTGCCGTCCAAGCGCGCCATTGCCGCCATCACCCAGGACCTGCTGCGGCTGCTGTTTCCCGGGTTCTTCGACGAAAAACTGATTCATTCGTCGGAAATCAAGGTGGAGACGGCGGCGTTGCTGGATTCCGTGCTGGGCAAGCTGGAGGACGAAATCCGCAAAAGCCTGGAATACAACCCGCCCGCCAAGCTGCCGAAGAAGGACGTCCCGGCCGTGGCACACAACCTGACGGTGGAGTTTCTCGGCGGCCTGGCGGGCATCCGTGAAATTTTGCAGACGGACGTGGAAGCAGCGTTCAAGGGCGATCCGGCGGCGTTGAGCAAGGAGGAGGTCCTGGTGTCGTATCCGTTCATCGAGGCGATCGCGGTGCAGCGCCTGGCGCATGAATTGTATTTGAAGGACATCGCGCTGATTCCGCGCATCATGACGGAATGGGCCCATGTGCGCTCGGGCATGGACCTGCATCCGGGCGCGAAAATCGGGTCGCACTTTTTCGTGGACCATTGCACCGGCACCGTCGTGGGCGAGACCGCAATTATCGGCAACCACGTGAAGATGTATCACGGCGTCACCCTCGGCGCCAAGTCCACCGCCGCCGGCCAACAATTGCGCGGCAAGAAGCGGCATCCGACGATCGAGGACCGCGTCACGATTTACCCCGGGGCGACGATTCTCGGCGGCGAGACCGTCATCGGCGCCGGCAGCACCATCGGTGGCAATGTGTTCATCATGAACAGCGTCGCGCCGAAATCGCTGGTCATCTATGACGGTCTTGACATGCGCGTGTTGAACAAGGCTGACAGGACCGCCGTGCTGGATTTTCAGATTTGATGATCGCCGGCCTGCAAAACGTTGAAAGCGCTCATTGAAACCAGAAGAAAACGGCCGGAACGGGTTTACCTCGTCGGCGTCGAACTCAAGTCGCGCACTGCGGCGGACACGCGTGATTCGCTGACCGAACTGGGCGAACTGGCCGAGACGGCGGGCGGGGAGGTCATCGGGGACGGACTGCAAAAGGTGGAAACACTGAATCCCGCCACCTTCATCGGCAAGGGCAAGGCCGGCGAATTCGCGGCCTTCTGCCAGCACCAGGACGTGGACACGGTGATTTTCGATGACGACCTTTCGCCCGCGCAGAGCCGCAATCTGGAAAAAATCTTTGACTGCAAAATCCTCGACCGCACTTCGCTGATCCTGGACATCTTCGCCCAGCGCGCCCGCACGCGTGAAGGCAAGCTGCAGATCGAACTGGCGCAGCTTCAGCATTTGCTGCCGCGCCTCACCAAATACTGGGGCCACCTGTCCCGGCAAAAGGGCGGCATCGGCATGCGCGGTGATGGTGAAACCCAGCTCGAAACCGACCGCCGCCGCGTCCTTGACCGCATCGCCCGGATTTCGCGCGAACTGGAAGTCGTCCGCCAGCAGCGTTCCACCCAGCGTAACGGCCGCCAGCGCAACAACTGGCCGCTGGCCTCCATCGTCGGTTACACCAACGCGGGCAAGTCCACGCTGCTCAACGCCCTCACCGGCGCAGATGTTCTGGTGAAGGACATTTTGTTCGCCACGCTTGACCCGACCACGCGCCGGTTGAAACTGCCGACGAATCAGAACGTTCTACTGACGGACACGGTCGGTTTCATCCGCAAGCTGCCGCACGGGCTGGTCGAGGCGTTCAAGGCGACGCTCGAAGAAGTGGTGCAGGCGGACCTGCTGCTGCATGTCGTGGATATCAGTCATCCGCAGGCCGAGGAACAAATTGCCGCCGTGAACGCCGTGCTGGCAGAAATCGGCGCCGGCGAAAAGCCGACCCTGATGGTGTTCAACAAAATCGACCAGCTCAACAGCCTCCCCGGCAGCAATGGAACGAGCGGCCTGTTGAACCGGTTGCGGGAGAAGCATCCCAACGCCGTCACAATTTCAGCCGTGACCGGCGAAGGCGTTGAGTCGTTGCTCTCGGAAGTCGGGACGCAACTGCGGCCCAAACGCGAATTTCTGGAGCTGCGCGTGCCGCACGAGCAGGCGGCGGTCATCGCTCGGCTGCACCAGGTCGGCCAGGTGATCTCGCGCAGTTACCGCGGCCCGGCGGCGCGGTTCAAGGCCCGGATTCCACCGCAGCATCATGAAGAATTCGCGCCCTACATCGTGGGCGAGAAGCAGGCCGCATCGTAAATTTCAGCCGCGCAAACCGCGACTTGCTCCGATGTGCTGGATAGGCGTATAATTTTGGCAATAATTTTTCATTATGTCACAAACTGGCCGCCAGTCCCTCAACACCAGTGAAGTTCTCTGTGTCATCATGGGTGGCGGCCAGGGCACGCGGTTGTTTCCACTGACGAAAGACCGCGCGAAGCCCGCCGTGCCACTCGCCGGAAAATACCGGCTCGTGGACATCCCCATCTCGAACTGCATCAATTCCGGCTTCCGGCGGATTTACGTTTTAACCCAGTTCAACTCCACCTCGCTGCACAGCCATATTTCGCGGACGTACAAATTCGACCAGTTCACCAGCGGTTTCGTCGAGATTCTCGCGGCCCAACAGACGCTCACCAACACCTCGTGGTATGAAGGCACCGCCGATGCCGTGCGCAAAAACCTGATTCATTTCCTTAATCACGATTTTGACTACCTGATCATCCTGAGCGGCGACCAGTTGTACCGGATGGATTTCCGCCCCATCATCGCCCAACACGTCGAAACCAACGCCGACATCACCGTCGCCACCATTCCCGTGGGCCGGAAGGAGGTGCCGGCGCTGGGCATCATGCAAATGTCCGAGGACCACCGCATCACCCGGTTTGTGGAGAAGCCGAAGGACCCCGCGGTGCAGGACAGTTTGCGGCTGGAACCCAAATGGTACTCAAAACTCGGCATCGCCGAGGGGCGCGAGTTGTTCCTCGCCTCCATGGGCATTTATATTTTCAACCGCGAGATCATCCGCAGCCTGCTCGACAATCCCCTGTCTGATTTCGGCAAACACATCATTCCACAGGCCATCAATTCACGGCGCGTTTATTCCTACGTTTTTCAGGGCTACTGGGAGGACATCGGCACCATCCGTTCATTTTTTGAGGCGAACCTGGACCTCGTTTCCGAGCTGCCGCGGTTCAATTTTTTTGATATGAACTCGCCGATTTTCAGCCGGCCGCGTTTTCTGCCGGGCTCAAAAATCAACGGCGCGCAGATTGATCACGCGCTCGTTGCCGACGGTTGCATCATCAACCACGCGCGCATCTCCAACACCATCGTTGGCCTGCGCACCGTCGTCGGCGCCGGCACGGAGTTGAACCGCGTCATCGGCCTGGGCAGCGACTATTACGAATCGGAGGAATCCGTGCTCAAACACGAGCACGAAGGCAAGCCGCGCATCGGCATCGGCTCCAATTGCAAAATTGACAACGCCATCATTGATAAAAATGCGCGCATCGGAAACAACGTGGTCATTTCGCCCGCCGGCAAGCCCGAAAATCTCGACCACGAACTCTGTTTCATCCGCGACGGCATCGTCATCATTCCCAAAAGCGCCCTCATCCCGCACGGGACGGTGATTTGAATTCGCTGCCATTTACTTTCCTTTGCGGCGCTGTTAAAAATTCCGCGTGCTCAACGCCGCCGCCATCTGGAAAGCCTTCAATTCGCCCGCCCGGTTGAGTCTCATTGCCGGGCCCTGCGCGATTGAAAACGAGAAGCTGTGCCTGCAGATCGCCGCCGCGCTCAAAAAAACCTGCGCGGCGCTCGGCGTGTCCTATGTTTTCAAGGCCAGCTTCGACAAGGCCAACCGAACCTCCGCCAAATCGTTTCGCGGGCCGGGCCTCGACGGAGGCCTGCGTGTTTTGGCCAGGGTCCGCGCCGAAATCGGCGTGCCAGTGTTGACCGACATCCATACCGAGGCGCAGGCCGCCGCGGCGGGCGAAGTCGTGGATGTTTTGCAAATTCCCGCCTTCCTCTGCCGCCAGACCGATTTGATTGACGCCGCCGTGGCCACCGGGAAAATCGTGAATTTGAAAAAGGGCCAGTTCCTGTCGCCGGCGGAAATGGGCCGGGTCGCCGAAAAGGCCCGGCTGGCAGGTGCCAAGAAAATCCTGCTGACCGAGCGTGGCACGACCTTCGGCTACAATAATCTGGTTGCCGACATGCGCTCGATTCCCATCATGAAATGTTTCGGCTTCCCGGTGATTTTCGACGCGACGCATTCCGTGCAATTGCCCGGCGGCGGCGGCGACAAGTCATCCGGCCAGCGCGAATTTGCCCCGGTGCTCGCGCGTTCCGCGCTGGCGGCAGGCGCGAACGGACTCTTCATCGAGACCCATCCGCGACCGGAGCACGCGCTTAGCGACGGTCCCAACATGATTCCGCTGGCCGCGATGCCGGAATTGTTGCGCGGATTGCTGAAGGTGTTCAACGCAGTTAAACAATGAGCATACAACCTCCAACGCTCAACGCTCAGCCTTCGATTTGCAGGCAGATGCGCGCCCATGGGATGTTCGATGTCGAATGCGGGTTGTTGGATGCTTCCCATTTCTAATCTCCATGTCCCAACAGATTTCCCAATCGCTCACCTCGCGGCTGAAACGCATAAAACTGTTCCTGTGCGATGTGGACGGCGTGTTGACCGACGGCTCGATCTTCATCGGCAGCCCGCGTGAGTTCAAGCAGTTCAACATCCAGGACGGCCTGGGTCTGGTCCTGTTGCGGCGCGCCGGCCTGAAAATCGGCTGGGTTTCCGCCCGTCCGTCAGCCGCCACCAAATTGCGGGCGCGTGAATTGAAAATCCATTTTCTCGTCCAGCAAAAGGATCGCTGGAGCAAGGTGGCCGCCGTTGAAAAACTCCTGGCCAAGACCGGGACCGGCTGGAACGAGGTCTGCTTTGTCGGTGACGACATCGTGGACCTGGGCCCGCTGCAACGGGCGGGCGTGGCGGTGGCCGTTGCCAACGGAGTGTCGGAAGCCAAGGCGGCGGCGCATCTGGTCACCCGCGCTGCGGGCGGGGAGGGCGCCGTGCGCGAAGTCGTGGAGCTCATTTTGAAGGCGCAGGGAAAATGGGATGCGTTCGTGGCTCATTACACCAAATGAAGGTCCCGACCAATATTGCACGAATACTGGCAATCGCCGGCACAGGTCTGTTGTTCGTAACAACGCCCGGCATTTTCGCCCAGCAGGACACCGTCAGTCGGGCAAACAATTTCACCACCATCGAATACTACGGAGGGACAAACCGGTTGCAGATGAAATCGCGACTGTCCGGCGCCGAGGCGTTGCCGCAGCCTGGCGGACTGCTCATCATCAAGCAGCTCAAGCTCGAAACGTTCTATCTCAATGGCAATCCGGAAATCGTCGTGACCGCGCCGGAATGCCTTTACGATCCGATGGGTGGCACGGCCAGCTCGGCCGGCCCCCTGCATTTGCAGACGGGGGACGGAAAATTCCACATCGAAGGCGAGGGTTTTTTGTGGCGGCAAACCAATTCCTTCCTCACCATCTCAAACAAAGTACGTAGCGCGGGTGAAAGCGGAGCAACCATCGGCACCAAGCCATGAAACATTTTGATCTCATCATCATCGCCCTGCTGGCCGGCCTGACTGTCCAGGCGCAAACCAACGGGACCACCGCGGGCACCCTAGCCGGCGCGATCACCAATTCGCCCACCGCGCCGGCAGTGCGGCGAGCCCCGACGCAAATTGATTCGGAAAGCCTGGATTTTGACAAAACAGCGCGGGAGATGGTTTATCGCGGCAACGTGCGCGTGGACGACCCGCAAATGAAACTGACCTGCGCCCTGCTCACCACCGACCTGCCGGAGTCGGGCGGACGCCCGTCCCGTATCGTCGCCGAAACGAACGTGGTGATTGATTTCTTCGACAACAAAGGCCAGCCCAATCATGCTACCAGTGACCGGGCGGTTTATGTTTTCAACGTGCAAAACGGCGTTACGAACGAAACGATCACCTTCACGGGCAACGCCCGGATCGAAAATGCCCAGGGCACGCTCACGGGCGAGCCGATTTATTGGGACCGCGTGAACAACCGGCTGCACGCGGACAACCAGAAAATGGTTTTCCGGCAAACTCTCACCAGTGTCCTGGTCAACACCAATCCCCCGCCGGCCAATGCCACCAATCTGCCGCCGGGGACCAATGCGACCATTGACCGAAACACCAACAACCCCGCCGGCGCCGATTTCTAAATGGAAAATCCCGCCCCAGCATCCAACAGCCTGTTGCTCACCACCGGTGATCTGGTAAAGGGGTATCGCGGCCGCCGCGTAGTCGATAAGGTCTCCATTTCCGTGAGCGCGGGGGAAATCGTCGGCCTGCTCGGCCCGAACGGCGCGGGCAAGACCACCACGTTCAACATGGTCGTCGGGCTGATAAAACCGGACGAGGGCGCCGTGAAATTCCAGGATCGCGACATCACGCGCCTGCCGATGCACCGGCGCGCGCGGCTGGGCATCGGTTATCTGACCCAGGAACCGTCGGTGTTCCGCAAGCTCACCGTCCGGGAAAACATCCTGGCGATTCTCGAAACGTGCCGGCTGACGCGGGACGAACGCGCTGTGCGTTTGAAATACCTGTTGGAGGAACTGGATTTGACGCCGCTGGCCCAAAACAAGGCCTACACCCTCAGTGGCGGCGAAAAACGCCGGCTGGAAATCACCCGCGCCCTGGTGACGAGCCCCAAGCTGCTACTGCTGGACGAACCGTTCAGCGGCATCGACCCGATTGCGGTTTACGAGGTGCAGAAGATCGTCCGCCGGCTGAAGGAGCGCGGACTTGGCATCCTGATCACCGACCATAACGTGCGTGAAACCTTGAAATTGATCGACCGGGGTTACATCATCCACAAGGGCCAGGTGCTCGTGGCGGGCAGCGCCGAATTTCTGGCGAACGACCCGAAGGCGCGGGAAATTTACCTGGGCCCGGAATTTAATTTGTGATCATGCAACATCAGACCGTCACCGTTGAACAATTTTTCAAGGAGCACGGCCCCGGCCTGCAAATGCGGCTGCTGGCGGGTGAACGCGGGCTGAAACGGGTCATCCGGGAATCGACGGTCAACCGCCCCGGCCTCGTGCTGAGCGGTTTCACCCAGTACTTCGCGTATAAACGGGTGCAGGTATTCGGCAACGCAGAAGTGTATTACCTCCGGTCGCTCACCTCCGCCGAACGGGCGAAACGATACGTCCACTTTTTCAGCTTCAAGATTCCGTGCATTATTTTCAGCCGCGGTTTTCGCCCGGACAAGGAATTCATCGCCGCCGCCGAAAAGGCGGGCGTGCCGGTCTTTCAATGCCCGATGGTCACGATGAAATTCATCAACGCCGCAACGCTGGCGCTCGAGACGATGTTTGCCCCGCGCGGTTCGGAGATGGGCAGCATGGTGGACATTTTGGGCGTGGGCGTGCTGATTCGCGGTGAAAGCGGCATTGGCAAGAGCGAAGCTGTGCTGGCGCTCATCGAGCGCAGCTACAGTCTGGTCTCCGATGATGTGACGCGCGTCATGCTGGTGGATGGCCGGGATGTCTTCGGCAGCTGCTCGGAACTGACGCGGGATCACATGGAAATCCGCGGGATCGGCATCATCAACGTCGCCGCGATGTTCGGCATCAAAAGCATCCGCCATAAAAAACGCATCGACCTGATCGTCACCCTCAAGGCGTGGAACGATGTGACGGACGTGGACCGCGTGGGGATGGAGCAGGAATTCATGAAAATCCTGGGGGTGGACATTCCGCATATCATCATCCCGGTCCGCCCCGGACGCGATCTCGCCAGGCTGATTGAAGTCGCCGCGTTTCAGACCAAGCTGAAAATGTCCGGCCACAATGCCGCGCAGGAGCTGAACGACCGGCTCATCGCCCACATGAACCAGGGCACCCCGCCCCCGGCAAAATAAAATTCAGTGGCGCTTCGTTTCTGCATCGTTTAGTGTAAAATAAGCAAGTCGATGAGCGCAAAGAAATTGCCGGACAGCGAGTTCTCCACCAAGGAACTCACCATCTCAAACAAGCTGGGCATCCATGCCCGGCCCGCCGCCATGTTCGTGAAGACCGCCAACCGGTTCGCCTGCGAAATTTTTGTGGAGAAGGACGGGGAAAAAATCAATGGCAAGAGCATCATGGGACTGATGATGCTCGCCGCCGGGCCCGGCAGCAAACTGACCCTGCACGTTCGCGGCGCGGACGCCCAGGCCGCCATTGGCGAACTTGAGGCCCTCGTCAAACGCAAGTTTGATGAGGAATGAGCCGAACGCCGCGCACCCGGCCTGAACGCGCTAAACCGGAACGATGCAGTGAAATGGGGAGCGCGCCCGCCCCGGGCGCTGCCGGCGCCCCCCCCGCCGTCGGCTTTTGCGTTGGGACCAGAGCACTGATTAGTTTGTCCTTCCGCGAAGGGTTCGGCGCGAGGGCATGCCGAACTACAGCCGAGGCGGCTGTGCTCCCCATAAAACCAATTGCCTCGTTCCGGCTAAGGCATGGGAGGACAGGCCCAACTGGCATTCCACACCCCGGAGTTTTCCCAAACTTTGAATCTTGAACTCTGAACGCCGGACCTTAGTCTTTCGCCATGTCCGTTCCTCAATTTGATGTCAAATACGTCGCGCATCTGGCGCGATTGCACCTCACCCCCGACGAGGAAATCCAGCTCGGCGCGCAACTGGGCGGCATTCTCGGCTACATCGAAAAGCTGAAGGAACTCGACGTCGCCAACGTTGAGCCGACCGCTCATGCCGTGCCGTTGCTCAATGTCACGCGCCCCGATGGAATCCGCCCGTCGCTGCCACACGATGACGCCCTCCGCAACGCGCCCGCGCAAGCCAATGGGCTGTTCATGGTGCCAAAGATTGTTGAATAAAATCGGAGCATCCACGGAAAAATGTTAAATCAACTCACCATCGCCGAACTCGCCATCCGGCTTGCGAAACGCGAAGTCTCCGCGCGCGAAGCCATGCAGTCCTGCCTCGACCAGATCGCGCGCGTGGATGAAAAAATCCATGCCTTCATCAGTCATGACGACGCCGATGCGCTGGCCCAGGCCGCGGCGGCGGACCAGGCCCGGGCCGGCGGCGTGACGCAGGCGCAAAAACCGCTGCTGGGCATTCCGGTGGCGGTCAAGGACGTGCTGGCCGTCAAGAACCAGCCGCTGAACTGCGGTTCGAAAATTCTCGGCCAGTTCATTTCGCCTTACGACGCCACGGTTGTCGAAAAGTTGAAGGCCGCCGGCGCCATTGTCTTTGGCCGGCTCAACATGGATGAATTCGCCATGGGCAGTTCGACGGAAAATTCCGCATTCGGCATCACCCGCAATCCCTGGGACACAACGCGCATTCCCGGCGGTTCATCCGGCGGTTCGGCGGCGGCGGTCGCGGCGGACGAGGCCATCGCCACGCTCGGTTCGGACACCGGCGGTTCCATCCGCCAGCCGGCGGCGCTCTGCGGCTGCGTCGGCCTCAAACCCACCTATGGCCGCGTGTCGCGGTACGGCCTGGTAGCCTTTGCCTCGTCGCTGGATCAAATCGGTCCGTTCACCAAAGATGTGAGTGATGCGGCAACGATGCTGGGCGTCATTGGCGGGCACGATCCGCGCGATTCCACGAGCGTGCCCCAAGCCGTCCCGGATTATGCCGCCGCCCTGACCGGCGACATCCGGGGTTTGAAGCTCGGGCTGCCGAAAGAGTACCTCGTCGGCGGCCTGGACCCCGAGGTGAAAGCGGCGGTGGACACGGCCGTAAAGCAATTTGAAAAACTGGGCGCGGAGATCATGGAAATCTCCCTGCCGCACACGGATTACGGCGTGTCGGTTTATTACATCATCGCCACGGCCGAAGCCTCGGCAAACCTCGCCCGTTTCGACGGCATCCGCTACGGCGCCCGGGTGGACGGGGCCGACCTGATCGAGTTGTACTGCCGCACGCGCGGGGCGGGTTTTGGCGCGGAGGTGAAACGGCGCATCATCCTCGGCACCTACGTTCTGAGCAGCGGCTACCATGACGCCTATTATCTGCGCGCGCAAAAGGTCCGCACCCTCATCCGCAACGATTTTTTAAAGGCGTTCGAGACCGTGGACGCCATCGTCACACCCACCTCGCCGACCGCCGCGTTCAAGATCGGCGAGAAATCCAACGACCCGCTGCAAATGTACCTGAGCGATATTTTTACGATTTCCTGCAATCTGGCGGGCAACTGCGGCATCAGCATTCCCTGTGGATTCACCAAAAGCCCGAAACTGCCCATCGGCCTGCAGCTGCTTGGCAAGCCGTTTGGCGAGGAGACGCTATTGAGAATCGCCCACGCCTATGAACAAAGCACCTTGTGGCACAAGGAAAAATCGGCCATGCTGAAACCGTCATGAAGCTGACCGAGCGGACCAACAAAATCCTCTTTTTCCTGGGATTGTCCCTCCCGTTGATGGCCTTGTTGACCATGAGCTGGCTGGTGCACCACACCAGCGGACAATTCAAGGATTCGTTTTACCAGGTGGCGCACACCTACAAGGTTCTGAACCTGGTCCAGCAAACCCAGTTTCACCTGCTGGATGCGGAAACCGAGCGGCGCGGCTACCTGTTGACGGGCGGAGAGGAATATCTCACCTCTTACGGTCGGGCCATGACCTCGGTCCGCAACGACATTGTCCAGTTAAAAGGACTTGCTCAGACCCGGGCCGGGCAACAAACCAACATATCCGAATTGCAGGACCTGATCGTTGAGCGGCTGGGCATTGACCCGGAAAAAATGGCGGGCGGCAAAACCAGCCTGCACGACACGCTGGCCGTGGCGCTGACCGATCAGGGCAAACTGACCATGGAACAGATTGGCCGGGTGTTGTTTCAAATGGGACAGGACGAGGAATACGCGCTGAACCTGAACCAGCAGCACGCGGAAGCCGACTCCTTTTCCAGCCAGATCACGTCCGTGGTGCTCATCGCCACCGTTGCCATGGTGCTGACGTTCATCGTCATCATCCTGATGCGGCTCGAAAAACTGCAGCAGGTGGTGACGGTCTGCGCCTGGACCGGCCAGGTCAAATACGATGGCCGCTGGATCCGACTGGACGAGTATCTGCAACGCCGTTTCGGCCTTTCCGTTTCGCACGGGCTCTCCCGCGAGGCGGAGGAGAAAATGGCCGCGGAAATCAAGCAGTTCCACCATCCGGACGACGAGGATACAACCACGGGCTGACCCCCCCCGCCGCCGGCGCCCATCTTCAGGCTTGCGTTCCAAGTAACTTGATGGTTACTTAGAGGGCACATGGCCAAAACAGCAAAACCCGGCGGCCGGGCAACGGAACGGAATCCCGAACGCACCCAGACCCGCATTTTGTCCGCCGCGCTGCAGGAGTTCGCGGCGCATGGTTTTGCCGGCGCGCGGGTGGATGCCATCGCGCGGCGGGCGGCCATCAACAAGCGGATGCTTTACCACTATTTCGGCGACAAGGAAGGGCTGTTCCGCGCCGTGCTGCGCCGCAAAATCGCCGAACGCCAGTCGTGGGCCGAAAACCTTTCCGGCGACCCGGCGGAGAGCCTGACCTTCTGGTTCGAGGCCGCCTGCAAGGACGCAGACTGGGTCCGGATGCTGGAATGGGAGGCGTTGCAGGGCCGCGAGCAAAAAATCATCGATGAAAAGCAGCGGTGCGCGGCGGTGACCCGCGGAGTGAAACGCATCCGGCAGCGGCAGGCGCGCGGCCAGCTCTCCAGCGAATTCGATCCACGCCATGTGATGCTGGCCATGCGGTCGTTGACCATGTTTCCCGTGGCCTTTCCCCAATTGACAAAGCTCATCATGGGACAATCCGTTTTTGCCCCCCGGTTTCAAAAGGAGCGGGCGACCTTTCTGAAAAAATTCGCCGGCGCGTTCCAGCAGAAAAGCGGCCGGAAGCTCAAAACCCATTCCAACGGCTGAACACGGCATGAAAAATCTGATCTTATTTCCGGTGTTGGTGCTCGCGGCGGCGCTGCTGGCCGGCGGATGTTCTCCCGGCGCGAAAAAAGGCGCGGGCGCGGGCGCACCCGTGCTCGTGGCCCAGGCGGTCGAAACCAATCTGCCGGTGCAAATTGACCCGCCGCCGGTCGGTCACGTGATGCCCTATTCGACGGTGACCATTCGTCCCCAGATCGGCGGCATTTTGAGTGAAATCCATTTTCAGGAAGGCCAGGAGGTTAAAAAGGATGACCTGCTTTTCACCATTGATCCGCGACCGACCCAGGCGGCTTTGGATGCGGCGCGGGCGGCGTTGGAGCGCGATGCCGCGCAACTGGAATACGCCAAAATCAATTATGCGCGCCAGCAAAAATTATTCGATCAGAAACTCATCTCGCAGGATGAACTGGACACCAACCGGGCGAGCCTGGACGCCTTGAACGGCACGGTGGCGTCCGACCGGGCAGCCATCACCAACGCCTTGCTGAACCTGGAGTTCACCGAAATCCGCGCACCGTTTGACGGCAAGACCGGCAGCCTGCAATTTTACCGGGGCAACGTCGTCAAGGCGCCGGACGACACGCTGCTCACCCTCAATCAAATTCATCCGATTTATGTCGAATTCGCCGTGCCGGAACAATACCTGCCGGTCATCAAAAAGGAGATGAGCGAAAAAACACTGAAGGTGTCGGCGACGTTTCAAAATCTGGAAGGACCGGCGCCGCAAGGCGAGTTGACATTCATTGATAACAGCGTCGATATGACGACCGGCACCATCCAGCTCAAAGCGACCTTCCCGAATGAAGACAATGTTCTGTGGCCGGGACAATTTGTGCAGGTGACCCTGACGTTGTCGGAGCTGACGAATGCGATTGTCGTGCCGTCGCAGGCAGTACAAACCGGCCAAAACGGCCAGTTCATCTACGTGGTCAAGGCCGACCAGACCGTCGAGGAACGGCCGGTAACCATCGGCATCACTTACCAGGGCGTGGTCGTGGTGCAATCAGGTTTGAAAACCGGAGAAACGGTCGTGACGGACGGGCAGCTGCGGCTTGCGCCTGGTGCGAAGGTAAACGTCAAGAGCGCCATTTCGCCCACCAACGCGCCATGAGCGTTCCGGAACTGTTCATTCGCCGGCCCGTAATGACCACTTTGGTCATGTCGGGCATTTTGTTGTTCGGCCTGGTCGGTTTCCGCCAATTGCCGGTGAGCGATTTGCCGAGCGTGGATTATCCGACGGTGCAGGTCTCGGCGAACCTGCCCGGCGCGAGCCCGGAAACAATGGCTTCGGCGGTGGCAACGCCGCTGGAAAAGCAATTCTCCACCATTGCGGGCGTGGATTCGATGTCGTCAATCAGTTCGCAGGGCAGCGCGTCGATCACGATTCAATTCTCGCTCGACCGCAGCATTGACGCCGCGGCGCAGGACGTGCAGGCGGCCATCGCCAAGGCGGCCAGGCAATTGCCGCCGAACATGCCGACGCCGCCGACTTATCAGAAAGTCAATCCGGCGGATTCACCGGTCATCTTTCTGGCGATGTCGTCGCCGACGCTTCCGATGTCGGACGTGGACAACTACGCCGAGAATCTGCTTGCGGAGCAGATTTCCCAGGTCAACGGCGTCGCGCAGGTCGGCGTGTTCGGCGCGCAGCCTTACGCCGTGCGCATCCAGGTTGACCCGAACAAGCTCGCGGCCTACGGACTCGGCATTGATCAGGTCGAACAGGCGGTCGAAGCGGGCAACGTGAACCAGCCGCTCGGCACGCTTTATGGAAAACATCAGGCGTTCACCGTCCAGGCGAACGGCCAGCTCTACGTCGCGGCGGATTTTCGCCCGATGATTGTCGCGTATCGCAACGGCAATCCGGTCCGGCTCCAGCAATTGGGCAACGTGCTCGACAGCGTGCAAAACGACAAGAGCGTCGCGTGGTATAACAACACGCGCGCCGTCGTGCTGGCCATCCAGCGCCAGCCGGGCGCCAACACGGTCGAAGTGGTGGACAACATCAAAAAATTGCTGCCCAGGTTCCGCGCCGCAATTCCGGCGTCGGTGAATTTGGAGGTGCTCATTGACCGCTCGTTGACCATCCGCAAATCGGTGTCGGACGTGGAGCACACATTGTTCATCGCCGTGTGCCTCGTCATCATGGTCATTTTCATTTTCCTGCGGAATTTGTCGGCGACAATCATTCCCAGCCTCGCGCTGCCCATGTCCATCATCGGCACGTTCGCGGCCATGGCACTGCTCAATTACAGCCTCGACAACCTTTCGCTCATGGCGCTCACGCTGTGCGTCGGTTTCGTCGTGGACGATGCGATCGTCATGCTCGAAAACATCGTGCGGCACATGGAAAACGGCGAGCCGGCGATGGAAGCCGCGCTCAAAGGCTCAAAAGAAATCGGCTTCACAATCATTTCGATGACGCTCTCGCTCTCGGCCGTTTTCATTCCCGTCCTGTTCATGGGCGGATTGCTGGGGCGTTTGCTGCACGAATTCGCGGTGACGATTGTCGTGGCGATTTTGGTTTCCGGTTTCGTTTCGCTGACGCTGACCCCGATGATGTGCAGCCGGTTCGTGCATTCGGTGCGCGAGAAAAAGCACGGGAACATTTACAATGTCTTCGAGCGGTTTTTCGACGGCATGCGCAACAACTATGACCGCACCTTGCAGCTGGTCATGCGCCACCGCCCCGCGACGATGTTTGTGTCGCTGGCCATCCTTGTCGCCACGGTGTTTCTGCTCGTCATAATTCCCAAGGGATTCTTTCCTGACGAGGACACCGGACGGATTCAGGTCACCACCGAGGCGGCCCAGGACATTTCGTTCGACGCGATGCGCGAACATCAGCTGGCCGCGATGAAAATTGTCACCGCCGATTCAAATATCGACGGTTTCGTATCGGTCATCGGTTCCGGCCCCGGCTCCGCGAGCTTGAACAACGGCCGGATGTTTTTTCGCCTGAAAGACAAACGGAAATTGAGTGCGAATCAGATCATCCAGGAACTGCGCCCGAAATTCGCGCAGATGCCGGGGTTGAATGTTTATCTGCGAAATCCGCCGATCATTCCCATCGGCGGAATGCAGAGCAAGGGACTTTACCAATACAGCCTGCAGGACACTGACGTGAAGGAACTGTTTCATTGGGCACCACTCCTGACGGAAAAAATCGCGCACCAGCCCGGCTTTCAGGACGTGACGACCGATCTGCAAATCGCCGCGCCGCAAGTCAACGTGGAAATTGACCGCGACAAGGCTGCCGCGCTCGGCGTGACGGCGGAGCAGATCGAAAACGGGCTCTACGACGCCTACGGCGAACGGCAATCTTCCACGATTTACGCCGACGTGGCCGAATACTGGGTCATCTTTGAAGTTCTGCCGCAATTCCAGCGCGATCCGACCGCGCTCGCGCAACTTTACATTGCCAGTTCCGTGACGGGCACCAACGGCACGCCCAAACTCATACCGTTGAGTGCCGTTGCAAAATTGACGCGAACCGTGGGTCCCACGAGCATTTCGCATGTCGGCCAGCTGCCATCGGTGACCATTTCCTTCAATCTTGCGCCCGGAACATCGCTTGGCACCGCCGTCGGCCAATTGCAAAAAACCGAAACGGACATGCATCTGCCCGCGACCATCACCGGAAGCTTTCAAGGGGCGGCGGCGGTTTTTCAATCGTCCTTCGCGGGACTCCTGGTGCTGCTCGCCATTTCCATTCTCGTCATCTACATCATCCTGGGCATTCTTTACGAAAGTTTCATTCATCCCCTGACGATTCTGTCCGGCCTGCCGTCGGCCGGATTCGGCGCGCTGGTCACCTTGCTGCTGTTCGGCCTTGACCTGAATATTTACGGCCTGGTCGGTCTTATCATGCTCGTCGGCATCGTAAAGAAAAACGCCATCATGATGGTGGACTTTGCCATCGAGGCCCAACGGGGCGGAAAATCCGCCGCCGAGGCGATTCACGAAGGCTGCCTGATGCGGTTCCGGCCCATCATGATGACCACCATGTGCGCACTTATGGCCACGCTGCCCATCGCGCTCGGCATCGGTGCGGGCGGCGAGTCCCGCAGGTCGCTCGGTCTCGCCGTCGTCGGCGGACTGGTGGTGTCGCAATGCCTGACCCTCTACATCACGCCCGTGGTTTATCTGTACCTCGAAGGATTCCATCAGTGGTGGTTGAGCAAACACAACAAACGCGCAGCGACGCAAACGGGAATCCGGCCGGCGACGGCGTGAGTTGTTGATTAGGCGAAGCTGTTATTCCCAGGCTACTGTGCCTGGAGTTTCAATTGAGCATGGGCAGCAACGGTTTCCTTCACCTCGGGAATATCCGTGATTTTAAGCACTCCCAGATAATCCGGTCCTTCCGTCTGCGATTCCGGAAGGTTCGCCAGATCCAGCCGGATCACGTCCGGTTCGAATAACGCCGCATAAAGCGCGTTGGCCGACATGGAACCTTCCGCCTGCAACCCGATTTTGGCCGTTTCCGCGCCGGTGACCGAACGCAACACCCGCACGGCACACCGGATGTCCCACACCCGCATCCCGTCCAATGTCTGGCCGAGCAACATGAAGCGCCGCCGGATTTTTGTAAGACGCGGTTCGCCACCGGACCAGGCCGTCAGTCCGACTCCACGCGGTGCCACAAATGTGATGGCCTGTTTCTTCGTCAGTTCATGTTTTATGGCTTCAAATGCGGCGGCGTTTGTCCCGGGCGAAGACAAAACTGCCAGATCTTCGGTTAGCTCATCTGGGAATTCCGCACCCACGGCGGCGAGCCAGTTGGTCCAGCCGGATTGATTGAGCACGTCGAGCTCAACCTGCTCCGGTTTTTTTCTTGTCGCCTGCTCCAGCAGGTATAGCCGCAGGGAAACGTCGTGCTGGCTGGTAAAATCCCATGCGCTGAAACGCACACCGTCGCGTTCAACCGAAAACACCTGCTTCGATTCCGGCGACGGTTCCCCACCCGGCCAGCCGGCGAATACTTTTTCACGCAACCGGGCGCGGAGTTCATCGCCTGATTGCTTTTCCGGCTTCACCTGGGGCACGAATGTGTCTGCAATGCTGAGATTGATTGAGTTGGTCGGCAAGGATTCGAAAACCTTGAGCTGTTCGGGGGTGAGAAAAGTTTTAACAGCGGTTTCCACGGGTGTTTCCTCGTGTTTCAGATACCGGTTGAACCAGCGCATCACCCCGAGTTGCAACTCCGGCGTTTCGTCATGCGGACCCGGCGCGAGAATCAGGCCAAGCTGGTTGGTTTCACCGTAAAGTCCGTAAAGGTGGCGGACCTTTTCATAAATGCGCAGGGTGCCGGGCAACCGGAACAGCGGATCACGGTCCGTGCCACCGATCAGGAGCGGGCGCGGAGCCGCGAGCGCGGCAACGAGTGGAAAGTCCCACCGATAGATGTTGATGAAAAAATTGCAATCGCAGTGGCTGTCAATGACGCCATCCAGAATATGGCTCTGCACGTCGGCCATGCCCGCCAGGGGCGCGGCGACCTTAACGCGGTCGTCCAGCGCCGTGACCGTCCAGGTGTAGGCGCCACCGCCGGAATGACCGGTGATGCCAAACCGGTTGGTGTCCACCTCCGGCCGGGTGCAAAGATAATCCAGCGCGCGGATGCCGAACCAGGCCTCCACCCCCGCCGGCGTGTAGCCGCGCGAATTCCACCACCACAAGCCATGGTCGCGCGTCCCGGTGTGAATCCCCTCAATCTCGCCGGCCAGCAGCGTATCAACCATCATGCAAACGTAACCGTTCCGCGCATACCACTCGCCGTCCCGCTGATAGACGGCCTTGTTACCGTAACTGATGCCGTTGGTGGCCAGGCGCCAATGCCCACACTCGTAGAGAATCGCCGGCACAGACAGTTGCACGTTCCTGGGAAGAAAGAGGCTGGCCGTGCAATAAAGTCCGGGAGACGCCTGATAATAAATCTTCTCCGTGATGAAATCCTCGTTCGTGATGCAGCCCGTGACGACGGCCTTCAAATCCGTCCGCTTCGGCATCGGCCACAAGCCGAGCATCTCCTGCAATTGCCGGCGATATTCGCCGCGCTTTGCCGTCCAATCATCCAGCGTATTAATGTCTGCAAGGCAACGTTGCGAGAGAACAGCCGTTTCGTTTCGGAAATAATCCGCCAGTGCCGCGTCCCCCGGCGCGGGCTTGCCGATGAGCCTGGGAATCTGGGCGTCGCCGGTCACAAACGCTCCGAAAAGGAACGCGGTCAGGAGAAGGCTCGTTCGCTGCATGAGAACATCATGATTCGGGTGACCGCGTCGCGGCAAGGAATTTGACATCCCAGCAACAAAGTCAGACTAAAGTAAACACGGTTGACCGATGCGATTTCCCGACGTTCCCGACAAGTCTCCCGATGAACACGGCAAGTTGGCCAGCGGTCATGATCTGTTCCGTTTTGAGCACTGACGGTCGCCCGGTGGAAGCTGTCACTCTCTCGACGGGCATTGACTGTTTTGCTTTTACCAGTGGCGGTTGTCCGGCGAATGCTTGCTGAACCGTTTTTGCCACTGTCAGTCTCGCGGCGGACATTGGTTGTTTAGATTTTACCAGTGTCAGCCTCCCGATGACTGTTGGCTATTGCCCCGTCTAATCTCGTCATAAGATCGTGACATTTGTCTAATATGCAACATATTGTTTTAACTGTTTTCTAATGATTACTTGACCAAAACCGGCCAATTCACTAAAAAAGCGCGTTGGTCAAATAATCCACCTATGAATATAAAACAAGAAACCCACCTAAAAATGCTCATCGCCACACTTGGCGTCATGGATAGTTTCAAATCCCTCTGGCAGGCCATAGTCGCCTTTGCGACGGCCCGTAATGACCTCTCCGCGGCCATTGACAACGTCCGCGCGCAGGAACTCAAACAGTCCGCCACCACCACCGGTGTCACGCAGGACAAGCGCACGATCCGCGAGGGCATGTGCAGCGCCGCCGCGATTGTGGGCGGAGCCGTCGCCGCCTATGCGGACAAACAGAACAATCATGAATTATTCGCGGCCGTGGATTTCAGCGCGCCAGATCTGTTGCATCAGACCGAGTCCGAATGCATGACCAATTGCACCGCCATCCTCAATGCCGGAACGGAAAACCTCGCCGCGCTCACCGTCAGCAAGCATCTGGCGCAAACCGACCTCGACGATTTGAAGGCGAAGATTGATGCCTTTAACGCCGCATTCGAGCGTCCGCGCCAGACCAGGGCTGGAACGAAGAGTGCGACCGATCAGTTGCCGGATGCGATTGCGGCGGCTGACCGGATTGTGGAACGCCAGCTTGACCGGTTGATGGAACGCTTTCGCTTGAGCAGCCCGGATTTCTATTCGTCGTATCAGGTGGCGCGTGTGATTGTGGACGCCGGCGGCGGCTCGACCACCACGACTCCGCCCGCACCGACTCAAGTACCCAAACCGCAGGCGAAAACCACGCCGGTCAAATAAATCAAATACAGCCCACGCAAGCGGCCTTCGGAAACGAGGGCCGCTTTTTTAAGCGCAACTTTTTACGGACAGGATTAACAAGATGAACAGGAATTCAGAAAAGGATAAACGGCAATCGCCTTCCAGTCTTCATCCTGTAAATCCTGTTCATCCTGTCCAAACGATTATGAAAAAATATCTACCCGTGTTTTTAGCGGTTTCATCTGGTCTGCTGGCCGGGTGCTGCGCCACCAAAACCGTGTTCTCAGCCAACGGAAGTGTGGCCACCGGCATTGTTGGCGGGACCATCGAGGTGACAGCTTGCACGCCTATGGAAAGGAAGTGGCCAGTCAACTTGCCCAGCTTTCCGAATGGTATCGCGCGCATTGGGACGCCTGCGGCACGAACTCAAATCCTGCCGCCTGCCGGGCTGAACTTTCAAAGGGGTATGAGGAGCAGCAAAAGTTTTTATTGGATGCGCTGGTGGCAATGAACGGGAAGCCCAAAGCCGAACAGAAAAAAATGTACCGGCAAATGCGCCTGAATAACCAGTTGATGATCCAATAAACAATGTGCATGGCGTCAATTGTCCGGCAAATCCTGTTCATCCTGTCCTCAATATCTTGCCGACCGGAATCATGACAGGATGAACAGGATGGACAGGATATCAAAATTGAAGAACACCAACTGGCGGGAAGAACATTGTCAGGAAAGGTACAGCCCCGCAGGCAAATCAAGGGTTTAATTCCATAATCAACATTTTTGTATATTATCGAAGGCATACATGTGGTAATCTATTGGCACTCATGAAGCGGGCGTTCGAGAACTGGAAAAGCCGCCTAATCGCACTCGTTATGACTTCGAGCGCTTTCCTCGCTACCGCCGCCAGTTTACAGTCCGTTTCGCTCCGCAATTCTGCTTTAAATCCACCCGCCGGCGGCAACGGTGACTCGGGATTGCCGGTCATCAGCGCGGACGGACGCTATGTCCTGTTCGCCAGCACGGCGAACAACCTCGTCCTGATGAACGGCAGCAACCTGATGACCGTTAGCCGGCCGGCGGCCCTGAATGTGTTTCTTCGCGACCGGACCAATGGCACAACCACATTGGTCAGCGTCAACCTCGCCGGAACCGGGAGCGGCAACGGTGATTCATTGCCGAGGGGGATTTCAACCAACGGCCAGTATGTGCTGTTTGAAAGCTCCGCCAGCGACCTGGTGACGAGCGATGCCAACAACGCCAGCGACGTGTTTGTCCGCGACATGATCAACGGCACGAACATGCTGGTCAGCACCACCGCCAATCGTACCAGCGGCAACGGCGCTTCTCACAGCTCGACGATGACGCCGAACGGACGGTATGTGGCGTTTGTCAGCGCCGCCTCCAACCTCGTGGCCGGTGACACGAACGGCATCCCGGATGTTTTTGTCCGCGACCTGCAGGCAGCCACCACCGTTCTCGCCAGTCCGGGGGCGATTTCCACGGGTTCCTCCACGCTTCCAAGCCTCTCGGAATCGCCGGACATCACGCCGGATGGACGTTTCGTGGCTTTTTACAGCTCGGCCACCAATCTGGTGCCCGGAGTCACAAACGCCGGCGAAGTCTATGCGCGGGATCTGATTGCGGGGACAACGATCTGGGCCAGCACCAACGCACAAAGTCTCGGTCAATCCATTTTGGGCGCGGCCAAGGCAATTTCTTGCAATCAGGCTATCAGTGCCGATAGGCAATTCGTTGCTTTTGAGGCTTGCAAGAATCCTGTGACCGGCCTTGGAATTATTTTCCGTTACAACCTCCTAACCGGGGTTACTGACGTCGTTCACACCAATGCCAATGTGTACGTAACAGCGCAGTTCAAAGACATTCATAACCTCAGCCTAACCCCCGACGGCAGGTTCATTGCGTTTGTTGCCAACACAAATAGTTCTACGAGTGTCAACCTGTGGGATGCACAAACGGCCATTAACATCCTCGTCAGCGGAAACTCGAACAATGTCGTGACGAGTTCGGCCGTTTACTGGCCGGTCGTCGACCGGAGCGGGCGCTACGTCGTTTTTCTCAGCAGTGCCACAGATCTTACAACCAACGTATTGGTTGCCGGTCATCATCTGTATCTTCGAGACGTGCAATCAGGCACGACACAATTGGTAGACGCAGATACGAACGGTGTCGGAGTTGGTGTTAATCCAATAACCATTCCCGGCTTGAGCGCGGATGGCAGTTCGCTTGCGTTCGAGTGCCCGGATGGAAACCTGGTGCCAGGCGACAACAATCGCGACAACGACGTCTTCGTGCGGGATCTGGCCTTGAACTCGACCAGCATGATTTCGACTCATGATCCAGCTCGGCCATCCCTGACACCCAATGGTTATAGCGTGCTTTTTTCCTCATGCGTCAGCACTAACGGCCGTTATGTCGCCTTTGCCAGCGAGGCGAACAATCTGGTGGCCAACGACACCAACGGATACCGCGATGTGTTTGTCCGCGACCTGCTGGCCGGAACCAACATTCTGGTGAGCGCCGACACCAACGGGTTTGCCGCCGGGGCTGGCATTTCCACCGAACCAGCCATCAGCGGCAACGGCCGCTACGTGGCCTTTTCCAGCATGGCCACCAACATCGCGGCTGGAGACACCAACAATGCCCAAGACGTATTTCGTCGCGATTTGCAGACGGGAACGACCGTGTTGGTCAGTGTCGGCACCAATGGCGGCTATGGAAATGGCAGTTCCTATTTGCCCGTCATCAGCACTGACGGCAGGTATGTTTTGTTCCGGAGTCTTGCACAAAACCTGGTTCCGAGTTCGTATGGCAATTTGACCGAAAATGTTTTTTTCCGCGACATGGTCGTTGGCAAGACCTATGCGCTCACTTTTTCAGGCGACGGCAACACCTCCATGACTCCTGATGGTCGTTACGTTGCGTTTGTCACCAATTCCTACTATGTGCATGTTTGGAACTCTCAGTCGAACAAGATCATTTATTCCAGCACCACATCTTCATCCTATCCTGATTATGTTTCGCTTAGCCCCGATGGACACTGGCTGGCATATATAAATCCTTCCGCATTAACCTTAAAAGCAGCGGACTTGATCGCTGCAACCAATTGCTTGATCAGCAGCATCGGCAGCTCGTTTTATTACCTCTCACATGCCGGGTTGCAATTTAGCAGCGATGGTCGATTCCTGTCCTATTCAGTTGTGACCAACGCCCTACTCACAGCTAGAAATGTTTTGCTTCATGATTTCCAAACCGGAACCAACCTACTGGTCAGCCGAAGCTTCAACTCCACCGGTTCGCCCAATGACTTTTCCGATTCACCGGCAATCAGTGCCGATGGCCGGTATGTGGCCTACCACAGTTTCGCCAGCAACTGCGTTCCCAACGACCTCAACGATGTTCCCGACGTGTTCCTGTACGACCGATTGAGCAGCGCTACCACCCTTTTGAGCGTTAACCAGACCGGCACGGCAACCGCCAACAATCGTTCGCTAAACCCAGTCTTCAGCGGCGATGGAAAAACCCTGGTCTTTCAAAGCTGGGCCTCCGACCTGGTGACCCAGGATGGCAACGAAGGCGGCGATTTGTTCGCGCTGAACCTGTTGCCGCCCACCATCACCGATACGGACGGCGACGGCATGGATGACCAGTGGGAACTGGCTTATTTCGGCACGCTCGCCCGTGACGGCACCGGCGATTACGACGGCGACGGCGTCTCTGATTTGGATGAATTTCTGGCCGGGACCGATCCGACCGATCCCGCGTCCGTGTTCCGCGCCCGGATGGTTTATTCCGGACTGGCGGCCCAAACCCCGGTGATCACCTGGCCGGCCGCACCGGGAAAAACGTATCAGGTGCAATTCAAGAACGACCTGAGTGATGCGAGCTGGCAGAACTTCACCGGCAACGTGACCCTGATGGGAAATCAAGGCTCAGCCTACGACCTCGTTCCCAGTGCCGGCCAGAGATTTTATCGCGTCGTTATCATGAATTACTGAACCAAGCCGGACATTATGAAAACAGTAAGTAAATTCGTGTTAAAAAGTTGGATATCTGGATGCGAATCGTCCGGGCAGGATTGTACGGCGTTCACACTGGTCGAGCTACTTGTGGTCATTGCCACCACCGCCCTGCTGGCGGTCATGCTGTTGCCAGCACTGGCCAGCCCAAAATCGAATGGTCAGGCATTCCAATGCCTCAATAATGTAAAACAGTTGACGCTGGGCGGTATCATGTATGCCAACGATAATAATGAGCTGCTAATACCTCCCGGCCTGTGGATCAATAGTGCCAGCCAATTGGATTGGACCGCAAACCCGGTAAATACGAATGCGAACCTGATGCTCAGCGATGCCTTGATAGCGCCGTATGTAAAAACCCCGGCTTCATTCAAGTGTCCGGCCGACATTTATGACGGCCCTGTTGGTCCGCGAGTCAGGAGCTATTCCTTGAACGGCACGCTTGGCGGAGCGCCGATATTTGGGTCAGCTTATCAACCCGATGGTGTGCCAAGGATTTATTTTTCCGCGAGAAAAACGGCGGACTTGAACACGCCTGGGCCAGCCAATATTTTTGCGTTTCTGGACGAGCACCCCGACAGCATCAACGATGGCGAATATATGCTTAACGCCGGAGAACTTACCGCAGGCTCAGAGGAATGGCGGGATTTCCCGGGTAATCTCCATGATGGTGCCGTGAGTATTGCATTTGTTGACGGCCACTCTTTGATTCATAAATGGGCAGATGGTAGAACTAACCAGAAGGTAGAGTTTAGGAGTTTCAGCGGCGGCCTGATTGGTGGAACGACTCCAATAAATTCAAACGTCAATCTTCGGACTTGCGTCGACTACGAGTGGCTAGAGGACCGGATGCCCTATCATTATTGAGACGGCATTCCGCCGCAAGCTCGTTCCCGTCAACTGCCAATTCTCACTTTAATTGCGCGGTCAGGGACTCGTCGCTCTTCAAGACCACGAAAAAGGTGCAGCCCCGGCCAGGCACGTTTTTCACCCCGATGCGGCCGCCGTGCGATACGGTGATTTCGCGGGCGATGGACAGGCCCAGGCCGGCGCCGGACTTGGTCTGGCCGGGCACGCGGAAAAAGCGCTCGAAAATCCGGCTGCGATATTCCTCCGGCACGCCGGGTCCCTGGTCGGTCACGCTGAATTCCACGCCGCCGTTCCCGTCCGGAGCGGCGCGCAGGACAATCTCGCCGTTCACGGGTGAATGCTTGATGGCATTGGAGATCAGGTTGGTGAACACATGGTTGATGCGCTGCCGGTCCACCGGCACCGCGGGCAGATCCGGCTCGATCTGGCAGGTCACCTGCACGCCCTTGGCGTAACTCTTGTCGGCCATTTCCTTCATCGCGCTGGTCAGCAGTTCGCCCGGGGCCACCTGCTCCTTGCGCAGGTCCGCGTTCCCCTCGTCGAGCCGGGCAAGGTCGAGCAGGTCGTTCAAAATCCGCAGCAGCCGTTCCGTGTCGTTCCGGGCCGCCTCTAGCAGTTCATTCTGCTTGGGCGTGAGCGTCCCAACGGTTTTTTCAAGCAGGATGTGCAGCACCATCCGCACGCTGGTCAGCGGGCTTTTCAACTCATGGCTGACCGTCGCCACGAGGTTGGACTTGGTGGCGTCCAGCAGGCGGAAACGGGTGACGTCATATAAAACCACCGCCACCCCGAACAACGCCCCCTCCTTGCTGCGCATCGCGAGGACGCGCGGCAGAAAAAACTTGTCCGCGCCGTTGATCCGGTAGGAGACGGCCTCATTGAAACTGTGCGGCAAAAAATTTTGGCCGCTGCCCAGGGTTTTCATGGCGATGGCCTGCAGCCGTTCGGGCAGCTTGCCGAACAAACGGAGGCTGGAGGTCAGCGAATCCGCCGCTGGATTTCTCAATTCGATGCGCCCCAGCTTGTTCAACACGAAAATCGGGTCTGGAAACGAGGCGAGCGTCGATTCCATGGTGCGATGGAGGCTGACGATTCTTTCCGTGGTGCCCTGGCGATATTCCTGGAGCTGGGCGGCCATTTTATTGAACGCCAGGGCCAGTTCACCCAGTTCGTCCCGCGTGCCCACCGGCACGGTTTCCACCAGCCGGCCTTCACCCAGCTCGCGGGTCGCCCGGGTCAGGGACTGGATCGGCCGCAGAATCGAGCGGCTGAGTTTATATCCGGCATAGGCGGAAAAAAGCAGCGCGACGATCGTGCCGAAGACCATCAGGCGCGTCACTTCCTGGGTGATGTCCCGGATGTTCTGGCTGGTGCCCAGGATGGCTTGCTGGTTCAGGTCATGAATTTTCTGCAACAGGAGGTTGACCCTTTGTCCGCTCGGCACCACCTGCAATTCGTATACCTCGCGCTGGGTCTGCGGGTTGTCGAGGGTGCTGATGGTTTCCGCCCCCTTGAGAAATGCCTGATAACTGTTCGTCAGCAAAGGGGTCAACACCGCTTCCTCGGGCAAGGTGCTGTTTGTGATCAAGGAGGCGAGATTTTCATCGAAACGTTTCTGATGTTGCGAATAAGCATTTTTGTCCATGAACCGTTTCGGATATTGCGCCAGATTGGTCGGGTCGCCTTCGTGCGGCCCCTGCACCACCCAGGACACCTCCCGATCCATTCCCGCCAGCGCCAGGCTCATCGCCGAGGCGGCGGTGAAACTCTGATAACTGTTCGTCACCGAGGCATCCACGCTGGCGCCCAGACGCGCGAAGAGCACGATGGCGTACGCACCGATCCCCAAAAGAATGACGACGAATGGCGCCAGGTAGAGGAACAATCGGGTGCGCAGCATGGCGGTAGGGAACCGGTCACTCGTCCTTTACATCCGGGGGCCGGGACATTTCCTTGCGCTTGCGATGCAGCGTGTCCCGGGCGACACCGAGGATCTTGGCCGCTTCACTCATGGTGGACGACTGTTCCATCACCCGGGTGATGTGCTCCGTTTCAATTTCCTTCAACGACACCATCGAGCCGATTTGGATTCCCGATACCGGAGCGGGCGCGGCAGTTCCGCCGGGGATTCCCTCGGCGACAGGGGCCGCCTGGGAGATTTTCTCCGGCAAATCCAGCAGATCAATCTTGTTGCTGTCGGCCAGAATGACGGCCCGTTCGATGACATTGCGCAATTCCCGCAAATTGCCCGGCCAGCCGTATTGGCGCAGGACCGCCTCCGCTTCCGGGGAAAAACTTTTGATCTGCTTGCCGCATTGCTTCGAGAAAAAATGCAGGTAACGGTCGGCCAGTTTCAACAAATCGCCCGCGCGTTCCCGCAACGGCGGCAGTTGAACGGCGATGACATGGAGCCGGTAATACAAGTCCTCCCGGAATCGGCCCTCGCGGACGGCTTCCTCCAGATTCCGGTTCGTTGCGGAAATCACCCGCACACTGGCCCGGCGCGTTTTGGTTTCGCCGACCCGTTCATATTCCTTCTCCTGCAACAGGCGCAGCAGCTTGGGCTGGATTTCCAGCGGCAGTTCCCCAATCTCATCCAGAAACAGCGTCCCGCCATCCGCCAGCGCGACCTTCCCGGTCTTGTCGGTTATCGCGCCGGTAAAAGCACCCTTGGCATGCCCGAACAACTCACTCTCCAGCAACTCCCGCGACAGGCTCGGGCAGCTCACGGTGACGAAGGTATTTTCCTTTTGCGGACTGTTTTCGTGCAACGCCCGGGCCACCACCGTTTTTCCGGTGCCACTTTCGCCCAACAACAGGATGGTGGCGGGCGTGGCCGCGGCCTTGAACGCCAGGTCCAGCGCCTTTTGCATCGCCGGCTCGGCGGTGGTCAGGTCGGCGGTGAAGGTGTCCGTCGAAATGCGGGATTCCAGTTCCGCCACCCGGGTGCGGAGTTTTCGGGCCTGAACCAGCCGGGCCATCACCTGCCGGATTTGTTCGGGCGTGAAAGGTTTGGGCACGTAATCCACCGCCCCGCGCCGCATGGCTTCCACCGCCGTTTCAATCGAGGCGTAAGCGGTGAACACAATCACCTCCAACTGCGGGTTGACCTTCAACAACTCAGGCAATAAATCCATCCCGCTCTCGCCATTCAAATTCAAATCCAGGAACGCAACGTCGAACACGCCGCTTTCCAACTGTTTCAGCGCGGCGGACCGGCTCTCGGCGCTGACGATTTCGTGGCCGACCGATTCCAGCACGACCACCATGGTACGACGGATGTTTTCCTCGTCGTCAATGATCAGCACTCGCATCGGGCTGCCGGTTTTTTCTGCCTGCATGTCAACCATGATAGAGGACGGGAACCGGAAAGGTGAAGCGGTTTTTCAGTCGAATTCGATCCGGCTTCGACAAAAGGCCATGTCCATCTCACCTTCATTTCACTTCGTCGTGGCAGGCCGCGACGGTTTATGATTAAACTTCCCGCGCAAATTATGGAATACGAAGCCGTCATCGGACTGGAAACCCACGTCCAGCTTAAAACGAAATCGAAGATGTGGTGCGGCTGCGCCAATGTCTTCGGCTCCCCGCCCAACACCAACGTCTGCCCGGTCTGCCTCGGCTTGCCCGGCGTGTTGCCCGTGCCCAACGACGAGGCGCTGCGGCTCACCGTGCTCACCGGCTATCTGCTGAACTGCGAGATCCCCCGGTTCGCGAAGTTCGACCGGAAAAGTTATTTCTATCCGGACATGCCGAAGAATTACCAGATCACCCAATACGACCGGCCATCCACGGCCAACGGCCACGTCGAGTTCGAGTTCAACGGCGGTCTGTCGCACGTGCGCATCACCCGCGCCCACCTGGAGGAGGATGTCGGCAAGAACACGCATTTCGAACGCAACAGCGGTGTGGACTTCAACCGCGCCGGCGTGCCGCTCATGGAAATCGTTTCCGAACCGGACCTCACGAGCGCCGACATGGCCTATGAATATCTCAATGCGCTCAAGGACATCCTGATTTACGGCGGGGTGAGCGATTGCGACATGGAAAAAGGCATGGTCCGCTGCGACGTGAACGTGAGCGTGCGGCCCAAGGGCACAAAGGAACTCGGCGCCAAGATCGAAATCAAGAACATGAACAGCTTCTCCGGCGTGCGCCGCGCGCTGGAATACGAAATTCCCCGCCAGATCGAGGTTGTGACCAGGGGCGGCAAGCTGATCCAATCCACGCGCCGATGGGACGACGTGGCCGGCATCACCGAGGAAATGCGCACCAAGGAACATGCGCACGATTACCGTTATTTCCCCGATCCCGATCTGATGCCACAGGCGCCGACCGATGCCTGGCTGGCCGAGGTGAAATCCCGGGTGGTAGAGCTGCCGCTGGCGCGCAAGCTGCGTTTCTTGAAGGATTATCAACTGCCGGCGCCAGATGCCGAAACGTTCAAGAACGATGTGCCGCTGGGCGAGTATTTCGAGCGCATCGCCAAGCAATCCAAAAACCCCAAGGCCATCGCCAACTGGGTCATCAACAATCTGCGCGCCAAGCTAACCGAGGCCAACAACCGCGAGCGATCCGAGCAGGCCGCACTGGGGCTTGAACCGGCAGACATGAAGCTAACGGCACTGGCGGATTTAAAATTTAAACCTGAGGCGATCCTCGAGCTGGCCGGGTTGGTGGAGGCAAAAACCATCAGCAGTGCCGCCGCCCAGCAGGTCTTTGCCGGGATGTTTGAGACCGGCAAGGCGCCGGCGGCGATCGTTCAGGAAAAAGGCCTGGCCCAGGTGAGCGATACCGGGGCGATTGAAAAGTTTTGCGAGGAGGCGATTGCCGCCAATCCAAAATCAGTCGCGGATTATAAGGCGGGCAAGGTGGCCGCGCTCAATGCGCTCAAAGGCCAGGTGATGAAACTTTCCAAAGGCAAGGCCAACCCGGCGCTCGCCGGCGAGATCCTGGAAAAGAAGTTAAAAAGCTGAATTTGGCCGGGGCGGATTCAATAAAACCCGGTGTTCGCCTTGGTCGGGGCGCCGGCAGCCGTGTCCGACTTTTTCAATTCCACGGCATAAACCTGGCTCGCACCGCTCATATTGGAACGGAAGATGAGCCACTTCATGTCGGGTGAAAACATCGCGTTGGGTTCCAGGGCGTAGTCGTGCTTGCTCATGTTGACAAGCCGCTCGGAATGGAACACGCCAGGCTGGATCAGCTTGCTCGTGTCAATGGCGCCGTCTGATCGGTCAGTGATGAGCTCGGGCCGGAAAAGGTAAAGCCAGGCCCCGTTGTCGGCGTGCGCCACCATTTTGCTGTCGCCGCCGTCGCTGGAAAACAGCGTGCCATCCGGCGAAACATTGAAATGCACACCCCATTCGTCGCGTTGCAGGTGATACCAGGTCCGTTTGCCGTCATAAACGCCGTAACCGGCCACCCAGAAGTCCTCCCCGCGCGGCGTCTGCAGGTCGTACCAGACGGTCTTGCCGTCGGCGCTCCAGAATTCATGGCCGGCAATTTCCATTTCCATGGTGCGCTGGTGGATGTTCGTCAGGCCGGTGCCGTCCGGGTGAATGAGCCAGATGCGGTCCACCTTGTGCCATGGGCCTTCGTGGCAGAACATGAACAGGCTGGGATCGGCGGGCGAGAACTGGAGATGCCCGAGCCAGTCGTTACAACGGTTGCAGGTCTTCGTCTCCCCGGTCTGGATGTTGTAGAAAAACAGTTCCATGGGATAATGTTTGGCCAGGCGCTCTTCCATCATCTCCCCTTTTTTGCCGCGATAGGCGTCGGCGGTCTGCGGGTCCGTGCGGCGATTGGGCCCGCCATCGAAGAAATCACCATTCGTCCCCCAGTCGGTGCGCTCGGTGATGGTGCCGGCCAGCAGCGTTTCATCGGCGTTCACCGTTGCCACCTGTTGGCCGCGCGGCAGGCGGGCGATCTGACGCACAATCTTCGTGTTCGGATCGATGGCATAAATGGTGCGGTTGGTGCCGCCGTAATAAATTTGACCGGTCTTGTGTCCTACCATGATCACGTGCAGCCGCGGGCCTTCCACGATTTTTTCGACCGCATGCGTCTGCAGGTTGACCATGGAAATGCCGCTCGGCGAAGTGAACACCATTTTCTTCCCGTCCGGCGTAAACGGGTTGAGGTTGAAGTAGAGACTCTCGCTGCCTGGCTCGGTCGAGAGTCGCACAACCCGATGGCCGGTATCGGAGTCAATCCACTCCGTGGACAAATTCGTACCGGCCGCCCAAACGTGCGTCGCCAGCAGGCCGACGACAGGCAAAAGAAACCAGCCGGATCGTTTGAAACAAGAAAATGCCTTCATAATTTATTTAACCTGTCGCGGATACCATGCAAGAGACGCACCCCGGACCAACAAGGTTTCAATTGGCTGTCAACGGTCTGGATGGGCCCGAGAGGCAGCCGTTCAGTGGACAATTCGTCAACGCCCGGAGCCCCTCAACCAAACAAGCGGCGTTCAATTGCGCGCCCGCCGGACTAAAGTGCGTGTTGTCCTGGGGGGTATAATACTTCGTCTTGATTTCATTCGCAGCCAGCCCGGCGTAATGACCCAAGATGAGGCGATTCAAATTGATGAACGGCACCTTCTGCTCCGCGGCGACCTGCGCAGACCAATCCACGTAACGGTCCACCTCGCCGGCCTGGGTCGCCGGCCGGGGCAATCGAGGCACCGGCGAACAAATGATGGGAATCATGCCCCTGGCTCGGGCATCGGCGATGTATCGGCGCAGGTACCAGCCATAGGTGTGAACCACCTCCCGCTGATGCATGATGGGATTGAAGATCCCCCGGCTCTCTTCCCCAATGCCGGGAATGGTGCCGCGGGCCCGGTTGGTGTCATCCAGCGGCCCGCCATCGTTATGGCCCATTTGAATGAGGACGAAGTCGCCGGGCCGCGCTACCGCCAGGATCTGCGCCCACCAGCCCTGGGTTTGAAACGTCCGGCTGCTGCGGCCGGGTTGGGCATGATTCTCCACGATGATTTTCGCCGGATCAAAATATTGGCCGAGGACATCGCCCCAGCCGAGGAGGCCGGGCGCGCTGTTATGCACCGTGGAATCACCGACGATAAACAGCATCGGCAAGGTTCGGTGAGTTTTCGCAATTTTTGGTGTGGCTGGCGCAGTCTGATTGGCTTCCGCGATGACCGGAGTGCCTGGCGCTTTGGCGGGCGGGACAGACGACTGGCAACCGGCAAGCAGCAAACCAAGCAGGACAAAGGCGGTTTCCGGCCGGAAGAATCGAGGTCGCGCGGCTGCGCTATTCATGGAGACAGTTGCCACGGCATTGGTATGCCACTCGGAACCCGCAATAGCAATCCGGGGTTAAGGCTGATGGCAAAGGATTGCGGCAATAATATTCTGCCGTCGGTTCACCAAAGCGGTGCTAAAGTCACCGCAGTCCAGACGCTTCGCGTCACCGAAAAGTCTATGGTAATCGCGCCAGCGTTTGGACTGCGGCGGTTCACCGCCGCTTTCGCCTTATGCCTGGAGATCACTGAAGGATGACCCGATAAAAGCGCTGGGGATCCGGCGGCGCGGAGTCCAAGGTGGTCATGGTTGCGTTGGTAGCCAGGACGGAACCGCCCAGATTGATCCAACTGCCGGGAGCCAAAGTGGTGCTGTATTGCAGTTGATAAGTCTGGTTGGTCACCGCGCTCCAGACCAGAACCTGCATGCCCGTCGTTGAATTGGCCGATTGGAACACCGGCGGCACCTTGACAATTTGGAAAATATCCCCGGCAGTACCGTTGCCATCACCAGTGTTAACGCCGTAAATATTCCCATCCGGACCCTGGATCATTTCGCCGTCAGGGCAAGAATTATTGGTGCTATTCAGCGCAAGAAGGGAGGTGAGGATACCTGAGGGAGACAGTTGGAACACCGTACCATATCTATTTGCTGTCGTGGTGCCGAATATCGTTGAACCGTAGAAATTACCATCCACGCCCAGAAGCAGCCCCGCCGCGGGGGTGGACCCGTTGCTGCCATTGAATGTAACGAGTGTGGTGAGCGCACCAGCAGGAGTCATTTTGAATACCGTGCTGCTGCCGCTCGAGGTGCCGTAGAAATTGCCGTCCTTGCCTTGAACCAGGACCGACAGCGGAAAGCTTGCGCTGCTGAGCGACGCGACAACCGTAAGAACACCAGCCGGCGTCAGTTTGAAAACGGTACCAAGGTTGGCAGGGTACGAGGGCGTGCCAGCTGTACCATAAGTCACGCCGTAGAGATTGCCATCCTCGCCCAAGGTCAATCCGGCCGGCGGATAAGAGCCGTTCGTATCCATGGTCGTGAACGAAATCAGCCGGGTCAGCACACCGGCGGAAGTCACGCTGAAAACCGTGCCGGAATCATTCGTGCCGCCCCGGTAAGTGGTTCCGTAAAAGAGTCCATTGGTGCCCTGAACCAGCCCTCCCTGGGGATACGCACCGTTGGTGCCGCTGAACGAGGCGAGCAGAGTCAGTGTTCCGTCGAGAGTCAGCGTAAACACTGTGCCCAGGTTGCTCGCACCGCCGGCATAAGTAGTGCCGTAAAAATTGCCGTCCGATCCGAGTGCCAGACCTGTGACCGGATACGCGCCGTTCGCGAAGTTAAACGAAGCCAGCGTCGTGACCGTTCCCGACGGCGTCATTTGAAACACCGTACCCACATTCGTCGCCCCGCCGTATTCCGTCGTGCCATAGTAATTTCCATTCGTGCCCAAGACCAGTCCGGCATGCGGGGTGGCACCTTCGGCGGTGGCAAAATATAACAGCGTTGTCAGGGTGCCGTCCGGCGCTAAGCTGAAGGCTGTACCATTTCCGCCCGGAAGGCTGGAGCTGGTCGTGCCATAAAAATTACCGTCGGCCGCCAGCGTCAATGGCGCATCAGGCAGATAACCATTGTAACCATTGAACGAAACCAGGGTGGTGAGGGCTCCGGACGGGGTCATTTTAAACAATGTGCCGTAACCATTCGTGCCGCCGCCTAGGGTTGTGCCATATAAGTTACCATCACCCCCAACCGTCAACCCGGCTTGCGGGGCAAAGCCATTGGTCCAGTTGAACGCAACCAAGGTCGTCAGGGTGCCGTTGGTCGTGACCCGAAATATGGTGCCGCAGCCATTTATCCCGCCGTTGTGGGTTGTCCCGTAGAAATTGCCGTCCACTCCCTGCACCAGTTTTGCGGTCGGATAACTGCCATTGGTGCCCTTGAACGAAACTAGCGAAGTGAGCGTGCCGTTGGTCGTAATCTGGAAGACGGTTCCGAGGTTGCTCACACCGCCCAATTGAGTCGTTCCGTAAAGCATCCCATTCACGTCCTGCACCAAACCGGCCCAAGGCATTGCACCGTTTGCCGCGTTGAACGAAGCCAGCGTGGTCAACACGCCGGAGGACGTGACTTGAAACACTGTCCCGGTATTGCCCGTGCCGCCAGCCTGCGTCGTTCCATAAAAACTTCCGTCCACTCCCTGCAACAACTCGCCAAACGGGAATTTGCCATTGGGGCTGCCAAAAGAAACCAAAGCCGTTAGCGTTCCCGCCGGCGTCAATTGAAACACCGTGCCAGTGCCATTGGTACCGCCCAGCCGGGTTGTACCGTAGAAATTACCGTCCGTCCCGAGCACCAAGCGTGACATCGGGCTTGAACCATTGGTTCCAGCGAACCATACTAAATTGGTGACCGCGCCGTTGGTGGTCATCTGGAAGATTCCACCGTAGTCGCCCAAGCCACTTTGGTGGATCGTACCGCAGAATTGGTGAATCGTACCGCAGTAATTGCCGTTGGGGCCTTGCACCAAACCGTTGGGGAAAAAGCCGGAGCTCTTGAATGCGTGAACTTCTACTGGCACACCCGCAAGCACGGCAGACATGGTCAATAACAGAATAGCCAAACCCGCAAGCAAACTGCGCATCGGATTTTTGCGACGCAACCCAAGCTGGCAGACATGATTTGTTTTCGCAGCAACTGTGTTCATCGGCAATCCTTGGATCTGGCTAATTGGCCTCAGGTTCAAGAGCGTTAAAGGCCATCTCATACCAGTAACGCGAAGCATGCGTTTCATCGGTAACGAGTTGGGTTGAAATTATGGAATAAGCTTGGGCACTTCGCGAAAACAGAACGCTGCCGTCAGTAAACAGAATGTTCCATCCACGTTCACGATAATGCGCCATGGAGGCAGTGCTTGCATCTAAGTAATCCACAGCAAACAACCGGTGCGTCTCCAATTGGGATGGTTTCTGATAACGACGGGCAATATCGTCATTACCAAAAGCTAACGACGTAGTATCTACCTTGGCCATTCGCGGATTATACAAATAGCCGGACCTGACATTCCCAGATGAATCAGTCATCAGCGCATTCGTATTGGCGCTGAAATAGGTATAGACGTTGGCTCCCACGGTGGAACCCCATTGAGCAGGGCAGAAAAGCGTATTCCAATCGCTGGCAAGTCCAGTCTTGTAAAGATAGCCCAAATTTTGATAACTACCTTGAGCAGGAGTGGCGTTCGTTGGAATAATCCAGTTGGCGGTCCCTCCTGCAAACACATACCGGGTGTAGTGTTCACCTCCCAAATTATTGAACTTGGGGGATGGATTTGCAGATCCAACGGTGGTGATTGGCAGCCAGCCATTGTTTTCATTCGCGTAAACCATGGAGGCGACGAAGATCTGGCGGAAGTTGGACGCGCACTGAATTCGTCCGCCCTTGTTCACGGCCCCGGCCAATGCCGGCAACAACATTGCCGCGAGCAACCCGACGACTGCAATGACCACCAGCAATTCGGTCAGGGTGAATGCACAACTTTGTTTCCGCGAATCCAACGAACTTCGATAAGACAATCGAAACCGCTCTGGCAGGTTCATAAACTTTGTTATTTCACAATCAGTCCGTATTTGCAAGGTTAATCCCCTAAAAAGTGGCTGCTTCCACGGCAAGAACCCAAAGCGCGGACAAACCCCCGTCGCTAGTGGTTGTGGGTCAGCAGCCAGATCAGGCGCCAGAGCATGCCGATGATGACACAAATGCCGATGATCGGGCCGCCAAAGCTGATGAACTGGACCAGGTCCCGCCAGGCTTTATCGACGCGCGGATCGTAATGGCTGAACTGGAAACCCAGCAGGGCGCTCATCAGTTCGTCGGCGGATTTATAACGCTGATTCGGATTGGTGCGGCAGGCATTCAGGACAATCTTGTTGAAATGGACCAGGTCCCGATCATCAGCGTTGTCATGCAGCGGGGACGGCAGCACGGGATATTCGTTCCGGTCGTTGCCGGTGCTAATTTCGTAGAGGACTTTTCCGAGCGAATAGATATCGGCCGGCGGCGACCCGGCGCCTTCCGGCGCGATGAACCCTTCGGTGCCCACCTGGGAACCGGGCTCGGTCAATTCCGACACCAGGCCGACGTCCGCAAGCTTGGGAAAGCCGTTCACGAAAATAATGTTGGAAGGTTTGACATCGCGATGAATCAATCCGCGCCGGTGCAGAAAGCCCAGGGCCGAGGCGATGGCCGCGCCCAGCCAGCCCTTAAAGGAACCCAGTGCGCGGTCACGCTGGAATTTGTGAATGTCCCGGGCCACACAGATGATGGTCTCCTGCACCACGTCCTGCGCCTCGGAGGGCGTCAGCCCGGATTTGATGGCAAAGGAATAAATCAGCCGCCAGTAGGTGTCGAAGAAGTCCTTCCAACTGTCCTGGTCAGCCCGGTCTTCCAGCCGACTGAGCAGGGTGTAACGCGTGGAAATCGTGTCTTCCGTCAGCGTCGTCATAACAGTGCTCATACAACCATTACTCGTAAAAAGCGACGCGTTTCTTTCAAAAAAAGTTTCCCGCAGGTCAAAAATGTTGGATATCGAAAAAACTTTGTTTCTTCGGCCCGGGGCGGCTAATTTCAACGGAATGTTCTCATCGGGAATCAAATCGGTCCATTTCACCGGCATCGGCGGTACGGCCATGGCCTCGGCGGCGGCGGCCATGCAGGACCAGGGCTATGCCGTCACCGGCTCGGACCAGAATGTCTATCCGCCCATGTCCACGTTCCTCGCCGACAAGAAACTCCCGGTGATGAACGGCTTCGCGGAACGGAACCTCGCCCACAAGCCGGACCTGGTCGTCATCGGCAACGCCATCTCCCGCGGCAACCCGGAGGCGGAGTTCGTGCTGGATCACAAATTGCGCTACTGCTCCCTCGCCGCGCTGCTCGCGGAATTTTTCATCCGCGGCAAACGCTCCATCGTCGTCTCCGGCACGCACGGCAAGACCACGACCACCTCGCTGCTGACCTGGGTCTTTGAACACAACGGGCTGAACCCGAGCTACCTCATCGGCGGCATCCCGAACAACCTCAGCCAGGGCGCGCGGTTCACCGACAGCGACTGGTTCATCATCGAGGGCGACGAATACGACACGGCCTTTTTCGACAAGCGGAGCAAGTTCATCCATTACCAGCCGGAAATCGCCATCGTCAACAACCTCGAATTCGATCACGCGGACATTTTTGAAAACCTGGACGCGATCAAGAAAACCTTCTCGCATTTCATCCGGCTCGTGCCGCGCAACGGCCTGCTGCTCGGCAACGGCGATGACCCGAACCTTGCGCCGCTCCTGGAGGTGACGCATTGCCCGGTCAAACGGTTCGGACTGGCGGAAGGCAACGCCGTCCACGCCTTCAATATTCGTTACGGGCCGACGGCCACGGAGTTTGAAATCCCCAGCTTCAAGTTTCACCTGAACCTTGTCGGGGAGCTCAATGTGCGAAACGCGCTGGCGGTCGTCGCCTGCGCCAAGCATTGCGGACTGAAGAACCAGCAGATCCAGGCCGCATTCGACACCTTCAAGGGCATCAAGCGCCGGATGGAGGTGCGCGGCATCGCGGGCGGCGTGACGGTGGTGGATGATTTCGGGCACCATCCGACGGCCATCCGCGAAACCTTGAAAGCATTGCGCCTGAAGTATCCGCGCGAAAAAATCTGGGCCGTCTTCGAACCCCGCAGCAACACGACGCGGCGCAACGTGTTCCAATCCGAGCTGGCCGGCGCGTTCGCCGACGCCGATGGCGTGGTGGTTTCCGAGGTGGCGCGGCTGGAACAAATCTCCGCCGGGGAGCGGCTCGATCCGGAGAAGCTGATGCAGGATTTGAAAACCGCCGGCAAGAACGCGGCCTATCTGCCGGACGTGGACGCCATCGTTGCGCATGTGGCCAAAAACGCCCAGGGCGGTGATATTGTTGTGGTGTTCAGCAACGGCGGTTTTGGCGGCATCCACGGCAAGCTGCTGGAGCGATTGGGACGCAAATAAAGAAACCGCCGGGCATTTTAATCCAACTCAATTGATCCCGCAGCCGCGAACATCAGTTCGCGCCCTATTTGCGCCGACTGACGTCAGCGGCCACACCTATTCGAAAGCGCCCCAATGGCAACGCTCCCGGTTACCAGTTTTCAACAATCCGGTAGAAACGGGCGGCAGACCCAATGGCGGCCGGGTCCTGCAACTGGAGTTGCCCGTTGACGAGGGTCAAGGCCCCGGGCAGCGGGATCCAATCCACAAGATTGGTGCTGACCAGGGCTTGAAGATTGGCCACGTCGCCAGCGTGGAGCGTTCCGCCATCTGCATCCCCGGAAGTCAGCAGCAGGGAGCCATCCGGCTGCAGAACCGGGGTGCCCAGAAGCTGAGGCACATGCACGGTCAGAACCACATTGCTGCTGGTCACGCTACCGCCCTGGTTGAGCACCATCACGTGGTAGGTGCCGGAGTTGGCGCGGGTGACATTCGACAGGGTGTAGGAAGGATTTCCCGAGGCAAAAACCGTGCTGGCATTTTGCTGCGTCAGATCATATTTCTGCCAAACATAAAGCAGAGGCGGTATGCCGGTGGCCAGAACCGTGAAGGTTACATTGCTGCCACCTTGGACGGTTTTATCGGTGGGCTGTGTGAGAATGGCCAACCGGGCCGGCGAAATGGCGATTTGATCCACCCAGCCCGCATCCAGGCCGGCGCTGCCGCTGCCGTCCTTCGCATAGGTCCACACCAGCATTTGCGGGCCGGCCAGCACATCGACCGTGCATTGCTGCCAGCCGGTTTCACCTGAAATGTTGGTCTGCAAAACGCCGTTGATGGATAAGCTCAGGAAATCGTGATTGGTCTCGGAGGAAACCTTCCACCAGAAACTGACCGTGAACGGGCCGCTCAGCCACAGTCGCATGGAAGACGCGGTGTTGTTGCCGATGCTGGCGCTCTGGGCGGCGTCCACACCATCGTGCGTGATGCTGGTCTGGCCGAACCATTGCGGGCTGCCCTTGGAGGAAACCACCAGCGCCGTGGTGTCGAGGGCATCGGGCAGGAAGACCGGCGGAAAATCTCGGTCAAACAGCAGGGCAACGGCGGCGCTTGATCCGGCCTGCAGCACGCCCACGTTTGCCAAACCGGCAGGAACATTGGTGCTGTTGCTGAAGCCAGTGCTCCAGGAGGCGACCGTGCCGTCCGAACGCACGGCGAATTTCGCGTTAATATTCGCCGCCACGTCAATCATGTTGGAAATGCTGGAGGGATTGTTGGTTGCCAGCGCGGGCGTGCCCCAACCGAAGAGAGTGCTGTCGCGTTTCAAATAGAGTCCGTGATATCGCGAAAATCCCATGGCCAGCACATTCGAGGTGACGGTCGGCGGAAGGCCTGACCCGGTGGTGAACACCATTCCATCCGCCCGCAATGCGGCCACGCCATCGTCAAAGGAAGACAAGGCCACCACGTTGGTCAGCGGAGGGAATATGGGAACCACCGTTCCGCTCGTACTCAACCGGGTCAGGCTGCCGTTGGTGCGCAGGAACGTTGCGCCGGTGGAGTCCGCTTCGAGGGCAACGATGTTGGACAGACCCATGACAGCGTTTGAAAAAGCGAGACCTATGGTCGCGCCCCACGTGCGGACGGTGCCATCCGATTTGAGCGCCAGGCCATAGGCAAAACTCCCCGCAATTTCCACGACGTTGGACAGGCTGGCGGGCACATTGGTCACGCCAAAGCCATTGTACCCCCAACCCGCCACCGTCCCATCAGCGCGCAGGGCCAGGCTGGATTGCGAATTCGGATTCGCGTCAATCGCGATGACATTGGTCAATGAAGCGGGCACATTGGTCAGACCGGCCACATTGTCGCCCCAAACCACGACCGGGCCTGACACCTTCACGTTGACGACCGCGCTTGTGATGACGCCAAACGAATTGCTGACCACCAGCGTGTATGGCCCGGCGTTTGTCAGGTGCGCACGGGCAAAGGCCAGTTCATTGTTGGTCGCGCCGGCAACATTTGTTCCGTTCATGCGCCATTGGAACTGCAACGGGCCGGAACCGGCAATCAGCGGCTCCACTGAAATCCGGGAGTACAGAAAAGCGTTGAGGTTCGTGATCTGGGTCAGCACGAACGGCGCGCTGTCCACTACGGTCACCGGAGCCGGCACGCTGGTAGCCACCCCCAGCGCGTTGCTGGCAATGATCTGGTAACTCCCGGTGTCGGCTGGCTGGGCATTGGAAATGATGTAGCTGGTGTTGGTCGCACCGTTGCCAATCGCACCCAGCGTCCACGCAAGGGCCAGGGGCGTCTGTCCGCTAACAACGGAATTCAGCGCAAACCGGCTGCCGGAGAACGCCGTGCCGCCGACGGGCGGACGGAGAATCAGCGGCGAACCGTCGGACACCAGCGCGAGGCCGTGGCTGGTGCCGGCGGCGATGGCAACCACATTCGACAAAGCCGGGGGCACATTGGTCTGGCCGGAGGAATTCAAACCCCACGCCACCACCAGGCCATTGGAACGCAAGCCCAGATTGAATCCGGCGCCCTGATCAGCACCACTGGCTGAAGCGATGGCAACAATATTTGTGGCGTTGGCGGGAATATTGGTTGAGGTGCTGGCGCCCCACGGGACGATCCGGCCATCCGATTTGAGAGCCAAGGCGTAGGCCGACCCGGCGGCCACGGAAACAACGTTGCTGAGGCCGGGGGGAACATTGAGCGGGAACGCAGCGGTCTGCACGCCGGGTGCACCCCAGGAAACCACGGTTCCGTCCGCGCGTGCCACCACCGAAAAGCCGATGCCATCGGCGATGGAAACCACCTTCGAAAGGCCGATGGGAGGAGAGACCTTCCGATCCGTTCCCCAGTCAACCACCATCCCTTCGGCGCGCAGGGCCATGCCGTGGCTTGAAGCACCCGCCACCAGGACCGCATTGCTCAAGGTCAGGGGCACATTGGTGCCGGTGCCAGATCCCCAAGCCTGCACAATACCATCGGAGCGCACCGCCAGCCCGAACGTGGAACCAGCGGAAATGGCCACAATATTATTCAGGCCGGCGGGCACGTTGGTGCCGGGACCGGCGCCCCAAGCCACCACGGTTCCATCGCCCTTCAGCGCCAGCGAGAAGGTCGAGCCGCCGGAGATGGCAATTACATTGGTCAATCCCGGCGGAGGCAGAGCCTGGCCCAATGAGTTGTTCCCCCACGCCGCGACCGGCCCGATGGTCAGCATGGCCACCGAACTGGTGACCACACCGACACTGTTGGTCACGACGAGTTGATAGGCACCCACGTCATTGGTCGTCACCGCCGGGTTCGTATAATTGTTGCTGGTGGCGCCGGACAGGTTGGTGCCATTCAACTGCCACTGATAACTCAACGGGGCACCGCCCGACGCGGTTGCGTTGAAGGTCGTCGGCAAACTGACGGGGACGGACCGGCCCTTGGGCTGGGTGACGATGGCCGGCGGCACCACCGCCGTGACGGTGGCGACCGCGCTGGTGGCCGAAGTCAGCAAATTGGTGACAACGACGGAGTAGTTTCCCGTGTCGGAGGTTTGCGCATTGGATACACTCAAGCTGGCGGTGGCCGATCCAAAAATGCGGCCGTTATCGGTCAACGGCGAATTGTTGAAAAGCCATTGATAACCCAGAATACCGGAACCGCTGGCAGCCGCTGTCAAAGTGGGCATGGCCCCCACCGCCACCGTCTGGTTGGATGGCGATTGCGTGATGGTGACCGGCAGCCAGACCGTGAGGCTCGCAACCAGGCTCGTGCTCGTGCCGACAGCGTTCGACGCCACAAGTTGATAACCGCCGGAATCGTTCGTCACCGTATTCCCAATCGTCAACGAGGACGTCGTTGAACCGCTGATGCGGCTGTCGTCAGACAGGGGAATCTGGTTGAAGAACCATTGGTAGCCGATCGGCTGTGTGCCGGCAACGACGGCTGAAAACACCGCATTGCTGCCCAGCACGACGTTTTGACCGGCCGGCTGAGGGAAGATGATCGGCGGCGCCAGAACGGCAAGAACGGCGGCCGTGCTCGTCGCGGAACCAACCGGATTGTTGACAATCAAAACGTAATTTCCGCTGTTCGTGAATTGGAGGGAAGAAATGGTCAGGTTCGTGGTCGCCGAACCGGTGATTTGCCCGCCGTCGGTCAGCGGATTCCCGTTGAAATACCACTGGTAGGAAAGCGGTGCGCCGCCGGTGGCCACAGCATTTAGGGTAACGCTGGAACCTTGCATCAGGGTCTGGCTGGCGGGCTGCAGGCTGATGGACGGCGTCAACAAGACAGAAAGGTTGGCCACAAAACTGGTGACCGAACCGGCAATATTCGTCGCCACGACCTGATATGGGCCGGTATCACTGGTTTGAGCATTCGAAATCTGCAGCATGGTCGTAGTCACACCACTGTGGCGGACATCGTTCGCGAGTTTAACTCCGTTGAAATACCATTGGTAAACCGGGGCCGGCGCGCCGCCGGCCAGAGCGGTGAAAGTGACATTTGAACCGGCGGCAATCAGGGCATCGGCTGGAGACGACACCATGACTGGAGGCGTAGCTGGATTCACGGTCAAAACGGCATTGGAACTTACCACCGACCCAAAACTGTTGATCACCGTCACCGAATAATTGCCGGCCTGGCTAAATTGGATGTTGGTCAAGGTCAGGGTGGCGTTGGTGGCGCCGACAATGTTCGTTCCGTTGAACCGCCATTGATACGTCAATGTTCCAGGACCAACCGCGACGACGCCAAAAGAAACCAGCGGTTCGGTGTAAGCCACGGTCTGACTCTGGGGCGGGACTTCGATAAACGGGAAATTCTGAAACTCATACGCACCGATGTCCACAACGCCGTTCACAATCCGCACGTTGCCATCAAGGTCCGCCACGCCTGACACAGCGGCATTATTGCCCGTATTGATGCAGGGGGAACCGGGATACAGCCGAAAGTTGCCGCCGGCCTGGTTGGCAAAGAGAGGCGGCGTGATGAAATTCCCCACCCCGCTGGAGGGCAACGGTGTCGTGCAACAATAATTGAAGTTGTTGCTGCCGGAGTAGTTGGCCCCGGCCGGGGCCGTGTTGTAATAGACGATGCAGTTGGTCAGCGAGCTGGAATCCACGCCGCCGCCGCTGGTGAGGGCCGAATTGCCAACAACCGTGCAGTTGACCAGCGTACTTTGTGACGCGCCACCGCCGCCGAGAACGGAGGCATTGCCAGTCAGCAGGCAATTAAAAAGAAAGCTGCCATTCGCCGCACCGCCGGCGCCAACATAGGGGTCATTCATCACATTGCCGGTCAGCGTGCAATTGGTCAGGACGCAACCATTCACACCGCCGCCATAGGGAGCACCATTGTTGATGATGGAACAATTGATCAAAGTGGAACCATTGGCCCCGCCGCCGGTGTCGCCGGCCGAATTGGCGATGACCACGCAATTGCTCAAGGTGCAGGACTCGGCGCCGCCACCTTCGCTGTAGTACGCCAGATTGTTCGATATGATGCAGTTGTTGAGTGTGCAATTGTTCGCACCACCGCCCCGGAACGTCGCCCCGCCCGTCACCAGACAGTTGTTCAGCGTACTGCCGTAGGCGTTACCGCCCCATTGACCAGCTGAGTTGTTGGAAAGGGTACAGCTTTCCAACGTACTGCCGTCCACCCCGCCACCTTCCAAGCCATTGGCTGAATTGGCGACCAGAACGCAGTTGGTCATCATGCAATAAGCTGCGCCACCGCCGTTTTCGGAGGCGGAATTGCCAATCAAAGTGCAATTGTTCAACGTACAAGAATAGGCGCCGCCACCGATGTCTGTAGATGCGCTGTTGCTCAAAGTGCAACCGTTCAACGTGCAATAGATCGCCGCGCCGCCGTAGACCCCGGAGTTGCCGGTCAAGAGACAGTTGTCTAAAAGGCTGCTGCCCGCTGCACCACCTGTCAGACCGGAGTTTCCGGTCAACGCGCAGTTGGTCAACGAGCCCTGATAAGCCCCGCCGCCGCTGTTGGCACCGCTGTTGCCACTCAAAACACAATTGACGAGAAACGCGGCAGCCGATTCACAGTAGGCCCCCCCGCCATTCGCCGCCGTGCCATTCGTCAACGTAATGCCTGTCAGGCTGGCTCCGTTGGTCAAATAGACACAACGGTTGACCGCTCCGCCATCGATGGATGTCCAGGCCGGTCCGTTAACACTCATCACCGACACCGGCAGGGCCACGGCCACGCAATTGGGCGCTCCCGCAACCGTGCGGTTCCCGGCTTGGTAAACCCCGTTCGTCACCAGGATTTTATCGCCGGGGTCGGCTGCATCCACCGCATCCTGAATGTTTGCGGCCGCCGTGTTCCAATCGCTGTACGGCCAGGCCGGATTCGGATTGTTGAGATTCACGTAACGCACCGAGCCGGTGGGATTGAGCTGCATCGTAAGGACGGCGACCGCACTCGTGACCGCTCCGTAAGCGTTGGTGGCAATCAGGGTGTAGTTTCCGGCATCCCGGGTCTGCAAATTCGTGAGGACCAGCGTGGTGTTGGTGGCGCCGCTCACGCGTCCGCCACCGATCAAAAGCGTGCCGTTGAAAAACCATCGGTAACCGAGAGGCGCGGTTCCACTGACACCCGCAGCAAAGGTTGCCGCGCCTCCGACGGTCCCGACCTGGCTGGGTGGTTGCTGGGTGATGGCCGGCCGAAACAACACGGTCAGGGTTGCCACCGAACTGGTCACCACACTGATGCTATTGGACACCACCACCCGGTACCCGCCGGCATCACCCGCGGCCACGGCGGTGATGATGAGATTGCTGGTGGTGACGCCGCTGCGGCGTCCGCCATTCGTCAGGTTGGTTGCGTTCAGTTGCCACCGAAAACCCAGCGGAGTCTGGCCGCCGGCAGCAACCGTGAAGGTGACATTCGAGCCAGCCAACACGTTGGTGCTTTGCGGCTGCTGGTTGATGACCGCCCCCTGCGCAAGCCGCTCGCAGCTGAAAAGCGTCATCAGCATGAGCAGACACACAGACAACAGGTTCGCCTTCGGAATCGGCGCTGCGCTCTTCATAGGACAAATCAGGGTCTCCATAAAACCGCAATCGGGGCAGGCTGAACCCCGATTCGATTTGTGAATGGCCGTGATTATATCGGGCTGGAAACGTCCTGCCTAGTAATTTATTTTCCGAGTTATCAACATTTCTGAAAGGGATGGCGGCGGCTTACCCCGGCAAGTAATCCGGCTTATTTTTCCAGCATCCACCGCTGTTTCCTTGAAAAGTGTCGCTTTCACGTTCATGCTGAGGCCATTGTAAAGTGTGGCGCGCGCCACGGGCAGATTGCCCGGGCCGCCCACAGGAAAGATGTCAATGCCATCCCGAGCCTGGTTTCAATGTATCAATCCGGAGTGCGGAGAAACTTATCCGCTCAATTCCATCGTGTATCAATGCAAGCGCTGCGGTTCGCTGCTGGAGGTCCAGCACGACCTCAAGACGCTGAAACGCCGGAGCGCCGCGAGCTGGAAAAAGCTTTTCGAAGACCGCTACATGAGCAACGAATGGCCCTACGGCTCCGGTGTGTGGGGCAAGAAGGAATGGATCCTGCCGCAGATCAAGGACAAGGATGTCGTTTCGCTTTATGAAGGCGGCACCAACCTTTTCTGGGCCGAACGCTTTGGAAAAATCATCGGGGTCAACGAGCTCTGGATCAAACTCTGCGGCAACACACATAGCGGCTCGTTCAAGGACCTCGGCATGACGGTGCTGGTTTCGCAGGTCAAGCAGATGATCTCCGAAGGCGCGCCCATCAAGGCCGTCGCCTGCGCCTCGACCGGTGACACCTCGGCGGCGCTGGCCACCTATTGCGCGGCGGCCGGCATCCAGTCCATCGTGTTGTTGCCGCGCGGCAAAATTTCGCTCGCCCAGCTCATCCAGCCGATTGCCAACGGCGCGCTCGTGCTGTCGCTGGACACGGACTTTGACGGCTGTATGAAAGTCGTTCAGGAAATCACCAAGGACGAGACCCTCTACCTGGCCAACTCGATGAATTCGCTGCGCGTCGAGGGCCAGAAAACTGTCGGCATTGAAATCGTCCAGCAATTTGACTGGCAGGTGCCCGACGTGATGATCATTCCCGGCGGCAACCTCGGCAACGTCTCCGCGCTGGGCAAGGGCCTGATGATGATGAAAGACCTCGGACTGATCTCCAAGGTGCCGCGCATCGTTGTGGCCCAGGCCGAACGGGCCAACCCGTTGTATCGCTCCTATTTGAAAAAATTTGAAAGTTTCGAGCCCATGCAGGCGCAGAAGACACTGGCCAGCGCCATCCAGATTGGCAATCCGGTCAGCATCCAGAAGGCGATCCGCACGTTGAAACAATTCAACGGCATCGTCGAACAGGCCACCGAGGACGAGTTGGCCAACGCCGCGGCGCTGGGGGACCGCACGGGGATGTTCAACTGTCCGCACACCGGCGTGGCCCTGGCCGTGCTCATCAAGCTTTTGAAGGCCGGCAAGATTGACAAGTCCGAGCGCGTGGTCGTCATCTCGACGGCGCACGGACTGAAATTTGTCGAAATGAAGGTGAATTATCACCAGAAGAAACTGGATTTTCCGTGCCGCCACGCGAACCAGCCGATCGAACTGCCCGCGCGCCTCGACGCGGTGAAAGACGCGCTCAAGAAAGCCCTCAAGGAAAGGAAACGGTTCGATGTTTAGACCGTCTCGCGCCCGCGCGTGGAGCCCGGCGATTCACGGTCAAGGCAAACTTCTCAAGGCGTAACATGCTGGTGCATTGACGCGCTGGAACTGTTTCTCATCACGCCCAGCCTCGGCGGTTCGGAAAGCCTGGTCACCCAGATGTCCATGATGTCGTTCTTCGACTATCCAGTGGCCTATCGCAAAATCCCTCGGCATGGTGTACAACCTGGTGCGCATCGCCCTTGGCCTGGAAGATGTCCAAGATTTGATTGCCGACCTGAAACAGGCACTGGCCAAGATCTGAATCGGCAGTCAGATTGTCGCTTTCAGCGGGTTATGGCTTTTCTTCACTGCTTGCGGCCGACGCGGATTCGGTTCCCCCATTTTGGACTTTGCTCTCTTCGTTCAATTGAAGCTGCTCCGGCGGGAGGGTCGCCAAACCGGGATCGGTTGTAACCAGGCCGGGCGGTTTCTCGACGACGATTCGGCGAAGCTCGTCCGCGGCAGGCAAATCATCCAGGCTGCGCAGGCCGAAATATTCGAGGAACAATGCGGTGGTGCCATATATCTGCGGGCGCCCCACGACTTCGGCCCGGCCCACGGATTCAACCAGCCCGCGTTCCAGCAGTGTCTGCATCGTGCCGTCCACGTTCACGCCGCGGATCTGCTCGACCTCGGCCCGGGTGATGGGCTGGCGATATGAGATGATGGCGAGGGTCTCGAGCGCGGGCTGCGACAGCCGCGGCGGTCGTGCCTTCACACCCACAAGCGCCTTGAGCCAGGGGGCAAATTCCGGCTGCGTGACGAATTGCCATGAACCCGCGACACACGCGAGCCGGTAACTGCGCGCGGCGGCGGCATGCTCGCCGGATAATTGTTCCAACGCGGCGGTCAGCTCGGCATCCTTGGCTTTGGCCAGCGATTTGACGGTGGCGTCGGCACCCTCCCCGTCGGCGTTGGCGAGAACTTCTCGAAGTTCCTTCACGCTCAGCGGCTTTTGCGCTGAAAACAGGAGCGATTCCAAAATGAATTTAAGTTCCATGTGACTCGGGTGGCAGATTGGCAATTGCGGATTGCGGATTGGGTTCGGCGGCGGCGACCGGTCCGGACGGGGGCGCAACCGCCGGTTCGGGAGTGGCCGGGACCTCGACCGGCGCCGGGGCGCGGCAGATTTCTATTTCAGCGAACGGTTCGGGCTGCGAGCAAACGAGCTGCCGCAGGCGGATCAATTCGAGCAGCGCCAGGAAGGTGCAAATGACCTCGGAACGATTGGCGGCGGCTTCAAACAATTCGGTAAAACGCACACGGCCACGTTCGGTGATCAGGCGGAGCACAAACTCGATTTTTTCACTGACGGTCCATTTGTCCTCGAAAATTTCGCCCGGATGCTCGCGCTGGTTGAAACGCTGGAGCACGCCGCTGACGGCGTTGAGCAGGTCAAAAATGGAAACGTCCGGTTTGGGCGGCGGCGCGGCGCTTTCAAATTCGAGCTTGGCCGGCAGACGCGGAAAAATGTTTTCCTGGTCGCCTTCGAGCACCTGGAGGCGCGCAGCGGCGTCCTTGAACTTCTTGTACTCGACGAGCTGACGGATGAGTTCCCAGCGCGGGTCCTCGCCCTCATCCTCGCCTTCCACCGCCACCTGCTGGTCCACCGGCAGCAGTTCGCGGCTCTTGATGTACATGAGCGTCGAGGCCATCACCAGAAATTCGCCGGCGATCTCCAGGTCGAATTGGCGCATCAGGTCAATGTATTCGATGAACTGCGTGGCGAGCCGCGTGAGATTGACCTCATAAATGTCCACCTCCTCCTTCTTGATGAGATAGAGGAGCAAATCGAGCGGTCCTTCGAAGACCTCGAACTGGACTTTATATTCCGCCATGCGCCGAATGATCGATGAAAAATTCTAAAGCGGGCGCGAGTGATTGGCAATGGTGGAACGAAAATGAAACGCGGCGCAAACATCAGGCTGGATTTGCCGGCGATACAACTCGAGCCGCGGAAATGTCATCGAAGCACCGTTGACTTCAGGGTTCGGGTTTCTTTGTTTGATAATCCTCCGCCAACTCATATTCAATTCGGATGGGCGCAAAATACATTGAAAAAACCAAACCCGATTCGCCTATAAATCCTGCCCGGTCGCGCAGCTTGACACAGTGCGCCATACAACCGTCCCAATTCAGGACACTTCGTCGCGATAAGTTGCTTGACTTATTGATTATTTGATTGCAAATCTTGTCTAACAAAACGGAGCTTTGTGACGCAAGCATTGAGGCATACATCATGAGCCGAACAACTGGGCAGATTTGTCCCGTATCCGGCGTTTATCGCGCCGTAGGGAATTGCGGTCATTCGGTAGAGCGGGTGATTCCGCAAGGGCAAATTTTTCCGCCCTGTGAGTACTGTCAAAAGACTGGCTACAAGGCCATTACGTGGGTCTTGGTAGTGGAAACGAAAACTGAATCAGTCATCCCGTCGTAGCTAAAAAGTCGCCCACCCAGATTTCCGACCAGCCCGGCCAAGGCGTGGGTCTGTCTTCAACAAACCGACGGTGACGTTCGGCCATTTTAACCAGCCGTTGGGTGTTCATCGAAAGGCATAGCGTCTGAAACGGTTGTCCCGTTTTGAGGCGTTGCCGGAACATTTGCCATTCAACCCCGAGCGTAAAGGCGATTTCCGAGCTGACGCCACGCAGCGAATTCCCGTCCGCTTCAAATGGCTCAACCAGTTCATAGTCACCCTCGTTCATGGGTTGCATACGCTTGGGTCAAAAGCAGGAAGCGTGCTAGGAAACCGTCCGGAAGTGGATTTCAATGCATCGCCAGTCAGACCGGGGCAAACTTGACGGACGCCGCCAATAAATCTACCCTGTCAGCGGGTTGGTGGTCGTAGCTCAATGGTAGAGTCCAAGCTTGTGGAGCTTGTTGTTGCGGGTTCGAGTCCCGTCGGCCACCCCATTTTCTTCCAACCCGCGACGGGATCGTCACCGTCCCGATACGCGAGCGTATCAACACGCTGATCAATACGACGCCCAGAACGGTGTTGAACTTGCGTCTCTGCAGATCGGGTGGCAGCCGGGGAAAAAACAGCTTTCCGAAATATTGATTCGTCGCCGGCCGCGTCTCAAAGTTTCGAACCCGGCTCAAATGGAATAATCATCGGAGAACACCTTGACGTTTCGCAGTTCCACATAGACCGGCTCGCCCGGCTTGGGCTGCAGCAATTGGAATTGTTCCTTGGTCAACTGCACTGTGAATTGTCCGCCAGTATCGAGCCGTTCCAGTTCCAGACTGGCCAGCGGACCAGCGGCGTTGCTGCGGAGCACCCGCGCCGCCAGGGTCGCCGGACCGCCCGGTTCCCGGGTGACCCGGATGTCGTGCGGCCGCACAAACGCAATGGCGTCCGAGTCAGCCTCCCCGGCGGCCTCCGGCATGTCAATTTTGGTTTCACCAATGACCACCGCCCCGTCGCGCATCCGGCCGCTGAACAGGTTCACATTCCCGAGAAAATCATAAACGAACGGCGAGGCGGGATTGTCGTAAATCTCCTCCGGCGTGCCGATCTGCTCGACCTGGCCGGCGCGCAAAATGGCCACGCGGTCGGCCACCTCCAGCGCCTCCTCCTGGTCATGCGTCACAAACAGGGTGGTAATGTGGATTTCTTCATGCAGGTTGCGGAGCCAGCGGCGCAATTCCTTCCGGACCTTTGCGTCGAGCGCGCCAAACGGTTCGTCGAGCAGCAAAACCTTCGGTTCGACCGCGAGTGCGCGGGCCAGCGAAACCCGCTGGCGCTGGCCGCCGGAAAGCTGCGACGGAAACCGTTTGGCCAGCGGCTCCAGCTGGATGAGCTGCAGCAATTTCCCGACCCGCGCGCGAATCTCGGCTTCGGCCGGCCGGGTGCCCCGCGGACGGACCCGCAGACCGAACGCAATGTTTTCAAAAACGTTCAGGTGCCGGAACAGCGCATAATGCTGAAAGGCAAACCCCGCCTTGCGCTGGCTCGCAGGAATCTGCGTCACATCCTCGCCATAATACAAAACCTGCGCCTCGCCGGGATCGGGGAACTCCAGTCCGGCGATGATGCGCAGCAGCGTGGTTTTGCCCGAACCGGACGGGCCGAGCAATGCGACCAGCTCGCCGGATTCGATCTTCAGGCTCACGCCATTGAGCGCGGTAAACTGACCGAACTTTTTTGTGACATTGCGGACTTCTACACTCATGCGTTTATGTCAGTTCCCCGTCCCGCGCAGCCCGGCATTTTTGTTTTCCACCCATGTTTTAAGCCCGAGTGTGATCAGCGCCAGGAACGTCAACAGCGACGCCACGGCAAAGGCACCCACGAAGTTATACTCATTATACAGGATTTCAACGTGCAGCGGTATCGTATTTGTCTGGCCGCGAATATGACCGCTCACGACCGACACCGCGCCGAACTCGCCCATGGCCCGCGCATTGCAAAGAATGACCCCGTAAATCAGCCCCCATTTGATGTTTGGCATCGTCACCCGCCAGAACGTCTGCCAGCCGCTGGCGCCCAGCACATGTGCGGCCTCCTCCTCGGTGCGGCCCTGCGCCTGCATGAGCGGAATCAATTCCCGCGCCACAAACGGGAAGGTCACAAAAATTGTCGCCAGAACGATGCCCGGCACGGCAAAAATGATCTGGATGTTGTGAGCGATAAACCAGGGACCGACCAGGCCCTGCGCGCCGAAGAGCAATACGTAAATCAATCCCGAAACCACAGGCGAAACTGAGAATGGCAGGTCAATGAGCGTGATCAGCACGGTCTTGCCGCGGAAATCGAACTTCGCGATCGCCCACGCGGCCGCGACGCCAAAGACGCAATTCAACGGCACGGCAATGCCGGCGGCGATGAACGTCAATTTGATGGCGGCCAGGGTGTTGGCGTCGCTGAACGAATGAAAATAAAAGCCGAAACCCTTGGCGAACGCCTCCGCAAAAACCTCCGCCAGCGGCATGAACAAAAACAAACCGAGAAAAATCAAAGCGACGCCGATGAGCAACCAGCGGACAAACGGCGGCTCGGCCGTCACGCGGCGGGGAAGGGCGCGACGCGGGACATGGAGTGTTGAAGCCGGTACCATAAATCAGGCAGGGGCGTGGAAGCGGTTGGTCCACCATTGAAGAAAATTGATCGTCAGTAACAGCACGAACGAAGCAACGAGCATGACCACTGCAATGGCGGTTGCCCCGGCATAATCAAATTCCTCGAGCTTGGTGATGATAAGCAAAGGTGTGATTTCGGTTTTCATCGGCATGTTGCCGGCGATGAAAACCACCGAGCCGTATTCACCCAGCGCGCGGGCAAAGGCGAGGGTAAAGCCGGTCAACAAGGCCGGCCGCAACATCGGCAGCGTGACGCGCCAGAACGTCTGCCAACGGCTGGCACCGAGGCTGGCGGCGGATTCCTCGATTTCGAGGTCGAAATCCTCCAGCACGGGCTGCACGGTCCGCACGATGAACGGAAGTCCGATAAAAGTGAGCGCGACCAGCACGCCCATCCGGGTGTAGGCAACCTGGATTCCCAGCGGCGCCAGCCAGTGGCCAATCCAGCCATTCGGCGCGTAAATGGCCGTCAATGCAATGCCGGCCACCGCCGTCGGTAATGCAAACGGCAGGTCCACCATTGCATCCACGAAGCGTTTGCCCCAAAATTGGTAGCGCACCAACACCCACGCGACCAGCAGCCCGAAAACCAGATTGATGAGCGCCGCCAGAAAAGACGCGCCGAAGCTCAGCCGGTACGACGCCAGCACGCGCGGTGTGGTGACCGCGTGCCAGAATTGTCCCCACGTCAGCGCGCTCGTTTTCCAAAACGTGCATGCCAGCGGAATCAGGACGATGAGACTGAGATACAGCAGCGTATAGCCGAGTGTCAGCTTGAACCCCGGCAATACGCTGGATTTTTTGTTCGCCATGCAAAATTGTCGGGCAACGGTATAACCGTTGTTAAAATGCAGTTAAAGCAATTGTTTACACGGTGGCGGAAATCAGGTCGGCAATGTTGTCGGAATTCACATCCACATCGGCAAACAACCATGCAGACAGATAGCGTTCAGCCGAGGACGGCACGATGGCGACAATGGTCTTGCCCTGGTTTTCCGGGCGCTTCGCCACTTGCAATGCCGCCCAGATCGCTGCGCCGCTGGAAATGCCCACAGGAATGCCATCCAGCTGGTTGACCTCCTTGGAAATTGGGCCGGAATCCTCCTCGTTCACCTTGATCACTTCATCCACGATTTTTGTGTTCAGATTCGCCGGAATAAATCCCGCGCCGATGCCCTGCAATTTGTGAGGTCCGGGCGCGCCACCGGAAATGACCGGCGATTTTGCGGGCTCCACCGCAACCGCCTTGAACGAGGGTTTCAGTTTCTTGATGACCTCGGCCACCCCGGTGATGGTGCCACCGGTGCCGACGCCCGCGACGATGAAATCCACCCTGCCGTCGGTGTCGCGCCAGATTTCCTCGGCGGTCGTCTTGCGATGGATCTCGGGATTCGATGGATTGGAAAACTGCTGCAGGATCACGCTGTTGGGGATCTGCTGGTGCAGCTCCTCAGCCTTGGCGATCGCGCCTTTCATCCCTTTGGCGCCCTCGGTCAACACGAGCCGCGCACCGAGAATTTTCAACAGCTTGCGACGCTCCAGACTCATTGTTTCCGGCATCGTCAAAACAAGTTTCAACCCCTTGGCCGCCGCGACAAATGCCAGCGCAATGCCGGTGTTGCCGCTGGTGGGTTCGATGAGCACGGTGGTTTGGTTGATGGCGCCGGACTTGAACGCGTCGTCAATCATGGCGATCCCGATGCGGTCCTTGACGCTCGAAAGCGGGTTGAAGAATTCAAGTTTGAGCAACACGTCGGCGACGGCGCCGTGTTTTTTGGCCGTGCGGTTCAGCCGCACGAGCGGGGTGTTGCCAATGGTTTCGGTGATGTCATTAAATATGCGGCTCATGATTATTTTTTTTATAGGTTAGGGGCGTAGGCGATGAATTTGCGGTATTCGGTCAGGATCGTTTTCAAGGCGACCACAAACGCGCATTCCTTTAAATAAATCGGCGGCGTCTGCGGGGTTTCAAGAATGATTTCAAACGGGCGCGGGCGCACCTTAGGTGGCGCGCTCAGGACGCCCTCGTAGGCATCGCGAATGATGCCGTTGCGCGCCTGAAAACCATCGATGATGGAACCCCGGTTGCGCGGGAGAAATTTTTCGACGGCTTGCAGCGCAGGCTCGATGAGATGCTTGGTCAGGGTGGCCCCGCGCACGATGCCGTAAAAACCGTCGCTGGTGTCATCGGTGTGCAGCGAAATGATGCCGTGAAAGCAGTGTGAAATCAGTTCGGCCTGCAACAGCCGCACTTCAGGCTCGCTGGAGTCATTCCAGAATTCGCGGTTCAAATCCCTGCCGTTGCGCGAGTGGCGCGTGCCGTCCTCGTAGCCGGTCGGATTGCAGACCGGATAGAACGACAAATAATAACCGGTGGCCAGGTCGGGCCGGGCTTCGAGCAATTTGATGAACTGGATCAACGCTCGAACCCCCTCCGGCTCATCACCGTGAATGCCCGCGAAAATCCCAATCCGGATTGGCGTGTCGCCGCCCTTGGGTCCGACAAACAGATAGCGCGGCAGTTCGTAGCTTTCGCCGCCAAATTCAAAACGCGCATCGCGATTCACCACCAGGTTGGACGAATGGGCCGCAAGCTGGTCGAGTGGCGCGAGCAAATCGGCCATGGAACGTCGGTGGACCCCCGGGGGCTGGCCGGTGATTTTGGATTGAGTTGCAAGTGTTGACATATTGTTTTGACTGGCTGGTGATTTCTCTTTTGCGGGAGGCGGCGGCCGACTGATCCGGACCGCCGCCCCCGTTCGGAGGAACCACGAACCGGTTTTATGGTTGGAAGATCTGGTCAAAAATGCCGCCGTCGGCGAAATGGGTTTTCTGCGCCTTTTGCCAGCCGCCAAACACCGAGTCCACCGTGACGAGTTTCACGGGGCTGAACTGGCTGGCATATTTGGCCGCCGCCTTTTCATTGCGCGGACGATAAAAATTCCGGCCGGCAATGTCCTGGCCCTCGTCGGAATAAAGGTATTCCACATAAGCCTGTGCCACTTCGGTTGTGCCATGCTTCTTCGCCACCTTGTCCACCACCGCCACCGGCGGCTCGGCCAGGATGCTCAGAGACGGCGTGACGATGTCGAATTTGTCCGCGCCGAACTGCTTGATGGCCAGGTACGCCTCGTTTTCCCACGCCAGCAGCACATCGCCGATGCCACGTTCGACAAACGTCGTGGTCGCACCGCGCGCACCGGAATCGAGCACGGGCACGTTCTTGTAAAGCCGGGTGACAAAATCGCGCGCCTTCGCGTCGTCGTGGCCGTATTTATCAAGCGCATAGGCCCAGGCGGCCAGATAGTTCCACCGTGCGCCACCGGACGTTTTTGGATTCGGGGTCACGACCACGATGCCCGGCTTCACCACATCATCCCAATCCTTGATATGTTTCGGGTTTCCCTTCCGCACCAGAAACACAATGGTCGAGGTGTAGGGCGTGCTGTTGTCGGGCAGCCGTTTTTGCCAGTTGGCGGGCAACAATTGCGCCTGTTGGGAAATGGCATCAATGTCGTAGGCCAGTGCGAGCGTCACGACGTCAGCCTCAAGTCCGCTGATTACGGACTGCGCCTGCTTGCCCGAACCGCCGTGCGATTGCGCCACGACGACATTGTCGCCGGTTTTTCCGTTCCAATATTTGGCAAAGGCGGCGTTGTAATCCTGGTATAATTCGCGGGTCGGGTCGTAGGAAACGTTGAGAAGCTTGATGTCCTTCGCATCCGCCGCCACCGCCCGTGAAAATGCCAGGGCAACCAAAATGGTCAGAAAGATTTTCATATGATCTATTTTAAATTTTAAGCGGTTAAAACGCCAATTGGATCCGGGTGAACAATACATTTTCCGCCTGGGCCGGCACCGCGGGAATAGCTCCCGTGTATCCGGAGAACGCCGTGTGTGCAAAACTGGTGTTCAGCCGGATGTTCTTGTTCAGATACCAGTTGAGGCCGACAGACCACGCATGGGCCGCCGAGGCGGAGGCCGTGGAGACGGCAAAGGGCAATGCCGCCGCAAAAGTTTTGTCATCCACCTTCAGCTCCTCGTAACGTCCCACCACCTGCCAGGCGCCCCACTGGCCTTTTCGCGGATCAAAGGGATGCCGCGGGGTGACGCCATTGTAGGTGGCGTCCTCCCCCGTCAACACCCAGCCAGCCGAAACCTCCCAAGCCGTGTTCCGCAAGTCGGCGGAACCCAGCGGGGCGGTCGTGCGGCTGACTTCCTGGTCGGCAATCACGTATTCGCCCAAAACCCCGAACGGCCCATAGTAATAATATCCCTGTGGTGAAACCCTCCAATGCCGCCCATTGGCGATCACTCCGGCGGCATAGGTAAAAAATTTCTGCTGACCATCGGTGGTATAACCCGGCGTCAACCCGGTGGCGCCATTGCGGTCGGCTTCATAACTGCCACCCACGCCAAATCCAAATCCTTTCAATGCATTCAAGTCCGAGGTCTTCAGCGGCTGCAAAAAAACGCGGCCGGTGAAGGCCTTGTTGTTGTCGGAATCCACATTTACCGTCGTGCCATTGTAATCCGACACGCCGTCAAAAATGCCCGCGGCATAGCTGGCCACCCCACCAAACAGGTCGCCGTGCAGCTCCACACCCAGATCGCGGTTCGGCACCAGATCCGTCGCCAGCGAACGTTCATTGAAGAAGAGATTGGCATCGGATTGCAGCTGCTCCAATCCGACTGGCGATTTGAACTTGCCCGCCTCCAGCTGCAATTCGGGACGATACCGATAATTGACATAGGCATCCACGATTTGCACGGTGCTGCCGCCAAAATCCGGAGTGAAGTTGAAATCAAAATCGTGGAACACCGTGCCGGAAATAATCGGCCGGGCGCGCCTCAGTAGAAAACCGTTGTTGACCAGGTTGTGGTCGTCGAAAAATGTCCGGCTGTCCAGCTGGATCAAACCGTGCAGGCTGATGGCGAAGTTTGTGTCCGCGGAAGCGAGCGTGAAACCGTTCGAATCAAGCTTTACCAGCGGCTGATTTTTCGCCGCGGCAGCCGCGGCTTCATTGTCCAACTCGCGTTGCCGCGCGAGAACCCGGACTTTCTGGTCGATATCCTGGGTCTGTTCGATGGCAACATTGGTGGCGGCTTGCTGATCCAAGGCGCGTTGCTGTTCCAGCGCCTGGACTTTTTGACCCAGCTCCTGGATTTCCTTTTTCAAGGCTTCCAACTCTGCCGTTTCCGCGGGATTGGCGGTTGCACCATTGGCCGCCGTGTAAGCGGGGATTTCAGCCGGGGCCGTTCCAAGGGCATTGGTGGCGGCGTCATCGGCAGCCGATACCGGGAGGACAAATTGCCACCCGGCAAGGCTTGCTAGAATCAACTGGTTCAGTTTCATGTTGTCTTGGTTTGTTTTGGTTGTTGGTTTCGCCTCCGGTCCTCCGGTCGGCGTCGTTATTCAGTTCAGGTCGTCCTGACTTGTTTGCACGCGGGCTTTCTCCAAACGCACGCGCTCGGTCTTCTCGATCTGGGTTACTTGTGAATCATGCACGATGATCTGCACCACCCCGTAATGCAACGAGCCCACCTGACGGCGGACCACTTCCAGCCAACCTAATTGTTCACTCGTGCTGCTCCCCGGTTTGATCTGTATCGCGTTCATATCGTAAAATTTTTAGTACATCTGATTTTTTAATAGCGACTATTCGTATCGTTATTATGTTTAAAATAAACTGTTTTGCTCGCAATTTACTTTGATGCCATAGACTTAATCTGTAATCAAATCATTCATTGTACATCCGAATTTAATAAACGACTTGTTATGTCGTTATTATCGCCGATAAGTTGAAATCGTCAACAGTTTTTTTGAAATTTGTTATATCCCTTCTCCGCCGGTAAAACTGGCCGAAATCTCCTGCTTAGAAACCGGCATGGCCTTGGAAACATCACCGAGTGTTGATCGTTCCATCAAACCAGCCACATAATTGCGCGCATCCAGAAAAACGCGCCGGAACCGGCAGACCGGCTCCTGCGAACAACGTTTGTAACCCGTGACCGAAACACAGTCAATTGGGGCCAAAATTCCATCAAAATGCCGCACCACCTCACCCATCGTGATCTTGTTCGGATTCCTGGCGAGCACATAACCACCGCGCACCCCGGCCACGCTGTCCACCCAGCCCTGCGCCTTCAGTTTAAGCATGATTTGCTCCAAAAAACGCTTGGGGACGTCGTTCCGCCGGGCCAGTTCACGAATCGGTATGGGCGCACCCCCGAAATGATCCACCAAGGTAAACAAGGCCCGCAAGGCATAATCAGTTTCCTTTGATACTCGCATAGCGATACACGATACGCCAAGTCGCGTTTAAGTCAATTGCGGTTTCCTGGCTGTTTTCCAGAAAGCAGGATCAACTAATGATACGACGACCTTCATCGAGAAATATGCCCTTGAAATTCATTTCCAACGCCTGGGGATTGGTGGCCTTGGACAGGGCTTCCTTCTCGATCACGCGGCCGGACTTGACCAGATTAAACAACGACTGATTGAACGAGAGCATGCCGTCGTCCGCGGCGGTTTCAATGGCGGCGGACAATTTATCAAGGCGATTTTCCTCGATGAGTTTTCTCACCATCGGCGTATTGATGAGAATTTCCATGGCCGGGGTCATTTTGCCGTCCAAGGTGCCAACCATGCGCTGGCAAACCACCGCGCGCAATGTTCCGGCGATCTGCCGGCGGATTTGCTCGCGTTCTTCCGCCTTGAAAAAATCGAGAATGCGGCCGATGGATTGCGCTGCCGTTGTCGTATGCAAGGTGGACAGGATCAAATGACCGGTGTCCGCCGCGCTCATGGCCGCGGAAAAACTGACATCATCGCGCATTTCGCCGACCATGATGATGTCCGGATCCTGGCGCAAGACGTGTTTGAGAGCGTGATGAAACGACAGCGTGTCCAAGCCGACTTCCCGCTGTTCAATCACCGACTGGTTGTCTTCAAAAACGAATTCAATCGGGTCTTCCAGCGTGACAATGTGCTTTTTATAATTGGCGTTGATGTGTTCGATCATCGCCGCAAGCGTCGTGGATTTGCCGCTGCCGGTCGATCCTGCCACCAGCACGATCCCGCGAGGCGAGTTGGCAATTCCCTTTACCTGTTCCAGCAGTCCGAGTTCTTCAAAGCTTGGCACCTGGGTCTTGACATAGCGCAAGGCCAGACACCATTGACCGCGCTGCTGAAACAAATTGGTCCGGAAACGGCCGATGCCGGGAATGAAGTATGAAAAATCGATCTCGCGTTCCTCGCTCAGCCGCTTGGTCAGATGCGCCGGCGTTATGGTTTCGACAACTTTTCCCATCCATTCCGCCGTCGGGAAGGGGGAATCCACCGCGATCAACTCACGGTTGATCCGGAAGACGACCGGCGTGCCGATTTTCAGATGAACGTCCGACGCCCCACCCTCAATGGCCGTTTTTAATATGCGCTGAAACAGTTCCATGGCCGCAGTCTAACAAACCACCGTTCCAGCGCCAGCCGTGAAAACGCTGGCGGCATTTGCCGCACCAATGCTATACATCGCCCATGTCCAAACATCGCATCGGCATCATCGGCGGCACCGGCCTCTATAACATCGAGGGCTTCACCAGACAGAAATGGGTGAAAATCACGACGCCTTTTGGCCCGCCGTCCGACGATCTGCTAACCGGCCGGCTCGCCGGTCGCGACGTGGTTTTTCTCCCGCGCCACGGGCGGGGCCACCGGATTTTGCCCAGCGAACTTAACCATCAGGCCAATATCTGGGCGATGAAAAAATTGGGCGTTGCCTGGATCATCAGTGTGAGCGCCGTCGGATCATTGCAGGAAAAATACCGGCCGCGCGACATTGTGCTCATTGACCAGTTTCTCGACCGCACCAAGCAATCAGCCGCCCACACTTTTTTTGGACGCGGCATCGTGGCGCACATTGCTTTTGCCAGTCCGATCTGCGAGGAATTGCGCCGGATTCTTCTGGCCACCGCGCGCGCCTGCAAGGCCTCCGTTCACGATGGCGGCACTTATGTGAACATGGAAGGCCCGGCCTTCAGCACCCGGGCCGAATCCCTCACCAATCACCAGGCCGGTTATGCCGTCATCGGCATGACGAACCTGGGTGAGGCCAAATGCGCCCGGGAAGCCGAAATCGCGTACGCGACGCTTGCGATGTCCACCGATTACGACTGCTGGAAAGAGGATGAGCATGTCACACTGGAAATGGTCATCCGCAACCTTCACCGAAACGCCGATACGGCCAAAAAAATCATCGTCCACGCCATCCCGCAAATCCCGGCCCAGCCAGACTGGCCCTGTCATTCCGCGCTCAAAAACGCGTTCCTGACCGACAAAAAAATCTGGCCCGCAAGGATCAAAAAGGAACTGGCGCCACTACTGGCGAAATATTCTTAGCCGGGGGGCGGGTTATTTTAAAGGCCGGCCGGAACCGCCTTCCAGCCGGGCAATTCTTCCGCTCGGCTGGCCGGCGAAATGGTCGAACGAACCGCCAGTCAGAATTTTTCCATCCGCCTGGAGCAACACTTTCCACACCAGACTGGTCGCACCGGCGCCGGCATCGAAACCATCGTCCAGGCTGCCATCGGCATTGAGACGCGCCACATGGCTGCGATTTTTTCCGTTCACATGGCCGAAGCCGCCGCCCAGGACCAACCTGCCATCGGGTTGCAGGGCCACATCCCGCACCTGGCCGTCCACACCATCCGAATTGAACGCGGCATCCACGAATCCATCCGCATCGAGCCGGGCGATGTGTGTGCGCGCGTGACCGTTCACAGCTAGAAATTTTCCGCCGATCACAATCTTACCGTCATTCTGGACAGCCACCGTCAAAACTTCGTTGTCGGCGCCCGTCCCGATGTTGAATTGTGAATCCACGGTGCCATCAACATTCAGCCGGACCATCCGGCCGGCCTCCACGCCGTTGAACGAGGTGAACGCGCCCACGGCCAAAATCTTCCCGTCCGGCTGCACGGCCATGGACCAGACAATCGCCGACGCCCCCAGACCCGGCTTGAAAGTTTCGTCAAGTGTGCCATCCGCATTGAGCCGGACGATGCCGCCCTGTTTTTTGTCGAGAATCATGTTGAAACTGCCGCCCACCAGAATTTTCCCATCCGGCTGGACAACCAGGGAGCGGATTTCACTGCTGTAATTCACGTGAAAGCCGAACTTTTCGTCCAAACTGCCATCCGGATTTAGCCGCATGACCCGCCGGCGCGGATGTCCGGATTGCATGGCTTCGCCGCCAACCACAATTTTTCCGTCGCGTTGTATCGCAACCGCATGAACGCGGCCGGCCGGGCGGGGCGCAAATCCACGGTCGAGACTTCCGTCGGCATTGAGCCGGACTATGCTTTTCATGGAAACACCGTCAAATCTTGAAAACGTCCCTCCGACCAGAATTTTCCCGTCAGCCTGAATTGCCAGGCAACGCACGTCTCCCTCAGCACCACTCCCTACATTAAAACCGGGATCCAGTGAACCGGGCACGCCGGCTGCCAAACCAGTTTCAGGGGTTGCCGGCGGACCTGGCGTCACTGACGACACGTTGACAGCCATGGGTTTTGAGTTTTTTGCAAACCACACGGCTCCGGCCAACCCGAAAACCATAACTACCACAATGAGGATGGCCCATATCGCCGGCTTTGGGGTGGGACCAGCCACACTGACCGACGGCAACTCCGACGCGGGTTCCGCCACTTGCGACCCGTGCAATTTGGCTTCCCCGGCTGGCTCAAGATTTTTCTGCGGTTCAACGGTCTGGGTGACCGGCACCGGCGCAGGCGATTTTGGCAGTTCCAATCGTTCCAACAAATGCAGCACGGCACCCGCACTTGGCGGCCGGTCCGAAGGATTTTTGGCAAGACAGGCAGCAACGGTGTCCTCCCAGACTGGCGGCAAAGAAACATCCGCGAGGCCCAATTCCCGCAAACGTTCCGCCATGGACGGCGCCTTCAGGCTGCATACTTGGGCAATGATTTCACCCTTGTAAAACGGCGGCGTGCCCGTGAGCAGGTCGAAGACCATGGCGCCAAGGGAATAAATGTCGTCGAGCTTCGACGGTGTGTTGCCCATCACTTGTTGCGGACTTAGAAAACCGATCCCGCTGGCAATTCCCTTGATCAAGCCGCGCTTGGAACTTTCGTTTCGAATGTCAGCTGCGAAGCTGAAGTCGGAAACCTTTATGCCTTCCCGCGCCGTCACCAGAAGATTGGACGGCTTCAGATCACCATGGACCATGTCAAAATCGTTATGAGCACAATCCAGCGCCTCGCAAACCTGGCGGATCCACAATTCAATCCCGCCGACCGGGTAACAGCGGTTTGGCTGGTCCACCTTCAAGGTCGCGAGCGACCAGCCATCAACGTATTCCATCACCAACGCGGCGGTTTGATGGTCGTTGACGAAATCGAAGGTGGAAACGATGTGCACATGCTCAAGCAGAGAAATCCGGCCGGCTTCATCCTTGAAATGCTCGATCAGATTTTCATCCGTCAGCAATCCCTGAGGCAGAAATTTAAGGGCCACATCCTTGGCCGCCTTCACATCGCGCGCCAGCCAGACCTCCGAGGTTTCGCCGCGACCCAGCAGTCGTTTGAGGAGGTAATGCGCCCCGCCCACACGAACGCCCGGAGCCAGTTCGATCCCCAAACCTGTGCCGGCGGAATAATTTGATTTGGCCATGACAATACCTTTCTCTGACACGCCTAAGCACACAATGCGAACGGCGGTGCCAAAGATGATGCCGATGAAAATAGGTCTGAACGGACGCAAAACAAGTTCAATTCGTCCCGCCGCCCTGCGGCCCGGAGTTGCGCCTTGTGCTCCGAACGTTCATTCTGTGCACTTGGCATGAACAAACGCGTCCTTATCAAAAAAATCATCGCCCGGCTGACGGACGAACTGACCGTTTATTTCCGGGCCGCGCAATTCTCCCGCGCCGAAGCCACCCACGAGTCCAGCAAGGCCGAGAGCAAATACGACACCCGCGGCCTCGAAGCCTCCTACCTCGCCCGCGGCCAGTCCAAGCAGGCGGCGGAAATTGAGGCCGCCATCGCCGAATTTCAGAAGCTCGGCGCAAAGACGCTTGCCGCCGGCACCGGCATTGAACTCGGCGCGCTCATTGAACTCGAAATGGCCGGCGAAAAGAATTTCTACTTCCTCGGCCCCCGCGCCGGCGGCACAGAAATTGACCACGACCGGAAGGTAATCCTCGTCATCACACCGCAATCGCCGTTGGGCGAACAACTGATGGGCAAGAAATCCGGCGACCGGCCGCAGCTCAAGCTCGGCAAGGAAATGCGCCCGGCGAAAATTCTTTCCGTCCGCTAACCAACTCCAATCATGACTAAAAAATACTGGCTCATCCTCGCCGCGCTTCTCGCCCTTGGTGTCATTGGCGTGGTGGTGGTGCTCGCCCTGGCGCTCGGCTTCTTTGCCGGGCACGAAGAAGCGGCTGGCAGCGACCCCGGCCTGCCGGTTTACACCATGGGACCACAATCGCCTTCAATGCACCCCGGATATTTGCACGATACGGTGACCGGCGGCGGCGAGGTTTACGTCCATGATTACGAGGAATATGGCCTGCAACTCACCTTGACGGAACCGCAGACGGTCATCGGCCTCATGGGTTCCATCAGCCCCGCGAAAGTCGGTGCCGTTCCCGGCCAGCCCGTCACCGCCTATATCATGGTGGATTGCGGCTCCGAAATGCCCGCGTATGAGCCTTATCGCAACATCAAGCAACCCCCGTTCAACTGGCGCACCGCCACCTTCCGCGAAATGACCGCGCGGCAGCAATACAAATTCGGTCCGGTGGTCACCACCACCAACGCCGCGCTCATGGCCGAAGTCGTGCGCCTGCTGCGCGACGGCACACCGGTGGAACTGAACACGTTTCCGTTCTCCGGCGCGACGAATCTCACCACCCTCAACCTGACTTGCGACCAGTTGCCCGGCATGTTGTTTTGTCCCGCGCTCTGCTACTACGGCGACGGCAACATTTACATCGCCGAAAGTTTGATGCCGGATTTCACCGTCACGCCGCCGCAAGTCCGCGCCCGCTGGATTCCCGCCAGCCCGCTGCTGACCGAGTGGCTTAAAGCGCCGTGAAACAGAACAACGCGTCGCTTCTGCCTGAAATTTCAATGATAAATCATTAAGTCTTCATTACCCTCATCTCACGTTTGATTCATTTGTGTTTCGGCGAGATGTCGAAGCAATTAACAACGAGTGATCAGATGGTAGAACATATGAAAACAAATACTGCATCGGCCTCCGGCCAAACATTGGAACTGTCGTTCCATTCACTCCGAAACATCAGCAGCCCCGAAGATGTCGCAAATGACCGAAAGGTTTTTTGTGGTCACGTCCCGGCAAGGTCAATGCTTGACCTGCCAACCAATGAAAACGTCCGAGAATATCTCGTCGACGCCGAAGGTAAAAAGCGCCAGGCAAAAACCCAGGTTCACAGGGCAATTCGTGAAACTTTGGATGAACATCCAGACATCTTCTGCGTCCTAAGCGGAGGTGTTACAATCGTTGCTCGTGAAAGTGAAACTGATGACGCTAAGAAAAAACTGTTTGTCAAACAGTCCAGCATCATCAACGGTTCACAAACACAAGGAGTCTTGAGAGACTTCTACCGTGACAACCCGACTGCTCCCGACATTTCGGTAAAGTTCGAGTTGATCGTTACTGGTGATGACAATCTCATTGCAGAAATTTCAATCGCAAGAAATTTCCAAAATGATGTTAAAAACCTCTCAATCGCCGGTCGTCGCGGACAACTGGAAGAACTCGAAGCCAGCTTACAGAAAAAATTCCCAAGGTATAAACTGCAAAAATCCGAAACCCAACGCCCTTCGGATGACAACGATTATTTGCAGACTGAAAAATTATTGCAGGTCATAGCGGCCTTATTGCCAACGGAACTGTGGTTCAGAAGCGGAGAGGTTAATAAGGTTTATACTTACAGCGCCAAAGCCACTTGCCTGAAAGATTTTCAGGAAATATTCAAACGTTCAAAGGATGCCAGCGACCCAGAAACTGACAGATTTCAAAAAATCTATCAGTTCTACATGGACATCGCAGCTGAAGCCCATGTTCTTTATGAAACATGGAAGTCGCACCCAAAGTTTGAAGGAACTGGCTTGCGTTCGATAAAGCGTGGCGACAATGGGTCAATCGAGGAAGTTCCAGACGGTATAATTTTTCCAATTCTGGCTTCACTTGCCGAATTTGCGGTGCAAACGCCAAAAGGTTGGAAAATTGAAGTTCCGGCGCAGCTTGACGACGGCGATTTGATTGCCACGGCAAAGCGTGCTTATATGGAAATTGCCAAGAGCAAACCGGAAATCATGGGCAAGACAAAAGCTTGTTATTCTGCAATTCAGCAAATCACTTCAATTTATAAGAAGCTTGCTGTTGGTTAATTAGCTTATCAATCAAGCTGGGTGGCGAATAAAATCGTTGCCCAGCTTTTTATTTTCACCAAGCCGTCTCGCGGTAGTCCTTCAGAAATTTTCCCCAGACGTGTTCGCCGGTGTTGATGCCGGCGATGATCGGATCCACGATGCGCGCCGCGCCGTCCACGATGTCGAGCGGCGGATGAAACCGGTGTTCCTGCACCTTGCGCGCCGCAATCTGCACCGGATCCTCATCCGTCACCCAGCCCGTATCCACGCTGTTCATGTGGATTCCGTCCGCGTGATAATCCGCCGCCGAGGTGCGCGTCATCATGTTCAATGCGGCCTTGGCCATGTTCGTGTGCGGATGCCGCGTGGTCTTGAATTTCCGGTAAAATTGCCCCTCCACCGCGGACACGTTCACGATGTGCTTGTCGCGCTCCGGCGTGCGCAGCATCAGGGGTTTCAGCCGCGCATTCAAAATGAACGGCGCAATGGCGTTGACCAGCTGCACTTCGAGCAGTTCGACCGCCGGGACCTCGGCCAACAGCAGCCGCCAGGAATTGCGCCCGCGCAAATCCACCTGCTGCAAATCCTGGTCCAGGCGGCCCTCGGGAAACAAATCCTTCTGCGCGGCCAGCTCGTCCGGCAGCAGCGGCACTTGCGACAACGCCGCCGCATGCGTCAGCCCCGCCACTTCCGACAGGCGTTGTTGCGCCACCAGGGTGTCCCCTTCCGGCAGCAGGTGATAACCGCGCAACCCTTCGTAGGCGCCGATCAATTTGCGCGCCGGCTCCGGCATTTTGTCCAACGGCCTACTTTCACCCTCCATCATGTGCGAATAAAAATCCGGAGGGCGCCGCACGGTCTGGCATGCGTTGTTGATGATGAAATCCAACCGCTTCCGGGTCGTGAGCAAGTGCCGGCAAAATGCCTCCACACTTGGGGTGTGACGGAGATCCAGCCCGAAGATTTCCAGCCGGTGCCCCCAGTCGGCAAAATCCGGCTCGGCTGCGTAACGCAGCGCCGAGTCGCGCGGGAAACGCGTGCTAACGATGAGTTCCGCTCCGGCGCGCAGCAATTTAATGCCTGCCTGATAACCAATCTTCACCCGGCCGCCGGTCAGAAGCGCGACGCGACCTTGCAGATCAGCCGACTCGGTGCGCTTACGAAAATTCAACTCCCCGCACGCAGGACATAGCTGATCGTAGAAATGGTGGATCGCCGTGTAATCCTGCTTGCAGATATAGCAATTCTGCGGGTCCACGACCTCGCGAAAGTCCGGATCGTCCCCCACCTCCTGCTGCTTGAATCCGACCGGCGCGATCAAATTCGGCGAGGTGAAGACCTTTTCCCGGCGCAGCTTGCGAATTCCGGTGGCATTGAGCTTGGACTCGTCCCGCCGGATTTTGTCCGCCTTGCGCTGGCGCACCTTGGCCCGCACGAACTGCCGCCGTTCATTCACATTCGGGCAAAACACCTCGCCCGCCGCCTGTAGCAACCGCATCCGTTCCTCTTCCGGAATCCCGGCGAGCAACCCGCGATTGCCGGCGATGGTTTCCAGCAATTCAGTGGCAGCTTTCAGCCGTTCGGCAATCGCGGCGGCACTTTTGTCTTCAGCATGCTTCTTGGCCTGGGCAGTCTTCAATCGGCACGCAGATTAGCAGGGGCGGAGTGTCCGGGCGAATGAAAAGCAAAGTGCCACACCTTGACGCTGGCGAACAAAAGCGACAGACTGGCCGCGCATTTCTGAATCAACACGAATCGTTTCATGGCAACCAAAACCATCATCAAGCCCGCGAAATCACCCGCCGCCGTCGGCCCATACAATCATGCGGTCCGCGTGGGCGACCTGCTGTTCTGCGCCGGCCAGATCCCGCTGGACCCGAAGGACGGCAGTCTTGTCACCGGCGACATCAAGTTTCAAACCGAGCGCGTGCTGGAAAACGTGAAGTCGATTCTGGACGACCAGAAATTGACATTTGCCAACGTGGTCAAGAGCACGGTGTACATGACCAATCTTGCGGACTTTGCCGGCATGAACGAGGTTTACGCTAATTATTTTACCAATGATTTCCCGGCGCGTTCGACTGTCCAGGTGGCCGCGCTGCCGAAGGGTTCGAACGTGGAAATTGAGGTCATCGCCCATTTTTAAATGAATTTGCCGGTCGGAATCCAACTCGCCATCGCTGCGCTTGCCGGCTTGGTCGTCGGCTGGCTGATCGGGCGCGCGCGCGGCCGCAGCGGTCCGGATTCACGGTTGGAAAACGAATTGCGCCAGCAGATCGGTCAGCGCGAATCCGAACTCAACCAGGTTCGCGCACAGCTGACAGAATCAGGCAATGCCCGCGCGGCAGCGGAAGCCAGACATGCCGCCGCCGATAAGATGTTGGTGGACCAGCGCACCATGCAGGACAAGGCGCTGGCCGATTTGCGCGACACCTTCAAGGCCTTGAGTGCTGATGCGCTGAAACAAAGCGCCCCGGAATTTCTCAGGCTGGCGGAGCAGAGTTTCGGAAAGTTCCAGGAAACGGCCAAGGGCGATCTGGCCCAACGTCAGGAAGCCATCAAGGGCCTGGTCGAACCACTCAAGCAACAGCTCGAAACTTATCAAAAAAACTTACAGACGAGCAGCGCAGCGCAGTCGTCCACGCTGGGCGAGGTGAAGAAGCAGCTGGAACTGCTCTCACAGCAAAGCACCACACTGGCGCAGGAGACGCAGCAATTCCGGCTGGTATTGCATTCCAACCAGGCCCGCGGCCGGTGGGGCGAGGAAACGCTCCGGCGTGTGGTTGAAGCCGCAGGTATGAGCGCGCACTGCGATTTCACGGAACAAACATCGTCGGGCGAAAACCGGCCGGACCTCGTGGTGAAACTTCCCGGGGACCGTTTCATAATCGTGGATGCCAAGGTGCCAGATTTTGATTTTTTGACCGCGCTGGAAACGGCCGAGCCAGTTAAACGCGCCGAGGCGCTAGCGGCACACGCAGCCAAGTTGAAAGCCACCATCAAGGCGCTGGCCGACCGGGATTACCCGCGCCAGTTTCCGAACGCGCTGGATTATGTCGTCCTGTTCGTGCCGGCGGAATCGCTGTTCAGCGCGGCGCTGGAGGGCGATCACGACTTGATTGTCTGGGCGGCGGAAAAACGGATTCTGCTGGCGACGCCGGCCTCGCTCATCGCGTTGCTGCGGTCGGTCAGCGTGAGCTGGCAGCAGCACGCGCAGACGGAGAACGCGCAAAAAATCGCCGAGGCAGCGCAGGAGCTTTTTGAGCGAGTCGTCACTTTCTCTGAACACCTAGCGGACATCAAATCCGGCTTGGAAAACGCGAATAAGTCATTCAACAAGGCCGTTGGCAGTTACGAATCGCGGGTGAAACCCTCGGGCGAGAAACTGCAGAAACTCGGCGGCGCAAATTCCGCAAAGGAATTGGTGGAAATCCAACCGTTGGACCCGACGTTGCGCTTGCCGCCTGCCTAGTTCGTGGCATGATGCGCTCATGCGCAAGTTTTCCTTTTTGGTTTTCGCACTCAACTTCTGCTTCAGTTCGTTTGCCCGCGAAAGCACGCTGCTGGATTCGGGCTGGCGGTTCAAATTGGGCGAATCCGATGGCGCGCAGAACGTGAAGTTTGGCGAGCACAGCGACAAGTTCTGGCAGATAGTTTCGGTGCCCCACTGCTGGGGCTGGGAGGATGCACAGCAGGGCAGGGAATATTACCAGGGTCCGGGCTGGTATCGCCGCGGATTGATCGTCACACCGGAAACCGACCGGCGCTATTTTTTGCGGTTCGAGGCCGCCGGCTCGGTCGCCGACGTCTATCTCAATGGCCGGCTGCTGGGAAGGCATCGCGGGGCGTTCGGGGCGTTCGCTTTTGAAATCACCACCAACCTGGCTGCCAACGGCACGAACCTGCTGGCGGTGCGCGTGAGCAATGCTCCGGAACCGGACCTCGCGCCATTGAGCGGCGACTTTCCAATTTATGGCGGATTGTACCGCCCTGTGCATCTGGTGGTGACGGGTCCTGAAAATTTCACGCTGACGGACCATGGGTCGCCAGGGGTTGCCTGGCTGCAAACGGGTGTCGCCCAGACACAGGCCGTCCTAGATGTGGTGGCGCAAATCTCCGTACGCCGGGACCGAAAACAGCCGATCTCCTTTACAGCCCGCGTGTTCGATGCCGGCGGAAACTGCGTCGCCAGCAACGAAACCGGAATCACCATCTCCGCCGCCACCAACATGACGTCGCCGTACTGGTTGCGCGTGATCGTGCCACATCCCCACCTGTGGGATGGCCGTCCAGATCCCTATCTTTACAAGGCGGTGGTGGAACTGCGTTCGACGAATGAAGTTGTTGATTCGGTTGAACAGCCGCTGGGTTTGCGATATTACCGGGTGGATCCGGACAAGGGGTTTTTCCTGAACGGCAAACCGTTGCGTCTGCAGGGCGTGTCCCGTCACCAGGACCGGCCGGACAAGGGTTGGGCGCTCACGGAGTCGGACCAGGACGAGGACATTGCGCTCATCAAGGAAATCGGCGCCAACGCCGTCCGCTGCCCGCATTACGAGCACAGCGATTATTTTTACGGTCTGTGCGACAAGGCAGGAATTTTAGTTTGGGCGGAAATCCCCCAGGTAAACGCCATCCACGACACGCCGGAGTTTGAAAATACTTCGCGCGGCCAGTTGCTGGACTTGATCCGGCAGAATATCAACCATCCGTCGATATTCGCGTGGAGTTTGTTCAATGAAATCGGGCCGGGCAGCGAGGATCCGCACCGCGAGTTGCAGGACTTGAAAATCATCGCCAACGGCGAAGACCCGACGCGCCCGACGATTGCCGCGACGCGCACGGACAAATTTCCGCAGATGAACAAGATTTCCGACTGGCTGGGGTGGAACCTGTATTACGGCTGGTATGTCGGGAAGAAGGATGACCTCGGAAAATGGCTGGATCAATATCGGGATTCCAGCCGGTACGGCGGATTTTGCCTGAGCGAATACGGTGCGGGCGCGAATATTGCTCAGCACGAAGATAATCCGAAGGAACCGAAGTCGGGCGGCCAATGGCATCCGGAAGAATGGCAGAACGAATGTCACGAAGCCAACTGGGCAGCGATCAAGGCGCGATCGTTTGTCTGGGGGAGTTTCGTGTGGAACATGTTCGACTTCACCAGTTATTTCCGCCGCGAAGGCTCCCAGGAGGGCATTAACGACAAGGGGCTCGTAACCCGCGACCGGAAAACGAAGAAGGACGCGTTTTATTTCTACCAGGCCAACTGGTCGGAGGAACCGGTGATCTACATCACCAGCCGGCGTTTCACTGAACGCACGAATGCGGTGACGGATGTGAAAGTATATTCGAACGCCGGCAACGTGGAACTGCTGCTCAACGGCGTGTCGCAGGGTCAGCGCAGCAACGGAACCAACTGCGTGTTCATCTGGAAGGACGTCCAGCTGAGTCCCGGCGAAAACCAGGTTGAGTCCCGCGCGGAACGAGGCGGCCGGAAACTGAGCGATACGTGCGAGTGGATGTTGAAACCCGCACCGTGATGTTCTCTTAACAAGCCGGCGCCAGAAGCAAAAACCCGGAGCATGATCTCCGGGTTTTTTATTGAAAGACTGGCGGCAACCTACTCTCGCGGAAGCTATACAACCACTACCATCGGCAAGACTGTGTTTGACGGCCGAGTTCGGAATGGGATCGGGTCGGACCACAGCTTCATGGCCACCAAGAAACGGAAGTCAGAAGCCAGCGGCGAAAGCTCGAATTTCCAATCCGAACTCAGCTCTAATACTCCGACTAAATTTAAAAGAACAAACCGGATCAACCGGCGTTCTCTGAAAACTGCACACAGGGTTACGGAACAACTACCATTCGTGAGTTTTAAATCGCTTCTTTCCCTTCCAGGAAGAAAAAGAAAAGCGATCAAGCCGCACGACCGATTAGTACCAGTCAGCTAAACGCCTTACAACGCTTACACCTCTGGCCTATCAAACGGGTGGTCTGCCCGTGGTCTTTAGGGAGCTTGCGCTCCGGGAGACATTATCTTGGGATGAGCTTGGCACTTAGATGCTTTCAGCGCTTATCTCTTCCGCAC
>Ga0265338_10000130_pt1 | contig 137739 bp, 167 predicted proteins | sample 42126metaG_FD_193579 | JGI IMG/M metagenome (GOLD analysis project Ga0265338, IMG submission 193579) | Rhizosphere microbial communities from Carex aquatilis grown in University of Washington, Seatle, WA, United States - 4-21-26 metaG | ecosystem: Host-associated > Plants > Roots >...
TACAATTGGGGTGAATGCCAGAAGATACAAAACCGGAATTTCCGCCCGATTTTTTGTGGGGAGCTAGCGTTGCTGGACACCAAGTCGAAGGCGGCAACTATGACCAATGGACGGAGTGGGAAAAGACCCATGCTGAAAAATTAGCCAAAACTGCGGAGCAGCGTATCGGTTGGATTCCGCTATGGCCAGAAATCAAAGACAAGGCCGCTAAACCGGAGTCCTATATATCAGGGCAGGCGATCGACCACTACAATCGTTTCCGTGACGACTTTGATATCTTAAACAAGCTGAACTTAAATGCTTTTCGCTTCGGCATCGAATGGTCGCGGCTGGAGCCGGTCGAAGGGCAGTGGGACCAGGCCGAGATCGACCACTACCACGTTTATATAAAGGAGCTAAGAAAGCGCGGCATCGAGCCGGTTCTTAACGTTTGGCACTGGACGCACCCGGTGTGGTTCGAGAAAAAGGGCGCCTTCAAAAAGCGCTCTAATCTAAAATACTTTGATCGTTTCGTAGCCAAAATCTGTGAAGAGTACGGCCCGCATCTCAAGTACGTTATTACTATCAATGAGCCCAATGTTTACACCTCGTTTGGCTACTTCGCCAAAGATGTCGCTTCCAATTCGCAATGGCCACCGGAAGAGAAAAACATCATATCTGCCGCCCGTGTCTATCTTAATCTGGTCAGCGCCCACAAGCGTGCCTACAAGATTATGAAAAAACGCCACCCGCACCTGCAGGTCGGCATGGCTCAGCAGTTAGCCAATATTCAGGCCAAGAACCCGCATGACTTCATGGACGAGACCTCCACTAGATTTATGCGCTACGCCTGGAACTGGTGGTTCTTACACCGAGTCAACGGTTACCAGGATTTTGTTGGCATGAACTATTATTTTACGGACTACTACTGCAATCTGCTTAAGAAAGACTCGCCAACGATGCCGGTGAGCGACCTAGGCTGGTACATGGAGCCAGAAGGTTTATATCCGATCCTGCTGCGCGCCTGGGCTCATTATGGCAAACCCATCTTGGTGACTGAAAACGGTGTGGCGGATACCCACGACGAATACCGCCGTTGGTGGATCGAAGAGACTATCGTAGCTATCGAGCGGGCTATCAGCGAGGGCGTGCAGGTGGCCGGCTACTTCCACTGGAGTCTGCTGGATAACTTCGAATGGGCTAACGGCTGGCTGGCTAAGTTCGGCCTGGTGGAAGTGGACAGGGAACACAACATGAAGCGCAAGATAAGGCCCAGCGCCGAGTGGTTCGCCGATCGGATTAAAAAGCTGTCCGCTTTGAAATAACCTTGACCTTTTTAACAGTTTATGCTAGTGTATAAACTGTTATGGCATTAAGACACACATCCGAAACAAATCATCCCGAGGCCTCAGCTACTGGCTCCGATGTCAGCGACGACCAAGAGCGCATGACAGCGCGTGAGCTGAGGCGGGGTTATGCCGCAGGCATCGTTCTGGGTGCGATAGTGCTGGGGCTTGGCTACAAGGCGGCTACTTATGAGGCTCCTGGTTACAAGCAATTGGTTCAGGGAATTGAGAAAAGCTATGGTGGCTACGCCCCGCAGATTGACGGTACCCACAGAGAACTAACAGTGGGTAATTACAAGCGTGGTATTATCTTTGCCAACCTCACCAGCATGGCAGATTATGTGCATCTTAAGAATCCATCAGTGGACCAAGATACGGCGCTCGGGGTGATGGAGCTGAGCGTTATAGAAGACCACAAAAAGAACCATACTCCCGACGGACAGATTAATCCCTATCTGGTTATGCCAGGTCAGGCTATACGCATACCTGAGGCCTGGGGGGTCGGTCGACTGGTGAAAGAAGAAAATCAGAATAGCGCGACCGGTTAAAGCCTAGGCGCTACATGTTGTGTCTAGACAATATTTTTGAATAAACTGTGGAAAAGTGTCGGAATATCCCGGCACTTTTCTCTATAAAACACTTGCGTGTGGGTAGGTGTGGGTTATATATTGATGTCAGTGGGTAAAAGTGGGTAGACCAAAACAGTCTGCTCACCGAAAAATAAAAACACCACTAGCAGATCAACAAAGGAAGGAAACCACGTGGGAGACTACTTCGAAAGAAAGCTTGACGACAAGCGGCGGCTGACGATACCTGCCGAGCTTAGAAGCGAGTTTAGCTCCGGTGTAGTCATAACTCGCGGCTTCGCAAATTATCTGCACGTATACCCCAAGTTCGTCTGGGACGAGATGGTCGAACCCCAGCTGCAAGGCAACATCTTAGATGAAGCCACAGCCGACCTCAACGTACAGTTCCGGATGGGCAAGGTGGAAGATAGTATCGATGCCAAACAGGGCAGGATACAGATTCCACAGCACCTTCTCGATTACGCCGGCATCAGCCGCGAAGTCGAAGCGGTGAGGGCAGGGCGCTACTGGCGCCTAATGGCCAAAACCTAGGCCTAGAACCTTAAAAAAACAAAAAACCAAAGAACTGCCTAGCTCGAGATCAGCTAATTGGCAGTCAGCCGGTGAAATCTTGGGGACACCGTTACCAAAACCCTCGCACCTCCCAAAAATGTAACACCTCCCAAAACTCCACCTCACAAAAAGTCTCTTCAACAAGAACTTTTCGAAACGAAAAATGCAAGAGACCCGCCATAAAAAGCGGGCAAAACATCGCGCACTTTCGTTTCACTCTCAAAAACAAAAATGATCAAAACAAAAAGCTGACTGCTGATTAGGTGACCTTGTAAAAAACAAAAACAAAAATGCCAAACGATCACCAAAATCAACCGCACCTACCGGTTCTTAAAGCCGAGGTGCTCGCATATCTGGCGCCCAAACCAGGCGAAAGTTACCTGGATTTGACAGCCGGATACGGCGGCCATGCCGAAGCAGTGCTAGCGCTGACCGGATCTCCTGAAAAATCGGTCCTTGTAGACCGAGACAGGGAATCCATAGCGTTCCTCTCGGCAAGGTTCGAAAAGTCACGAATCATTGATTCGGATTTTTTGAGCGCCGCCCAAGCCCTTGCAGCAGAGAACCAAAAGTTCGATCTGATTTTAGCCGATCTTGGCATAGCGTCACCGCACATTGACATACCGCAGAGGGGCTTTTCGTTCACTCACTCCGGACCGCTGGACATGAGAATGGACCAGCGCCAGTCCGACAGTGCCGAGCTTTACGTCAACCAGCTATCAGAAGCCGAGTTGGCGGAAATAATCGGCAGCTACGGTGAGGAACCGCGCTCTCGGAAGATTGCCGCCGCGATTAAAGCGAACCGGCCGATCAAAAATACGGCCGAGTTGGCCGCAGTGATCTCGCGAGCCGCTGGAAAGAATTTCCGGCGCAGCAAGATCCATCCGGCGACCAAGACCTTTCAGGCGCTGCGAATAGCCGTCAATGACGAGCTTGGCCAACTCCAAGCAGGCTTGCCGCTGATGTGCGAGCTGCTAGCCCCGGGTGGGCGGTTAGCTGTCATCAGCTTTCACAGCCTGGAGGACCGCCTGGTCAAACATTATTTCAGCGAGGTTGCTGGCGATCAGTACGACGCCATAGCGCGTCTACTAACCAAAAAGCCAGTTATCGCCTCGCCAAATGAATTAGATATTAATCCGCGCGCCCGCAGCGCCAAGTTGCGAGCCGTAGCAAAAATAAAAACAGAAAGGACAAACTAGGAATATCCATGACAATTAACGTCAAGGATCAAAGTCCCCGCGCATTTAGAGTAGAAGTAAGGGTCGGACGCTGATCGATCTGCTCGAGGGACGCCGGCAGCGCTAACATGCGCTAAACAGGCGCTGCCACCAAAACAAAAACTATGACATACTCATCCGCTGTTGCCGCTAGCCGCCGGGGCTATGCCGGCAGAAACCAAAACTCCGTTTCTTTCGTTGCCACCACCAAAACGCTGGGGCCGGTTAGCAACACGATTATCCTAATAGTCCTGGCTTGTTTGATCGGTTTGCTTTACCTGACTCAAGTTACCAGGACCAACAGCTACGGCTATACCATTAACAGCCTGCAACAGCAGCAAAGCCAATTGCAGGATCAAAAAGCCAATTTAGAGGTAGCTTCAGCTCGCCTGCAGTCGCTTGACCGGGTGGCCTCTAGCAGTGTTGCTAAGAATCTAGTTTCGGTTGCGCCCAGCGGTTCTATCCAGTAAGCTCGAAGGCTAGCCTATGGACCGAAACCGCAATGCCCCCAAGCCTGCTATGCCCAGCGCCAACCGGCGTATTAATTTTTGGTATGCAGCCCTTATTCTTATCTTTGCCTTGATAGTTGCTCGGTTATTTTATTTGCAGATCATCCGCCACGACCACTATCGGGCGGCCGCTTACGCCGATCAGCAAAAAGAGTATTCGATCGCAGCCGAGCGCGGGATAATTGAGGCCTATCAGGCTGGCCAGGTCGTGCCGGTCGTGCTGAACCAAAAACTTTACACGTTGTTCGCCGACCCAACCTTTATAAAGAACGCAGATTCAACGGCCCAAAAAGTAGCCGCCGTAACTCATGCGGACATCCAGCAATATAAAATTTTGATGCAGACCAAAAACACTCGCTACGTGGTTTTGGCTAAGCGATTAACGGAGTCCCAGAATCAAGCCATCACGGCGCTCAAGCTGCCAGGTGTTGGTACCCAAAGCCAAGATTACCGGACATACCCTCAGGGGCAACTAGCCTCCCAGGTGTTGGGATTTGTAAATAATGATGGACTTGGCTCGTACGGCGTAGAGCAGGCTCTGAATGTTCAGCTGGCTGGCAAGCCCGGCCTACTGAAGGCCATAACCGATGCCAATGGCGTACCGTTAGTGGCCAACCGAGACAACACTAAAGTGAATCCTGTTAACGGTTCCAGCGTGGTGCTAACTATCGATCTAGGCATGCAGGCTCAAATGGAAAAGATCCTGGCTGACGAGTATCAGAAGACAAAGTCCAAAGGCTTGAGTGCCGTAGTTATGGATACTAGCACCGGCCAGATAAAGGCCATGGCTAACTATCCGACTTACGATCCGTCTAAGTATCAGGACGTCAGCGACCAGACATTATTCCAGAACGCCGCGATAGCCAACGCCATTGAGCCTGGCTCGACGATGAAAAATTTGACCACTGCCGCAGCCTTGGACATGGGAGTCATCCAGCCGAATACGACGTTTTACGATCCAGCGCACTGGGTAGTGGACGGCTTTAATATTACGGACATTGAAGAGGACGGCGGCGCTGGTACCAAAAGCATCGGCGATATTCTGAACCTATCGCTCAACACTGGAGCGACTTGGATGCTAATGCAGATGGGTGGCGGCCAGATCAACCAGCAGGGTAGGGACAGATGGCATGATTATATGGTCAACCACTATCAGCTGGGCAAAGCTACCGGTATTGAGCAAGGTTACGAATCAGCCGGGATTGTACCGAATCCCGACAGCGGCTATGGTCTGGATCTGACTTACGCTAACACGGCCTTCGGACAGGGCGTGACTTTGACCGCTTTACAGATGGCTTCGGCCGTATCGAGTATCGTCAACGGCGGAATCTACTACCAACCGCATTTGGTGAGCCAGGTTATAAATTCTAGCGGGAAGGTAACAACCCAGCGGCCGGTGGTCGTAAAAAGCGGGGTGGTTAAGCCGCAGGTTAGCCAAGAGATGCAATCGCTGATGGAGTACGTCGTTGCCCAGCATCTAAACCCGGGCGGCTTTAGCTATCTTAATTTCCCATCTAACTTTATCGTCGGCGGTAAGACCGGCACGGCTCAAGTCGCCAACCCAGCCGGCGGTTATTATGACAATAAATTCAATGGGACATACGCCGGCTTTGTCGGCGGCGACAAGCCGCAGTACGTTATAATCGTTTACAATATCGAACCTAATGTAGCCGGCTACGCGGGTTCTTTTGGCGGCCAACCTGTTTTTGCCGACCTGGCGCATATGTTAATAAACGGCTCCTACGTGACCCCGAAAAGCGGCACATAACTGATATAATGTAGGGGAACAATAAAACAGACATGACCAACTTCCAAATTCTAATCAACTCGCACGATATCGAAAGAGTTTTTGTCTTTGGTTTTTTTGGTTTTTTGCTCTCGATGCTCCTGACGCCCGTCTATACCGAGCTGGCCTACCGCGGCCGCTGGTGGAAAAGACCACGAACAGTTGCGCTGAGCGGCGAAGCCGCGCCGGTTTACCAAAAACTTCATGCCGCTAAGCACGCGCGGCACATCCCGACAATGGCTGGTGTTATTTTTGTTCTGGCGGTAGCAGCCGTCACGCTAGTATCCAACTTGAGTCGGTCGCAAACCTGGCTACCCTTGGCCGCTATGGGCGGAGCAGGGTTGATCGGCTTGTTCGATGACATCATTAATATTCATAGCGTAGGCGGTATTGCCGGCATGCAGGCGAAAGTTAAAGCACTTTTGCTCTTAGGTATAGCTCTAGTTGGAGGCTGGTGGTTCTACCGTAAGCTAGGCGTCACTTCTATCCATATCCCGTTTTGGCATGCCTGGCACCTGGGTTGGCTGATTATCCCGTTATTCATGCTGGTCATTTTTGCGACGGCTAATGCCGTGAATATAACTGACGGGTTGGACGGTTTGGCCGGCGGGCTTAGCGCCATTGCTTTTGGTACCTATGCCGTCATTGCGCTTCTGGAAAAGAAATATGGAATTTCGGGCTTCTGCATGACGGTAACTGGCGCGCTACTATCCTATACCTGGTTTAATATTTTCCCGGCCCGGTTCTTCATGGGCGATGTTGGCTCATTTGCATTGGGAACGGCTCTAGGCGTAGTGGCCATGCTGACTAACACCGTTTGGCTGTTGCCGGTCATCGGGTTTGTTTTTGTGGTTGAAGCCGGCTCAGTGGCCGTACAGCTAGCCAGCAAGAAGCTGCGCAACGGGAGGAAGATTTTTAGATCCAGTCCGATCCACCATCATTTTGAAGCAATCGGCTGGCCGGAAGCTAAAATAACTATGCGTTTTTGGGTGATAGGCCAAATCGTCGGGTTTTCCGGAATAATCCTCTACATTATCGGAGGCCGTTAATGGTTGGGCGATCTCGCCGGCGCATATTGATGGCTAGCGGCGGATCCGGACCGGTGGCCAGCCGGCGACACAAGCCCGATTATTGGATATTGATTTTGGCCGCGTTGCTGGCGTTAATCGGCTTAGTGGTTGTCTATTCTATTAGCCCCGGCTTAGCCGCAAGCCAAAACCAAAGCCAAAGCTACTTCGTGATAAAACAGCTGTTGGCTGTTGCCCTAGGGGCAACGGCTTTTTTTATAGCGGCAGCGTTGCCGATCAATAGCTGGAGACGACTAATCCGTCCGCTAGCCTGGGTGACTCTGGCGGGCTGTCTGATCGTCATGGTGATGCCAGTCAACGCTATTTACCCGGCTCACCGCTGGATACGGTTGGGCAGTTTCTCATTTCAGATAGCTGAGCTTATTAAGCTGGCGCTGCTTTTAGGCATGGCGAGTTTTTTGACCAAACAGTGGCGGGCAGGGAAGTTAGCAAATAGCAGGGCTACCCTTAAGCCAATTTTAGTTTTATTGATAGTCTTGGGAGTAGTAGTCGCCAAATTGCAAAGTGACTTAGGGTCGGCCGGAGTAATGGTCGCCATGATCGGCATGATGATTTACGCTGCTGGCGTGCCACTCAAAAAAGTTCTCGGTGTCGCTGGCCTGGTAGCTATCCTCGGTATTCTAGCGATTTCTTCCAGCGCTTACCGACGGGAACGCGTCACTACTTTCTTACATCCAGAAAGAAATTGCCAGACAACCAGCTATCAAGCCTGCCAAGACTTAATTTCAGTTGGCTCGGGAGGGCTATTTGGGCTTGGCCTTGGCAATAGCGTGCAAGCCTACGGTTATCAGCCTGAGGCAGCCAATGACTCAATCTTTGCGATTATGGGCGAGAAATTTGGCTTTATCGGTACGCTCTCGATTGTAATTATTTACGGTGCGTTCATCACACGCTTAAAACGAATTATTGAGCATACTGCGGACCAATTCACTCGCTTAATCGCAGTAGGAGTGATGGCGTGGCTTAGCACCCAGGCCATCATCAATATAGGCGCCATGATTGGGCTGTTGCCTCTGAAGGGCATAACCTTACCACTGATCAGCCAGGGAGGTACTAGCTTGGTGTTCCTAACAGCGGCCCTCGGCCTGGTTTTCCAGATTTCACGCTATACTAGTTACAGTGCCACTGAGCCGGAAATTGACATCCATGAATCACCTATCACCAACAATAGTCTTGACGGGCGGCGGCTCGGGCGGCCATATAACGCCAATCTTGTCACTCGCCCACGAACTTAAAAAAGTCGATCCAGGCTGTCAATTAGTTTATATCGGGCACAAAGGAGATAAGTTCGATAGCCTAAAGCAGTCTAGTGAGCTGTTCGATTTCACCGCCTATGTTAATGGCGGTAAATTCCGGCGCTACTACGGCGAGAGCCTGCTGGCGCATCTGTTTGATGTCAAAACCATTCTATTAAACGCCCGTGATATTTTTCGTGTTTTCGGTGCAACTGCTAAAAGCCTTAAGATTCTCAGGCGGATCAAGCCGCATGTAGTCTTTAGCAAAGGCGGCTTTGTGGTCGTGCCGGTTTGTTTGGCAGCCCGTATGCTGAGGATCCCGGTAGTAACGCACGACTCCGATGCCGTGCCAGGCTTGGCTAACCGCATAGTTGGGCGCTGGGCAGTTGTACGTGCTGTGGGCATACCGAAGGGCAACGACTCTCGTAGCCTTGAGTCGGTAGTCTATACTGGCATACCCATTGATTCGCACATTAAAAAAGTTGATTCAGCCGCCGAAGCCGGGTTCAAGAGAGAGCTGGGGCTACCGGTCGATTCGTCAGTCCTGCTGGTCGGCGGCGCAGGTAATGGCTCATCCAAACTTAATAATCTAGCCGTAGCCATCGCTCCAGACTTACTGGGCTCATTTGATAAACTGCAGATACTTCACCTGACTGGCCTGAAGCATCAGGCTGAGATGGAGCGTCGCTACGAAGCCGGTCTTTCCGAGGAAGCTGCTGACCGAGTCAGTGTTCTGGGTCTCGTGCCCGATTTCTATAAGTATAGTGGCGCCGCGGACGTAATTATCAGTCGGGCTGGCGCAACTGTCTTGGCTGAATTTGCGGCGCAGGCGAAGGCTTGCGTGATTATTCCCAGCCCATTTTTGGCAGCCGGCCACCAGCTGAAGAACGCAGAAGAGCTTAGCCGCCACCAGGCAGCTGTCGTTCTTAGCGAAGAAATTAAGTCCGATGAACTGACCGGTATAATTGGCGAACTTTTGGGCGATCCAGCCAGACGTACTGAACTAGGCGATAACTTCCATAAGTTGGCTGTTCCTGATGCTGCGGAACGTCTGGCCAACCTTATTTTGCGGGTGGCCCACGGCGAAAGGCCAACTACAAACTAGCGTGCGGCGACCAAATTTAAGCCAATCGAAGAGGGTAACCAAGCCGACTTATTACAAGGGTAGGCAACCGGTGGCGGCCGATACGCCATTTAGAAAAAAAGTGCCGGAGGGCAAGCGCGGGTCGTTTCTCAACAAACTGCTCGGAGGCCTTTTACTGGTGGCAGTCATTGGCGGCTTAATCTACAGTTTATTCATTAACAATGATCCAAAGGTCGTTTTAAGCAGCTCAGTATATCGGCCAGAAGCCGTGTATCGTAGCGCAGTTTTGGCACAAACAGGCGGCTTAACCTACCGCACAAAGTTCACTTATAACGAGCAAGCGGTAATAAATAATTTACGGCAAAAATTTCCGGAAATTAGCTCCGGTTCGGTAGAGTTGCCCATAGTTGGCCAAAGCCCAATTGTCAGCCTGACGATCGCTGTCCCAAGCTACGTTTATATAAATAGCAGCCGTAGATACGTCTTGGATGCCGACGGGGTAATAATCTCAACCAATGCGGTACCGGCCTACAAAGAGCTGCTAAGCCTGACAGATACAAGTAATATCAGGGTTGCCTCCGGCGCAAAGGTGCTTGGCTCCGATGCAGTCCATTTCATAAACCAGATCGTATCCCAGTGCCGTAGCGCCCATGTGCTGCTGAGCTCGCTGACGCTGCCTGCGGCAGCCCAAGAGTTGGATGTATACACAAAAGACACTCCCTATTTCACAAAATTCTACCTTGGTGGCGATCCTCTGGTTCAGGCAGGTCAATTTTTAGCTGCGCGGCACGATTTTACGGCCAATCATATCCAGCCATCACAGTACTTGGACGTCCGCGTAAATGGAAAAGTCTTTTATAAATAGAGGCAGCTAGGCGCGCAGGGAAGGGGTGAGAGCGCCGAGGGTTTTAACTGAACCTGAATCAGCCGGCTGGCGCAGTTGTCGACTTTGCATAACTATATAATCTAAACCTAGCTGCCGAGACTTACCCTGACTCGAATCCCCTATCTAGTTCGTTTTTTGTTCTAATAATTAGTTTCGATTTACAGGCGGGGAAAAGCATAGCTCTACATAAGCCGTGTGAGAAGTCAAATAGTTATCAGAAACAGAATGGAAAGCAAAAATATATAAAAATATGAAAACAGTAAAAATCAAATATTTAGCGACGTGGCTGTGGATAAGTCTAGTAAATCCCACAGCACTTGCCTGGTATTCAAGGTACCGCTAGGTTGGTACGTATCGAGGTGTGCAGCGACGTGCCGCAGAGCACTGAATTATGCACGTATAAGCCGAAATGCACAGATCTCCCCTGTTAGGGGAGGTATAACGAAGCAACTCCTTGATCAATATGTAGAGTCGCAAAATATACATTGTACGACATGTACAGTATAGCCTGGCTTGGCATTGCCCCGCGGGTTTTATCACAGTCTTCCATGTATTTTTGTTTAATTATTTTTCTTTATTTCTGCGCCCTTTTCCCTATCTCTCACCAGGCCCCATATTATGTGTTTTGTTACACAGCTTCATCTAATATAAGTGTTCGTAAAATGTTCTTATCTTTTTTAATCTAAAACTTTGTCTTAGCGCAGGCGAATAACATGCTCATCTTCTGATGAACCGGAATTTGATGACTGGCTTGAACTGGATCCCGCTGAGCCGGCAGTAGTTTTGTTCCTGCCCCGCCCACCGCGGCGGCCGCGGCGTCGCTTAGAGCTGCTAGGCGGAGACTCCTCGTTTTTATCGGGCGTAGAGCCAGTTAATCTAGTCACGACCTTGCCTAGCCGCTCGGTTGGCGTAGTTGGTTTATCGAAACTGTTAATGGTCTTTAGCTGTGACTGAGCTTTAACTCTCAATTCTGGCTCTGGGGCTGTAGGTACGGTGTGTAGCCCTGTCGAGATTTTAATAGCCTCCTCGACTTCAGATTTGTTGCCGGTGTAACGTTCGCGGGACAACCTGATTATCTTATCGATCTGGTCATCCGGCGCATCGGGTATGTTAAGCGTCTTAGCCGAGAACGCTGGCGCCTTTTCGTCGTTTATCATCATAGTGGTAACGAAGAACCTAGAATGCTGCTGGATAAGATCGCCGGCTTCAAATTGTGGCTCGAAATATTTTTGTAGGAACGGGGCGTCATCCGGGCTAATTCTGAAACAGATGATAGTACCGACGTTTCCGAAAACAGCGTCGCGCACGGCCTCGCTCATCTGCGATATGTATTGGTTGGCGACTGTCAGGTTGAGGCCGTACTTTCGGGCTTCGGACAAAATGACAGCGAACGAGTCGGTGGCAAAGTTCTGAAACTCATCGACATAGAGGTAGAACGGCCGGCGTTTCTCCAGGCTCATGTCTGCCCTGCCCATAGCTGCTAGCTGAATCTTGGTAACCATCATGGCGCCTAAGATACCGGCGTTATCTTCGCCCATCAATCCGCGGCTGAGGTTAACGATCAGAATCTTTCCCTCGTCCATGATCTGGCGCAGGTTGAAGGTGCTCTTCGGCTGGCCGATAATATTTCTAATCATCGGGTTGGCGGTAAAAGCACCAACTTTATTTAGCACTGGTGCCACTGCTTCAGAGGCGAACTTATCATTCCAGCTAGCGAACTCTGTGACCCAAAAATTTTTAACTACCGGATCATCGATATAGGTAATAACGTTCATTCGGAATTTTTTGTCTGTTAGCATGCGAGTGATATCAAGCATTGTAGCGTTGGGGTAATCCAAAAGTGCCAACAGCGTGTAGCGCAATATATATTCAAGGCGCGGTCCCCAACTCTCCGCAAACAGGCGCTTTAGTACGCCGACTAACTCTGAGCTAATGTGCCCTTTCAGGCTCGGGTCAGTAATCTCCAATGGGTTGAAGCCGATTGGATGGCTCGTGTCTGCCGGGTTAAAGTAAACTACGTCGTCAATTCGCCGTTCCGGTATAAAGCTTAGGACGTGCTGGGCGTAATCACCGTGTGGATCTATGACCGCAAAACCTTGGTCCCAGTAAATGTCGCTGAGGGTAAGCAGCTCGAGGGCTCCCGATTTTCCGGTGCCAGTTTGGCCTAGTAAATAAATGTGTCGCCCGCGATCAACGCGGTAGATGCCAAAGACGGTATTATCACCGCGGAAATTAGTGACACCGAACAGGCTGATATCCTTTTCCTCACCAGGCATAGCAATCGGTATATTGGGCGGTGGTTCAGCAGTTTTTGTGGTCGCCCATACGATGTTAGGCGTCTCTACTGAAGTGTGCGGTAAATGGAATAAGCTGGCTAGCTCCTCGATATTTAAAATAAAGCCGCCGTCAATGAATAGCCTGGTCTGGTATTCATACTGTTTATCACGATTAAAGTTGGCAGACTTGGCTTCAAAGCCGTTTAAGTTAGTGCTATTAAATTGCTTAAAAGCACCGACTAGCGCCTGCATACGCAGCCGGGCGGTGTGCTGGTCGTGGCCGGCGTAGAGCAATCGGATTTTAACCTGGTAGCCAAGCTTCTTGCTCTTCTCTTCTATGCCTGCTATCCGGCCTTTATCGCGCTCCGAAACTTCTGACTCTTTGCCTTCGCCAGTGCCACTCGGCGGCCGAACCAGAGCCGCGATGGCTTCGCCGGCATAATTCAGGGCTGAGCCCCCTGCCCCGTTGAAGAAACCGCTGCCATGTTTTATTCGAGCGACCTCACGAGCTCCGCGCCGATGCCAGTCATCTGGCGTTGGCCGAGCATTGATCTGAATCCACATCTCCTCATCCTGGCCGTCGAGCTTAGCCAACGTTGCTGTAATCGCTGCCAGGGGGTCGACTTCAAAACTCGGAAAAGTTTTGATCGGCAAGGTTTCGTTATTGGTCAGTGTCAACTCGCTGGAATAAATGACGCTTTGACTTAGTTGACGCGCCGCGTAATCCTCTTGTTGCTCATAGATCTGAACAGTCGGGTATTGGGCGTAGATTTGCCCTTCGACGAAGGCTTGCAAGTGCTTCGGGGTCCATATAAAAAAGCGGATCCGCTGGCCAATAGCAGCTATCTCCAAGCTTATATGCTCCTGCATAGTCGAACTTAAACGCAGCTCATTCTTGGGTCTCAAGATGCCATGCAGGGCCGCCAGCATTTGCTCGGCCGCCAACTCTTTTTTGTCATTAGTCCGCGGTACCTCGAGCATCAAGAGCGTTTGCTCTTGAGCGGTAGTTCGATTTTTATTCCCCAATAATTTCATGGTTAAACTCAAGCTTCATTATAACACCTTGAGTACTCCTCTGGCGGCAGTAGACTGGCGTGTATTTAACCTAGAGTATAAGTGGCTTTGGCGACACGCTTAAACTGTGATTTGCCCTGCAAGTTTAGCAGGATGGTCGTCTCTTTAACCTGGCGGCTTTTGAGAACCCGCTTAACAATCTCGTCACGGTGCAGCGGACCGCCTTCTTTTTTGAGAATCTCAGCGATAACGTCTGCGACAGTGCCTTTTGTGTAACCCCATTCGCGCAGGGCGTAAATTCCCCGCCCGATCAAAACGAAGCGGCTGTCTTTTATCAACTCGTTGTGAATAGCTTGAGTAGTAACGTCTTTGCGCTTCAAGTCACTGTCTTTAATAGCTTGGGAGATTTCTGAAAAATGCATTGGTTTACCGGTGTCGTGCAGGATGACATAAATCTTATCCCGAATATTTTTCGGGTTGACCATTGGCCATTTTGTCAGGCCCCAGCGCCCATGCAGATTGGCGATGTTCTTGGATATGCTGGCTAGGGCTTGAACGTGACGCGGGTCGTTGTTGCCGACCTTTTCGGCAATAGTCTCGATATTGGTCGGTTCGCCGATCTCGCCAATTGCTTCGATGATCTTCCCAACATGGTCGCGGATGGTTTTTTCGGTATGTCGGCTGGCCAGGCCTATAGAATGGTAGAAATGGTCATTGTCATCGATGACGGCGATGCCGGGGCTTAACGACGCTAGAAACGTGACGCGAGCATGGTCAATCTTGGTGGCGCCTGAGACCAAGCGGTCAGCTATATCTGTTACGCGGGCAACATTGCCCATGTCCTTAAGGTGTTTGGCTAAAACTGCTTCAGCCTTCTTAATATGAGGTAAATCGCCCTCGGCCGAAGCTTTTAGGCGGGTTATAACGGCCTTTTCTAGTTGGCGAACGCGCTCACGGGTAATACCTAAGAGTTCACCGATTTGCTCCAGCGTCTCTCGTCTATCGAATAGCCCAAAGCGGCGCGAAATTATCTCTCGTTCGCGTTCACGTTCAATCGTGCCCAGTATGTCCTGGACAGTAGCTTCGATATTAAATTGATTTTCGGCGTTGGTTTCTTCCATACTTACCTATTAAAACTCTTTAGGTTTTCTTAATTATACAACTTATAAAAAACTCTGTCAACCTCCTGGTCGCTCTTTTTATTCTAACACTAATTAGACTTGCCTAACAAAGTATTAACGTATAATCTAGCAGTCAGTTTTTTTGTCAATCTGGGAAAATAGTGGATAAATATAGACTTACTGACTACGCTTTAGGCAGCCGACGCCGGAATGACCTTTTGGCTGGAGCTTTTTCTAGAATATCCTTGGCTTGCTCTTCCGTTATTTTTTCTGGCTCGATATCTTTAGCAACCCGAACGTTCTTTTTGCCGTCGGTTACGTAGGGGCCGTAGGGACCCTTAAGAATTTTTATCTTGCCGAAGTCAGCGATCTGTCGCTGAAGCTTAGTCTCGAGATGTTCCGCCAGTTTGGCGCGGGCGGCTTTCTCCGTAATAGTGAAAGGGTCGTGATCTTTGATACTCGTAAAGCTCTTGCCTACCTTGAGATAAGGCCCAAATCGGCCAATATCAGCCAGGATGATTTCGCCGTCCTTAGTTTTGCCGACCTCTCGCGGCAGCTTAAACATTGGTAGAGCCTGATCTAGGGTGACGGAGTTCAGTTCTGCGCCCTCTGGCAATGGCGCAAAACGTGGCTTTTCTTCACTTTCGGTGCTGCCGAGCTGTAGCATTGGTCCGAAGCGGCCGAAGCGAGCGATTACAGGCAGACCGCTCTTGGGGTCTTTCCCGAGTTCACGGGCTTGGCTAGTTTCGGCCCTAGTGGCCTTGTCGGACTCTTTGACCAAAGGGTGGAATCGGTCGTAAAATTGATGCAAAGCTTCCTGCCAGGTAAGTTTGCCGTCCGCAATATTGTCAAACTCTTCCTCGGCGCGGGCTGTAAAATCGTAGTCGACTATACTGGTAAAATATTTGATCAAAAAGTCCGTGACAACTTCGGCCACTGCCGTCGGGAGCAGTTTGCCGCGATCAGCGCCGACTATTGTCTGTTGGGTCTCAACGGTGATATTGCCGTTGCTTAGTTGCAGAAACTTACTGTCTAATGGTTCGCCGGGCAACTCTCTTTTTTCGACATAGCCGCGGTCCTGGATCGTGCCGATTGTCGGCGCGTAAGTACTTGGGCGGCCTATACCAAGAGACTCTAGCTTACGCACCAGACTGGCTTCACTATATCGAGCGGGCGGTCTGCTAAAGGTTTCGGTGGCCGCGGCGGTGATTAAATTTAAGCTTTGACCCTGGCTTATCGATGGCAGAATCACATCCTCTTTACCGCCGCCATAGGCTTTCAGAAATCCGTCGAAAATTACAACCTCGCCGATGGCTTTAAACTTTTCGACCCGGCCCGAGATATCAATAGTCACCTCCGTTTTTTGGATTTGCGCCGACGCCATTTGGCTAGCGACTAATCGCCGCCAAATCAATTCGTAAAGTTTTCTTTGTTGAGCGTCGTTACCAGCACTCAGGGTACTCAAATTTGACGGCCGGATAGCTTCGTGAGCCTCCTGGGCGGAGGCACTCTTCGTTTTATATTGGCGTAGGTGATGATACTTAGCGCCGTAGGTCTTGCTTATGTAGTCTTTGGCAGCGTTAAGGGCAATGGCTGACAGGATCGTACTGTCAGTACGCATGTAAGTTATGTGTCCGTTCTCGTAAAGTCTTTGGGCCAGTGTCATGGTCTGTCGAACGCTGTAGCCCAATCGTCGAGCAGCCTCTTGTTGCAGGGTACTGGTTGTAAAAGGTGGACTTGGACTGCGTTGGCCGGGTTTTTGGTCGACCGTGTCAACTTTGAACGTGGCTGGTATAAGTTCCTCTAGAAATTTGTGGGCGCTGACTTCATTTTCCAGTCGATCCTCGAGCTCGGCCGGTAGCTCGTGGCCATCCGTTTTAAAGCTGGCGGATACCTTAAAGTTTGCTACTGGCTTGAAATTTTTTATTTCTCTTTCGCGTTCCACGATCAATCGTACGGCGACGCTTTGGACCCTGCCGGCCGACAGGCCGGCCCGTACTTTCTTCCAAAGCACGGGGCTAAGTTCATAACCGACCAGTCGATCGAGGATACGCCTGGCTTGTTGAGCGTCAACCAGCTTCATGTCTATCTGGCGAGGGTTGGCCACGGCGGCGGTAATAGCTGGCTCGGTTATCTCATGAAAGACTATCCGCTTAGTTCTATCGGCTGGCAGATCCAGCAGTTCAGCAACGTGCCAGGCTATGGCTTCACCCTCTCGGTCTTCGTCGCTTGCCAGCCAGACAGTGTTGTCTTTGGCGGCCTTTTTAAGTTCGGCAACAACTTTTCTTTTGTCTGGGCTGACTTCATACGTAGGTGCAAATCCGTGCTCGATATCAACACCAATTCCCTTCTTGGGAAGGTCTCGGACATGGCCAAAGCTACTAATAACTCGAAAATCCTTACCGAGGTAACGGGCTATGGTTTTTGCCTTAGCCGGGCTTTCTACAATCACTAAGTTCTTAGGCATAAGTTCAATTTGTTAGTGTAGGCACCTTCTTATATATATGCAAATGTAAAGGCTAAAGCGGATTGACTAGCGCACAGCTTTGATTCTAGAGGGTAAGCCAGCGACCATTACCAGCTGGCCGAATATAGCCGTTGATCTCGAGCATTGATAACAAGCTAGCTAGCTCGGCTCCGGATAGCTTTGCCGCTTCGGCCAAGTCATCCTGGTCAGATACGCCCTCTCGGATCAACTGCATAATTCGCTGCTCGTCGCTTGTGCCTCGGAAAACTCTTTGCTTCGTTTTATCAGGAGAAATTTTAAGGGCAAAAAAGATGTCGCTAGCGTCGGTGACCGGTAATGCCCCGCTCTTTATCAAGTTGTTGCACCCCTCGCTAGAAGGGCTGGTTATGTTCCCTGGTACGACCATCACTGTTTTGCCCTGGTCGAGGGCGAAGCGGGCCGTGGCCATCGTACCGCTGTTAGCGGCGGCCTCAGTAATCAATACTAAGTCCGCCAGACCACTAACTATTCGGTTGCGGGCCGTGAACTGATACTTCAAAGCAGGCTTACCGACTGGATATTCGCTGATAAGCGTGCCGCCGTTATCGGTGATTCGCCTGGCCAAACCAGCGTGGCTAGATGGATAAATTTTCTCCAGGCTGGTAGGAAGTACGGCGACGGTTATGCTGCCTTCCTCCAGGGCTGCAGTGTGAGCTATGGAGTCGATCCCCAGAGCCAAGCCGCTAATAATAACTACACTCGCCCGTGCTAGTTCACGGCAGAGCTGCTTAGTTACCTCTTGGCCATAAGGTGTGGCTTTGCGGCTACCGACGACCGCTACGCGGGGTAAGCCCGACCAGCTGTCTAGCGGTGCCCCCAGCCAGTAAATCTGTAGCGGTGCGTCGTGAATCTGCTTTAGGATAGGCGGATAACTGGGGTCTTTAAGCTTAAGGATATTGACTTTCATAGTAGTTCATTTTTTAGTATTGACATCAAATAACTTTCTTGCTAAAATTGCAACTCGTAAGTCCAGTTATAGGATTTATCGTACCTTATACCCCCAAATTTCTAACATTTTGTTAGATTGTTTAAGAGTCATTAGCTGCCATTGAAGTAGTACCCTCCACTTTAGGCTAGCTACCGGCTCCACTCCTGCCACTATTTATATTACACCTAGCGGCAGAAGCGGGGCTGGAGCTCTTAAACAAACTAATCCCTTTAACTCGCCGACGGCAAATTTTATGCCGTTCGGGTCCCATTCAATGTGGGTAGCGGGTCCCTCCGGGGATGCTCCTGGTTTTCCAGGGCGGCTCAGCTTCACTTGCTAAGGCGGTGACTGGAACGCTCCGCAAGGTGGGTTGAAGGGTGTAATTGGCCTCCAGCGGTGCCCACCCCCTCTGGAGGCCTTTTAGTACCCGAAAATTTATAAAACTTTTAGAGTCTGGTTAGTCAGCTCGCCAGAAAATATGTAATCAATCAGCAGCACCGAAGTTTCCTTTAAGATTGCCGGGAGACGGGTCTTTTCTTCCTTGGAGAACTTGGCCAACACGAGATTTGCGGCATCTTGGCGAGAGGCCAGCTCGCCGCTCACACCGATACGCAGCCGTCCAAAATCGTCGCCAAGATGGGCGATCAACGACTTAACGCCGTTATGGCCGGCATCAGCGCCGCCTACCCTGGTACGAATCTGGCCGAATTTAATAGCTAACTCATCATAAACCGCCAGCGTTTGTTGGTTATAAAGTCTATAAAAATGCTGTATAGCCTGGGCGGCTTCACCGCTAGCGTTCATAAAAGTCGTTGGTTTGCATAATATAACGCGAGCTTCACCCAGATTTTGGGCAGCAACTTGACATTTTAGGTCGCCCTTATCGACCCAGTCCGGAAAATTATTTTGCTCGGCAAAGTGATCAAGAGTTGCAAAACCAATGTTGTGCCGAGTGCCAGTGTACTCTTTACCTGGGTTGCCCAGCCCGATAATCAAGACGGTTCTATGGGAGCCAAGCGTGTACAATGGTGCGCTTGAGCTGACATCCGGTTTTTTTTGGAAGAAGGCCATAGCTTTATTCTACTTAATGTTTCTCTATGAACCAGAACTTTAGGGGGGTGCCGCTGAGTGGCCAAACTTCTCGGAATTTTCTTTCCATGTAGCGCTTGTAGCTCCAGTGGAGAAACTTGGTGTGGCCGCCAAAAACCTTGAAGCTGGGAAAGCCTGTGCCGTCTTCCTGGACAATATAGTTAAGTTTTGGTGTTCGGCCACGCAAGCCGGCTGGCGGGTGATCATCTGTGACTTGGCCCAGCCAGCGGTTTAGCTCGGTGGTCTTAAATCTCTGGTGCCGTGATTCATCAATTTCTAGGATCAGATCAAAAATTTTAGCAACATTCTGTCCAGTCACAGAGCTGGTAAAGATTAACGGCGCCCAGGGTACGAATTCGAAGCCAGAGGTAATTTTAGGCGCTAAAGCATCGCGGGTATAGGCATCTTTCTCGGCGGCGTCCCACTTACTGACTACTAGAACTAGACCCCTGCCAGCGTCTTTGATTAGGCCGGCAATTTTCTGATCCAGTTGAACATTAAGTTCGTTGACGTCCATCAGTAGCAGGCAGACGTCAGCTTGTTCGATAACAGCTAGCGAGCGCAGGACGCTGAAATGCTCAACGCCTCGCTCGATCTTCCCTGCCCGCCGGATCCCGGCCGTATCGGCCAACTCAATCTCACGGCTCTTGAACCGTACAATCGTCCGATTCACATCGCGAGTTGTGCCAGCCAGGTCGGCCACGATGGCTTGCTGTTTTTTGGCCAGTGTATTAAATAATGCGGATTTACCGACGTTGGGACGGCCTAGAATGCCGACCCTAAGCCTGTCGCTAGCTTCGGTGATCTGCTTGGTTGGCAGGTCAACGCTGACCAACTCGAGCAACTGCTCCAGGCCAGTTTTATGTATAGCGCTAATAGCAACGGACTGCTTAATACCCAACCGTTGCCAGTCCGCAAGATCGGCCTTAGGGTTCGTATCAATCTTATTAACAGCTAGAACCACTGGCTGGCGACTTTTAAGAGCTAAGGTGGCTACGCGGCGATCTTCGTCAGTCGGCGGCACATCAGCCGAGCAAACAACGATGATTAAGTCAGCACTGGCTGCCGCTTCGCTTATCTGATCTTGGATTGTCAATTCGAAACTGTCGTCGGCAGTTTTGAGGCCGGCGGTATCGACCAGCCAAAAATCTTTGTCGTGCCAGGAGGCCTTGATGGCGATGCTGTCGCGGGTTGTTCCTGGTTCGGTAGCTACAATTGTTTCGCGTCTACCCAGGATAGCGTTAAAAAGACTGGATTTACCAACATTAGCCCGCCCGACGATTGCTACAATTCCGGGGTTCTCGCTATCTGACATACTGGTATTATAACCTTAAAGACCCAAAAACCGCCCCTGTTTTACAGATAGGCGGTTTCTTAGAATCTAAGAAAGCTCTTAGAGTGCGCCAGTACTAGGATTGGTAGGGGCGCTAGGTTCTTCTGCCTCCGGTGGAACGGCTGGCGGAGTCTCAGCGGGCGGTGTAGCCGGCAGGACTTCGGGAGCTGCGCCTAAATCGGTGGGCTCAGCGGCAGGCGCTGGGGATGGAGAAAAGTTTGTCGGATTATCGACAGATGGTGTAGCAGCCGGTGTGCTGCTAACAAAGCTGTTAACTTGGTCGTTAACTGTGCCTTGCTCCTCGGCGGTTGTCATTTGCCCAGGGTCTGCCTGGCCGCTAGCGGGAGCGCCGCCCAATCCGGGGTCGGCCGGCGGAGTTGTTGGCTCGGCTGGCGGAGCTGCCGGGGAATCGGCCCCTGGCATTGCTGGGTTAGTCGTGCTTGGATCGTCTGGCATTTTATTCTCACTTTCTTTTACTTTACTTTGGGACTCTACATTTTCATCAGCGGGGTTGGCAACGGCAGTACCGTCAGGCGGCATAACCTCGCGAACCACGCGGGCGAAGTCTTCAAGCGTGGCTTGTGACTTCACTAAATACTTTACCACGCCGAGGGCTTGTCCACGAGCCTGATCGTCGGCCTCACCTAGGGCAGTCATCATAATCACTTTGGTGTCTTTCATCTCGGGTACGGCGCGTAGATTCTCCAGCATGTCAAAGCCGGATAATTTGGGCATCATAACATCGGCGATAATCAGGTCGGGTTTCTCGCGCATAGCGACAGTTATGCCCTCTTCGCCGTTGCCGGCTGTCATGGTTTGATAGCCTTCCGCTTGAAGGCGCATCTCGAAAATTTCGCGCAAATTGTTGTCGTCTTCGACAAGTAAAATTTTAGCCACCAAGTATACCTAAATGTTTATGCTTAACTAGTGTTATTTTAGCAACCCTTGCCACAGAAAGTCTACCCCTGATTGTCCAGCGGACTTATAGGCGCCTGCCTCTTCTGCATCTCCAATGCCTGGGAGGTGGTCAGCCGAGGCAGGTTTATAAAGAAGGTACTACCCTTGCCGAGCTTGCTCTCCACCCAGATCTGGCCGTCATAAAGTTCGACTATTTTTTTTGATATATAGAGCCCCAGCCCAGTACCGCCAACGGTCCGAGTAGCTGTACTGTCAACTCGGTAAAACTTTTGAAAAAGATGCGGTATATCCTCTTCAGGTATGCCAACGCCAGTGTCGCTAACCTGGACCTGGGCAACAGCGCTATCACCCGTCAGGCGTACTGCGATAGAGCCCTCCATGGTGTACTTGACGGCGTTGTCGATAATGTTTTGCAAGACCTCAGCGATACGGTGCGGGTCTACAAAGGTGTAGTAAAGCGGTCGGACGACTTTGCCGCCGGCGATGTCCTTTTCGGCGCTAAGCTGATAGTTAAGACTTAGATCTTTCTCTTTGGCGTGGAATTTTTCGCTGTCGACGATGCTGGCCACGGTCTCACCGATCTCTACGACTGTTGGGTAGCTGACTAGCCGCCCATCGTCAGCTCTTGAACTAGTCAGCAGGTCGGCGAATAAAACGCCCAAATGCTTGGTGGCGGTAGCGGCTTTCTCGATGTAGTTCTTGGCGTTGTCGTCGACATGAGCGATCTTTGGGTTCGCAGCTAAGCTAAGATACCCCTCAATGGCAGCTAGCGGCGTGCGCATCTCGTGCGATGCGGTGCTTATAAAATCCGAACGCCGTTGCTCCTCCTCTTTCTCGCGGGTGACGTCGCGAAAAACGCCGACGACGTTACCGGTCGGGGTACCATTGGCGCTCATGACTGGCGAAACGATCAGGGAAATAGCCGTTGATTTGCCATAGCGTGTACTCAGCCGACAGTTATTATCACGGACTGTTTTGCCGCTGGCTAAACTTGAGGCGAAAGGGTGCTGGGTCGAGGGCACCGGCTGGGCTCTGTTATCAACCAGGGCCAAGACGTTATTGAAGTTACTGCCAACGGCTTCGCTGGCTGGCCAACCAGTTATACGAGCAGCAGCTGGATTGAACAAGTGAATAGCCCCGTCAGCGCCGGCCATGACGACACCGTCTTCGATGGCGCCCAATATAAAATCTGAACCTAGATGTCCGTCCTTGGCCACGTCGTCGCTGACCGTAAGACCGCCCTGGGTTTGGGTCGTACCGCTAACTTTATTTTTGAAAAACCACACCTTTTATTTGCCCACCCGGATGTATCCGTTAATGCTTATTATTATATAGCTTTGTACCCAGTTTGCTTGTTTTTATGCGACGGCAAGCCGAGAATCGGTATATAGCCCTAATCAGTGTCTCGTCTTATCAGTTATTTCAGGCACGATTGCAAAGCAAGTCAAAGTATCTGGTTGAGCCGAACGGGATCTTTTGTTTGACGGTGCCCTTAGCACTCAAGCTGGTGGCAAAGGTAATTGTGAATTCACCAAACGCGGCGTTGATAGTATCGACGGCCTCAGTTAGCCAAACTTCACGGTTTACTTCCTCTAGTAGGCTGACTTGATTCTGTACGGATTGTGTAAGCGCGTAGCAAGAGACTCCCAGCTCACGAACAGGGCTATCCACCGGTCGATGGTTGAATAGTAGCATCGCCCGCCGCAGTACCTCGGTGTTGGTAAAAAAGTTGCTTTTGAACATCCGCCGCTCGTACCAATAATCTCCAGAGGCATAACGGACGTAAACAAAAATACCGCGGGCGGCCAAGCTCTTGTAGCGTAGCTTAACCGCGGTGGTCTCGCAGAGATAAGCCAGTCGGGCGCGCACAGTTTCGTCGGTGGGCTGCAGCTCGTCCATTACAAATTGGCGGCCGATGGTTTTGGTGTCGTATTCCAGATCGTCGACTTCCCAGCCCCGCAGGCGCTGGTACCAGTCTTGGCCGCAGATACTTTTGAAGACGTGGCGATGCAGCAGGTCGGCGGGAGCATCCAGAAACTCTAGCGGCGTATAGATCCCTACGGCATTTAAGCGGGCCTGGTTACGTTCGGCAATACCGCTCAGGTCGGTCAGATCTAATTTAGAGAAAATTCGTCGTAGGTTGGCGTGGTCAATAACGTCTAGGCCGTTCGGCTTATTTAGCCCGGCGGCGGTTTTAGCCAGAAAGCGGTTGGGTGCAATGCCGATGTTGCAGGTCATCCAACTGCCAGCCTGCTCCTGAAGGCGGCGCTTAATCTCCATTCCGATCTCTGACAACGGCCGCTGGTTGACCAAGTCGGTGCCATTAAAATCAATAATTCCCTCGTCGATACTCTTCATAGTTATATGAGGCGAGTAAGATCGCATAATCTTAACCAGGAGCTTGTAAACGTGGTGGTACTTAGGCGGATCGCTCTCCACAAGGACGATGTCTGGCGCTAGCAAACGGGCGTCGTGAAAGTTCATCCCGACTTTGACGTCCAGTCGCTTAGCTTCATAGCTGGCGGCCACCACACAGGTGTACTCGGTATTACGGTTAGTTATACCCACTGGCCGGCCGCGTAGCAGCGGCCTGGCCTGTTGCTCCACCATAGCGAAGCAACTGTTCAGGTCGATGTGCATGATTCGCGGCTGAGCCGTGTTAATGGGCAGTTGCAAATTGTGTACGTGGGGCATGATTAAAACCTGTATCGGCAATTGATACTAGTGTCCAGCTCAGAGCCTGGGCGTCAAACTCCAGCCGGTAGTCGGAGTTGCCATCGCTCATATCGAAGACATGAACAGCGCGCTGGCCTTTTTTGGTGGGGTGTACCATGCCAGTTTCGGTAAAGTTGATACGCTTGCCGTTCCACTCCATGGCTTTTGGGAAGCAGCGCAGACGCGGTCCGCGGTTATGGAAGTAGTAGGCGACGATGTTCACATCCTTCTCAATTTTGGTTACGTTGTCCATTTTTTATTCCTCCTATTTTTGATTAAGTTAAAAAAAGAGATACCAAATCATTTTTGATGAATTGGCGGCAGGATTTACTAACGAGATTTTCGGGCTAAGAGCAAGCTACCTATGCCAACGCTTGGTCCATTAACCGAAAAATTTAAAGTGTTAGGGCTAGAGATCGGCAGGGGCTAATTTTAGCGTGCCGCTCCAGGAATGAGTCTATGCGGAGGAAGGTTTACCACCAGCCCGCATATGGCTAGCCTTATTTTAACTTAGGCGTTTTTGCTCACGCAATATTGATTTATAACTACTTTGCTAGTCTAAGCGAAATGGTGATCCCAAGGGGAGTCGAACCCCTGTTGCTGGGATGAGAACCCAGTGTCCTAACCACTAGACGATGGGACCGTTTTAACTGGGGTTATTCTAGCAAAACAGGGGTCAAAAGTCTACTTAGGGTGCGTAAGCCACTTGGCCGGTAGTACCGACTAGGCTGATCCAGGTTTGGCCGGCATTAAGCTTGATAACTATGCCCGTTGAGGTGGTGAATTTAAACTGGTCGGTGGTGGAAGCTTTTGTCCACATACCTTGCTGTACGCCGCCATCCTGAAAAATATAGGCCGTTCCCGAGCCGGTGTCGGCGTACTCCGTGTAGTATGCTCCGGAGGCGTCAAGGGCGCCCAAGCTTTGTGGCACAACTATCGCTATAACGACTTTAGGCTTGAGCTGGACACCAGCTGCGTCGCTGGCGCTGACCAAATCCATATGCGGTGCCCCGCCCTCGCTGCGAGCGTAGGAATTAGTGGTTGGGTCATAGTCGTAGTGGACATGGAAATCATCGCTGGAGATGGCCAGGTCGATAGTTTTAGCCGTGGGGGTCGCCAGCTTGTGATCGGCCTTGCGTGCCCAGGTGGTAAATTGACTGGTTATGTAACCCTTAGATTCATTCAGTTGGTCTAGTTGGTTGAAGCTCGTGTAAACGTTATGCGGCGCGTCCCGGCTGTTGACGCGGGTAAAGTAGCTGCCATTATAGAATTGATCCAAATTTCGATAGGCTCCGTTCTGGACTTCGCTTATTGCGTCTGGTGAACCGCCAACATGAACGATAGAGGCGTTAAAGGGGGCGGCAAAATCAATATAGTAAGGACGCAGTGAGCGCACCGGGCCGACATATTGCGGAGTGCTTTCCTGAAACAGCGCCATAAACCTGGTTATGCCGGCTTCAGCGATGGCTTCATAAACTACTCCGGCGTCCTGTAGGCCTGACTGTGGCCGGGCCTCGTCGCTATTCTCGATCATTATGGCTGTCACGGGCCGTTTGGCCAGCAATGGATTGACCTGGACGCCGGTCAGCGGCGAAGCCACTGTTTTGGCGGGATTAGACTTGGCCGTTTCGGCGTTAGGGATATGCGATTTGTGGCCAAAAGCTAGGAGGGCGCCGACGACGATGGCTGCCAGAACTATGGCTGCTGCGCCAGAGCTTAGCAATTTACGCCGCTTGGTCCAGTGATCCCAGTGATTGCTCTTAAAGTGCAGCCAGCCGAAGCGCGCTTTTTTGACACTGGGCTGGTTTGTGACATCTTGTTTTTCTCGGCCGCTTTCATCAATGGCAATAGGCTCATCGACATCAGTGCTCAGTGGCGCTTTCTCAACTTTGTCCTCTTTGTTTGGTGGCAAAATGTTTCCGTCCATTAGTTCCTATTCTAGCAAAGCTTAAGCTTATTTTTCCAGAGTGCTCAAGGCCTTTTGCAAGCGAGTCAGTGACTTCTCCTTGCCAAGTACCGAAAGTGTCCCGAATAGCTCAGGAGATGAGGGCGTCCCGGTCACGGCAATTCTAATAGCCGCAAATAAAATTCCTGGTTTTGAATCTAGGCGCGTCAGCAGCTCGTTCAGCCGGCTACTTATGTCGGATTCGGAAAAATCACTAGAGTGCAGTTTGTCGATAGTCGACTTCAGTAGGTCAGCTAGACTTGCTTTATCAATCGACTTCAGCTGCTTATCAACCGGAGCCTCGTATAGCTTTACGACCATCTCTTGAGCTGGCTCTTTGAAAAAAAAGCGGCTCAATTCCGGTAACTCTGCTAAGAACTTCAGCCTCTCCTGCACCAAACCCAAAACCGCTGCCTGGTAATCCTTATCAGCCCCTTTGGCTTCCGGTGGCCAGAAGCTGGCGGCGGTCTTAGATAAGTCTTCCAGGGTCGACTGTCTGATATAGAGCCCGTTCATCCACTCTAGCCGTTGTTCGTCAAAGCGAGCGCCACTTTTCTGGACTCGGCTTAGATCAAATTTCTTGATTAGCTCATCTATAGAGAAGACCTCTTGCTCGGTGCTATCATTCCAGCCCAAGGTCGCCAAGAAATTGACGAGAGCTTCGGGCAGGTAGCCCTCTTTCTTGTAGTCCAGGATATCTTTAGAACCGTCGCGCTTGGAAAGTTTCTTCTTACCGTCCGGGCCCAGGACGTAGGGCAATGTAGCTAGCTTGGGCCGCTCGATCTCCAGCGCCTCGTAAAGGTTTAAAAACTTTGGCACCGAAGGGAGAAACTCCTGGCTGCGAATGACGTGGCTGATCTCCATTAAGTGATCGTCAATAATGTGAGCAAAATTATACGTTGGATAGCCGTCAGACTTTAAGATGATGAAATCGTCAATAGCTTCAGGGCCAGCAGAAAGATCGCCCATGACTTCGTCGTGCCAAGCATAATCCTTCGGTTGGCTAAGGAATCGTAGAGGCGATTGGCCATCCCATGTTGGTAGGTTCTTTGGCCGGTGATCGCGGAATAAAAACGGTCTCTTATCCTCCTTAGCTTTGGCTCGCAGAGCCTCTAACTGCTCAGGTGTGTGCGGGTCGGCATAAGCCCTGCCCCTATCGATTAGTTTTTGAGCCCAAACTTTATAAATGTCTAGACGTTTGCTTTGGCGCAGCGGTTCTTCATCCCACTGCAAGCCAAGCCATTCCAGACTGTCTTTTATGTGCTGTTCGGAGCCAGTCACCTCCCTGGCCTTATCAGTATCTTCTATGCGCAGAATAAAATCGCCACTGGCTTGCTTAGCAACTAGCCACGCAAAGAGCGCGGTACGGGCACTACCGACATGCATAAAGCCGGTGGGGCTGGGAGCGAAACGGGTTCGAACTTTCATCAAGCTAATTGTAAGCGAACCAGCCGGCTATAGCTAGAAACTCTGGACTATTTTAAGGACCTGGTCAGAGCTGAGGCCTGCTTTATTGCTAAGCGTGTAGTGGATACCATTGTTCACCCAGGTGGCATTGTTACTGTTGCCGTAGATATAAACTGTTGTACCGCCGATCTGTGAGGTCTGGACTTCGGTTTTTGGACCGATAGCGTTAGCGGCTAAGGAGGCACTGTCCCAGTCGGATTTTTGCTGAGTAATGCTATAGCTAGACGTGGGACCGGCTTTGTTTTTGAAACTGACAGTGACGCTGCCATTCTGGTAGCCAATCGGTGCGGCATAACTAAAGCCAGAGGGCGTATAAGCTGGCAGGCTGGCCGAGACATGTGCCCTCTCGGCGGCCACCTTCACGGCCACAGCCGGCATATCGCGGTAGATAACCCAGCCGATTACAGAAAGAAGAATGATAGCGAGCAGTGTAATTCTCAGCCAGCGCGGAATTGCCCAAAGCTTAGAGAACCGACTCAAAGAATGCCGTTGTCTAGCTTGTTTGTGGGCGTCGGCTTGGAACAGTGCTCTGTCTAGGAGCCGTTCAAGTTTAGCGTGTGAAGCGCTGGCACTCATGGTGGTCGCTGGCGCACTAGCAGCCTCAGCTCGATTAAGCGGCCGGGCGATGGCGTTAATTACTCCTCCTGTCTTCGGCCTGTTGGCTGTAGAGCTGTTTCCGGGGTTTCCGAAACGGCTAACCTTAGCATGCGTACTGATCACTTTGGCCCGAGCTGCTCTTACGGACTCGGCGACAGGGCTATGGCTAGTAAATGTCCTGGAAGCTTCTTTTACTTTCAGGGCTGGTCGGCCGAGCCTTGATCTCATCAAGGTTTTGGAATGCTCTCGACGATGGTGAATGGCAGTAGCGGCCACTTTGGCGGCCCGGTCGGAGATTTTTCTGGTTCGCATCTTTTTTACGGCGGGAATGTCTGCCAGCTTAGCCTTGGGCGTGTCAATGTGCCGCTTATTTTTTATAAAACCATCGATTACTTGGGCGCTGTTGGGCATTTTGACTTGCCCGGCAACACGTCTGACGGCACCAATAACGCGGCCCGAGGCAATGTCATAATCGGTGCCATTGATGTCTATAACGCCAGACGTCTTGCCCACCTAAAATAAACCTCTACCCATTTAACAGTTATATTACACCAGTGTCTTGACCGACGGCAAGCCGGCTGAAGGCTGCCGACCCGTACTGCTTGAGGTTACGCAAAGTGATGTGCGACAATGTAGGGGCGATTAAAAACCTCTTCAAATTAACCTATGGATTTTTTAGACCCACGCCGTAAGCGCTCCCATACTATCCGTTTGATAACCGGCTACGTGCTGGTCAGTATTGCGATTGGGCTGGCCACAATAATTCTGGTGTACGCGGCTTACGGGTATGGCATTAATACTAAAACAGGCGAGATTATCCAAAATGGCATAGTTTTCGTGAGCTCAAAGCCCACTGGTGCCGAGCTCTATTTAAACGGCCAAGACCAGAATGCTACTACCGGTCGCAGGCTGGTTCTGGAGGCTGGTAATTACACCCTGACCCTTAAAAAGTCAGGTTACCGCGATTGGCAGCGACAGTTTACGCTAGACGAGCATAGCATAGCTCGCTACACCTATCCTCTCCTGTTCCCCGTCAAGCCCAGGGTCACTAATCTCATGGCCTTTTCGTCAATGCCGCCGTTGATGACCGAGACACCGGATCAACACTGGTTGTTGGTCCAAGCGCCCTCGGCCGGGCTGGACAGTGTCAATTTCGATGAATTTGATACAACCAATTTGACCAAGCCATCGGTCAATTTGAGCTTGCCGGCTGGCTTGTTATCGGGCGACGATAAAGACACTGCTAGCTTGGTTGCTTTGGAGTGGTCCAGTGATAATAGCCACCTGCTTTTAAGGCACGACTTCTCTGGCAGCAACGAGTTCATCTTGTTTGACAGAGCCCATCCGTCGGACTCGATAAACTTAAATAAACAGCTCAAGACGGATCCTAGCCAAGTAGCTTTGCGTAATAAAAAGTCTAATCAGTTCTATTTTTATGATGCCGCTAGCCAATCGTTGACCTCCGTCAGCACAAGCCAGACCAGCCTGCCGACACCCTTTCTTAAGCAAGTCCTTGCCTTCAAGTCCTACGGGTCAAACACGATAGTCTATGCCACAGCCAAGGACGCGCCGACTGGGAAGGTAGAAGTACGTATCTGGGATAATGGTCAGACGTATCTGCTAGACACAGTTCAGACTGGGGACCATTACTTAATTGATACAGCTCAGTATCAGGGGACGTCCTATTTCGTATCCGGCAGCGATACAGATCCGAACATAAATATTTATAAAGACCCTCTTAGCTATCTAAAAAATTCTACGATCGGCAAAGCTGTACCGACGCTCGCGATTAACCAAGTTGGATCAACCAATCTTAGTTTCTCTACCAAGGCGCGGTTTATCGAAGTGGAAAACGGCCAACAATTCGGAGTCTATGATTTTGAAACGCAGCAGGTGTACCAGTATAAGCTAGCCACTCCACCGACCTCACCGCTAGTTTGGATGGACGGCCAGCGTTTGATAGGCGACACCGACGGTAATGTCTTTGTGACGGACTACGACTCCACCAACCAGCAATCATTGACCCCGACAGTTGATATGACCGGGGGTCTATTCAGCGCTGATTATAACCATTTGCTAACTATCCAGCCGACATCAACAAACGTTTTTGAATTGGTTAACGTCGACCTCCGGGCCGGAACCGACTTGCCCAAACAGTAAACTAGCCAGAAAGCCACTTCCAGAAGCGCGACCACAGAGTCGGCGAATTGCTGGGTATGATCGAGGCCTGGGTAGCCAGCTTTGTATTTGTGGTCGTAAGGTTGCTTGCCGGACTCGGATCAATCTGCTCGCCGACTACTACTAAGCGGTTGGTGCTAGTTCCCGGAGGATCACAGGTTATCAAGGTGGCGGTAGCTGGCTTATCTTCTAGCCCTAGAACGGATACGTCAGCCGGGCTGACGATCTGCTTTTTATAGACTTCATAAGTGTAGCGTTTGCCATCCTTCTGCAGGTAAAAAGTGTCGCCGCTGTCTAGCCTAGAGAGCAGGACGAAAGCAAATTTGTACTTCCCAGGGTTAAAAATATTATTTGAGGAATGGCCGACGATCACCAGATTTCCATCTTGTCCGGGCAAAGCTGTATCGGCATAATGAACCACTCCGCCCTCCAGAGCCGTCTCTATATCGTTATCGTTTATGGTGCTGACGTTGTAGACCACTGGAATCTCAACATTAATCTTGGGAATGATGATCTCAGGGTTCGGCCCAACAACCGTACCGGTACTGATAATCGGCGTTCCGGTTACGTTACGGCTTGGTTGGATAAAAGGCGCTATAAAACGCTCGTTGAAGAAGCTAAATAGAAATATCAAAACAACTATCGCACCTATGCTAATTCCAAACATCAAAGAGCGAAGATGGCTTGTACGACCTCTTTGTCTAAGGGCTGCTCCCGCTTGGCGGACTTGCCTGTGGGCGGTATTAATTTTGCGAATTGCCTCCGGAGACCTTGACTTGTAGGTCTGGTGGATGTTCGCTGTGATCTCGGTGGGTGCGCTGGGTATAGTGTGAGCCGCTTCGGCGCGGGTAGCATAGAATTCTTGCCAAACTTGATGCTTCTCCGCTTCGGACAGGCCGGCATAATATTCGTGCCAGGTTGACTGGATTTCATTGAGCGGTCGGCCTGAGCTGGTTAGCTGATAAACAAATTCTTGGTGGCGTGAGCGCTTAGCTCCGCCTAACTCCCCTAGGCCTTCGCCTTCCTCGAGCGCATCAGGCTCGCTAGTATACGCAGCGGCAACCTTCTTACGTATCAGGTCAGCGGCCGCGTCGCTGCCACCTCTCGATCTTGTATGGCTGTCGCCAATCGGCAGCGGCAGGGCCGCATCAAACTTCTCTTGGTGCTTATTATTGTCGGTGTCCATATGATAATGCTCAGTTTCATTGTACAATACATCTGTTAAATAGCCTGTTTACCAGACAGTAATTGACTTGGGCGAGTGGCGGAATTGGTATACGCGCACGACTCAAAATCGTGTTCCGCAAGGATTGTGGGTTCAAGTCCCACCTCGCCCACCAGCTCATTCGACAGCTTCGGCTTTCGTAAAAATTCGGAAGCCTTTTTATCTTCAGCCTTCGTGTCGAGCCTCGCCTTCTGCTCACTTTATCCTCAAAGCTCGCGGGTATAGCTCCAAGGTTGGTTCAATGCATAACCCAATGCGTAGCTTCGCACAGAGCCTAGCATCTAGAGTATTCGTAAACAGCGGAGGCGAGGGCTTCGAATGGGCGGGCTGGTTGTTGGAGTTGCCAGACGGCCGCAAAGGCAGCCAGAGCTCGGCCATTTTTTATTGCTGTGGTACTCACCTGCCCGCTTGTGGCGACAATAGCTTGTCCGGCGTGCGGCAAGAGCACTGAGGCCTCGATAGTCTGCGTCCAATCGTGCAGGCGCTCGACCAAGTTATTCAAGTTCATGTCATGCTTGAGTATTACCGGCGAGTCTGAGCCGGCTGCTAATTTTTGAATTTGTGAGAAATCGCCAACGAGGATAGTCCCAGGACGCTTAAGCAACTGCTCGGCCGAGTTGATAAAGTAACCCAGACTGTCTCCGCTGAGCGTCAGAGACCCTCGGTATTTGTCTACGAAGCTCTCTAATAGCACGGCGGTCTCGGAATTTTTGCCGAAATCTCCAGCTAGCAAAACGCCATTGGCCCATGCCGAAATGTCCAGCAGCTCAGAGAGCGCTGTGCGGGCAAAGCTGCCGCTCGGGGTGCTCGGAGCAAACTCGGCTTCCGGAAAAAGTTTCCCCAAGCTTTTTTGCAGGCTGTTCGGGAGAATGGCTCGGACCGTGCCGATGCCAGCTTTCTGAGCCTCGCCATAAGCTAGGCTAACGTCCGAGAAGGAGTGCGAATTACCGCCAATTATTAAAAGCTTTCCTCGAGTCTGTTTGTTCTCCGGCCTGCTCCACAGCATGTCAGGGTATAGCGGTCTGTCAGCTATCTGCTTAAGCCAAAAGGTATCTGCCATCGTGCTTCTCGAGCTTATATATTACGTTTTTACGCTCCAGAACGATCCTCCACCCTTGCTCTTTGGCGTGCTTAAACAATTCGCGTTCCGGGTTCAGCGCGATAGGCTTTTCTACCAGCTCTAACATTGCAATATCGCTCCGGCTGTCGCCCACCCCTATACTCCCCTTGGGGTTTAGACTATGTTTTTTCATCAAAGCTTTCAGAGTCTTGTCTTTATTGAGAGATCCGATCTGTTTCCTGCCGCTAAAGCCACGACCGGCTCTCTCGTAGGTCGTACCAACATAGTCATCAAAGCCGTAGTAGTCTGATATCTTGGCAACTATCTCTGTCTGGGAGCCCGAGATAGCAAGGAGCATGTAGCCGTCTTTTTTAAGCTTGCCAATCAAGTCCCTAGTGTAGGTATAGACTTGATCCTTATACTCTTCAAAAACCGCATCGACGGCTGTTTCAAAATTCTGAAAACTGAGGGTTCTGAGTATGGTCTCGTAGACATCAATCACCTGCCGCTCATATTCCAGATAAGACCCTTTGTCGCTTTGGCGGCGTTTCCAAACCATGCGGGCGTCTTTCATGGTCTGATACACCTCCGGCTTAATGTGTCCCTGTCTGGCTAGCGTGTCGGCGATCGAATGATATAGCTGCCAGCGGATCAACGTACCGTCGATATCAAAAACGGCAAATTGTTTCATTCTCTAGCCTCCTCCATGAGCTTTATGTAGGGCTTTGGGTTTGTGGTGTAGTCTTCATGAACGCCAGGTAGCTCTACGTAGCGAACATTCGAGCGTCCCTTAAACAGCTCCCCGATGGCCGGGTCGCAGAAAGAATCGTCGTGGTTTCTCACTAAGATGATTTGCCTATCTTGATTGCCGGCCAACGCATACAGCCTATCCAGCTTGTTGTTGTTCTTGACGCCTAGCCAAAGATAGCGATGACGGCGAAAGAAATAGTATAGCTCGAGCGCCTTTTTCCAGATGTAAAACCACCAACCATAATTCTTGACGTAAAAAAGACGCCCAGATTTGGTATGCGCAAAAACACGCTTAATTAGTTTCCGACCCGGCCAGTAAGTCGGTCCTATCAGCACTAAAACTCTGGCGCGCACATCGGGTGGAATTGCATAAATTCCAGCTGAATGAGCCACGATTATATCGGCCTTCCGGTAATTTCTTACGACGGAAAAACCGGCTTGGCGAACGGCCCTTCTAAAGGCGCGCGTATGCATCGGGCCGCCGGAGAATCCTTCGATAACCGCTACCATCTTCATGGGTCTAAGGTCAGGCTTATCGGGCAGTGGTCGGAGCCCATAACATCTGAGTGGATTTGCGCGGCTTTGACCTTAGCTTTTAGCACATCCGAAGCCAAAAAATAATCAATCCGCCAGCCAACATTACGTTCACGGGCGTTGGCCCAATGCGTCCACCAGGTATAAAAGCCGTTGCCCTTTTTGAACAAGCGGAAAGTATCAACAAAGCCGTGGTCGATGAGTTTCTGGAAGCCAGAACGCTCCTCGTCTGTAAAGCCCCGCTTGCCTATATTCTCCTTAGGCCTAGCCAGGTCGTCTTCAGTATGCGCGACGTTCAGATCTCCACAGAAGATCACTGGTTTTTTCTTCTCTAATTCCTGGCACCAAGCCAGGAAGGCTTTGTCCCAGACTTTACGGATCACTAGCCGGCTCAAGTCTTCCTTGATGTTTATGGTGTAAACGCCAACTACGAAGAATTTCTCGAACTCGGCGGTAATTACCCGCCCTTCTTCGTTCGGGTTGCCGTAAACGTCGCCGTGAAGTTTGAACCTATCAATAAAATCCTCAGGGAACCCGTTTTCCACTCTCAGCGGTTTGATTTTAGTAAAAATGGCCGTGCCGGAATAGCCAGGTTTTGCAGCACTGTTCCAGTATTCTTCGTAACCCTTGAATTCGATCTCGGCTTGGCCCTGCTTAGCCTTGGTTTCTTGCAGGCACAGTATGTCAGGTCGGTGTTTGGCAACGAATTCTTGCAGCGCGCCTTTACGGACTACTGCCCTAATGCCATTTACATTCCAAGAATAAATTTTCACGCCGACATACTCCTCTTGGCCTCGCGCTCTTGCTGGCGGCGCTTTATGACCTCGCGCTTATCATAGCGTTTTTTGCCGCGGCCTACAGCTATACGCAGCTTAACGAAATGGCCGCGGTTAAGGATTTCTAGCGGCACGATTGTATTGCCGGACTGTCGGGCAGCGGCTATCTTTTCTATCTCTGACTTTTTAGCTAGTAGTTTACGGCTGCGGGTTTGCTCGTCTTCGCCGATCGGTAGGCCGGCCGAGGGCATAATCTGGGCGTTAATTAGCCATAACTCGCCGTCTTTAAGTGCTACGTAAGCGCCGGCTAGGCTGGCGTGGCCTAGGCGCAGAGCTTTGGTCTCTGGTCCGCTCAGGGCTAAGCCTACTATATAACTATCGCCGAGCTCATAATCGTAGCGAGCCCGTCGGTTAGAAATCGAACCAGGTTGTCTGCCCTTCTTGGCCATAACCCCTTAATTGTACGCCAAAGTAACGTAAAATTAGACAGCTAGCAGGAAGCGAAACAGCCCATACTTCTTGATCAGATACACGGTAGCCTTGGCAACTTCGAGCTCCTTACCGCTAATACTGAATTCGCCGGGATGCTCTGTCTTGATCGAAGGCTCGAACCAATTATCTAGGCCTGAACGGCTGAGCTTATACGCCAAATCTTGTGATTCGTGGTATCTCAGTTTGGGATCATATCCGCCAACAGCCCTAAACTGGTCGGCCCTGATAGCCATATTGCCCTCTACTGCAGAAAAGACTTTTCTAGGCACAGGTTCATTCGCAAGGTCTGGAAAATTACGAAGCATAGGATAAAATGTCTCTCGAACGGCTCGGGCAGCACTAAGCTTTCCGCGCCTGACTAGGGGGTATATCAAGCCCGCCTCAATGCCTCCGGCAAGATAATAAGAGATGCTGATTGGTGGAACAAAATTTCCGGGCCACATATTACCGTCGCTATCAGTTATTAAGCCACAGACAGCGCCTCGGCGTTCGTAATCCAGCGCGTCAAGCACCAGCTCCGGAGTCCTTTGGCTGACGAGTTGCTGGTCAGCATCCATAAAGTGCAAAGCTGATTTGCCTAGATCGTATTTTAGGATTCGGTTGCGGTTGGCTGCCGCACCGACATTTTCTTTACCCAAAACTGGCTTTACACTTTCAGCATATTTCGCGAGGATGTCGGGCGTTTCATCGGTTGAGGCGTCGTCCATAACAAACACTGCCGAATAGTCCTGTTCAAGCACCTGTGGCAAGAGCTTATCCAGACCTTCAGCATGGTTATAACTAGGAATGGCCGCCACTACGTCAACGGGCGATTTCATAGCTATATCATACAATAAAAGGTGTTAAAAGTCTACTGAGAGCTGGATTGCAGGGCGTCCTTGACCACGTTCCATGGTCCAGGATCATTAAAATGGGTCAGACGCCAGTACCACCACTCTCCGCCCCATAGATACTCGGTTTGAATACCGGTTTTACGGGCAAACTCTAGGCTTTTTTGCATCTGTTGGACATTCATTGAACGGTTCTGTTCGGCAACTGTCAGGTCTTGTGTATCCTTTGGCCCCCAGGGCTCCAGCTGTAGCTCATGGATAAATACTGGCCGGTGTTTGATATGGATGATAGCCAGCATGCGGAGCCGGTGGTACCAGTCGGTAATCGGATAAGTTAGATAAAAATGAATTGGAAAAGTCGTACTGTAGACGACGCGGTATATCGAAAAGCCGTAACCATCCGGCGTTGGTTGGCCGAACGGGAAGCCGTGTTCGTCGGACAGGCTCATATAAGTCGGGCGGGTTGGGTCTAGCCTCTTGACCATGTTGAACTCATAAGTCAGACGGCTTTTGGGGGCCACGCCGCCTCGGCAGCCGCCGAACAGGCTATTCTCGGCCTCGTTCTCTAGCTGGTAGCTTATAAGCGTCGGGTCGCTTTTGTAGTGATTGATGACGGTCGTCATGTAGCTATAAAGAGCGCTGGTCCATTGTTGGCTCTCGACTGGCATGGCAGCAGCCCAGTCGGGCTCGTGGCACTCCGGCCAGCGCGGCTGGCGGTAGCCAATGGCCAAGCTGACGTGCGCACCATAGGCTTTGGCCTGCGCCAACTGCCAGTCCAGGTCTGTGAAATCATAGTGTCCAGGTGTTGGCTCCAGATTTTCCCAGTAGGTCATCAGCCTAAGTTTTCTGAAGCCGGCATCTTTTAGCAAAGCTATGTAGTTAGCTTGCCAATCGTTGCCGAGCTGTTTGGAGTAAGGTTCGGAAAAGCTGACGCCGTATATGGGCTCATTGACCTGAGGTATAAGCTGGTCAACCAGCCAGCTCAACGACAGCGCGATAACGGCGGCTATAACTAGATAAATCGGCCAGCGTAGCCACCAGCGCAGCCGCCGGACCGGAGCCAACAGACATCTAAAAATTCGCCTGACCTGGCGCGGTCCAGCTTTAGCAGATCCCAATATTTTTTTGATTTTATACACTTTAAATGAGTAGTGAGCTTAACATGTTTATGTTAACACAGATCAGGGGCGGAGTTAATCTGGGTGGTAGGATAAAGAGAGTGAAAATCGGCGTCTTTTCTGATTACTACCTTGACCAGGCTGATGGGACAGCTATTGCTGTGGAGATTAGCCGAGCCGGTTTGACGGCTGCCGGACACGAGGTTCACGTTTTTTGTCCGCGACTACCTGGCACGCCGCGAACCAAACGGGTTGTTAGTTTTTACTCTCTCCCTGCCCTTATTTACGCCAATCTGAGAGCCTGCTGGCCGTTCAGCCGCCGGACACTAGCACGGATCGAAGCTTTGGATCTTGACGTTATTCATATACACACGCCCTTCTTGGTTGGCCTGGCCGGCCTACGGGCTGCTCGCAAGCTTGGTAAACCGGTTGTCATGACCGCGCACCTGGATCTAGATTTTATGGACGGTTACTTTGTGGCATTAATGGCCATGCCTTTTTTGGCGATGTTAATTGGCGTAATCTGCCGGCAGCCAGGTGAATTTCTGAAAGCTATCTTCGAGCCGCGCTGGAGACCGGCTTCTGGTTGGCGCCGTGACGTCGCTTGGCGAACCTACGCTTTCCTATCACGTCAATGTGACCTTGTGCTAACGCCCAGTCAAAAAATTGCCACTCAGCTAAATCGCTATTACCCAGCTGACAATATGAAGACTGTGCCGAACGGTGTTGGCCTTCCGCCACGCTTACCAAGCAAACAGATTGCCCGGCGTGAACTTGGGCTATCCGAGGATGAGTTTATTGTTATAAATTCCGGTCGCCATGTCCGTGAAAAAAGAGTCGAGATAATTATCAAAGCTTTTGCCCGAACGGTAGCTGAAGCACCGTCCAGTCGGCTGGTCCTGCTTGGAGCAGGGCCAAAGGATGGCGTGCTTAAAGCACTGGCTCAAGAACTACATATCGAAGACAAAGTAGACTTCATGGGCGCGATTCCGAGGTCTGAGGTCTTTGTCTACTTGGCCGCGGGCGACATTTTCGTTAATGCCTGCCTGCGCGAAGTGGCTAGCCTGGCGATTCTGGAGGCTGCTTCGGTCGGCAGGCCGCTGATTTTGTTCGATGAACGATTAATCGAGCCGCTAGAGCCTGGCTCTAACGGTTTCTTTGTTAAATCGGTTCGAGGGCTATCTAATAAGATGAGCTGGTTCTCCAAGAACCCCGCAGAAATGAAGACTTTTGGTGATGCGTCGGTAAAACGAGTTCGCTTAAAGTTCAGCGTGCAAAATCACATCAAATGGCTTACCGAAGCCTACAGGCAGGTCCTCTAAGCCGGCTCGGCAGTGTATCCGCCGAACTCATTCACTGTTGGATGGCAGCTGCCCCAAAGGCCAGCGTGTGTGGCTTGAGCTGCTTGCTGGTCGGCGGCGAATTCATCGGTTTTCTCAAACGGAAACCCTAAGTAAGCAAAGCCATAGCCTTTTTGAACAAGCTCTTTATCGAGAAGTGTGCCGTCAGGCAGGAAGACATAGCGCAGCAACCGGCCGTAACGGTCGCGGTTGGTGTCCAGTGGGTCAGCCTGTAAACGAACCTTTCCAAATTTGCTGACCCGGCCTTTGGTGTAGGCTGCAGCAACTTCGCCATAGCACTGAACTGGCGTGTTGGGCTTGTGGGTTTCCGGCGTGTCCACTCCTATAAAGCGAATTTCCTCGATTGTACCGTTCATGTTCACGGCGATAGTGTCGCCGTCTATGTAGTGATCAATGGCGTAAAGCCCAGGCTGGTTAACTTCAACAGTCCTGACACTGCTCCTTAGCCAATCGGACTGGGTCGCCACGACGCCAAGGACGACCAAGGCAAAAATAACCAGCGCCAGTCGGCGTTTACGGCCATTAAGCCCTCTCATGCTTCAATTATACAAAGCAGGGCTTAAACGCTAAAAATCAATGCCTTTGTTGGCTAGAAATTTTTTATCAAAATGGTGTCGAAGCTTGGTCATACTGGTGGCGATATCGGCCATCGGCAAAAGCTTTTCCGGAAAGTTACGACCAGTCATGCACAGGCTGGTACCAGCCGCACGCTTTCTAATGAGATCAACTACTTGCTTCTGAGTGACCAGTTTGTGGTTTAGGGCGTTATTAATTTCGTCACAAATCACCAGATCAAACTTGCCGGATGTGGCGCAGGCCAACGCCTTGGCATATGTTTCTTGGGCTGCTCGTTTGTGCTCGGCCGGCGTAACGTCTTTAGCTGATAGCTCGCCAGCGTTATAAAAACCCTTGCCGCCTTTAAAGAAAAGCAGCTTTTTGCCATAAATCGGCTCGATCTGGCGTATAAAATCATGCTCGCCGACGTTCCAGTGTTTGATGAACTGGATGAAGGCCACTCGCCAGCCGTTGCCCAATGCTCTGCCCATCAGGCCGACACTAGCGCTGGTTTTGCCCTTGCCCTCGCCGGTGTAGACAAGCACGACCGATTCCTTGGTTTTATAGTCCTCAAACGCCATGAATTTATTGTACGGTATCGGACAGCCTCAGCGCTGGTTCGCGCCTGGCTAGTTTAACGACAGTTGCTTTACAGTGGGCCTGAAGGTCTTCGTCGTCCGTTCGCCTTTCGCTGAATATGTGATTTAAGGCCTGGATAATCGGCGCACCAACTAACGGACCAGTTTCAGCTTTCCGGGCCGTGAGGGCGACAGAAGAGGGAGCTTCTTGCGAGTTCTCAAAGGAGACCTCGGCAACCGCAAAATGTACTTCGCTAGCTAGTGTTTGATCATTCTCGATGAGCTCTGGGTTGCATAGTTCGTAGGCGTAGGTAACTGTCTCGGTTGCCAGGAGTCGGGTAGCGGCCACCTGAGGTAGGTCTCGAGCGACTATTTCAACACGGTCTAGCCTGCTAGAATCCATTTTGAAACGCTCGCGGTTGTACGACCCATCAACTATGGACCACTGCAGTCCGCCCTTTTCGACCTCAGGGCTAGGCGCTTTGTTCATGGCTAGGTCGCTAAATTATATTGCGCTAAGGCGGAGTCTATGCGGGGCCGGTCAAAGCCGAGGATAGTAGCGTCGCCAATTTCGATCACTGGTACGCCAGCCTGTCCAGTTTTGGTAAAGATCGTTCGGGCAGCATCGTGGTCATGGTCGACATCGATTTCTTTATAAGCCACGTGCTTAGAATCCAGGTAGTTCTTGGCCATCTTGCAAAAGGCGCACCAGCTAGCACTATAAATTGTCACCTTAGGCTCAGCCATACTCTTATTATATAAGATTTAGCCTGGCATTTTAAGCGCAAGCGTACTATTATTATCCCATTAATAACTCACAAGGAGGGTTCGTATAAAAATGAGCGAGATAAGAATTAATCGCGCAACGACCGCGCCGTTGCTTGCGGAGTTCCTCGGCACCGGAATTCTAGCAATGGTAGCGCTGGTTCTGAGCGAGACCACGGCAGTGTCATACTTTATCGGCACTAGCGTGGCGTTGGCTTTGGGCGTTGTCTACCTGATGTTCAGCGGCGTTTCAGGTGCGCACGTTAATCCGGCCGTGACTCTGGGTATGTGGTCGGCTCGACGGGTTAGCACGATCCGGGCATTCTTTTACATAGTTGCCCAGGTCTTGGGCGGTTTGGGCGCCTGGTTGCTCTACAAGTATCTGATCCATCAATCGGTCGCTAGCAAATCGGTCAGTTGGAACTGGCGTTTGTTCGTGGCTGAAGCCGTCGGTGCTATGGTTCTGACCTTTGGCTTTGCCGCTTTGGCCAGCCGAGCTTTCAGCGCCTTGGAATCAGCATGGACCTACGGTACGGCCTTGTTCGTCGGAGTTATCATTGCTTCGACTGCTTCCGCCGGTATCCTTAACCCAGCTGTCGCTGTGGCTGAACGCTACATTGACTGGGTCTATATTCTCGGCCCGCTAGCAGGTGGCCTGGTCGGTGCTAATGTCTATGCCTATCTGTTTGCCCCGATGAAAAACGCGAAAAAATAAATACTGAATCTTGACTAAAAACAGCGCCTACTGACGGCGTTGTTTTTATATTCAAAAGTTTTGGTCATTTATTCTCTAGTTCGTGGATTCTTTTGTGGTCCAATCCATAGTAGTGGGCTACTTCGTGCCAAACGGTGTGTTTGATCCGTTCTGCCAGATCGGCCTCGCTAACGCTGACAAATTCCAGCGGTTTCTTAAAGAGTGTAATTTTATCTGGCAAAAGCTTGGCGGCACCGTTTCTTTGCGGCAAGGGCACGCCTTCGTACAGGCCGAACAACAAGGAGTTGCATGCCAGTTGGAGCCGCTTGGCCTGCTCGATTGACGGACGGTCTTCAACTATAAAGGCTACATTCTGCAGACGGTTGGCATATGGTGCCGGAATAGAGTCAATTGCCTTGCCGACTATTTCTCTAAATTTTTTATCGGAAATTTCCATCACCCATATAGTTTAGCGGTTTTTAATGTTAAAAAATCGTCTGAAGTGTTCCCGACAAAAAATGGAAAATTAAAAAAAAACCTGCTCGACAGAGTTTGGGACAGCCTAAACGCCTAGCTTAATCTAGGCTTTCTTCCAGCGTTCTAGTTTGGGGATGCCGTTGGTGGCCATCCTGGCCATAAAGGTCGGCCAGTGTTTTTTGGTCAGAATGCCCATGCAGAAAGTCTGCATTTGAGCGGCGGTGGCACCCGGCCAGGTAAACTTGCCGTCTTTGTAGCAGTGGACGCAATACTTCTGGCTTTTGCTGCCGTCAGCCTCTGAGCCTTTGAGCTCGTCCTTGCCTATGGGCATGCCACAACTTTGACACATTTGTCTTGCCATAATGCCCTCCTTTCTACCTCAATTATAGTCCGCTTGCTCGCTCGGCGAAAGTTGCCTAAGGGTTTATGGCTACCTGAGTTGCGGTAAAGGTGTTATTTGACGTGCTGCCGAAAGCCATGACGCTGTCGTTGACCTTGACGCTATCACCTCCTTGGTACTGAGTCGAGCTGTCGGTACTCACTGTGTTCGTGGCTCCGTGGCCAGCGACCGTGAAGCTGCTGCCATTGACTGCTGTAACTACACCCGTAATCCTGTCTGTCGAGCTGAGCAGGTTCCTAGAACCAAACTCGCGTCCCATCATAAGTGATTTTGCGTCGGAGCGAAGAAATCCGCTTCCCGCGAAGCCGCGTTGGCCGCTGAATCGACCAGCCAGCGCACCGGCAACAAATACGCCGAAAAGTAAGATTAGCGCGATCGCCACAGCGGCGATTTTGTAACCGCTGTTATTATGGATTCGCACCGGTTGGGTTGTTCCTGTTTCTTTGGGCATTAAATCATCTCCTTAGTGACTCTAATTTTGGAGCTGCAACCTGAAAAACGACTTAAGGCTTAGTGTCGGAGCTCCGCGGCTACTTCGTCGGCGGCTTCAGCGAATGTAAAATCGTTTTTTGTCAGGCCGTGGGCGCTGTGTGTAGTCAGGTTCACCTGCACTCGGTTATAAGAGTTTGTCCACTCTGGATGATGGTCCAGTTTCTCAGCTAGCGGTACTAGCCGGTTGATAAACTCTATGGCTGTTCTGAATCCCTTAAAGCCGAAATCCTTTTTAAGGACGCCATCTTCTAGCGTCCAGTCCTTAAGACGTGCCAGCTTGGGCTTGACATCGTCGGGTGACAACCTCTGCATCTTATCTCTAGTTTAACACTTTAGAGCGTATATGTACCCCTATAATAAAGTGATGAGGTTGAGCGATTTTGATTATGATCTGCCAAAGGGTCTTATCGCCCAAACACCGGCGCATCCGCGAGACCACGCCCGATTGCTAGTTTACGACCGATCCTCTCGGCAGATTGTCAACGATTTTTTCTATAATCTTAGTGATTACTTGTCCGCTGGTACAACCTTGGCTATCAACAACTCCAAAGTAGAAAAAGCCCGCCTGCGCTTCGGCGCGGTTGAGATTTTTGTTTTAGAGAAACTAGGTCCGCGGACCATAAGGGCGCTGGTTCGGCCAGGCAAGAAATTTCAAGAAGGAAAAAGGCTTGAACTTGCTGAGCTAAGCGCCGAGACAATGGCTGTTGACGAAGAGGGAGTTCGCACGCTGGAGCTAAGCAAACCTATTGATGACCCAAGTCTCGACAGGTTTCGCCAGACTCCCTTCCCTCCCTATATTAAATCCGACAAGAGCCTGGACGAGCAGTATCAAACGGTCTACGCCGAGCCGCTAGGCTCGGTGGCGGCCCCCACAGCCGGTCTACATTTTACGGCAAAGCAACTGGCTATGCTCGCGAAGACCCATCCTATAGCCGAATTAACTTTGCATGTCGGATTAGGCACTTTCGCCCCTGTCAAATCTGTCAATATTGACAAGCATAAAATGCATGCTGAGCGCTTCAGTATTTCTGCCGAAGCCGCAAAAATGCTTAACAGGGCTAGCCATATTACTGCCGTTGGGACCACTGGCGTCCGGGTTCTGGAAAGCGTTGTGCGCCCATTTAAGCCTCTAGAAGATTCGACGGATATTTTTATAAAACCCGGCTATCAGTTCAAAAATACTGGGGCTCTTATAACTAACTTTCATTTGCCCAAAAGCACGCTGCTGATGTTGGTTGCTGCCATGGTCGGCACGGACGAGCTACACCATATCTATAGCCACGCCATAAAGGAAAAGTATCGCTTCTATTCTTTCGGCGACGCTATGTTGATTTTGTAGGGGCTACGAGCCCAGTTTTTTGGTCGGCACCAGGATCACAGCGCTAGTCCAGGCCAGTATCGCCAGCCAAGCGATGACCAGCATCAGGGTATATTCGTTAATGCGCTGCTCAAACTGCCCGAGCGACTGCCCGGCGATGACAAAGCCGTTATTGTACTTGAGCATGCGAGTTGCCAGGCGGACACCGGCTCGCGGCTGCCAAGTGAAGTGATCACTACCGTGAGCGGCGGTGTAGTCAAAGGCGCCTGGCGGCGGTAGCGTGGTGCCGCTATCAAGTACTGCCGAGCTGGCTAATATCTTCTTATCGGCCGATGTGACAGTTACAAAAACGGTATTGTCCGTAGCTAGGTCAGTCTTAACAATCGGCACAACTTTAGACGGGTCTTGCCCGCTCTCCAGCTGGTGCTTAGCAATTTGGGCAATAGCTAGCGGCGAGTCATCGGCTTGCAATCTGGTCTCCTGCTGAACCATGGTGTAAGCGGCAACTAGTAAAATTGTGGCGGTGCCAACAATGGCTAACCAAAGGCGGAACTTGGAGCTCTTAAGCAGCTTATGCATCGTTCTATTTTAGCTTTTCTTTTGCCAAATCGTAAACTCAAAAGGATATTTGTTTTCCGCGTCCGCGGGATGCGGTTTGCTAGAAACTTCTTCCCATTGGCTCTCATCAAACTTGAAGAAGCGGTCGCCGTCGATATCGGCGTCAACTTTGGTCAGATAAAGCCGGCTTGTCAGAGACAGGGCTTCGGCAAAAACCGACTCACCCCCGATGACGAAAATCTCATTGGCGCCATCGGATCCTTTCGCAGTTACTATAGACTTATCTAGAGAGCCGACAACAACGCAACCCTCGGTCTTATATGCGGGGTCGGAGCTAATGACAATGTTCGTCCTTCCGGGCAGGGCTCGGCCTATAGACTCATGAGTCTTGCGCCCCATGATGATCGGATGCCCCATGGTAATCTGCTTGAAGCGGGCTAGCTCGCCCGGAAGCTTCCACGGCAGCGCGCCAGATTTTCCAATTACGCCGCCATGAGCGACCGCAACTATTATGGAGATCATACGGCTATTTGCGCTTTGATCGGCGGCCACGGGTCGTAATTTTTCAGCTCAAAATCCTCGAATTTGAAATCATCAATATTTTTAATCTTAGGGTTGATCCACATTTTTGGTAGCGCTCGGGGCTTTCTCTTAAGCTGTTCGTCAACTTGCTCCAGGTGGTTGGAATAAATATGGGCATCGCCAAAAGTGTGTACGAATTCGCCGAGTTTCAAGTCCGTAACTTGGGCTATCATCATGGTCAATAACGCGTAACTGGCAATATTGAATGGTACTCCCAGGAAAGTGTCCGCACTGCGCTGGTAAAGCTGGCACGATAAGCGCCCGTCAATGACCATAAACTGGAAAAGCGTGTGGCACGATGGCGGTGCGTGGTGATGGTTAAGGATAAGCTCCTGGATCTCGCCGACATTCCAGCCACTAACGATGATCCGCCGTGAAGTCGGGTCGTTTTGTATAAGGTCTATGATGTTGGCAATCTGATCTATATCCTTACCATCTGGACCTGTCCAACGGCGCCATTGCTTACCGTAAATTGGTCCCAGCTCACCATACTCTCGGGCAAAATCATCATCAGTCTTCATGCGTTCAATAAACCGCTCCATCTCTTTTTGCCAGTCTTCAGAGTAGCGCTCCAGTTTCTTATCCAGCTTGTTCTTCTCCAGATACCATTGGTAGGCCCATTCGTTCCAGATTTTTACATCGTTTTGGACTAAGTATTGAATGTTGGTAGCGCCCTGCAGCATCCACAGCAGCTCGTAAATAACGGCTCTCATGTATAGCTTTTTAGTAGTCACGGCTGGAAAGCCTTCGTTAAGGTCAAAACGAATCTGTCGGCCAAAGACGCTGCGCGTACCTATACCGGTACGGTCTTTTTTGTTGACACCGTTAGTTTTTATATCTTGCAACAGATCCAAATACTGCCTCATGACAATTTGATTTTACACCAATCCTTATTGCCGGTGCGTTGTATTTTAAGGTAAGCTTAAGAGTGATGAAAGAGTTTGTGGGCACTCTTAAAACCAAAAAATTTCAAGGCGAAATTGATACCAGCGAAGTAACTCGCGAGCTGTACAGTCATGACGCTTCGCTGTTTGAGCTCAAGCCGCAAGTCGTGGTTTATCCAAAAAACGCCAGCGACTTACAGAAGCTAGTCGCTACCACTAACGAATTGCGAAAAAAAGATCCCCACCTATCGCTAACAGCCCGTAGCGGCGGTACCTGCATGAGCGGAGGGGCTATTAACGAGTCGGTAATTGTCGATATCAACCGACACTTTAACAAGATCGAAGCCGCTAACGAATATAGCGCCCACGTGCAGCCGGGCGTCTTTTATCGCGATTTTGAGAAACGGACACTTGAACACGGTGGCCTGCTGCCTTGTTTCCCAGCCAGTCGTGAAATTTGTACGGTCGGTGGTATGGTGGCTAACAACTCCGGCGGCGAGAAAAGCTTGCAGTTTGGCAAAACTGAGAATTTCGTTCAGGAATTAGAGGTGATCCTGTCTGACGGTAAGAAATACATACTAAAATCACTCAATAAACGCGAATTAATCGCAAAAATGGGCCAGAAAGACTTTGAAGGGCGAATATACAGCCAAATGTTTCGACTTTTAGAAGAAAATTACGATGATATAAAGACGGCCAAGCCGCATGTTTCTAAAAATTCTACAGGATATAACCTCTGGGATGTTTGGGATCGTGAATCGGGAGTCTTTGATCTGACCAAGCTGTTCACTGGCTCGCAGGGTACGCTAGGACTAATAAGTGATATTCACTTCAAGTTAATACACGATAAGCCGCATTCTGGCGTATTGGTTGTTTTTATGAAAGATATTGGCCAGTTGGGCGAGATTATCAACACTGTTCTAACTCAGCAGCCAGCTAGCTTTGAAAGTTTTGATAATTACACTCTGGAGTTGTCGTTTAAATTTTTCTTTTATTTTCATAAGACACTGGGCTGGCGCAAGCTTATCAGACTAGGATTTCAGCTCTTACCTGACCTGCTGTTACTAATGCGTGGGATTCCCAAACTAATTTTGCTTATTGAGTTCACTGGCGATACGCCGCAAGTCGTGTCCGCTAAAGTCCATCGAATGAAAGAAATCCTGGAACCTTATAAGCTCGAGGCAATGGAAGAAGATTCTACTGAGGCCAAAGCTTACAAATTCCGGATCATGCGACGCGAAAGTTTCAATCTACTCCGTAAAAAAGTGCACGATAAGCACACCGCTCCGTTTATTGATGACCTTGTTGTGCCTCCGAAGTATTTGGTGGAGTTCCTACCAAAGCTGCAAAAGATCATCAAAAAATATAAACTACTGGCGACCGTAGCTGGCCACATGGGCGATGGTAACTTCCACGTAATTCCCTTAATGAAAATTGAAGACCCGCGCGAGCGTGCCAAGTTGGAGCCGGCGATGCGGGAAGTCAATAATCTGGTTCTGAGTTATGGCGGCAGTCTGTCGGGCGAGCATAACGATGGCATGATCCGCGGCCCTTGGCTCGAGCAGATGTACGGCCACCACATAGTTGATCTCTTTCGCGAGACCAAAACCATCTTTGATCCGGCTAATATTTTCAATCCGCACAAAAAGACTGATGCAACATGGCATTTTTCGATGAGCCACATTCGCGAAAAATTCTAGCGTTGTGATTTTACGGATTTCTTAGCACCGGCTTGGCCTCGGAGTTATTATAGAAGTTGAAATGGGACTGACCTTAATTGTCGGGCCGATGAAAAGCGGCAAGAGTTTGGAACTGATTGCCCGAGTGGCTCCTTATGAGTTCGCCGAAAAGCGGGTGCTGTACGTTCAGACTAAAAAAGATGTCCGCGACAAAGGTATCACTTCGCGTATGGGCGTCAATACCAAAGCTTTGGCGGTCAAATCCTTGAACGAGATCAAGAATGGCTTCGATGTTATTGGTATTGACGAGATTCACATGTTTGACGAGGCCGATATCAAGTTCGTCAAAAAGTGGTTGGAAGAAGGCAAAGAGGTCTACGCCAGCGGATTGGATCTTGATTATAGCGCAACGCTGACGCCGATGGTGCGCAAAATTCTGGAACTCAAGCCGGAGCGAATTATCAGCAAAGTGGCCGTCTGCGAAGTTTGCCACGACTATAGCGCGCAGTTTACGCAAATTCTACATAAGGGGGAGCCGGTACTGTCCGGCCTCCCGCATATCGTTCCAGAGGACGGCACGTACGTGTACGAACCTCGCTGCCGCAAGTGCTACGTGCACGCCTAGACGGGTGTTTGAAACAAATTTTATACTGATGATCTAGGGCAGTTTCAACCAAGGGAGCTTGATGCGCCATTTTTGACCGGCATCGGAGAACAAAAAGCCGAGTAAGGCCAGGATATAGATGATGTGCTCGTCAACTCCGGGCGCGTCAGCCGGCCATAGCAACGAACTCCACATCAGCGCTAGCAAAGCGATCCCTGCAAAAGATGCTGATTTTATCCATGTCCCAAAAAACAAGCCGACACCGATGAACAGCAGCCCCAGCATAAAAGCCCAGTCTACTAAAGCCCGGCCAGCCAGGTGGTGATAGAAACTAGCGAATGGTCCGGTCGTAGCGTGGCCAAGGAAACCGGCCGTCGGCGATCCGCCGTGTATCCATGCTTGCTTGCAACCAACAGCTAGGCCTTTGCAGGTAGCAAATTTCAGGCCAAATAACTTATCAAAAAAGGCCCACAAGAAGATGTAGCCCAGGCCGATTCGCAGCAGTGACCAAGCGTACGGGCCTTTAGTTGTTATTTTTGCCATTTCTAATGTCTCCAACTTTAAAAGCTTATGGTTATAAATATATTCTCAGAAGAGGTCCTTAGCAAGCTAGGCTATAATAAGCATTAATGGATTCCGTAGTACTGGCTGCTCGATCATTGGTCGCTGATACCCTGGCTTTTCACTTATTCTTCGTGCTCTTTGGGGTCGGGCTGCCGATAATGATCGCCTCGCTGGAGGGCTGGAGTATTTTTAAAAAGAGCCCTCGGGCAAGACTGATAGCTAGGAGCTGGAGCCGGGCTTTAGTAATTTTATTTATCGCCGGGGCAATTTCCGGCACGATTGTCAGCCTGCAGTTCAACTTGATTTGGCCCAACTTTACTACTCTCGCTGGTAAGGTGGTGGGCGTTAGTTTCGCGCTAGAGGGCTTTGCCTTTTTAATCGAGACTCTTTTCTTGACGATCTATATGCTTAGTTGGGATCGTTTTAAGCCAATCTGGCATTGGCTGATTGGTTGCCTGGTAGCGTTGTCGGCTCTAACCTCAGCTTTCTTCATCACCACCGTTAACGCTTGGATGAACACGCCCCGCGGTTTTAAGTTGGACGCCCACGGCAACCCGATTGATATCAACACTCGCGCAGCGGTTTTTAGTCCAGCGGCTAAAACGGAGATCACTCACTCGGTATTGGCTTATTTATTCACGGCAACACTTTGTTTATTGGCGGTCTATGCTTGGATGCTATGGCGTCGTCGTCTAGGCCCTGCGGCTAAGGCCAATGCTAAGCGCCTGATGTTTGGTTTGGCTGCTGTCGCCACGGTGCTTGGCCTGGCGGTGGGCCTGGCTGGCGACCAGTCTGGCAAGTTCGATGCCAAGTACGAGCCATATAAGCTAGCAGCCGCCGAGGGATTGCAGAACACTACCTCCGGCGCGCCGCTATTGGTTGGCGGTATTGTCCAGGGCAGTCAGGTCAAAGACGCTATACGCCTGCCAAAGCTGCTGAGCTTCCTTGCGACCGGTCATTTTAACGGCACAGTTCAGGGTATTAATGCGGCGCCGGCTGACCAGCGGCCGCCGGTTACAGTTCACTACTTCTTTGATGCTATGGTAGCAATCGGCACTGTAACGGTCCTTATACCCCTGGCCTATCTTGTAGCTCGTTGGCGCGGCTGGGCGTGGTCGCATTCCAAATGGCTGCTTGGCGGGTTAGTGGCCTGTGCGATCTTGGGGATTTTGGGTTGCGAGTTTGGCTGGATGCTAACCGAATTCGGGCGCCAGCCATTCGCTATTCGCGGTGTTATGCGGGTCTCGGATGCTGCTACTCGCTCCCGCTCAGCCATCGCTTTCGCGGAGTTCTTCCCGTTTGTCTACCTAACTCTCTTTGGCTTAACAATATTTGGCTTAAAACGCGGGGCTAAGTTCCAGGAGGCGCTCGAATGACCATCGTCGACTTCTCAGTTGTTCTAATCGGAGCGCTGTTTGGAATCTATGCAGTCTGTGCATCCGTCGAGTGCGGCATCGTTTTGAAGATGCTAACCCCTGGACATGCCAGCCGTAAGTTATTTACGCCGCTTTGGGAAGTTACGAATGTTTTTCTGGTGTTCGGCTTTACCGCGATGGCTATGCTCTTTAACGGGGCTATAAATAGCATCAGCCACGCTCTTACCACTACCCTCGCCGTAGCTTTAGTCAGCCTGCTGGTACGAGCCTGCGTGGCCTTAGCCATTTTTTATATTTGGCCCGAAGACGAGCTACCAAGTTGGTTGACCTGGCTGCTGGCGGCTACCACGTTCTTGGTGCCGTTAAGTTTTGCCGCTGCCGGTATCTACCTGTTGAGCGGGCAGCTATTCTGGAGCAGTTGGTTGGGTTGGGTTCTCGAGCTATCGACACTTTTAGGCCTAGCAGCTACGGGCCTATTGTTTGTTAACCGTCGTTCAGGCGATAAACCTAGGGCGTTCGGTGAGGCAGTAGCTGGACTCTGGTTATTGTCGCTTGGCTGCGTGTTGCCACTGGTCAGTCTGCATACTAACGACCGCCTACAACACTGGCCGCTTCTCGCGCTAGTCATCTCATCCGGGATAACCCTAGCGGCGCTTCTGGCTCGATACGTTGAGCTGCGCCGACTGAAGCTATGGTTCTTCGCGGCGCTGCTAGTCTTTCTAACGCCGATTCTTTTAGGCCTAGCTAATCGGCCGGATTTGATAGCCGGAAAGCTTAGTCTAGCCAGCGCTTATGGAGCCCAGGCTTACGGTTCAGCAATTGTAATAGGCTTGGTTGTAATGTTGCCTCTGATAGTTTTGGGCGGCTGGTTGTTCTGGAAGTTATTTAGCGTGCAAGATTCGTCAAAGACTTAGCCCAAAAAATTAACCAGGCACCGAACATCAGCATTTGGACCTCTTGGGAATAGCCAGCACTGGTGCTACCACTGTAACTGCCTTTGGCGGACTCGGCAAAGAGGAAGATAAAAAATATCAAAGTAGCTAGAAGGGTCGGGAAAGCCGCTAGCGTGATCCTTCGTTGCAAACGGTAATAGATTAGACTCAGGATTGGCAGTGCTAAGAAGCAAACGCCGATAATTGTGCTGCTGATGGCGTGTGTGGGTATTGAAAAGCCATGCAGCCCAAGGTGCACGGGCGAATCACAGGCACGGTCCAGGGTACCAGAACAAGGCAGTGGCATAAAGGCATCAGCGATATTGGCGGCGCCAAGCAGGACCGAGGAGCCGACTAGCCAACGTCCGCTACGACGTTTAAGGTCGAGTCGGTCCTTTAGTGAATAAGCTAGGACTAAGATCATGATGCCGGCGGCTATATCTAAGCTCTGGAAAAGCCAATGAGCTGGCTGATCAGGGCTGGAAAGCTCGCTGATGGAGCCGCCCTTTTTTATTAACTCCCAGTTAAAAGCCAAGCCCAACAACCAGTTATTGAAAAGGATCATAGCCAGCGACGCTAGGGCTAAGCGGCTACGGGAAAATCGTCTTAAAACGTCGATCATTCTCCGTATAATAACATCAGCACTATGAACAAGCGTGCCTATGAAGCTAGCACAGTCCGCGACGCAATTGCGGGCGCTACTTTTCTAACTGGACTGCTGACGCTCGGTACTACCCTTGAGGCTCTAGCCCACACTCATAATGCGCGGCTAATACTAGGAGACGCTCACCCAACGGTCATTGCGGGGCTGAGTCTGATTTATCTGGCCACGTTGCTTAGACGTGGTAAATACAATGCCTGGCTGATCAGCGTTGGGTTATATATGTATTTGGCTGTTCGTAACTTCTGGCATTTTGTTTTAAGCACCGATCGTCTAGATAGGCCCTGGGCTGTTATTTTGAACCTGAGCCTGCCCACGCTGACACTTCTGGCCCTGGCCATTTATAGAGACCGGTTTAGAGTCAAAAGCGGACTAGCGAGCTTTGCCCTGGCAGCCCGCCGAGCAGTGCTTGTTCTAGTGGTAACCTTTCTATACGGAGTCACTGGCTTTCAGCTGCTTGATCACCACGACTTTCATGAGGAGATTTCCCTGCCTACGTCTATCCATTACACTATCGACCAGTTCGGACTGACCACTAAAGAGAAACCTATAGCCCACACACGACGAGCCGTCGTATTCGTTGACTCCCTGGCCGTAGTAAGTGTTACATCGTTGGTCTATACGGCAGCAGCACTCTTCTCCCCAATCCGTTTTCGCCTGCACCGTAGCCAGACTGATATCGAGGCGGCTAGACGCATCATGAAAATATACTCCACAACCAGCGAGGACTTCTTCAAGTTGTGGCCGCCGGACAAAGCCTACTTCTTTAACTCATCGCGGACGGCCTGTATTGCCTATAAGGCCGCCCATGGTACAGCTCTAGCGGTCGGTGATCCGGTCGGACCGCCGGCGGAGTTAGAAGGTTTAATCGGCGACTTCATCGACTATTGTTACGTTAACGGTTGGTCGCCTGCCTTTATTCATACCGAAGGTAGGTTGTCGAATCTCTACCAAAGCTATGGTTTTGAAATGCAGAAAATCGGCGAAGAGCCAATTGTCGATACTGAGAAATTTGTTGAGATCACGGCCAAGGATAAGTACTTTCGACATATTAACAATAAATTCTCCAAGGCCGGCTTTAGCGTGGAGCTCCTCGCACCGCCACATTCTGATGAGACTTTGGTCAGGCTGAAACAAATATCGGATGATTGGCTGAGCGTACCGGGTAGAGCTGAACGCGGTTTCATGCTCGGATTCTTTACGCCTGAGTACATGCAGCTTTGCCAACTAGTCTGTGTCCGCGACTCTGCTGGCCAGATCCAGGCTTTTGTTAACCGTGTCCCGGGACCGAAGCCCGGTGAGGCAAACTTTGATTTTTTGCGAAGCGCCGAAAGCGCCCCAGGCAACATTAACGATTACGTAATGATGAACTTCATTAATGAGCTCTATAGACAGTCAGTACCATGCCTGAACATGGGTCTTAGCCCCTTATCTGGACTGAACACCAGCGGCGGGAGCGATTCGGCAACTATCGCCGGTCTTCTAAAGCTAGTTTACGCTGCCGCCGGACGGTTCTATTCCTTCCAGGGCTTAAGGCGCTTCAAGGACAAGTACGCTCCAAGCTGGGAGCCGCGCTACATTGTCTATAAGGGCGGCGTTGCTGGTTTCGGTAAAACCATGAATGCTCTGCTCAGAGCAATGAACCTTTAGTTTTGGCTCAGGCTGGCTAAGGCTGTGTCGATCTGGCTGAAGTCATCCAAGCCGGCGGCAGGTATTAAAGCGGATTCGCCGTTGTAAGTTGTGTAAGAAGCGAGGTAGTTTTTGCTCCCCAATGCTCGCAGGTTGAGCGACTGAAGGCTCGAGCTGGGAACGCTTCTGAACAAGCTGAGCAGTGGTCGGGCCTCTGAGACGTTCACATCAGTCTTTATGTTGGTGCCGACGGCCGAAAAAAGCTTGCCGTTCTTGAGCGGATTGAGCACCAGCGTCCAACTGAGTTTTTGCTGGATAGCCGCCAATACTTGTCGCTGATGTTGGGTTCGGTCAAAATCGGCTTGAGGGAAACCATATGATTCGGGAGAATCGCCACGGGCTCGAGTCAGGTTCAGAGCCGTTTGGCCGTCAAGCGTCTGTGGGCCATTGGCCAGTTTTAGAGGACCGCCATCAACCGGACTGATATTCGGATCGTAGAGTCCGCGCGGATCCGGGCTCTGGATATTGACCACAATTCCGTCCAAACCGTTAACAATGCCCCTAACGGCGGCATAATCAAACAGCGCGTAATAATTAATCGGGGTGTTGAAGTCGTTGGCTACAACCTGCTCCAGTAGGTTCATTCCCCCATCCTGATAAGCTTCGTTAATCTTGGCATGGCCAAAGCCCGGGATATCCACGTATAGGTCGCGCGGTACACTGAGCATATAGCCGGTGTGCTTGGTGGTGCTCAAACTCAGCAAAATGATTGAGTCAGTCAAATTTGCCCCGGAGTGCCCAGGATCGTCTGCCGAGTAGCCGACCAGCAGCACATTAACTCGGCCAGAGGAGCTCTTAAGGGTAGTGGGTGTTAGAGCGCTAAAAATATTGCCAGAGCCAAAAGTCTTTTGAGCCGCCCGAGATATATTGATTGTATCCCAGCCGCCAATGAAAATAATGACCGCCAGAAGAGCTAAGACGAGTCCGAGTAGACTTCTTTTAATAACTTGGCGTCTAGTTAGCCGGGGCTTGATAACAGGCTGGTCTGCGGCTTTGGCTCCAGAACCGACTGATTCTGGTCGGTAAGTAGCCATAGTTCTACCGGTCTCGAACTTGTGTATGTCTTTTTTGTCAGCCATTGCCTTAACTATTATGCAGACGGCAAGAAGATTGTGAAAGCGGAGCCCTTACCAACCGTTGTTTTGACTTCTATGTGGCCTCCATGCAGCTCCGTAATTTTTTTAGCTAACGCCAAGCCTAAGCCATAGCCGTTGGTTCGTTCTTTACTGCGGCTAGCATCGGCGCGGTAAAATCGATCAAAAATATGTGGCAGATCCACTTTGGCAATTCCCGGTCCTTCGTCGCTGACTCTGGCGTACACCTGCTTACCATTACCGCCTGAGCTAATAGTGATGGTTGACCTTGCCGGACTATACTTGACGGCGTTATCGATCAAGATAGCAACCAGATCAGCTAGACTCTGTTGGTCGGCCTTAGCCTGTGCATCGTTTAGCGCTTGGACGAATTTGATTTTCTTAGCAGCTGCAATCTTTGCAAAACGAGCCTGGGCAGCTTCGGCAGCTAGTTTAAGTGAAGCTACGGACTCAATATTTAAAGGTTCGCTCTGGCTGGCCAGTCTTAGCAAGCCCTCGCTCAGGCCTTGAAGCTTAGAAACCTCTTCGAGGTTACTCTCAAGCAACTTGACCGCCTCGGCTTTGGATATCTTGGAATCACGCAACGCTACTTCGATCTCAGTCTTCATGGCGGCTAGTGGGGTTCTCAGCTCGTGGCTAGCGTCGGCTGCAAAGCGCTTTTGCGATTCCAGAGCGTCCTCAATTGGTGACAGAGTGCGTCTAGCCAAAGCGTAACTGGCGGCACCGCCAACAGCTGCTACGAAAATATTCAAAAGAACTAGACTATTGCGTAAATGTTGCAAATCATCCGACAGCTGGTTTTGCCGGAGCTTGCCGTAATAAACGGTCTCGCCGGGCCCTAGAAAATTAGAAAAATAGCCGACCTGCCGGTCATTATTGCGAGCTAAGTCATCACGCGAGACGCCGTAGATTACCAGGCTGAAGCTAGCCGATATGGCCAGAATTATAGCCAGATACCAAAGCGCCAACTTCAGAGCGGCAGACTGAAACATCTTAGGCGGAAACCTTCCCTAGCTTGTAGCCAAAACCCCGAACTGTGTTAATGAGCGATGGCGATTTTTTGAACGGCCGGTCGATCTTGGCTCGCAAATAGCCGATGTAGACCTCTACCGTGTTTGGCAGAATATCGGCGTCGAAATCCCAAACGTGCGAGATAATAGTGTCCTTTGATAGTACGCGCCCGCAGTTGCGCATCAGGTACTCCAGCAAAGCGAACTCCTTAGCGCTCAGGTTTATAATTTGCCCGTCCCTCTTGACTTCGTAACTCAGCGTATCAAGTGACAGGTCGGCTACTTTAAGGATGTTAGGTTCGGCTTTCTGTGGTCGCCGTAACAAGGCGCGGATGCGGGCCAGCAACTCTTCAAATGAAAAGGGCTTAATAAGATAATCATCGGCTCCGGCGTTTAGGCCTTCAACTCGGTCCTGGATTTGGTCTTTGGCTGTCAGCAGCAGGATCGGTGTGTGGATGCCGTCGGCCCGGAGCTTACGGCAGATTTCTGAGCCGTCCATAGTGCCGGGCAGCATCCGGTCGATAATCATCACATCATAGCTTTGGCTGAGGGCCGCACCCAAACCACTATCAGCATCGTATTCGACGTCTACAGCATATTTTTCTTGGGTCAGGCCTTTTTTTAGGGCACCAGCAATCTTATGCTCATCCTCTATGACCAGCAATCTCATATCTCTATTTTACTGCAAATAAACTGAGGGCAAGCTTAAGCGAGCTATTAGACCATGAGCTACAATAGGTGTGATGACCAAGGTGAGGGTTCGAGATAATTTAATGCAGGCTGTCGGAATCATCGGTACCCTGACTTGCCTTGGCGTGTTTATTCATACGCCAAGTTTTCCAACCCCTGATAAACTGGTCGTTTTTTTGACCTTTGTCTTTATGATCTTTAAGCAGGCCATCGAGATGCTTAAGCGGCTACTGCCCTTCGTAGTATTGCTACTGGTCTATGAGTCGTTTAGGGGCATCGCCCATCAGCTGAACAGTCACGTCAACTATACCCTGGCGCCCCATATTGACCGCTTGTTGTTCGGCAAATTACCGACAGACTATCTACAACAGTGGCTATGGCGCGGGCATACCAGCTGGTATGACATCGCTTTCTATATACCCTATATGCTGTTTTTTGTGATGCCGCTGGGGCTAGCATTGCTGGTTTGGAAGACTCACCCTAAGCTCTATTGGCGAGTAGTTTGCACTTATCTGGCGGTTTTTTTCTCGGCTTTTCTGACCTTTTTGATCTTTCCTACGGCGCCGCCGTGGCTGGCTGTCCAGAATCACTACATCGAACCAGTCGCTAGAATATCCAGCAGCGTTTGGGCCAGTCTGGGGATCCACAACTTCCCCTCGCTTTATAGTCATATTGCCCCAAATCCGGTGGCGGCCGTGCCAAGTTTGCACGCGGCTTGCGCCACGCTCTTATCCCTGTTCATCTTCAAAATTTATGGCAGGCGTTGGGGGTTGGTTTCGCTGATTTACCCAGCCTTGATATACGTTGGGGTCGTCTATGAAGGCGAGCATTACGCTTTTGATGTTTTAGCAGGTATCGTTTACGCCTTGGTTTTTTACTGGGTTGTACCTCCTGCCATGGCCCGCATAAAAAACTTTTTAAAAAAAACGCTGGCCAAGTCTTCAGACTAGACTCAGCTAATACGGTTTAGAATGTATGCAGATGATTAGCCGTTTAACGGGAGGCTTTGGGTTGTCGCAATTAAGTCACATTGATGATTTGCTGAGGCACCATTCAGTTGCCCAGCCGTCGAAGCCAGCCGTAATTTTTGGGGACTCCCAGCTGTCTTACAGCCGGCTAGAGACTCTGGTAGAGGCAGGCGCTGTCACGCTCAGTTCTCGGCTTGGCAACTCCCGCCAAAAAGTTGTCGGGCTTCTAATGCCTAACAGCTTAGACTATGTTGTGGCTTATCTCTCGATAGTCCGATCGGGCCACATAGCTCTACCGATAGACGTGATCTATAAGCCGCTGGAGCTTGAGGCTATTGCCGGGCAAATGAAACCCGAGTTAATCTTGACTGATTTAAACGGAAAAAAACGCCTTGAGGCGCTCAGTTTTCCGGTACTGACAGCTGACCAATTGGCTGCGCCGTCAAGTGGCGAGACCAAATTTCTACGGCTGCCCGCTGATCGGCAGATCGCTAGCCTCCTATTCACATCTGGAACGACTGGCCAGCCAAAAGCGGCGCCCTACACACACGCCAACCACCTCTGGAACATCAAGGTTTGTTCGCAGGTATGGGACTGGACGGCTGCCGACAGCTTGCTGATCTCGCTAAGGCTGAGTCACTGGTATGGTTTAGTTATGGGGCTGTCCGGAGCCCTATACCACGGGAATACTCTTTATCTCCAGGACAAATTCGATGCCGTCTCTACCCTTGAAGAGCTGGCCAGCGGACGGATTAGTCACTTTACGCACACCCCCTACGCCTATGCCAAGATGTTGGAGCGCCCGGGCGAGTTCGATATATCGGCTGTTAGGCTGCTGATTTCCGGCTCCGCGCCGCTACCTCCGAGTATCTGGGACGGCTTTAAAAAACGCTTTGGCAAAGAAATTATTGAATGTTATGGTTCCAGCGAGACAGGCCGGATCGTGGCTAACACAGTTGACGATCGGCAGCCCGGTTCGGCTGGTTTGGTATTGCCGGAGGTAGATTTAAAGATTAACCCACATGGCGAAGTTTTGGTGAAATCTCCAGGCGTTTTTCCTGGGTACTGGAAAAACGCTTCAGCGACTAAAGCAGCTATGGGTCCCGGCGGGTGGTGGCGCACAGGTGATCTGGGCGAGCTTAACGGCCAGCGACTATATTTACGGGGTCGTCGTCACGAGACTATTAGGCGGTATGGTTACATGATCTCTCCGCGCGATATAGAGTGGGCTATGCATCAATGTACGGAGGTTGATGAGATCCACGTGCTTGGCCGTTCGGTACCAAATAGCCCCGACGATGAATTGATCTACTTTGTAGTTCCGAAAGGCCGCCAAACTCAAATCCACGATTTTTACCAGGCTAACCTGCCTTCTGTCTGGCGCCCCGACGAAGTTATATTTTTAGATCAACTGCCGCGGACTCATAACGGCAAGGTTTCCATTGCCACACTTAAAGCAATGCTAAAATAATGGTTAAGTTGAAACTCGACCAGGACATAACTCTAGCGGCTCAGCCCGGCTCGCAGCGAATTCGAGCTTTTGATGTCATTCGGGGCTATTTTCTGGTGGTTATATTGATAGACCACATCGAGCTATACCCTAATGGCTGGGATTTGTTCACCGGTCGCGGCCGGCTACTGGTTTCGGCGGCTGAAGGCTTCTTTTTTATGTCTGGCCTACTGGTCGGACTGGTTTATCGCCGGCGTATAGCCCAAGGCATTAAATTCATATTCGCCAAGATGTGGCGGCGGGCAGCCGAGCTCTACATCGCTTCGGTATTTTTTACATTGCTCTACACGGCGGCTGCCGTCTTTTTGAACCACCCCTCAATCAAGGACGGCCTGTACACCATTATCAATTGGCCTCACATCATCAAGGAGACGTTGCTTATGCGCTACGGCTACGGATGGGCCGACTTTTTGGATCGCTTTGCCATCTTGATGTTCATGGCACCGTTTGGCTTCTATATGCTAATCAAACGTAAGTGGTGGCTGTTACTGGGCGCTAGCCTGATAGCTTGGGCTCTGCGGGGCAACAGCTTTACGCTTAGCTGGCAAATAATCTTTACATTAGGGATGTTGGTTGGCTATCATTGGCACGAATTGACGGCTCGCTGGCAGGCCGTATCAAGGCCTCTGCGGAGCCGCATTAAACGGGTTGTTGTGGTAGCAGCGCTGGTCACATTCCTCGTCAGCTATGCCAGCGTTTACATACTGTCGCTATTGAATGAAAAATGGTCTCAACTTCCGGGTTGGGGTCAGAGCTTCACCGGACATTGGAACTCTGCTAACGCCTGGGTATGGCAATATAGTCAAAAGTGGACAATGGGCCCGCTCCGGATTGTTCTATTCATGTTGTGGTTTGGGGCGCTGTTCATGGTCGTCAGGCGCTACGAGAAACAAATCGCCAAGTACAGCCATGGTCTCATTGAGCTGCTAGGCCGCAACAGTCTGTTTGTTTATATTGCCCATTCAATGATAGTTTTCATCTTCAAACTACTGTTACCGACAAATACAAACTTTGTTGAGAACTTTTTGATAACTGGCGCCGCACTCTTTTGCTTGGTCGCAGTTACAATTGCGTACAAAAAATTACAGCCTTCAATCAATCTGCGGCCGAGGCGTCCGGATTCGCTGCGTACGTTAATTGGAAGTGTAAAAGTCTAGCGATCTTTGCCAGATCTGTGGCCGTTGGGCGACTAAGCCGTGCGTGCCGCTGGCGTAAGTGAAGTAGGAGTGATCCTTTTTTAGCTCGTTTAATCGTCCATTCAGCTCGGCCGAAAATTTTGGAGGTACAATTTTATCTGCTTCGCCCACGTGGATTTGGAATTTGGTTTTTGTGTAGGCCAGATAGTTTATTGGCGAAGCCTTCTCCCAAAAGCCGGGGTTAGATAGCGGTGTTCCCTCATTGTTTATGACATCGGCCTTGACGGCCGCAGCTTGCCCGTTGGCCATATCAGAAATAGCGTGGTAGTCGGCAAACATTTCCTCCAAGCTGCCTACCGGGCCAGATAGCAGAACCGTTTTCTTGATATAGGGCGATACGACAGCCGCTCGAAGAGCGATGTAGGCCCCCATGCTATGCCCCCACAAATCGATGTTGTTCTCATCTAGGTAGTGAGTCTGACGAATAGATGCGATCAGGCTCAGCACGTCCGTGTTGTAGCCCATCGAATAGTAGGCTCCATCGGCCGTTCCTTCCAACACACTTAGGCCTTGGCCGCGAAAATCCGGCTTAATCACCACGAAATTGTGCTTGCTGTAGAATTCCATATCAGACAGATAGGCATCGGTTGTGGAATAGCTTTGAGGGTTGGCAAAGCCGTGACACAAAACTATAACTGGGTAGCCAGCCTTCGGTGCCTTGGACGATGGTGTAGTCATCATGGCGTACTCTTGCAAGCCGTCTTTAGGAACGTTGAAGCTCACTATTTGGCGCTTAATCCCCCGATCTGGCTGAAGATTCTTGGCAACGCTCAGAGCGGTGTTGGAATAAACAACTCGTCGGGCTTGAGATAGGTCCAGGCTTTTGTACCAATTCGGTTGGACGCCGTGCGACAGGGTCGTTTCATGGTTGTCTTCCCAGTACGAGTCTATGGCCAGCCAGGTTAAGCTTAATCCTACTGTTAAGAGTGCAAGAACGACTACTAGCTCAGCCCTGGCTAGCTTTCTCACCGGGTGCCACCAGTGCTTTAACGTTAAAATTTTCACTTCTTTATAATACATCGCGCCCTAGCGTCTGAGGAACTGGTCTCAGAATGCTTTGAACTCATAATTCGGGTGGCCCGAGAATTATATGACGATCCAAGCAAGAGCAGCCTTTAAAGACTAAGACTTTCATGGCGCGAAGCTATATAATTACATCTGTTGAATCAGTGGGGAGTGGCCAAGTGGTAAGGCACCAGGTTTTGGTCCTGGCATTCGGGGGTTCGAATCCCTCCTCCCCAGCCAGATGCAGCACCAACATGGGTGGACCCACCCGACTATTTGTATCTGTAAGTAGACTGCTACAATATCGCTATGGAGGACAGACCTTGTACCTATCGAGTATCCACTAAAGCCGTCATTAAAAACGGAGATGGCAAGATATTGTTAATGCGAGAAAGGGATGGTCAGTGGGAGTTGCCTGGCGGCGGCCTAGACCATGGCGAAGATCCAAGAGATGCTCTAAGGCGTGAGATATCCGAAGAAATTGGCTGCAAGGCTGACTGGATAAGTGACCAGCCAATAGCGTTTTGGTCTATTCGTAAAGAGGTCGGATCTCCCGAGCTAAAATGGTTTGCATTCGTAGCCTATGAAGTTAAAATAACCGGCGAATTAAAGTTAAATAAAGACGAAACCGAGGGGATGGAAGTCGTAGAAGACGCTGGATATTTCTCACCGGAAGAAGCCAAAACTCTAAAACTACACGACAACGTTAAGCCCTTCTTTGCGTACTAGACCCAAATGCTCAGCCAAACTATGATTAAATCTAAAGCGGAAATTGCCCAATTCGTTCAAAACAATCGGCACATGATGGATGTGTTAAGGGTGGCCCGCGCTGCCAACCTATCAGACTGGTTAATTGGCGCGGGTTTTTTGCGCAATACTATCTGGAGTGTCCAGCACGGTTATGAACCCGACTATAACTTCCGAGATATCGATCTAGTCTATTTTGATAAATCAAACGCCACTGAAGCCGCTGACCGTCAGATTTCCCGTAAGTTGCAGCAACAGTATGATGCCGAATGGGAGGTAGTTAACCAGTCTTACGCTCATAAGTATGACAAAGATAAACCGTATGACTCGGCCGTGGATGGCTTAGCCCATTGGATCGAAACAGCTACTTGCGTTGGTGTAACACTGAATGACGACAACCAAGTTAAGGTTTTGGCACCATGGGGCGTGGATGACTTATTAAGTCTCAAAATTAGGCTGGCACCTTGCCTCGAAGGAAATAAGCATTACAAAGAGCAATTTTATAAGCGTATAAGATCAAAGCACTGGCTAGAGCGCTGGCCCAATCTTGTTGTCATTGAGCCAGTGTAAGATAAGGTTCCTGACCGGCATGCTCAGCCACGAGAGAGCCGGACTTTATGTCCGGTTTTTTCGTGGCTGAAGGTAAAGCAACTCAACTGCTTGAGTTGCGGGGAATCGAATGGGCGAAGCCATGTCTGAGTTTGAGCGTAGCGAAAGGCGAAGACGGCGAGCCGGGCCCGCGAGATTTTTCCGTCAGGCAAAATACTTGTGGGTCAAACATCTCTCCTCCCCAGCCAAACTGTACAACAGGAGTCACGACCGAGCTTCCTGACCGCTACTAAATTCCGATAATCAGGTTCTGCGACAGGGGCGATATTTGTTAATTAGGTTAATTTATGATATTATAATCGTAAGTTTCATCGCTGAGAGGTGGTGAAGCAATTGTTCATTGTCTAGTGGAGGGATGCCCCATGAGAGGCTATCTACTGACGTTCATCCTGGTTGCCGCAATGGTGACGGGAACCGCGGGAGCAAGCTCCGCGAAGAAGTCCCTGCACTTCACGCTCGTGAAGGGCAAGCAGGCCAGCAACGTCTGCAACATCGCGACGGGTGACATCGTGAAGGCCAACGGCTCTGGGTTTGCGCCCAACGGCCAATTTGTCACGATCGCGTTCTACCCGACCAGCTCGCGGTTCCATGGAGGGATCTACACCTACCTCCAGAACCACGGTGTCGGTCAAGCCTCGGCAACTGGCACCACGCCCCGCTGGTCGTGGAACTGCACGAAAGGCGCGGACAATCGACCCGATCCGGTCGGTACCTACCGGCTGATCATCGTCGACGTCCAGACCGCACAAGTCTGGGGTGGCTACATCAAGGTCATCAACAAGTAGTCACGGCGCGGCCGTTCTGGAAACCGAGCACACGGGGATGGATGTAGCTAGTGCTACGCAAAGGTCGAGTCAAAGTCTGACTCCCGGAGCGTAGCATTAGCGCATCCTCCCCAGAATCACATTTTATAAAGAACTTTTTACCTACCTATTCACATTTGTCTTAGTGTTTGCGTCTTGGCCTGGCGGTCCGCCGTATATTTACTAGGGTGCTTTTTTATTCTTCGTCAGTGAAAACTACTAGACGCTGGGGATAGCTGCCATTAGCTTGATTCCAAATGCCTTCGCAGGTAACTAAGTTTAGATGAGCCAGCCCATCCGAAGAAGTAAAAACAGTGGTGGCATCAGCGTCCCGATCAAAGGACCTGACCGATCTAACTACAAACGAGAGGGTCTCGTCCCGGTCATTGATAATATATACCTGGTCGCCGCTACTGAGTTTGTCTAGGTTGTAGAAAACAAAAGGCACCCCATTCTTGATACCGAAATGGCCGCCTATAACGGCACTTCCTTCCTGACCGGGATGAGGTCCGGCGGAAAACCAGGCCACATTCACAGAATTTTCTGGCACATCCATTCTGCCGTCAGGTGTAATGACTGCGTCTTCGATCGCCGAATCCACACCAATAGATGGAATCTTAAGGCGAACAGGAAGTCCTTGGGGCACACCGCCGGGAGTCCGGAGGCTAGAATACGCAACCTGGCCTTTAGTTGACCCAACTGACGGGAATTTGGCTACCGGAAATTTCCAGCCAAACGACCCACTGGCAGAGCCTGCCGCTTTATGCGATTTGAGTTGAGGCAGCAATACTAAACATAATCCGACTCCCACAACCGCCACTAAGAACATTACAGCCGAGGCTGATCTTAATTTGGTGTTTAGCCTCAATCGTTCCCGGAGTTTATCAATGGTAGTCTGTTTTCTTTTGGGCGTTGCCATTATTTACCCATTTCTCTGGCGAATTGACTTCGTCTTTCATAACGGATGAGGTAATAGAACGTTTCTTTCTCTTTTAACATATGCCCACCTAGCAAAATGTATTACATATAGAAGTAATAATAACATAGGAAAAAACCCGCGTAATTGCGCCGCTAGTATTAGAGTAATCCCAGACTGACGTGCCCAGCCAAATGCAGCGTAACGGATATAGACACACATCCCTCAGTACAACCTAAAGAACCTGTAAAACTTCTTCGCCCCTATAGTTCAGCTCGAGCCCCGTTTGGTTGAAGCACCACGCCTGCATCCTAAAGGTAATCTTTTGTTATTATATGGTTATGTCAGCAGAGACTGCGCCAAGCATGGCAGAGCTAACCTCTGACCCCGACAAGATTCAGTACCTATCGTCTAGCCATTTCATTGTCAGCGAGGTCAATCGGCTCCTATTGGAGCAGAGGTCAGAAGTTCTAGAACTAGAGTCACAAGAAGAAAACATTAATATGCATCGCGTAGATGCATATAGGGAGAAAATCGGAGCCCCAAAGAAAGAAATTAGGGTACTTTCTGATGATGACTATGAAAAAGCAATTGAGATAGCTAAACAATCAAAGCAAGAATTGACCGATGAACACGGTCAGTGGTTGCCGCTAGAAGATTTAATTATTGTCAAGCGAGGTGAAAACTCTGCAGTTAGCAATGAGTTAACAGAAAGTTTTCTAGTCCATGAAATTGCCCATAGCTCCAGCGCATACAGCCTTATTCACATAAAAGAAGAGGTCAGTCCTAGGCTTTTGAGAAAGGACAAAGTCCATTACAGACCAAATATAGCTAGAGCGGGGTTCGCCACCGTAAAAAAAGAAGAGTATGTAAGCGGCATATTCCTAGAGGAAGGCTATGCGGAGTATGAGCGAGGCCAATATATAGCTAACGAACTTAACAGACCATATGGGTTTTATGAAAACGTCACGATGCAATCTACAGATGTACCCGATGCAAGCATAGCTCTCAAATATTTCTATCCCCCTAATCCAAGTACACCGGAGGCCATAGGGCACCCGAAAGGAGCGACCGCAGCGATAATTTTAGAGCTATTAGTTTCCAAAGATCCTAAGCTGCTAGATTCCATGCGCCATTCCAGAAGCTCTGTGGAGGGACTTCGTGATGTTGCGGCGCGCATTGACAAACTGGTTCCCGGTTTGTATGACAGATTACGAAAAATCGACACCACTTCTTCGAGTTTTAATAATGAGTCCTGGAAATTGGTGGGCGAGGTTCATAGAGCTATCAATGCCACCAAAGATCGATTGGAAACAGCCTAAAAGGTGCTAGACCGACGTGCCCAGCCAAATTATGCTCAGGTGGTTTATAATCAAAACTAAGTTATGCCTAAAACAAAATTCGAGAACCCGGCTGACTATATAGAGCCTCTAGAGCTGAACGGTCTAAGGGGACGCCTTCTGCGCTTGCCGGCTCAAAAAGCCGGGCAACCGGAAATTCTGTTCGTCTACGGCCAACACTCTAGCTTAGAGCGCTGGTGGGGATTGGCCCAGGCGCTAAATAAATTCGGCGGCGTCACGATGCCGGATATGCCCGGTTTTGGCGGAATGACTAGCCTCTACAAAACTGGTAAGCAGGCCGATATTGACAACCTGGCTGACTATCTGGCCGACTTTATAAAGAGCAGACTTGAGCCCGAACAGGTTACGCTGGTGGCCATGAGCTTAGCATTTGCTGTTGCGACCCGGATGTTACAACGCCATCCCGAACTAGTCGGCAGAGTTAATAACTTAGTTAGCATCGTTGGCTTGGCCCACCGGGATGACTTCATCTTTAGCCCGGGGCGAGTTCGTTTTTATAGATTGGCTACTAGACTCTTTTCTTACAAGTGGCCGGCAGCCTTTTTCCAGGGGGCTTTTCTTCAACCCTTTTATCTGCGGCGGGTCTATAGGTATTCTCGGTTTGCCAAAGAAAAATTGGCCGAATTATCCGGCGATGAATTTAGGCGGACGATGGACATGGAGATGGTGCTTTGGAAAATTAACGACTTGCGTACCCAGATGAAGACCAATCACGAGATGTTCGTCCTAGATAATTGCGGCCAGCGCTTAGACTTGCCGGTTTACCACGTTGCCTCTAAACACGATCGTTATTTTGATCACAAACGGATAGAAGACCATTTCAAACAAATATTCTCTAGCGTAGAGGTCTTCTATACCAAGGATCCCAACCACGCCCCGACCATTGTCGCCACTGCTGAGCAAGCGGCTCCCTTTATCCCAGACGATCTGGCTCGGCTACTAACTAAATCTGACGGTTAAGTCGGTATACTGTAGACATATGAGAATTGCCCTTGTTTGTCCCTATCACCTTGGCCGGCCCGGCGGCGTGCTGGACCACGTCAAAGAGCTGCGCAATGAGCTGGTCCGACGTGGACATTACGTCAGAATAATCACGCCGCTGCCCCGTGATTACGAGGGTCCTGTCCCCGACGAATTTATTACGCTTGGTACCTCGATTAACACAAAAGCTTTTGCCGGCACGGCCTGGCAAATGTCGTTCAGTGTCGACAATGACGCCATAGACGAAGTCTTCGAGCGCGAAAAATTTGACGTTTTGCACTTTCACGAACCCTGGATACCGATGTGGAGTCGCCAGTTACTGGCCCGCGCCAAGGCGCCGACGGTCGGCACTATGCACGGTCGTTTTTACGACACTATGACGGCAAAAACTGTCACGCCTTTCGTGAACACCTACATCAAGCCAATTATCAAATATATCGAGGTTTTTACGGCCGTTTCACCAGCTTCAGTTGCTGGCACGCTTAATAGCAAAAATTCCGGCCTGGCTAACCGTGAAGTCACGATTGTGCCGAATGGTATAGACATCGAAAAGTTTAAGCCAAAGCCAGGTTCCTCAAAACCAAAAACCAATCTCAAAACTATTTTGTATGTTGGCCGCCTGGAAGATCGAAAAGGTGTTAAGTATTTGCTTATGGCCTACAACGAATTGCGCCAAAAGCGGTCGGACGTACGGCTAGTGATAGCCGGTACTGGCGTAGACGACAAGAAGTTGATGGCTTACGTCGAAGACAACTCTATCCCGAGAGTTGATTTTCTCGGCTTCGTCAGTGATGAGGAAAAAATAAAATTACTGCACGAAGCAGACGTTTTCTGTTCCGCCGCAGTTTACGGCGAAGCCTTTGGCATTGTGCTGCTGGAAGCCATGGCCGCTGACGTACCGATCGTGGCCGGTGACAACGCCGGCTATTCGAGCGTTATGATCGACAGCGGTGCCTTAAGCTTAGTCAACCCGAAGGACACAGTTGATTTCGCCAGGCGGTTAGAAATTTTCCTGTTCGACGAAAGCGTTCGGACTTTGTGGAAAAAATGGGCCGGAACCTATATTCAAAAATTCACCTTTACTAAAATTGCTGATCAATATGAAAAAGTTTATAAAGAGGCTATAGAACTACATGCCAACAAAGCCAAAGCTAAAAGTCGCTTTAGTCTTCGACGATACTTTAGATAGTAGCGACGGCGTTGCTCAGTACGTCAAAACTGTCGGCGCCTGGCTAGCCGGTCGAGGCCACGAGGTGTGCTACTTAGTTGGCGAAACCAAAATGACCGAGTGGGCCGGCGGACGGGTATATAGCTCATCCAAGAATGTGTCGGTCGGCTTTAATGGGAATGAGCTGAGCATTCCTTTGCGAGCGGATAACCGCCAGCTCAATGCCGCCCTAGCCACCGAGAAGTTTGATGTGTTGCATGTGCAGGCTCCCTTTTCCCCTTTTATGGCCGGCGAAGTTATAAAACGGGCCGGAGATAGCGCTGTAGTAGGGACTTTCCACATTCTGCCTAACGGATGGCTGTCTAGTGCCGGTAGCCGGGTCTTGCGTCTGATAACAATTAGGGCACTGCGCCGCTTTGACGCCTTCAGCGCGGTTAGCCCGCCGGCGGCTCACTTTGCTCATCAGGCCTACGGGATAACATGCGAGATAATTCCTAACACAATTGATGTTGCTCATTTCAAATCGGCTCAATCCCCCCACTCCGGGCGCATAGTGTTTCTAGGAAGGATGGTTAAGCGCAAAGGCTGCGGCCTGCTGATTGAGGCCTTCGCCCAGATTCACGAAAAATTTCCTGAAGCCCACCTGGTTATTGGCGGACGTGGAGCTATGCTTGATCAATTTCAAGCTCAAGCTAAGCATCTCGGTGTCGAATCAAAGGTCGAGTTCAAGGGATATATCGATGAGGCCGACAAGCCCAGCTTCCTGGCCCAGGCTGACATCGCTTGCTTCCCAGCCACTGGCGGCGAGAGTTTTGGCATCGTTTTGATTGAGGCTATGGCCGCCGGCTCAAGAGTCGTTCTAGGGGGCGACAATCCCGGCTATCATAGTGTACTAGGTGAACAGCCCCAACTCCTTTTCGACCCGCGAGACAAGCATGAGCTGGCTGAGCGGCTCGCCTTTATGCTTAGCCATCAAACGGTGGCCGACGGACTTCACGTCTGGCAACAAAATCATGTCAAAGCTTTCGATGTCGAAAAAGTCGGTCCTCAGATAGAAGCTATGTATCGGCAGGCTGTTGCTAAGCGGGCCAAGGCTAAGGCATAATAAAACCAATGAAACCGATGCGCGTTAGCGTCAGTGTTACTAATAAAACTATCCTTCGAATTATCATATGGGCTATTTTGGCTATCCTTGCTTTCCATTTCTTTCATAAAGTCGGCCATATTCTAACTCTCATATTTACTTCTTTCTTCTTGGCCTTGGCTCTCAACCCAGCTGTCGGTTGGATGAGTCGCCGTTTTAAAATCGATAGTCGAGTGCGGGCAACAGCCGCGGCCTATATCGTGGTTGTTGCCGTCATCGCCGGTATAGTCGTGTTGGTGATGCCGCCGCTAGTCAACCAAACCCGCCAGTTCATTAAGGAAGTGCCAACGTCTATCAGCAATTTTCAGAGCAAAGATAATGGGCTAGCTCGGGAGGCCAAGCGCTATCATTTGGATAAAAAACTCCAGAAAGCCGCCAGCGATTTTGCCAACAGCCACGGCAATTTCGGCAGTACCGTGCTTGATACTGGTAAGCGCGTAATCGAAATCGTTGCATCAATCCTAGCCGTGTTGGTCATGACCTTCATGATGCTGGTCGAAGGCCCGTATTGGACAGAAGTAGTCGTCGGCTTAACGCCAGCCAAGGACAAAGAACGCTATAAGAAGATGGCCCAGCGTATGTATAAGGGCGTCAGCGGCTTCGTTAATGGCCAGGTAATAGTTTCGCTACTAGCTGGAGCCTTCGCCTTCATCGCCCTGGAGACTATCAGTCATATCGTCGGTGTTAACGTCAATGCCGCGGCTCTGGCCGGTATCGTGGCTGTCTTCGGTTTAATACCACTATTCGGCAACCCGATGTCTTCGCTTATCGTCATTCTGTTCTGCCTGCTTAACTCGGTCAGCTTGGCCGCTGTCATGTTGGTTTATTTCGTTATTTATTTCTTTGTCGAGAGCCATACTTTCCAGCCCTATATTCAATCGCGTCTCAATAAGCTAACAGCTTTGACGGTCTTCATCGCCGCGCTGTTGGGCATCGGCTATGCCGGCTTCCTTGGTGCCATCATCGCCATCCCGACGGCTAGCGCCATCAAAGTCTTACTAGAAGATTATTTTGAACGAAAAGCTGGGCACAAGCTGCGTGAGCCAGAAGCCGGGCACATAATTTAGACCCGGTACCAAATCGGTCCGCCGTCGGTGTCGTTGACACCGATACCCTGCTCCTCGAGTTGCTTTCTGATCTGGTCGGCCAGATCCCAGTCGCCTTTTTTACGAGCCGACTCTCGCTTACTGACAAGCTTATCGATGGCCGGATCCTTCTCTCGAACATCTAAGCTAAACAATGTCTCAATTTGGCCCATGAGCGATAACCAGGCCTGGGTGGGCTCGGTCTGGGCGCCAAGAGTGGCAATCTGGTCAAATTCCGAGTCCGCTCGCTCAAGGGCTTCCGGGGTGTTCAGATCATTAGTAAGTTCCCGCAAAATATCGCTCTGGCCAGCTGAAATTTCAAAACTTTGCGCCCACTCCGTGTCGGCCGTCTCTCGCCACTGTGCGGCAACTTGGCGCCAATGCTTTAGGCGGTTGGAGGCGTGCTGCAAATTCTGCCAACTAAAATGCGCCTGACTGCGGTAGTGTGACTGTAGAGCAAACAGCCGAAAAGCCAAAGGCTCGAAACCCCTGGCTTTCAGGTCGTCCAGTGTATAGAAGTTATTCAATGATTTACTCATCTTCTGATCATCGACCAGTAGATGCTCGCTGTGAATGAAAAAGCTGGCTAGTATGTCGCCGTCTGCAGCGGTACTCTGGGCAATCTCGTTCTCGTGGTGAGGGAACTTCAGGTCAACTCCGCCAGTATGAATGTCAAACGGCTGCCCCAGCTCATGGGCGCTCATAGCCGAACACTCAATGTGCCAACCTGGCCGGCCGGCCATATCCTTGCCATCTACAGTAAAATCCCAGGCTGGCTCGTCAGGCTTAGCCTTTTTCCATAGCGCGAAGTCATGGGCGTTGTCTTTATCATAGTCATCATTATTAATTCGCGATTCTTCAGTGCTGTCCGCCGTTACTTCTACTAGTTGGCCGTAGGTTTTGCCAGCTGCCTGGTACTTTGATATCGAAAAATAAATACCATCATCAGCTATATAAGCTATTCCTGCATCCAAAAGTTTTTGGATTAGTTTTTGCATTAGCTCAACATTGTCTGTGGCTCTTACGAACTTAATCTCGCGAGTGTTTATACCGACGGCCTCCAGGTCCTTCATAAAAAGCTTTTCGTATTTACCGGTCAATTTTTTTAGTGCTTCTTTAGGGTCGTCATCAGGGAACTCCTGGCGGCTGGCGGCAATAGTCTTATCGTCGACATCGGTGATATTCATAACATGCTCAACCTTGTAACCAGCAGAGCTCAGCACACGGTGCAAAGTGTCGGCGTAAATAAATGAGGCCAGATTGCCGATGTGTGCGCGCTCGTAAACCGTCGGTCCGCAAGTGTAAATCCTGACAGTTTTATCTTTTAACGCTTTGAAGACCTCAATTTTTTTGCCTAGCGAATTGAATAGCCTCAGCTCCATTATTCAGTCTCCAGCTCGTCCAGTAGTTCGATTGCCTTTTTGATGCACTCGCTTTTGACAACCTCAAAAGGTCTGCCGTCTTGAATCTTAAAGCCGGCCGCGTAGGGATGTCCGCCCCCGCCAAAATGTTCGGCCAGTTTGTGGCCAATACCCTTGCCGTAGTTGCAGCGGATTTTGCCCGTGACCTTGCCGTCGCGGTAAACCTTGAAACAGATAGCAATATCGGTACCTTTAGCTAGGCGCATATCGTCGATTACCAGCATCGGCGGGTTATACAGCGGACTGTACTTCTCATTCTCCTCCCAGGGGATGGTCAGAGTCGCAACCTGGTTATCGCCATGAAACTCAACACGCTCCAGAAGCCTGCCTTTATAGTGGATCAGCTCCGGTTCACGGCGCATCGTTTCACGCCGAGCATTCTCGATCTGGGCTAATTTGACGCCGCCTTCGACCAGCTCAGCTATGATGTGGATAGATCGGGCGGAAGTGCCCTCGGAAGTTAATCCCAGGCTATCGCTCAAAATGCCCATGGCCAGTAGCTCTTTAGCTGTCTGGTTTATCGGCCAGTCTGCTTGCTGACATAGCTCGTAGATTAACTCCGCGGTGGCAACAGCTGGCTGAACCAACTCAACATTAGCAAAATCAATAGTCGGGGCGGTGGCATGGTGGTCAATAATTAGGCAAGGCTTGGCGGCTAGCCAACCCCGTTGGCCCTTGGATTCCAACTGTTCAAGAAGTGTCACGCTGCTAGTGTCGACAATGATACTGGCGTCAAATTGGTTGGGGAGTTCGCTGGTTACCCTATCAGAGCCAGGCATGTACTTTAGGTAAGATGGCAAGTCGACCCCGCAATACAGACTAATTTTCTTGCCTAGGTCGCCTAAAACTTGCTCCAAAGCTAAAGCACTGGCTAAGCTATCGGCGTCGGGGTTATCGGCTTGCACTACGACGATATGCTCAGCAGCCTTAACTAGCTTCTGGACTTCATCCGTTTCAGGGTATTTTGTCATTCTTCTTATTGTAACCAGATGCCGCCTGGTCTGCCAGTACGCTTCAGAGGGTCTGGCGGCCTTCAAGAGCCCTGGCTAGGGTAATTTGGTCGGCGTATTCCAGATCAACGCCCACCGGTAAGCCGCGGGCCAGGCGGGATATCTTGAGAGGTCGCTTGCCGACCTGCTGAGTTATTAAAAGCGCCGTGCTCTCGCCTTCTACGCTAGCGTTGGTGGCCAGAATCAATTCCTTAACCTTGTCTTCATCGAGTCTCTTAATCAGCTCCTTGATCTTAAGCTGGTCAGGACCAATACCTTCGATAGGCGAGACTAAGCCGCCCAATACGTGATAAGTCCCATCAAAGCTGTTAGTCTTCTCCAGAGCCACGATATCGAATGGATCAGCTACAACCGCCACTATCTTCTTGTTGCGCCGCGGGTCGCTATACAGCGGGCTGACTCCCTGCCCGGCCTCTATTAAAGCGAAGGTCTTGGGACAATAGCTCAAGTTCTCGTGTAGTCCAACCAAAGCCTCAGACAGCTGCCGCGATTTATCGGGGTTACTTTTTAGCAGATAGTAAGCATAACGCTCAGCTGACCTTGGACCGACGCCGGGCAGCTGTTGCAGGGCTTCTATTAGATCCGCTAACGGACCAGGGATAACCGTGTTCATAGGCTCTATAGACCGAGATCGCCCAGGGCGCCCATCATGGGGCGCATTTTTTCAGCGGCCAGTTGCTGGCTCTTGACGATAGCCTCTTTGATGGCTTCTTCTACCCAGCCCTCTAGCTGGCCAATGTCCTCTAGATCGACAGATTGCGCGTCGATATGAATTTTCTTGATCTTTTGTTCGCCGCTGATCTCGACACGCACCGCGCCTTCACCGGCTTCGGTAGTGATAATTTCTTTTTGCAATTCTTTTTGAAGTTTGCGGGCTCGCATTACAAGTTTAGCTTGGTCAAATTTACTCACGCTGTGGGTGCTCCTTCTTATCTGTTATTTTAACACGTAGCTGGTGCGCGTAGATACAGTGTTTGGCCAGGCCACCAGAGAGTAGCGGATTCCGTATATCAGGCTAAGGGCGCAGACTGACAAGATTAGCACATAGGCGAAGGCCCGCGGTATGGGGTTGCGCGGAAAAATGCTCTGCCATTCAAGTAGTAAATAGCGTAGGCCAGCGGCAACCAGAATCATTATTGGCGCCAGAGCGATGAGCAGGATCGCGGAGTTATTATTGATTCCTGCCGCAATTACACCCAGAGCGATGATCGCCAGTATCCCGTAGGTCTTGGTGCGGGCGCGGCTAAATAAGGCCATAAAACCAAAGACAGCTAGAATGGCTTGAGCAGCGTTAAGCAGAGGCAATCTACCAATCTGTAGGTCTGTGTGGATGCCGCTATGCCAAATTAGGCCAATTGCTGCCCAGGCTATCTGCTTGATGAGCGTCAACGGTTGCGGCCAGGTTGCCGGTATAAACGCTAGTTCTCGTAGCAAGTGCGGCTGCCTTATAAGACCGGCTACCAACGGCGCGATAAGGATCGCAAAGATCAGGGCGCCTAGAAGGCTCAATTTTCGTGGGAAGTAGTCGCGTAGCTGTTTAAGGCCGCTTCGGCTAAAACCATAACCAATGGCCAGTAGCCAAATACCGCCTGGAGCGTAGAGACAAACGGCCGCTAGGGCCGCCATAGCTAAGTAAACTAAGCGGTTGGCCGTCTTGGCCCGGGTTAGCCAAAAATAAAGGGCTGCCAAAGCTAGCGGTGCCAGATACATAATTTCCGGACTTAAACTCCGGCCGGCTAGGATGAATAAAGGGGTGGCGGCTAGTAGCAGCGTGCTCAGCCAAGCCACTAATTTACCGAACCAACTTCGAGCAATTTTATAAAAACAAACAACAAAGATCGTAGCAAAAATCGCTGAGATGCTCCTCAGCCAAAAAAATGACGTCACGTGGAGTTTTGTCAGCAAATAGATCCAGACGCTATGCGGATCGTTCACCGGGTTGTTATACAGCAAGTGGGCGCTAGCAGCTGAGGCCCTGGTCGCCGCTTCACTTGGACCCAGCCCCGCGGTTAGGCTGCCAAGCTTCCAAAAATAAATCCCTATTACAAAGCCAATCGTCGCTAGCGCGACAACTACGTCCCTCTCAAACTCCAGTTTGAGTTTAACCCTAGGTAAGCTCAGCATCTCTAAGAAGCAATTATATCAAAAGCTTATTCGAAAGGTTGATCGTGCCTAGTGTCGAGGTCGCGGAATTTTTGCATTTTTCGGTCGAAATACAGCTCGGCGCTGCCAACTGGGCCGTTACGATGTTTCTTTATAAAGATGTCAGTGATGTTTTGTTTTTGCGTATCTGGGTTGTAGTAATCTTCGCGGTAAAGGAATGCGACAATGTCGGCATCTTGCTCAATAGACCCAGACTCGCGCAGGTCGGCCAGTTGAGGGATTTGCGGACTGCGATTCTCGACGGAGCGGCTCAACTGGCTAGCGGCTACGACCGGCACGTTTAACTCCCGGGCCAGAATCTTAAGGCTGCGGCTTATTTCAGAGATCTCTTGCACCCGATTGGCTACGGAGGCAAAGCGCGATCCGCCGCTCATCAATTGCAGGTAGTCGACCATTATAGCCGCTAGGGGGTGCTGGTGGTGCAGCCGCCGCGCCTTGGTGCGCAAGTCGCTGACGGTAATGCCCGAAGTGTCGTCAATAAAAATCGGTGCTTCGGCCAGGGCACCCATGCCAGCGCTGAGTCTTTCGAAATCTTTGTCATCCAAGCCCTCGCCAGTCCTTAGTTTCCAGGCGTCAACGCCCGCCTCAGCGGCTAGCAGCCTGTCGACCAACTGCTCCTTGCTCATCTCTAGGCTAAAATACAGAACCGCTCCCTCTTTCGCCTTGGTAGCGATGTTGAGGGCCATGTTAAGCATAATGGCCGTTTTGCCCATGGAAGGACGGCCGGCAACAACTATCAAATCCGACCGTTGCAGGCCGGCCAGCATCTTGTCTAGGTCGCGCATGCCAGTCGGGATGCCCCGGATGCCACCCTTGTTGCGATGTAGATCATCTAATCGGTCAAAGCTATCGCCCAGGATCGATTCTAGGCTGGTGATATCTTGCCGGACATGTCGATCACTGACTTCGAACAATCTCGTCTCGGCCTCTTCGATCAGCTCCTGGATAGATTTACTCTCGTCGGAACCAACAGCTGCAATGTCCTCCGACGCACTAATCAGGCGGCGGCGGATAGCCTTGTCGGCTACGATTTCGGCATACTGCTCTAGGTGCGTCGCCGTCGGCACGGTATTGGTCAGTTCTGTCAGGTAGCTGGCGCCGCCAATCATATCCAATTGGCCTTTGGAGCGGAGCTGTTCGCTCAGTGTCAAAATATCAACTGGGCTGCGCTTTTCGTGCAGAGAGCGCATAGATCCAAATATCAGGCGGTGCTTCTCGTCATAAAAATCATCGGCGGTGAGCATATCAGCAATTTTGATAAAAGCATCCCCGTCGATCAGCAAGCTGCCAAGTACGCTGGCTTCGACATCCACATTTTGCGGCGGGCTATCAACTGTAGTTTTGGCCATTTAGGTTACCTTATTTAGGATTCTAGCACCTCGGGCTGACCGAAGATATTGCTTATGTTTTCAAGCGATGGTTCGCTGGCCTTGGCGGCCTTATCGGGTTTAGCCACCTCTTCAATTATGGATTTAACTCCTACGGATTGGCCGGTGACCTCTTCAAAGATTTTGCCGATTAAGTCCTTATTTTTGGCTTGGTTAATTTTCTTCTGATGAAGCGGAAAGCGGAACGACAGAGTTAGGTTATATCCGTCTAAACTCGGCGTGGCTAAGCGCAGGGCTGTATAGAGCGACGCGGCTTGCTTCTTGGTTTTTTCCAAGATCTGCTCCCAGTCCGCTTCGCTAAGTACGCCTGGCTTTGCCTTAGGTGATACGGCTTTTGCGGCGGGCTCCACTATTTCTTCAGCGGGGGCGTCGTCTGGCTCCGGTTCCTCAGCTTCATCTTCAATCACCGGCTCGCTAGTCGCCGGCACCGAGCGGGGCCTCAGGAGGCTGGCTTCCAGGACCGCTATTTCAAAAGCTTCCTCTGGCTGGCTGCTCGCCGGAATCTCAATTAGGGCTTTGAGCAAGGCCGGTATCCAGTCTTCGCCCTGGCCGCTGACAAGTTTTGTTCGCAAACTGCCGGCCAAGATCCGAGCGGTAATTGGAGCGCTGGTTCCCTGCTCGCGAAGTTGGTCAAGGGTTGCTAGCACGGCCTGGCTGTCACCAGCGGTTATTGCCCCAGTTAACTTATCAATTAATTCGGCCGGCGGCAGGCCCAAAAATTGTCGCACGTAAGCTTCGGTGAGTTTTGAGCCCGGGTTGGCCAGTTGATCCAATAGGCCGATGCTGTCGCGGAAGCTGCCCTGGCCGTGTTCGGCGAGCAATTGGAGGGCGGCTGGTTCTGCGTCAATTTTCTCTTTTTTGGCAATTTTCCCAAGGTGCTTTACAGCAGCTGCACTAGCTATCGGTTTGAACTCAAAGCGCTGGGTGCGGCTGATGATCGTCGCCGGCAGCTTATGGGCTTCTGTGGTGGCCAAAATGAATATACAGTGAGCTGGCGGCTCTTCTAGGGTCTTCAGCAGCGCGTTAAAGGCTTCGCGGGTTAGCATATGAACCTCGTCGATGATATAGACCTTGTAGCGAGCCGAAGTCGGGCTGACGTGGACCTTATCGCGTAGCTCTCTGATCTCGTCGATCCGCCGGTTGCTGGCGCCGTCAATCTCTATGATGTCTAGGTGGATGGACTCGTCGCTGTAGGGTAGATCATTAACCTCGTGGGCCAAGATACGTGCCACAGTAGTCTTGCCGACTCCTTTTGGTCCTGTAAACAAATAAGCGTGGCTGATCCGGCCGCTTTTAATAGCGTTTTTTAGGGTCGTCGTGATGTGCTCTTGCCCGATGACCTCGTCAAAATTCCTAGAACGATATTTACGGTATAAAGCCTGCCCCATGTACTTTAATTATACTTTTGACGGGGCATTAAATACGTTGTGTTTTATTACCTGTGGGCTATCTGTGCAAACTACTGTGGATTACCAAAGGTAAAGATTTGAAGAATATTGGACCTTAGTAGCCGGATTTCCTCCAAAACACATGTCTACGTTAGTCTCCATCGGAATCTGGCTCTTGTCGTAATCCGCGCGCGTTCCCTCGCTGCGCATTATCGGTATATTCCCAAGCAAAACTTGGTATCTAAGTGTGCGGGGTCCGCCTGGTCCGCATGGATCGGTGCCAACTCCTACGTATTTGCTAGAAATTGGGATAAAATGACCCAACCCAAAGATAATGAACGGAACCAGTACCAGGGCCCACCCAACTACGAGATGCGGCGTTAGTCTCTTGGCGGCCTTAAGCCGCTTAACTCGTTTAACCATATTGGATTACCAAAAATAAAGATCGGCCTCAGCGGCTACTCTTTTTTGGCCGACACATGCGAGAGCGGTGCTGGGATTGGCCACGCCTCTCCTATAATCATTCAAATTTCCGTCACCGAATCTCCCAATCAAACTGTAATGATAGCTAGTCGTTCCTGCGGGCGCGCCGCTACAGACGTTGACAGTGCCGATGCTCTTCGAGGCTATAGGAATTTCCAGTCCAATGATAAAGATAATAAAAATAGCCAGCAGTAGAAGCAGACCGCCTACAAGATGGTGCTTGTTCATAGCGCCGCCTCGAGGGCGGCCCATTCGGCATCGACGCTTTCGTCTTCCGGCACGTTAACACTAACCTGGTCGCCCGGCTTAGCCTTAAAATAAGTCACGCTGGCCAGCAGCACGCGGTACTTTTTGCTGTCTACGTCTACGAAATAATGTCCGTCTTTTTGCTCAAGCACGCCCACGACTTGGCGCCTAGGGATCGGACCAATTTGTTTATACATAAAAGCGCCGTCATCGGCGATAGTTAACTTCAGAATATCACCCTGCACCAGCTTGGATTTGCTGGCATAGTTGGCCGGAACTGGGTAAACCTTACCGTCCGAACCGACCATGTTCTGGCCGTCAAAAACTCCCTCGATAATTTTGCCCAGAGCCTTCTCTTTAACCTTATCCGCTAAGACTGGGTCTTCGCCGACAATGCTAATCAGGAGCTCTTTAGTAGCCGCCAAAGCAGTCTCTGCTTCCGCGATTAAAGCCCTTAGCCGTTTGATTTGTTTTTCGGGGATATCTGCCATTTTGTTTTATCCACACTCCCTGTTTATATAGGTATTTGTTTGCCTATATTCATCCCAAAACTAACACATAACACACCTAGAGTCAAAGAGTGGAGACGCTATTGTGGATAAGTTTTTGTCCATTAAAAAACTGTCCGCCCTAAACTCGCGTTAGTCGGACAGTTTTTTAGCTCGACGCCGGAGTGGCCGGCTGAGCCGGACAGCAGGGCTAGGCGTTGCGCGCGTTGCTAGGCTAGCTCGACTGTAGCGCCAGCATCTTCAAGGGTCTTTTTAGCCTCTTCAGCTTCTTCCTTGTTGACCTTCTCTTTGACGGCCTTAGGGGCGCTATCAACGATAGCTTTAGCTTCACCCAGACCTAAACCAGTTAAGTCTTTAACGGCCTTAATGACGGCTACCTTCTGAGCACCGGCGTCTTTCAATATGACGTCGTACTCGCTCTTTTCTTCAGCAGCTGGCGCGCCAGCGTCACCGGCGGGAGCTACTGCTACAGCTGCGGCAGCAGCCGGCTCAATTCCGTACTCGTCTTTCAAGATTCCTTTTAGTTCGTTTACTTCTAAAACAGTCAGTCCAGTGAGCTGTTTAGCGATGTCTTTTAAATCTGCCATTGTTGTCTCCTTTACCCCGTTACAAAACTTGGATGGAGCAGTCTGCCAGCCGGCGGATTGCGGAATGCCAAGTCCTTGTGATGGGGCTTCTTAATTTAATTTACTAATTTATGCAGCCTTAGCCGCGAGGCCGTCGAGTAATCCGTGTAAGTCGCCGCTCAAGCTGCCGATCACACTGTTTGCCGGCGATAGCAATGTTGCAATCACCTGGGCGACCAATTGATCTTTGCTCGGCAAGCTGGCTAGAGTCTTAACCTCGTCAGCTGAGAGTATTTTGCCGTCGGCCATCAAGCCGCCAACAAATTCAATTTGCGGTTCCGTCTTGGCGAAATTAGCCAAGCTTTGGGCTGGCGCGACTTCGTCAGACGAGTTGAAAGCGTACATCAATTGTCCGCTTAGCAAACCGTCATCTAGATCTTTAAACCGTTTGTCTGATTCCAGGGCTTTTTTGAAGAGACGGTTTTTAACAACCATCACTCGGGTGCCGTTATCGCGGGCCGATCGGCGCAAAGCCTGCATGGACTTCACCGGGGTGCCTTGATATTTAGCGACAACCGTCAGCTTAGAATCTTTCAAAAGGTCAGCTACTTCAGCGATGACTTCGTTTTTCTTGTCTTTGCTTAAAGCCATGGGGTCCTTTCGTTAATTTGTTGATTAGTTGTTAAAGAACATTTTGCCAATAAAAAATTGGCTCCAGTGAAGCCAATGTGATCGAGATTGATCGCCTCGGTAGCATTCTTAAGGTTTTTGGCCCGCTACTGTCTTTGGTCCTCTGGTCCAAAAGATATTACCACAGAAATTGCCTTCGGACAATAGGCGCGAGAGAAGTATAATGAAACCAAAGATGAAGAGAGAAGAGGCGCTCGCACTAGTTAAAGAACTGTCGACTTACCCAGCCGAAACAGAGTGGTTCGAATTCAAAGCTAAGCCTTTTGACGGACTAGAAGCAGGAAGGGTGCTCTGCGGCCTTTCAAATTCTGCCACCTTGCATCAAAAAGACGCCGCATATCTAATTTACGGGATCCACGATAAAACCCATGACGTAGTAGGCACTAAGTTCGATCACCTTGAGCACAAAATCGGGAATGAGGACGTTATCTCCTGGCTTACTGATTTGCTTAGCCCAACTATCAATTTCACGATCCACCCCTTTACTATAGATGGCAACAGGATTGTTATCTTTGAGATTCCTCCTGCGGTGCAGTTTGTGTCAAAGTTTAAGGAAATCGCATATATAAGAAATGGCAGTTACACAAAGCCCTTAGGTCGGTATCCTGCAAAAGAGAAAGAGCTATGGAGACAACTAGAAAGAGAAAAGTTCGAAAAAATAGTTGCGAAAAGTGGCCTTAAACCTGAGGAGGTCCTGGACTTGCTCGACTATAATGCCTATTTTAGAGCGCTCGAAATGGCGCGACCTCCTGACACGACTTCAATTATTGATGGGTTGGAAGAAGATGGGCTTGTGACAAAAAAGCGGGGGCTATTCTGTATAACTAATCTCGGTGCTTTATTATTCGCAAATAAAATTTCAGATTTTGAGACTCTAATCAAAAAGCCGCCCAGGTTAATTATTTACTCTGGAAAGAATAAACGTGAAACCAGACTGGACATCCCAGGTGTGAAGGGATATGCGCTGGGAATCGATTCGCTCGTTGGCTATATCATGGGCCAGCTCCCCATTGTTGAGGTGAGTAGAGGCGCGCAGAAATTCTTGACACCCGTTTACCCAGAAAAAACCATTCGGGAACTTGTCGTAAATGCTTTGATACATCAAGACTTTAACGTGGTTGGATCGGGGCCACTTATTGAAATATATGACGATAGGATCGAAATATCGAACCCTGGTGCTCCATTAGTTAAAGTCGATCGGATTGTTGATGCCCAACCCCGCAGCAGAAACGAAAAATTAGCTGACCTAATGAGACGTATGCACTTTTGTGAAGAGCGAGGCAGCGGGGTCGATAATGCGCTCCGTGAATGCGAGTTGTCTAAGCTGCCGGCACCAAATTTTTTAACCGACGATCAATTCACTCGAGTTACTATTTATGGACCTCGAGGGCTAAAAGACATGGACACGCTGGAGAGAATGAACACCGTGTACCTTCACGCTGTTCTGAAGTATCTCTCCAACGAGAGTATGAGCAACGAGTCGCTAAGAGAAAGATTAAATGTGAAGAAAGAAAATCACGCTCAAGTATCAAGGTTAATAAAACTCGCACAGAACTTAAATTTGATTAAGAAAAAAGATCCATACTCTAAGTCGACAAAGTTTGTTTCATATATTCCCTACTGGGCATAGTTTTGTGTGATCCAAACATGGCAAAAAACCTCGTAAGTTCATTTTGACAGGGGAGAAACTGGTTTTTCTTGTGTGACTGGCACGCAACTCTGTTTTAGATAAGTTTAGGGCTTCCAGGGGCGACGGGGTTGGGCTGGCTCCTTGACTGGGGCCGGGGTTTTATTCGCAGGCGACGCCATCGCCGTCGCGGTCTAGTCCGTAGCGGTCTGTCCCGATGACGTGAACTGGCCCTTGAACGTAGTATGGGCCGTTGCCGCTGCCCCCTGCGCAGTCTACGTCGGACGGGTAAACATTTGGCACACAGGCACCTGAGTAATTCGGATCGCAATTTTGTGTAGACGATGCCGCAGACGATTGCGCAGAAGTTGTAGAGGGGGCCGCCTGGCTCTGCGTTGCAGGCACTGGGACCAGAACTGGCTGAGTAGACGTGCTCGCTTGGGACGAAGGAGTGTTAGATTTTGTAGTCTGTGGCTGTTGGCTCGAACTAGTTAAAGCACCAATGCCCGCAAGGGCGAAAATGCTGACCGCTGAAACAACTACTATCTTCTTTAATTTACTCCACTCTCTCATTGCGAATCTCCTCTTGGGTATTCGGTCAACTATACAGGTATCTGTGATTTTTAGAAGCGAAGAATACAGATCAGCTTATTCGAAGGAGCCGGTTTTGGCTTCACTCACTCTTTAGGATATTTGTTTGTGTTACAGCCCGAGTAATTGTTTCTTTTTTGCGTTGAACTCTTCTTGGGTTAGAATGCCCTTTTCTTTCAAATCCGCTAACTTGATCAATTCATCTGTAGAGCGGCCTTGATCAGGTTGAGCTGCAGAAGCTTGGGCGGCCACTCCTGCTCTCTTTACCCGTGAGATGACTTTGGCAAGTTTAGCTTTAAGTTCCATAGGAGATTTTTTATCAATAAAGAAGATGATCTCTTGTCCGTCGCTCAATTCAATCGTTAGATACGCCTCTTTGTCGGTGTTTTTCTTCTTTAAAGCAAAAGCAAAGATACCAACTGCGAGCAGGCGGGTAACAGTCACTCGACGATTAACTTCATCCTTGCCCTCGATTGCAATATCCTTAACCTGGCTGTTGAGAATGACAAACTTAGTACTCAGCACACTGTTAAATTCGGTCCGTTTTTCGTAAAAGGTTAGGGTCCCTGTGGCTTTGTGCCTGTCTGCATAACCGCCCATAAATTGGGTTGCGATAGAACCAATCTTGGCTCCACGAGCATCTTTTAGCTCCGCTACTTTTGCTTGATGCTGCTGGTAGTTTTTAGCGACTTGCTTGCTGGCTTTATCGCCCGCCTGTTTCATCCTATCTACTAGACTCATGCATACTCCTGGCTTTACTCAATAATAAGCGGATCATTAGCACAGCACAAGCAAGCCCAGTTGAAGAATGCCTAGGATTTTTTGGAGCGGCTGCGGTGTTTTTGCGAGCTTTGGACTGGCCTGGTCTTTGGCACCAAGGCTTCAGCCAGCGTAGGATGCGCCTGGGCGATTTGGTCAACTAAAGCTTTGGCCAAGCTCTGCAGATCAGGCTGGTGATTTCCGAGGAGTTTATCGATATCAGCAGCGCTGAATTCCAGGCCAACCCTTATCTTATGTCCGAGCAGCGTGCCATAGGCGCCCAGCTCGTCGCGCTCAGCTGACTGCAAAATGCTAAATAGCTCCAAACTCTTATCGAAGCAGGTTTCAAAAATATCGGCGGCCACGCCGCTCTCCAGGCTGGGCGGAGTGTCGTATCCGTAGCGTACGGTTGCCGACTGTCTTTTTACTTTGTTGCTGTTAAAAATTCTGCCAAGCTTGGCCAGTAGCTCTTGATCAAGCACGGCGTCAAATTGGTAATGAAATAGTCCGAGGGTTGGGCCGCCAGCGACCCTGGCAGCTTTGGATAGGGCGTCATATTTCTGTTGATACGGCCACTCCTCCACTTCGATCTCCACTTGCTCTAAAGACAGGTGGCTGTATGGGTAAATACTGGCAGCTATGGCTTTAAATTCGTTGCGCGGTTCGGCGTTGACTAACTTTACGCCCTTGCTGTCGGCCGAAAGATTAGTGGGCAAATGGTCTTGGGCGAACTTGGATAAAACTGCGCTGATTGGCTCTGGTGATTGGGCACTCGGTTTGCGGCCATCATCTCTTGGCGGCTCCGTCCAGATTTTTCGAGCCTCTGCTTCCAGCTGTAGGGCCAGGCTTCTAGCTTCTGGATAACCTAGATCGTTTAGGCCTTTGGAGACTTTAGCCAACTCGTCGCCCCGAACGCTTATATCAGCAGCTACAAGAGCGGCCAGAGGAGTCATCGGTGACAACTCGGCACCAGATCGGCGTTCATCAGCCAAGATCTTAGAAACCTTTTTATACGCCTCGGCGATATCATCCAGTAGTTCGTGGTAGCGCTGTTCGGCCCTCTTGGACAGCCCGTCAAGCTTTAGGTAGCCGTAATTAGTTTTTTTCCAGTTCGGATCGTAGCTAAAGTTCTTTGGGGCCAGTCCAGCAGCATCTATGGCAAGTCTTAAGCTAATCTGTTCGTTCAGTTCCAAGCTGCTGTCTGCTCCTTGGCTCTCGCTAGTGGTCTCCGGCCGAGGCTTAACTTCTAGGTTGCCCAGGTTAACTCGGGCGCTATGGGCCAGGCCGGCTGGTTTATCTGGCAATAGTGGTAAAACAATCTCCCAAATTCGGTCGCTGATTTCCGGAATACCGAGCAGTTGTCCATCTCTGGTGCAGTCTATGGCTCGAAAATCGTTCGGAAAGAGCTGGCACAACAGGTCGTAGGTGGCCACTGATTGTGTCAGGTGATTCATGTCTTTCTCGTGCTCGTCGTGGCTAGCCTTGGTGTAGCTACGCTCAGCTTTTTTAGAGATTAAGTCGAACGATACTTCAGGAGGCACTCGCAAAAACAAACTTAGCTTTGGACGGGGTATTTTCAATAACTGAAATTCTAGACTATCTGCCCACACAAAATAGCTGCGTTTTTCTAGCGTATCTTTAAATTTTCCGCCCTGGTGGGCCATATTGGATCCCGTGTAGCGGTTGGATAAGACAACCTTGCCGGCAGCCAGCGCTTTTTCGATAGCCGGCGATGCTTCATAGCGATCTAGGGCAAAAAACATTGATGCTGTGTAAGGGCTTACCTTGCTGGCCGGGCCATAATCTCCGTTAAGATAGCGCCTTACGAAGTAGCTGGATGGCTCGTCGTAGCGCGGAAAATCAAAAACCGCTACGTCGTAGCCCACGGCTTTTAGGCGTTCGGCTAGCAGCTTAAGCTGGGTACCCTTACCGGCTCCATCGGAACCCTCTAGTGTGACTAGGCAGCCGTTTGAGCTTTGCATGTCAGTAGTCTCTCTTTCATGCCCACTCCTAGAATGCCTTAAGTCCCGTAATTTTTTTCGGTGTCTGGCGCTTGTCTTTGTAAGCCCTCGGCAACATTTGCTGAGGTTTCCAGCTGGTGATCAGACTCTTCAGGTCAGCACTCAAGCCTGGTTGATACTTGCCGCTCAGCCGCTTGTACTCGCCGCTAACAGGGCCAGTTTCATAGAAGACCATCTGGGCGATACGCTCGCCGACCGGTACCACTACGCTCTCGTGCTGGTTCATGTTATAAATTTCGAGCGTCCAGCGGTTAACGTAGCCAGGATCGCCCCAGCCAGCATCCAGGCAAACGGCAACGCCGTTACGGCCCCAGGTACTACGAGCCTGTAGGGTGCTGGTGCCAGGCGCTTTAATTCCAATAAACTCATGCGTGTGCCCTAGGATTCGCTCACCAGGTCTTAACACTATAATCTTGTGCTTTGCCGGAATGCCCTCAAACAACTTGCGGCCGTTGTCGCGCGCCCACTTTTCATGGACTTCTGCCTGGTAGGGTCCATCAAAATAACGGCTGACGTCGCCTTTATCAAAAGGATTATAGAAGCCGCTGCTGCCAGTTCGCTCTGTGCGGTAATACCAATCACCGAGTGTGACATCCAAACTGCTGCCGGCGATATTCTCGTCAACTAACGGATGGCAAATAATATGCCCTTTTTTGATTGCCGCCCGGATCTCCTGATTGCTGTATACAGCGCTCATAAACTCCTTACACTAACAGTCTATAGCCAGCTTGTTTGCCAAGCAACCAGCAGCCTGTTGTAGTATTAGCTTCGGCTCTCGGTAGTGACTTTTATGGACGGACCCATGGTTGTCGTCAGTGTAACGTTGTTGATGTAATTGCCCTTTAGGCTAGACGGCTTAGAGGATCGTATGTGAGCCAGTATTGCTTCGGCGTTTTGGGCCAATTTCTCTGGTCCAAAACTTACTTTGCCGATGCCTAAGTGGACGATCCCTGCGGGATCAACCCGGTACTCTATGCGGCCGGCCTTAGCTTCTTTTACGGCTGCGGCCACGTCTATCGTGACTGTACCGCTCTTAGGATTTGGCATTAGCCCGCGTGGTCCAAGCAGCCGGGCGTATTTACCCAGTTGAGGCATTAATTTTGGTGAGGCGACTAAGACGTCAAAATCGAGGCTCTCTTTATCGAGCAAGGCTGTTACGGCTTCGATGCCGGCAATGTCGGCTCCGGCGGCAGTGGCTTTAGCGGCGTCATCGGCTTCTGCAAAGGCTGCCACACGGACGGTTTTACCGGTTCCGGCTGGCAGGCTCAAGGTGCCCCGCACATTTTGGTCGGCTTGCTTTGGGTCAACTCCCAAGTTGATATGCATTTCTACGGTGGCGTCAAACTTCGTTGGCGATGTCTTAACGGCTAGATCGGCAGCTTCAGCAATGCTGTAGACCTTGGTTTTATCGATTAGCTTTAGCGCTTCACGATATTTCTTGCCGGCTCGTTCTGCCTTGCTGCGAGCTGGTTTGGCGGCTGGCTTAGCTTTCGCCTCGGTCGTATCGGCTTCGGCTTTGCGAGCTTCCTTGACCTCTTTTTCTTCAACTTCAGCTACTGCTTTAGCGCTGCGTTTACCCGCCTTAGCTACATTGAAGCTATCGGTGGGCTTGCCGGCCTTGGCCAATACTTTCTTTGGCTCCTCGACCGTTTCAGCCACAACCGGTTTCTCGGATTTAACGGGTGACTTTTTGGTAGGTTTCACTGGCGTAGCCTCAGCTACTAATTCAGCTTCCTTTTTTTCTTTGGCTTTCGTATTCTTTTTGGCTTCCGCCATGGTTATCTCCTTCGTGGTGCTAACGGCTGGGTCACAGCCTCCCACGCGATCTTATGCTTTTAATCTAATCGTGTCCTCAACCTTATGTGCGTCTGGAGTTCTACGCCAAAGCAGGTAGAGCTCATTAACGTCTTGATCCAAACCCTCCTCAGAGGCGTCATGTACTTCATTCCTATCTAGAAACGCATTGACTCTACCCATAACTTCCGAGTAGCGCGCTACCGGATCCTTTAAACCTTCGTAAGCTAGCTCGAGGTCAGTTTTAAGAAAAGCCGCCCTCGTGCCAGTATCTAGCTCCGGGCTACCCATAGTCTAGCCTTCTACTTCTATGCCCATGCTACGGGCTGTGCCGGCGACCATCTTTTTAACAGCCTCTATATCATCAGTATTCATGTCTGTGGCTTTGGCTTCGGCGATTTCGGTTAGCTGTGATTGGCTGAGTTTCTTCTCTAACTTTATTTTATTAGGTTCGCCCGAGCCTTTGTCTACCTTGAGAGCCGCCAAGATTAGCTCGTCGGTCGGCGTGCCAACAATGCGCCAGTCCATCGTCCGATCTTCGTAAACCCTAATATGGACGGTAACCATTTGTCCCATGCGATCTTTGGTCTGTTCGTTAAAGGGATTAATAAAATCCATCATATTGACACCGTGCTGACCCAGAGTAGAGCCAACCGGTGGCGCGGCATTGGCTTGGCCAGCTCGGATCTTAAGTTTTAGTGTCGCTTTAAGCTCTTTCGCCATTTTGAGCCTCCGTATAATTAATCTCTCGCTCAGCAACTATCACAATTCCCAGAAGCGCTCCTAGTTGTTCCGGGTAGGCGGAGGGGATGTAAGCCATGCGACTCTTGGCTTCTGCTGCTAATTCTTCATAAACGTCAGAGGGGATTCCCTTACGGTCGCCTTTTACTCTCTCTTCCAGTTCGGCGTTAGTCATATCCTCAAAATACTCGGTACTCATATTTAGACTCTCTTTACCTGCAGGCCATCAAGCTCCACTGGGGTCTCGCGGCCGAACATATTAACTAACACCTTCAATTTGCCCTTTTGAGCATCAATCTCGTTGATAGCGCCGTCAAAACCTTTAAACGGACCGTCGATAATATTCACGACTTCGCCGGTACGGTAATCAAACTTGTGTTTCGGTTCTTCGCGGCCCATGCGTTTCATAATCTTGGCCATTTCATCAGCGCTAACTGGTGTCGGTTCGGTACCTGTGCCCACAAAGCCGGTAACGTTTGGCGTGTTGCGAACTATATACCAAGCATCCTCGCTCAGCTTCATCTCTACCAGCACATAGCCCTGGAATATACGCTTCTCGACGATTTTGCGCTTGCCGTTGCGAATTTCAATCATTTTTTCCTTGGGAACCAGGACTTGGAAGATCTTGTCGCCCATATCTAAGCTCTCCGCGCGCTGGCGAATACTCTCGGCAACTTTCTCCTCATACCCGCTATAGGTATGGATGGCGTACCACTGTTTGGATGAATCGTATCGTTTAACCATAATTTTCCTTACTTAAGAACCACGTGCTTGAAAATAACATCTAATCCCTTGTCGACGCCGGCAACTAGTGCTCCGAAGACGATGGCAAAAATAAAGACTGCCAAAGTTAGCCGCCAGGTCTCTCGGCGATTCGGCCAGGTGACTTGGCGCAGCTCACGCCAGGAATTGATAAAGTAACGCGGAGTTAGCCATTTAAGAACTTTGCCAACTGGCGCCAGCACTTTACCTAGAGGTGCTAAGGCTTTATGAACGGGTGTAGGTACCTTCAGCCTGCGTGTTTTCTTAGCCGGTGCTTTGACAGCTGCCGCTTCAGTTAACTCGCGGACGGTTGGTGCAACCTTCCGAATTCGTGGTGCTTTTTTGCCCCTCTTGTCTTCGGCCACTCCCTAAAATCCCTTCGCCACTTTAAAAGCCTACGCTAATCGTAGGCCTGACTTGTCAATAATAGCGTAAACCTATCTGTTATGCAAGCGTCTGAGCTTCGATCGCCGGGCGATGGCTATTGACTTGCTTTCGGACCTTTTTAGCCCCCGGCAGTATAGCTTCAAAATCGGCCCAAAAAGCCGGACCGTGGTGCATATGTTTGGTATGCAAAAGCTCGTGGATCAATACGTAATCAACTAGGTCCCAAGGCAGTTGCATCAAGAAAAAGCTTAGAGTAATCACCCCATGGCTGGAACAACTGCCCCATCTTGAAGAGAGCTTCCTGATTCGGACGTTTTTGTAGCTGTAGCCGTGCTTGGCTGCCAGATAAGCCAGTCTTTGGGGTAATAACTGCTCTGCCTCGGCTTTCAGAGCTCTCTCACAGGCCTGGCGGGCCTTCAGCTGGGTTCTGGGGTCGTTTACTGGCCATGGCGAGCTGACAATAATCTCATTAGGCTTTAAACGACTGGTAAGGCTGCCGGAAGCCGACATCTTAAAATAAAGCCGTTTCGACTTGCCGATATGAGCCCCTTCGGTGAGCGGTGAGGCCTGGCGCTTCTGGAGCTGCTCGTTTATCCAGTCAGCTCTATCCCGGGCAAACTTAATACCTGTCTGGTAAGGTGCCCAGGCCGGCAGACTTACCCGAACTTCACCCTTTGGAGTGATACTTAGTCGCAAATTGCGCATACCCCGCTTTTTCACCAGTAGCAAACTACCGGCTTCGCCTAGATCAACTCTTTTGATAGCCATTTATCGGACTTCGATGTTGCGCTGGTCGTTTGGCGCGGTAAAGGGGTTCGGAATCAGGTTTATCAGGTCCGGCTTAGCTATATTTTGACGAACTACATCGTCGCTAATCAGCTTGCGTTGGTGTAGGCGATTTATAATAGCGTTCTTCTGGGTTATAAAGGCGTGTTTACCGCTGATGACCAAATAGTCCTCGGCCTGCGGCGGTTGCATATTAGCTGTTTGGGCATCGAAAGTTTCCTGTGTGTGGTCTTGGGCGTAGTGATCATCCGTTGTCCGCCGATCACGGTTCTGGGTCCGAGCAAAGGCGCTCTCTTCATCTATCTGCAGCCAAACCAGGAGGAATTCGGCGTGGTGGCGTTTAGCTAGTTCGCGCAAGGCTCGGCGCTGTCCGCTGCGAGCCGCGTTAACATCGTAAGCCACGCTGATACCGGCGTTTAAAAACTCCTCGGTCATGTAGTTCATCAGGTGGAGAACCACAGCGTTCTCTTGAGCGTCATAGCGCGGTTGGCGGAATAATTCGCTGCGGATCCTATCAGCGCTGACGTGCGCTAATGGTAAAGCCGTAGCCAGGCTACGGGCCACGTAACTCTTGCCGGATCCTGGAAAGCCATATAAGCAGATTAAGACTGGCTTAGCGAGAACTGTTTTGCTCATCATAGAATATTATCACCACTTAATTGGTACTTGAACATCTGGCAGGAGTGGAGGGGCTCGAACCCCCGACCTTCGGTTTTGGAGACCGACGCTCTAGCCAACTGAGCTACACTCCTTCGTCGTAGCAAGCTACCAGCTTTCGACGGTGAAGAAACTTCGATGAACTTTCTTCGCGTCTTCAGCTTCTCGCTGCTCCTCCTCTCAAACTTGCAAGCGCTACGCTGGCTTACAAGTTTGTATTTTAAACCGTTTAACCTCTTTAGGCTAGCGACGTGGTTTGACGACGTTGCGTCCGAGGTTTTTCTTGGTTTCCGACTGAACGGCCATCTGGCGTTTAATCGGACAGAACTTTTTGAGCTCGACTTTATCAGGGGTGTTCATAGTGTTTTTGGTCGTGTAATAATGGCGGCGCCCGCAGGCCTCGCAAACTAATCCGATGATTTTTCGTTTCTCGCTTTTCCTTGCCATATCAGACTGCTAGTTTAACAGATATGGCGGCCTTCGGCAACACCTAACAAAAAGCCTCACAATTTGAGTGCGTATTTAACGGGCAATGCTTGGCGGCGCTTGATATTAGAGTCTAAAATTAGTAGAGTGTCGCCTGATGCCGTTGTAGCTCAGTGGTAGAGCACCTCCATGGTAAGGAGGGGGTCACGAGTTCAATCCTCGTCAACGGCTCCAGCGCTCGAACCGTTTATGGCAGCCCGCACTTTCCTCAGAGCATCTTCTACGTTTTTAGCGCTGAATTTGGCACCGGCCGCTGGTTTATGCCCCCCACCACCGAGTCGGGCAGCAATTTCTGACACGTCCTTGGTCCCAGACACGGCCCTGAAAGAAACAGAGTAAGTGTTATCATTGTGCGCCTCCACATCCCTCTGGACGATGAAGCCCCACGATCGGCCCTTGACCTCTCTTAAAAAGTTGCTTCTAAAGGCGTCGGTTCCCTGGACCATCGCTTCATGATTATCGGGGTGCGCGGACTTATCTGAGATATAGGTATATATATGGTCAGACTCGAAGGTAGTGTTTGCGATTAACTCGCCCAATATCTTGAGCCCGCCTTCGCTTATTAGGCTAAGGTGGTTGGCGACTGACTCAATGTTAGCTCCGTCTGCGATGAGTTTCGATACAACCTCGAACGTCCGCTGAAAATTCATATTGCGGTGCACGAAACCGCCCGTGTCGGTATATATGCCGGTAAGGGCAGTTTCGGCGTAGCCCTCGGGCTTTTTGTAGCCTAGCTTATCAATAAAAATGTCATAAATATCGAGCGCCACGGCTGGGCTTTTGTTATTGATGTAAACATCTGGATCTGGGAATTCCAGGCCCTCATGGTGGTCGATGACAATAATTTTGGGCTTCTTAGTCTCAAGATACTTTTGCGCCGACTCAGGGGCCCGCGTTAGACGATAAAGAGCGTTTGCATCCAGAATGACGAACAGGTCTGGTGCGGCTTTCTCTAACGCCGTGTCTAACGGCTGAAATTTAATCGATTCGTAATTTTGCAGGAAGTCTAGTCCGTAGGGCCGTTCTTCCAATGTAACTTCAATCAGTTTGTCCGGGTAATTTTCTCTTAAGAGCTGATAAAGGAGCAGGCTGGAACTTACCGCATCACCGTCAGGGCCGATATGCGAAGTTATCAGAATCCGCTCGGATTGCTCTATAAGTTTTTTTAAATCGTTGATCATAGGAGTTCTAAGGAGGGATTCTGATTTCGCCGCTAAACTAAAGCTAAGTTTAGCAAGGCGACCCGCTTTTGTCACAGCCCCAAAAGCGGGCTCTGGGCGGGGTATGCTCCCAGCATACCCGTTCGAATCCCCTAGAATAATGAATTCAAAAAGCCCACCTGTCGGTGAGCTTCTAGAATCCATGGTGCTGGGGGAGGGATTCGAACCCCCGAAGGCGTATGCCAACAGATTTACAGTCTGCCGTGTTTGACCGCTTCACTACCCCAGCGTAACCCCGCAAAATAAATTTGCGGGGGACCCTCAAAAAGAGGGTTGTAACACTCCCCTCGCTCATCCACACTTTTTCAAACACTCTCGCAAGGGTAAGGTGTTCGAATGGAGCCGACGAGCGGAGTCGAACCGCTGACCCGCTGTTTACAAAACAGCCGCTCTGACCAACTGAGCTACGTCGGCTCGTCGGAACGTACGCTTCTACATTTCGCTTTAGCGCAAAGTCTAAAGCTCAATCTTAAGCTACGTTCCTCCTCCAAATTTTACGAGCAAAGTTTTGCTCGTAAAATTTAACAGCTGCAAAAGCTCCTTGCAGCCGGTGTAATTTTAACAAAACAGGGGTGCTTTAGCAATTTGAGTTATATGACAACGCGGCGGGGGCGTAGCAGCCGGCGGGTTTTGGCGGCCGGCAAAGCGACCTTGGCCATCTTTTTCTGAGCCTCTTTGAGCTCTTCTGTCAAACCCTGAGCCTCGTAGGCTTTGATTAACAGATTATAGGTCTCTCTGTTGGGCTCTAACTCGGCAGCTTTTTCTAGCTCCTGGGTCATCAGGCGGTCATTACCGAGCTTTTCTTGGACTTTGGCGTAGGCAATGTGCCGGGCAGCCAGTTCGTCTTCTAGCTTAATAGCTTGCTCAAAAGCCGTGGCGGCCTTTTGGTAGTTCTCCGTCTCGTAATAAATTAGCCCGAGGTTATGCAGGCTGGAAGCGCTAGGCTCAATCGAGCTAGCGATCTCGAAACAGTCGATAGCATCTTTATATTCACGTTGCTTGGCATAAAGAATGCCCAGGCGGTTATAAGCGGCCGCGTTCTTCTCATCTATCTTCAGAATCGTCAAAAGCGCCTTCTCGGCCCTTAGCAGGCGGTTTTCGCGCATGCCGTGGTGGGCGATCTCCCACAATTGAGTCAATCGGTTGCCGATCCGGCGCGGGATAACTATCATTTCCTGCTCGCCGATCTGAGCGTGCCTATAAACCATTAGCCCAAAGGCTACCAGTAGAATTAAGGCGTACATCTAGCCTTACATTATAACAGATGCTACAGAGACAGCTGTGTGGCCAGCCGCAGCGCTGCTAGCTTCGGTGAGACGTTAGCCTGGAGGTCTTCTCGAACCTCGGCTATTAGCTGGCTGGCTTTTAGCGATCTCTTAGCCAAAGACTGGTTGCCCTTATTAACCGATGCTCGGTTGAGCGCTCGGGTAACTCTGCCAAGCGCGTCCAAAAAGCCATCCAGGGCTGGTTTGTCGGAGGTCAGTTGATTTAGCTCCAGCAGCCGCTCGTAGCGACTTTTACCTAAAAACTCCTTGGCTCGGCTGACAGTGGCCTTCAGTTCGTGTTCCTCGTCATCGGACAGTAGAGACGCCAGCAGTGCTGGCGCGCCCTGGCTAAGCACCCAGGCTGGCTCCAAACCATCTTTGTCGGCAAAGTAGTTCTTGGCCGTTTTGAGACTGACCGGTCGTACGCTAATCGCCGGAGCCCGCGAAACAACCGTTGGCAGCAAGCGTATATCCGATATCGTGGTTAATATAAATACGGTGTTCTGCGGCGGTTCCTCGAGCGATTTTAGGAAGGCGTTTTGGGCTTCCTGGTTCATGTAGTGAGCGTTCTCTAATAGAACCACCCGGCGTATATCATTTTTGCCAGGTACTTTCAGGCTCAACTGCTTTTTCAGAGAGCGGACAGCGTCTATTGGAATGTCCTGCTTGCCTTCGACGCGCTGGATCCAGACAAACGACGCCGAACCGTCGAGTTTATCTACTGGTAGCTTCAGAAGCTCAGCCGCTAGCTGGCGCCCTAACGTGGCCTTACCGCTGCCACTTGGTCCGATCAGTAGCAGAGCGTGCGATGGCTTAGCTGCAAAGGCCTTTAATTGAGTCTGAGTGCTGGGGTGGATTAAAAGGTCATTAAACATCGGCTAATTTCCTTATGCGCGCTGGTATCGGGCTTACGAAAACCCGGCGTTCACCGCCTGGCAGTGTCAACTCCAAGCTCTTAGCGTGCAGCATCATCTCATCTCCGCCCTTTCCGTAAACGCCGTCGCCGACAATCGGATGGCCTATATATTTAAGATGGACTCGCAGCTGGTGCGTCCGGCCGGTTTTTGGAGTTAGTTCCAGTAGCGAATAGCGATTATTGCCTTTAGTAAAGATTTTGAGAACTTTATAAGTCGTTTCGGCTGATTTGCCCAAGCGGGCAGCTATAAATGTCTGCGGTTTAGCCGGGTTGCGCAGAATCGGCACTTTGATAATGGCTTCTTCGGGCTCCGGTACGCCCTCGACTATAGCCAGGTACTTTTTCTTAGTGTTGCGCTTAGAAAATTGTTTCTGGAGGAACGACAGCGTCGCTCGGTTTTTGGCGGCTATAATTACGCCGCTCGTGCCGCGGTCTAGCCTGTGGACTATACCGGCCCGGTTGCCAGTCAGCTTGGGGTTCAGCTTAGGTTTGATAAAACTAGCGACACTAGATTCTAAATTAAGAGCGCCCTTAGAATGCGTCAAGATGCCGGCTGGCTTGTCAATCACGATCACATTGCTGTCTTCGTAGATAATTGGCAATTTTACCTCTGGCGGCTGCTTTTTAAACAGCGTCTCGTCGACCATGACCACGTCGCCTTTTTTGACTTTTTGAGAAGGCTTGATGGGTTGGTCGTTGAGGCTAATTTGTTGATTATCAAACAGAGCTTCCAGCGACGAGCGGCTAAAGGCTGGATAATGGCCGGCCACGAAAACGTCTGCCCTTTTGCCTACGGCACTTTTCCCAGCTTTGAACTTTCGCATATCTTAAGCGGGTCGCAAGCCTACGGCTTTTTGAACTTTCAAAAGAGTAACTTCGGCGGTCTTGCTAACCACGGCTTCGTCAGCCTCAAGCTTGGCGATAACCGCGGATTCGTCGACTTCAGCCAGGCGATTTTGGAAATCCGCTAAGAAGCCTTTAACGGCGTCAGCTACGGTTTCTTTAAATTGTTTGTAGTCCATTTGGCTGACATCGGCATGGTCTGGTTTCAACAAATCTAGTATTTGCAACAAATTCGCAACTCCGGGACGGTTTTGCATGTCTGGCTGGCCTACCGCTGTCTCGCTATCGGTTGTAGCGCTGGCGATCTTCTTAGCGGCTTCGTCCGGATTGTCGCCCAAAAAGATAATACCTCGTCCCGACTCGTCACTCTTGCTCATTTTCTTGGTCGGGTCAATTAGGTCGCGAATTCGCAGTCCTTGATCCTTACCGAAGAACTCGTGCTGTTTAACCACGGCTTCAGGTACCACGAATAGTTCGCCGAACTGCTTATTTAAGCGCTCGGCAATATCGCGGGTAAACTCCAGATGTTGCGTCTGATCGTCCCCCACAGGTACATATTTAGCGCCGTACAGTAAAATATCGGCGGCCATTAGTACTGGGTAGTTAAAAACGCCTAGGCTGACACGATCGGCTCCTTGCTTAGCGGAGCGATCTTTAAACTGTGTCATGCGGCTCATCTCGCCAAATCCGGTAAAGCAATCTAATATCCAAGTCAGCTCAGAGTGAGCCGGGATGTAGCTTTGGCGGTAGATGTGAATATCGGGGTTGTCTAGCGGCAAACCGGCCGCAGCAAACAACTTAACGTTATGAATCGTCTGTGCTTGCAGCTTGCTGTGGTCAATAGGAGTCGTAAAGCTGTGCAAATCGGGTACGAACAGATTGATCTGGTACTGCTCGGCATGAGTCCTGGTCATATCAACCATAGGCAGCAGAGCCCCAAAATAGTTGCCAATATGTAAATCGTTATTGGCCCTAATACCGGTCAATATTACTTCTTTGCTCATCGTTCGTATTATAGCCCATATCCTTTGCTTGCGGCTAAGCTAACTTGAAGATTGACAATATTATGATATAATCGAGCAGGAATGTCCAATCTAGAGAAGATCATCCGAGAACACAAGGTTAAAGAAGCTATCGCTAGCGTAGCTCGATTTACAGTGGCACAAGAAAAAGAGGCTGGTTTTGCCGTTTATGATAAGGCTGGAGTACCTGAGTTGTCACGAGTCGTAAGAGGGGCATATGACATAGTCGATAAGAGGAAAGCTTACCTCTTGCCCGATCCCGAAGACACTGCCACTAGCTACGGAGAGTGGGGACACGCCTATATCCAAGTAAACTTAGAGCAGTTGACTCGACAAGCCGCAGAAGAAACAGAGGAGGTCCCTGTCGAAGGCGAGGGGGTTTACGGGCTAGCAAGCGCGGAAGCCGAGGGATTCAATGCTATGCGTGACTGGGGACGCCCCCGAAGAGATATAGATCTTACTATTCACAGTCACCCTGTTTTCGTAAAGCATGGTGGCGTCCCTGAAGAGGCTCTGCGTCCGTCTATCGCCGACCTTGAAACTGCGGACGAACTAGCAAATTATAATCCTGGAGTAGTCGAAGGGATTTTGGTGGCCGAGGCTCATCTAGCGGTTGCTAGCGTTCTTTTTTATCGTCGTAAGCCGAACTCCAGGCCTTTTTATGCTAGCCTCGATCACGAAGCCTCTGCCCGTCGTATGCGCGAACTGATGGCGGCTAACGGTTATTCCAATGCTATAGTCCAGTTTCAGTACAATAAAAAATATTGGATGCCCGGCACCGCTGTTATCATCCGTAAATTTCTTTGTGACTAGCGTTTGGTGAACTGTCGTTGCTTACGGGCACCACGAAGCCCGAATTTCTTGCGTTCTTTCTCGCGTGGATCGCGGCCCATCAACTCGGCCTTGCGCAGCGTGGCGCGGTAATCTTCGTTCATAACAACTAAGGCTTTAGCAATGCCTAGGCGCACAGCGTCAACCTGGCTAGCGTGTCCGCCGCCCTTGACCTTGGCCGTAATATTAAACTTCTCAGGATCAAGCTCTAAGGTCGTAAAAGGTTTGAAAACCTCGTGCATCAGGCTCTTGCTGGCGCCAAAATATTCGCTTAATTCTTTGTCGTTGACTTTAAACTCGCCCTTGCCGGAAAGTAATCGGACTCGGGCTGTGGCGCTTTTGCGGCGGCCTAATGCGTAAAAATAATTGGCATTGGCCATTAGACTTTCCTTCCTTTAAGTTCGTAGGCCTCTGGGGTCTGGGCGGTGTGGGCGTGTTCTGCCCCGCCAAATACCTTCAGACGAGCCAGGCGTCCATCACGCAGTTTATTGACCGGCAGCATGCCTCGGATAGCGTGGGTCAAGGCCTCTACGTTGGGTACGTTCTTTAGCGATCGTTTGGACAAGCCGCTAGGATAACCGCTGTAGTGGTAATAAAATTTCTTTTCCTCTTTGCCACCAGTTATACCGATAAGATCGGCGTTGATGATGACTACAAAATCGCCGCCATCCATGTGGTGGGTAACGGTTGGCTTATCCTTGCCGATCAGCAGGCGGGCAGCAACTGTCGCTACGCGGCCTAGGGCCACGCCCTCGGCGTCAATCAGATGCCATTTTCGGCTAATTTCCGATGGTTTTTGACTGTAAGTTCGCTTCATTAGCGGTCACCCCTGCGGCCAGTACGCTTAGCAGCCTGATTGGCCGATGTCTTAGCCTGTACTTTAGAACCAGATTCAATCTTGCGGGATGTCTCTTTAACTTCTGCCTCGCCCTTTGTTTCTGCCTGCTTAGCAGTCGGCCTCTTGGCAGCAGTTTTGGCCTTAGCGGCAACTGGCTTAGCCTGCGACAGATCGTCTACAAAAGACACTCTAGCCATCTGGGTATTGTCACCGCGGCGGACAGTGGTGCGCTTGATGCGCAAATACCCGCTGGTGCGGCTCTGCAATTTGGGCGCCATCTCGTCAACCAGTTTGCTAGCGGTCTCATAGGTCGACAGAGCGCTAATAACCTGTCGGCGGTTATGCAGGCCGCCTTTTTTAGCTTTGGTAATCAGTTTCTCAGTGTAAGATACCACCTCTTTAGCCTTGGGGACTGTGGTCTCAATCGATTCGTGGATTACCAAAGACTCCGCCAGACCCTTCAAGAGAGCCTTGCGCGGACCGCGCTCGCGGCCAAATTTCTTACCTTTGTATCCGTGTCGATGCATTCTTAAAGCTCCAGTTCAGCAATTTTCTCTTTAACTTCGTCTAGGGCTTTGTTGCCAAAGCCTTTCAGGTCGCGCAGCTCGACTTCACTCAGGCTCAACAGGTCCTTGATGGTGTGAATGTCGTTGTTAACCAGCGCGTTAGTCGTGCGGGCTGTCAGATTCAAGTCCTCGATGGAGGTCATTAATTCTGGCGGTTCTTCGTTGCCGTCACTGCCGTCGATCAAGTCGCCGCTGGTCAGTGGTGCAGCCACTTCGACGCGGGTTTGGCCGGCCAAAGCGGTGTACTGGTTGACCAAAATGGCCGCGGCTTCCTCAAAAGCGTCGCGAGGCGTAGTCGATCCATCGGTGTCAACGGTCAAGAGTAATCTATCAAGATCGGTCATTTGGCCAACTCGAGTGTTTTCAACTTTGTAGCGGACGCGTAGAACTGGCGTGAACAAAGCGTCGACCATAATCATATCGCTGATCTTGCGGCCGCTGGCTTGCTCTTCGAGCGGGCGGTAGCCGCGGCCGGTCTCGACCTGGATTTCCATTTCTACGGAGGCCTTAGGATCGTCAATTGTGGCGATAACATGGTCAGGATTGACCAATTCGACGTCAGCGTTCAATTGTAGATCTTTGGCCTTAACAACGCCCTTGCCTTTTTTGGTCAGGAGCAGGATCTGTGGTTCGTCGGAATAAACCTTAAAGCACAAGCCTTTCAGGTTCATCATGATAGCCACGACGTCTTCTTTAACGCCCTTGATAGTGGTGAACTCGTGGCTAACGTCGGCTACTCTAAAGCCAGTTACAGCTGCGCCAGCGACGCTCGAAAGCAGAACGCGGCGTAGGCTGTTGCCCAGAGTCATGCCGTAGCCAGGGTGCAATGGTTCGATCACGAAGGTCGCACTGTTTTGGCTGTGGTCGGTGACCGATGCCAGGGCTGGGGTGTGAATTAGTTTGCTCATAGATATCCTCTCGCCTCCTTTAGCGTGAATAATACTCAACGATTAATTGCTCTTTGATGTCGGGCTCGGCGTCTTCGCGCGTTGGTACACCAGTTATCTCGACTTCAAATTTCGTACGGTTGGTTTTGAGCCAAGCGGGGATGGCCGCTGGCGCCGGACTGGTTTCATCCAGCCGTTTAAAGTAATCGGAATTCTTGCTGTGGTCACGTAAAACAATCTTGTCGCCGGCTTTAAGCCTAATTGACGGCACATCGACGCGCCGGCCGTTCAGCATAAAGTGGCCATGGGTGACCAGTTGGCGGGCGCCTGGACGGCTGGGAGCCAAACCGGCTCGGTAAATAGCGTTATCCATACGTTGCTCCAAAAATTGCAGTAAAGTGGCTCCGGATTGGCCGCGGGTGCGGCTGGCTTCAACCATTAACTTACTAAACTGGCGCTCCAGCAGGCCGTAGAGTCGCTTAACCTTTTGCTTTTCGCGCAACTGTATGGCGTATTGGCTGGGTTTGCGGTTGTTATAGCGACCAGTGTTTTGCTGGCCTGGCAGAGCGGTACGCTTAACTAGGGCTTTGTGGGCCTTAGGATGCAGAGCATAACCTTCACGGCGCGACTGCTTAACAATTGAGCTTCTATCTCTGGCCATGGCTAGTTTCTCTTAGCCTTTCGGGGGCGGACACCACCGTGCGGCGTGCCGGTTACATCGCGTAGGTTCTCTAAAGTGATCTTCTGATTAACCAGCGATCGGATAGCCGCTTCACGGCCCAGGCCAATCCCTTTAACAAAAACGTCTGCTTTGCTGACGCCGTAGTTCTGCTTGGCTTCGGTGACGGCCTTTTCGGAAGCCATTTGGGCTGCGTAGGCTGTGCCCTTTTTGGAGCCGCGGAAACCGGTCGAGCCGGCACTAGCGCTGGACAGAGTATTACCCTTTTCATCTGTTATGGTCACGATTGTGTTATTAAAGCTGGCCAAGACGTGGATGTGGGCGTAGCTGACTGCCCGTTTAGCCTTTTTCTTCTTTGGCTTAGGCGTTGGCGCACCTTCGGTTGCTGGCGCGGCAGCGTCGGCAGCTGCAGCCTCAGTCGCAGGAGTCTTGGCAGCGGCAATCTCAACTACCGGTGTCTCCACTGGTGTTTCCTGGTCGGCTGACTTTTTAGTATCTTCTTTTGCCATAATTCAACCTTTAGGTCTTGCTTGGAGCCTTTCGGGCGGTGCCACCGACGGTCATCTTCTTGCCACGGCGTGTCCGAGCGTTGGTTTTAGTGCGTTGGCCGCGGCTGGGGAGGTTAGCCTTGTGCCGTGAGCCTCGGTAAGAGTTGATGTCGCGCAGGCGCTTGATGTTGCCGGCAACAATCCTCTGTAACTCGCCTTCAATGGTGTATCGGGCGTTAATAATGTCTTGAATGCGGGAAATCTCGGCGTCGGTCAGGTCTTTGACCCTCACAGTCGGATCAATCTTGGCCTCCGTCAGGATATCTTTGCTGATTTTGTCGCCAATGCCGTAAATATAAGTCAGCGCGATCTGGACTTGCTTGGCGTCGGGAATCGTTACTCCAGCTAATCTGGCCATTAACCTTGCCTCTGTTTGTGCTTAGGTTTGAGCTTGTTAATAACATAGACCCGGCCTTTGCGGCGGACTATCTTATCATCCGGGCTAATTTTTTTGACGCTGGCACGCACTTTCATGCGGATCATCCTCTCTTATTGGTTGATGACACACTGCTCTTAGCTTTTCGAACCGATAAAACTAATTTTCGCGGTAAGTTATCCGACCCTTCGTCAGATCGTAAGGAGTCAATTCTACCTTAACGCGGTCCCCAGGCACAAGACGAATGTAATGCTTGCGCATGCGCCCAGCGACGTGAGCTATGATTTGATGGCCATTCTCAAGTTCGACCCGAAACTGCGTTCCCGGCAAAGCTTCGTTCACGATACCGGTGAGTTCGATGACTTCCTTCTCTTTGACCATAAATTCAACTAGGTAAGTGTACCAAAAATCCTAAGGAGATGCAAAGGGTTTTTAAGGGGATTGGTCGGCGAAGACAATTAGCCGCTTCAAATAGTGCCGGGTAACTGGGTCCCAGTCGCCGCCGCAGGTAATCAGATTCAAGTGCGTGCCGCTACTGCTGGAAAATACGGCGATCGGCTGATCAAGCTGGTCAAAAGATTCGGAGCGGATAACCGTGAATGAAACCATTTTACCCCTGGTGTCGATGACTTGTATGATGGCGCCTGCTTGTAGTTGATTGAGCTTAAAGAATACGCCTTCCTCGCCCTGTAGACCGACTACATGGCCGTCCAATACAGCGCTGCCCGTCTCGCCTGGCAGTGGGCCGTATCTGTACCAACCGACGTCGGTCGAGCCAACTGGGGCAGCCATATCGCCATTAGGCGCTACTCCCATAGACTCGATTACAGCGTCAACACCAATATCCGGGATTAATAGCCGCGCCGGCAGCCCCTGGTAAGAGGTTGGCAGGCTGACTTTGGCGCTGTAGTGCCCAATTAGGGGAAGCTTTATCTTTATCGCGCCAATGTTTACGATTAGGGCGATTAGGACTATCAGCGCTACGCCCAGCGCCGCCGCCAACCCGGCAGCAGAGTCCAGCCACTTGGGCTGTTTTTTGCTAAAGCGAATATTCACGACGTATACCCAGAGAAAGCTACTCTAATTTGGAGCCGAACTTTCGGGCCAGTAGAGACGCTAGTGCCAGGGCCACGACTACAGAGACAATAGTTGTCGGTGAATTGTTGTTTTGGCTGGCGGCCGAACCAGTGTTGGGCAAGCCCGGAGCGGGCGTGCTTGAGGCTGGCGTAGTGCTGGCGGTACCGCAAACGGGGCCGCTAATAGTGTTGTGGTCTAGGGTTACAGCGGCTTGGGCTAAGGCACGGCCGTTTAGGGTTGCACCGGTTTGCAGGGCCAGGCTAGTGCCGGCCAGAAGGTTGCCCTCTATTGTGCTGTTACTGCCAAGGATACTGCCGGCTGAGACCATGCGCCACCAAATATTGCAAGGATCACCGCCGGTAACTGTCGAGCTGGCGGCGGTTGTTATGGTCGAGGCAGATTTAAATATCCAAACACCGGAACCGCTTAAGGTCAGGTTTCCGGTCAATATGAAGGCATCGGCGCAGTAGACGCCAGGGCCTAGCGGCGAAACAGTCGTTAGGTCTTTTACGCCTGTGCCGGAGTAGTCAGTTGTGCAGGGCTGGTCAATGCCGGTAGTTCCGCCGGTGCTCCAGACCGCCATCATGTCGTTGATAGCTGTTGTCAAAAGCGCGGGGTTGTTAACTGATCCGGACGGACCAAAACCGTCCACGGCATAGATAGTGCCGCCGACTTGTGCCTGAGTTATACCGGAGTAATTGGCGCCGGTAGCCGGACTAAGCCCAACATCCCGGGCAATGCTAGAGTTCGGAACGTTAGTTACGTTGGTTTCACCCAAAACCGAAAAACTGGCTGCTGTGCCCAAACTGGGCGAGGTTGCGGCGTAAGCCGCTGGCGCCGCGGCGAAGGCGGTTATCACGACTGCGGTCAGAGCTGTTTTGACGTACTTCATTGTTTAAATCCTCATCCTTAAACGTTTAGCAAGGTCACGAAAGCTCTGCTTTTTTATAGGAGTTCCTTCGATTGCTTCGGTCTGAGTATCTAGATCCGTACTGTTAATCCTAGAAACAGTTTCCACGGGTTCGTGGCGATTAGTCAAGTACTGCCTAAAGTTGACCTTAGGAATACGAAGAGACTTCTTGAGCAGTGCCATCGAGAGCCTTTCAATTTATTTTAACGCACTATCGCGTTCGACTATGCTGGCCCTTAGATCATTTGCTTAAGCTCACGCTCTGTCGGACTGATTGATGATTATTATATACACGTTCATTAAAAAAGTTAATGTTTATGTTGTGACTGAAGTGACAAGTTTGTTCCATTTTGTTCTGGCCAGTGCCCGGACCCACATTCGGTAGCCCAATTACATTCGAATTGGAACGGATAATCAGTTCGAGAAAAAGCGGGCCATGTAGATTGATCGGTCTTCGCCTGGCGGCAAGACATGTCCGTAAGCCGCCGCCGCGACGTAATTTTTTCTTGTAGTAAAGGAGAGCTCGAACGGCGGGTGGGTTTCTGGCGGCAACTCAAGACGCATAGTTTCATCCGTAAAGGCTTCCTCGACAGACATGCCGTGGTTGATGGCTATTATCACTTCAGGGTCATCAACTAGATAAACTGCGCCGCCTAAATCGGACATGTAACACTCAGCGCCAATAATGCTCAGTAGGCGGCCTTGAGAATAGTCACGGATATAGCTGATTTCTCTTTGACCCGGAATTTTTGCAGGCCAAATTTCCTCCACCATAACAGGTCTACTGGTCCCGGTCTTTATTTCACAGCGTACGGGCATAGATAATTAGGAAGAATTATATCCTAATTGCTAAAAGGAATACAGGCGGGTTAGAGGACGTCAGCCACGGCCATGAAGAGGCCGCTGATTTTGCCGATTTGCCTGCCCTTTGCTATTCGGACATAAAAGTTGTATAGTTTGCTTCATGCACGAAGACAATCCGTTGGACAGGCTGGTGAGAGAGCGCCTTGAAGCACGAAAACGAATGGCGGCTGCTGAAGCCGGTAGGATAGCTATCGCAAAATCTAGAAAAAAAACCGAAGACCGAGAACGTCAGAGAGCTCTGAATCCAAAAGGCGTGTCAGGCGGCACCGAAGTTCTGGGGTTGTTTGGTAGTGATGGAGCGGAACTCTGTACTGATTTTATTGAAAGAATGCGCAAGGCTAGTTTCCCAAACGCATCTATATTCAGCGCCGGAGAGGGTTGGAAGAAATATATACCACTGACGGGGCGAGGGCACGACCTGATTAAAAGATTGCCTGCTAGCGATCCTCGAAGACAGCTCTATTGTCAGTTTGGTGATAAAATCTTTGGCTACGAGGTTGGCGTTGCCCAAAGTGTGAGTTTGCCGTGGGTTCTAGAAGATCCAACACCCCGGTTACTTTTATGCGGAGACGGACGCTTAAGAACCGACCACGGTAAGGATATCGAGGACTATGAGGTCGGCCGATTAAATACCCAAAGGAGGATGGTCAGTAAAGGTCATCGGCGCGAGGGGTTTTATCACGATGACCCTGGAACCTATGTCCCGGCTACGTATATCAATGAAACACGATTTCAGCATCGTAAATTGGAAGACTTACTGGTTGATATTTTGATCGGAACTGGAGTCGCCGAAGACTAAGACAGCAGTTGGCGTCATATGCGCGATTGTCGAGTTTTAGAGGGCGGTGGCTATGGCCATGAAGATGTCGCTGATTTTGCCGGTTGAGTCGAATTGGAAGGATACGACGTGGTCGTCGGATGATTTGCCGACGAGTGCCGAGGTTGGGAAGTATTGTTTGTAGAAGCCGGATTGGTAGGCGCTTAGGGTTGCTGCTGGCAGTGCGAAGTCCCAGGTGTTGTCTCCGCCTGGATTTATGTATGACAAGCCACTGATGGCGTCGGTTGGGGTTTTGGCGCCGGCTGATTCCGAAGCGGCGATAACCTCATAGACGCTCGAGGCCATATAGCCTTCCAGCGCCGCGGTGTTGCCCGACGTAATGGACGCCTTAATATTCTCTAACTCGGCGGCTGATGGGGCTGTAGTCGCAGGTGCGGCAATGGGACCAGTAGTGCTTTTAGCTGCGGAGCTGGACGTTTGGCTGACAGCCGGCTTTTTGGCCTTATGGTGGGAGTGATAAACTTCGTAGCCCGCAAAGCCAATTATGGCCAGAACCACGACGATCAACGGAATAATTACCTGATGAAACCCGGACTGATTACGCTTGCCCACCTCAAATCTCCTGATTAAACTTATGCTTATTGTACTACACGAGGTAAGCCTCTTTAGGATGTTCTAATAAAAAAGCTCCCTGGGTAGGAGAGCTTTGGTGCTAGGTCAGCTTCATGAGTTGCGCCCAGTCGGCGTTCGACTTAGCGATCATGCCGCGGACTCGGTGCTGCATCGTTCCGAGAACAGCGCGTTCGTGATCCTGCTCGAAGAGCTTGCGCTCGTACGTGAGCATGCAGTCGAGGCGCGCCAGACCTTGGAGCACGAGGATGTTCCGCTTGTCTAGATCGACCGTCAAGCTGCGTGGTCCCGGAAAGTATGTGAAATACTCGTCTTGGTTTGTCTTCCAGTCCAGGCGCCAGGAATCACACTCCCGGTGGATGATCTCCGCCCACTCTTCGGGACGGATCGACACCGTCAGCCTGCGCCAGACGGAATCTTTGGTCTCAGGCCGGAGGTCGAAGTGGTAGACGCCCAGGACGGGCAAGCTCACGGGGTGAACCGTCACGAGTGTGCCCGTAATGAGCTCTGTACCTCGACTTTTTTCAGAGAAGCTGAGCTCCATGCGCACGAGCAAGGTGCGTCGAATCCGCTTCATGAACCATCTCATGTCCAGTGAAACCGGCATGCTGTCCTCCAATCGCCTAGGCCTTAGCCATCGGCTATGGACTTAGGCTCTCCTACCCAGGATTTAAATATTATACAATGAAACGTTCTATTATAAAAGAGACAAGCAGACCGTGAAAGTTTGGGCGCGGTAGGCCGTCAGGACATTTAAGATCCCAACGGCCTACCTTTTGCGCGTGGCGTTCCTAGTGCAGGCGCATATGCCGTCTCGTGAAATTTGCTCTCCGCAAGATGGACAGATGGGCCGACGAGGACGCCGAAATTCGAGCTTTCGCTTCTTGAACGCCGGCCAGATCATGGTGACGGCCAGCATGCCGCAAAGCAATAGATCTCTGGTCTGCGGATTCATGATCGCTTCTTTCGTGGGTCTCCAAGTGGACGGTGAATGCCGAGTGTCATGCGGTACTTCCGAACTCTCCTTGGTAACACCTTGAGCTCGACCGCCATCTCTTTGTCCGTCAACCCTTGCCGGCATAGCTCCGGAACTCTCGCGAGATTCTCGGCCAACTTCGCCTTGCGATGCCAGTTGCGGGGATGACCCGTGTAGCCGGTGAGCTTCTTTACCCATTCGCCGGTTATGTCGTAACCGCTTCCTACCTCGGCGAAGGTAGCGCCGGCGTCCAGCTGTCTGATCATGGCCTCTACTACGTCAGGAGGCCAATTCGCATTAAGCGTCAACTTGGCCTCCTGGTTGGTCTGCTTGTCAAAAATCGTCGCCAGTACTCGCCTGGCTAGATGTATAAATTAAACCATAAAAGCATTGATATATCAACGTAAAACCATACTCCTAGGAACGGAGGGCTATAATGGGTATGGAGGATATAAGTTATGGCACAGATTAAAAATATTTTGGGACAAGCAAAAGAAAATCAGTATTTTAGGCAGGTTCTAGCTACCGGCGACAAGGTGCAGGTAGTAATAATGAGCATTCTGCCAGACAGTGAAATCGGTTCGGAGACCCACCCCGATAATGATCAAACTCTTTACCTGGTCGAAGGCTCCGGCCAAGTAGTCTTAGACGGCCAAGCGGCCGATTTTAATGCGGGCGATTTAGTGCTGGTGCCGGCGGGCACTCTGCACAATTTCATAACTAAAGGGGATATGCCTATGAAAATCATCACCACTTACTCTCCGCCGCATCATCCGGACGGCACCGTTCACAAGACCAAAGCCGAAGCTGACGCCGCCGACTAAGGCCTTAGCGTTCCAGCAAATACCTGCCACGCTAAGAGGCTTTTGGCAATTAGGCTGAGCCAGATGTACACTCGTTCGCCGTAGAGATAGTCGGCCCATTTGCCAATTTTCTTATACTGCAGATACATGTTTAGAGCGAAACAGCTGAAAAATATGAAGATACTGGCAAAGATGTAATAGACGAAGCTCGGCGGCGCACTGCCTTGATGCGAGCTGTACCAGATGTAAAAGGCTACGGCGATCCACGGCACAATGCCAGCCAAACTGCCAATTTTGTAGGCCAGCCAGTTCACTTTTTCCCTGCCTTGGTTATAGATCTCCATGGCTAAGCCCGTAAGGTTCATTATGGTGACAAGGGCGAATATCATCAGTAAACTCATAACGTCGTAAATGCCCACTAGCATGGCGATGCCTACCATCATGACGCTGGCGCTTAAAGAATACTCAAACCAGCGGGCTTTATTGATACCCCAGGCCAGATTGGCGACGTAGGTTTTGTTATAGAAAGTCACGATTGCCAGGTGAAAGGCAGCTGAAATAAAGAAGAAGACGGCGACCAGCCAAGCGATTGGCATATGAAATAGCGTGTTGCTAGCCGGATCAAGATGCTGGGTGGCGTTACTAAAGGTTAGATAAGAGCCGGTCACAGGCAATTTAAAGTTGGTAGCCAACAACAAAACAGTCACTCCTTGGGCGGCGTGCAAAACAGCGGCAATCAGGTTGAGGCGCCGCAGATTGGACATTTTTGTCTCGCTCATGCTTAAAATGAACTATAGACTAATCGACACCAATAATACAGGTGGCTGTTTTTCGGTGGGGCTAGGTAGGCCGGTACGATTTAGTAGCTGCCGCTGGCTAGCTCTAGATCTTGGGAGCCGATTTCTTCAATCAAGGTTAATCTTTCTTCGCGCATGTACTGTTCGATGGCCGTCCGGCCGGCTATTCGGCTCGGCACCCAGCCGGGCACAATTTCTGGCGCTGCTATTATCTCCTGCTCCACTGGGCGCTGGATTATCATAATCTTTGGTAGGCGCCTCATGAAAGGGCGTGTAGCTATGCGATTAATTCGAGCAACTTCAGTTGGAGGAACACGATGTTCAACAACTTCGTAGTCGTCTTCGTGCGAGTAGCGTCGGGTTCTGCCCATAATTTAAACGATTATAACGTCATTTTAGCGGTCAGTAAAAGTGTCATTTTTTACGGCGCAGTTGGAAGCGGTTGCGGAAACGCAGGTTTCTGGCAGCTGTACCGGGCGGCGTATCATCGTAAAAATATTCGGGCGCCTCGTACTGGTCGTAGGTAATCATCAGGGCGCGAGATTCTACCTGGCGCAGGGTTTCCAGCGAGACAGATACCAGGATCAAGATGCTGGTACCGCCAATGGCGATATTCTGGTTGAGCTTGACCTGGGCCAAAATTGGCAACACCGCCAAGAAGCCTAACGCCGCGGCGCCGAACAGGGTTAAACGGTTAACTACTCGTCGCAGATAATCTTCGGTCTGGTGGCCGGAGCGGACATTGGCTATAAAACCGCCCTGCTTTTGCAGGTTCTCAGCTATCTCTTTAGAGTTGAAGGTCACGCTGGTGTAGAAGTAGGTAAAGACAAATACCAGCAAGAAATAGGTCAACGGGTAGATCCAGGGCTTAAAACCGCCAGCCGCGAAGGTCGTGGCGCTGGGCGTCTGGAACAGTTGGCTCATAGACACGCCGATATGCCCCCAGTGAGTTGTCGGTATAAAGTTGACTCCTCGCCCGTGCGTCAAAATCGAGCCGATAAAGTTCGGCACCGACAAAAAGGCTACGGCGAAGATGATAGGAATAACCCCCGCGGTAATTAGCTTGACCGGCAAGGTGGTCGTCACGCCGCCGTAGGCTCGGTTGCCCTGAACGCGCTTGGCGTAGTTGACTGTGAGCCGGCGGGAAGCCTCGTTTAGCTTCACCACGGCCCATGTGATAAAGATGACCGCCAGCATCACGATCGCGAAGATTGTTAATCCGTGTTTAGAGAAAGTGCGACTAGATAGGTGTAGTTTGTCGTTGGCAGCCATGGAAGTTTTCCAATAAGCCGCGCTCCAAAAATCAGTAAATAGTGACGGCAAGCGGCTAACAATGCCGACGGTAATAAGTAGCGAAATACCGTTGCCGATGGACCGCTCTGTAATAAGCTCGCCGAGCCACATCAAAATCATCGAACCGCCGGTCAGCGTGGCGATCATCAGTACCCACTGCATCATAGAGGTGTGAGCGGTTATATCCCCCAGTCCGCCAATGCTTGAAGCCTCTTGCCGGATGAGGTAAATCGTACCGATAGACTGGATAATGGCCAGCGGGAAAGTCAGCATACGGGTGTATTGGTTGATGCGCTTGCGGCCGTATTCGCCCTCTTTGTTCATGGCCTCCAGCTTAGGCACGGCCTTGGTCAGTAGTTGCATGATAACAGAGGCGTTGATGTACGGGCCCAGCCCGACAAGCATTATAGAAAAGTTAGCCAGCGCCCCGCCGGACAGCACGTTTAAGAAGCCCAGCAGCTGGTTGGAATTGGATTGGTTAAATAGGTTGTTTAAGACTTGCTTTAGGGTGTGAGGGTCGGCTAGCGGTACGGGTACGTGCGCCAGAATGCGAAAAACCAAAAGCATACCGAGCACCGCCAAAATGCGGTTGCGCATCTCCTTATGCCCTAAAGACTTGAGAATAATACCCCAGTTCACTTGAAATAATTATACAGCAGAGGCGATGTTAGCTTAATGGCGATCTTGATATTCGCTCAGGTAGTACCAGCCAGCAGCAAAAATGTTCAAAAAGACGAAGGCTATCAGCCAATTTTGCTTCGAGGCTGGCGGCAGGCTGGGATTATTAGACATATCCATAAACATCCAGCCCCAAAAACCCTCCAGGGCAACAATTATAATCAGCGGGATTAACATCATGCTAACCCCAGTTTACGCTAAGGTTCTTTGGATTTTCTGGGAGGACGGCCTTTGCGGGCAGTCTTTTCAAAGCTGCCGCCGGCTTTTTCTACGGCTTTGACGGCTCCGGCGCTGGCATTTTGCAGTTTGACGGCCTTTTTAGAGGTCACTTGGCCTCTTTGGATCAACTTGGCGCTAGTAAACGGACTGGTGAGTAAACCGGCCTCAGACAGGCTCTGGTTGTCCAGGATGGGATTCTTAACCTTATCTAGGTCGTCTGTGTAAACGTTCTCGATAGTCTCACGGTGGCTTTTAAAACCGCGTAGCTTAGGCAAGCGCATATAAATTGGCATCTGGCCGCCTTCAAACCCCGGTTTGATAGTACTCTTGCGAGCGCCCTGGCCCTTTGTACCGCGACCGGCAGTTTTTCCGCGGCCGCCGCTAATTCCGCGCCCAACTCGCGAGGTCTTTCTCTGCCTTTTTATGACTAATTCGTTATATTTCATTTGGCTGCCTCAACCTTGGCTGGTTTAACTTTTTCAGACGGATGTTTTTGCAAGTTGGTAACCCAGAGATTTGCCGGCACCATCTTCTCCAGGGCACTTAGGGCGGCATAGGCGGTATTAATGCGGTTGGATGAGCCAAAGGATTTGCTTAAGGCATTCTCGACGCCGGAAACTTCTAGAACGATACGGACTACTCCTCCGGCAATCAGGCCGGTTCCCGGGGCAGCTGGTTTGATCAAGAGCCTGGCACCACCGACCTTGCCTTCAACTTCATGAGTCAAGGTGGCGTTGTACAGATGAATTTTGACAACGTGCTTTTTAGCGACTTCGGTGGCTTTAGTAACGGCGGCGGCTACATCGGCACCCTTGCTGACGCCAATGCCGACTCGGCCGGCGTGGTCGCCTAGAATAACCAATGCTTGGAAGCGGAAACGGCGTCCGCCTTTAACAACTCGGGCGACGCGGTTAACATAAACAACCCTCTCGTCGAATTCTTTTTCGACGGTTACTTGGGTATCGCGTCGATCCCTTCGTCTATTATCTTGAGACATCTAGAACTCCAATCCTTCTGCTCTGGCGGCGTCGGCCAAGGCTTTAATGCGGCCATGATATTTGTGTGCGCCGCGGTCGAAGACGACCTTGCTGATCTTAACCTTCTTAGCCTTGATAGCAATTTGCTTACCAACAGCGGTTGACTTATCCGTCATGGTGCCTTCTAGCTTCTGTCCTACGCTAGTCGCGCTGACCAGCGTCTTGCCGCTCTCATCATCAATAATTTGAGCATTGACGTGCGTATTACTGAGCCTGGCGATCAAGCGAGGCCGTTCAGCCGTGCCGTGAACCATCGACCGAACGCGCATGGCGCGCCGGTTGGCCTTGTGCTGTTTGTGGGCTAATTCGTTCATATGGTTTATTCCTTGCCGCTCTTGCCGGATTTACGGATTATGCGCTCGTCAACGTACTTGATACCCTTGCCCTTATATGGCTCCGGCTTTTTTAACGCCCGAATTTCGGCGGCCACCTGGCCTACCTGCTGCTTATCAATACCGCTAATGGTTATGATGTTCTGGTCAATACCGATATTAACCCCGGCCGGTACTTTATACATTACATCGTGCGAAAAACCAAGATTCAACTTTAGATCCTGGCCCTGCAAGTTAACGCGGTAGCCAACGCCATTGATCTCTAACTTCTTCTCGAAACCCTGGCTGACGCCCTGGATCATGTTGGCAACCAACATCCGCATCAAACCATGCTTGGAGCGGACTGGCTTCTCGTCATTGGCTCGGGTCACGACAACTTCGCTATCGGCAACTTTGATATCAATGCCTGGCATAGCAAACTGCTGCAGGCTGCCATTGGGACCATCAACCTTAACGGCGCCATCAGCGACGCTGACATTAACGCCGCTTGGTACTGGAATTGGTTGTTTGCCGATTCTACTCATTTTAGTAAACCCTACAAATTAGTTCGCCGCCAAGCTTTTTGGCAACGGCATCTTGGCCAGACATAACACCCTTGGAGGTCGAGACTACGACAATGCCGCGGCCACGCTTGATCTTAGGTATCTCGGCAGATTTGACGTACATCCGTCGGCCCGGCGAGCTTAGACGAGTAATCTCGGTAATACTTGGCGATTCCGTTTCATGATTAATTACAATGACCAGCTGTTTGCGGCCATTTTCGGACTCGGTTTTGACTTCGCGTAAGAAGCCATTGGACAGCAAGATCTTAGCCACGGTCTCTTTAAGCGTAGAGTGCGGCAAGTCGATTTCGCGGCGATTAACAGCCATCGCGTTGCGAATTCGCGTTAGCATGTCGGCGATAGGATCGGTGGAAATTACAGTGGATCGTTTCATATGCTTACCAACTAGCCTTCGTTATTCCAGGGATTTCTCCCTTAGATGCGTGTTCGCGGAAGGCAATGCGGCTTAGGCCGAACTGTCGCATATAGCCTCTGGCTCGGCCGGTTTCGGCGCAGCGGTTGGTGTGGCGGGTTGGGCTTGAATTGCGTGGTAGCAAGGCCAGGCTTTCCCAGTCGCCGGCAGCTTTAAGCTCTGCCCGTCTGACGGCGTATTTAGCGATCATTCTGTCGCGCTTGGCATCACGTGCCAGGGATGACTTTTTAGCCATTATTGGTCTCCTTTTTCGAACGGCATACCGAGTTTCTCCAGTAGGGCTTTGGCATGGTCCGGGTTTTTAGCTGAAATTGTAAATATAATCTGCAGGCCGTGGGCTGTGGCGGTGTCTTCGTAAGAAAGCTCTGGAAAGACTGACTGGTCGGATAGGCCGATACTATAGTTGCCCTGCTTATCGAAAGATTTGCTGGCGACGCCGTGAAAGTCACGCAGCCTCGGCAATACCAGATTAATGAAACGGTCGGCGAATTCATACATCCGGTTGCCGCGGAGCGTCACCATGACGCCAATCTTGCTGCCCTCGCGCAGTTTGAAGGTGGCAATTGACTTCTTAGCGACGGTTTCAACAGGATGCTGGCCGGTAATTTTAGCAATCGTATTAGAGGCCACTTCCAGGATTCGTTTCTCGTCCTTAGCCTTGCCTAGGCCGGCATTGACTGTAATTTTCTCTAAGCGCGGTACTTCTAAGATATTTGACAGCTCAAGCTCTTTTTGGAGCTGTTTAGCAATCTCGGCATTGTAGCGAATCTTTAGTCGCGGCTGGTAGGCGGTTTTAGCAGTAGCAGCCATTACTTTATCTCCTCAACGACCCATAGGACAAACCTACGGTTTTTCCTATCGCGCCAGGCCCCGAATGAATCGGAGGCTCGGGCTGTCTTTTCCCTAGAATACAACCGCTTCATTATTTCAGCTCCTTATTTGACGTTTTCATGATTCGGGTCTTAGCGCCTTCTTTGTCGAGCTTATAGCCAATGCGCGAAGGCTTCTTCTTGGCGGCATCGTACAGACCGACTTTACTGACCCAGATTGGCTTGGTTATCTCAAAAATACCTCCCTGTGGATGAATTCGGGTTGGCTTGACGTGTTTCTTGACGATATTAATGCCCTCAACGGTTACCTTGTTGAGCATCGGGTGAACCGCGGTTATCTTGCCGGTTCGGCCTTTATATTTGCCAGCGCGAACAATCACAGTGTCGCCTTTCTTCAGTCGGATCTTATATACCTTTTCAGTCTTAGTACGCATTACAGGACCTCCGGTGCTAAGGAAATTATTCTGGGGTAACCAAGTTCACGCAGTTCGCGCGGAACCGGGCCGAAAATACGTGTGCCCCTTGGGCTTTTATCGTCCTCGGCCAGAACTACCGCGGCGTTGTCATCAAAAGATATAAACGAGCCATCAGCCCGGCGAATCGGCGTCTTGGTCCGAACGATTACGGCTTTGACGATAGTTTTTCGTTTAACGGCGCCGGCTGGGTTAGCCGTTTTAACGCTAGCCACAATCACATCACCGACTCGCGCATAACGCCGGCCTGAGCCGCCCAGCACGCGAATGCACTGTATGGTGCGGGCGCCGCTGTTATCGGTAGCGATTAATTTTGACTCTTGCTGAATCACTTCTTACTCCTGGAAGGTTTCTTAGCATCTTCTTCGACTGGCTCGGCTTCTTCGGCTGGTTCCGCATCTTTGACGACTGGTTTAGGTGCCGCCACAACTGGTACCTCTTCCGCAGGAATGTCGGCCACAGCGTCAGCCTCCTCAAATCCAGCGGCCGCCCTTTGCAAGATCTTCTCTAGTCGAAAATGCTTGCGGGCGCTAATCGGGCGGCATTCAGTCACCATTACCAGATCGCCCGGCTTCGACTCGTTCTTCTCATCATGAGCCATGAATTTGGTGTTAACCGTGTACTGCTTCTTGTAGAGTGGGTGCGTCTTGCGCTCGGTGACAGTAAGAACAATGGTTTTATCGGACTTCGCGGAGGTAACTTTGCCTATTAGGGAGCGGGCCATTATATTGCCTCCTTGTTAAATTGCTCGGACAAAACTGTCAGCATGCGGGCTAGATCGCGGCGTTTGGCACGGATAATTCGGGTGTTTTGAACCTCGCCGTTATATAGGCGGCGCTTTAGCTCAGCGATTTCGTCGCGTAACTCGCCGCTCTTCTTGGCTACATCTTCGGTCTTTAGTTTACGGATTTCAGCGATTTTCATAACCTTAAACCTCGTCCTTCACCAAAAAGCGCGTTTTGATTGGGAGTTTATGACCGGCCAGGCGCATAGCTTCCTGGGCGACTTCAATTGGCACTCCGTCCATCTCAAATAGGACGGTACCGGGCTTAACTTTGGCTACGAAAAATTCCGGGTTACCCTTGCCGCTGCCCATTTTGACATCCTGAGGTTTGCGGGTTACTGGGGTGTGTGGAAAAACGCGGATCCAGATTTGGCCGCCGCGTTTAACGTAGCGGGTCATGGCTTGGCGGGAAGCTTCGATCTGGCGGCTGGAGATTCGGTCGCTTTGCTCGCTAACCAGTCCGTAGCGTCCGTAGGCAATCGTTTCCATGGACGTAGCTGTGCCGCCGTGGATTTTACCCTTTCGGACTTTTCGGAATTTAGTTCGGGATGGCATTAACATTAGGCTTCCCCCCGGTAGATCCAGACCTTAACACCGACGATACCGGCGCCAGGATAAAGTGCCCGGGCGCTAGCAAAATCGATATCAGCTCTCAGGGTATGCAGCGGCACGCTGCCTTGGACTTCTTTTTCGCGGCGGCTCATTTCCATACCGCCCAAGCGGCCAGCTACTTCTATACGGACGCCCTTAGCGCCGGCTCGCATAGTTGCGCTAGCTGACTGCTTAATAGCCCGACGATAGGCAATACGACGTTCTAGCTGGTGGGCTATATTCTCCGCCACTAACTTGGCTTGCAGCTCGGGGCGCTTAATTTCCTCGATATTTATACGGGTAGGAACGCCGTAAAGCTTCTCGATGGCCTCTTTAAGTTCGGCTGCACCAGAACCGCCCCGACCAATGACTACGCCGGCTTTGGCCGTCTGAATGGTCACGGTGACGAGGTTCGGTGAGCGTTCAATATCCACCTTGCTGATAGCAGCTCGCGTGCCGAGTTTATCGACTATCAGTTTTCGAGCAGCCAAATCCTGCTTTAGGTAAGTAGCGTATTCACGCTTGCCGGCGAACCAGCGGCTGCGCCAATCTTTATTGACCTGGAGACGCATGCTGATTGGATTAACTTTTTGGCCCATTATTCAGTCTCCTTAGCGGCTACCTTAGCAGCTGGTTTTTTGATCTCGCGCTTCTCGCCATCGACAACAACTTTAATATGGCTGGTCTTGCGCTGAAACGGCAAAGCACGCCCGCGGGCAGCTGGGCGATAGCGTTTTAGGCGCGGTCCAGGCGTGATGAAAATATGTGTAATGGTTAGAGTTCCAGGCTTCAAACTGTGGTTGTGCTCGGCGTTAGCCTGAGCGCTTTTAATGGTCTCAAGGACGTAGTGAGCTGAGCGACGTGGAGTATGCTCCAAAATAGTCAAAGCGTCCGCTACAGTGCGTCCGCGGACCAAAGAGGCTACTACGCCGACTTTACGCGGGCTCATACGAACTCCTTTAGATAAAGCCGTGACTGGCATACTAGGCTCCTGCTCCCGATGATTCGCTACCTTGGGACTTAGCGAGCTTACCACCGTGGCTGCGGAACTTGCGAGTTGGCGCAAATTCACCCAGTTTATGACCAACCATGTTCTCGGTAACAAACACTGGCACGTGGACTTTGCCGTTGTGTACTGCGAAGGTCCGACCTACAAAGTCGGGTGAAACCGTAGAGGCTCGAGCCCATGTTCGGATAACAGAGCGGTCATCCGGACCGAGCGCGGCCACTTTCTTGGCTAGCTTGGGATCTATAAACGGTCCTTTTTTAAGTGAGCGGCTCATAGTCTATCTCCTCTTTCCTAGATGACGGCTTCGGATAATCATCTTATCAGTCGATTTACGGCGGCGAGTTTTATAACCTAGAGTTTTTTGTCCCCAAGGTGTACGAGGATCTTTAGCGGTACCATGTCGGCCGCCGTCTCCACCGCCATGTGGGTGGTCAGCCGCGTTCATAACTACGCCGCGGACGGTCGGACGGATGCCCATGCGACGCTTGCGGCCGGCTGAGCCAATCTGGACATTCTGATGCTGCTCGTTGCCGACTATACCAATGGTTGCCATACAGTTAACACTAACCTGGCGGATCTCACCGCTTGGCAAACGGAGCTGGGCGTAATCCCCCTCTTTGGCGATCAACTGGGCGTTGGTGCCAGCGCTACGCACTAGTTGGGCGCCCTTACCGGGTTGCAACTCTATGGCGTGAACCTGAGTTCCAGTTGGGATAGCACTGAGCGGTAGACGGTTACCGGTTTCGATAGAGCCTTCTTCGGCCACCACAAACTTACGGCCCGGTTTCATGCCGCGGGCAGCCAGTACGTAGTGGTACTTGCCGTTTTGATCTTTAATTCGGGCAATTCGGGCGCTGCGATTAGGATCATATTCGATATGCTCAATCACTGCCTGGGTGCCCGCTTCCGGCTTAAAATTAACCAATCTGTAATACTGCCGAACACCGCCGCCACGATGGCGGACAGTGATACGACCTTGGTTATTGCGTCCAACAGGGCCTTTTTTGATTCTGAGCAGGCTCTTAATCGGCTTCTTGGCCGTTATCTGGGCAAAATCCTGAGTGGTCATGCCGCGTTGACCTGGAGTCGTCGGATTATAAGCTCGAATTGCCATTATTTATCCTTCTTGTCTTTCTTACTCTTAGCAGGCTCTTCGGTCTTTTCGGACTCGGTATTAAATAAAGGCAACTTCTGATCCTTGGCTAATCTGACGTAGGCCTTGCGGATATCAGCGCGTTTGCCACGGGTAAATCGGCTGCGCCCTTTGTAAGTTCGCTTTGCTTTACCGGGTACGTTGGCAAGACGGACATCTTTAACATCTACCTCGTACTGAGCATTAACAGCATCAGCTACCTGGAATTTGTTAAGATCGCTGGAAACATCAAAAACGTAGGTGTTAAGCGCTTCGCTCAAACCGTAGGCTTTTTCGCTAGCTCGAGGTCTTAAGACTACAGATTTACTCATCTTTGTCTCCCAGGCGTTGGCTGAGCGTTTCTAGGGCGTCTTTAGCGATAACTACAGTGTCGGCATTCAGGACGTGGAAGGCGCTAAGCCGGCCAGCCTGTGCGACTTTGAGCTGGGGTAGATTGCGCGTGGCTCGCGCAACAAGCTCATCCCTGGTCTGTACGATCAGAAGAGTATTCTTGTCGACACCCATTTTCTTCAAGAGGCTCACCGTAGCCTTAACCTTGCCATCAGTCGAGTTAAACGATTCTATAATCTTTATACGATCCTCTTGGGCTGCCAGCGATAGAGCCTGTCTAACGGACTGGCGCTTGGCTTTGACACTAAGTTTGCGAGTGTAGTTCTCTTGGCCAGTCGGACCAAAGGCTATACCGCCGCCGCGCCAGATAGGGTTACGGCTAGAACCGAAGCGTGCACGGCCGGTACCTTTTTGCCGCCACGGCTTAATACCACCACCGCTAACTTGGCCGCGCTTTTTGGTAACAGCATTATTGGTACGTTGATTGGCCAGATGCCCCAAGTAGGCGTCTTTCAACAGCTGGTGACTTTTGACCTCGATGCCAAAAACAGCCTTATCCAGCTCGGCTGGCGTAGTAGCCTTGGCACCAGTCTTTGTATAAGTTTCAACGGCGGCCATCTTATTTTGCCTCTCGGAGCATGACGATGCCCTTTCGCGGACCAGGCACAGCGCCGCGAACACCGATTACGTTGAGTTCCATGTCGACCAAGGCAACCCTAAGGCGCTTGGTGGTAACTTTTTCGTGACCCATGTGACCAGCCATCTTCTTACCTTTTAGAATGTGCTGAGGATACATAGAACCGATCGAGCCGGGCCGGCGATAACTGCGACCGCCGTGGGTTTTGCGACCGCGCTGGAAGTTGTGGCGTTTAATCGTACCGGCGAAGCCTTTACCCTTGCTAATTCCGGTGACATCTACGCTGTCGCCAACACTAAAAACGTCGGCGCTAAGTTTAGTGCCGACGATCTCGTTCTCATCCAGCTCATTGACGCGTACTTCACGAACAATCTTTGGGATAATGCCGGCGGCCTTAAAGTGACCTTTGGCGGACTTGCCGGCCTTTTTATCATTCTTTTCTTCGAAACCAAGCGCCAGGGCGGAATAGCCATCTATGTCTACACTCTTTATCTGAGTAATAGTGTTGGGAGTGGCCGAAAGCAAAGTAACAGGAACAGCCGCGCCATCTTCATTGATGATGCTAGTCATGCCTACTTTGCGGGTTATAAGAGCCTTCACTACTTCGTGCTTCCTTTGCCTTGGTTGACGTAAAGCTAGCCCCAAATTTCGAGGCACGCAGCTTAAAAATACTTGGCTTTGGCAGTTTCTACCCCTGTATTTGCGAGTGACTTGCCTAAAGTACCAAGTTCAAAAAGCGCCTTTACTCGTAACAGATTAGCATAGTAAACTGACCTCTGTCAATCTGTTGCGAATTTTACAAGTTACATTTTGATTTCGGCATCGCAGCCGGCAGGCAGGCTCAAGTTCATGAGCGAATCGATAGTCTTCGGCGTTGGCTCGCTGATGTCGATCAGGCGTTTATGAACGCGCATTTCGAACTGTTCGCGGCCTTTCTTATAGACATGCGGGCTTTTGATTACAGTGTAGGTGCTCTTGCGGGTAGGCAGAGGTATTGGGCCGGAAATCTTGGCGCCAGTACGCAAAGCGGTATCAACTATTTGCTTAGCAGACTGGTCAATGACCTTGTGGTCATAGGCCTTAAGACGGATACGAATCCGCTGTTTGATTTCTGGTTCTTTAGTCTCGGCCATCTATTACCATAATTCTACTGTGTTACCGTCCCAGCTCATAACTTCACTGGGGTCAATCTCTGGATGAGCCGCTCTTAGGGCTTCCATTTCCTCGCGAACAGCAGCGTCCATGCGCGCTATCTGTTCCGGCGTTCTGCCGGCTCGCAATTCTTCATACGACGGTAAACCTGGAGGCGCTAAATACGGTCTTCCAGTTACAGGATCAATCTCGGGATCGGCGTCTTTTCTACTTGTTTCAGGTTGCTTTGGTTTTTCAAAGAAACGACGCATTTGAGTCTTATTTGTCGATCTTAGTAACAACACCAGCGCCAACAGTTCGGCCGCCTTCGCGGATAGCGAAGCGCAAACCTTGGTCCATAGCGATCGGGGCCATCAACTTAACCTTAAAGGTGATAGTGTCGCCTGGCATGACCATTTCTTTGTCAGCCGGCAGTTCGACTTCACCAGTTACATCTGTGGTTCGGAAGTAAAACTGTGGCTTGTAGCCCTTGAAGAACGGCGTATGACGGCCGCCTTCCTCCTTGGTCAAGATATAGACTTCGGCGTCAAATTCGGTGTGTGGGGTGATGGAACCGGGCTTAGCCAAAACTTGGCCGCGTTCGATGTCATCGCGCTCGATACCGCGCAGCAGCACGCCGACGTTGTCGCCAGCTTGTCCCTGCTGAAGGTTCTTTTTGAACATCTCAACACCGGTCACAACCGTTTTCTTGGTTGGGCGGATACCGACGATTTCAACTTCTTCGTTAACCTTAACGACGCCAGTCTCGATACGGCCGGTGGCAACAGTGCCACGGCCCTTGATAGAGAAGACGTCTTCGATAGCCATCATGAACGGTTTATCTAGGTCGCGAACTGGCTCTGGGATGTAGTCGTCCATAGCTTTGACGAGTTCCATAATAGCGTCTTCGCTAGCGGCGTCGCCTTCCAAGGCTTTGGTGGCAGAACCCTTGATGATAGGAGCTTCACGGTCAAATTCATACTTAGCCAACAGGTCGCGGACATCTTCCTCGACGAGTTCGACCAATTCTGGGTCGGCAAGATCCATCTTGTTCAAGAAGACCAAGATTTTAGGCACGCCGACTTGGCGAGCCAAAAGTACGTGCTCACGAGTCTGTGGCATCGGGCCATCAGCGGCAGAAACGACCAAAATAGCTCCGTCAATCTGGGCAGCGCCGGTAATCATGTTCTTGATGTAGTCGGCGTGGCCAGGCATATCTACGTGCGCATAGTGGCGCTTTTCGCTCTCATATTCCTGGTGGGAGGTAGCGATAGTAATACCACGGGCTTTTTCCTCCGGGGCGTTATCAATCTGGTCGTAAGCGACCGGTTTGTTGATGTCGGAAGGTAGTTTCTTGGCTAGTACCGAAGTAATAGCGGCGGTTAGTGTGGTTTTACCGTGGTCGACGTGGCCCATAGTGCCAACGTTGACGTGCGGCTTGCTGCGATCAAAATCTGCCATTTCGTGTGAGCTCCTTGAATTTACTTACTTGCTTGTTTAGTGCACGACAGCAATAGCCACCATGCGGTTATACTCGAGATTATAGATAAACTGACTGGTTTTGTAAAGGGTTTTTACCCTAGTGGACTCTCGAAGAATTCCGCAACCTCCCCATCTTCCTCTTCTCGAGGCAACTCTATTTACCAGATTTGGCGATAATGGCCTGAGCCACATTACCTGGGACGTCAGCGTAGTGGTCAAGCTCCATAGACGAGGCTGCCCGCCCTTGTGTCATGCTACGCAAGTTGGTGGTATAGCCAAACATTTCGCCTAGAGGCACGTAAGCTGTGATCTGTTTAATACCGCTCTGCAAATCGTCCATGGCTTCTACTCGGCCGCGCTTGGAGTTAAGATCGCCAACCACATCGCCCATGAACTCCTCTGGCGTAATAACGACAACTTTCATAATCGGTTCCATTAGAACTGGGCTGGCTTTTCTGACACCGTCTTGAAGCGCCATAGAGCCGGCGATTTTAAAGGCCATCTCTGAAGAGTCCACATCGTGATACGAACCGTCATATAGCTCGGCTTTAACGTCAACGACCGGATAGCCGGCGATAACACCGTTGGCCATAGCCTCTTCGACGCCAGACTTAACGGCTGGAATGAACTCTGACGGAATAGAACCGCCCTTGATGCTATTGATAAATTCCAGGCCTTTGCCAGGCTCGTTTTGGGACAGGCGCAGCCAGACATGGCCATACTGGCCACGGCCCCCAGATTGGCGAATAAATTTGCCCTCTTGTTCAACATTGTCTTTGCGGATGGTCTCGCGGTAGGCCACCTGAGGCTCGCCAACAGCGGCCTCGACGGTAAATTCGCGCTTCATACGATCGACGATGATTTCCAGGTGCAGTTCGCCCATTCCAGAAATGATAGTTTGGCCAGTTTCGTGGTCGACTTTGATTCGAAAAGTTGGATCTTCTTCAGCCAGTCGCTGCAGGGCAATGCCCATCTTCTCTTGGTCTGCCTTGGTCTTAGGCTCAATCGCGATGCTGACCGGCGGCTCTGGGAAGGTAATACTCTCGAGGACGATAGGGTTATTTGGGTCGCACAATGTGTTGCCCGTGGTGGTCCCTTTAAGACCAACGATAGCGGCGATATCGCCAGCTTCAACTTCAGTGACGTCCTCGCGCTTATCGGCATGAAGGCGAACGATTCGGCCAACGCGCTCCTTCTCGCCACTTGAGCTATTTAAAATATAACTGCCGGCAACAGCTTTACCAGAATAGACGCGGAAGAAGGCTAGCTTACCAACGAATGGATCGGTGGCAATCTTGAAGGCCAAAGCAGCCAGAGGTTCTTCGGCGCTCGGTTTGCGCTCAATTTCATCGCCGTTTTTAGGGTTTTCGCCCCAGGTCGAGCCACGGTCCAGCGGGCTAGGCAGCAGTAAATTAACAGCGTCCAGCAACTTTTCAACAATCACGCCGCGGCCATCACCACCAGAGACAGCAAAAAATTTGCCTGATAAAACGGCTGTACGAAGGGCCTTTTTGATGTCGGCTTCGGTCATGCCCTCTTCGCCAACTTCGAAATACTTTTCGAGCATTTCCTCGTCCTCGGCCACAGCATTTTCCACTAGAAGCGAGCGATACTTTTTAACATCGTCCTGCATGTCTGCGGGAATTTCGCCCTCGACCAGCTCGTGATCGGTAAAGTCCTTATAGGTATAAGCCTTGAGATTGACCAAATCAACCACGCCACTTACACCTTGCTCGAATCCGATTGGCAGATGGATCGGAAATGCCCGCTTGTTTAGGCGGCGGTGGATGGACTCGAGCGATTTATAGAAATCGCCGCCAGTCTGGTTGATCTTGTTAATAAAACAAATGCGCGGCACATTGTACTTGTCGGCTTGTCGCCAAACAGTCTCAGACTGGCTTTCCACGCCCATTTTGCCGTCAAAGACGACAACTGCGCCATCCAAGACGCGCAATGATCGTTCAACTTCAACCGTAAAGTCGATATGGCCAGGCGTATCAATAATGTTGATCTTGTGGTCCTTCCAGTAGCAAGTAACGGCGGCCGCAGTAATGGTAATTCCCCGTTCCTTCTCCTGGGCCATCCAGTCAGTCGTTGTTTCGCCTTCGTGCACGGCGCCGATTTTGTGCTTCAGGCCGGTGCGGTAAAGAATTCCCTCTGTAACAGTCGTCTTGCCGGCATCAATATGAGCAATGATACCGATGTTGCGCACGTCTTTGAGGTCATATTTTTTATCTGCCATGATTTTATACTTTCGGCAATTTTCCTCTGGAGATTAGATGAATTTCTCTTATGTGGGGCGTTAGCCTAATGAATTCCAGGGTCATTTTACCAATCTCACGAGCTATCCCTAAGCTTGCTCTAAGGTTTTCGGGGTGAAAGCCATTAAAAGGATGGCTAGCTCCCGCCTCATAAGCTGCGAGTTGGGCCTGCACTAGGCCTTCATGACGCTCCTCTAGCCTGTCTGCGTGAGCTTTAAGTTCCATAATTAAGTCCTGGCGAAGTGGGCAAAGGCCCGGTTGGCTTCAGCCATTCTATGCGTGTCTTCTTTTTTCTTAACGGCCGCGCCGGTATTGTTGTAGGCGTCCATAAGTTCTTGGGCAATGCGATCTTCCATACTCATGCCCTTGCGAGCACGGGCTGCTTCGACAAACCACATAATGGTGAGGTGCTGCTGGCGCTGGCCCTTAACCTCGAAAGGTATCTGGTAATTAGCCCCTCCGACCCGGCGAGAACGGGTTTCCATGTGCGGTTGGATATTACGCATAGCTTGCTCAAATACTTCCAGTGGGTTTTGGACCTTAAGTTTCTCGGCCGCTTTTTGCATGCCTGTGTAAACCAGGCGCTCGGCCATCTGTTTCTTGCCGCCGTGCATCACTCGGTTGATCAGCTTTGCTACGAAAGTACTGTTATACAGACGATCCGGCGCGACCGTTCGGATTAGAGCTTTGGTAGTTTTACGAGGCATATAAATCTCCTCCGTCGGGCTCCGGCTGTGAGTCACCTGGGTGTAGGACACTTGCATCAGAGAAGTAGGCTTGAAGCTCGCCAATATCAACATGTACATTATTCATTAAAGCTTCCGCTCCCACGCCGCTAGAGATTAAGTCCTCGATACGCTCTCTTCGAATCTGATCCAGTGGCTTGCGCAGAGGCAGGTCCGCTTCCTCATCAATTCGATCATAACCCAATCCAATCTCTCCGGGCATTATTTTGGCCTCTTGGCGCCGTATTTGGAACGGCCTTGCTTGCGGTTTTGTACACCTTGGAGGTCTAGCGAGCCACGGACGATGTGATAGCGCACGCCAGGCAAGTCTTTGACGCGGCCGCCGCGGACTAGCACTACAGCGTGTTCCTGCAGGTTGTGGCCTTCGCCGCCAATGTAGGCCCAAACTTCGTGGCCGTTGGTTAGGCGAACGCGGGCAACTTTGCGCAGAGCTGAGTTGGGTTTCTTGGGAGTCTTGGTCGTTACGCGGATACAGACGCCACGCTTAAAGGGCGCAGGCTTGTCGTAGCTGCGCGTTTTCAGGTTGTTGGTAACACGAAGCAAGGCAGGACTTTTGGTCTTGTGGGTAACTTGCTTACGTGGTTTTTTGACTAGTTGGTTGATTGTAGGCATGGTACGGCTTTCGATTCTAGCAAATTTACTCCTTAGCCTCAACTGTTTTAGTTCGGCTGTGGACTTCAGGCTCGGCTTCTTCCTCCACTTGCAGTCTGCGCGCGCCGGTGCCAACTGGAATCTTACGACCCAAGATGACGTTCTCTTTGAGTCCGTAAAGCCGGTCGACTTTACCACTGGTAGCAGCGGCGATTAGGACGCGGGTAGTGTCCTGGAATGACGCGGCCGACAAGAACGAGTCGGTCGACAAGGAGGCCTTGGTAATGCCAAGCAAGAGTTGGTTGTACTTGACCAATTTCTTCTTGGCCTTAGCTAGCTCTTCGTTGGCTTCTTCGACTGCCAGCTTAGAGACAACGTCGCCAGTGATAAATTCGCTGTCGCCAGATTCCTCGACCTGAACGCGGCTAAACATTTGGCGGACGATCACCTCAAGGTGCTTGTCCGAAATAGTCTGACCTTGGCTGGCGAAGATGTAGAGAACCTCGTTCATGATGTAGCGCTGTGTTGCTTCGACGCCTTGTAAGCGGATTAGCTCGTGCAGGTTGATAGAACCGTTGGTTAATCGCTGACCGGACACAACGCTGTCACCATCTTTTACCAGCAGCTGCTTGTAGCCTGGTATTTCGTAGCGAACAACGCTCTTTTCGGTTGGCGTGATTGTCAACGTCGTATCTGTTAATTTGACCTTTCCAGCCATGGCAGCCGTCAAAGTTTCCTTGTTGTCGGCAATGGCCAAGGTGTCGCCAATAGCGACTTCTGAGCCATCGATGATTTTCGGTTCCATGCCATTGAGAGGAATCTTGAGCGCTTTCTGCTCCTTGCCCGTAACTTGGAGAATGTATTTGTCGCCCTCTTCCCAGGCAGCGACCTTACCGGATATATCGGTTAGGTAGGCCTGGCCTTTAGGCGTGCGAACTTCTAGAATTTCCTCGACACGAGTCAGACCTTGGGTTACGTCGTCTCCAGCGGTAACAGCACCGGCTCGGTGCTTAGAGTCTAAGGACAACTGAGTGCCGGGCTCGCCGATACTTTGGGCAGCTATGACACCAATTGGGTAGTCATTGGCTACCAAGCGGCCGGTAGCTAGATCAATTCCATAGCTCTTCTGGCTAACGCCGCGGGCATTAGTACAAGATAGAGCGCTCATGATACTGACTTCCGTAACAGTCTTGTCCTCATCGATGAATTTCGAGATTTCAGGAGTGATTAGCTCGCCCTTTTTCAGATATTTCTTGACGCCTTCGGCCACAAAACGGCCTTCTAGGCGTGGACCAAATCCGACGCCGATAGCGTCAGAGTCTGCGCGATAAACGATAAAGCCTGGGTCTGGGGCGTCATGTTCTACCGTAAAGACGTCCTGAGCGACATCAACTAGACGGCGGGTTAGATAGCCGGAGTCAGCGGTTCTTAGAGCGATATCGATCAATGATTTGCGCGTACCGCGAGTGGCGGTAAAGTATTCCAGTGGGTTAAGACCGTACTTGTAGTTAGAACGCACCGGCAGCTCAATAGCTCGACCAGTGGCATCGGCGAACATACCTAACATACCTACAGACTTCTTCATCTGGGAGATGTTGCCGCGAGCACCCGAGGCAACGGTAATTGACATAGTGTTATCCTCGGTGGCAAATTGCTCGGACAGGGCTTTTTCGACAGCGCTGTCAACATCCGTCCAGGCTTCGACAGTCAGGCGATAGCGTTCTTCGTCGGTGATGAATCCCTCGCTGTACTGGTTGGAAATTTCAGTCGCTCTTAACTCGCCGCCTTTAACGATCTCTGGCAGTTCTTTGATATCCGAAAAGTCGTTCATGCCAATCGACAGACCAGAAAAAGTAGCGTATTTGAAGCCAAGGTCTTTCAAGTCGTCGGCGATTTCGGCAGTTCGTTCTTGGCCATACTTTTGATAGACCTTGGACATGACTTTGCCGAGCTTCTTGTTTGTCATGGGCTCGTTCTGATAGGTGAAATCTTCTGGAAGAATTTCGTTAAACAGTAAACGCCCAATCGTTGTTTCACGGACTTCGCCGCGAAACGGTACTATGGCGTTGGTCTGCAGGGTGGCTTTGCCCAAATCCAAAGACATGATTGCCTCATCCAGACTGATAAAGTGGCGCGGCTTGTCATCTTTGGTGCCTGGCTTTTGGTAAGTCAGGTAGTAACAACCCAGAACAATGTCCTGCTCGACGTGCAAGATTGGCGAACCGTCCGCTGGCTTCAGCAAGTTCTTGTTAGAGGCCATGATGTCACGCGCTTCGGCTTGTGAAGCGGCAGATAGAGGAAGATGGACGGCCATTTGGTCGCCGTCAAAGTCTGCGTTAAAGCCCTTGCAAACTAGGGGGTGCAGCTGGATAGCCTTGCCTTCGATAAGCACCGGCTGGAAGGCTTGGATGCTCAAACGGTGAAGGCTGGGCGCTCGGTTCAGTAGCACGTATTTCTCTTTAATTACTTCGTCCAAAGCGTCCCAAACAGCTGCTTCGCTCATCTCGATCATGCGAGTGGCGCTACGGATGTTGTGAGCCAGTTCTTGGTCGATTAGGCGACCGATGACGAATGGTTTAAACAGCTCCAGAGCCATGGTCTTTGGCAAACCGCATTGATACATCTTGAGCTCAGGTCCAGATACAATGACGCTGCGTCCAGAGTAGTCCACGCGCTTGCCCAGAAGGTTCTGGCGGAAACGGCCCTGCTTGCCTTTGAGCATGTCTGAAAGACTTTTTAGACGGCGTCGTTGGCCGGTTGCAGCCACGGCGCGTCCCGAGCGAGCGTTATTATTATCGATCAGGGCATCGACTGCCTCTTGGAGCATTCGCTGCTCATTGCGGCGAATAACTTCTGGCGCGTTAAGGTCCATTAGCTTTTTAAGACGGTTATTACGGTTAATAACTCGACGGTAAAGGTCGTTTAGGTCGCTCGTGGCGAAACGACCGCCAGTTAGCTGAACCATAGGTCTTAGGTCCGGAGGGATAACCGGCAGGACATTGACACACATGCTGGTCGGTTTGATACCAGCTCGCTGCATGCTTTCCAGTAGTCGCAAGCGCTTCATGATTTTCTTCTTGCGCATGCCCTTTGTCTGTTCGGCCTCGGCATTCAGTTCTTTAATTAATTTACCGAGGTCTACCTCTTCTAGGAGATCTTTAAGGGCAGCACCACCCATGCCAACTGTGACTAGCTCGGCTAGTTCGTCAGGAAGGTTGCGGTAGTCTGTCTCGCTCATTAGGCGCAGCCTCTCCAGGCTGTCTATTTGTTCTTTAAAGGCCTCAAACTCCGCTACTAGCTCTTCTAACTCTTTGGTACGGGACTCGGCCAACGCGTGAATATCAGCGCCGTCCTTCTTGGCTTCGGCGTCATAACGAGCATTAATGGCCTTCTCGCCGGCTTTTGTCTGAGCTTCTCGGTCGGCAAAAATCTTGTCGCGCTTGCCGCTATCGACACTTTTAACGATATAGCTGGCAAAATAGGCGACTCGCTCCAAGTTCTTAACGGTCATACCGAGCAGTAAGCCAATCGCGCTTGGAGTACCGCGCAGGAACCAGATGTGTGCAACTGGCGTGGCCAAGCTGATGTGACCCATACGCTCACGCCTTACGATTGATCTGGTGACTAGCTCGCCGTTTTTATCAACGGCGGCTTCGCGGGAGCGAACTCCCTTATATTTGGCGTCATGAGGATTGATGTCTTTAACTGGGCCAAAGATCCGTTCGCAGAAAAGACCGTCTCGTTCTGGTTTTTGGGTACGGTAGTTGATGGTCTCTGGCTTGGTAACTTCGCCGTAACTCCACTCTAGGATGTCTTCCGGGCTAGCGATGGCTAGTCGGACGGCATCAAAGTCAGCTATGTTCGTTCCGGGACTATATTGACGCATCTTAGTTAGCCTCGCTTTCTACTTCGGTTTCAATGGTTATATCTTCGTCAGGCGATAGGCCTTGGCTTTTCGGTCCATCTTCGTCCATCATCATGATCTCGTGCTCAACTGCTTCTTCAGTCACGTTGGTGTCGTCCACAGTTACGGGAACCGGTGTGGTTACTGGGGCGGCTTTAGATTCTGCCTTAATATTCTCAGCCAAAATTTCCTCGGCATCGATAACCTTGTCGTTGGCCAGGAGGTCCACCTTAAGACCCAGACCTTGGAGTTCCTTAACTAGAACGTTAAAGCTCTCCGGCACTTTCGGACCCTGGATAGGCGTACCCTTGATGATGGATTCGTAAGCCTTAGCGCGTCCGTAAACATCATCTGACTTGATAGTTAGCATTTCCTGTAGGGTGTTGGCGGCGCCGTAGGCTTCCAACGCCCAGACTTCCATCTCGCCAAATCGCTGGCCTCCGTTTTGAGCCTTACCACCAAGTGGCTGCTGGGTGACCATAGTATATGGGCCAGTCGAGCGAGCGTGAATTTTGTCAGAAACCATGTGGTTAAGCTTGATGATATACATCGAACCAACGGTTGTACGCTCGGCAAAAGCTTCGCCGGTGCGGCCGTCGTAAAGTTGCTGCTTGCCGTCTTCGGGCAGACCAGCTTCCTTTAATAGGCTTTGGATCTTTTCAATCGGAACACCGTTGAAGGCGGGGCTGGCGACTTTAATACCAAGTGCCCGGGCAGCCATGCCAAGATGAGTCTCGAATAGCTGGCCGATGTTCATGCGGCTAGGGACGCCAAGCGGGTTCAGTACGATGTCTATCGGAGTGCCATCGCCATTAAATGGCATATCTTCAACAGGCAGAATACGGGCTATAACGCCCTTGTTGCCGTGCCGGCCGCCGAGTTTATCGCCAACGCTAATTTTGCGCATCTGGGCTACGAAAACTTGAATTTGCATAATGACGCCGGCCTTAAGTTCGTGGCCGTTAGCTCGGCTAAAGACCTTTACGCCAACCACTTTGCCGTGGCGCCCGGTGCTCATACGCTGGGAGGTATCACGGACTTCCTTGGCTTTTTCGCCAAAGATCGCCCGCAGAAGGCGCTCCTCGCTGGAAAGTTCCTGTTCGCCCTTAGGCGTAATCTTACCAACCAAAATGTCGCCTGGGTGGACTTCGGCGCCAATCCGGACAATGCCATCTTCGTCAAGGTGGCGTAGCGACTCTTCGGATACGTTAGGAATGTCGCGAGTTACAATTTCTGGACCTAGTTTGGTCTCACGAACCTCAGTCATATAGTCGACAATGTGGATCGAGGTTAACGTGTCATCCTCGACAATTCGGCGCGACAAAATGATAGCGTCTTCGAAGTTATAGCCAGCCCATGGCATGAAAGCCACTAACAGGTCTTTGCCCAGTGCCAACTCGCCATCGGCGATACTCATGCCTTCGATTAGCGGATCATCAGCTTTGACCTTATCGCCGCTAGAGACAACCACTACCTGATTGATCGAGCTGCCTTCATTGCTGCGCATAAAGTGGATCGGCTCGTAATGAACGGTCTTGCCGCTCTTGTACTTAACAACAACTTCGTCGGCGCTGGCTTTTTGAACCAAGCCATCTTCTTCGGCCACGACTAGCTGGCCGGTGTTAGCGGCCACGATTGTTTCGAAACCAGTGCCAACAATCGGGCTTTCTGGCTTAACCAGCGGAACAGCTTGGCGCTGTTGGTTGGAACCCATCAAGCTTCGCAGAACGTAGTTTTTCTCAATAAACGGAATCAGACCAGCACTGGAACCAATGGTCTGGGCCATGGACGAGTCCATATGGGTAATCTCGCCGGAGTCAAATTCTCCAGGCTCAAGGCGGTTGCGGGCGCTGACACGGGCAGCTACAAAGTAGCCGTCCTTGTCGGTCTCGTTTCCGGCACCGGCAATGACAGCTTGCTCTTCTTCGGCGGCGTCCAGGAAAACGATCTTATCTATAACTTTGGCCTTAACCGGCCAAGTAGCCTGGGATTTAATGGCAGCTAGGCGCTTAGCGGCAGCTGGCGTAATTACGGCACCATCTTTGACAACGACCTTTTCCTTGTCGTCCAACAGATCACCGCGGGCGATGTGGCCAGCCGCTTCTTTGGCAGGCACGGCATTAGTAACTTTGCGGTACGGCGTTTCTATAAAGCCATATTCGTTAATTCGGGCATAGCCGGCTAGGTTCAAAACCAGGCCGATGTTGGCACCTTCTGGCGTCTCTACCGGACAAATGCGGCCGTAGTGAGTGGCGTGGGCGTCACGAACTTCAAATCCAGCCCGCTCACGAGACAGGCCGCCGGGGCCCATCGAACTAAGGCGGCGTTTGTGAGCTAACTCACTCAACGGATTGATCTGGTCCATAAACTGGCTCAGCTGGGAGCTGGCGAAGAACTCGCGCACAGCTGCCACAACAGGCCGGGCATTAATTAACTGAGACGGCGTGACGGTCTCGATCTCGGACATGCTCATACGGTCTTTAGCGTTTCGTTCCATGCGCAGCAACCCAATTCGGAATTGCCTTTGCACAAGTTCGCCGACCAACTTAACTCGACGATTTGCCAAAGAGTCGATTTCATCAGCCGAGTCCTGAGTGACATTAAGGCGGATAATCTCGGCAATAATGGCCAACAGGTCTTCAACTCGCATGACGCGGTTAGCGGTTGTATTAGGAACATCCAGGTTCAAGCGCTTGTTTAGCTTGTAGCGGCCAACTTTGCCAAAATCAAAGCGTTTGAAGTTATAGAACATGTTCTCGATCAACGAACGGGCGTTGTCAACGGTTGCTAGATCGCCAGGGCGCAAGCGGCGGTAGACCTCAATTAAAGCTTCGTTATTAGTGCCAGTCGGGTCTTTATCTAGGGTAGCTTGGACGTAGCTATGATCGCCGGTGTCAACGTGAGCGAAGGACTCTTTTATCTTAGTTTCATCCATGCCAAGAGCCTTCAGCAGGGTCGTGACGGCTAGCTTGCGCTTGCGGTCAATCTTGACGTAAAGCACGCCGGCGGCGGCAGTTTCGAACTCTAGCCAAGCACCGCGAACAGGGATAACCTTGGCGCCATAAAGATTGGTGTTTCCGTGCGGGTCGGCAGTAAAGAACACACCAGACGATCGAATCAACTGGCTAACCACGACGCGTTCAGCGCCGTTAATCACAAACGTACCGCGGGTAGTCATCCAAGGATAATCACCGAGGTAAATTTCTTGTTCTTTAATTTCGCCCGTAACTTTGTTGGTCAGCTCGACAGTAGCTTTCAGCGGCGCTTCAAACGATACGTTATTTTCGCGCGCTTCACCCTCAGTAAGCTTAGGATTTTCGAAATGATACTTTTTGAATCTGAGGCTGAGCTTTGTGCCAGTGTAATCCTCAATAGGGCTGATCTCCTCCAAGAGTTCGCCCAAACCCTCTTTTATAAACCAATCGAATGATGTATTTTGGTGATCCACCAGGTTCGGTGAATCTAAAATGTCTTCTGACTTTGTAAAGTACGTGCGCTTAGCAATAGCCTGTTTCTTCGCCATGCAAAAATCTGCTCCCTTAGATGATTAAATGACCGCTAGATGCGAAGCCCACTACGTCTGGCGTGCTAAATATGTTATAAACACGTGCAAGCACCAAAGTACACTACTTCTTAAGCGAGTATTGTAGGGGAAACTACCCCTTGGGTCAAGTTATGCACAAAAAATGTGTTGTGAAATTTGCTATACGGCCTTTTTGACGGAATCCGCAACCTTGCGGCTGTCGATAATCTTGTCGACTAAACCGTAGTTCTTGGCCTCTTTGGCAGTCATCCAGTAATCTCGATCAACGTCTTTCTCCACCCGGCTGACTGGTTGGCTAGTGTTGCGGGCCAGGATTTCGTTTAACAGTCGCTTTAAGCGAATACCCTCTTTAAGATCGATCTCCAGGTCAGAGATCTTGGCCCGACCGGCAGCACTGGATGGCTGGTGAATCATAACGGTTGAGCTAGGCAGCAGCAGGCGTTTGCCCTTGGCACCAGAGCTTAATAGAAAGGCGGCGGCGGAGGCCTGGACGCCAATACCGACAGTCTGGATCTCGGACTTAACGAACTGCATCGTGTCATAAATAGCCAGGGCGTCGTAGACACTGCCGCCCGGGCTGTTCAGATACATAATAATGTCTTTATTAGGGTCTTCGTTTTCCAGAAACAGGATTTGGGCCACCACTAGGTTGGCGGTGTGCTGATTAATCTCGTCACCTAAAAATATAATGCGATCTTTGAGCAGGCGGCTATAGATGTCATAAGCCCGCTCCATGCGTCCCTCTTGCTCAATAACGGTGGGAACTAAAACCTGAGATTTCGGATTCATCCCGTTACAACCTCAAAAAAATTGCTGTATTTATCAATACGTTGAAGCAAGTACTCGTGATCAGCCGCTAAGTGATGTCCGAAAGTTAAATGAGCTGTAACGGGATTCATATGCTCAATTTTATCGTAACGAATTAGCACTCGTCAAGGCTGAGTGCTAATTCGACGGGTCTAGCTCTTCTTTCATGTGTGATAGCAACTGAATTAACTCTTGATCCTCTCCCGGCGTCCCATACCTAAACCCCTCCAATTGATCAACTGGCTGGTAAGTAATAAACCTGCTGTGAGGCCTGAACTGAGCATAATGATGGAGAGCACCATCAACTCTTGCTGATATGTTGTATGCCAAGACTCTTCCTCTAGACATCGGGTGCATCACCTGATTGAGCTCAACCAGGTTACCACAAGGACTCACGACAGGGTCGGTGGTAAATCTACGGGATCTACCGTCATCCCTTTTGCTCCCAGGGAGTACAGCCATTATCTCTCCCGCTAGCTCGACCGCTCTACTATGCATGTCAGCAGCTACTTCTTCTCGCACTTTTTTCGACTCATGAACTTGTTTAATCTCAGCAGCGAAACTTTCAAAACCCATACCGTACTCCTTTTATAGATAGATTAGGCGTAAGCTATATTTTTGCAAGCGATAGCGGTTTATTTGCTGGCGTAACCAACAAGTCTGTTGATTGTCTTCTCTGTTAGCAGGCGAGCGGCGATATCTTGCCGGTTTTCAGGCTTATCCAGCTCCGCTCGCATAGCGGGGTCCTGATACTGAGTCTTCAGCGAGCTAATGCGGGTATCGAGCTCGGCTGGCTCGACATCTAAGCCTTCGACTATAGATATTTCACTTAGGACCAAACCAGCTTTGACTCGCTCTGCAGCCTCCTCGCGCTTGCGCTCTCGGTGTTGCTCCTCACTCACACCTTCGTCCTTGAGGTGTTCTTGCCAAGTCTGGCCGCGCATGACCAGGTCGCGCTTCTCGGACTCTTCCATGGCATTCAGTTGGTCTTCAACCAGCGACTGCGGGAATTCGACTTTAGACTTTTCGCTGATTCTCTTTATAAGTTCGCTTTCGTACTGCTGCAAGGCTCGAGTCTCTTGTTCAGCTGTTAACTGCTTCTTAATATCTACCTTTAGTTCAGCAACCGACGCGAATGGGCCGATCTTCTTGGCTAGCTCGTCATCAAGCTTGGGCTCGGTCAGCTCGTTAACTTGTTTGACGTTGACTTTGAACGTCACCGGCTTAGCACGCAAGGCTGGCACGCCGTAATCGGCTGGGAAAGTTACTTTAAACTCTTTATCGCCGCCGGCCTTTAGCCCGACTAGGGCTTCCTCAAAACCAGGCACGAAGTTCTTGCTACCTAAGATCAATGGATAATCCTTGCCGCTAGCTCCGGCGACTGGCTCGCCTTTGGCGTTGCTGCCATCGAAATCGATCATAACCTCGTCGCCGTTCTTGGCAGCGCGTTCAACAGCTTTACGGTCAGCCATCCGCTTGCCAAGTGACTTCAGAACATCGTCAACTTCTTTGGCAGACACCTGGACTTTGGGCTTAGCCATCTTAATTTGCTTATAATTCGCCAGGCTGATCTTGCCGATAATATCCTGCTCAGACTCGAACTCTAGCGTCGTATACGGCACAAATTTTTTAACTTCGATATTTGGTTGGCCGATTGGTCGGATTTTCTCCTGCTCAACGGCCTTACGAAACAGATCATTGATGGCATGCTCCATGAACTCATCGAAGAGCCGCTGTTGGTTAGCGCTTTTTTCGATCAAGTGCTGCGGGGCTCGACCTTCGCGGAAGCCAGGAACTTTGACATCGCTAAAATGGCTAGCTAGGACGTGGCCTTTGATAGCTTCTAATTCCTCAGCACTGGCGCTGATGGCCAGCCGAGCTCTAGTCGGAGACTTTCGTTCTAGGGTAACTTGCATCGGGTACTAATTATACAGACTTGCGGCAGGGAAGTTAGCGAATCGGTTCTAGGGTCTCAATCAGCTGGGTTAAGCTTAGCTCTTTTTCCTGCCCTGCCCCAAGATCGCGCAGCTTCAACTTGCCAGATTCGATCTCGTCTTTGCCTATAAATATTGCATATCGAGCGTCGGACTTAACGGCGCTTTTGATCTGGGCGTCCAGTTTGCGGCCCGTGCTATCGACCGACACATTTATTCCTTTGGTACGCATCTCCTTGAGCAGCGGCTGGCTCTGAGCATAAACATCGCCAATCAGGATAGCTACGGCGTCGTGCTCGGGCGGCAGCTTAGGCAGCAACTTATGGCCTTCCAGAAAATTCTGAAGGGTGACATCGCCCATGCCAAAACCAACAGTCGCTAGCGGCTCAACTCCAAACAACCCGACTAAGCCGTCGTAGCGGCCGCCGCCAAACATCGATCGATTATTGTCTGGATTATTATCGTAAACTTCAAAAACTATATCATTGTAATAATCCAGGCCGCGGACGATCGAAGGGTTAAACGAGGCGTCGGCAACGCCAGATTTACGGAGCAACTCGAATAATTGCCCCAAGCGTTTAACAGATTGGTGCGCTCTGACGCTTGATGGCAAGGCAGCCAGATTCTTGCTATTCAGGAATTCAACCAGCTGAGCGGCGTGATTCTTATCTTTAATGACTTCTTTTATTGAGCTGACAAAAGCGCTGGCTGACATTTTTGATTTCTTATCGATTAATCTGGAGACTGTTTGAACGTCTTTGTCTTTCAGGGAAATTACATCTTTCAGGAAGTAATCGAGCAGCTCACGGCTGTTTATATAAATGGAGTAGCTGTCGCTCTTTGCGCCAAAGGCTTGTAAGACTGAGTCGGCAATCAGGATAATTTCGTGATCGGCCTCGATGCCTGGCGAACCGAATATATCGACGTTTAGCTGCCAGTGCTCACGCAACCGTCCGCGCTGCGGACGTTCATAACGCCAAAGATTCGGGATACTGTAGAGCCTTAGCGGATAGGCTAGCTCCTGGCGGCGAGCTGCCACCATGCGGCTGACTGTTGGCGTCATCTCTGGTCGAATAGCCAGCTTGCGACCACCCTTGTCTTCGAACGAATAAAGCTGTTCGTTAACGATTTCTTCGCCGGATTTGGCAGCGTAAATATCTATCGGCTCCAAGATCGAGGCATCGTACTCGTGGTAGCCAAAGCTCTCCACGACTTTCCGAAGTACGCCGAACATGTATTTTTGCAGGCGCTTATCTTCTGGATAAAAGTCACGCGTACCCTTGTACGGTTGGGTGCTTAAACTCATTGAATCTAATTATATGCTACTTGAAGCACACTAGGCACTCTATATAATAGAGACCATGGCTCGACGACCCCATGCCCGAAAATCATCGCCGCTATATCTGCCGAGCGCTTTCGATTTGTTTAAACCCAGCAAAGATTTGGTGCTCAAAAACATTCACGTTTTTGGACCGCTGTTTATTCTGCCGTTTATATTCTGGGGGCACAGCTGGCTGGATATCCCGGCTAATGGCGGGCACTACTGGAACCGCTTTACAGATGCCAACTATGGCTGGTCGCTGCCGACAGCCTACTGGGTAGCCTTTATTGGCTTTTCGATTATTTGGTTTTTGATAGCGGTGGTCGGCGGTACGATTGTTCAGATTATGCTGCAGCGCGCCCAGCTAGACGCCGCCGAGAACCGCGAACCTCAGCTCGGCAAACTGTGGGAAGTCACCAAGAAAATGTGGAAGCCGATGGTTTTGCTGTTTTTGACGATGATCTTAATAATCGGTATCGGCTTTATCTTTTTGATTGTGCCGGGGCTCATCTTACTTAGGCGCTATTTCTTCGCGCCTTACGTAATGCTAGAGCGAAAATGCTCTGTCCGGGAGGCATTGGACCGCAGCGCGCACCTGAGCGCCATCAACACCGGCTCGGTCTGGGGATTGATTGGCGTGATGTTTTTGATCGGTCTACTCGGAATCGTACCTATTATTGGCAGTTTGGCTTCATTTGTAGCCGGCTCGCTTTATAGTGTCGCCCCCGCCCTTAGATACCAACAACTGAAGAAATTAGCTTAACCTAAAATCGGGAACCTCCTGATCTTGGGTGAAGCCCCAGGATTTACGTACCTGGGTGTTGCAGACCTTTTCGGTCTCACGGCCCTTGCGGGCTTGGTCCTTTTCATTCGACTCGCTTGATTCCTCGCTCATTGAGGCTGCGCTGCTTGAGCTGCTCAGGGCACCACGCTTCGAGAGCCAGCTGGCTGTCGAAGTAGCGAAATGCGACCTCGACGAACTCGTCAGGTACCTCGACTTCTTCGCCAGTCCGCTCGTGCTTCGGGCGGGCATAGAGGGGAAGGTAATGCACTCTCATCTCGTTGTCCCACACGACTATCGATCTGCCTTCCTCATCGAGGAGGACGCCGTAGATGTAACTCTTGGTGCCCCATCTCCAGTTGACCTTGACGACAGGAAGCTTCATGTCAGCTCCTCGCCAGTAGGTGCTTCGCGAACTCGAGCCGCGAACGACTCTCCTTCAGCAGTTCGTAGCCAGCCGGCGTGATCGAGATTCTGGTGAGCTCCGCCGTCAGTCGCATGCGACTGACCTTGCCATCACCTTCGATGTAGCCGCCCTTGTGCAGAACAAGAACCACGTTGGTGACCAGAGCTCGCTGAATCTCAGAGAGATTCAGGGCTTTCTGCAGGTCGCCAAGTGATCGTGGCTCCTTGGCGTGCGCGAGCATCCTGAGGACGTCAAACCCCAGCTCGGCACCTTGCAGCGTCTTCTTGCGGCTCTGCCAGAAGCGGAGCTTGGGCATCCCTTCGATGGGCACGCGAGTGCCTCCCTTCAGGAGTTGCGGATTGAAAAAGGAAAGGACGTTTGGAGAGCCTCTGGCTCTCACCAGACGCCCTCAACAAACTTAGGCTATTTTACAATGTTTTAATATAATTAGCAATATGTGTGCCCTCCGCTACCAGCAGCTCAAAAAACTGGCCTAAAAAAATACTGGCCCGGAGGCCAGTATTTTACTGATGGTGAACAGACTTACTCACCAGTGTTGTCGTAAATTGTAGCGCCGAAGGCACTCTGCTTGACAATGTCAATCGCATGCAGGCAGGTAGACTTACGATCTAACAGTTCAGAGACTGCGAGAATCTCATGATTCCCTGAGGCCCTAATCTGCCACCAGTATTTACCCTGGCTATTTTTGTTGATTTGGAAGTACATTTTTGTTTCCTTTGGGTCCCAACATTCGCAACGCATTATTGTGTTCCGGCAGCCTCGACGCTACAATGTGGATGAAGTCCTTTCACTGCAACTGCATTGAGAACCCAAAAATCCCACCCAAGCAGTGGGTTTTTTCGATCCTAAATACCGCCCCCAAGTTTCTTAATGTGCTCGTCCAACGCCTCGCGAATCTTAATACCATGCTGAATTGAAAAACCGATTCTAGCAACGATATCAACCTCATTATTAAGTGCGTTCCTCTGCCCGGCGCTGATCACAATTCCGAAGTCGTCCGAACTGACGCCAAGGACGTCTGTGTAGTAGACAGGTGAAGCGTCCGGACTCAAATTGAATCTAGGGAGAAGCGGACTAGTCGAATCGGACACGACATCGGCCTTAGCGCTACCGGCAGCGGACCCCGCAGTACTGTACCCGAACTGGTCGCGAAGTTTCTCCGAATCTTCGAAGGGTACCTGGTATGCCTGTATCATCTTCTCTAGCGTATTACGAGAGGGCTTTTGATGACCATTTTCCAGCCTAGATAGATACTGTGCTGTGATGCCTAGCTTGGTGGACGCTTTTTTGGGAGTCAGACCCTGACTGATTCTGATTTCGCGCAAGTTTATGTCTAATTTGTTCATAAATCCATGATACATCCGATAATTTGAATTTCAAGACCGTGATATATACTTTTTTAACTTTTGTAACCTAGAGCTCTTTTTTAGATGATTGACTGCGGCGACCCGTTTGCCTTGAGGATAAGGCAAACGGAAGAGCAGCGACAACGGTGAGCTCGATTGCCATTCAAAAAGAGCCCCGGCTAATTTTGGATGGCCTGAGCTCTTCAGTTTGTCGATGCGTGGTGG